>BNJT01002084.1_pt1 | contig 508453 bp, 504 predicted proteins | sample 8540491 | NCBI WGS metagenome assembly BNJT01 (sample SAMD00202455, study PRJDB9452) | human saliva metagenome | host: Homo sapiens | reverse complement strand
TGGTGGTGCACCGACGTAGTGCACCGTCACCAGGAGTTCGGAGCTCAGAGGTCTGATGGTGCCAGGAGAGTGACTCCAAACCACATACGCCTGACGGTACGCAGGTGCCCCATCGGGCCCTGCTACTGGCTGTCCCCGTCGGCATTCGCCGTGTCCGTGGCAGCCTCTGGGCGGCTTCGGCTTTTCTTGCGTTGCCGGCGGGCTCGGTCGCGCTGGCGTCGTGCTCGGGCCTCCTGCTTGTGTAGGGCGCTGCCTGTGGTCGCCATCCTCCGGGATGAACTCGGGATCCCTGGGGTGCAACCTCAGCTCCACCGCCGCCGTCCTGGTCCGACATGAGACGTCCGTTGACGACTGGTTCACGCATCCAGTCCGACTCTGGTGCGAGCACACCGTCCGGAGGCCTCCATCCACAGGTGCGAGTACGTCCACGCACCCCGATGAGGATCCACCTGAGCCGGACGAAGGTCATACATGGTGAAGTCCATCTTCGCAGGGAAACAGACGCACGCTCTTGCGCTGACCATTAATGGTCAGCCAGTTGATGATCATGCCCGGTGCGGTGGATGGCATGGTGGTCGATGTCGATGCGGGTCCCGCCGCTGTCACGCAGCCAGTCCCGCAGCATGCCCTCGAACCGCTCGAAGGCCTGGGCACTCAGGTCTCAGCACTCACAGAAACTACCTCCTAGTGATGGTTCACGAACGGCAAACTTGACGAACCCTCGGCGTCCGTCCACGTCGCCTGAAATCGGTGGGTGCTGCTCGGTCTTGTCACTCCGGCCCGACCGGGTCGCGAGTAGTTGAAGTCTACGGCGAAGCCCTTGCAGTGCCGAGCATCGGCGATCTGCTGCTCCAAACTAGGTAGGACTTGAAGTCGCTGTCGGGAAGATTCTGGTTGACCTCCTTGACATCGCCACCACGTCGATCTTCTCAGGCGGGCTGTGGGACCGTACCGCCCCGTGCCCACCATTGTGCTCGCCGGGCAGGTCGCTGGGTGGGAAGACACTGGTCGTGGTAGTGGATCGGTGGTGGTGAGTCGTTCGCTCTGCTGTCTCCCGGGCAGCGGGTGTTACCGTGAACTTATCGGTGCCAGCGGAGTTGTCAGGAGAAGTACTCGAGGGTACTCACATGAGGGGTCATGCTCGATGATCCACCCACTGCTCAATGACCTGCTGGGGTGTGATGCAGGAGTCAGAACGGTGTGCCCGTCGAAGACGTTCGTAGTGAACCATACACCAAATTGGGATCCGAGTTGAGGGATCGCACCCAAACGGCAATGTCGGCCGCCTCCTCAAATTCTGCCCCGCTCACAGATATGAGTCGATTGTCGTTGAAGTGACTGATAACCGTCGATGCTCCATCTGGAGTAAGCAGAATGTCGGCATCGGTACCGTCTTCATCGTCGTTCCAGCGTGTCCCTAGAGTCTGGCCATGCCTTGCTTCCTTCGTGGAGGAACGTGTCAGTATCGGCGATAATGTGCCTGAATTGAGAGTGGTATGAGGGTATCTGACGCCCATTCTATGTCCTCCTTCTGAATTCATGGTTTCAGTTGGATGCGGATCACTGTGTGCTTGGCGTCCCATCCTTTAGTGATTGTGCCGTCCGTGGTGATGGAGTCCGCCCGGATATCATCACCACTGTCGGTCGTCAACTGGCGTTTGATTCGGTGCTGAGCGCTTTCTGGGCGAGATCATGCACGCTCTCTTGGCCGCGCTCTCACTGGTCTGGAGTCCATGCGAGCAGAAGCAGTCTGACGTCGTCAAGCAGGTGGGAGGCTGAGCCGGCCTGGAGGGTCTTGAAGGTTGCCACCGCCAGTGACTCCTGGCCGGCCAGGCGACTGGAGCACACCTGTCCAGGTCGCCGGCGCACGGGAGTTCAGCGTGGCGCCGATGTTCGTCCACGTCGAGGCGGCCGCAGCCACCGTGAGCATATGTGAAGCGGTGGGGGCCGAGTCGGAAGGACTCGACCCCACCGTTGGCTGGTTGATCAGTGAGGTGCCTGCTGGCCGCGGCTCGGCGTGAGCCCTCTTTCAGTGCTCAGCCGGCTGGGGACTGCGGGATGGCCTCGTCGAGGTACCACAGCCAGCACGGCCCGGCGTGCGGGCACGTCGGTCTGGTGGACCCTGAAGATGTTGGCGGCTCCGGTCTGCGGCGCAGGCGCAGGAGTAACTGGTCTCGATGGATGTCCGGCAGCAGTTCGTCGTCGTCCTCGATGTCTCCCACCACGTCGAAGTCCAGGCTGCGGTCGAGGGCTGAGCCGACCAGGCTGACTGGCGCCGTGGCCACGAACGCGGCAGGCTGGGTGACGGCGTCGAGTCCTCGATCTCGTCATAGACATCGGCGACGACTCGAAGGCGCTGGCTAGGATGGTGGCCAGGCTCGTAGTGGTCACCATGATGGACAGCATTTGACCGCAGCTTGGCGATCACGTCAGCGATTGTGTCGCACACTCCAAAACGGGATCACGCATGTCGCGAGAACCATATTTCCTGACGCGGTGATAGCTTCTCATTTATCGCAATCGAGAGTTGTTCAGTCCGCCTGCGGGCCAGCCACCAAAAAGAGCCACTTTCACGCCCAGGCACCCTTAAGGGTATTCTCCTTTTTCTGTTGTTTCATAGACGAGCATTCTTCCGTCTGGTTTATCCATCGTCAGAAGTCTTTCCGAGGTAACCATCTGGTAACCTAAAGGGTCGTCTGGGTGATGTACGGGTTCACGCGAGTTTGGATCTCCCTAGCCATACCTCGATCATCCCGTCATCAAATTAGCGAATAAGAATGTCTGTTGTTCTGGCAAGGGTGGTGGTATTGTCATTCAGTCCTTCCTTGTCTTTTACGGCATTAAATGCTTCAAGGCCGCTCGTTTCAGCCTCGGTTCCCATGAACAGCACTTCGGCAGTGGTGGGATCGATCATAACGCTGATTTCCTTCCAATGGGATTCGATATGTTTTTCCGCCCTCTGACACTCGGATGTATGGGCCTGAGTGTAGTGGATCTTTGGCCCAGGGCTTTCCTGGTTCGTAAATAATTTGCTCGCCGTTGCGGTGGGGATTCCTAAACCTAATCCCATTAGTCTCTTTTCGTGGGGTGTCAGCAATCCAGTCGTCAGGAATGATATCGAGAACGTCGTCGGCAGGGCGCCCCCGTACGCTCTGCACGTCTGGGAAAAGGTCCTTCTGGGCGAGCCTTACCCCCATTCTTTTTCGGAGCGGGCTTGGCAGCGCCATCACGTCCCTTGTCCGGGCTATGCGGCGTCTTGCCTTTATCGGATGGTGGAGTTCCTCCTCCACCCTTGCCAGGTGGAACGGCGCTGGCAGCGGCAGCCCCCTTGGCGGCGTCGGCCGCGTCGTCGGCGTTCTTAGCGTCATCAGCGGGATTCTCAGCAGCCTTCTTCTCAGCGCGGGACGCCTTGAGCGACTCCCACTTCTGCCAACGCGCCTGAAGAGCGTCTCAGCCTTATCCAGTAAAGCTGCTGAGGTTCTTGGCGGAGGTCACCACGTCGGCGACTTCCTTGGACAGGCGGGTGGCCCAGGCGGTCACGTCGGCGCTGAGCGAGGTTATCGCCCAGCCGCTGGCTGTGCCTAAGGAGACGGCTGTGATGATCGCCTTCGACGTCAGCTTGCCGATGATGTCGGCGATGGCGTCGCGGACCATGTCGTGCACCATGCGCACGATCACTGAGGCCACCGTCAGCCCGCCTGAGATCGCGCCGGCCACTCGCCGGTCATGCGCAGGTGGGAGGCTGAGCCGGCCTGCAGAGACTTGAAGGTCGCCACCGCCAGGGGACTCCTGGCCGGCCAGGCGGCTGGAGCACACCTGCCTCCAGGTCGCCGGCGCACGAGCTCAGCCTGGCGCCGATGTTCGTCCACGTCGAGGCAGCCGCAGCCACCGCGAGCATATGTGAGAGCGGTGGGGGGTCGAGTCGGAAGGACCTCGACCCCCACCGCTGGCTGGTTGATCAGTGGGGTGCTAGCTGGCCGGGCGGCTCGCGTGAGCCCTCTTTCAGTGCTCAGCCGGCTAGGACTGTGGGGATGGCCTCGTCGAGGTACCACAGCCAGAACGCCCTGCGGGCGGGGACGTCGGTCTGGTGGATCTGGACGCCGTTCATGGCTCCGGTCGCGGCGCAGGCGCAGTCGTAGACTGGTCTCGACGGAGTCAGGCAGCAGGTCGAGTGTCGTTCGTCTCGGGGCCGGAGACGTCGTCGTAGGGGTCACGCGAGCACGCCGAGACCACCATGAACACGGCACCATAGGCCGCATACGTGGCCCGATCTCCTTCCCTTTGACCAGTCGCTGTCGTCGGTCCAGACGTCCTTGCGGAACTTCTTGGCCTGCTTTGAGCGCCTTCCTCGTGTTGGTCTCCTGACCGTCCATGAGTCTCTGGGCCAGGGTCCAGCATCTCCTGGACCCTCTGGTCGCCTGGGTGGTACTGCTCCCAGCAGTGCTGGACGCGGCGCACGCAAAGCCATCTTCACTCGATCCGACGACGGTAGGGAGGCCTCCGGATCATCGGGGTCGATCATGGCCCGCCACACCCGCTTGCGAGTCCCCAACGACAGGATCGCCTTGGGGTTGTCCTCCTCGTCGAGCGGGACTCGACGCGAGCCGCCTCAACCTCAGCGCGCACCGCACCCATGTCGATCATCTGGTTCCTCCTGTTGAGCACTAGTTAGTGTTGAGCACTGGCTAGCCCGGTTGGCGGTCGCTGTGCGGTCACTGAGCCTCGAGGACTGCGGGGATGGCCTCATCCAGGTACCACAGCCAGAAGGCCTGCGGGCATCGACGTCGGTGTCCTCCAGCGGCTGCCAGTTCAGTGCCCCGGCTGCGGCGCTGGCGCAGCAGTGGGCTGGTCTCGAGGGAGTCCGGCAGCAGACTCGTCGTCGTCCTCGATGTCTCCCACCACGTCGAAGTCCAGGCTGCGGTCGAGGGCTGAGCCGACCAGACTGACGGCGCCGTTGGCCACGAACGCGGCAGGCTGGGTGACGGCGTCGAAGTCCTCGATCTCGTCGTAGACGTCGGCCAGGAACTCGTCACTGGTCATCTCGGCGTCGTCGGGGTCCTGGCTGGCGTCGATGAGGCCCTGGGTCGGGTTCAGCATCTCCTGGACCCTGTCGTCGCCGGGGAAGGCGCGCTCCCACAGGGCAGGACGCGGCGCAGGCAGGGCCATCTTCAGGCTCCGTGCGGCACCGGTAGGAGCGTTCAGCGTCCTGGGGGTCGAGCATCGCCCGCCAGATCCGTGTGCGAGCTGGCAGGCTCAGGATCCCTTTGACGTTGCCCGCATCGACCAGACTCACCACGAGCCGCCTCAACCTCAGCGCGCACAGCATCCATATCAATTATCCAACAACAACCTCTCTATCGTTCTGTCGCTGGTTAGGGGTGTGCCAGAACATCACTTCCCGCACTCAGCGACCTGTCAGCCTTCTAGGGCCCTTCGGGTCCACAACCTGGGGTGCGTGGTGTTTCTCGGACTGGGGGAGTTTTTCTTCCCGTGAGTCGATAGGATGGATACCATGCCAGCAGCGAAAATACTCAGAGGGAGTTCAAGGCGCAGGTTGTGCGTGAAGTCATCGAGAAGGAACGCACGATAGCGTCAGTGGCCGACTCATATGACCTTGTTGCTCAAACAGTAGGTAACTGGGTCGCAAGATACAAGAAGGAACACGCCACAGACCAGGATCGTAAGAAGGCTTCCGAGTCAGCCGAGATCGCAAAGTTAAAGGCAGAGGTTCGTGAGTCTGCGTGGGGAGAACGAGTTCCTGAAAAAGCAGGCGCCTTCTTCGCCAAGGAACGACCGTGACTGATCGCTACGGTCTCATTAACCGCGAAGAAGGCCATTATCCCATCTCCTCAATGTGTCGATGGTCCAGGGTATCAAAAATCAGGGTACTACTCCTGGCGCGACCGGCCCCAGTCGCAGACGGCAATTCGGAGGGAGGAGCTGGCCATTATTATTAAGGACGTTTTTGAGGACTCTGATGGCACCTACGGGTACCGGCGCATCCAGGTGGTCCTGGAGCGGCGCGGTGTGCGGGCCGATGGGTCCACGATCCGCGCCATCATGCGTGACCTGGGGCTGCAGGCTGCACAGCCGCGGGCAAAGGTCCGAACCACGGTGCCGGCCCAGGACCTGGATGAGCGGCCGGACCTGCTCAGGCGGGACTTCACCGCAGATGAGCCCGGCAAGAAGCTGTGCGGGGACATTCCCCCGCAAGCGGGTGGTGCCCCCTCCTACGTCAGGACGTGGACCGGATTCGTCTACCTGGCGACCGTTCTGGACTGCTGCACGAAAAAGGTGGTGGGTTATGCGATGGCCGACCACATGCACACGTCCCTGGTGTGCCAGGCCATTGATATGGCGGTCAGGAGATGCCCGATTGACAGGGGTGTGACGATCTTTCACTCGGACCGAGGTAGTCAGTACACGTCTCAAAGATTCCTGGACCGCCTCAACTCCTATGGTATTCGTCCCTCGGTGGGGCGTACGGGGGTGTGTTGGGACAATGCGTGGGCTTCAGTCGTTCAATGCCACGCTCAAGAATGAGAGAGTCCACCGAATGGTGTATCCCACGAAGGATAAGGCGGTCAGGATATTGCCTCGTGGATCGAGCTGACATACAATCATGTCCGCCTTCACTCAGCCCTGAGGGATACCGCGCTCCCAACGAGGTCGAACGCGATTTCCTGGACCTGAAGAAGGCAGCCTGAAGCAAGAAAAACAAGTACCGTCCGAAAAACACCCAGCAGTCCAACCTACCATCCAGTAGAGACATAGGGGGTGGATGAGGGAGCAGTGTCGCTAATTCCTCGTTCAAGGTTTGCGGAGAGGTGTTCAGGGTGTTTCGGGACGTAGGGAGTGACTGCGGTGACCTCACTCTGATCGGCGACCTTGCGGGGGTCACGCCGGAGCCGAATAGTGTGTCCGTCAGAGTTCTCCTCCCTCTGCGAAGTAGTTCTCTTCGGCTTCGGTGAGATTGGTGAGGGCTGGCGATTCTATTTGCAATAGAAATAGATCGATGAGTGGCCCCGATGTCGATGCTTGCGCGTGATGGTAGGTGCCACAAAACACCGTCTACGTCACTGCTGGATCTGGCTTCGCCTGTGCATATCTCATAGTGAGGGATTCGACGTAACTTTGAATGAGGTTTTCTCACAGATGCCTTTGTGGAGGGTGAGGATGACCAGGGCTGCGGCGGCGATCGTGGTGATGGCTCTGGGATCGAGGGTGACGTGCTTGAGGGCCTTGAAGTGCTTGATCAGGGCGTTGGCCCTCTCGGCGGGAGCCCTCATTGAGCCTGATCGACTCGTTGCGCCATCTGGTGTCGGGGTCGGGGTGCGGGTTCTTGGCGGGGACTTTGATGCCGATGCCCGCTGCGGTGTAGCCCTTGTCCGCCAGCGTGGGCAGCCCCAGCGAAGCCGCCCGGTACAGCGCCGGCAGGGCGTGGGTGCGCGCGGCGGTGATGTCGTGGGTCGAGCCGGGCTCCACCGGAGCGGTCCACACCGGAAAAACCAGTGTGATCGGTCAGGACCTGCACGTTGCCGCCAAAGGCCCTGTGCCTACCGGAGTACCACAAGTGGTTGCTGGCCTGGGTGCGAGCGGCGACCCGGTCAGTGCGGACCAGGGTCCCGTCCAGGCAGACGAACGGCTCGCCGTCCCGGCGGAGCCTGTCCAGGACGTCGGTGATCTCGGGGGATCGTTGGGCGACCACCTCAAGGCCTCGTGCAGGTAGCGGTAGCCGGTGGCCTGCGAGACCCCGGCGTCGCGGGCCAGGGTCCGCACATCGGTGCCCTCCTTGAGCCACCGCAGCACCAGGACGGCCTGACCCCAGGTCGTGCAGGCCCGCTGATGCGGGCGGATGTCGTAGGCGCGACGGTGAGCGGTCAACCAGCCGCTGATGGTGCGCACAGTGGCGATGGGGACGTCGAGAGTGGCACGATAGGACAGCACGCGGAGCCTTTCTTGCGGGCAGGTTTTTCTTGGTCGAAAACAACTCTGCCGCACGGCTCCGCGTGCCCCGCTCCGACACACCCCACCCCGGCCCGACCTACCCTTCCCCGCCATCACAACACTCACGGCACAAGCACCATCACCCCCGATGAGAAAAACCTCAATATATCGAGCGCATTTCTGACTGAGTGTTAGGATCTGCACTAGGAAACTGAGAGTTAATTTTGAACCGGATTCCCGATATGAAATTCTGTTCTCTCGGTCAATGCTTATTGTCCCGTCTTCCTCGCCGTTGCTGACGGGGGCAATCGAAAAATCTACAGTCATCAGTGGAGCGGGAGGTCCAGCCCGGAACTGGTCGCGCACCGGTGAGAACGCCTCTGTCAACAGTCAGCCAGGCCACTGATTGCTCGGCGATTGGCTGAATGATGCCTCACTCGCCTGGCCAACAGGTCGGGACCAGAAAACACTGAGGGGTCGGCGCTCATGGCCTGCCACCGAAAGGATAAGCCATGACGTCCCTCACTTCTGAGGCTGCGATGCGTACTGGATGAAGCTCCTTGACGGTGCGGAGCCGTTCGGAGTCGAGAGTGTGGTGTGATAACAGCGAAGCCGTCTCGTGCCCGGCGTGACTTACAGGGTCGTCGCGGCGGGCCTCTCCGAGACGTAGGCTGCCGGGACGGCCGATGACAGTGTGAGGCACGTGCAGGCTTAGGCTGTCCTCTGGAGGACTCGGTCTCACCTTTATTGAGTTCCCATCATGGACAGGTAGTAGTCCAGGAAGTCGTCATAGCGCTCAATCACCTCTGCATTGCGCACCCAGGAGACGGTACCTCCGCTGGGGTGCCGGGCTTTCCCATGAGAGCGACGTCAGTCTGGACCAAAGAGGCGGCCACGGGGAAGTGGTCGAGGCGATGACGCCGTCGGCTAGTCGTCAGCCTCGACACTCCTCCAGGCTCCAGCAGGTCTGGCTGGCCTTGTGCAGGCTCGCCGCCCAGCAGGTCGGAGGTGGAGAGGATCGACATGTTCAGGTAGAAGTAGCCAGCCGTTGGAGGCCAGGAGGAAGCCGCGGTGGGACTCCGGCAGGCGGAAGCCCGATCGGGCCTCGGTGCTGGGCCACGGTCCCTCCGTGGCGTGCACGTGCGGTATGGCGTAGTCCCACAGGCCCCTTTCCAGTCAGCCCATCCGCGCCTCGGATGATCATCCACCCCCAGCCGATGGGGTCCGGCCACGTAGAGCTCCTGCGCGCGCAGTGAATGAGCAGTAGTAGTGATCTTGTTTAAGGCGTTCACTAAACAGGTTGGGTTTCAGGCCGAGTGTAAGCAGTTGATCCGCTGGCTTGAGGTAGGAGCGGAAGGCCTTGTGGTGCTGGGGTCAAGTCAGTTTGTCTCGACTTGACCCCAGCTCCCACAAACTGACTGAAACTACTCCCGGCTTCAGCGGGCTATCCGTGCTCCCTGCGGGGTGGTGTGCGGCCGGGTGGGAGAAGGCGGTACCTCAGGCTGAGATTCGAGTGGAGAGAGTGCTATGGTCGGTTCCCAGGGTCGTCGCGGCGGGCCTCTTCGAGGACGGGTGGGTCTGCCGGGACGGCCGATGACAGCGTGAGGCACACTCGTCGGGCTTGGGGCCGAAGTCCTTTTTGAGGTCGGCGGTGTCGAGCACGTTGAGCTCCATCATGGACAGGGTAGTAGTCAGGAAGTCGTCATAGCGCTCAATCACCTCTCCATTGCGCACCCAGGAGACGGTCCCCTCCGCCGGGGTGCCGGGCTTTCCCATGAGAGCGACGTCAGTCTGGACCAAAGAGGCGGCCACGGGGAAGTGGTCGCGGCGATGACGCCGTCGGCGGCCATGGCCTCGACGCACTCCTCCAGACTCCAGCTGGGTCTGGCTGGCCTTGTGCAGGTCGCCGCCCAGCAGGTCGGAGGTGGAAGGATCGTCATGTTCCTGGAAGAAGTAGGGCCAGCCGTTGGAGGCCAGGAGGAAGCCGCGGTAGGACTCCGGCAGACGGAAGCCCAGCTGAGCCTCGGTGCGGGGCCACGTTCTCCTCCGTGGCGTGCAGGTGCGGTATGGCGTAGTCCCACAGGCCCTTCCAGTCGGCCTCCATCCGCGCCTGGTTAATCATCGCACCCCAGCCGATGTGGTCAGGGCCACGTCCACCCGGGAACGCCCTGACTCGGTCGGCTTTCCTCGCTGGGCGCGCCAGCAGCAGTGTCATTCATGGCCTTCGGTCTCCCTTTCCCGATGAGGGGCGCCGTCGGTTTCGGACCCTACTGGACAATGGTCATCCTGTTCCCCAGGACCGAAAGCTCACCAAGACGACGTCGTTCGCGACGTGAGGAACAGCGAGACATCAACCCACCGTGAAGAGTTGGTAGAGGCAGCGGGCGGTGCTGTCTCCGCGAGTGCGAAAACGGTGGGGCCGAGTCAGGAGGGCTCGGCCCCCACCGTTGGTGGTGGTTGGTGAGGTGCCTGCTGGATGGGCGCGCTCGCGAGCCTCCTTCAGCGCTCAACTGGCCAGTGGACTGCTGGGGTGGCCTCGGCAGGTGCCGCGGCCTCCGGTGGGGCTGCTGCGGCCTGCAGTGGCTGGGTGGGGGCTGGCTCAGCCGTTGATGCGCATCCAGTCGGGTGGCGTCCGGGGTGCGGGGGAAGGCCTGAGCCTCTGGGCGACGTCCTGGAAAGCCGTGTAGGGGCGGGTCCAGGTCGGGCTCGCGGTCGTAGTCGAAGTCGGAGACGGCACACTAGCCCTGTGAATGCTCATGGACAGGTCTGGCCCAGGTCCCGCACCACCGCCGGGGCGCCCCATCGCGGTGCGCAGGTTCAGTCCCAGGCCGACCAGGGCTCCATCGGCAGGGGCGTTGTTCATCCACTGGCCCTGGTGCAGCACCTGGCTGCTCACTGCGGCGCGGGGGCCGACGGCCTCGTACTGGCGACGACCTCATCGCGCCGGTGGAACGCTATCCACCCACCCCACTGGTCGGCGATCGCCCTGCGCGGCCTGCATCTGGGCCTCAAAAGACCATTCCGCCATCACTGCTCTCCATTCATCATCCACGCCCGCTCGAGAAGTAACACGGGGACACAACTAACAACACTAACAACAGGTCGCCCGGCACCAGCAGCCGGGACCACTCACGCTACCGGCCCACCGGCCACCACCACCCCAGCCGGCCGCTGCAGCCACGCACCAAAGCAAGCCAGCGGCAGCAGACCCCGAGGAACTGCAGCGATGCAGGCGGGGGTGCAGGACGGCAGGCGAGACTGGTGGCACCGGGGTGCTGGGCGAAAACCCCAGTGGCTCCGAGTGCTACAGGCCCGCTACTGGCCGCCCCTGGCCGCTGCTCGCCTCGGTCCCTGCGGCGTCCTGGGCGGCTAAGGCGGCTTCGGCCTTCTTGCGTTCCCGCCGGGCTCGGTCGCGCTCACGACGTCGTGCTCGGGCCTCCTCGCTCTTGCGGCGGCTGCCTTGGTCGCCATCCACTCCGGGACGAACTCAGGATCGCGGGTGCAGATCCTCAGGCTCCACCGCCGTCGCTGCTCCGACACCAGGCTCTCCGTTAATGACTGCAGCTGCATCCGAGTCCGACTCCTGGTGGAGCACACCGTCCGAGGGCCTCCATCCACAGGTGCGAGTACGTCCACGCACCCGATGAGGATCTACCTGAGCTTTGATGCAGATCGATGCGAGCAGGGTCATTTCGCGGGGAAGCAAGTATGCCCTTGCGCTGGCCGTCGATCGTCAACCAGTTGGTGATGAACCCGGTTCGGTGGATGGCGTGGTAGTCGATGTCGATGCGGGTCCCGCCGCTGTCACGCAGCCAGTCCGCAGCATGCCTCGAACCGCTCGAAAGGCCTCCTGGGCACTCAGGTCCTCAGCACTCCAGAAACTACCTCCCTAGTGATGGTTCACGAACTGCTCGTTTCGAGGAACGCCTTCGCGTCCGTCCACGTCCACCTCGAAATCTGGTGGGTGCTTGTTCGGTCTGGGTCGGGCTCCGGCCCGACCGGGTCGCGGTAGTTGAAGTCTGCAGCGAAGCCCGCCAGATTGCGGAGTATCGGCGAGCTGCTGCTCCAGCCTCAAGGTGGGACTCAGAGCCGCTGTCAGGGAAGTTCTGGGTTTGACCTCCTTGAGCATCGCCACGTTGACAGTCTTCTCAGGCGCGGGCGCGTTGGAACTGGGTGCCAGCGTACTGCACCGTTGCTGCCGGGCAGGTCGTCTCCGGGCGCCTGCACTGCGCTCTGCGTGCGCCAGCGCACTTTACCCTTCTCCCGTCGTAAACTTTATCAGGGCTCCATGTCGCGACCGTCGGGCCTCCATGCGCGATGTGGCGCGTGCTCATCTGATGACGTAGTGGAACTTGTCGTCCACCGGTACGTCGTGGGCGGGGGTGCTGCAGATCCGCGTTGAATTAGCCGCGTCTGCCGCTTCGGTGGCACTCCGCGTGCGTCGCGTTTCCGCTGGCGTCCGCGTAGTAGTCCGAAGTGCTACCTGGGGCGCTCGACCCGAGTAGTGAGTGTTGGGATCCAGCGTTGCCCGTTGGGAGTCGCGGCGGCGACGGGTCATCTCGCCGGGATGCGGGTCGTCATCTTAGCATCGCGATGAGCCGACGTAGTCACCTCCGGGCGATGACGCTCATCGAGACGAGGCCCGTCCGCAGGAAGCCGTCAGCACCTGGGCCGAAATCACGCCGCCGCATCAGCGTCGTCAGCGCCCTGGCATGTTGCGTCACCAGCGGCATCAGCTGCATCATCAGCTCCTTGGCCCCGTCAGCGGCGGCGTCGTTGCGTGCTCAAGCGCTGTAGCGAACAGCGTCGGTGGCGGCGTCGATCGCGTGTTCGGCGCTCTTGGTGGCGTCAGCGGCAGCGTCAGTCGCGTGGCTGGCGCTCTTGGTGGCGTCAGCGGCGGCGTCCGTTGCGTAGCTGCGCGCTGCTGGTGGCGTCGGTGGCGGCGTCGGTCGCGTCGTTCGGCGCTCTTGGTGGCGTCGGTGGCGGCGTCGGTCGCGTGGCTGGCGCTCGCGGTGGCGTCGGTGGCGGCGTCGGTCGCGTGGCTGTGGCGCTCTTGGTGGCGTCAGCGGCGGCGTCGGTCGCGTGGCTGGCGCTCTGGTGGCGTCAGCGGCAGCGTCCGTTGCGTGGCCTGGCGCTCTTGAGTGGCGTCGGCAGCGTCCGATGCGGCTGGCTGGCGCTCTGTGGCGGCGTCAGGCGGCGGCGTCGGTCGCGTGGCTGGCGCTCTTAGCTGGCGACCCGGTGAGCGGCGTCAGCCGCCTGCAGCGCAACTTGCGCTGGTTGCCGCCGCGCCTGCGCTCGTGATCGCCAAGCGTCAGCGGCGGCATCCGTCGCGTGGCTGACTCTTGGCCCGTCGGCGGCAGCGTCGGTCGCGTGGCTGGCGCTCTTGGCTCCGTCTGGCAGTGTGCGCGCCCGTTGCGTGGCTGGCGCTCTTAACCACGTCAGCGGCAGCGTCCGTCCGCCTTGCTGGTGTGCTTAGGTGGTGCTGGCTGCATCGTCCAGACTTTTGCTCCCAGCTTAAGCCTTCACGTTGGGGTTGGGGCGCTGGTCTTGAGGAGGTTTAGGGCCGCCGCTTCAGTCTGCGGACGGTGGGTGTGGCTTTCCCCATGCCATCGCCGGCCTGGCGCATGTTGAAACCCTGGTGGGCCAGCCAGTGCGTGCGACCCTCAGGGTGGACGCGAGGGTCGCGCGGCCTCCACCTTCGTGGTGACGGCCCTCGCGCGGCCTTGGCCGGGATACGGGTGAAAGGCCTCGAGCGACGTCGTCGAACAGGCGGTTGGCTTTGCTTAGCAGGCCGCTGAGGGTTCTTGGCAGAAGTCCACCACGTCGGTGACTTCAGCTCGGACAGGCGGTGGCCCAGGCGGTCCACGTCGGCGCTGAGCGAGGTTATCAGCAGCCGCTGGCTGTGCCTAAAGGAGACGGCTGTGATGATCACGCCTTCGATGTCGATACGCCGATGATGTCGGCGATGGCGTCGCCGGACCATGTCGTGCACCATGCGCACGATCACTGCAGAATACCGATCAGCCCACCTGAGATCGCGCCGGCCAGGTGGCCGGTCATGCGCGCAAAGGTGGGATTGCGGAGCCAACTGGAGGTCTTGAAGGTCGCCACCGCTGAGGGACTCCTGGCCGGCCAGGCGGCTAGAACACACCTTGTCAGGTCGCCGGCGCGCAGTTCCGGCACAGCGGCGATGTTCGGCGTCCACGTCGAGGCAGCGCACGGCCACCGCGAGCGCCGCCAGAGCGGTGCGCAGTCGGAAGGACTCGGCCAGCTACCGATGATTAACGATCAGTGAGGTACCAGGCGGCGGAGCGGCTCGCGTAAAGGCGATCACTTTCCAGTGCTCAGTCGGCGGACTGCGGGGATGGCTTCGTCGAGTGCCGTAGAAGGCCCGGCGGGCGCGGGACATCGGTCTGGTGGACCCTGACATATTCCGCTGGCTCCGGTCTCGGCGCAGGCTGCAGGAATAGTGGTCTCCAGCGACATCAGAGCGAGTGAGATCGCTGTCGTTCGTCTCAGGGGCCGGTGACGTCGGCGTAGGGGGTCACGCGAGCACGCCGGACCACCATGAACACGCACCGGGCCGCACCGCGTAGGCGCGCTCATCCTCCTCTGACCAGTCGCTGTCGTCGGTCAGACGTCCTGCGGAACTTTGCCGCCTGCTTGAGGCGCCTCGCAGGTGTTGGTCGCTGGCGTCGATGAGGGCTCTGGGCCGGGTCAGCATCCTGGACTCGCTGGTCGCCTGGGTGGTACTGCTCCCAGTAGTGCTGGACGCGGCGCACCCAGGCCATCTTCAGGCTCGATCCGACGACGGTGAGGCATCCGGTCCTCAGGATCGATCATGGCCCGTCCACACCCGCTGCAGGTCCCAGGACAGGATCGCGTGGCATCCTCCTCGTTGAGCAGGCTCGCAGCGCGAGCGCATCAACCTCAGCGCGCACAGCGCCCATGTCGATCATCTGGTTCCTCCTGTTGAGCACTGGTTGAGTCTGAGCACTGGTGGGCCCAGCTGAGCGGTCACCGGGCCTTGAGGACTGGGGATGGCCTCGTCGAGTACCACAGCCAGAAGGCCCGGCGGGCATCGACGTCGGTGTCCTCGATGGGCTGCCAGTTCAGTGCCCGGCTGCGGCGCTGGCGCAGCAGATGGTGACCTCGAGGGGTCCGGCGGCACTCGTCGTCGTCCTCGATGTCTCCACCACGTCGAAGTCAGGCTGCGGTGGGGGCTGGGCCGACCAGGCTGACGGCGCGTTGGCCTCGAACGCGGCAGGCTGGGTGACAGCGTCGAAGTCCTCGATCGTCGTAGACGTCGGCCAGGAACTCGTCGCTGGTCATCTCCGCGTCGTCAGGGTCCTGGCTGGCGTCGGTAGGGGCCCTGGGTCGAGTTCAGCATCTCCTAGGACCCTGTCTGTCGCCGGGGAAGCGCGCGCTCCCACGAGGGACAGGACGCGGCGCAGGCAGGCCATCTTCAGGCTCCGTGCGGCACCGGTGGGAGCGTTCCAGCGTCCTGGGGTCGAGCATCGCCCGCCAGATCCGTGTGCGGTACGGCGGGCTCAGGGATCCTTGACGTTGCCCGCATCGACCAGCTCACCACGGGCCGCCTCCAGCCTCCATGCGCGCATCCATATCAATCATCCACAGCAACCTCTCTTATTCCGCTCTGAATTTGAACAAGTGTCACTTCTGCCTGACTACAGGAACCGTCAGCGCCGAACACCAATGTCCCCTTCGGGTGCCTGTGACATACCAGTCCGTCGCCGTGCTGGGCGAGGCTGAAACATGCGCTGGCGGTTCTTGCAGCAGACTTTCGAAACGCCAATGTAAGGGTTCTTCGGCGTTGATGGAAACGCGCGACGCTCCGCATGTGGGGCATAGTACCGACCGTCTACCACGCCACGCGTCACCAGCGCTCAGCCGCGAAGCTTGTCGTGGCCGATCTCTTCCTGCTTGGCGAGGACCTCGTTAATGTTGGGCTCCTGGGCCAGCGTTCAGGGCGACCTTTCGTATTCCAGCCACTAAGTGTCTCCACGTGGTCGGACCGGTTGTCTTCTTGAGGAAGGGTCCTGCTTTTCCTAGCGAAATTTCTTTCTTACGCTCTTTAGGCGCGGTCGAAGGCTTCCTGCGACTTCCTTCCACGAGGACGCTCTTTGCGTCGATCGACCGCCTCGAGGGCGCTGCCGCCTATCCGCTGCTATATCTGATGATGTCAGTTTGGCGCATCATGCGCCATTAGGGTCGGCGGAAGTCAAAGACTTGTCCGTCAGGGGTCACACGCAGGTTTGTGGCATTGCTTGGTCACAACGTACCGAAGCGTTCTCGATGCGACGGTCGGCGCTTAGCAGCAGATTGTCCACTCGAGGTCACGCCTCGCTGACCTTGGTGGGAATGCTAGTGAGCCCGTCGCTGATAACTTAAGATGGGATGTGGGCGAGGCTGTGCCATTGCGTCATCGAACAGAGCTCTTGCAGCCGCTACAGCGGGTCTTTGAGGTTCTTGGATGACAGGACCACGTCGGCGACTTCGCTGTGGACGGGCGGGTGGCCCAGGCGGTCACGTCGGCGCTTGAGCGAGGCGCCCAGCCGCTGGCTGTGCCTAAGGAGACGGCTGTGATATGGCTAGCACTGAGGTCCGAACGCCGATTGACGTCGGCGGCGATGGCGTCGCGGACCATGTCGATGCACCATGCGCGCGCGATCACTGGGGCGAGCGTCAGCCCACCTGAGATCGCGCCAGCGAAACTCGCCAGTCATGCGCGGGCGGGAGGCTGAGGCAGCCTGCAGAGACGAAGGTCGCGCCACCGCTGGGACTCCTGGCCCGGCCAGGCGACTGGAGCCACCTGCCACCCTCAGGGTCGCCGGCGCACGGAGGCGAAACAGCGCCGATGACTCCCGTCCACGTCAGCGCAGCCCGACACACCCGCGTCACTGTCACCGGCGAGGCTCGGTGAGCCAGTCCTTCAAAGAGACAGAGTGCTCAATGATCCACCCTATTCCAGCAGTTGCAGGGCCTCGCAGGGGTCCATCACCGCCGCTGCCGTGTCGGCGGCGGTGGCCGCATCGCCAGGCCGCCGAGCGACCCAGGCTCTTGGACTCAAAGGCCTCGCTGCAGATCAAACCGTCCTCCAGCAGGCGAGAACCAGACCAGGGCGGTCTCCGACTAACTGACCTCGCGGCGAAAACCGTTACCCATTATCGATCACGCCCTCCAGCCGGCGCGCACCGGCGGCGGGTTAGGTCAGTGCCACTCGGGGCAGTGGCGACGCCCGCAGGCCTGTGGCGCTGTTGCGTAGCCCATACTCGGCCGAGACCATCATGGCGTCAGCCGCCGTATGACCAGCGTGTAGGTCGGGAAAGGAACAGTGGGTGACACATGAGGCCAGGCACGTGCATCCGCCAACGCGCCGGCCAGCGTCCGGGCCTGAAACCACCAGCGGCCACCGCATCCGTATCCTTCGCCCCCGAACGCAACGTCTCTCCAGTAGCGAATATCCGCCATTGTGGGTCGCTTTCTTCCTCTTGTCGTGATGCTTGATTCCGTTGAGGCGGTCGGTACCGCCCTGCCCGACCAGATCGTGCTGAGCAGGCGAAGGCCACCCAGGGCTACATGCCCGGGAAGACGGAGCCAGGAGGCGCGCTGCGCTTCTTGTTGCGGCTCTCCTCGGCCTGCTCGGCACGCCAGGTCGCTCCACTGCCAGATGACCACCATCTGCTCGTAGGCCTCCAGCATCCCAGCTGGCCCAGTCCGTGTCCGTACCGATATGGCGATCCACGATCGCATGGATCTTAGTTGCCGCGTCGCGGTGGCCCGGTGTCGATGGCCTCCATGACCGCTGCGGAGAGGCGGGACGGATTGAGTGCCTGGCTCGCGCCGTGAAACGCACATCCACACGCGCCCGGCGGCATCAGCAGCTCCTGTGACCTCCCCGCCCCTTGGACGTGCCCTCAGCCTCCAGCGAGTCCGGCCTGCTGCGCACCCGCTCAGTCGCCTCGCTATTGCGCTGCGCCTGAGCGACCCTGCCTCAACAATCCGAGACAAACGCTCTCAGCCAGCCGATCAGACATAAACCCCACCCTAACCACAACCCGGTGCGGGCCCCACCCAACCTGTCATACAAAAATAACGGGGAATGCTTTCCCCACCGTCGCGACACCTCGGGCATTGATCTGCTGAACCGTTGGTAACAAAGCCTACTGCAGACGCGATAGGGGTGCTCATGGCGGTGTCACGGCTCCGCAGTGGCGGCAAGACCGCCCGCCTCAGGCTGTTTCCGGCCTCAGTCCTGCGGCCCACCAGCCCAGGACAGCGCCGCAATCGTAAGCCCCGATGCCCCCTGCAGGCCGCCCGGCGCCACGGTGCAGGGTCGGGGACGATCGGCTTCAACGGAACTTGGAACGGCGTCGGCACCGGAGTGGGCGCCGCGGGTTCTCCCGGCCCCACCGCCGTACCGTCGTTGACGAAGTTTCAGCGCCGCATACGGAGCGATGAGCCCCCAACCAGTCGCCGGGCTGGATTTTGCTGGTTCCGGCCGGATCGCCGTCGCTGTCAACCGATGCGCCCGGTCCGCAGGCGTCTCGTCGGGTGCACCGCCGCAGGTGCGCAACCCCGCGCACCCTGCCGCACCCCACCAGTGCTGCCCACGACGGCGAGCGCGCACAGCCGACCGACGTCGAGGCGGCCACCCGTCGGTGCGCCAGCCTCCACCACCTGGACGGCAGCTCACGATCACCGACTGCCCGAGGACGACTGGGAGCGCCGATCCCTACGCCGAGGACTCCGGATATGCCGGTGGGGCCATCAGTGCCGACGAGCCTACCGGCCCCGCTCAGCCCACCGACCCGGGACCCCTCCGCCCCAGCCCCGCCGTGCGGGAGACTGCGACCTCCTGGCACCGCAACCAGCGGCTCCGGCCAGTGCCGATCCACCGCCCCACCGGTTCCAGGGCGGGTCTCCCAGCCTCCCAGCCTCCCTGCTGACGCGCTCCCGACGCCCGCCCACGCGGCCCCGATGGCATCGACGGTTCCCGCCAGCCCCACCGGTCCGACGACGGCTGGGGCCCGTCGCGATCCCCGATGGCGGGTCAGTCCGCGCCAACCTCGGGACCGGACGACGGCTGGGGCCGGTCGCCGTCCCGGCGGTGGAACCGTGCCCACCCAGTCAGCACCCGCCTCCGCGCCTCGTCCCCGCCGCCTGCCCCGCCCTCCTCCCAGGGCGCCCGCGCCCACCGGCCCCAGTCCGCTCCCGCTCCGGCTGACGTCGCTCCTGCTGCCTCAGCCTCTCACGCAGTCCGCACAATGGTTGCGGGTAAGTCGAATGACGTGGATTCGATGTCGAGGCGTATATCTCTGTGAGAGCAATGACGGTGAAGGCGCGGCAGTGATGACGGCCGCCGGTATGCGCAGCGGCTGAAACGGCTTGTCCTCGTTCATGTGGCGATGCTGTGCTTCTCAAGGGTTGGGAGAATTGCCGGGCGTGTTGCCGGGGTGCGGTGGCACAGTGGCTCGTCTGGTGTGGTGCGTCGTCGGGAAGTGTAGTAGAGAAAATCGTCCGTGTCTGACGGTTGGGATCCGCCGAATGGCGGTATGGTGATGTCAGGACGGCTGCCCGTATTGGCGCACGGGAAGAAGGGCAGGTGCCTCTGGAGCGTGAGGCAGCGCCGTCAGTCAAGAGCTGGAAGAACGCAGGGAGGAGGACTAAGTCTGCCGCTCGGTTGCTGCGTGGTGGACGGTGACGGTCCGAGAGGGTGGGCGTGCTCTCACCGACCCAGTCAGGTGCCTCAGAGGCGGTCAGATCGCTCGCTCAGCTCGCGACCTGCTGCTGCAGGGCTGCTCCTGCACTGCGTGGCGGCCTCCTGCTCGCGTTCTCCTCCTCGACCAGCAGGACGATCCACGAGGCTGGGGTCGCCGTGACGACGCCGGCAGGCACCCGCCGATCATGGCGCTGCACCGCGATGAAACGCCCCTGCGTGGAGACCGGGACGAGAGTCGCCGTAGCCGACGGTGGTGAACGTCGTCAGCGCCCGCCACAGGGCCTGGCCGAAGGTCCGGATCGAGCGCCTGGCTCATGACGCGCTCCGCATCCAGGGCCAGTGCCGAGGTGAAGATGAGCGAGGGCAGCGCTGCCGACCGTGTACAGGGAGTGATGCGCCCGCGCAGCTCGGTTGCCGGCGCTGCGATGTATGACGCTCACGAGCGTCACCAGGCGCAGGGGCCGCAGGCGGCCGCAGGAACGGCAGGCGATGATCGCCAGGTCGGGTGAGTGGTGGAGGACAGTGACCCCGGCTCGGCGCCGGTGCCAGGCGGACGAGGTAATCGACCCCGAACAGTGCCCACACGGTGTTGATCACCGAGCTCGGCCATGTCCTTGGCCCGCCCTGCGTTGGTGAGCACCTCACCAGGCGTAGACGCGGGATGACGGCGGCGGCGCCGGTCAGCAGCCACTCCGTGGCTCGCTCCACGCCCGCAGCCAGAGTGCCCGGGCTGATGTCCAGTCGGCATGCTCCGATGGTAGACGGCGCTTGGGACAGGGCCGTGTTGCGCTACCGATGGGGACATTTCTGTGCGGCTGCATTTCGGCACGCCGTCGAGGACCGGTTATGCGTAGTCACCCAGGGTCTGCATCGTGATGCTACGGTGGATGAGTGGTGGCTTCGTGCGGGCTCAAGATTGGCCTCGGGCTCCGAGGTCGGTGCAGAGCCTCCTCCTGCTCAGGTGGAGTGCACGCCCTGGAACCTGACAGCATGGGCTACTCGGACTGCTCCTCCTTGTACTCAGGATGGGGTGCCCGCACCAGGTGGGCGGCACACGCCAGACCTGGTCGAGATCGGGTCTGCGACACGTGGCGGGCAGGCGTCGAAATCGAGCCGTGAGGGTTTCACTGTCAGGCCAGGCACTTGGGATGAGGACCGGCTGCCCCGGCTTGGCGCCTCCGGTGGAGCGGGGCGTAGACGGCCTGCTGCTCGCGCGCCCTCGGCGCTGGGGCAGGCAGATGCTGGGGCTCGGCGTCGCGGCTGGAGGCGCGCGCGGTGGAGGAGACTCCTGGCTTGCGACCGACGCCGCCTGTGAGGGTCATGCGCACCGCGATCGAGGCGTCGGCGCATAGCGGCGCATGTCGAGTGCCACGAACGGTCGGCAGCTTGAGGGAAGATCGTGCGACGGCCTCATTGAACAGGCTCTTGAAGTGGGAATCGTTGAAGATCAGGGGGTGAGGGACGTGCTCACGATGAACGGAGAGGCCACCAGCAAGCGCGCCCGCGAGGCACCGCCCACGCATGCCTGCTGCGCGCCTGTCAGGCACCTGGGAGACATGGAGGAACCGTGCCGACTCGATATCTCGATGGGTCACTGTTGCGTCTTGGGGTACCCGCTGGTCGTTACCCTTGAAGGCGAGAATCGTCCCAAGGTGACGCGGCGGTCAGCGCCATGAGTGCTGTAAGTGGTCGCGATCTCATGACATCTGAGGCCGCTCCATTAGAGTATACGCTGCTGCTGCTCCTCCGTGGGTAGGTCGCGGCTTCCTCCATTGAGAGCTGCTGGCCCAGCCAGCGGAACAGGGCAGCCGGGAAAGGAGCGCGATGCCGACGGCGATCAGAGCGAGCGGGCACAGTCAAGCATCATGATCCCGATGATGGTGGGGCGGGTGCGGATGTATAGATCCGCCACAGGGTCCCTCCTGAAAGCTGGTGGCAGGTCAGTTTGGCGGCCGGCGATTCAAGTCTGTGGTCGGTGGGTGCCTTCTGCCCATGCGGGACTGTTCACCCGGTGCAGGATGTTCAGCGACGTCGTCGGGGACATTTCTGTGCGGCCGCGGCTCGCGCGCTCGAGGACGAATCCTGTCCCCGGACGCGCAGGGACGTCCCCATCCGAGCAACGGAGTGCCCGGCCACGTGGAATGTCGTTCGGCAATGAGCCTCAGGTCGGCTTTGGCTCGGGCTCTGACGTCGGTGCTGGGGGAGGTGGCCCGCCTTATCCTGCTCGGGTGGTGCGCACCAGGCACAGGCGGCTCGCCGGACCTCGAAATCGAGCCGGGCCTCGACCTGTGCGCGGCGTCAGTCGAGGCCGTGAGGGCCTCGCCGTCAGACTGTAGTCGCGAGAGGAGAACTGGCCCTGCCTGGCTCGGCACCTCCGGTCGGTGGGGCGTGGGCGGCCTGGCACCTTCACACACGACCCTCGGCGCGCTGGAACCTCCTGGATGCTGGGGTTGTTACGCATGAAGGCAGAGGAAGGGCGAGAAGGACTCCCAGATTCGCGACCTGCCATGCCCTGCAGCGTCATGCGCACGGCGCTCGCCCGTCTGCGCACGGTGGTGCGTGTCGAGTGCCAGGAGACGGTCCGACGATGGGGAGATCGGCATGCCGCCGGCGACCTCATCCTCCAGTCCTTGGAGTGAATTCGCTGTAGATCAGGAGGCGGTGGGGTGGTCAGCACGATGATGAGGGAGGCCACCAGCAGCATACCGCGAGCATCGCCCACTATCCCCATGACTCGCCTGGCGGGTTCTGGGCGACATGAAGGAACCGTGCCGACGCGCGATATCGCGGTGGGTCCCTTTCGCGTCATGGGCGGCCACCGGTCGCCGCCCTTGAGCAGGAGATCACGCGAGGGGTGAGGCCCGATCAGCGCTGACTCGAAGACGGTTGTGATGCCGATCAAGGACCGGATAAGGATTGTATCGCTGGATCGTCATTGATGGCGATGAGCTTCGTCCAGGGAGCCCAGGGCGAGGCGGCCATGAGTGAGAGACAGTCGGGTGGGAGAGCGCGATGCCGGCGGCGGCCGCCAGGGCGCACAGGCACCCGAGGCACCTATGGTCTTCGCTAAAGTGGTGCAGCCGGGTGCGGATGTAGATCGCGTGGGGTGCCCTCCGCAAAACTGTCAGCGGGTCGGTTGCTGCGTGAGTCAAGTCTGAGGGCGGCGGGCGCCTCCTGCCCAAGGACCGTTCACCCTGGTTGGGGGCGTTCCGACGCCGTCGAAGAAGGATACATTTCTGTTCTGCGGCCGCGGCTCGCGCGCTCAGGGACCGGAATCCTGTCCCAGCGACGCAGCGTCCCCAGCCGTCTTGCGGAAAGAGCAGGGCAGGCGGGCTCAGGTGAGCCGGGACCTTCAGGACGCGGTGCGGCGAGCGGCGAGGCTGCGACCGGTCTCGACGACGTCCAGGCGCGATGTCAGTCAGGTACGGGCAGCGACTGCTGTTACGCCCGCCCGTACGAGATGCCGAGGCGGCCTCGACCTTGCGCACCGTGAAGGCTCAGTTCGCGACCACCGCGAGTCGACGAGGTCAGCGTGCGCGGACCACTGCAGGCTGGAGGGAGCGCACCGTCTCCTTGAGGCTCTGGTGCGCGGCGGCCAGAGCGAGCATCTGATGATGACGCGATGCTGGTGGCTGCCGCGACCGGTCCCTGGGAGAAGAAGCCAGGGAAGAGTGTCCCGGTCGCCGTGAGTGCTGACTCGCAGCAACGCGTCGTAGTACTCGGCGCGACGCTCCTCGAACCACGGCGAGACCGTCAGCGTGGGTTCGCTCGAGCACCCGAGGCACGGGAGGTGAGGCACGATGAGGAACCGCGCAGGCGACCGTTGCCGTCCAGGAAGGGTGAAGCGTCTCGAGACTGGTGGTGGGCCATGCCGCGGCGATGATCGGGTCGATGTCTCCCTCGTGGTCCCGATGCAACCCAATCGACAAGCTCGAACGCCGCGCGAAGATGATCCCAGGAGGTGCGGGAACGAACCGGGACGGCGCATGGACGCCGTGCTGCGCGCGCGCCGGGCGGCGACCGATCATGACTGGCTGTCGCGCAGGCGACCTGAAGCAGACTCAGGGAATTACTCGCATGAAACCGCCTTGAAGGTCCTCGATGAGTGACAGGGTGATGGGACGCCTCACGCCCACGGGAAACCGCTGTTGGCCATGCGGACGTAGTTGAGGATCTCCGTCATCGGCGGTCGCGCGGGGGCGTCGTGCGTCGGCGGTGAAGCACCTCGCGCGGGGGCGTATGTGCCCTCAGGGCCGACCGTCGACTGCGCCCTCGCGCCGTAAGGGAGGTTCGTAGTAGATAGGGTTCGGCAAAATTGCTGGGCGGGCCGTGGCGTCGAGGGCGACCGGTGCGCGGCCGACTGCTGCCACCATGCGGTAAGGTGCCTCCGTTGAGGGTGGCTCGTCGGGCCAGTGGGGTGGAGATGAAGGCCTTGTGCTGCCGGTTGCCGGTCACCGGGTCGGAGCGGTGATGTCGACGGCTCCCCATGGTGTCGTTGACCAGACATGCTCCACACGTCCATGATGTCAATCTAATGGTAGTTGTATGACATCTAAGAGGAGATTGCATACAATGGTTGTTGGACATTGACGGGTGGGTGTGTGCCTGGAAACTGCCATGTGTGAGCTGTGCGCTGGTGACTGCCGCCGTGAGGAGGTTCCGTTGTGGGCGGGGCGCTTCGACGCGTTAGGGACGATCCTGTCCCCGGACGCGCAGGATGTCACCGCCGGGGCGCGTGCACCAGTCGCGTGGAATGTCCCCGGCCGCACTGTGCAGGGCTGGGTGGGGTGGCGGATGCGCCATTCGTGGGAGGGTGTTGTCTGCTCCAGGGCTGGGCCGTGGTCGGCGTCTGCGTCAGGCGTCGACGGTAGGAATCCGTGTTTGGATGCGCCACTCATGGGGGTCTGCTGACGCTGGTCGTGACCGAGTCCTGCGTCCTGATGTGATGGCTGGTGAGTCGGATTTGGTGCGGGTTCCGACGTCAGGCGGTGGTTGTCTCCTCCTGCTCGGGTGGGGCGCGTACCAGGTGGGCGGCCGCCAGACCTCGTCGAGCCGGGCCTCGACCCCGGGAGCGAGCGTCGTCGAGCCGCGAGGGTCTCACTGTCAGACTGAGCCGTGGGATGAGAACTGGCTTGGTCGGCTCAGTGTCGCCAGTGGTGGGGTGTAGACGGCTTGGACCTTCACGCACGCGCCCCGGCGGGTCAGGAACCTCCTGGACGAGGTCATCACACGGCTGGAAAGGTGAGGGGAGGGTGAGCCCGGCGCGTGCCCGCTCCCGCTCAGTCCCTCGCCGCACTGGCGCCTGCCGGACTGCCCAGGCTCGATAACGACGCCTGCCTCCCGATCGCCCCGACCTTCGGCGCCGGAACCGTCACCGAAGCGGCGGGCGACCAAACTCGCTCTCACCTCACGGCCGCGCACCGGGTGTCGGGAACCGGCGACACCCTCCTCGATCCGCGACGCCGCCAGGCACAGCGGCGAAGGCTGAGACGCGTCCGTGACCTTCGCGGTAGTGTCAACGGGTTGGTTTCCGCCGGGTCGAATCCGGCCGACAGTCAGGAGCCCCCGTGGCACATGCCGAGAACTGCCCCGCGAGTCGAGCCGGAGCCCGTCGTCGAGCCGCCGCACTGGGCTGCCTGCTGCTCGCCGGCTCACTGGCCCTGGCCGGGTGCTCCTCCAAGGACTCCAAGCCCGGAGCCAAGGCGCCCGCCAGCAGGGCCACCTCCACGGGGCGGCCGACATCGGCCCCTTCGGCTGTCGCCACGGCGTCGAGCACTGCTGGCACCGTCACCGCGGCCTCCCTGTCCGACTCCCAGCTCGGGTACACCGTCACCGCGATCCCTGCCGGCCTCGACGTCAAGCGGGTCGCGATCCTCCAGGACTTCGTGGCCTACGACCAGATGTCCTGGAAGCTGTGGGTCGGTGGCGGGCAGGACACCAGCAAGGTCCCCACCGTCACCACCGGCAACCTCCAGCAACAGCTCCTCGATGACGCCGCCAACCTGAAGAACAAGGGGCAGAAGGCCAAGACCCCCGTCAAGGTGGCGATCTCCGAGGTCACCATGAGCGCCGACGGCCAGAGCGCCACCGTCACCTACTGCGTGGACCTGACACAGGTGACCTACATCGACGCACAGGGCAAGGACGTCACTGAACCCACCAACAAGGCGCGGATCCCGGCGAAGAACACCATGGTGCCCGGCAGCGGCGGGCACTGGCTCGCCTCCGAGGAGGAGGAGACCGGCGAGCCGAACACCTGCAAGGTCGGCTGAGTGGGCTGCCAGAAGAACCCGTCCAGGCAGGTGAGCCTTGGTTCCAGGTGAGGCATGGCTTGCCTGTGAATCATAAGTAACACCCACAGAGACTTGCGACGTAGTAAAGTGATGGCCATGAACGCAGACACCATGACAACACCGTCCATCAACCTCGCCTTCACCGCCTCCGCCGCCCTGAGTGACAACCTCCAGCGCGTCCTGACCGACCTCATCGCCCTCGAGCTCGTCGGCAAGCAGATCCACTGGAACATCGTCGGCCCGAACTTCCGCGACGTCCACCTCAACCTGGACGACGTCGTCGACATCGCCCGCGAGGGCTCCGACGAGGTCGCCGAGCGCATGCGCGCCATCAACGCCGTCCCCGACGGCCGCCCGGCCACCGTCTCCGCCGCCACCACCGTCCCGGCCGCCCCCGAGGGCGAGATCCTCACCGGTGAGGGCGTCGCCTACATCGTCTCCGCCATCGAGGCCGTCGTCGCCACCCTGCGCGGCGTGGACGAGGACGTCGACTCCGAGGACCCCACCTCCTCCGGCATCGTCGAGGACCTCATCGGCAAGCTCGAGCAGCAGGCCTGGTTCCTCTCCTCCGAGGTCCGCAAGCCCGTCCGCTGAGCCCGAGGCTCGCGCCGACGCGCTGACTCCATCACGTGGGGCCCACCTCCTTGCGAGGTGGGCCCCACATTCGTGTCTACGGGCCGGACTGCCGACTCCGGGGTGTCGTACTCGCCGGGGCGGTCCCAGATCTCACTTCCGCCAGTCGCCCAGTGCCCCCTCCAGGCAGCCCAGTGCCGCGTCGACCAGGCTGTGGCGCTGGTCATCGGGGCAGCCGGCGTGCACCCAGCGCAGGCAGGCGTCGTCGAGGAAGCCCAGGTAGCCACAGAGGGCGAAGTCGTCGCGGTGCCCCCCGGCTGCCGCCGACCACCTGGGCCAGGGCTGTCACCGCCGCCTCGCGCGCCGCCCGCCTCACCCGGGCCGCTTCGTCGCCCGGGTCGTGCCCGGCCAGCACCTGGTAGGTCACCCATCCGGGGGAGCGCTCGGCGATGAAGTCCAAATAGGTCAGGATCGAGGTGCGCACCCGGTCCCGGGCCGACGATCCCTCCGGTAGAGCGTCGTCGGCCTGCCGGGTGCGCTCGGCGAGCTCGTCAGCGGCGTGCCGGAGGACCTGGGCGTAGAGGCCGGCCTTGCCCGCGAAGTACTTGTGCACCAGCGCCTCGGAGGCCTGAGCCTCCTGGGCGACCTCAGCCAGCGAGACCTCCTCATACGGGTGGCTCGCGAACGCCCGCCTCGCCGCGGACAGGATCAGCTCGCGGCGCTCGGCGGGGTCCATGCGCAGGCGTGGGCGCTTGTCAGTACGGGACGGCACCTTGACATGCTAACGGGCGCGGCGGCACCCTTGGAGGCATGACTAGTGAGTCGTCTGGAATAAGCCGTCCTGCAAGCCCTGCCTGGATCGACCACGCCATCTGGTGGCAGGTCTACCCCCTGGGCGCCACTGGCGCCCCCATCCGCCCCGAACCGGGCACGCCGCTGACCGAGCCTGGCGCCCCTGCGCGCCTGGACCGCCTGGAGTCCTGGCTCGATTACGCCGTCGAGCTCGGCGTCAACGGCTTGTCGCTCGGCCCGATCTTCGCCTCATCCACCCACGGCTACGACACCACCGACCACCTGCGCATCGACCCCCGCCTGGGAGACGACGCCGCCTTCGACCGCCTCGCTGAGGCCTGCCGCGCCCGAGGTCTGGCCCTCATGCTCGACGGCGTCCTCGGGCACGTCGGCACCGAGCACCCCCTCTTCCGGGCCGCCCGTGCCGGGGGAGGGGAGCGCGGCCTCTTCCGCTTCGACGATGCCACCGGCGGGGAGGCGGCTGCCGGCCCCGGCTACGCCACCTTCGAGGGCCACGAGTCCTTGGTCGCCCTCAACCACGACTCCATCGAGGTACGCGACTTGGCCGTGCGGGTGCTCACCCACTGGCTCGACCGCGGTGCGAGCGCCTGGCGCCTGGACGCCGCCTACGCCGTCGACCCCGCCTTCTGGGCGAGCGTCCTGCCCGCCGTGCGCGAGCACCACCCCGAGGCCTGGTTCATGGGGGGAGGTCATCCACGGTGACTACGCCGGCTTCGTGAAGGCCTCCACCGTGGACACCGTCACCCAGTACGAGCTGTGGAAGGCCACCTGGAGTTCGCTGGCCGACGTCAACTTCTACGAGCTCGACTGGTGCCTCAAGCGCCACAACGAGCTGCTGGACCGGTTCGTCCCGGCCACCTTCGTCGGCAACCACGACGTCACCCGCATCGCCAGCAGGGTCGGGGCCGGCGGGGCGGCGCTCGCCGTCGTCCTGCTCGCGACCGTGGGCGGTGTGCCCAGCGTCTACTACGGGGATGAGCAGGCCTTCCGCGGGGTGAAGACCGAGACCCTCGGCGGCGACGACGAGGTCCGCCCCGCCCTGCCGGCCGCGCCGTCCGGGCTCGCGCCGCAGGGCGCCTGGATGCTGCGGCTCCACCAGGACCTCATCGGGCTGCGACGCCGCCACCCCTGGCTCGTGCGCGCCCGCACCGAGGTCACCGAGCTGGACAATCCGCGGCTGTCCTACGACGCCGTCGGTGAGCAGGGGCAGCGGCTGCACGTGAGTCTCAGTCTGGAGCCGGTGCCTCGCGCCGAGGTGCACGCACCCGGTGAGGCGCCGCTCGTCGTCGAGCCGCCCATGGAGTGAGGGACCCTCGCACCGGTGGGGACATCGACGGCTGTCTACACCGTGATGAGTGGGAGGCCTGGGTGGACGGCGCTGAGGTCTTCAGGGTCGGAGGTCACCGCGGTGTGGCCGAGCTCCTCCGCCAGCAGGGCCACGTGAACATCAACGATGTCCCGGTGTCCGCTGCGCCCGCACAGCAGGCCGATGGCTCGCGCGGTCGTGTCGTCCAGCGGTGCCACGTACACGCTGGGATCCGCCAGCAGGCGCGCGACGCGGGCCTGCCGAGGGCCGCCCCGCCAGGCCTGCACCACGACTCCAGCTGGCACGCTCAGGGGCAGACCCGTCTCCAGTGCCCGCCGAAGGAGCGCGCGGACCCGCGAGTCCCCGCGCTCAAGCGCAAGCAGGGCGCCGGTGTCGAGAGTCAGGCCCGTGACACTCTTCCTGCCCGTGGCGGTCACGCCAGTCCCAGCGCCTTGTCCGCCCAAGCCAGGTCCGTGTCGTCGACGGGGCCGAGCTCGCGATCAAGGTCGTCCAGCAGCTGGGCGAGGTCGTCCTCCCGCTGTACGCGAGCGACCGCCGCGCTGATGAAGCCCGACACCGACGGCGCCCTGCCCTGTGCGACCGCGCGACGAATCGAGACGACCTGCTCATCAGGGAGGCTCACCGCGATCTTCTGAGTCATACCAGAATCATACCAAGGTGAGGTGGTGGTCGTCGGGGACCTTCTGCCGCCGCCGGGTGCCATCGACGCGTACGGGGGCGGAATTCCCGTTCCCGTACACGCAGGATGTCCCCGGCCGGAGGAGACCGCACCCCCCGCCGCGTGGCATGTCCCCGACAGTGCGGCCAGCAGCAACGCGGATCACCTTGACCCTCACGTAGCGTGAGGGACGAGGCTGCTCCGCATGAGCACCTTCAACGCATTCGAGATGAGCCCTGTGCCCGCGCCCGGCGAGGACGCCCAGCCGCCTGAGCCCTTCCGCGGCATCTACGGCATGCCGATGTTCGTCACCGTTCCGACGTCGGACCTGGATGCCTCGGTCGACTTCTGGACTGAGGCGCTGGGCTTCTTCACTCTGTTCAGCATTCCCGGCCAGCTGGTGCACCTGCGCCGCTGGGCCTTCCAGGATGTCCTCCTGGTGCCGACGCCGCAGGCACCCGCTCCAGCTGACGGCCCCTCGGTGAGTGTCAGCTTCTCCTGCGTCCTGTCCCAGATCGACGAGATAGCCGAGGCCTGCGAGCAGCGCCGGCCGGGCAGCGTCACCGGCCCGCGCATCACCCCGTGGAACTCCCGCGAGGTCGAGGTCATCACCCCCGAGGGCGTACACGTCATCCTCACCGCCGCCAGGCCCCTGGACCCGAACAGTGCGCAGGCCGAGGGCCTCCGGCGCATCGGCATCGAGGCTCCCGAGGCCTGACCCCACCGTCCCAGGCTGGAAGAGACGGCGCCCTGCCGCCCAGAATGTCCCATCCGGAGGGCGTCGGCCGGCGTCAGGACGCTGGGTGGAAGCGCGCGCCCGACGTCGGGTCGGCCAACCAGGCCAGGGCCGCCTCGATGCGCCCTGGCGTCGAGCTCAGCAGCGGCTCGGGCAGTGCGTCCGGCGCGAACCAGCCCACCTGCGTGGACTCGTCGTCGGCCACATGGGCGCGATCCGCGCTGCCTGCCCGCGCCCGCCCCACGAAGTTGATGTCCATGAACACGCAGTTGTCCCCGTTGGGGAAGGCGAAGGGCTCGCCCGCGGTCACGCTCGTGAGCGCCAGCACCTCGACGTCGACGCCGGTCTCCTCCAGGCACTCGCGCCTGATCGCCACCGCCGGCTGCTCGCCGGGCTCGGGGATGCCGGAGACCACCGCCCACCGCCCGTTGTCGGCGCGCCGCCCCAGCAGGAGCCGGCCGGCCGCGTCGACGACGACGATGCTCACCCCCGGCAGCCACAGCATGTCGTGCCCGATCTTCTGCCGCAGGGAGACGATGAACTCCGGAGTCGCCATGCCGCGAGCCTAGACGATCACTTACCGCGGAGGCGCAGGTGGGAAGCAGCAGCTTGGGCAGACGGCCGTCCAGCGCTGGCACTCGCTCAACACTTCGACCGAATCTTCATAAACGACGCGGCTCCGGGTCATTTATGAAGATTCGGTCGAAGTGCTCGGGGGTGAGTGAGCGGAGGTGTGGTGCGTGGTGAGTATCGGGTGTGCGGGCGCGGCCTAGCCCGGCCCGCGCGCCCGCCCGCCCCGGCCCGGCCCTCGCGCCTAGATGAGCATGGCGACGACGAACCTCGTGAGGGCTGCCATGACCCAGGCCGTGACGAACATGTACGTGTAGGCGATGATCGGCCACTTCCAGGTGCCGGTCTCGCGGCGCATCGCCGCGGCTGTGGCCATGCACTGCAGGGCGTAGACGAAGAACACCAGGATCGCCGCAATCGTGGCCGGGTTGAACAGCTGGTCGCCGGCCTTGTTGGTGAGCGTGTCCTTCTGGTACGTCATCGTGGCCAGGTGGGCGCCGGGGTCCTCGGGGTCCTCGGCGGCGGCGATCTGCCCCAGGGTGGCCACGAAGGTCTCGCGCGCCGCCAGCGATGACAGGATCGCCACGTTGATGCGCCACTCGAAGCCCAGCGGCTCGAAGACCGGCTGCACCGTCTTGCCGATGGCGGCCGCCCAGGAGTTGTCCATCGTGTAGGAGGTCTTCTGCGCCTCCAGCAGCTTGCCGAGCTCCTCGGCATCGGTGATGACCTGCCCGTCATCCCCCTTGACGGTGGACGACGCCGGGTCCTCCGCCGCCGCGGATACGGCCGCGCACTCGGTGCTGGCGGAGCAGTGGGCGTCGAACTGCTCCTCGGAGCGCATCGGCACGTTGAGCAGCACCCACAGGACGAGCGTGGTCAGGGCGATGACGGTCCCGGCCTTCTTCACAAAGCCCTTGCAGGCGTCCCACACCATGATGAGGACCGTGCGCGGCCGAGGCAGCCGGTAAGGGGGCATCTCCATGTAGAAGGGCAGCAGCACCCCGCCTCGGTCAGTGAGACGCTTGACCACCCAGGCGGCCGCCATCGCGGAGACCGCGCCCAACAGGTAGAGGGCGAACATGACAGTACCGCGTGCGTTCAGCGGCCCGATCTTCGCGTCGGCGGGCACCATGATGGAGGTGAGCAGGACGTAGACGGGCAGCCGCGCCGAGCAGGTCATGAGCGGGGCTGCCAGCATCGTGGCCACCCGGTCCTTGGCACTGGGCAGCGTACGGGTCGCCATGATCCCGGGGATCGCACAGGCGAAGGACGACAGCAGGGCCACGAAGGCCCGCCCCTCCAGGCCGACCCGGCTCATGATCCTGTCCATGAGGAAGGCGGCGCGCGACATGTACCCCACGCCTTCGAGGAAGGCGATGATGAGGAACATGATGATGATCTGGGGGACGAAGGTGAGCACCGAGCCCACACCCCCGATGAGCCCGTCACCCAGGAGCCCGGCCAGCAGCGGATGGGACTCGTCGAGCCAGCCGTGCACCAGCTCCCCCAGGGCGCTGAACCCGCCCTCGACGGCGTCCTGGAGAGGGGCCGCCCAGGTGAAGATCGCCTGGAAGAAGACGTACATGATGGCGAAGAACACCAGGGACCCCAGGACGGGGTTGAGCAGGACCCTGTCGACGGCGGTCGTGATGCGGTCCTGCTGCGGCGCCTGGTAGTCGGCGGCATCCAGGATGGAGTCGGCCCAGGAGGCCACCTCGCTGGGCGACGTCGGCGCCGGCAGCGGCGGGCGCCGCCAGTCGGAGATATCGGTCAGGTACTCGCGCAGCTCGGGTATGCCGATGCCCCGGTTGCCGACCACCCGCACGGCCGGGATCCCCAGGGCCTGCCCGAGGGCCGCCACGTCCAGCCGCCCGGCGCGCCGCGTGAGCTCGTCGGTCATGGTGACCACCAGGCAGGTGGGCAGCTCCAGGGCGAGGGCCTCGGCGACGAAGTTCAGCCCTCGCCGTAGCGTCGTGGCGTCGACGACGACCACGAGGGCGTCGGGGACGGAGATGCTCTGCGAGGCGTCGGTGAGGACGTCGCGCACCACCTGCTCGTCGGGGCTGATCGGGTCCAGGGAGTAGGCGCCCGGCAGGTCCTCGATCGTCAGGCTGGTCTCGCCGATCCGGCAGTCCCCAGCGACCGCGCCACGGTGACACCCGGGTAGTTGCCGGTCTTGGCGTGCAGACCGGTCAGGGCGTTGTAGATGGAGGTCTTGCCCGCGTTGGGGGCACCCGCCAGGGCGACGCGCAAGGCGCCGGACACCAGGGTCTTGGAGCTGGAGGACCCGCAGTGGCAGTCGGGGGCGCCGGCGACCTCGGAGGCTGCGCAGTGGTCGCTCATGGGAGCTGCTCCTGACGCTCGGGGGTGTCGGCCTGCTCCTCGGCGAGAGGCCCGACGACGACGTCGGCCTCGGTGAGGACCTCGACCTGGACCATGCGGGCCTCCTGGCGGCGCAGGCACAGCTCGTAGTCGGCGACGCGGTAGACCACCGGATCGCCCAGCGGGGCGCGGCGCAACGGCGTCACGGTCCGGCCGGGCACGAAGCCCAGGTTGCTCAGCCGCTTGACGATGGGGTCGTCGGTCGTGTCCTCCTGCAGGCCGATGACTCGGCCGCTGGTCCCCAGGCGCAGATCGGACAGGGACCTGTGCGCGGAAGGTGGGGTGCCGCCGGTGCCGGCCGGCGTTGTCGTGCCGTGGTGTGAGACTGCAGTCGCCATGTTGCCCTCGGAGCTCCTCGGATCCTTAAGTCTGTGCTCGGTCGCGGCGCGGGCTCGCGCACCGACCATGACAGTCTAAGGTGAGGCTTAACTACCGTCAGGTTTTTGGGGCGTCACCGACACAGATCAGGGGTGGTAGGCCCACGCCGCACAACGCGCTGAGCCGGGCGCCGCTCGTGTAGCCGGGTGGGAAAATGGTGGGGCTACGCGAAAGACGCCCGGCTCGGGGAGGGGCTGCTCGGTGAAGGGCTACTCGTCGACCCTGCGAACCTCGACCATCCAGGGGCAACGGCGCCGCAGCAGGTGCTCGAAGCGCGCGTGCATCGTGATCTCCGCGGCCGGGCAGTGGTCGCAGGAGCCCTCCATGGCGATCTCGACGACGCCGTCGCGCACCGACTGCACCACGAGCGCGCCGCCGTGGCTGTTGATGAAGGTCCCCAGTGAGCCGTCGGCGATCTGCCGGGCGGCGGCCTCCAGGGCGTCGTCGGGACCGGAGGCGTGGGAGGTGGAGGCGCCCTTCCACGACGTCGGGGCGCCCAGGGCGTCCACCAGCGCGGATCGCACCCGGGCTCCCTCCGTGCGCCAGTCGTGGCCGGCACCCAGGAGGGTGAGCACCCCGCCGCCGTCGACCCTCACGGAGCGCAGGGTGCCGTCGTCCATGAGCTTCTGAAGAAGCGCAGGGGCGTGGGCGACCTCCCCGGTGAAGGGCAGCAGGCCGTCGGGAACGATCCACCGCAGCACGTCGGGGTCCGGCGTGGTTGTCGGGTGCGTGGGAACGACGGGCACTGCTGCCTCACCTACTCCTGTTGCTCTGGGCGTCCCGCCATCGGTGGGGCGCCGTCCGGGTCACTGGTCCGTGCTGCTCCACCTATATGAAGGCGGCCACGAGTGCGCGGCTGATCGCCGCCATGACCCAGGCCGTGACGAACATGTAGGAGAAGGCGATGATCGGCCACTTCCAGGTGCCGGTCTCGCGGCGCATCGCACCGGCCGTGGCCATGCACTGCAAGGCGTAGACGAAGAACACGAGGATCGCGATGACGGTGGCCGGGTTGAACAGCTGGTCACCCGCCTTGTTGGTCAGGGTGTCCTCCTGGTAGGTCATCGTGGCCAGGTGTGCGCCGGGGTCCTCGGGGTCCTCGGCGGCGGCGATCTGTCCCAGGGTGGCCACGAAGGTCTCGCGCGCCGCCAGCGAGGACAGGGTGGCGACGTTGATGCGCCAGTCGAAGCCCAGCGGCTCGAAGACCGGCTGGACCACCTTGCCCCCCTTGGCCGCCCAGGAGTTGTCCATCGTGTAGGAGGTCTTCTGCGCCTCCAGCAGCTTGCCGAGCTCCTCGGCATCGGTGATGACTCTGCCCGTCATCCCCCTTGACGGTGGACGACGCCGGGTTCTCCACGGCCGCCGAGATGGCGGCGCACTGCTTGTCGGAGGAGCAGAAGGCCTCGAACTGGGCGTCCGAGCGCATGGGGACGTTGAGCAGCACCCACAGGATGACAGTGGTCAGGGTGATGATCGTACCGGCCTTCTTCAGGAAGCCCTTGCAGGCGTCCCACACCATGATGAGGACCGTGCGCACGCGGGGCATGCGGTAGGGCGGCATCTCCATGTAGAAGGGCAGCAGGATGTTGCCTCGGTCAGTGAGCTGCTTGACCACCCAGGCGGCCGCCATCGCGGAGACCGCCCCCAGCAGGTAGAGGGCGAACATGACCACGCCGCGCGTCCCGAAGGGGCCAACCTTGGCGTCGCCGTCCACCGTCAAGGAGATCATGATGACGTAGACGGGCAGGCGGGCCGAGCAGGTCATGAGGGGTGCGGCCAGCATCGTGGCCACCCGGTCCTTCGTGGAGGGCAGCGTGCGGGTCGCCATGATCCCGGGGATCGCGCAGGCCAGTGAGGACAGCAGGGCCACGAAGGCCCGCCCCTCAAGCCCGGCGATACTCATGACCTTGTCCATGAGGAAGGCGGCTCGGGACATGTACCCCACGCCCTCCAGGACGGCGATGATGAGGAACATGATGATGATCTGGGGGATGAAGGTGAGCACCGAGCCCACACCCCCGATGATTCCGTCTCCCAGGAGCCCGGCGATGAGCGGGTGGGACTCGTCGAGCCAGCCGTGCACCAACCCGCCCAGGTACCCGAAGCCGTTCTCGACGGCGTCCTGGAAGGGGGCCGCCCAGGTGAAGATCGCCTGGAAGAAGAGGAACATGATCGTGAAGAACACGATGGTTCCGGGGATGGGCCGTAGCAGGACCTTGTCAACCGCGGAGGTGATCTGGTCGTTCTGGGGCGCCTGGTAGTCCGCGGCGGCCAGCACCGAGTCGGCCCAGGAGGTGATCTCGTCGGGGTCGGTGGGCGGCGGCAGCGGGGTGCGCTGCCAGTTCTCGACCTGGGCGAGCTGGGCGCGCAGGTCGGGCATGCCGACGCCGCGGTGCCCGATGACTCGCACGGCGGGGATCCCCAGGGCCTGTCCGAGGGCGGCCACGTTGAGTCGGCCCGTACGGCGGCTGAGCTCGTCGGTCATGGTGACCACCAGGCAGGTGGGCAGCTCCAGGGCGAGGGCCTCGGCGATGAAGTTCATGCCGCGCTGCAGCGTCGTGGCGTCGACGACGATGACCAGGGCGTCCGGGGCGCTGACCGTGGTCGAGGTCCCGGTGAGGACGTCGTGGACGATCTGCTCGTCGGGGCTGATCGGGTCCAGGGAGTAGGCGCCCGGCAGGTCCTCGATCGTCAGGGTCTTGCCGCCGACCTTGCAGGTCCCCAGCGACCGCTGGACGGTGACGCCGGGGTAGTTGCCGGTCTTGGCGTGCAGACCGGTCAGGGCGTTGTAGATGGAGGTCTTGCCGGCGTTGGGGGCACCCGCCAGGGCGACGCGCGGGGCGCCGGACACCAGGGTCTTGGAGCTGCCCGAGCCGCAGTGGCAGTCGGCGCCGTCATAGGGGTGCTCGCAGCGCTGCGACTGCCCGGTGGCGTGCTGTGTGATGTCGTGGGTGCTCACAGAGTCTCTCCCGTGTTCGGTGCTGCGGGGTCGTCGGCCGCGTGCCGTCCGGCCGGCCTGGGCTGGAGGATGATGCGGTTCTCGGCCTCCACGGTGGTGACCTGGATGAGACGGGCCTCCTGGCGACGCAGGCACAGCTCGTAGTCGGAGACGCGGTAGACCACCGGGTCTCCCAAGGGGGCGCGGCGCAGTGGCGTGGCGATCCGACCGGGGACGAAGCCCAGGTTGCGCAGGCGCTTGACGAGGACCCCGCCGACGCCGTCGTCGAGCAGGCCGGTGATGCGTCCGCTGGTGCCGGGGCTCAGGTCCGACAGTGCGAAGGTGGCAGTGCCCGGTTCGGGTAAGTATGTGGTGCCCTCGGGGGCGCGGTGTCGTGGAACAGCAAAATCCATGGTGTCCTCAGATCGACATGAAGAGGCTTCGTCGATATGAGTCTAAGACAACGCTTCTCTATCTCGCAGCAGGTCAGAGGCCGTTCTGCTTCAGTGTGGCGCGTCTGCCCGGAGTCGCGACGGGGAGGGGGCTCGATTCCTTATCGGAGCCTGAGAGCGGGGGCTGCGGTTGTTATCGGCAGGAGGTGGCAATGGTGTCGAGCCGTATAAAATATAGTGCGATCACTTCCTACTTCCGCAAGATGCTTTTCTTGTGGAAGTAGGAAGTGATTTGTTGGCGATATGTGGGGATGATTGTGCGGGGATGTTTCTGTCTGAAGCGGGGAGCTGCTTCACCGCTTTGTTCCCCTCAAGAGTCTTGAGGGCTCTCAGGCCTTCTGGTGAGGTGGTGGTGGGTTAGCGGGCAGAGGGGTCGGGCATGTTCTGGGCGCCCAGGTAGTACACGTAGCCGAGCGGCACGACGAAGAAGAAGAAGGCGATGCGAACCAACCAGGCGTTGACGTTCCATTTGTTGGCGAGACCTCCGCAGACTCCGAGCCAGATCTTGTCGGCGGAACGGGCGGGCCAATCGAAACCAGAAGAATTCTGTGCTGTCATGGCAGATATTCTGCAATGCCCGACGCGCTGGTGTCACGTTGGAGTCTCAGTCTGAATAAATCAGTGTCCAACAGTGGGTGACTGGGTGGTGGATATATCTAATGTGAGACTTCGACGCCCTTCAATGGCGGGGTGATCGCAGATTCCTTCTGGTTCCATGAGGCGAACCTTGGAAAATACTCGATGTCCAATAAGAGTGACATGAATCTCTGTACTCTTCTCGGCTATTAGGTCCGTTATCGCTTGTGAAAATAAGAGGGTGTGACGACGGGCCGGTGTGCTGGGGGCTCGTCACCCTCTGCCGGTCCCGCCTCGCCGCCGAGAATCAGCGGGGCCGGGACATGGCCACGGCGCGGGCGCGCTCGGCCCAGGCGTCGTCGAGCGGCTCGGGCTCCCAGGCGGTGCCGGCGTGCTCGGCGGCTCGGGCCAGCAGCCAGTCGGCCACGGTCGGGTTCTTGGGCAGCAGGGAGCCGTGCAGGTAGGTGCCGATGACGTGGTGGACGCGCCCGCCCTCGGTGGAGTCCTTGCCGTTGTTGCCATCGCCCACGCGCACGGTGCCGAAGGGGCGCGCGCGCGCCCGGCCCCAGGGTGGTCAGGCCGGAGTGGTTCTCGTAGCCGACCACCGCGCCGAAGTCCTCGGTGTCCAGGGTGATGTTCCCGATGAGGCGGGTGTCGCCGGCCACCGTGTGGGCGTCCATGAGGCTGATACCGGGGATCTCCTGGCCCTTGGCGGTGGTGAAGCCGTGCCCGAAGAGCTGGTAGAGGCCGCAGATCGCCAGCATCGGGACGCCGTCGGTGGCCCACGCCTTGAGCGTGGGGCCGACCTCGACCAGGTCCTCCTTGATGCGGTCCTGACCGGAGTCCTGGCCGCCGCCGCCCACGAGGACGTCGACGTCGCCGGGCAGCTCGTCGCCCGGGTCGTAGGAGAGGAGCTCGACGTCGTATCCCTGCCACTGGGCCCGCCGTGCCAGCACGAGCGTGTTGCCCCAGTCGCCGTAGATGTTCATGTCCCGCGGGTAGAGCTGGAGCAGGCGCAGGTGCCCGCGGGCGGGGCCGTCGGTGGTGTGCTCGTAGCGCACGGTCATGACATGACCTCCTCAACGTCCGTCATCTCGCCCAGGATCGAGCGCAGGGCCAGCATCGCGGTGTAGTGGTGAAGATCCGCATGGGGCGGTCCGTGTCGGCGGCAGCCCGGCGCATGAGGGCCACGGCCCGGCGCAGGTCGGGCTCGACGTCGGCGACCTCGACCTCGTCGTAGCGCAGCCGCAGCGCCATGTCCCAGGCCCGCACCCCGGTGACGACGGCGACCCCGCCGGCGCGCAGGGCCGAGAAGTCGACGTCCCACAGCCAGGACATGTCCCGGCCGTCGGCGTACTCGTCGTTGATGGCCACGACCACGACCTCGCCGTCCTTCGCCTGGGCGGCCGCCGAGAGCAGCCCCATGCGGAAGCCGGCCGGGTTCTTGACCAGGGAGAGCTGGACCGGGCGGCCGTCCAGGGTGAGGACCTCGCCGCGGCCGAAGGCGGCCTGCACGGTGCCCAGGGTGGTCAGCAGCCCGGGCAGGTCGGCGTCCTCGCCCAGCACCTCCAGGACCACCCCGAGGGCGGCGCAGGCGTTGAGCAGGTTGTGGACGCCCGGGATGGCGAAGTCGACCTCGTGGGAGGTCCCGTCGACGCTCACGGTGGCGCGCTGGCCGTTGATGGCCCCCAGGGTGACGCGCGGGCCGGGGGCCTGGCCGCCCTGACGGGGGCTGACCAGACCGGTGCGCAGGTCGTCGTCGGACAGGAACAGGGAGCGCAGGTCCTCGCCTGCGCCGAAGGAGACGACGCGGGCGCTGACGCCCTCGAGGAAGGCGGGGGCGGCCAGCGCGGGTCGTCGCCGTTGAGGACGACGACGTCGCTGGTGGCCTTGGCGATGGAGTGCAGGAGGGAGGCGGTGTAGTCGATCTCGCCGAAGCGGTCGAGCTGGTCGCGCATGACGTTGAGCAGGAGGCAGGCGCGTGGGCGGACCCGGGCCACGAAGTGCACGGCGTGGGCCTCGTCGAGCTCGAGGACGGCGATGTCGGCGTCCAGGTTGCCGGCGGCGTCGACCTCGGTGAGCAGGGAGGCGAGCACACCGCGCACGAAGTTCGAGCCGGTCCGGTTGGTGAAGACCTTGAGGCCCTGCTCGCGCAGGAGCTGGACCACCATCTTGGTGGTCGTGGTCTTGCCGTTGGTGCCCGAGACCACGATGACGCCGCGGGGCAGGCGGCTCAGGGTGCGCTCCAGGAAACCGGGGTCGGTGCGCTCCATGACGAGGCCGGGGAAGGCGGTGCCGCCGCTGCCGCCGCCGCGTGCACGGGCGGCAAGACGCGCTGTGCGGCCGAGAGCGACCGTGAGACGAGAACGCATGGAACTCCTGCTGGCTCAGAATGACTGACCGGATGCGGTCACAGGGCTGGAGCGCGAGGTGCGCCAGCTGCGGGTCATTCTAGGGCAGCGGGGCCGGTCGCGGATGCGTCACGATGCTCACGTGACCGGCGCGGGTCGTGGGGCATGGGGCGCTCGCGGTGGCGGCTCACTGGGGGACGACGACGTGCAGGGCGCCCTCCTCGACCTCGGCGCGCAGGGTGCGGGTGGAGCCGGCCGTGTCGCCGTCGAGCTCGAAGGGGACGGGGCGGTCGACCTCGATGAGAACCTTCCGGGCGCGGGTGAGGGTGAAGCCCTCCATCTCCTGGCCGGTGAGGATCTGCGCCCCCAGGCGGGCCCAGTCCACGACCTTGCCGGGGCTGGCCAGGAGCAGGTCGACCATGCCATCGGTGGGGGTGGCGTCCGGGAAGAGCGTCATGCCGCCCGTGATGGTGCCGACGTTGCCCATGAGCGCCATGACCATCTGGCGCTGCTCCGGGGGCTCGTCGTCGAGCGTGATGGTAGCGGTGAAGGGGTCGGGGACCGCGTTCTGGACGGCGGCCACCGCGTAGGCGCCCGAGCGGATGACCTTCTTCAGGCCCGAGTCGGTGGACTCCATGATCTGGGCGTCCAGCCCCATGCCGGCCATGACGACGAAACGCTCCTTGCCGTCGTCGAAGGTGCAGGTGACCATGTCGATGGCCGTGAGGCGGCCGTGCAGGGCCAGGCGGATGGCGGCGTCGGTGTCCAAGGGGATGGAGAGGTTGCGGGCCAGCAGGTTTCCGGTGCCGGCGGGGATGAGGGCCATGGGCATCTCGGTGCCGGCCAGCTGGGAGGAGACGGCGCGCACGGTGCCGTCGCCGCCCGCCACCATGACCAGGTCGACGCCGGCCTCCAGGGCGCGGTGGGCCATGGAGCGACCGGGGTCGTCCGGGGTGGTCTCCAGCCAGATGGCGGAACGCCAGCCGGCGGCGTGCACTTCCGTGGCGACACGACGGCGCAGGAGCGAGAGGTCGTCGAACTTGGTGGGGTTGTAGATGACGGCGGCGCGCTTCTCGCTGCTGGTGCGCGACAGGCGACGGTTGACCCAGCTGGTGAGGATCGCGTCGATGCCGCCGGCCCACAGGGCCAGGTTCGCGAAGGCGGCGCCCAGGAGGAAGCCGCCGATGAGATCGCTGAGCGCCGCCAGGCCCATGTACCACTGGCTGACGGCGGTCACGGCGACGGCCGTGTAGCCCAGGACGGTGCCGGTGGCGACCATGGTGCTGCGGTGGTGGGCGCGCGCGAGGGTCACCAGGACCCAGGAGGCCAGGGTCATCGCTGTGATGTGCGCGTTGGGGTAGGAGTAGGTGAAGGCGGCGATGGAGTCGGAGAAGGCGGAGCCCGGGTCGGGGTGAGCCAGGTACAGGGCGATGACGAACTGGACGGGGATGCCGGCGGCGGCGATGGTCAGCGAGACGCTCAGACGGCGCATGCGGGCCGAGTAGGCGTAGACGACCCAGGCCGCGATGATCGCGAGGATGAGGAGAGGATGGGTGAAGGTGGCGAAGGCCTCGGCGAGCTGTCCGGCGGCCGACCGTGGCTGGGTGTCGGGGGTCGGCAGGAGGGCGTCGATGGCGGGGGAGTGCTGTGTGGCGCTGGGGGTGAGCGGTCCCGGAGCGCTCAGGTAGGTCCAGATGATGAAGGCCAGGGCGAAGCCGATGCACAGGATGGCCTCGACATACTTCAGACGCAGCGGGGCGCGTGAAGGTGAGGAGGTGGCGGTATCGCTTCGGGGCCTGCTCATACTCGCTCGTCCTTTCCAGCGGTTGATTGTCCGGAGGGCAGCCTAGACGGTGCGGCTGAGAGCGGTATGTGGGCCGGCTGTGGGTGCCAGACCGGCGGGGCGGCCTGGCGCTGGTCGGTCCCGTCGACGGCGCAGGGCAAGTGGCTGTGCGGGGTGACTCAGCGGTCGTGTGCCGAAGGTTGCGGGCCCGGTTTCTATACGGCAGAAGACCCACGAGCGAGCTCGCGGGTCTTCTCACCTCATCGTCGGGGGATTCGGCCTGACGGCCTCTTACTCCCTCCTCTTCGAAGACCCTCATGAGCAAGCTCATGGTTCTTCTCATCGTCGGGGTGCTTAGGCCTTCGGCCTGTCGACTCCCTACGCGTCAGAAGCCTCATGAGCAAGCTCATGGGCTTCTTCCTTGGTCGGGGTGGCGGGATTTGAACCCACGACCTCTTCGTCCCGAACGAAGCGCGCTACCAAACTGCGCCACACCCCGTGTGCAGCAGGGGACAGCATAGCCTCCACCCACCGCAGGGAGGAAATCGGATCCGCTGAGTCCTCCGTCACGTCGCTGTTCGCTCCCTGACGGAACCCGGTTGGCCCGAGGCGCCCACCGTGACAGGCTGCTCATGGCCGGTCCGCACGTTGGCCCTCCCCGGAGCGCCAGCACCAGTCCGGGGCCGTCATCCTCGGGGCTCTGTGAGCCCACCCGAAGAGACGCGAGGGCCGGAGAAGACACCCGCCGGCCACCCGCTGCAGACAAACAAGGAGCCCCATGCGCATTGAGGCCGTCGTCGGCGACATCACCACCGAGAAGGTCGACGCCATCGTCAACGCCGCCAACAGCACCCTCCTGGGCGGAGGGGGAGTCGACGGTGCCATCCACCGCGCCGCCGGCCCCAGCCTGCTCGACGCCTGCCAGAAGGTGCGGGACACCGAGCTGCCCGACGGCCTGCCGGTCGGCCGCGCCGTGGCCACCCCTGGTTTCGACCTGCCCGCCGCCTGGGTCATCCACACCGTGGGTCCCAACCGCCACGCCGGCGAGGACGATCCCGCCCTGCTGCGCGCCTGCTTCGACAGCTCCCTGGAGCTCGCCATCCAGCTCGGCTGCACCGGCATCGCCCTGCCGGCCGTCTCCGCAGGCGTCTACGGCTGGCCGATCGCCGAGGTCGCCGAGGTCGCCGTGGCCCGGGCCCGCGCCGTCGAGCAGCGCTCCCACACCGATCCCGACGCCGTCGGCCGCCTGGGGCTCATCCGCTTCGTTCTGTCCTCACAGACCAACCACGAGGCCTTCGCCCGCGAGCTCGCGCTCACCGAGGCCTGAGGCGGCCGGGCTGCCGGCCTCCCCTCGTCCCTCGAACCGGCGGGGACAATCGACACCGTCGGGGACATGCCGACGCGGCCGGGGGCATCTCGCGCGTCGGGGGACTGGAATCCTGTCCCCGTACGCGCAGACCGTCCCCGGCCGGAAGAGAATGCCCCAGTACGCGTGGGATGCCCCGCCCGTACTGGGACGCCCCGCCGGGCTCAGGCGCCCTCGGCCTCCGCAGCCGCCTGCTCATCCCCCCACCGGCCCAGGTCCTCGCCGTGGATCGCGGCCGCCAGCAGGTCCGGGAAGGCGTCCGGCGTGCAACCGAAGGCCGGCACCCCCATCTCGGCCAGCCGCTTGGCGACGTCGTGGTTGTAGCTGGGGACGCCGTCATCACTCAGGGCGAGCAGGACGACGACCTGCACCCCGCTTCCCAGCAGCTCCCGCACCCGTCCCAGCATCTGCTTCGGGTCGGAGTCGTACAGGTCGCTGATGAGGATGAACACCGAGTCCGCCGGCCGCGTGATCGTCTGCCGGCAGTACTCGATGGCGGGGGGAGGTGTTCGTGCCGCCGCCGAGCTGGGTCCCGAAGATGACGTCGACGGGGTCCGACAGCAGCGGTGTCAGGTCTGTGACGGCGGTGTCATAGGCGACCAGCGTGGTGCGCAGCGAACGGATCGAGGACATGACCGCCGCCATGATGGAGGCGTAGATGACTGAGGAGGACATGGACCCGGACTGGTCCATGCAGATGGTGAACTCCTTCTGAATGCCCCGACGGCGCCTGCCGTGCCCGACGAGCCTCTCCGGGATGACCGTGCCCAGCTCCGGCACGTAGTTCTTGAGGTTCGCGGCAATGGTCCGGTTCCAGTCGATGTCGGCCGGCTGGGGCCGCGAGGTCCTCGTGGAGCGGTCCAGCGCGCCGCGCACCGACTGCTGGAGCCGGTCGGCGATCCGCTCCTCCACCTCCTTGACGACCTTGTCGACGACCGTGCGCGCCGTCGCCCTGGCCTCCTGAGGAATCATCTCCGACAGGGTGGCCAACGTCGCCGCCAGGTGCACGTCGGGCTCCACGCCCTGAAGCACCTCGGGCTCCAGCAGGAGCGTCGTGAGCCCCAGGCGGTCAATGGCATCGGTCTGCATGACCCGCACCACCCGCGAGGGGAAGTACCTGCGGATGTCCCCCAGCCAGCGGGCCACATGGGGCGCGGAGCCGCCCAGGCCCCCGCGTCCCTTGTCCTGCGGGTCGACGTCGTACAGGTCCGCCAGTGCCGCGTCCATCGCCCGGTGTCCCTCCGACAGCGAGGCGGGGTAGCCACGCGCGTCCACGCCCAGGGCCAGGCGCCAGCGCTGCTCAATCGTGGTGGGCTCGACGTCGTCGGCCCGGTCGGCCCGGTCGGCCCGGTCGGCCGGGCCCGCTGGGACTGCCTGGCCGGCGTGCTGCTCCGGCTGGTTCGCGTCGTCGGTGCGCTCGTGCGTGGTCATCGGGTACCTCCCAGGATCATGCTCACGGTGTCCAGAACCGCCTCGACGTCGTCGAAGGCCTCCTCAACCGGGCCGCTCCCGTCCGGGGCGGGGGAACCGAGGTCCCGGATCTGCCGGGCCAGGTCCGTCTTCTGAGGACTCGGCCACTGGCCGAAGGCTCGTCGCAGTGCGGGCAGGACGTCGACGAAGGCCTGGTCCCCGATGCGCGCCAGCCACTCGTTGAGCACCTCGAGCAGGGTGTTGTCATAGCTGAGCAGGAGGATGTCTCCCGCGAGGAAGCCCTCGATCCACTCGGCCTGATCCTCGGGCTGCGTGCCCTGCGACAGTACCCGGGACAGCCTCAGGGCGGCGTCGTCGCGGGCCAGCTCCCCGGCGTCCAGGAGCATTCGGGTGATGCGTCCGGCCAGCAGGCCCGGCAGGCTCCGGGTGGCCAGCGCGGAGCGCAGCGCACTGTTCCACAGCGTCGCGGCCCGCTCGTCCAGAAGACCGATGACTCCCTGGACCTCGTCGATCGTCGTACGCAGCGTGCGGGCCACCTGGGCGTCCACGTTCGCGGCCGCCGCGGGCATCCCCGCGCACCCGCGCACCAGGACGGCGCGGGTCACCGCCTCCAGGCTGGAGGTGTCCGTGCCGCGCACGTCCCCGTAGCGCTGGGAGCGGGCCAGGGCAGGCACCGAGCCCAGCAGCCGGACGATGTCCATCTCGCGGGCCGCCTGCTCGTCGAGGATCCCCAGCAGCTCGGGCACGACCTCGGACAGGCCGGCCGTCAGCGCCTTCTCCACCGAACCGGTCACCTGCGGCAGGGAGTCGGTGGCGCCCAGCAGGGCGTTCCCGGCGGCGGAGGCCACCGTGGTGCCGAAGGCCGCGGCCTCCACCACCTGCACGGACATCTCCGGGTCCCACTCGAGCTCCCAGACCTCCTTGAAGGTGCCGCTCGAGGCCACCCGCTGCCGCCTGCCCCAGGTGATCCCCAGAATCTCCAGGCGTCGCAGCAGCTGGGACTTGGCCAGGTCCCGGGGCTTGCGCAGGTCCAGGGAGAGTGTCCTGGGAGTCGCCGTGAAGGCCATGCGCAGGCTCTTGGCGGTCGAGCGCAGATCGGCGTCCAGGGGAACCATGGGGACGCCGTCGGGCACGCTGCCGAGCGCCTCGCCGATGAGGACCTCGCGGGTCGCGGCGGCGGCCCGCACCGTACTGCCATCGCACATGACTGACAGGACCGCCTCGTTCAGCTCGTCGAGGCCGGCCATGGGGCGCCCGCGCAGCGCGGCGAGGCTCTGGGCCAGCCGCGCCGCCTCAATGATGTGGGCCGAGGAGACCGGCAGGTCCTGACGGCGCAGCGACGCGGCCACCTGCGTCAGCCAGCGCACGACCGGCCGGTCCGGTGCGGTGAAGAGCAGGTGGTACCAGCCCGGCGACTCCACCCCGGCGCTGTAACCGCTGCCCCCGGCCAGGCGCTGGTGCGTCCACGGCACCCAGGTCAGCGACGTCCTCGCCTTCGCCATGCCCTTGAGGCGGGCGTTGTCCTGCGCGACCTTCGGCGGCCTGCCGGCCAGCGCCGGGGCGTGCCACGCCCCGCACACGACGGCGATCCGCTCGTGGCCCGCCCTTCTGGCCGCCCGGAGAACCTTGCGCATATGCGCCTCGCGGCGCAGCGTGGCCTCGTCGGTCTCCGGGGAGGCCTCCCGCAGGAGCCCGATCGCCTCGGTCAGTGCGTCGAAGGGGTCGCCCTCCATACGCAGCTCGACGACGTCCTCCCACCAGGCCTCCGGGTCCTCGTAGCCGGCCAGGCGCGCCAGCTCGGCGATCGGGTCGGTCCGCACCGGCTGGGCCGTGCCCCGGGCCGCGGCGTCCGCGGTGTCCGCGGTGTCTGCGGTCTCTGACCCACTATCCGCCGGGCCGTCCGTCCCCTCCGAGCCGCTCGAGCCGCTCGGGTCTTCCGAGCCGGCCGTATCGTCGACGGGCCCCTCGGTCTCCACCTCGCCCTCGGCCCCGGCCTCGGCGTCGGCCTCCGACCGGGCCCGCTCCCGCTCGACCTTCCGCGCGGCCAGGACCGCGGCCGCCGGCAGATCCATGAAATGGGCCTGCGCCCCGTGCGCCACCGCCCAGGACAGCGCCTGCCACTCGGGGGAGAAGACGGCCATCGGCCAGAAGGAGGCCTGCGAGGGATCGGTGTTGTCCCAGGCGAGCAGGGCCACCGGCGGCTCCAGCCCCCGGCCCGCCCACTCGATGAGGCCATCGGCGTCCGCCGGCCCCTCGATGAGGACGCAGTCGGGCCGGTAGTCCTCCAGTGCTGCGGCCAGGGCCCGTGCCGAGCCCGGACCGTGGTGACGGACCCCCAGGACCCGCACAGGCGGGCGCGTGTCCCCGGCCCCGGTTGCAGGGCCGCCCTGCGGACTCGGCCTCGGCTCCGACGTCGGCCCCGGAGTCGAGCTCTGCGCCGACGGTCACTGCCCCACCTCATGGCAGGCGCGGTAGAAGTCGGACCAGTCGCGGCGCTCGCGCACCACGGCCTCCAGGTACTCCGACCACACCACCTGATCGGCCACCGGGTCGCTCACCACCGCCCCGAGGATCCCGGCGGCCACGTCCGAGGGGCCGCAGGACGCCGTCGCCGAAGTGGGCACTCATGGCCAGACCGTTGGTGACCACCGAGATCGCCTCCGCCGTGGACAGGGTGCCCGACGGCGACTTCAGGCTCGTGCGTCCGTCCTCCGTCACGCCCTGGCGCAGCTCGCGGAAGACGGTGACCACGCGACGGATCTCCTCCAGGGCGCCCTCCGCGGCAGGCAGCTGGAGCGCCGAGCCGAGGTCCTCCACGCGGCGGGCCACGATGCTCACCTCCTCCTCCACCGAGGCCGGCAGCGGCAGCACCACCGTGTTGAAACGGCGCCGCAGCGCCGCCGAGAGGTCGTTGACGCCGCGGTCGCGGTCATTGGCGGTGGCGATGAGGTTGAAGCCCCCGTGCGCCTGCACCTCGGTGCCCAGCTCCGGCACCGGAAGGGTCTTCTCGCTGAGCACCGTGATGAGGGCGTCCTGAACGTCGGAGGGCATACGGGTGAGCTCCTCGACCCGGGCGATCCGGCCCGTCCCCATGGCCGTCATGATGGGGGAGGGGACGAGTGCCGCCTGCGAGGGGCCCTCGGCCAGGAGCCGGGCGTAGTTCCAGCCGTAGCGCACCGCCTCCTCCGAGGTGCCCGCCGTGCCCTGCACCAGGAGCGTGGAGGTGCCGCAGATCGCCGCGGCCAGGTGCTCGCTCACCCAGGACTTCGCCGTTCCCGGCACCCCCAGAAGGAGCAGGGCCCGGTCGGTGGCCAGGGTCGCCACGGCCACCTCGATGAGACGCCGGTTGCCGACGTACTTCGGGGTGATGACGGTGCCGTCCTCCAGCGTGCCGCCCATGAGGTAGGTGACCACCGCCCAGGGTGAGAGTCGCCAGCTCGCCGGCCGGGTGCGCTCGTCAAGACGAGCCAGGGCGGCGAGCTCCTCGGCGTAGCGCTGCTCGGCGTGCGGGCGCAGCAGGGGCGCGTTGTCGGTGCTGGTCTGGTCATTGGTCTGGGTGCTGGTCACGGGAGCTCCTCGGTGGCTGACGGGCGGGTGGTCGACGGGCGGTCGGGAAGAAACAGGGCGTGGTGCGTACGAAGGCGGCTAGACGGAGGAGTGCGCAGAGCCTCCAGCTGGAGTCTCAGACGCAGCCCCTCGACGGCGTCGGTCAGGAAGGCCGGCGCCGAGTCGGGACGGGAGACCTCCTCCATCAGGGCCAGTGCCTCGGGCAGGACCGTGGCGTGGCAGGAGACCGGCAGCCTGGTGGTCTCCTGGGTGGTCCAGTAGCCGATGTCCTCCGGGCGGTGCGAGTCGAGGGCGGACCGGAGGAAGGAGACCATGCGGCGCGAGTGCTCCGCGGAGTAGGGGCACGGCCAGTAGCGGCGCATGTCGGTGAAACGATCGAGATCGCCCCGCTTGAAGGCGTCGGCCGTGCAGGCCTCGATGAGGGCGCCGCTGCCACGACGGTCCGCGGTGAACAGGGCACTGCTCAGATCCAGCGGCTTGCCCTCGAAGGTCACCTCGGCCTCGAGGAGCTGACCGGCGGACAGCCCGATGAGAGCCGGCCAGCGGTCGATCGGGACGCGTCCGACCACCTCCTCCAGCAGAGCGGGAGGGTATCCGGCAGCCGCTCTCCTGGCGGCCGGTGGGCCGACGTCGACCCGGGACGGGTCCCCGGTGCCACGCTCCCCGTACTCGTCACGCAGGACCTCGTCGGTCACCTCGATGGGGCGGCAGTCCACCCGGGTGGTGCGCAGAAACCGCTTGGTGACGCTCATGTGCGAGGCGGCCAGGGCCTCGGCGCGCTGGACCAGGCCGGATCCGGGCAGATGGAGGAGCACCTGGGCCGCCGCCTGGCGCACCCCTCCGGAGCGGTCCGTGATGGCCATCTCCAGCAGAGGCAGGTCCGCCTCCCCCAGGCCGGTGGCCAGCGCCTCGACGATCCCCTCGCGGGCCTCGGCCCTCTCCTTCTTCCACGACGCCACCATGAGAGTCCGTGCGGCGGCCGGGTCCTGGGCGCGCAGCCGCCTGAAGTAGGCGAGCCGCTGGGCGGTGGTGCCCAGTCTCCACACTGAGTCGTCCAAGGAAGTCGTCCAAGGAGTCGTCCAAGGAGTCGTCCCCGGAGTCGCCGCCGGGCAGCGACACCAGGGGCTCGACCCGCTTGCCCCACACCGGATGCTCGCGGAGCACCGCTGCGGCGCGTTCGTCGATGACGCCGAGGACCGCGTCGCGCTCCTCGTGCCTGTAGGCGGTCTCATTGAGGACGCGCACGAGGAGCGGGGCCGGCAGCCGCCAGCCGCGCTCGGCCACCACCCCCAGTGCCGTGGCCAGCAGCTGCTGCTGAGGCTTGCTGGCCAGGATCTGCTCGAGGAGGGGGCGCAGGGCCTCCGGTGCCAGGGGGCGCGACGACGTCGGCCAACCGGTGTCCCGGGCGGCGGAGGAGGGGACCGAGGGGATCGTGGCGCGGTGCACCGCACCGTAGGCGGCGGCCGCGTCCAGGAGCACATCGGTGCCGTCCGCCGCGTCGCCCGCACCCCCAGCGCCCTCTGCCTTCTCCTGCCGGGCAGGAAGGGCCTCGGCGACGGCTCTGGGGAGGGCCTCCGAGGAGAAGGGCCTCGCACGTGTTCCCATGACGGCGGCTTGGGCCAGCGGGGACAGGTCACTCACAGGGCACGCACCTCTCCATCGGTGACAACACTCAGAGCCCGCAGGCCGGCGGGCGACAGCTCGCCCGCAACCGTGACCTCGTCACTGTCGGCCAGGAGCGGCAGGACCCATCGGGCGTCGTCGGGCATGATGAGCGGCAGCGCCCCGTCCGCGTCCCCGAGTGCCGGCTCGCCGTTGCCGAGCAGACGGAACCGCCCTGAGACCAGCACCGGTACGGCTTCCACCCACGGGTCCGCGGCGACAGCACGCCTCCAGGCATCCCGAGCGGATGCCGTCCCCGAGGGCTCGGGCACCCAGCCGGTCGCGGGCTGCGAGGGCTGCTCATCGGACAGGGCCACGCGCAGCCGGCCGCGCCCCGGGTAGAAGTGCGCGACGGCGTCGAATCGGGTCCCGGGAACGACAGTGGTGGAGAAACCGCCGGAGACGGGGGCGAAGGCGAGGATGAGCGCCCAGCGCCGGGTGTTCGTGCCGTAGAGCCACAGGCGGCGCTCGGCGAGCCTGCCATCCACAGTGTCCCGGCCGGCCACGACCACCCAGGTGTCACCGATGCCGGGCGAGGCCAGGACGTCCTCGGTGCGCACGGTGATCCCCACGTGGGAGCGGACGGTGGCCCCCAGGTCGTCGGGCAGCTGCTCACGCCGGGTCCAGGCCCGAATGAGCAGGTGGAGCAGTCCGAGCTCGTCGAGCAGCCGCTCGGGCCAGTCGGGGGGGAGGAGTCCGTCAGCCGTGACAGGGCCGTCAGGCGCCGGGCGACTCCGGGGGCCTGGGCATCGACCATGCGGGAGGCGAAGCCCGTCAGCTGCTTGGGGCGCTGGGCCGAGCCGTTGGCCAGCCCCTGGCGGAGCTGATCGGCCAGCCACCGGTCCAGGTCCGCCAGCCCCTCGGTGATGCGCCCGTCGCGGGCGCGGGCACGAGCCGCGGCGCTCTTTGCGGAGGCGGCTGCCCGGGCCGGGTCATCGGGCTGGTCCGCGGCCTCCTGCCGTGCGGCCTTCTGCTGGGCTCGCTTGGCCCGGCCCTCCAACCACTCGGCGGCGAAGGCTGCCGGCTCCCCGCCGGCCACCTGGCCCCGGCTCCACAGGTGCAGCAGGCCGACGGCGTGCTTGCAGGGGAACTTGCGGCTGGGGCAGGAGCACTTGAAGGCCGGGCCGGACAGGTCCACGCACACCCGGTACGGCTTCTTGCCCGACCCTGAGGCGCTTCCCCACACCAGCGCCCCGTGAACGCCGGCGTCCGACCACGTGGCGGGCGAGGCCAGCTTGAGGCCGGCCGTGGCGACCTGCTTGTCCGGTGCCAGCGCGGTGACCTGCTCGGCGCTCCAGGGCGCGATGGTCGGTGAGCTCATGAGGCCGAGGATAGGGCAGGCGGTGACACCAATGAGCCCTCTTTCGTGGGAATCTCGATGATGCGCCTGGGGAGTCCTTCCCATGGTGCCCGCTCTTCTACACTCGCCTGCATGACCACCGACGCTCACCGTGGACACCCCTCTACCGCTCCGGGTGGCCCCAGCAGTGTCGCAGGCTCCGTCGGCCCGGCCGGACGCGACCCCCTGCCGTTGGCGGGGCGTACCGTCCTGGTCACCGGGGTCAGCCGCCGCATCGGCATCGGCCACGCCATCGCCTGCCGCGCCGCCGACTACGGGGCGAGCATCGTCGCCCACCACTACCGACCCCACGACGCCTCCCAACCCTGGGGCGCCGACGACATCGATGCCGTCATGGGCTCTATCCGCACCCACCTGGTCGGCCCGGCCCGGCTCGTCGACATCCCCGCCGACCTGGCTGTCCCCGGGGAGCCGGCCCGCGTCGTCGAGCAGGCCGTAGCCGCCGCCGGCCACCTCGACGCCCTCGTGTGCAACCAGGCCATGAGCAGTCCCGACGGGGCGCTCAGCGAGATGACCGAGGCCGTCCTGGACTCCCACTGGGCCGTCGACGCCCGCGCCTCCATCCTCCTGGCGCAGGCCTTCGCCGCCCAGGAGGGCTTCGCAGCCCCCGCCCCCACCGGCTCCGGAGGCCCGGGCCGTCAGCCGGTCGACAACCACCGCGGCGCCATCGTCTTCCTCACCTCGGGCCAGGGCCTGGCTCCCCTGCCCGGGGAGATCGCCTACGCCGCCGCCAAGGCCGCCATCGCCGGCCTCACCCCGACGATCTCCGAGGAGCTCATCGACGTCGGCATCACCGTCAACACGGTCAACCCCGGCCCAGTCGACACCGGCTACGTCACCGAGGCGGACCGCGAGGCGATCGCCGTCATGTTCCCCCAGGGGCGTTGGGGCGAGCCCGACGACGCCGCCCGCCTCATCACCTGGCTGCTCACCGATGAGGCCCGCTGGATCACCGGTCAGGTCATCAACTCCGAGGGCGGCTTCGCCCGCTGGCGCCGCTGACCGCCGCACCCAGGCGCCGGCGTACCTGTGCGCTCTGCATGCCCCGGCCCGCTGCGCGTGCCCCGCGGCCCCCACACACTTCGACCGAAACTTCATAAAAGACGCGGCTCCGCGTCGTTTGTGAAGATTCTGTCGAAGTGTTGCGTGGGAAGGGTGCTGGTGGGGAGCTCGGGTCGAGGTGCCGGGGGCGCGCTGGACGATGTGCTGGGGCGGCGCACCGCCCTCAGGCCGGCAGCAGCCGCAGCAGCGTGGCCTCGGGCCGGCAGGCCAGGCGCACGGGCGTGTAGGGGCTCGTGCCGAGCCCGGCGGAGACGTGCAGGTACATGTGGTCGGCGGCCCGCGGGTCCCCGAGCCGTCCCGGCCACTGCGACAGACCCGAGGCGCGTCCCCGGTCCAGGTCGCAGTTGGTCACCAGTGCCCCCACCCCGGGCACGCACAGCTGCCCGCCGTGGGTGTGTCCGGCCAGGACCAGGTCGACGTCGTCGGCCGACATCGCCTCCAGGACCCGCCGGTAGGGGGCGTGCGTGAGCCCCAGCCGCAGGGCCCGGCCCTCGCGGTCGCGGACCGCCGGCAGGGAGATGGCCGACTCCGCTGAGCCGGCGGCCTCAGGGATCGGGAGGACATCGCGGTTGGCGTGCGGGTCGTCGACGCCCACCAGCTCGATGCGCCGCCCGCGCACGGTGAGCGATCCGCGCCGGTTGGTCAGGTCCACCCAGCCAGTGGCGGCCTGCAGGTCGCGGATCTCCTCCCAGGGCAGGGCCTCGATGTCCTCGTCGCGCACACGGCTGGAGGCCTTGCGCGGGTCTCGGTGCAGGTAGCGCGTCGGCAGGCGGAAGACGGTGGAGCGGTAGTCGTGGTCGCCCATGACGAAGGCCCCGGGCAGACCCGTCAGTGGTTCGAGCGCCCGTCGCAGCGGCTCCAGCCCGGATGCCAGGGAGAGGTTGTCGCCGGTGTTGACGACGACGTCGGGATGCAGCTGCGCCAGCTGCCGCACCCAGGCGACCCGCGCCTCGGTGCGGCCCGTCAGGTGAAGGTCGGCCAGGTGCAGCACCGTGAGGGGCTCCTCGTCGGTGGCGAGCACTGGCACGTCGATGCGCCGCAGCACGGGGCGCCTGGCCTCAATGAGGCTGTAGGCCAGCGTGGCCGCCCCCAGGGCGGCGGTGGTGCCGATGACGGACAGGGCGGCGCGGCCGGCAGGACAGGGCGTCATGGGGGAGTCTGGTCCTCTTCTGATCAACTGTTCATCGGCACGCGTGATGCGTGCGTGTCGATAGTTAGTATGAAGCTGCAGGTCTATTTAATTAGATTAATTAAACAAGGCCTGTTCGGTGTATTTCCTCCACATGGGGGCGGCCAGAGAACTGCCGTACATGGTGTCGATTCCCCTGCCGTTCAGGTCTTTGAGCTTGTATCCACCAAGCCCTCCTTCAGGAATATCTGAGGTTCCGTAGCCGATCCAGACCGAGGTAGCAAGATCCTGGGTATATCCCACGAACCAAGCATGTTCGGCGTCATCTGTTGTCCCTGTTTTACCGGATACTGCTGGACCCTGATAGCCTGAAAAGGCTGCAGCCGCAGTCCCGCCTTGCTGTACTGGCCCCTTCAAGGCCTCTGTGACAGTGGCGGTAACTCCTTGATCTATTACTTGGCTGCAGTCGGCGCTGGGAATCGACATTGAGGTGCCTTCAGCGTTCTTGATTTCCTCGATAGCGATAGGCTTGCAATACTTGCCACCTGAGGCGAAGGTTGCGTAGGCGTTGGCCATATTCAATGGCGGAACGTTCTCGCCTCCTAGTGCCAGTGTGCGTACTGGCGGTAAGGGTGTTCCGTCCGCCTTCGTTATCCCGAGGGAGGCTGCGAATTGCGTCGTCTGGCAAACATCCAAATCCCCGAGCATCGTGGCGAATGCTCCGTTCACGGATTGCTTCGTCGCATCTCTGACGGTTATATTTCCATTGATGTTGGTGCCTGGTACGTTTTGTACTGGCCATGGGTCGGTGTCGTTTTCAGGGGCGCAGGGGATTGTGAAACTGTGGGGTGCAAAAGTTCTTGGGGCACCCGAGACTAAGGAGTTGAGAGTTCCTTTACCCTCCTTGATCCAATCAGCCAAGATCAGTGCTTTGAAGGTTGAGGCTGGTGGGAAACCATTTGTGCCGTCAGCTGCTGGCAGGCTGCCATGCTTGGCATCGGCAGCGAGAACCAACTGAGTGTTGATAGTAGAGCCGTCCTCGCTTTCACCGTCCCCGTAGGTGGTGTTTTGACTCAAAGGACCTGATCTTGCCCGTCCCGGGCTCGATCGATGTGATTGTTGAGTTGGCGTGGTACGGGTTGTTTTCGGAGTCCTGGGGCACCGCCTTGATTACCTCATTGGCTGCATCCTGCTTCTTGCGGTCTAAAGTAGTGGTGATTGTCAGGCCGCCGCGCGTCAGCAGCTGGCGGCGGGAGGCGACGTCTGGCCCGAAGTTCTCCGATCCGAGGATCTCGTTGACCACGTAGCTGCAAAAGTAGGCGTCGTTGCCCGCGGCGCCGCAGCCGGCGGGTGACCCCTGAATGTCAAGGTGGATCGGGGTGTTGACCGCTTCGTCGTACTGCTGCTTGGTGATGAACTTCTCCTCCAGCATCTTGGATAGCACCCAGTCCCGACGGCTCTTGGCCAGGTCGGGATGATTCTGAGGATCGTAGGCACTGGGGGCATTAGTGGTCCCGGCCAGCAGGGCGGCCTCATCCAGCGTGAGTTCCTTGGCGTGCTTATTGAAGTAGTGTCGGGAGGAGGCTTCGACCCCGTAGGTGGAGGGGCTGAAGGCGGCGATGTTGAGGTAGCCCTCGAGGATCTGCTGCTTGGAGTACTTCTGCTCCAGGCTGAGCGCGTACTTCATCTCGCGTAGCTTGCGGGAGGCGGTGGCTTCAGTGGCGTCCTTGATGATCTTGTGATCATCGTTCTTCAGACCGGTCTCAATGAGCGTGTTGCGCACGTACTGCTGGGTCAGGGTCGAGGCGCCCTGACGCGAGCCGCCGGAGTTGTTGGAGACCAGGGCTCGCACCATGCCGGTGGGGTCGACGCCCTGGTGCTGGTAGAAACGCTGGTCCTCGACGGCGACGATCGCGTTCTGCATGTTGACTGAGATCTCGCTCAGGGGCACCACGATTCGGTTCTCCGCGTAGAACTGGGTGATCACGCTCCCGTCGGCTGCCCGAAGGGTTGAGAGCTGGCTGGGCGGCTGGACGTTGAAGTCGCTGGGGAGCTCTTCGAAGAGCTCGGCAGACGCCTTGGTCAGCGCTGCCGTGACACCCACGAAGGGGGTGGCGAAGCCCGCCGACAGGACCCCGCCGACGCAGGAGAGAGTCAGGAAGACCACGAGCATCGAGACGACCTGGGGTGGTGTCAGGGAGCGCCCGCGCGCAGAGGATTTCGCCATGGCGCCAGCCTACGTGGAATCGCTTGAAGGATGCAGTGGCGTAGACCCCTTCGGGCTGGGAAGACCCTAGGAGATCGGTTTGGCGACCTTCTGATCGGTGGGGAAACGAGGTGATTCGACGGCGTTGGATGACCCTCGAGAACGGGATGGCTCGACCGTATGGCGAGACAGGTGCAGCACCCAGGTAATTCTAAAGAAATATCCAGGTCGGAGTCACGGTGACATCACGATCTGCCGAGGAGGGTCGGGGCTCGGGTGTGGTCCTCGGGCCGTGAGAACTGGAGTCGCTGGCCGTGTGAAAGGTGAAGGGGGTGGTGGGCTCAGTGTCCAGAAATCGGCTCGCTCTCAGAGAACTCTCCTTGTTTGTGCTGGTCTGCGGCGCGCTATCGGCGATCTGCGGGGGTCGGATTGCTCGGGTCACAGGTGGAGGATTTGGTGTGCGGTGCCCGGTTGCCATACGGTAACGACTGTGACGTGACCGACAACGGCGTCGGCCGTTGAATGAATCGGGAGTGAGCATGATTCAAGACGACCAGACCTGGGCGGCCAGAGCGGCCTGTGCCGCCGTTGAGCCTGACCAGCTCTTCGGTAAGGGGGCTGAGCAGCGCGACGCGAGATCACTGTGCTTCTCATGTCCGGTTCGTATGGAGTGCCTGGCCGAGGCCCTCAACTCCGAGTCCAGCTTCGGCGTCTGGGGCGGGCTGACCGAGAGGGAGAGGCGGGCGCTGCTGCGACGCTTCCCCGAGGTCGACGACTGGGGCCTGTGGCTCGAGCGGGAGGATGACGAGCTCGTCGCCGAGATTCACGCCCGTCGGGCCCCTCGCATCCTGGCCCGGGTGCGCTGCGCCTCCTGAGGCCGTCCTCGCGTTCCTGACTTCCGGCGCCTCGCGGTGGGCTTTAGGCTGAGGCCCATGACTGCATCTTCTGAGCCTGTATCCGCCGCGCCCACCACCTGGGAGTACGTCACCGTCCCCCTCATCACGCACGCCACCAAGCAGATCCTTGATCAGTGGGGCGCTGACGGCTGGGAGCTCGTCCAGATCGTGCCCGGCCCGTCCGGCACGGACAATCTCGTCGCCTACCTCAAGCGCCCCCGGTCCTGACGGGCCGCTCGGCGACAACAGCACGCATGACGCCGCGTCTGCGGCCGGGGGATGCCGGACCGCAGACGCGGCGTCACATGCGTCGTTGATTGAGGTTGATTGAGGGCGCCAGCGCCCGGTGGCTCATCCGGTGCGCCGTGCTGAGGGCTCGCGACCCGAGACGGGACCTCAGCGGGCGCGACGGCGCAGGCGGTCGACGTCGAGCAGCGTGACGGCCCGGCCCTCCAGGCGGATCCAGCCGCGGGAGACGAACTCGGCCAGCGACTTGTTGACCGTCTCGCGCGAGGCGCCCACCAGCTGGGCGAGCTCCTCCTGAGTGAGGTCGTGGGGGACGTGGACGCCGTCGTCGGTGGGCGAGCCGAAGCGGTCGGCCAGGTCCAGCAGGGCCTTGGCCACGCGGCCGGGCACGTCGGAGAAGACGAGGTCCGCCAGCGCGGTGTTCGTGCGGCGCAGGCGCTGGGCCAGGGCGCGCAGCATGTCCTTGGCCAGCCGCGGGTGGGACTCCACGAAGGTCATGAGCTGGTTGTGGTCCAGCGTCAGGAGCTCGGTGGGGGCCACGGCGGTGGCGGTGGTGGAGCGCGGTCCCGGGTCGAACAGGGTCAGCTCGCCGACGATCTCGCCGGGGCCGAGCACCGCGAGCAGGTTCTCGCGGCCATCGGCGCTGGCGTGGCCGAGCTTCACCTTCCCGGAGAGGAGAATGTAGAGGCGGTCGCCTGAGTCGCCCTCGTTGAAGAGGGTCTCGCCACGGCGCAGAGTCGTCTGCGTCATCATGGCGCGCAGTTCCTCCTGCTCCTCCGGGCTCAGGCCCTCGAAGAGCGGGATCCTGGAGATAATGCTGTCTTCCACGGAGATCCTCCTGGTGGTTAGGGGGCTGGCATCCCGCATGCGGGAGCCCTCGGGTCTATCCTGCCACGGCTTGTGACCTGTGGCACGCCGTCGAGCATTGTAGCCTCCGTGTGTTGCAGGTCAAAGAGAAGTGAGCAAAATCGGGTGCGTCGTGTGACACTGTCCAATCCGCGAGGTTGCGGGGCGGCGGTGGGATCGACTGCAATGGCGATCTCTGGAGGAGGGCCCGGCCTCAGCCGGGCCGAGGCTCGAACGAGGGCTCCGGTGGCGCTGGTGGTGCTGCCGACGAGATCGCGGAGAGAGGACACCGTGCGCAGGGCAGTGAGCAGTGAGGTTGCGCCGGCTGAGGCGGCCCCCGAGGTCCCCGAGGTGCCGACCATGGCTGACCCGGCCTGGCGGGCGGGCGCCGTCGACGACGAGCTCATGGCCCTCTATCCCGACGCCGCCTGCGCCCTCGACCACGACGGCCCCTTCCAGCTGCTCGTGGCCACCGTCCTGTCGGCCCAGACCACCGACGCGCGCGTCAACACCGTCACCCCCGAGCTCTTCGGACGCTACCCCGACGCCGCCGCCCTGGGAGCGGCCCGGCGCGAGGACCTGGAGGCGATCCTGCGGCCCCTGGGCTTCCAGCGCGCCAAGGCCGGGCACCTGCTCGGCATCGGGCAGGCGCTCACCGAGCGCTTCGAGGGGCGGGTGCCGCGCAGCCGCGAGGAGCTGGTGGCCCTGCCGGGAGTGGGGCGCAAGACCGCCAACGTCGTGCTCGGCAACGCCTTCGGGCAGCCCGCCATCACCGTGGACACCCACGTGGGGAGGCTCTCGCGCCGCCTGGGGTGGACGACGTCGAAGGACCCGCTGCGTGTGGAGAAGGACATCGCGGCCCTGTGGGAGCCATGGCGCTGGACCGACGGCTGCCACCGGCTCATCGAGCACGGGCGCCAGGTCTGCTCGGCCCGTTCACCCCGCTGCGGTGAGTGCGCGCTGCTCGAGGCCGGCCTGTGCCCACAGGTGGGCGTCTGATGGGCAGCTGAGAGCGGTGCTCGCGGAGGCGGCCCGGCTCGGGATGTCGGGCTAGCCCCACCCCCGATCCGCCAGATGGCCGGATGGGATGGGAAGGCCGACGTCGTCAGGCTGGAGGCATGACTGCTCACCCGCCCCTGGCCCCTCCGACCCGACCGCCGCCTCCGCCTGCCTGCCGTTCAGTACCTCGCCTGCCGGGCCGGGCCCGTCGTCGCCCGTCGCCATCCGGTTGCGCGGCCTCACCCGCGTCTACGAGGTCCCCGGACGCCAGGACGCCCGCGTCACCGCCCTGGACCACGTCGACGCCGACCTGCCCGAGGGCAGCTTCACCGCCGTCGTCGGAGCCTCCGGATCGGGCAAGTCCACGCTGCTGCACTGCATGGCCGGCCTCGATGAGCCCACCGACGGCCAGGTGACCATGCTCGGCGCCCTCACCTCCGGGATGCGGGCCGCCGAGCGGGCCCGGTTCCGCGCCCGCCACGTCGGCTTCGTCTTCCAGGAGTACAACCTCATCGCCTCCCTGAGCGCCGCCGACAACGTCTCCATGCCCTCGCGCCTGGCCGGGCGTCCCCTGAGCGGCGCCCAGATCCGGGAGGCCCTCGACGCCGTCGGGCTTTCTCACCGCGCCGGCCTCAAGCCCCACCAGCTCTCCGGCGGGGAGCGCCAGCGCGTGGCCATCGCCCGCGTCATGGCCAGCCGGCCCCGGATCGTCTTCGCCGACGAGCCCACCGGTGCCCTCGACCTGGACTCCGCCGCCCTCGTCCTGGACTGGCTGCGCCGGCTCACCGAGCAGGGCGCCACCGTGGTCATGGTGACCCACGACGTCGAGGCCGCCGCCAAGGCCGACGCGGTCGCCGTCATGAGCCAGGGCCACCTCGTGCAGTGGGCCGGCTGCCGTGACGCCCGCCAGATCGCCGAGCTCGTCCACACGGCCCGGGCCGCGCGCGTCGCCTGACCGGGACGGGATCAGGAGAGGATCAGGAGAGGATCATGGTCACACTCATCTGGAACGACCTGCGCCACCACGCCCGCCAGTGGCTGTGGTCGCTGCTCGTCGCCACCGTCGGCGGCGCCATCATCGGCGTCATCATCACCGCCTGGTACAGCGCCCTGAGCTGGGCCCAGGCCCAGGGCTCGGCCGAGCTCGTCAACGCCTCCCACCTCATCGGCTCCAACCTCGTGTCCTACGCGGGGCTGGCCACCGCCGTCATCCTGTCCACGACGCTCGGCCTGACCGTCTCGGCCCAGCAGCGCTCGCACGCGCTGTGGAAGGTCCTGGGCATCCCCGGCAGCCGCATCCGCCGCATCATCCTGGGGCAGGTCGGCGTCATCGGGTTGCTGGGAGGCGCCATCGGGGCGGTGGCCAGTCTCCCGCTGGTCCGCCTCTACCTGCTCACCTGGCGGGAGTTCGAGGTGTTCCCGCCGGATCTGCCCATCATCATGCCGGGCTTCGGGGTGCCGCTGACCATCGCTGTGACGACGCTGTTCTGCATCCTGGGCGGAATGGGCGCGGCCCGGCGGGCGGCGTCGGTCCCCGAGATGCAGGCGCTGAGAGAGGCCTCGGCCCCGCGGACCCGGACCCGGTGGTGGCAGTGGGTGATCGTCGCCGTCCTAGTGCTGGCCGTCGTGGTGACCCCCTTCGACAGCACCGTGCCTCTCAACGAGGCCGAGAGGGCGGAGCTGGTCGCCGCCGGCGTCGACCTCAACGACCCGGGGGAGCGTGCGGTTACCGGAGGCGCCATGGGGCTCCTCGCCGCGATCGCGGGCCTGTGCGTGCCGAACTGGACTCTGCGGCCGCTGCTGACCTGGTGGACCGCGCTCGTCCCGGGCCGCAGCCCCGCCTGGTTCGCCGCCCGCGCCAACGCCCGCCACCGTGCCTCCCTGTCGATGACGACGATCGTCCCCTTCGCCATCGCCGTGGCCATGACCGGCACCGTGTACGCCGCCGTCGGCGCCGGGCAGGCAACCGGCGCGCAGGGCTCGGTCAACGGGTTCCTCACCGTCGGGGTGCCGATCTTCCTCATCTCCGGCGTCGGCGGGATCGCCAACATCGCCATGGTGGGGCGGGCCCGACGCCAGGAGGGCGCGCTGCTGGGAGTCATCGGGGCGCGGACCGGCACGGTCCTGGCCTCCACAGCGCTGGAGGGCGTCATCTACGCCGTCACCGGCATCGTCTTCGGGCTGGCGGCCACCGCCTTCAGCGCCATCTACGCCGCACTCTACTCCGGCGGTGGGATGACGGTCCTGGTCGCCTCGGTCCCGGTGGGGCTGCTGGCCCTCGTCAGCGGGATCTCGCTGGCGCTCGCGGTGGCGACCACCTGGCTGCCCGCCCAGCTCGACCGACGCTCCCTCATGGACAACCTGCGCCAGCCGGTGTGAACCGGGGTGAGGCGGCGCCGTAACGCACCTGCCGAGCCGTACTTCACCTGCTGACCCGGGCATCTCTCGCGTAGCTCTGCAGAAGACCGTAGGGCTACGCGAAATCCGCCCGGCTCGCGGTATCAGGCTGAGGCGGGTGGAGCGACGTCGGCCAGGAAGGGCAGCAGGGCCCGGACGAACCCGGCCGGGGTCTCCTCCTGGGGGAAGTGGCCGGAGCGGCGGATCGTCGCCTGCCGCAGGTCGCCGGCCACGTGGTGGGTGTCGCGCGCATAGGCCTGGGCGGGCTGGACCGGGTCGAGCTCGCCCTGCACCGACAGGACGGGCACCGTCACCGGCTTGTCCAGGGCCGCCGTCTCCGCCCGAGACAGCACGAGGTTGCGCAGCGGCTCCAGGGCGCTGTGGGCGGCGCCGGGCCGGGACAGGAGTGCGGCGTAGTAGGGGGCCTCCTCGGCCACTGCCTCGCGCGTGTGCGGACCGGCCCAGGAGCGCAGCAGGCCCTCCAGGGCGCTGCGGCTGCGCAGGCGGCGTTCGGCCAGGCCCGGGATCCGCAGGCTCACGTACTGCAGCGCCGGTCCCGACAGTGCCCGGGCCCGCAGCGAGCGCAGCGCGAGCGGGTGGGGCGCGCCGACTGGGATGATCGCCGTCGTCAGGTCCGGGGCCACGTGCGGCAGCGCCCAGGCGACCTGGCCACCGAGCCCCGCGCCGACGACCACGGCCCGCTCGTGCCCCAGGGATCGGACCACGGCGGCCAGGTCCTGGGCGAGTGCCAGCAGGTCATAGCCCGACGGCGGCCGGTCCGAGCCGCCGAAGCCGCGCAGATCGAGGGCGCCCACGCGGTGCCCGGCCTGCGCCAGGGCGGGGATGACATGGCGCCAGGTCCACCAGCACTCGGGGAAGCCGTGCACCAGGAGGATGAGGGGCCCGGTGCCGGCCGGGGCCTCGGGACCCGCGAGCGCAACATGGAAACGGGTACCGCGGGCGGTGAGGTTGCGGTGGGTCCAGGGGCCGGGGCGATTGACGTCAACAGGCACGTCCGCAGCCTACTGGTCGGCGCCCGGCACCGCCCACGGGGCACCTGGCGGGGCGTCCGTCCGCGGGGAAATGCCTGCGTCGGTGCGCCTCGTCCCCGACTGCGCGCCCGTCGGCGCCCCGTCTCCCGTTGCGTCCACGACGCCGCCGGAAGCGGGGAATGTCCAAAACGGTGACAAAGGCTGCGATGAGGCGGAGACCGAGGAAAGGAAACCGCATGATTCCGCGGTTCAGGTCATGGTGCGAGCGTCTGGATGTCCTCTTTGTCACCGAAATGGACATGCAGCGGGGCGAACCGGCTCCTGGAGCCATGCCGAGAGGACGGTCGGGCTCGATGTCGCCACCGGTTGCGGATGGAAGGGGGCAGGGATGGGCAGGTCCCGGCCCCAAGGGCCTTCTGGCGTTGACCGCGGATAGAAGGAGGGCGGGTCAGCCCAGCAGGAGGCTGAGGGTGACGTACACGCCGGTGCCGCCGATGAGTGACAGCCCGATGGCGCGCCGCCACAGGTGCAGGCCCGCCGTCGCCCCGATTCCGCCCACGGCCGGCAGCCAGCTCGACGGCGACAGGCTCACCCCGCCCAGCGTGTAGGCCACCAGGACGATCATGACCCCCAGCGGCATCGCCCGGGACAGGAAGGCCAGCAGCGCGCTGTCCTGACGCCCGCGCAGCAGTACGAAGGGCACGATCCGGCACACGAAGGTGATGACGGCGACGACCACGACGGCGACCGTGATCTGCGGGTTGGTGAGCATCAACCGGCCCTCCGCCGCGGCTGCGGTCCGGGCGCCCCAGGACGGCGAGTGCGCCATGCGTACAGCCCCACGAGGCCGGCTGCAAGGGTCACCAGCGCGGTCAGCAGCGCCGCCGAACCACCCATGGCCAGGCCGATACCGCCGGCCACCAGCCCCAGGCACAGCACCCCGATATCGGGGTGGTTGCGCCAGTTCTCAATGGCCAGGACCACGAACAGGGCCGTGAGCACGAAGCCGAGCAGCTCGATGCGCTCACCCACCATGGAGGCCAGCGCCGTTCCGGCCAGCGCACCGACGGTCGTGCCCGCCACCCAGGAGGCGTGGCTGATCGCCTCCACACCCACCAGGTAGCGCCCGCTCATGGCCTGCCGGTCGCGCGCCGCCAGCAGCGCATAGACCTCATCGGTGATCGCGTGGACGGCGTAGAGGCGGGTGAGCGCCCTGCCCCGCACCCGCTCCAGGGGGAATCCCAGGCCGTAGAAGACGTGCCGGCCCGAGACGAAGCCGGCGGACAGGGCGATGGTCGCCAACGGCTCGCCTCCACCGGCCAGCGGCACCAGCAGCATCTGCATGGTCCCGGAGTAGATGACCAGGCTCCACACCGGCGCCCACCACCAGGCCAGGCCCTCGGCGATCAGCAGCATCCCGGCCGCCAGCCCCAGCGTCACGTATCCGATGATGATCGGCACCGCGTCACGGGCCGCATCGGCGAGAGTCTGCATCCGCCGAACTGACAGCGCACCCGTCCCGGCGGGAGGCGGGACGGCGTCGGGCTCAGTCACGCAGACTGTGGTCGTTGTCCCGGTTGCGCTGCCCGGCCTGGCGCGCCAGGTGGGCGACGACGGCGACCATGATCGTGAGCACACCCATGAGGATGAAACGGCCCGAGAGGCCGTCGTCCATGACATAGGTGGACAGGGCCCTCCCCAGGTCGGAGTGGGCCTGGAGCCGTTCGACCGTGGACCCGAGGATCGACTTGGTGACCCCCGGCATGAGGACGAAGGGCAGGCCGACGACCACGCTGATGGCGCCGACGACGAAGGCCCCCAGGGATGATCGCGAGATCATGAACAGGGCGGCGGCGCAGGCCGCGGTCCCGCCCAGGATCTCCAGCGCCCCCCCATCGGGGAGGCGGCCGACGGCCAGGCCGAGGGGTTGCCGCCGGTCAGGGTGGCGGCGCCGTCGTGCACGAGGAACCAGGCCAGGGGGAACAGGACGACGGCGACGAGCACCCCGGCCCAGTGGGTCTCGACGCGCGAGCCCGGGGCGCTCAGCACGCTGGCGCCCTTGAGGAGGATGGAGTCGTCGTCCTCACTGGCGCCGGTCATGGCCATGGCGGCCTGTCGGGCCCGCCAACGGCCGCGCTCCTCCGGGTCGTCACTCTCCCCGGCGTCGGCGCTCGCGGACAGGCCCCGGGCGGTGGGAGCTGCTGAGGCCCAGGCGGGTGTCTGCTGCGGGGAGGGGCCGACGGTGAGGCCGTCGGCGTCGGGCGATAGTCACGGGTGCTCGTGGCGGCGGGGGCTGACCGGGCTGACGGGGCCGACGGCGCCCGCTCGGGCTGCGGTGCCGTCTCCGCCGGGGCGGTGGGCTGCGTGCGGGTGGGTGTCTCAGGGCGGTAGCCGGAGAGCCCGGTGTGCGGGGTCGAGGCGGCTCGGGACGCTCCTCCCATACCCTCCCGTGATGGGGCGGAGGTCGAGGCGCCGGCGGAGAAGGCTGGGCGGACGGAGGTTGTCGACTCAGCTGAACGTGCCGTGGAGGCGCTTGCGGCAGAGCCCGTCCGGGCCAGCTGAGCCGCAGGGGTCGCCGGCCAGGACGGGGCCGAGGGGCGGTTGTCGACCGCAGCGTTCGCCGACGTGGTCGCCTCCGGCTCGGTCGGTGACGTCGCTGAGCTCACCGCTGGCGCCGAGGCCGCTGGCACCGGTGCCACCGGCGCGGCCTCAGGGCGGATCGACGAGGCGGGCCCCGGTGAGCCCGCTGACGGGGCCGGTGTCGTTGTGTCCGCTGACGGTGCTGAGGGCGTTGAGGGCCTTGAGGGCGCAGCGAAGGCCGCCGAGGCGGTGGGGGCCTCAACGAGCGCGAAGCCGTCATCACTGTCATCAGCGTCATCAACGTCGGCTGCGCCGGCCGGCATCTGAGAGCCGGAGGCCCGCGTAACAGGTGTCCAGGACTGCGAGGCCGGGGCCGTGGAGACAGACATCGAGACGGCTGCCGGCTGTGCAGCATCCTCGATATCGTCCTCGGGCTCCTGGTCTGCCTCGTCAACCTCAGCGAGCTCGCTGACCTTGCTGACCTCGTCGACGTCAACGGCTTCCCTCATCGAGCTCGTCGTCGATGTTGTTGATGTTGTTGATGTCGTTGTCGGAGTCGTCCACGCCCACTGCGGCATCCGATGCGGTGGAGGAGGCCTGAGGGGCAGTGCCCGTGACCGGGTCCGAGACCCGGGCGGCACCGGTGGACACGGAGACGGGCATGGCCCTCGCAGCAGGGGAACCGACCTCGGGGGCGGGAATCGCCGGGGTGGTGGGAGCACGGTCGTCGTCCGCCTCCTGGCCGTCGAGGTCATCGGCCTCGGCCGAGTCGTCAAAGTCCTCGAAGTCCTCGAAGTCCTCGACCGCGATGAGGTCCTCCGGCTCCACGGGGTCCTCGGCAGTGTCGGCCACGGGGGCGCGCCCCTGTGCCCCCGCCGCCGCTGCCGGCACCGAGGCGGGGGCTGCGGTCGGCCGGCTGACCGGCTCGCCGACCGGCCGGCTGCTGAGCCCGGTGCCGACTGCTGCGGCCGGCGTCTCGTCCTCGTCGTCCACCGGGGCGGGTGACGACGCCTCCGGGGTGGGGACGGTGGAGGCACCGAGGGCCGCGGCGGCCGTTGTGGCTGTGGCGGCAAAGTCCCTGAGGCTCCTCGGACCGGGTGGGCGAGGGACCCGCGGGCGTCGTGGTCTTCGCGGCGGGCTGTGCCGGCTCGTCCTCCATCTCACCGGGCTCCGACGACGGCGGAATCGACGGCGGCATGCCATCGGCTGCAGCGGCCCCGACGGCCGTCTCCGCGACGGCGTCGTCGGCAGGGGGCTCGGCCGGGGTCAAGGTCTCAGACGGTGTCGGTATCGCCTGACTGACCACCGGGCGGGGCGAGGAGGCGACGGGGCGCGAGGGGGCCCGGGCCGGACGGTCAGCCGGCAGGGCGCCGCCATGAACCTCCTGGTGCGCCGAGGGGGTCGGCTCCTCGGAGAGACCGCCGATCTCCTCAGCCGCGTCATCGGCTGCGTCGTCAGCCGTGTCGGCGACCGCCCGGGCGGTGCTCGCGGCAGCATTCGTGGTGGCACCCGTGACGGCGCTGGCGGCTCTCACGGCAGTGCTCCTGATGGCCTCGGCGGCCTGGCTCCCGGCAGCCCTGGGGAAGGACGCCTGCTCGCGGAGGTTCAAGGTGTCGGCCTTGTCGTCCGCTGTCGCCGTCTCCTCCTCGTCAGCCCCGTTCATGGCCGCATCATCGGCCGGATCGGCCAGGCTGACCGCCACCTCTCCCGGATGGGGGGGCCGTGTCCGGTGTCCGTACGGCGGGTGTCGACGCCGTCGGGGAGGACGGGGCGACGTCGTCGGGGGTGACGGGTGCCTGCGGTGCGGTGCGGTCTGTGTTGTCGGTGCTCACGAGGTCTCCTTACGCATGCACACGGTAGTAGTAGGGATGGGGGTGCCGGAAGGGGCCGGTCATCCCCAGGACATGGATTCGGGCATGGGACCCTCAGACGCCGGAGCGCAGCCTGGCCAGCGCGTTCGCACGACCCTGACGGCGAGCCACATGTGCTCCCCAGCCGATCGCCATGAGCTCGATGCCGATGGCGGCGAGCATGACGGCGTCCGGGCCGTACGGCAGGAGCCTGGAGACCAGATGGCTGCCAGGGATCATATCGTGACTGAGTGCGGGCACTGCCGCGAGAACGAGAACCGGGCCGGTGAGGCGCGCACCGAGGGTGGAGCGTGACGTCGAGGCGCCGGCCGCGGCCAGGGCCAGGAAGGAGACGAGGACGGCTCCGAGCAGCAGCGGCCCGGTCTGGACACCGGGGGCGACTGCTCGCAGGTAGGCGCGGGGCAGCAGGAAGGCCGCGAGCGCCAGCCCGGCGATGACCCAGGGCAGTGACAGGAGGTGGGCGCGCCGGCGTGAGGGCGGCGGCGTCGGGGTGGAGCCCACGGTCCGGTCGGCCTCGGTGAGGCGGAAGGCGGCGTGCCCCTGGGCCTGGCCGGCGCGGCGGGCCAGTCGCATTCCCCAGGAGCCGCCCAGCCACAGGCCCGCCAGGATGAGCATGAAACCGGTGCCGACGAGCCGCTGCAGCCAGGGCTCCGTCAAGGAGGCCGCGTGAATGGGGGCCATGAAGACCATCGACTGAGCCGTCAGCGCGGTCAATCCGGTGGCGAGCGCGCCCAGCGAGGAGCGGCTGGCGAACAGCACGGCGGCGGCCGAGGAGAGCAGCAGGAGGGCACCGAGCAGCAGGCCGGTGCGCAGCATCGAGGCCGGGTCGGTGGCCAGGCCCAGGAGGGCGGAGGCACCCAGGGCGAAGGGGACTCCGACGACGGCGGTGAGCGCGTAGTCGGGTCGGCGACTGCGCGGCGGCCGACCCGATGCGCCAGGGGGCGTGGGCGGCGGGCCGGAGCCCGGGGCGTGATGGGAGGGGAGTCACTCACCTGATTGAGTCTAGGGGGTGCACCCGCCTCGTGCGGAGTTCGTCGAGGAGAGGGGCCGTAGGGCGCCTGATGGCGCCTGTGGATGCCGGTGACCCCGATGTGCCACAGTGGGGGCGTGGTGCGAATGTCTGTGGGAATCGGTCCGTCGGCGGCTGGGGGACCGAGGACGTCTGCGGCGCGTGGTGCGGTGAGCCGACCCGGCGTGTCGACCGGGAGGTCGAATGCCGGTGGGGCCGGCGGGCGTGCGTCAGCCGGGGCGTCTCCCGGTGGAGCGCCTCCGCCCGGGGATCCTGCGCTGGAGGCGCTGAGAGCCGTGGCCGCCGATGAGCGGGTGCGCGCCGCCGAGGCGGCGGTGCGCGAGGCCTGCGCCGAGCTGCGCTGGAACGAGGCCCTGCGGCGTCGGTGGCGTGAGGCCCGCGCGGAGGCCGCGATCCGGGGCGCCATCGCCTCGGGCGGCGTCGAGGGGGCGGTGGTCTCCGCCGAGGTGCTGCGCGAGCAGGTGGCCGCCGGCTCCCTCACTCAGGCCGCCACCGGTGACCCGGGCCTGGACGCCGTGGCCGGCCTGTGGCGCGCCGGGACCCGCCTGGTCGGCTGGATGCCCGACCTGGTGGGTCGAGGGGCGGCCGGTGGCGCCCTCGGCGCGCTCGCTGCTGGCGGCGCTGCACCGCGACGTCGTCGGCCCCCTGGCGGCCGGCGGCCGGGTGGGCCTGGGGGAGGTCGGAGTGCCGCGCGCCCGGCAGGTGCGTGCCCGCGAGGGCGGTCCTGGGGTCGCGCCGCAGGGCGAGGAGCTGGTGGCGAGGCTGGCGGGGCTGGTCGATCTCATCGAGGCGCCGCAGGCGCCGGCGCTGGTGCGGGCGGCCGTCGTGCACGCCGAGATGCTGGCGGCCCGCCCCTTTACCGCCGGGAACGCCGCGGTGGGGCGCCTGCTCGTGCGTCACCTCCTGGTGCGTGACGGGCTCGAGCCGACCGGCACGGCCGTCACCGACCTCTACCCCGGGCGGGTGCCGGCGGCCTACGCCGAGGCCGCCGGGGCCTACGCCTCGGGCACCATGGACGGGGTCGTGGCCTGGGTGGTGTGGCAGGCCGAGGCGGTGCTCGCGGGGGTCCAGGAGGCCCAGCGCCTGTGCCTGGCGGTGCAGGCCGGCACCTGGCGGGCCGGGTGAGCCCTGCATGAGTTCAGCGTGAGCCCGGCCGGATGATTCAGCTGTCGCGGGCGCCGTGCGGGCCGCGTCGGGCGACGAGCCAGGCGGCGGTGCCCCCGACGGCCAGCACGCCGGCCACGTGGGTGATCATCGAGGCCCGGGTCGACAGGCTCGGGGGCTCCCAGCGTGGCCGCAGGCGCACCGGGCGGGCGAAGTCGCGCACCGGCCAGTCCCGCTCCTGCGCCAGGCGTCGCAGGTCCCGGTCGGGGTTGACCGCGACGGGATGACCGACGGCGCTGAGCATCGGCTCATCGGAGATGGAGTCGGAGTAGGACCAGCACCGGGACAGGTCGATGCCGTGGGCGGCGGCGTCCTCGCGCAGCGCCACCACCTTCTCCGCGTGCAGCATGGAGCGGGAGATGCGCCCGGTGAACAGGCCGTCCTCGCCGACCTCCATGTGGGTGGCCACGGCCCGGTCGGCCCCGACGAGGCGGGCGATGGGGGAGACCATCTCGGCGATGGAGGCCGAGACCACCACGACGTCGTGCCCGGCCCGGCGGTGGCCCTCGATGAGGTCGAGGGCCTCGGCGTAGACGGCCGGCTCGATAGCCGTGGTCAGGGCGCCCTCCACAACCTCCACCAGCTCTCGGCGGCTGATGCCGGCGGACATGAGGGCCAGGTGCTCCATGAGACTGCTGGACCGCTGGGTGCCGGCGCCCACCAGGAGGTAGGGGAGCTGGGCGATGAGCCCGTGGGCCAGCGCCCGTGAGGAGATGAGGCCGCTGCGCCGCATCGGGGTGCCCAGCGCCCAGGTCGACGACGTCGCCAGGATCGTCTTGTCCAGGTCGAAGTAGGCCGCCGCGCGGTGCCCGGCGGGCGAGGGGCCGACAGCTGGGCGCCCCGACGCCACCGGTGGGGCGGTCGGTGCCGTCACCGGTGAGGTCGCTGGCAGTCGGGAGAGGTCGCTTGCGCGGTCCTGCGCGCTCATGACCCCATCTCATCACGAGCCGGACCCCGGTGTCAGGCGAGTCAGCCCCTCAGTGGCCTCCGTGGCCTCCGTGGTCTCCGTGGTCTCCCGTGGTCTCCGGGCTTCGCCGCCGGTTCCCTGGTCAGCTGTGACCGGCAGTGATCGGCTGCGACGAGCTGCGGCCAGGTGCGGCGGGCGCGGGGCCACAGGCTCGTTTCTGCAGCTCGTCTCCACAGGCCCGACGACGTCGATGGGCGCAGCCGCGGGCGGGCCCGCACCCTGGTGGGGAGCCGCCCCGGCGCCCCAGTACCGCCGTGCGGGGTGACGGACAGGGAACCGTGACGACGGCTGTGAAGACGGCCGGGAGCCCTCGGGGGAAGGTTCGGGAAGACGGTGGAGATACGTGAAGGAGAGGGAGACGATGCCGCTGAGGATTCCTGTGAGGGCGACACGTGTGCCTGCGGGGGACGGCACATGGCAGTGGGAGCAGGAGGAGGAGACGCTGACCATTCCGGCAGTGGTGGATCCCGAGGACGAGGCGACACCGGATCAGGGAGAGAAGGCTGCCGCCGCCGGGGCAGCGCAGGCAGCCCGGGTCGGGCCGGAAACGGGGCGGACGGCGGCGTGGGACGGCCAGGACGTCGCCTTCTCTCCCCTGAGGCCCTCCGCCGGCAGGCCTGGGCGGCCAGGGGGTGACGCGCAGGCGGAGGAGGGGGTGATGCGCTCAGAGCATGCCGCCCAGGTCCTGGCCGTCACCGGCGCCCGTGGGGGCCTGGGGGCCAGCGTCCTGCTGCTGCACCTGGCGTGGGCGCTGGGCCGCGCGGGCAGGCGGGTGGCGATGATGGACCTCGACCCCGTCGGTGGCCTGGACCTCCTGTGCGGGGAGAGCGTCCTGACCGGACTGCGCTGGGCGGACCTCCCGGCTGAGGAGTCGGCCTTCCGGCCCGGCCACCTTGTCGGGGCCCTGCCCGTGTGGCACGCCATGCCGGTCCTCACCGGGGACGTGCGCGGAGGACCCCGGCCCTGCGCGGAGGCGGTCCTGGAGGCGATGCGGGCCGAGCACGACGTCGTCCTGGTCGACCTGCCCCGAGGGGCGCCCCCGCCCCCGGGTGCCCGGGTCCTGCTCATCACCGGACTCGACCTGCGCTCGGCGATCGCCGCCGAGAGCATCGCCTCGCGACTGCGGGGCGCGGTGTCCGGGGGTGCTGAAGTCACCGGTACCGCTCCAGGGGTGCCGGTCTGGCTCGTGGTGCGCCAGGTGGGTGAGGACGTCGTCGCCGAGGACCTCGAGCTCATCACCGGCTGCCCGGTCCTGGGGCAGGTCCCCACCGACCGGGTCCTGGCCAAGCGGCTGGCCCTCGGAGAGGACCCGGTGCGGGCCCGCTCGGCCATCCGGCGCGCCGCCAGCGCCCTGGCCCAGGAACTGCTGTCCCGGCTCCCTGGAGCCGCGGCGTCGGGGCCGGCGAGGGGCGGCGCCGGGCCCGCCTCCGGCCCGGCTGGTGCCGTAGCCGGCCAAGGGGATCAGGAGGCGGGGAGCCAGTCAACGAACCGACCAAGCGAACCGGCCAACGAATCAGCCAACAGAATCAGCCAAATGAACCAGCCAAGGAGTCAGTCATGGTCCCGATGAGTCCCGATCACCCCGACGTCCCCGGTGGCGTCACAGGAGGCGACGGCCCCGAGCTCGCCCGCGTCCGCAGCGCCCTGGCCCGCGGCGTGGGCCTGGAGGACGCCCTCAACGACGCCGCCGCCCCCGCCACCGGCCAGGTGGGGATGACTCGTCTCGGTCAGCGAGTGCGCGCCGACGTCGACGGCGCCGGGCCGCTCCTCCAGCCCCTCATCGAGACCGACGGCGTCACCGACGTCCTCGTCAGCGGTGGGCACACCTGGATCGACCGAGGGCACGGCCTCGAACCCGTCCCTGAAGCCACCATGGAGGAGCCCGAGGCGCGGGCCCTGGCCGTGCGCATGGCCGCCTCCGCCCACAAGCGCCTCGACGACGCCAGCCCCGTCGTCGACGCCACCCTGCCCGACGGCACCCGCCTCAACGCGGTCCTACCGCCCCTGAGCGCCGACGGCACCCTCATCAGCCTGCGCACCAAGCGCCGCCGCGGCTTCACCCTGGACGAGCTCACCGCCGCCGGCACCGTCGCCCCCGGCCTCGACGACGTCCTGGCCGCCCTCGTGACCGGCCGCGCCAGCTGCCTGGTCACCGGCGCCACCGGCACCGGCAAGACCACCCTCCTGGCCGCCCTGCTCTCACTCGTCCCGGCAACCGAGCGCATCGTGTGCATCGAGGAGGCCAGCGAGCTGCGCCCCCACCACCCTCACGTCGTCCACCTCCAGGAGCGCGGCGCCAACGTCCAGGGCGTCGGGGCGGTCTCCATGACCTCCCTGGTGCGCACCGCCCTGCGCATACGGCCCGACCGGATCGTCCTGGGCGAGTGCCGCGGGCCCGAGGTGCGCGACGTCCTCACCGCCCTCAACACCGGGCACGAGGGCGGCTGGGCCACCCTCCACGCCAACTCGCCCGCCGACGTCCCCGCCCGCCTGACCGCCCTGGGGGCGCTCGCGGGACTCGATGAGGCGGCCGTCGCCGCCCAGGCGGCCAGCGCGCTCGACGCCGTCGTCCACCTGCGCCGGCAGGCCGGCACCGCCGGGGCGCGCCGCTTCGTGGCCTCCGTGGGCGTGCTGCGGCGTGAGACGACCCCGGCCGGAGCGGTCCTCATCTGCGAGGAGGCCCTCCGCGTGGCAGACGACGGTCGCCTCAGCCCCGGCCCGGCCGCGGCGGCGCTGCGAGAGCGGATCGGCCCGCAGGCCTTGACGCGCACTGGTCTCGACGGGCTGCCCGGGCCGGGGGAGAGGAGACCCACGTGATTGGAACGACCAGCATGACCTGCGTGACGGGACCCGTCGCGCTCCTGCCCACGGCCGGGCACCTGGTCGGCCCGGTGGGTGGACCGGTTCCGGGCGCCTGGATCGCGGCGGTCCTGGTCGCCCTGGCCACCGCCGTGGTCCTGCTGCCGGCCCGCCGCGGTCTGCCCCGCAGCTGGACCACGGGTGCCCCCGTGGCCGAGGAGCGCCCGTCGATCAGGCAGGCGGCTCTCACCGCGCTGCGCTCCCGACGCTCCGGATCACCTGAACCGGACCTCGGCCTGCTGCTCACCGAGGTCGCCAGCCTCCTGCGCGTCGGTGCGACCCCGCAACGTGCCTGGACACGCGCCTGTCAACGCGCCGGCCTCACCGAGGGCACCGAGCCCGACGGCGACGGCGTCCCACCAGTGCTGCGAGCGCTCGCGGACCTCCAGCACGACTCGTGGCTGCCCCGATGGAGCGATGGGCGCCTGCACTGGCACCCGCCCCCGAGAGGGCAGCGGGTCCGGCAGCGGCGGGCCACCGCCGCAGGGGTGCCGGGCGCCATCGCCTCCTGCCGCCTGTCGACCGCCCTGGGGGCGCCCCTGGCCGACATCCTCCAGACCGTGGCGGGCGGGGTCGCCGAGTCCGGTCAGGCCGAGGCCTCACGCCGGGCCGCCCTGGCCGGTCCCCGCACCACCGCGCGGCTCCTGGCCTGTCTGCCCGTGGTCGGCCTGGGACTGGGGATGCTCGTGGGCGCCGACCCCGCCTCCCTCCTGCTCGACGGCGGTGTCGGCAGCGCCGTGGGGGCGCTCGGCATCGTGCTCATGGCGGTGGGGCACCTGGTGACCAGGCGCCTGATACGCGCTGCGACGGCTGACGGCGACGCCGTCGACGAGGCCCTGGTCCTGGACCTGGCTGCCGCCGCTCTGAGCGCCGGGGCCTCGGTGCCCGGGGTGCTGACCGCCTTGGGTGAGGCCCTGGAGGAGGAGGGCGCCGGCGTCGTGGGGCGGGCCCTGCTGCTGGGCGCCCCGTGGGAGGAGGCCTGGCAGGCGCCCGACGACGAGCAGTGGAGGGCACAGCGCTCCCGCCTGGAGTCCTGTCTGCGCCCGGGCTGGGAGGACGGGGCCTCACCGGCCGCTCTCCTGGCGGCGACGGCGGCGAGCCTGCGCGCAGGGCGGCACGCTCGCGATGAGGAGGCCGCCGAGCGCCTGGCGGTGCGCCTCGTCCTGCCGCTGGGAGCCTGTCATCTGCCGGCCTTCGTCATCCTGGGGATCGCGCCGGTCGTCGCCTCGGTCGGCATGAGCATGCTCACCGGGTGAACGCAGCCCGCCCTGCCAGCGGCCTGTCCCGGGGACGCTCCTGGCCGCCCACTGGCCCGAGGCCCTCGTCCGATGCTCTCCGAGCCGGGGCCTCCTGCCCTTTCGGGTGCGCGGACCCCCGGCGGCCTGGCACGATGGGGGCATGGCACTGTCGAAGAAGCTCCTGAGCCGCGACGAGGTCGTGGTGCGGCACATGCACACCCACATCAAGGTCCTCCTGTGGCGGTTCGTCGTTGAGATCCTCCTGCTCGTGGTCGGCGTCGTCGCCTCGGTCATGGCACCCGCCAGCTGGCAGCCCTGGGGCATCCTGGCGATCTGGGTGGCGGTCCTTGTTCTGAGCGTCCCCCTGCTGCTCGTGCCGTGGCTGCAGTGGTACATGCACACCTACACCGTCACCACCAAGCGCATCATCACCCGCTCCGGCATCATCAGCCGTGCCGGCCACGACCTGCCCCTGACCCGGATCTCCGACATCCAGCTGGACAAGGACGTCACTGACCGCTTCTTCGGCTGCGGCACGCTGGCCCTGCAGACCTCCGCCGATGACCCGCTCCTCCTGCACGACGTTCCCCAGGTGGAGAAGGTCCAGGTCGAGATCTCCAACCTGATCTTCAACGACACCCAGGGCGCCATCGACGCCGACCCCCGCAGCTGAGCGGCTCCGGCGCGTAGATACGTAGATACGTAGATACTACGTAGATATGTAGATATGTAGATATATGGAGAGACGGCGGCCCCCGGTTCCTTAGAGGGGCCGGCGGCCGCCGTCGTGATCGTGGTGATCGTGTCGGGGCCGGGTCAGTCGAGGGTCTCGACGACGCCGACCGCCTGAGCCACGCCGGTCAGGGTGGCGGCGATGCGCACGGCCTCCCAGACCTGCTCGGTGCTCAGGCCCTCGCCTCGCACCGTGGCCTCGTGGGCGGTCACGCACTTCTCACAGCCGTTGATGGTGGACACGGCCAGGCTCCACAGCTCGAAGTCGACCTTCTCCACGCCACCGGAGGTGCCGATGATGTTCATGCGCAGGCCCATGCGCTCGTTCTCGTAGGCCGAGCCCAGGAAGTGGCGCGTGCGGTAGGCGACGTTGTTCATCGCCATGATGGAGGCGGCGCCCAGGGCGGCGCTGATGGCCTCCTCGGACAGGTGGGTGCGGGCGTCCTCCATGACCTGGACCAGGACGGACTCGTTGCGGGTCGCGGCGGCCGCGGCCACGAAGGTGCCCCACTGCTGCTGCTCGGTCAGCGAGGAGGAGCGGGACAGGGTGGACAGGTTGAGGGAGAGGTCCTTGGCCCACTCGGGCAGGGCGGAGCGCAGGTTGTCGATGCTCATGTGTTCTCGTTTCGTCGTCGTTCAGGTGGTGGAGGCCGGGAGGCCGGGGCTCGTGCCCGTCAGCTCATCTCGCCGAGGGCGTCGATGGTGGCGGCGCCGGCCTGCCAGTTGCAGGCGCACAGCTCGTCGGACTGGAGGGCGTCGAGCTGGCGCAGGACCTCCTCGGTGTTGCGGCCCACGGAGTCGGCGGTCACGGAGACCGACTGGATGACGTTGTGGGGGTCGATGATGAAGGTGGCGCGGTCGGCCTCACCGGTGGCGCGCTTGATGCCCAGGGCCTCGGTGAGCTCGCGGTTGAGGTCGCTGGCCATGGGGAAGGGCAGGTCCTGGAGCTTGTCGTGGCTGCGGCGCCAGGCGTAGTGGGTGTACTCGTTGTCCACCGAGACGCCCACGACCTCGCAGTCGCGGTCCTTGAAGTCCTGGTAGAGGTCGCCGAAGGCGGCGATCTCGGTGGGGCACACGAAGGTGAAGTCCTTGGGCCAGAAGAAGACGACGCGCCAGGTGCCGGCGGGGACCTGCGAGGAGACGGTGGTGAAGTAGTCCTCGGGCTTGCTGGCCTCAACCTCCTTGAGGTTGCCGGGAACGACGGCGGTGAGCTCGTAGGCGGGGAACTGGTCTCCGATGGTGAGAACGGCCATGGGTGCCTCCTGAATGATGCGAATCGCGGTGCGAGTTGGTGCGGTCTGCGCTGGCCTGCGCCGGCCCAGGTCGGGCCGCTGCGGGGCGGCTCCGTCGGTCTAACCGTAGGACGCCGGCCTCATAAGTGCAACTAAAACTTGTCTTATTTTTAAGAAGGTATGCCTTATCTGGTGGCGTTGCGGTGACACCTCCCGGGTGCTCGTTCATGTCCGCTGCGTGGACACCTCCGCCTGCCGGTCCGCCCATACGGAATGAGTCGACGCCCTGCGGTGTTGCTCCACCACCGCCGCACACCAGATCAGGAGAAGTCATGAGCCCCCGTCTCAGCCGGATCAGCGTCCTCGAACAGGTCCCCCTCTTCGAAGGGGGAGAGACCCGCCAGACCCTGGAGGACCTCGTCCGCCTGGGGCGCGGCCTGGAGGAGTCCGGCTACCACCGCTTCTGGCTGGCCGAGCACCACAGCACCGGATCCTTCCTGTCGTCGGCGCCCGACCTGCTCATGATGCACATCCTGGACGCCACCGACCGCATCCGCGTGGGCTCGGGCGGCGTCATGGCCATGCACTACGGCTCGCTCCAGATGGCCGAGCGCTTCGCCACCCTGGCCACCCTCCACCCCGGCCGCGTCGACATGGGCCTGGGCCGCGCCCCCGGCGGGGACATGCGCGCGGCCGGAGCCCTCAACCAGGGACGCGTCATCGACCCCGACGCCATCAACACCCTCATCGAGGAGACGGTCGCCCTCCTGCGCGACGACCTGCCGGCCACGCATCCCTACGCCTCTATCGAGGTCCGCCCCCGCCCGGCACAGATGCCGGAGGTCTGGCTCCTGGGCTCCTCGGGCCAGTCGGCCGCCTGGGCCGGCGCCCACGACCTCAACTACGCCTACGCCCAGTTCTTCACCGGCCGCCAGCAGGTCGAGATCATGAACCACTACCGCGCCCACCTCCCCGAGAGCCCAGGGACCCCGAGTCGACGGCGCATCCGGCGGCGTCGTGAGCTCCGGCCCCGGCGCCATCCACGGGGGCCAGACCCTCTCCGCCCTGTGCGTCAGTGCCGCCGCCACCCGCGAGGAGGCCCATGAGCAGGCCCTTGTCGCCGCCGACGCCCGCTTCAGCCTGCGCACCGGCCGCCCCATGCACTTCCGTGACCCGGCCACCCTCGACGCCGCCTACCGCGCTGAGGTCGAGCGCTACCTCGAGCGCGACACCGCCATCATCGTGGGCACCTACGACGAGGTCGCCCGGGTCCTGTCCTCCTTCGCCGAGAACCACGGCACCGAGGAGGTCATGCTCATCAGCTACATCGACGACGTCGAGGTCAAGACCCGCCAGTACGCCGAGCTCGCCTCCCGGCTCCTGTGAGCCGGCGGTCTTTTGTCTCCGCACGTCTGAGGTGTGCTCGGGAGGGATCCCGGGCAGGGCGGTCGCCCTGGAGCCGATGGCGGGCCGAGGGGAGAGGGCTGCTGGGTCACTGGTGTCCATGGTGCTGACGTCACCCCCGCACCGACGCCGCACGCCGAGGACAAACCGCAGCGTTCCAGGGATCCTCTGTGGCCGCTTCGACGGTGGGCCCGTTGATGTCAGCGCCGTGGACACTGGGCCGCGCAGGAGCGAGCGTGTGGCAGAGCCCGGCGCCTTCGTCACAGGTCCTGCCCCCGCCGACCCCTGTCTGACCCCTTCTGGCTCCTGTGCGAAGGCCTGGAGGCCGTGACTCGACAGTGCACCCCACCCCTGTGCGGTACACGCCCCGCACCACCCGAACGAGTGTGAGCAGCCGAACCAGCCCCGGCATCAGGGCATTCGATCCTCGTCGAGGCCAGGAGCCAGCACACCTGTGAGCCGGCGGACGCCCCCGCGTCCTCCTTGCGGCGGGGCGCCCGGTGCGAGCGGCACCCCGCGTTACGGTCGGTTCCATGAGCCCAGCGAGCGCCCGGTCCGCGTCCGAACCGTCGTCGTCCTTCCCACCTCCGGCGGTCACGCCCGCGCAGGCGACGAGCCTGCGGGCGGACCTGGCTGAGTCCGGCTGGGGAGTGGAGGCGGTGGCCGCCCTCCTGGGTGAGGCCGCTGACGCCGCCCTGCGCCGGGAGATCCGCCTGCCCGCCCTGCGAGCCGTGCGCGCCGCCCTGGCCGCCGGGTCCGCCCCCTCGCCCGTGGCCGTCCTGACCGCCCTGTTCATGCTTGGCGAGCCGGTCCCCGCCACCGCGCTTGACGCCGCCCTGCCCCGCACCGCAGCGGCGGGCGCCGCCGCCATCGGTCTGGTCGGTGAGCCCGATGGGGCCGGATACGTCCGTGCCCGCGTCGACCTGCGCCCCCACGAGGCCGTCGACGACGCCGGCGAGGTGCGCTGGTGGGTGGCCTCCGACCTGGGCGAGCTCGTCACCGGCCGGGCCCTGGCACCCGACCACGTCCTGGGCGTCGGCGGCGCCGGCCTCACCCTGGCGGGTCTGACCCCGCGCACCCCCGTGCGCGCCGCCCTGGACCTGGGCTGCGGCTGCGGCATCCAGACCCTCTACCTGCTGCGCCACGCCGAGTACGTCGTCGCCACTGACATCTCCACGCGTGCCCTGGCCTTCACCGCCTTCAACGCGGCCCTGGCCGGTGTGAGTGTCGCCGGCGCTCCCGACGCCGGTACCGAGTCTGTCGCCGGCTCCGAGTCGGGCTCCGACTCCGGTGCCGGCCGCCTGGAGCTTCTGCGCGGCTCCCTCCTGGAGCCGGTGGCCGGCCGTCGCTTCGACCTCATCGTCTCCAACCCTCCCTTCGTCATCACCCCGCCGGCGGTGCGCGAGGCCGGCCTGCCCCTCATGGAGTACCGCGACGCCGGCGGCCCCGTCCTGCCGGGGCTCGTGGCTGGGCTCGGCGAGCACCTCGAGCCCGGGGCGAGCGCCGTCATGCTGGGCAACTGGGAGCACCGTGGCGCCGGCTCGTGGCGCGACGCCGTGGCCGCCTGGGTCCCTGAGGGGCTCGACGCCTGGGTCGTTGAGCGCGAGGTCCAGGACCCGGTCGAGTACGCCGCCATGTGGCTGCGCGACGGCGGCCTGACCCCAGATCGTGACGCCGAGGCCTTCGACGCCGCCCTGGAGGCGTGGATCGACGACTTCGAGGTTCGCGACGTCCAGGGCGTCGGCTTCGGCTACCTCATCGTCCACCGCCCCCGGCGCCCCCGCGAGCCCTGGCGCCTCCTGGAGGAGGTGACCACCTCCGGTCAAGGGGGTCCTGGGACCCCATGTCGCCGAGGTGCTGGAGGTGCGCGAGCTGCTCGCCGGTCTCGACGACGAGGCCGTCGCCGACCTGCACCCGCTCCTGGCCCCCGACGTCACCGAGGAGCGTCACCTCATTCCCGGGGGCCGCCGAGCCCACGGTCATCCTGCTGCGTCAGGGCGGAGGGCCTGGGGCGAACCCTGCGGGCCTCGACGGCGGTGGCCGCGCTGGCCGGGGTGGCCGACGGCGAGCTGAGTGTCGGGCAGGTCGCCTCCGCGGTCGCCGCGCTCAGTGACCTGAACACGGCCGATGCGCTCGCACTGCGCGCGGAGATGGTCGAGGCGGCCCGTCATCTTCTGACCACGGGATTTCTTAGGTCGGGAAAGTAATGGCGGGATGAATGAGACCTCAGGGGAGGCAGAGATCGGTGAATGCCCGGTGGATATGAATCTGTTTTTGAGATATTCGCGGATTCAGTGCTGCCTCCCCTCGATCTTCGTGACGACCTCGTCATCAATGATATGTAACTGAAACTCTTTCTGCCTGGCGTCATTTCGGGGAAAAGTGTCAACGGCGTGCGATGATGCGCGATTGTTGCCCCGTGAACCGCTTCTGAGGTGCTGAGGGGAAGTCGGATGACCTACATTCCTCGGCAGTCACATTTGTCGTGCGCTCCCCGCGCACCCGTCCCTCATGATCGGAATCCATCGGCATGTCCCCAGTCATCAATTCGTCCGCGGCGCGGGCGTGAAGGACTACTGCGCAGATTCTTCGCGGTGGTCGGTTCCCTTGCCATCGTCCTGGTGACCATGGTGTCGCTCCCGTGGACGGCGCCTCCCGCGGACGCCTCCACCAGCGACCTCAGCATTCCCCTGGGGGACACCTCGGTGCAGATCGCCTATGTGCGCACCGTTGACACTGTTGATCGTGTCTATGACACGGTGAACGGATACGGCTACAACTCCTACCCGTGGGAGTGGGCGTACACGCGTGCCTGCACTCGCTACTCGCCGGGGAACAACCAGTACTGGACTGATCAGGTTCGTGGCAGCAGCGGTCAGTACGCGGCGGTCGGTTATGGGCGCCAGACTGATGACGGCCCCTGCCCCACCTACTACCAAGGTGAGCCGGGGATGTGCAGACCTCACTGGGTTTCCAGCCCTCCAACACCACGAGCGTCAAGGCCGGAAACGTCTTCCTCGTGGGGCGGATGCGCCACGTCAACAGCCCGATCTACTCCGACAACAGCGCCGTGACCAACCCTCCGAGGGTAAGGGCACCACCTACTACGGCAGCTTCAACATCAGCACCGCCCAGACGATTCAGGCCGACTTCCCGTGGAGTGAGTTCGACACCACGAACGTCTGCACCGGGAAAGCTCGACTCGAACGGCAAGGCTCATCATCGGCGACTACGGCACTGAAAAATCAGACGGTCAGGACGCAGTACGCCTATGACCGGAACGGGAGGGTTGGCCGTTACGACGGGTCCACCTACACCTACATGTACAAGAACGGCTCCCTGGTCCGGTTCAACGGTGTCATGACCCAGGACTTCACCGACAAAGATCGGACACAGCTGCGCCGACGACATCCTCGACATCAAGTCCGACCGCTCCGACACCGCCTGGACGGACCCCAGCACCGGCATCAGGTACAAGCTCAAGCCTGTGGGGATTCGTCAACAACGGATCGAGCCAGGAGTGCCGCCCCGATATGGCGAAGGCGGAGACCTCTAGCCTGGAGGAGCGCTTCGTCACCCGCGAGCGGGCCGTCTCCTACGGCTGCCTCTACGGCTCCATCGAGCAGGAGCGCCCGGTCACCTTCGCCAAGGACGTCAAGGGCGGACTCATCGGTTCGCGGGATCGTTGACGATCCCCACCTTCAACTACGTCAACGCCTCGGAGGAGGGGCACCTACGGCGCACGAGACTGGGGGCACCCCCCAGTCCCTGACTCCCCACCTGGGACAGCTGAGGACGTCGACCCCACGGACCTACACCCTGCTGGCCCCCAACGACGCCGCCGCGGTGCAGGGAGACGGAGTGCCAGCCCGCAGGCCGTCCGTCGACCGGAAGAACGGTGACGCCCTTGACGATCCGGGCTGGTTCCTGCGCGACGTCACCTGCACGGTGGGTACCGGTGGTGCCCCGCTGCTGCGCCGTGACGGAACCACCCGCCTGGACAAGTCCAACTCGGTGAATCTCGACAAGCGCACGATCCGCCTCGATGGGACCCAGCTCGCCGAGCACCAGGACGAGGTCGCCGTCAAGTGCGTCTGGCACAACGAGTACGTCGTCGGCCGGGGCGCGTCACCCTCGTGAACATCGTCGACGGCGGTCAGCGCCAGGCCCGAGCAGTGGACCGTGACCGCCAAAGCCCGCCACCGATGGGGCTCTTCGGGCAGAAGACCATCACCGGTGCCAGTGGCACGCCCGCCGTCAGCAGGGTCTCCCACCGCCGGCGGCACCTACGGCCTGTCCGCAGGCAACGGGCCCCGAGGGGCTACTCGCAGAACGGCCCCTGGGTCTGCACCGACGACGACGGCAGCGACGTGCCCGTCAGCGCGGACAGCACGTTCGTGCTGGGCGAGGGCAGGAACGTCACCTGCGTGGTGCACCAGAAGCCCCAGCAGACCCCCGTCAGCGCGGTCAAGAGCGTCGAGGGCGCCTCCGACGCCGCCACCGCAGGCTCCTACTCCCTGAGCTACACCTGCACCCCGGGCCCCGACGGCAAGGGCACCTCCACCGGCAGGATCACGGTGGACGCCAAGGGCAACGTTGCGAACCTGCCCGCCCAGCGCGTGGGCGCCACCTGCACCGTCACCGAGGATGCTCGTGACGCCAGGGGGCTCAAGCAGCCGGGCACGCCTGCCGGCGGAAGCCTCAGCTGGAAGGACCCGGCCGCCTTCAAGGTGGTCACCAACCCGGGCAACCAGGAGAAGGAGCTCGCCTCCACCGCCGTAGCCCCGACGAGCGGCAACGCGGGCGGCGTCACCTTCACCGTGCCCGACTCCACGCAGGGCGCCGTCCGGATCAAGGTCGTCAACTCCGTCGTCCCGCACGCCGGTATCGACAAGACCTTCACCAAGGTCGCCAAGAGCACCGAGAAGGTCAACGGTCGCACCACCTTCGACCAGACCTACACCATCACGGTGACCAACCCTTCCGCCAAGGGCGGGGCCTCACCTACGACCTCAACGACGCCTGGCAGGTCCCCAACGGGGTCACCGTCCACAAGGTCAGCGTCTCCGGTGGTGCCATCACCGGTACGGAGAAGCCTCAGGCCGGGGTCCCCTACGTCAAGACCGGCATCTCCCTGCCCGCGGGCCAGAAGCACATCTACACGGTGGTGCTCAACGTCTCCGGTCCCGACGCCGGCCTGCCCGGTGTCCAGGGGAACCTGCACCCCGGTGCCGTCGGTCAGGGCAAGGCCGTCTACAACAAGGCCTCGGTGACCACGAAGGGCGACGGGCAGCCCAAGGAGGCCGCAGCCTGCGGGCACCCTGCCCATCAACCCCCAGTTCAAGGCCTCCAAGACCCCGCTCGACGTGGTCCGTAACAGCGACGGCACCTTCACCTCCAGCTACACGGTGACGGTCACCAACACCTCCCGTGGCTGCCAGCCCGGTGGTCGCCGACCTCACCGACACCCCGCAGATGCCCACCGGCACGCGTACCTGCAGCAAGGTTCAGATCCTGGAGAAGGGCGTCGACGCCCGGGGCGTCACCCTGCCCCGGGCATCAACGCCACCACCGGAACCCTCAACGGTCCGATCACCCTCATCAAGGCGGGCACCGGCGAGACCCTCGCCGCCGCTCCCCGGACCGGGGGCCGATGGCGGTAGCCGAACCTTCACGATGCAGATGACCTTCACCGTTCGTGAGAACACCCCGGGCTACAACGAGTCCGACTTCCAGTGCGGTCACCAACGCGCCGACGGCAAGCCCTCCGGCCTGGTCAACACCATCGCCATGGAAGGAGACGCCGACGGCGAGGGGAACAACCACGGCTGCCTGTCCACCGATGGCAGGCTGAAGTTCTCCAAGGAGGTCACGACCCAGCCGGGCAATGGCTCGACCTTCGACGTCGTCTACACCGTGAGCGTGGTCAACGAGGGATCGCTGACCGTGTCCACCGGACCGATCGACGACAAACCCTCCTTCGCCCCTGGGCTCAACCCGACCCTGGTCAAGGTGCAGCGCGAGATGGGGCCAGTACGGACGGTCGAGGCCCAGCCCGACGGCTCCTACCGCCTGTCCGACAACGAGAGCTCTACTCGGGCCTGACGATCCGATACACCGTCACCTTCACGGTGAAGATCGACCCGTCGGCCGCCGGATACAGCGATGACCTGCTGTCCTGCACGACGGACAAGGAACGCCTCGTTCCCCGGCCACGGCCTGTACAACAAGGTCATTCCTCAGGCGGGCAAGGACTCCGACGCCCGGCCCGACCACGACGTGGCCTGCGCCAACGTCTCGCCCCAATGCCGGCAAGCGCATCCTGTCGATCGTCAAGACCGGCAGCCAGGGCCCCCTGGATGACGCGGCCTTCGACATCTACCCGATGGACCCCTCCACGCCGGGTGCCAAAGCCCCTGACCGATGGCGTGACCTTCACCGGCGGCAAGGGGCACCGGAACCTTCACCACCACGGGACTGGCCATCAACCGCGAGTACTGGCTGGTGGAGACCAAGGCTCCCGCCGGGCACCAGCTCATGGCCAAACCGGCCCGCTTCAAGGTGACCGACACGGGCATCGAGCTCATCACCGCGACTCCCGGGCGGCTCGGCCCCTGACGGTCTCGCGCAGCGGGGCCAGCAAGTCCGACGACACGATCACCGTCCGAGACCTCCAGGTCGGCACCCTGCCGCTGTCCGGCGGACGCGGTATCGGAATGAACATCGCCGTCGGTATCGCGGCCATCACCGGCGCCGGCCTGCTGGCGCTGCGTCAACGAAAGACTTCCTCGTTCGGGCGCCCAGCCTGACCGCGAGAAGAACCCGGGACTCCGCTCCGTCGCGCGCGGGTCACCCCAATCAATCCCTCATTCATCCCAACAACACAGGAGAGAACAGAAATGCACTCCCTCAACACGCGCCGAGGCCTCGGCCTCGCCGCTGCGATGACGCTCGCCGCCGGCGCGCTCGTCGCCCCGACCGGCGCGGCGGCACCCGCTGACCCGAACGGCTCCACCATCGACCCCGACGCGGCCACGACACTGACCGTCCACAAGTGCGAGCAGACCGACACCAACGGCGTCAAGGAGGGGACCGGTAACGAGGACCCCCAGGCCGAGTGCAAGCCCGTCGCCGACGTCGAGTTCACCATCACCAAGCTGAACGTGGACCTGACGACCTACGACGGTTGGAAGCAGCTCGCCGATCTCAAGGGTAACGTGGTCAAGGCTGGTGACCTCAAGACCAGCACCGTCCAGAAGATCACCACCGGTGCCAACGGTCTGGCCTCCTTCACCGACGCCCAGACCGAGGTCGGCGCCTACCTCGTCAGCGAGACCCGCACCCCGGACAAGGTCATCCCGGCCGAGGACTTCGTCGTCACCCTGCCGATGACCAACCCGCAGGACACCGCCAAGTGGAACTACAACGTCCACGTCTACCCCAAGAACACCCTCTCCGGCGTGGACAAGCAGGTGACGGACAAGCCGGCCCCCGGCTCCGGCCGCGACATCACTTACACCATCACCACCTCCATCCCGAAGGTGGACTACCCCGGTGGTGCGCGCATCAAGCGCTACGAGGTCGTTGACCAGCTCGACAAGCGCATCAAGAAGGACGCCCTGGCCCCGGTCGTCAAGATCGTCGGCCAGAAAGAGGTGACCCTGGAGAACGCCACCGACTACAACCTCATCACCGCCGAGGGCACCGACCACAACTGGGCCACCATCCAGCTCACCGAGGAAGGCCGCCGCAAGGCCTCCCAAGAGCGCTACAACGGCAATGGCGAGACCAAGCTCCAGGTGACCCTGATCGTCAAGTTCGACGCCAAGGTCAACCTCGAAGGCGACCTGTCCAACACCGCGGGCCTCATCCCCAACGACAGCCCCAACTTCACCTGGGACCCGAACAGCCCCGGCACGAAGGTCCCCGGCATCCCCACCACCCCCGTGCTCTCCAAGTACGGCAAGGTGGTTGTCACCAAGACCGGTACGGATCAGCTGGCCGATAGGACCAAGTACAACGGCGCCCAGTTCCAGGTCTACGAGTGCACCAAGACCGCCGGCGGTGCCACGCTGCGTGACTCCGACCCCAGCACCCAGACCGTTGACCCGCTGACCATCGGTGGGGAGAAGACCTTCACCACCGCCGGCCAGGGCATCGTGGAGATCAACTACCTGCGAGCCAACGACTACGTCAACGGCGCGAAGAAGGACCAGCTGACCGACGAGGACTACTACTGCCTCGTTGAGACCAAGGCGCCCGAGGGCTACAGCCTCCAGGCCGACCCGATCCCCTTCCGGGTCCTGGCTGAGAAGGCCACAGCCAAGGCCCCGACCGAGATGACCGTCACCGACGTCCCGAAGAACGCCGGCTTCCGCCTGCCGCTGACCGGTGCCAACGGTGTCATCTTCCTGACCATCGCCGGTTCCCTGCTGGTGGCCGGTGGCGCGGTGGCCGCCTACGCCAACAAGCGCCGTCACGCCGCCAGGCACTGATAGCCCTTGGCAGCCACTGAGGTGACCAGCCCCAGCCGGCCGTCATCCTGCTGACTGCTTCCTCGTGGGGGAGGCGGGAGAACCCGTCTCCCCCACAAGGGCGTTGCAGGGATCCTCCCTGCCAATCGTTAAACCCGGAATCGATCCCCATCCGTCTCTCGCAGCGAGCTCCTCAGACAACCCGACGAAGGAAGGCACGGTTCTCCGTGACAGCGCTACTCCCATCACTTCGTGACCGCATCACCCAGTCCCGCACGAGCCGGGCCCGAGAGGGGGATCCCGACGGCGCGGCCCCGCAGCCCGGCCCGGACGGCCCGGGATCCTCGGGGATCGACCCGAAGAAGGTGACCCGCCGCAAGGTCCTGCGCGAGCGCTTCCTGACCTGGCTCCCGCTGGTCCTGGTCCTGGTCGGAGTCTCCGTCCTCCTCTACCCGGTCATGGCGACCCAGCACAACAACGACGAGCAGCAGCGCCTGGCCACGATGTACACCGCCACCGTGGACGCGGCCGGGACCGGAGGCCGTCGCCGAGGAGCGCGCCTCCGCCGAGACCTACAACAGCAACCTGGAGAGCGCGCCGATCCTCGACCCCTGGCTCGAGCTCGCAGCGTCCCCTGACACCCCCAGTACCAGGCCTACCTGCACGAGATGGACATCGACCCGGTCATGGCCCGGATCGTCATCCCCTCCATCCACGTGAGCCTGCCCGTCTACCACGGCACTGACAGCCGCACCCTGGCGGAGGGAGTCGGGCCACCTGTTCGGCACGAGCCTGCCGATCGGCGGCCCCTCCACCCACGCGGTCCTCACCGGTCACACCGGGCTGTCCCACCGCGACCATGTTCGACAACCTCAGCCAGGTCAAGAAGGGCGACGTCTTCTACGTCTCCTCCCTGGGGCAGACCCTCAAGTACGAGGTCAACGACATCACCGTCGTCAAGCCAGAGGAGACCGACTCCCTGCGCAAGGTCCCCGGACGCGACCTGGTCACCCTCATCACCTGCACGCCCTACGGCGTCAACTCCCACCGCCTCCTCGTCACCGGTGAGCGCGTCCCCATGGAACCCACGGCCGCCGCGGCCGAAGAGGCCAAGGCCCTGCCCGCCCCCATGCAGACCTGGATGAAGGCCATCATCGTGGCCGTCGTTATCATCCTGGCCGTCGTCACCGGAATCCTCCTGCGCCTGTGGTGGATGCGTCGTCGTCGACGCTCCCGGGGCGCCGGCGGTCGGACCGCCAAGGACTCGGCCGCCACGGCTCGGACGGTTAGGCCGCCGGCCCCCGGGGACGGAGTCTCCCTACGGGTCGATCAGGGGACGGAGTCCCCCTACGGGTCGATCAACGGTGCCGCCGGCGAACAGGAGGATGACCCGTTCAGTGACGTGGAGGCGTGCGAGTCGTGAGCAGTCCCGCACAGGAATCGCTGCTGACTTCCTATTGGTTGGTGCGAGCAAGAACTTACGATCGGCCGGTGGCCTCCTTTCAGTCGCAGACCTCCCGCTCCCTGGGACAGTTGCGCCTGCGTGGAGGCCTGCTGGTCCCTGTCCTGCCTGGCGGCGACGCTCGGTCTGTGGGGGCTGTTCGTGTTCACCCACACCGGCCAGGTCCTCGACGCCATGGCCCTGGAGGGCTCGGAGATCGGCTCGCACTACGTGAGCGCCCACGCCCGCACCCTGCTGTCCGTGGTGTCCATGCCCGCGGCCGTCGTCCTCGTGGTGACGATCCTCGTCATCGGTCTGCTGCGGCGCAGCCACCGGCGCGCCGTGTGGGCCGTCGTCGCCGTGGCCGGGGCCAACCTGACCACTCAGGTCCTCAAGTACCAGTTCCTGTGGCGGCCGGACTTCAACATCACTGAGCGCTGGGACAACGCCAACACCCTGCCCTCGGGGCACACGACCATGGCGGCCTCCGCCGCGGTGGCCCTCATCCTGCTGTCAGGGCGGCGCTGGCGGCCGCTGGCGGCCTGGGCCGGGGCGCTGTTCACCATCGCCATGGGCTACTCCACCCTCGTGTGCCAGTGGCACCGCCCCTCCGACGTCCTGGCCGGGATCCTCGTGCCCGTGGCCTGGGGCGCCCTCGCCGTGGCCGGCGGGGCCTGGCGCGCCTCCTGGTCCCTGCGTGAGGGAACCGGGGAGGAGGGCTCAGGCGAGGTGCCCGAGCTGACCACCGTGGGAACGATCCCGGTGACGGCCGCAGGACCGCGCCTGTGGCACCAGCTCGTCGGCAACATTCTGCTGGCCGTTACCGGCATCGTGTGCACCCTGGGGGCGCTCGGTCTGGGGGGCTGGGTGTGGCGGCACCTGGACGGCCCGGACTCGCGCTGGCAGCTCTTCAGTGCCTACGCCACCGGGTCGGTGGCCGTCGTCGGCGTCACCTGCCTGTCCCTGTCCGCGCTCGTCTCGCTCACCGACTGGGGCCGCACCCGCCGCAAGCACGCCCCCCGCCACCGCGACTGACGCGCATCCGGCCCCTACTCCTCGACGGCGGCGGCCGGGAGCCTGACGGTGAAGGTGGTCCCGTGGTCCTCGGGCGCGGTGGAGGAGTCGACGTCGATGCTGCCGCCGTGGGACTGGACGATGGCCAGCGCGATCGACATGCCCAGGCCCGTCGAGCCGGTGCGCCGCTCACGCGAGGAGTCCCCCCGGGCGAAGCGCTCGAAGAGACGGTCGCGCACGTCCGGGGCGATCCCCGGGCCGTCGTCGTGGATGCGCACGATGAGCGTGTCGCGCTCGCGCGCCAGCGTCGCGGTCACATGGCTGCCGGCGGGGGTATGGACCCGGGCGTTGGCCAGAAGGTTGACAATGACCTGACGCAGGCGGGCCTCGTCGCCGATGACCAGTGGCGGCTCGGGCAGGAAGTCCTCGGCCTCGTCCGCCGTGGCGTCGGCCGGCGGCTCCAGGACGGCCAGGTCCAGCCGCCAGTCGTGGTCGGGGCCGGCCGCACGGGCGTCGGCCACCGTGTCCACCAGGAGACCGACCAGGTCCACCTCCTCGCGGCGCAGCTCGCGCCCAGCGTCCAGGCGGGCCAGCAGCAGCAGGTCCTCGACGAGCGCCGTCATCCGCACCGACTCGGAGTGCACGCGCTCCAGGGCGTAGGTGGCCTCCTCCGGAAGGTCGGCATCGGCCCCCTCCCGGCGGATGAGCTCGGTGTAGCCGCGGATCGAGGCCAGCGGTGTGCGCAGCTCGTGGGAGGCGTCGGCGACGAACTGACGCACCTGCGTCTCCGAGCGCTGGCGCGCGGTCAGAGCGGACTCCACGTGCCCCAGCAGCGTGTTGAGGGCGCCGCCGACCTGCCCGACCTCGGCCGAGGAGTCCAGGTCCGCCTTCTCCACGCGGTCCTCGATGCTCACCTCGCCGCGCTCCAGCGGCTGAGAGGCCACGCGGTGCGCAGTGCGGGCCACCCGCTCCAGCGGCGCCAGCGCGGAACGCACCATGGTCCGCCCAGCCAGGGCCACCACGAGGGCGCCCACCAGGGCCACCGCCAGCTCGATGAGCAGCTGGGTGCGGATGAGCGCCTTGTCCCCCTCCAGGGAGAGACCGGTGATGACCGTGCTGCCCGAGGCCTCGTCACGCGTGGCCACCACCCGGTAGCTGCCCAAATGGTGCAGGTGGACGGTGACGGGGTGGTCCTCGGTGGCCTCGGACAGCAGCAGCCGGCAGTCCTCCTTGGAGATGGCCGCGTAGTGGCCGTCCTTGTCGATGTAGGCGGCGGCCTCGCTGCTGGAGGCCGACGTCTGCGCCGTGATGAGCGTCAGCGTGCCGGTGGACTGCCCGGCGGCGTCAAGACCTGGAGGGACCCCCTGCTTGCCGGGGTCGCCGTCGGGCTGGCCTCCCGGTTTCTCCGTGCCCTCCTGGGCCGCCTCATCGGAGGCCTTCCTGGCCTCCTGCGTCAGGTCGTGGCGCTTGTCGGCGGCACGCTGAGCGGCCGCCATCAGCTGACTGTCCGTCCGCGCCATGAGGGTGTGGCGCAGGCTGACGGTGGAGAAGGAGCTCATGACTGCCGCCATGACCAGGACCAGCCCGAGCACTCCGACCACCAGCCGGGTGCGCAGGCTGCGAGGAGGCGTGAGGAGCGAGCCGGGCCGCCACGAGCGCAGGCTCATCCGCTGCCTGGTCGGTGCCGGTTGCTGGGACATCTGCGGGTGCTCAGGAGCGCTCGTCCGTGCCGGCCACCGGCTTGAGGACGTATCCGACGCCGCGCATCGTGTGGATCATGGGCTCGCGGCCCTTGTCGATCTTGCGGCGCAGGTAGGAGATGTAGAGCTCGACGATATTGGCCTGCCCGCCGAAGTCGTAGTTCCACACACGGTCCAGGATCTGCGGCTTGGACAGAACCCGGCGGGGGTTGCGCATGAGGTAGCGCAGCAGCTCGAACTCGGTGGCGGTCAGCTGGATCTCGTCGTCACCGCGCCAGACCTCGTGGGAGTCCTCGTCCATGCGCAGGTCCCCGACCTCCAGCAGGGAGGCGGGCTTCTCCTCGCTGGCCCCCGAGCGGCGCAGCAGGGCACGCAGTCGGGCCACGACCTCCTCCAGGGAGAAGGGCTTGGTGACGTAGTCGTCGCCGCCGGCGGTCAGGCCGGCCACGCGGTCCTCGACGGCGTCCTTGGCCGTCAGGAACAGGACCGGAACGTTCGGGAGGTGGCCACGCACCCGGCGCATGACCTCCAGGCCGTCGAAGTCGGGCAGCATGATGTCCAGGACGATGACGTCGGGGTCGATCTCCTGGGCGGATCGGACGGCTGCGATCCCGGTGCCGGCGGTCGTGACCTCCCAGCCCTCGTAACGCAGGGCGGAGGCGAGCAGGTCGGCGAGCATCTGCTCGTCGTCGACGACCAGGACGCGCAAAGGGGGAGCCGTCGGCGCGGGTGAGGTTCTCGGTGGGGGCGTTAGTCACGTCGTCTATTCAACAGGAAGGCGCTGTGCTCGACCACAGCGCAACCTGTGTCTCGACTGTGTTACCGATCTGAGACCCAACGGTGATACAGTGACGCGTGTGCTGTGACATGCTTATGCGGTCATGCGTCTTGGTTGTTGATCTCCACATCCGCATGCACTAGGACGTTACTTCGTAGCGTAGCCCCATAGAGAGCGGCCCAGGGGTATCTCAGCCGTCCCCTCGTCCAGGGGGTGTCGCCGTCGGTGAGCCGGCGCCGACCTCGTTTCCCTCATACAGCAACAGCAGGAGAGTCATGGAATACGTCGATGGCAACGAGCGCCGCTTCGGTGCCGAGGACCTGTTCTTCTCAACGACGGACACCAAGGGCGTCATTCGCAGGACGAACCGGGTATTCGATTCGCTGTCCCGTTACAGCCCCGACGAGCTCGTCGGCTCTCCGCACAACATCATCCGGCACGACGATATGCCCGCCGGTGCCTTCAAGCTCATGTGGGATGAGCTGGCACAGGGGCGCTCGTCGTGCGTCTACGTGCTCAACCGGGCCAAGGACGACCTGGACTACTGGGTCTTCGCCACGATCGCCCCCCTGTCCGACGGCTACCTGTCGGTGCGCGTGCGTCCGACCAACCACGCCATGTTCACCCCGGTCAAGGAGATCTACGCCCGGGTACGGGCCGCCGAGCGCGCCTACGCCGAGGAGGGCCACGGGCGCCGGGAGGTCGCCGAGCACGGCGCGGCGCTGATGACCGAGGAGCTGGCGAAGCTCCAGTACCACGACCTGCACAACTTCGCCCGGGCCGCGCTTCCGCGCGAGCTGGCGCTCCTGGTCGTCGAGGGCGTCCGGGTGCCGCCGCGAGCCGAGTCCGACAACCCCATGTTCGCTGTCCTGCAAGCCGTCGCGGCGATCGAACGGGACACCGACGAGCTCATCTACCAGCTCGGCGAGTACCAGGAGCTCATCAACGGCCTGGGCTCCTGGGCCGGTGGGGTGCGCTCGGTCATTAACCGGGCCAACCGCGTGGGCTCCCTCATGGAGGAGGTGACCAGTCCCGACGGCGAGTCCTCCGTCCCCACCGTCTCCGAGCGCGTCAAGGAGCGCGGGGCTCAGGCCGTCGAGGTGCTCCGCCAGCTCAACTCATCCCTGGTGGCGCTCTACGAGGCGGCCTCCGAGGTGCGCTTCCGCAGCTCGATGATGCGTCTTCACACCCTCATGGCCGGCATCTTCGCCGCCGCCGTCCTGGACGGTCAGGAGGTGGAGTCCGCCGACGCCATCGGCGACCTCGCCGAGGCGATGCTCTCCGACCTGGAGGAGCTCGTGCCCTCCTGCCAGGAGGCCGCGAACCTGGCCGAGCGCCTGGAGAGCGATCTGCGCACCGTGGTCAGCAACCTCGACCGCGTCAAGCGACCCTTCCAGCGCTGGATCCGCGCCCTCCAGGACGAGGGAGTTCAGGCCCTGGTCGACGGCGTCGACGCCGAGGCCGCCCTGCAGGAGGCCATCGACGTGGGTGAGCAGGGCTTCCCGGAGACGGCCTCGCTGGCCGAGCTGGCCGCCAAGGCCCGAGGCGTCGTCGTGACCCTGGATGAGTCCGTCATTCGTGAGCGGGTGACGACGGTCCGCGAGAGTCTGAGCCGCCTGGGGGAGTAGTTGGTGATAATCCACAATATAGATTCCACCTCATTGGTGACAATGTCATAAATAGTCTTCCGCGGGCCCGCGCGTGTCATTAAGGTTCTTCCGGCACTGTGCGAGGAGCTAAGGAAATGGTCCTCGACGAGGTGCTCCCGCGAACCATCTACCATGAAGGAGAGCACCCATGGAGTCGCAGGTCGGGTACGAACGCTTGTTCGATCCACAGGACGTCTTCTTTTCCACCACGGACCTGAAAGGTGTTATTCAGAACACCAACAGGACATTCGATACGCTCTCGCGCTACTCGCGTGATCGTCTCATCGGGTCTCCGCACAACATCATTCGTCACCTGGACATGCCGTCCGGCCTCTACCGCCTCATCTGGGATGATCTGAAGTCCCAGCGTCCGGCCTGCGGCTACATCACCAACCGTGCGGTGGACGGTCTGGACTACCGGGTCTTCGCCACGATCGTGCCGCTGCGTCAGGGGTACCTCTCAGTGCGGATCAAACCGATGGACACCGTGACCCGGAACAAGGTCGAGGAGGCCTACCGTCGGGTGCGTGGCAAGGAGCGCGATCTCGAGGCCCGGGGCGCCTCGCGCCACCAGCTCGGCGAGTTCGGCGGTCGCGAGCTGGCCGCGGAGCTGACGGCCCTGGGCTTCTCCTCGCTGCACGACATGACGCTGGCGACCCTGCCGCGTGAGGTGGCCGCCCTGGTCAACTCTGGGGTGCGCGTCCCGGCGGCCGCTCCCGAGAGCCTGGGTGCCGTGGCCCGGATCCTCAACACGGTGGCCGCCATGGAGAAGGACACCAACGCCCTGGTCTTCGAGCTCGACGAGTACCTGCGCCTCATCACCACCATGGAGGCCACTCACGACTCCGCTCGGACGGTGGAGGCGCGGGTGGGTCGCATCGGTCAGCTGGTCTCCCACGACGCCGGCAACAGCGCCCAGACCAAGACGCAGATGCTCGCCGAGCGCATCGCCGAGCTCACAGGGGCCGCGGGATCGGAGCTGACCGGACTGCCCTCGCGCCTGCAGGTCCTGCACCAGTCGGTCACCGAGCTGCGCTTCTCCGTGGCCCTCATGCGCCTGCTCACCCTCATGGTGGGGCGCTTCGCCCAGTCCATCCTCGACGGCAGCGAGGTGGACGCCGTGCACTCCCTGACGGACCTGTGCGAGGCGCTCGAGTCCGGCTTCCGCGGACTGGACCCCGTGCTGCGGGCCGTGAGCACGCAGGTCGCTCAGCTCAACGACGCCCTGCACACGGTCACCTCCAGCCTGGACCGCGCGGCCCGGCGCCTGGGCCAGTGGGTCGACCTGCGTGGTGGCGGAGCCGGCTCCTCGGGCTCGCCGGTCGTTGATGAGGTCGCCCAGCTCGCCTCGCGCGGCTTCCCCGAGGTCCGCTCCTTGGCCGAGCTGGCCGCTGAGTGCCGCGGACTGCACCTGCCTTACGACGAGAACATCGCCGCTCAGCGCCTGGCCGCCGTGCGCAGCGCCCTGGCCGAGCTCATCTGAGCCCCGTTCGAGACTCAGCCGACGATCTTCGGGAACCTGCGTGGGGGACGAGGGTCGTGGCGGGGCACGATGCTGGACGGCCGCCCGCTGAGAGCCCTGCGCCGGCGGGTGATCTCGTCGAGACGAAAGTCGTTTCTCCAGACACTGCCGGGTTGGAAAAGGTGGGTGGTGCGTTACAGTCGGCTGAGAGCCGGCACGAGCCGACTCCCCGCCGTCCCCTTCGTCGAGGGCCCGGACCGCCCGGATCGTCACGATCCAGAGGAGACCGCCGGGACCTGCAGACGATGTGAACCACCCGCAGACCCACCAGCCGCGGCCAGCCGCGCACCACCCCTGAGGAAGGCTTTACGTGTCCACCAAGCTCGTCATCGTGGAGTCCCCCAACAAGGTGCGCTCCATCGCCGGCTACCTGGGTCCGGAGTTCGACGTCGAGGCCTCCGTGGGGCACATCCGCGACCTGCCGCAGCCCTCCGAGCTGCCCGCCACCATGAAGAAGGGGTCGTACGGGAAGTTCGCGGTCGACGTCGAGGACGACTTCACCCCCTACTACGTCGTCAACCCCGACAAGAAGAAGACGGTCGCCCAGCTCAAGAAGGCCCTCAAGGAGGCCGACGAGCTCTACCTGGCCACCGACGACGACCGCGAGGGCGAGGCCATCGCCTGGCACCTGCAGCAGGTCCTCAAGCCCAAGGTGCCGGTGCGCCGCATGGTCTTCACCGAGATCACCCGCGAGGCCGTCACCCGGGCCCTGGACAACACCCGCGAGCTGGACATCCACCTCGTCGACGCCCAGGAGACCCGTCGCATCCTGGACCGCCTCGTGGGCTACGAGGTCAGCCCGGTCCTGTGGCGCAAGGTCCGCGCCGGCCTGTCCGCCGGGAGAGTCCAGTCGGTGGCCACCCGCCTCGTCGTCGAGCGCGAGCGCGAGCGCATGGCCTTCCGCTCCGCCTCCTACTGGGGGGTGGAGGCCATCTTCTCCACCGTCCTGTCCGCCGTGGACGTCACCGCCCGCCAGGACGCCTCCTTCACCGCCCGGCTCGTCACCCTCGACGGGCGGCGCGTGGCCACCGGCCGCGACTTCAACGACGACGGTCAGCTGCGCCCCGCCGCGCTCAAGGCCTCCGTCGTCCACCTCCACCAGGTGGGGGCCGCTGCCGTGGCTGAGGGCATCGGTCGGGGAGAGCCGCGCGTGGCCGGCGTGGAGGACAAGCCCTACAAGCGCCGCCCGGCCGCGCCCTTCACCACCTCCACCCTCCAGCAGGAGGCCTCCCGCAAGTTGCGCATGAACCCGCGCGAGACCATGCGTGTGGCGCAGGGCCTCTACGAGAACGGCTTCATCACCTACATGCGCACCGACTCCACGGTCCTGTCCGGCCAGGCCGTGGCCGCGGCCCGCTCGCAGGTGGCCGACTCTACGGGGCCGAGTACGTCCCCGAGCGCCCCCGCGTCTACGCCTCCAAGTCCAAGGGCGCTCAGGAGGCCCACGAGGCGATCCGCCCCGCCGGCGACCACTTCCGCACCCCGGCCCAGGTCTCCGGCGAGCTCACCGGCGCCCAGTTCCGCCTCTACGAGCTCATCTGGAAGCGGACCGTGGCCTCCCAGATGTCCGACGCCGTCGGCTCGACCGCCACAGTGACCGTCGAGGTGCCGCTGACGCCGGTGGCCGGCGAGTCGCGCGACTCCGGCCCCACCTTCTCCACGGCCGGCCTGACGGCGTCAGGCACCGTCATCACCTTCCGCGGCTTCCTGGCCGCCTACGAGGAGGGGCGCGACGCCGAGCGCTACCAGGACGAATCCGGCGCCACCGCCAAGGACTCCAAGGACGTGCGCCTGCCCGCGATGATCTCCGGACAGGAGCTGGCCCCCCTCGCTGCCGAGGCCGCCGGCCACGAGACCACGCCGCCGCCGCGCTACACCGAGGCCTCCCTGGTCAAGGCCCTCGAGGAGCGCGAGATCGGCCGCCCCTCGACGTATGCGGCCACCATGTCCACCATCTCCGACCGCGGCTACGTCGACCACCGCGGCCAGGCCCTGGTGCCCACCTGGCTCGCCTTCGCCGTCACCCGGCTGCTGGAGGAGAACTTCGCCGAGCTCGTCGACTACGACTTCACCGCCTCCATGGAGCGCGACCTCGACCGGATCGCCGCCGGTGAGGAGGACCGGGTCGCCTGGCTGCGGCGCTTCTACAACGGTCAGGGCGGCGACGTCGCCCCGGAGGTCGCCCAGGCCGCCGCCTCGGGCGATCTCGATGCCGCGGCCGCCGCGCTGCGAGCCCAGGGGCTCAAGGGCCTGGTGGACAACCTCGGCGAGATCGACGCCCGCGCCGTCAACTCCATCGAGATCGGTGAGGGCATCACCCTGCGGGTGGGGCGCTACGGCCCCTACCTGGAGGATGCCGAGGGCAAGCGCGCCAACGTGCCGGCCGACCTCGCCCCCGACGAGCTGACCGTGGACAAGGCCCGCGAGCTCTTCACCCGCGCCGCCGACGACGGCCGCGAGCTCGGCGTCGACCCGGTCAGCGGGCACGTCATCATCGCCAAGGACGGCCGCTACGGCCCCTACGTCACCGAGGTCCTGCCCGACCCGGAGGAGACGGCCGGGGCGGAGGCCTCAGACTCGGCCGCCGCAGCCACTGAGGCCGGGCAAGCGGTGACGAAGACTGCGAAGACGGCGAAGTCCACGAAGACGAAGAAGACGAAGAAGACCGCCAAGCCCAAGCCCCGCACTGCCAGTCTCCTGCGCTCCATGGACCTGTCCACCGTGACCCTGGAGCAGGCCCTGGACCTGCTGAGCCTGCCGCGCGTCGTCGGGCAGGACCCGGAGTCGGGGGAGGACATCACCGCCCAGAACGGCCGCTACGGGCCCTACCTCAAGAAGGGCACGGACTCGCGCTCCCTGGAGACCGAGGAGCAGATCTTCACCGTGACCCTGGAGCAGGCCCTGGAGATCTTCGCCCAGCCCAAGCGGCGTCGAGGGCAGGCGGCCGCTCGCGGGCCGCTGCGAGAGCTGGGGCAGGACCCGGCCACTGACAAGCCGGTGGTCATTAAGGACGGTCGTTTCGGCCCCTACATCACCGACGGGCAGACCAACGTGACCGTGCCCCGCAGCGAGGACCCGGCCACCATCACCGCCGAGCGGGCCTTCGAGCTGCTCGCGGAGAAGCGCGCCAAGGGCCCGGCCAAGAAGCGCACCACGCGCAAGACCACCACGCGCAAGAGCGCGGCCAAGAAGACGACGGCGAAGAAGGCCACCGCCACCAAGAAGACCACCGCCAAGACGGCGGCGAGCAAGGCGGCCGCCTCGAAGGAGGACTGAGGGGCCGCGGTGGCGGTGTAAGCCTCTGGCGTTGGTGCGAGCCGCTGGCCGCCGCCGTCGGTCTTGGCCGGGGGCATTCCAGGTGCCGGGGTGCGTCTTCCTCCGGCCGGGGACGGTCCACGCGGCCGGGGACCGGATTCCTGTCCCCGACGGCGTCGGATGTCCCCGGCCGCACACAAGGGTCCCCGCCGGCGCAGAGCACTCCCGAACGTCCGGGCGCAGTGGTCCGTGATCCTCCCTGCGGCCCGTGTCGCAGTTCTGCGACAGCACTGCGACGAGGAGGGGACAACCGGCCGGTATTGTATTTCTTGTACAACTCCCCGCTTGATTCCTGAGAGGAACCCATCATGCGACTGCCCACGATCGTTCTCGCCGGTACCGCGGCCATGGCCCTGTCCCTGAGCCTGGGGGCCTGCTCCTTGTCCGTCAACGGTTCCGGCTCCGGTGACTCCGCATCCCCGGCCGCCGCCCAGTCCGAGCAGAAGGACTCTCAGAGCGCTGACTCCAAGGGCTCGACCAAGACCTCTACCCAGGAGGCCGCGACGACCAACCCCCAGCCCTCCTCCGGTGGCTCGGCTCAGGTCACCGCAGCCTCCACCAACAAGACCGGCGACCACGACGATGACAAGGATGGCGACGACGCCCCCATCACGGATCCCACCTGGAAGGACATCCAGAGCAAGGGGCAGCGCACCGAGGTCTCTGGCGACTACGTCGTTCAGGACTCCACAGGCACTTTCAACCTGGTGGGTGACCTCAACTCCCTGACGGTCCAGGGCTCCGACGTCAAGATCGCCGCCGAGGACGTCGACACCCTCACCGTTCAGGGCTCCAACGTCACCGTCTACGCCCGCGACATCGACCACCTCACCATCCAGGGCTCGGGCGTCACCGTCCGCTGGCTGGGCGACGACCCCGAGCACCAGGACCTGGGATCGGGCAACACCATCGGGAAGCTCAACCAGTGAGACTGCCGTGACTCAGACTGCCGCACCGGTTCCCTCCGCCACTGTCCTGCTCGTCGATGACGAGGCCCCCATCCGCCGCTCCCTAGGGCCCTACCTGGAGCGCGGCGGGTATCGGGTCCTGCTCGCCTCGGACGGGGTGGAGGCCCTGGACCTCCTGGCATCCTACCAGGTGGACATCATCGTCTCCGACGTCCTCATGCCCAGGATGGACGGGCGGGAGCTGGTGCGGCGGGTCCGGGCCGCTGGGGCCTGGACCCCCATCATCCTGCTCACCCAGGTGGACGCCTCCTACGAGCGGGTCTCGGCCCTGGACGACGGCGCCGACGACTACCTGTCCAAGCCCTTCGACCCCGCCGAGCTCGCCTTCCGGATCCGCGCGGTGCTGCGCCGCACCCGTGGTGTGGCCCAGCCACTGACCTCCGCCCCCCGGCTCATGGCTGGGGAGCTCGTCCTGGAGCGGACCTCGCGGCGAGTGACCCTGGCGGGGCGCGAGGTGACGCTCACCCCGAAGGCCACGATGCTCCTGGACTACCTCATGAGCCATCCCGGCGAGCTCCCACGCGCGCGAGGAGCTGCTGGCCTCCTTGTGGGGCATCGACTTCGCCACCTCAACGCGCGCCGTCGACCACCGTGTCCGTGAGATCCGCCAGGCCCTGGGCGACGACGCCGCCCACCCCACCTACATCGAGACGGTCCCCTCCGTCGGTTACCGCTTCCGGGCCGAGGTCCGGGCATGAGCCGACCGCCGATGCCGCCCTCGCCGGACCTGCCGCCCTCGGTTCCGCCGCGCGCGGCGCCCGTGCAGGACGGCCGCACCCGGTACCTGGAGCCGGCGGTGGACCCGGGCGGGCCGTGTACTATGCCGGTCACCCGGCCCGCAGTGCAGGCAGCGCAGGCTGTGCAACCGCCCAGCCACCCGTTGGCGGGCCAGCCGGCGGACAAGCGGCAGCCGGTGGCCGCTGCTCAACCCGTCGAGCCCTTGGCCGGGGCCGCTGCCGAAGCCGCCCTGACACCTCTGGACCCCACCACCGAGAAGCCCCGGCGAGCCGCCTGGATCGGATGGGCGCTGGCGGTGTTGGTCGTGGCCGTCGCGGCGGTGGTCTCCTACGCGGTCCTTGGGCTGGCCCCGCTGGTTGTCTCGACGGCGGTGCCGCTGGTGGTGGCGGAGATCGGGATCGTTCTGCTGCTGCTCGCCCTGGCCGCGACCGTGATCCGCCGCAGGCTGCACCAGGCGGAGCAGCAGGGGCGAGTTCAGGCCCAGGAGGAGGCGTGGTCCCGTCACCAGCAGTTCCTGCGCCGGCTGGACCATGAGCTGAAGAACCCGCTGACGGCGGTGCGGGCCGCCGTCGCCGACCTGCCGCAGGCCCCACCCCACGAGCTACAGGCCCGGGTCGACGTCGTCGACGCCCAGGCCCGCCGCATGGGGCGTTTGGTGACGGACCTGCGCAAGCTGGCCGACCTGGAGACGGCTGCGCTCTCACTGGAGGACGTCGATATCGCCGAGACCGTCTACGACGCCGCCCAGGCGGTCGGCGAGGAGGGGGCGGCGCGTGGCGGCGGCCCCAAGATCCGTCTGGATCTGCCGCAGGTGCCGTGGCCGTTGTCGCATGTGCGCGGCGACGGCGATCTGCTGTACTCGGCCGTTTACAACGTCATCTCCAACGCCTCGAAGTACACCCAGCCCGGCGGGACCGTGGAGGTGCGCGGTCGGGAGGAGTCCGGCCTCGTCACCATCGAGGTGGCCGACACCGGGATCGGGGTGCCGCAGGCGGACCTGCCAGCGGTGTGGAGTGAGCTGGCCCGGGCCGGTAACGCCAGGGGCCTGCCGGGCTCGGGGCTGGGGCTCGCGCTGGTCTCCACGATCGTGCGCCGCCACGGCGGCAGCGTGCGCATGGCCTCCCGCGAGGGCGTGGGGACCCGGGTCTGGCTGAGCCTGCCCGTGGCGGGGCCGCCGGTCGCCTGGTCCACTGCCGAGGGACAGGCTTGACGCCGGTTCGCGATATCAAAAGAATAAAGGCTAATGCAGCTAGAATGAAGAACAGCGAAATACTAAAACTGTTGGTACTTCGATGGCCGTTGCGAGAACACTGCGATCAGTTTGATGATCAGTGCGGCAAGTGCGGGCGAGGCTCAGCTGCGTACTCCATGCATCGAACATCCGCAACCGATGACAACTGATTTTTATATTGCGACAGCTGGGTTTCGGGGTTGATACAACTAATTCGGCGGGAACTCTTTAACCGTCGCAAAGCTCAAGGGTTCGCAATTGTTCTTAATCATGAGATGGCTTCAGGGGAAGGCGTGAAGCCATCGCCTGAGCATAATAAAACGGGATGGTATCGTGAGGACGCCAATGGGCGTCCGTCGATTGATGCGAACTCTCTTAGCAATGAGCAGGTAGCAGAAATGTTAGAGTGGAAGAATAACGGAGTTGCGGGTGACAATAACTTGAGGCCCTTGAACGGAGTGGAGTCATCTGTTGCCGATGGCCAGGTTGATGCTGAACATCAAGTTGCAGGAGGTAAGGCCGCTGCGGCTCCGAGAACAAACTAAGTGGTTTGGTTAGTGGATGCTATTGAGGTAGATTCAAAGGTGGGGCGTATGCGACGTTCGTTCATGGGCTTGAGTTGTGCAGTTGCCGCTGTCTTCCTGTTCTCGGGGGTCACCTCATGCGTCCGGGGTGATAGCAAGGGGGGGGAGGGGACTCCAGTACTCCTTCTGATAGCGCTGTGTTTTCTGCAGATGACACCCTATGTGAAGTGGTCTCGAATCGATTGCTGCTAGAGGGGCTGTCCTTCCATTCTGAAGAGTATGTGTACCGTCACAGTAATGATTCCACTGACCCGACCAAGGTACCGCAAGAGAGTGCTTTCTACTGTACGATCACTGGGCACGAGAGCGGTGACGATAACCCGTCTTCGCTACTTATCGCATATGCTCCAGGTGGTCTCCTGAGTGTGGATAGTGGGCACTTGTTCAGTGATATCGAAGCTGAGGGGCACGATCGGCTGGTCCTTGATGATATCGAAGGACGAGGCTACATGTGGGCGCATGACGATGGGATCTCTGTCGCCTGGCTGTACCCGGATAACCATGCACTTCAGGTGGAGCTCGTGTACAACCACTTTTCAGGACACACGTATGGACCGAAGTCGCTCGAAGGGATGAAGGCTTGGTTCGGGAAATGATCCCTGCCATTCCACCAGTTGCTAACGGGCCAACTCTGAGGCGCACGGAGGTGCCATAGGCGAAAGCGTCGTGTCTGCTGCGCGTGGTGGGGCGTGCCCGCGATGTCGTCCCTGTTGCGTGGGTGGATTCAGTTCTGGCGGGGGTTCTTGCTGTTGGTGGTGAGGGTCTGGACCTCGGCGACAGGCAGGTTGATGGTGTTGGTGGCGGTGACTGCGGGCAGGTCGCCGCCGGAGCCGTCGGTGGCGGTGTAGGTGGCCGAGTAGGCCACGGACACCGTCAGCGGGGTCGTGCCGCCCAGGTGCGCCGAGCTGCGGTTGAAGGAGATGGTGCAGGGGCTCGAACCCCTCAGGGCATTCCCGAGTGCCAGGCGACCCCGAAAGCCCTGACATGAGGGCTTCCCGTCGGGGGCGGAGAGCTGGAGACCGGCCGAGGCTGCCGTGACCGTCGCCGACGTGGTCCCTGCGGAGGCGGTGACGGTCACCGAGCGCGGGGTGTTGCCCGTGGCCCACACCCAGGTGTCCATCCCCACCAGGGTCGCGCCCTGGGAGCCGACCTTCGGGTTGGTCTCAATGGTCGGTTGCGGAATCTTCACCGCTTTCCACGCCGCGGTCGCGAGTGCCCGCCCGGAGATATAGGGGGCCGGTGGCTTCCCGCCATTCTCGCTGTCCGGGACCCACAGGTAAGGCGCCCCATTGGGGGTCATGCGGTTGCGGGCTGCTTGCCAGGCGCCCAGGTCATCAAAGGCGTCCCTGTTGCACTTCACGTGCCACCAGGATCCCGGTTGCTTATCTTGTTTTGATTGTTTGTAACCGGAATATACCTTTTCAACCTCGTCGTCATTGTTCTTTGTGCCTCTGTCCTGGAGAATAAAGGCGTCTGCAGACACCTCTGAGCCGGAAGGGCCCTTCTCGTAGTAGCAGGAGGGCTTGACGCTTATGGATGTCGACGACGAGACCGTTTCGCCTCCGCCGCCTCCGGATGAGGCTGTCGTGTACTGCTCGGTGATGCTGACAGAGATCTCGCCACCACCCGCAGTTTGCGTCGACGAGGCGTCCACCTGACTGCCTCCCGTCGCGCTGCCGTCCTTCTCGGCGTGTGCAGTTGGTGCTGCTGCTAGACCGGATACGAGTAGCAGAAATGCGGATCCCATTGCTAGAGCTGGCCTGCGCATCGGGAGTCCTCTCACTAGTTCACTGAACAGGTGTTGGGAGTGCCGCTGTCTTCTTGGCTAGCTCTCCACGTGCCGTCGGTCCCCTGTGTCATAAATGCAATGATTGGTTTGTAGGTTTGGATTTTGGGGTTGGTGTTGTCGTTCCCTCGGGCGTCAACAGTGGTCATCTGTGTCTTATCAAGACATGCTGCGATAGCGTAACCATTTCCGTCTTCGGAGGCGCTCACCTCACTCACCGATATTCTCACTGGAGGTCGTGATAGTTGGCCGTTCGTCTTAGCGGCGTTATGTTTGATTTCCGTCAACAGCTGGCCTGTCGCGACGGTGTCCATGGTGTCGAGGCCCTCGTTTCTGAACCATAGGCGCCAGGTCGCCCTTTCGTAGGCGAAGTAGGCGCGCAGGACCTCGGTCTGGGTGGGGTCGAGGTTCTCGGGGATGGAGACGACCGTGTACCCCAGGTCCGGGTCGGACATCGACTCCGGGGTCACGGGGCCTGTGCCGGCGGCGCTGCTCGCGCCCGGCGATGCCGAGGCCCCGGCCGACGCCGTCGCACCGGTGGATGTGCTGGACCCGCTGGCTGCGGTGTTCAGTGGCGGCACGGTGGTGCTGCCGCCCTTCGGGCTGCTTGACGAGCACCCGGCCAGCACCAGGCATCCTGCGAGTAGCGCGGTGCCAGCGACACCTGCGAATCGACGATGAGAACCACGCTGTCCCACGAGCACACTCCAATCGGTGATAGCCGGAATCAACCGGAAGGTCGTAGTGAACTGACTATACCCCGCACATCACATACGAGCCCGGACAGATCCCACCGATCCCCATGATCTCGCTGACCGACCTCAGCCTGCTCACCCAGTCCACCGGCGTCTTCACCCCGGACCTCACGCGCTCCATCACCTCCCAGCCCGGCGTCACCGTCAGGCCCGCCCGTTGCGACGCGAGTGGGTCGCTCGTCTCCGGCTCCACGGTCCTCGGCGGCCACGGCTCGATGACCACGAGCTCAGGATCAACCTCGGTCACCAACCTGGCCGCCGTCCTCAAGGACTCCAAGGCCCTAAGGTCCAGATCCAGGGGCACACCGACTCCGTCTCCGACGACGCCTCCAACCAGACCCTCTCCGAGCAGCGGGCCAAGGCGGTCACCGAGGCGCTCACCTCCAACGGCGTCACCGCCTCGATCGAATCCGTCGGCTACGGCGAGACCAGGCCGGTAGCCCCCAACGAGAACCCCGACGGCTCCGACAACCCCGGCGGTCGCCGCCTCAATCGTCGCGTCGAGGTCTTCGTCCCGGCCTTCTGAGGCGTCCGGCCAAGGGGGCCGGCGCAGCTGCAGGTGGAGAAGTGCTTGACTCCACCGTGCACCTACTGTCTATAGTGTACATGTACAGAAGGAGTTGCCATGTCGCTCTCGGTCGTCCTGTCCAACACGGCGGGAGTTCCCATCTACGAGCAGATCGCCCAGCAGGTCAGGGATGCGATCCTGACAGGCCAGGTGGAGGCGGACGAGATGCTGCCCTCGATCCGGGCTCTGGCCCGGGATCTGCGTGTCAGCGTCATCACCACTACCCGCGCCTATTCCGACCTCGTCACTGACGGCTTCCTGGCCAACGTCCCTGGCAAGGGCTACTTCGTCTGCCCCGGGACTCCGAGCTGGTGCGCGAGCAGGTGCTGCGGGAGGTCGAGGAGCACCTTGACCGGGCCGTGGAGCGCGCGCGCCTGGCTCAGCTCAGCGACGAGGAGCTCCACACCATGCTTCAGACCATCATCACCACCTCCACCACCTCCAAGGACAAGCAGTGAACCCCGTCGAGATCTCCCACCTGACCAAGCACTACCCGGACTTCAGCCTCAACGACGTCACCTTCTCCGTCCCCGCCGGATACGTGACGGGCTTCGTCGGGGCCAACGGTGCGGGGAAGACCACCACCATCAAGGCCGCCCTGGGCATGATCCACCCGGATGCCGGCTCAGCCACCACCGTGGGCCATGAGCGCATCGGCGTCGTCTTCGATGCCCCGCCCTACAACCCCGAATGGCGCCTGAAGGACCTGGGCCGTGGCATCGGGCGCTTCTACCCCGCCTGGTCCCAGGAGCGCTACGACGCCGAGCTCCAGGCCGCGGGCCTCACCCCCGCCAAGAGGGTCAAGGAGCTCAGCCGGGGCATGGGCATGCGCCTGCAGATGGCGGTGGCCCTGGCCCACGATCCCGAGCTGCTCATCCTCGATGAGCCCACCGGTGGGCTGGATCCTCTGGCCCGCACTGAGATGGTGGACATGCTGGCCCAGTTCATGGTGGAGGAGGGCCGTACCATCCTGTTCTCCACCCACATCACCTCCGACCTCGATCGGTTGGCCGACTACCTGGTCATCCTCAGCCGAGGCAGGGTCGTGGCCAACGGCACCGTCGAGGAGATCATCGGCTCCTTCCGACTCGTGCGCGGCACCCCCGAGCACCTGACCGACGCCGTGCGCCAGGCCAGCCTCGGGCTGCGCAGCACCCAGCTGGGCTGGGAGGCCATGATGCCGGCCGACGCCGCCGAGGCACTGGCCGACCGTATCGTCGTCGAGGCCCCCACCATCGAGGACCTCGCCGTGCACATCGCCAAGGAGGCGGGCCGTGAATGACCTCATGACCACGGATCGACGCGAGCACCCCGAGGCAGCCGCAGTGGCCGAGGCACCGGCCGACCCGATGACGAGGGGTGCCGCGGCCGGGCCCGGACGGGTCGGTCGGGTGCTCTCCCTGGTGCGGCTCCACCTCCTGGTCCTGCGGGGCCCTGTGCCCTCCCTCCTCGGCCTTCTTCTCATTTTTGGTTCCTACGGCCTCATCATCGGCAGTATCGCCCCGGTCAGAGGATTCCTCGCGGGGACCGCCGTGGTCGGGGGCCTTTCAGGGGTCATGGCCGACCGCTCCGGCATCAACCGTCTGCTGGCCTCTCTGCCCGTCTCCCGGGCCGACGTCGTCAATTCCTACTGGGCGGTCGCGGTGCTGTTCCTCCTGGCCGCCTCGGCCCTCTACGCCGTCGTGGGTCTCCCTGTGGGCGTGACCCCGGGTGATCTGCTCGTCCTCCCCCCTCGTCCTCATCACGGGCCAGGCCCTGGGAATCCCCGTATTCCTGCGCTTCGGGCGTGGGCGCGGCCTGCTCATCTGGTTGATCGCGATCGTGGTCCTGGGGGCGCTGGGTGTGCTGGTGCTCGGCTTCGGACCGATCCAGGACCTCGCTCTGGGGACGACGACGGGACGCGGCGTGCTCCTGGCGCTGGGGGCCGTCGCCCTCATCGGCCTGTGGGTCCTGAGCCACCGCCTCTACCTCAAGCAGGACCAGTGAGCGTCATGATGATGGGGGCTGTGCCGGTGAGAGGGCGGTGCATCGGCCGGGGCGCGCCGACTGGGCCGGCCCGCCCCGGAGGCGGCGGCGAGATGGCGCGCGCCAGGGTGGGGGCGGTGCTGCGACTCGACCTCATCGTGCTGCGCCGTCGTGGTCCGCTACTCCTCCTGCCCCTGTCGTTCGCGCTGTTCATCGCCATGGACGTCCTCGCCGGCAGGCTTCAGGCGGTATTGCTGGCAAGCATCGCCCTGGGGGTGTGCGCCCAGTACGCCCAGAGTGCCGTCGAGGCGGCTCACCTCATGGTGCGCCTCCACGGAGCGCTGCCGCTGCGACGCAGCGAGCTGGTCGGTGCCCGCTGGATCGAAGGACTTGCCCTGGCGCTCCTGTCCTGTCTGGTCTGCGTGCCGGTGGCCGCTCTCACCGGTGACTGGGGCGGCCTCGTGGCCGGCCTGGTCGTCATCTGCCTGTCCGTGGCCTCGGGATGCCCCTGTTCCTGTGCCTGGCCCCGGAGAGGGCCCTGTGGATGTGGGGGCTGTGCCTGGGGATGGGAGCCGGCGCCCTCTACGGCGGCACTCCGCTGCTGGCAGGACCCGCGACTGAGGTACTGCGCGAGCCGGTGCCCGCGGTGCTGGCTGCCCTGGCCTGCCCCGCCCTCCTGGGCGCCTCCCTGGCGGTGGCCCTCCGCTGGTACGGGCGCCAGGACCACTGAGAGGGTCGCCTCAGAGCGCCAGTGGCGGTGGCCGGTAACGATGTCGCCTCACGGAAAGGGCGTCGCCTCGCCCAGTGCGCTCGCCGGCGACCGGTCAACGCTCCCAGGGCCTTCCCCATGGACCGTTACCCTGGGCCCGTGACCACCGCTGCCCCGCCCGTTGCTCCCGGCGCCCCCGTTCCGCCCACGTCCGGCCCCGGTCTGTTCATCTCCTTCGAGGGAGGAGACGGCGTCGGCAAGACGACGCAGATCCGCATCCTCGCCGACCTCCTGGCCGCAGCGGATGTCGACCACATCCTCACCCGCGAGCCGGGCGGCACGGAGCTCGGCGTCGAGATCCGCCGCCTCCTCCTGCACGGCGGGCACGTCGCCCCGCGCGCCGAGGCCCTCCTGTACGCCGCCGATCGCGCCCACCACATCGCCACCCGCGTGCGGCCCGCCCTCGAGCGCGGCGCCGTCGTCCTGGCCGACCGCTACCTCGACTCCTCGGTCGCATACCAGGGGGCGGCCCGCTCGCTCGGCCCCCAGGAAGTCCGTGACCTGTCCCTGTGGGCCACCGAGGGCCTCCTGCCGGACCTGACCATCCTGCTCGACGGCGACCCCGCCCTGGCCGAGCGGCGCACCACCGGCCGCGGCGCCAAGGACCGCCTCGAGCAGGAGGGGGACACCTTCCGCACCTCCCTGCGCCGGCAGTTCCTCACCCTGGCTCAGGCCGAGCCCGAACGCTTCGTCGTCGTCGGCGCCGACCGGCCCGTCGACCAGGTGGCCGACGACGTCATCGAGGCCGTTGTCACCGTCGTGCGCCGCCACGGCGTGCACCTCGCCCACGGCGGCCACCAGGGCGTGCTCCTCGGCCTGGAGGCCTTCGTGGAGGCCGCCGCCCGCCGCAGTGCCGCAGGACCGGATGAGGAGGCGCGCTCATGAGCGTGTGGGAGGACGTTGTCGGTCAGGAGAGCGCCGTGGCCGCCTTCACCGCCGCAGCCCGGGCCGCCCGCCAGGTCGCTGAGCAGCGAGAGGCGCAGGCCGACGCCGGTCTCGCCCCCGAGGCGGCGCGAGGCGCGGACAGCCTGCGAGGAGGGGGAGCGGGCTCAGGAGCGACGTCGCCGGTCGGGCTCGCCATGACCCACGCCTGGCTGGTGACCGGACCGCCCGGGTCGGGCCGCTCGAATGCCGCCCGAGCCTTCGCCGCCGCCCTGCAGTGCACCGGTCCCGTGCCCGGCTGCGGGCAGTGCAAGCCCTGCCGCGACGTCATGGCCGGATCCCACCCCGACGTCGTGCGCCTGACCACCGAGAAGCTCATCATCACCATGGAGGAGGTCAAGACCCTCATCGGCGAGGCCCAGCGCCGACCCTGGACCGGTCGCTGGCGCGTCATTCTCGTTGAGGACGCCGACCGCATGGCCGAGCGCACCACCAACGTCCTGCTCAAGTCCATCGAGGAGCCCCCGCCCCAGACCGTCTGGCTGCTGTGCACCCCCAGCGCCGACGACGTCCTGCCCACCATCCGCTCCCGCTGCCGCCTGGTGACGCTGCGGATCCCACCGGCCGACGCCGTCGCCGAGCTCCTCGTGCGTCGCGACGGCGCCGACCCCGAGCTGGCCGCCAGGGCCGCCCGCGCCAGCCAGTCGCATATCGGGCTCGCCCGCCACCTGGCCACTGACGCCGACGCCTGGGACCGGCGCCGTCGCCTCCTGCTCGCCCCGGTCTCGCTGCGCAGCGTCGGTGACGCCGTCCTGGCCGCCGCCTCCCTGGTCGATGCCGCCGAGTCCGAGGCCAAGGAGGCCACCGCCGAGCGCGACGCCCGTGAGAAGGCCGAGCTCACCCGTGCCCTCGGCCTGGAGAGCGACGGGAAGATCCCGGCGGCCCTGCGCGCCCAGATCCGCCAGCTCGAGGAGGACCAGAAGCGCCGCGCCAAGCGCGCCCGCACCGACGTGCTGGACCGGGCCATGATCGACCTGCTGTCCTTCTACCGCGACGTCCTCACCACCCAGATGGGCAGCGACGTCGAGCGCGTCAACCTCGACCTGTCCGACGCCGTCGACCAGGCCGCCCGCACGACGAGTCCCGAGCAGTCCTTAGCCCGCATCGCCGCCATCGAGGAGTGTCGCAGCCGCCTGCGCTCCAACGCAGCCCCCCCTGCTGGCCGTCGAGGCCCTCATGGTTCAGCTGCGCCCCCAGGCCGGAGGAAGGTGAACGCCATTCCCCATCCGTCCTGTAGCGGGCCGTGAGGCCGCCGTTGCAGGGCTCGGGGCACCCGAGGCCGTCGGGCGCGCTGCGCTCATGCGGGGAGGTGCCCGCCGCCCGCAGGAGCGAGTCATCGCCTGGGGGCTCATCGCCGTCGGGGCCCTTGGGCTGGCCTTCGGGATGGCGATCATGACCTACGCGCAGTACCGAGGAGTGCTCGCCTGCTTCACCGCCGCGGCGCTGTGCCTCCTCGTGGGGTGCCTGACCCTGCGGCCGCGGACCGTCTTCGACCGGACCGGCATCCACAGCAGGACGCTGCTGCGCTCCTATGACATCGCCTGGCCCGACTCCCGTGACGACTTCGGTATCGCCCGGGACGCCCGATCCGCTCGCCGCATCCGCAGCGCATGCCCGAGCGTGCACGCGACCGTACGCAGCAGTGCAGGCACGGTGGAGCTGGGCGGAATGACCACCCGTGCGATCACCGAGGCCAGGGCTCACTACCTCATGGAGGACGAGCTCGATCGGATCTGGGCCTGGGCCGTCTTCTGGGGGCTGGTGCCTTCCGGGAGCTCGCCGGGCAATAGGGCTCACGGGGGAGAGCGCGGTCATCCATCTCATCACTGAGAGGGATCACACACCGACTGGTCGATTCATACGATCCCAGTCATGGAAACGACAGTGAAGAAAGCGAAGCATGATCCGCGGGATCAGCTCCTGTCCCCGGCCGTGGACAAGGGGAGGCGGTCCGGAGGTATGCGGCGTCGTCGGGTGTCTGCTGGGGTGCTGGCGGTTGTGACGGGTGCGTGCCTGGGGGTGGAGGCCGGTGTGGTTCCCGCTGCTGCGGCGCCCGCCTCGGGTCCGGCCCCGGCTGCGGCTGCGACGAAGGCGGCGGTTCCCAAGGGGCTGGAGTCCTTCTACAGTCAGAAGGTCGAGTGGTACGACTGCATGGCCACTGCCGGGGTGGAGAAGTCGGCTGACAGGACCGGTTTTCAGTGCGCCAAGGTCAAGGTGCCGTTGGACTACTCCCAGCCGGATGGGCAGACCATTGAGATCGCGATGAAGAAGCACCCGGCCACCGGCTCGGCACGCCAGGGCACCCTCTTCATGAACCCCGGCGGCCCCGGCGGATCCGGGGTGGACAGCGTTGGCGTCATGGCGACGACGACCTTCGCCGGCGTGCAGAGCGCCTACGACATCATCGGCTTCGACCCCCGCGGCATCGGCTCCTCCACTGCCATCACCTGCAGCTCCGACGCGGAGGCGAAGGCGATGGAGGGGGTCTCTCCAGTCGATGGCGCAGGCGCCCCTGTAGCATTCGAGCAGCGGGCCGCCGTCATCTCCGAACAGGTCAAGCAGTTCGAGGCCAGCTGCGCGGCGAACACCAAGCCGGCTGAGCTGCTGGACCATGTGGACACCGTCTCGGTGGCTCGGGATCTCGATGTTCTGCGGGCGCTGTCCGGGGACCAGAAACTCAACTACCTGGGATTATCCTACGGCACCTACCTGGGTGCTCACTACGCCGAGCTGTTCCCCGCCAACACTGGGCGGCTGGTCCTCGACGGCGCCCTGGACCCCAGCCTGACCTACAGCGAGCGAAGGCAGGGGCAGGCTCGGGGCTTCGAGCGGGCGCTGCGCAACTACGTCGCCTGGTGCCAGTCGGGGCAGAGCTGTCCCCTCACCGGTGACGTCGACGCGGGCGTCCAGCAGATCGGAGACGTCTTCACCTCGGCCAACCAGTCGCCCGTGCCCTCCTCGGACCCGAACCGTCCCGTGAAGGGTGAGGATATGAAGCAGATCGTGGGGTTGATGCTTCATTCGCCGGAGAGCTCGTGGAGCGTCGTGAGTGAGGCCCTGGGGCAGGTCATCAACAAGCACGACGCCTCGGCCTTCAGGTCTATCGCGGACCAGCTCGACGCTCAGCCCCTGGTCAACACCGGTGCGATGATCAGCGTCAACTGCCTGGACTACCGGGTCGAGGGAGACATGGCCACCTGGAAGGCGCAGAGCAAGGAGCTGGAGAGGATCGCCCCCCGCTTCGCAACCGTCTCGGAGGCCGGTGACCTCAGCTGCCAGGCCTGGGGGCACACCGGCACCCAGCCGTCCAAGGCGCTCCACGCCAAGGGGGCCGCGCCGATCCTCGTGATCGGGACGACCGGCGACCCGGCCACTCCGCACGAGGATGCCGTGGCCCTGGCCGATCAGCTGGAGTCCGGTCAGCTCCTCACCTGGGAGGGCAACGGGCACGTGGCCTACTCGAACCCCGGGCACGGCCCCTGTGTCACCCAGGCGGTCGACACCTACCTGCTCACCGGCACCATGCCCAAGAAGGGGCTGACATGCCACGGCAAGGAGTGAGCCGCCGAGGAGCCGCCAGGCTCCTGCCGGCTCTCCACTGAGGATCGTCAAGGAGTCCTGCGGGTACTCATCACCGTGGTTGGGACGCTGAAGACAGGCGCCCCAACCACGGTTCTTTTTCGTCCCTCAGATGCCTGCCGATGACACGGGCATGTTCCGTTTAGCATTTGTAATATGGCGACCATGAAAAATGACGTGAAACACTCCTCCTGTTCGGGTCGAACCGCTTCAGGTCGTCGGGTGTCTGCCGGGGTGCTGGCGGCTGTGGCGGGTGTGTGCCTGGGGGTGGGGGCCGGTGTGGTTCCTGCGGCTGCGGCGCCCGCCTCGGGTCCGGCCCCGGCTGCGACGAAGGCGGCGGTTCCCAAGGGGCTGGAGTCCTTCTACGGTCAGAAGGTCGAGTGGTACGACTGCGTGGCCACTGCCGGGGTGGAGAAGTCGGCTGACAGGACCGGTTTTCAGTGCGCCAAGGTCAAGGTGCCGTTGGACTACTCCCAGCCGGATGGGCAGACCATTGAGATCGCGATGAAGAAGCACCTGGCCGCCGGCTCGACGCGCCAGGGCACCCTCTTCATGAACCCCGGCGGCCCCGGTGAATCCGGGGTGAACGACATCGGTGAGTCGGTGACCTCGACCTTCGCCGGCGTGCAGAAGGCCTACGACATCATCGGCTTCGACCCCCGCGGTGTCGGCTCCTCCACCGCCGTGAACTGCACCTCCGACACCGAGCTGGAGGCGGCGTCGGAAGGTACTCCGGTCAATGCCGGAGAAGGCGGCATGACGTTCGAGCAGCGTGCCGCCGTCATCTCCGCACAGTTCAAGCAGTTCGAGGCCAGTTGCGCGGCGAACACCAAGCCGACTGAGCTGCTCGACCATGTGGACACCGTCTCGGTGGCTCGGGATCTCGACGTGCTGCGGGCGCTGTCCGGGGACCAGAAGCTCAACTACGCGGGCTTCTCCTACGGCACCTACCTGGGTGCTCACTACGCCGAGCTCTTCCCCGCCAACACCGGCCGCATGTTCCTCGACGGCGCCCAGGACCCCAGTCTCAGCTTCACCGAGCTCATTAAGGGGCAGGCTCGGGGCTTCGAGCGGGCGCTGCGCAACTACGTCGCCTGGTGCCAGTCGGGGCAGAGCTGCCCCCTGTCCGGTGACGTCGACGCGGGCGTCCAGCAGATCGGAGACATCTTCACCTCGGCCGACCAGTCGCCCGTGCCCTCCTCGGACGCGACCCGTCCGGTGACGGGCGATGACATGAAGCAGGTCGTATCGGTCATGCTCTATTCTCCGGAAACCGCGTGGGACACCCTGAATGAGGCATTTGGGGAGGTCGTCAACGAGAATAACGCCTGGGCCTTCAGGTCTATCGCGGACCAGCTTGACGCTCAGCCCCTGGCCAACACCGGTGCGTTGATCAGCGTCAACTGCCTGGACTACCGGGTCGAGGGCGACATGGCCACCTGGAAGGCGCAGAGTGAGGAGCTGCAGAAGATCTCACCTCGGTTCGCATCCACTTTCGATGGAGTCGAACTGGGATGCCAGGCCTGGGGGCACACCGGCACCCAGCCGTCCAAGGCGCTCCACGCCAAGGGGTCCGCACCGATCCTCGTGATCGGGACGACCGGCGACCCGGCCACTCCGTACGAGGATGCCGTGGCCCTGGCCGATCAGCTGGACTCCGGCCAGCTCCTCACCTGGGAGGGCAACGGGCATACGGCTTACGCCAGCTCCGGGAGCGGCCCCTGCGTCACCAAGGCGGTCGACACCTACCTGCTCACCGGCACCATGCCCAAGAAGGGGCTGACGTGCCACGGCACGGAGTGAGCCCTCGAGGAACCGCCGCTCTCCTACCGGCTCTCCACTGAGGATCGTCAAGGAGCGTCGTGGGTACTCGTCACCGTGGTTGGGACGCTGGAGTCAAGCGCCCCAACCACGGTTCTTTTTCGTCCCTCAGATGCCTGCACATGACGCGGGCATGTTCCGTTTACTGTTTGTAATATAACGTTCATGAAAAATGGTGTGAATGAATTCTCCGGTCCGCGACGAGTCGCTTCAAGGCGCCGTCGGGTGTCTGCTGGGGCGCTGGCTGCTGTGGCGGGTGTGTGCCTGGGGGCGGGGGCCGTGGTTCCTGCGGCTGCGGTGCCTGCCGCGGGTCCGGCACCGGTTGCCAAGGCGGCGGTCCCCCAGGGGCTGGAGTCCTTCTACGGTCAGAAGGTCGAGTGGTATGACTGCGCAGCCACCGGTGGGATGGAGAAGTCGGCTGACAGAACCGGTTTTCAGTGCGCCAAGGTCACAGTGCCGTTGGACTACTCCCATCCGGATGGGCAGACCATTGAGATCGCGATGAAGAAGCACCTGGCCACCGGCTCGACGCGCCAGGGCACCCTCTTCGCCAATCCCGGCGGTCCCGGCTACTCCGGGGTGGACATGGTGGAGAACAACGAGACCCAGTTCTCGCCCACCGTCAACCAGGCCTACGACATCATCGGCTTCGACCCCCGCGGCGTCGGCTCCTCCACCGCCATCACCTGCGACGACGGCGCAGGTCAGCAGCCCGCCGGAGCCGCCCAGGGGGGGCATGGGAGTCGACGATCCCCTGCCCGGTTCCCTCATCGCCGACGCCGTTGGAGACGACCCCACCCCCTTCCGGGACGCCCAGATCCAGCCGCCGAAGGCGGTGCGGAGGGCAACATCAGCTTCCCGACCCTGATCGACGAGATCACCAAGGACTTCAAGCAGGAGGAGGCCAACTGCGCCGCCCACACCAAGCCGGCCGGGCTGCTCGACCATGTGGACACCGTCTCGGTGGCCCGGGACCTCGATGTTCTGCGGGCGCTGTCCGGGGACCAGAAGCTCAACTACCTGGGCTTCTCCTACGGCACCTATCTGGGGGCCATCTACGCCGAGCTGTTCCCCGCCAACACCGGTCGCATGGTCCTCGACGGCGCCGTCGACCCCACCCTGTCGCTGGGTGGCCGGGCCACCGGGCAGGCCAAGGGCTTCGAGACCTCGCTGCGCACCTACGTCGAGCAGTGCCAGTCCGGTCAGGCCGTCCAGGAGGGCCAAGGATGTCCGCTGACGGGTGACGCCGATGCCGGGGTGCAGCAGATCCGGGCTCTCATCACCTCGGCCGACCAGACGCCGCTGAAGACCGCGGACCCGAATGTCACCGTGGACGGCCGCACGATCCGCAGCGTTGTCCGCCGCTTCCTGTACTCCTCCGAGTACTGGCCCCTCCTCACCTACGCGCTTGACCAGGCCATCACCCAGAAGGACGGCTCCTACGTCCAGGTGCTCTACGGGAGGGCGACGGCCGGAAGCAGCACACCGACCTTCTACGCCGTCAACTGCCAGGACATCCCCGTCCAGGGCGACGTGACCAGCTGGGAGAAGGAGTACCGGCAGAACCTCCAGAGCTCGCCAACCTTCGGCGCCTCCTTGAGCAACCAGGATGCGCGCTGTCAGGCCTGGGGGCACAGCGGGACCCGCGAGCCCGCACCCATTCACGCCAAGGGGGGCGGCCCCCATTCTGGTGGTGGGCACCACCGGTGACCCGGCCACGCCCTACGCCTGGGCTCAGGCGCTGGCCGAGCAGCTCGAGTCCGGACAGCTCCTCACCTGGGAGGGCGACGGGCACACCGCCTACGGACGCTCGGGTCCCTGCATCCACGACGCCGTCGACGCTACCTCACCAGCGGGACCGTGCCCGAGCCGGGCCTGACCTGCAAGAGCGGTCAGTGACGCCGACCCGCCCACGGCCCGGGCGCCTCAATGGGAGCTTGTTCCCACTCCGTCTCCAGGAGGAGGCTCCTGATGGTCCGGCAGCATAGGGTTCGGCTCGTGACTACTGCGACTTCTCCTCGGCCTCGTATCAAGCCTCTGTTCGTGGCGCTCGCTGCGCTTCTGGCATGCGGGGGCCTGACCGCCTGCCAGGGCGAAACCGACATCAAGGCCTCACCGGCCACGGCGTCGGCCTCGGCAGCGGTCCCGGCCGGGCTGGAGAACTTCTACAGCCAGAAGGTCTCCTGGTACGCCTGTGCCAAGAAGGGGATGGCTGAGGCGACGTCGGGGCAGGACACCGGCTTCACTTGCGCCAAGGTCAAGGTGCCGCTGGACTACGACAACCCCGGTGGCCAGACGATCAAGATCGCGGTGAAGAAGCGGGCCGCCGGCGGCGACTCGATCGGGTCGCTGTTCGTCAACCCGGGCGGGCCAGGAGGGTCGGGCATCGACCTGGTCGACGAGGCCGGCTCCTACTTCTCCAAGAAGCTCACCAGCTCCTATGACGTCGTCGGCTTCGACCCGCGGGGCGTGGGCGCCTCCACGGCGGTCGACTGCCTGACCGACGCCGAGCTCGACGCCGAACGAGCCGGAGCGAACGACCCGGCGACCCCCTCGGCATCGGCCACCGAGGAACGGGCTCAGAAGATGGGTGAGGCCTGCACGTCGAAGACCAGCACCTCGGGGCTCCTGGACCACATCGACACCATTAGTGTCGCCAGGGACCTCGACATCCTGCGTGCGGTCGACGGCCAGCAGGCACTCACCTACCTGGGCTACTCCTACGGCACCTACCTGGGGGCCACTTACGCCGAGCTCTTCCCGGCCAACACGGGGCGGCTGGTTCTCGATGGCGCCGTCGATCCCTCCCTGAGCGCCGAGAAGCTGGCCCTGGGGCAGGCCAAGGGCTTCGAGGCCTCGCTGCGGGCCTATGTGGAGAGCTGTCAGAGCTCCAAGCTGGGCTGTCCCCTGAGCGGGGACGTCGACTCCGGCGTCTCCCAGGTCCGCGAGTTCCTCGAGTCCACGAAGGCGGCGCCGGTTCCGACCTCCGACAGCAAGCGGCCGTTGACCTACGACCTGGCCGTCTACGGGGTACTGGGATCGATGTACCAGACCCAGGCGTGGCCCTCCCTCACCCTGGGGTTGTCCCAGGCGATGGGCAAGGAGGGGAAGCCGGACGGAAGCGCGCTGCTGAAGCTCGCCGACCTCGTCTCCTCCCGCGAGAGCGACGGCACGTACTCCAATAACGGCGCCGAGGCCCTCATGGCGGTCAACTGTCTGGACTACCCGGTCCAGGGGGACAACGCGTCCTGGGAGAAGAACGCCAAGGCCATCGAGGAGACCTCGCCCACCTTCGGCTCCCAGCTGCTCTACCCCGACGCCTACTGCCAGGGTTGGGGACACACGTCGAGCCGCAAGCGCGAGAAGATCACGGCCTCCGGTGCCGCACCGATCCTCGTGGTGGGCACCACCGGTGACCCGGCCACGCCCTACGCCTGGGCTCAGGCGCTGGCCGAGCAGCTCGAGTCCGGACAGCTCCTCACCTGGGAGGGCGACGGGCACACCGCCTACGGACGCTCCAACGACTGCGTCAAGAAGGCCGTGGACACCTACCTGCTCAACGGGACGATGCCGGACAAGGGACTCACCTGCTGACCAATGCGGGCGAGCCCGGTACGCCCGGCTCCTGTCGACCATGAGATCGGCCCCGGACGACGTTCACGTCGTCCGGGGCCGATTCTTCAGCGGGGCGGTGGAGGTGCCGGTGCTGCCGGGCTCCTGCTCGTCCGAGTCACTGGCTCAGCTCGCCGGCGATGGACCGTCCCATCCAGTGGGTCAGGTCATCGCCGGCCAGTCCCTGCGAGAGCAGGAACTGCACCTTTGGCGTAGGCGGCCTCCAGGGTCATGTCGCGGCTGCCGACGGCGCCACTGCGGGCCAGTGCGTCCCCGGCCTCGTAGTGCCCCAGGAGGACCTCGGACTCGTGGCACTGGGAGGTGACGATGACGGCCGTCCCGGCGGCGATCACCCGTTCGACGACGCCGGTCAGCCCCGGCTCCTGGGACGGCACGTTGCCGACTCCGAAGGCCCGCAGGATCGCGGCCTCGGGCAACGGCGTCAGCAGCGCCTCCAGGCGGGCCGCGGTGATGCCCGGGACCAGGTCGACCACGACGACGTCGTGGCGGGCGTAGGGGGCGGCGTCCTCCCATCCGGCTCCCGCCCACGCGGTCTGCGCCCACTGCCACGGGCCGCCGGCAGTGGCCAGAGGGGCCGCGTTGGGGGAGTCGAAACCGGTGAAGGCCCAGGAGGAGGACTTCGTCGCCCGGTTTCCGGCCAGGAGCCGATGACCGAAGAACAGCGCCACCCCGTCGAGGTGCCCGGAGGTGGCGGCCTGGAGCGCACCGGTGACGTTCGCTGCGGCGTCGGTTCCCAGCACTCCGAGCGGGAGCTGGGAACCGGTGACGACGACGGGAACGCGCAGGTCCGTCAGCGCGTAGACAGGGCGGCACTGGTGTAGGCCATCGTGTCGGTCCCGTGCAGGATGACGAAGGCGGTCTGCGGGTCGGCCGCGGCGTGGGCGCGCAGGTCGTCCACGATCGCCTGCCAGGACAGCGGGGTGGCGTTCGAGGAGTCGATGAGCGGCTCCAGCGAGGTCACGGACACCGAGCGAGCCAGGGGCGTGCCCGCCAGCTGCGAGTCGAGCCACCCCCTCCAGGTCCGCACCCGGCACGAGGCCGTGAGGGGAGTCCACCATTCCGATGGTGCCTCCGGTGTAGGTGATGTGGACGTGCATGGGCTCAGCCTCCTGCCGGTCAGGCCTCGTGCGTTGAGGTGGACGCGGACCCGTCCACCTCGTCGGCGAGGACCTCGTCGAGCAGGTCGCCCCGGATGCGCCCTCGCACCGCGTACCAGCCCGCCACCATCATGACGATGACAATGACGAACAGGATCAGGGTCCAGCGTCCGGCCGGGTCGGCCACGTTCGAGGCGACGACGACGGTGAAGAAGGCCAGGGCCGCGTAGTTGGTCCAGGGGGGCGCCCGGCATCCGGTAGGCCGGCCGCACCTCCTTACCCTCCTGCACCCGGCGCAGGAAGGCGAGGTGGGTGATGAGGATGGCTCCCCAGGTCCCGGCGATGCCGATTCCGGCCAGGTTCATGACGATCTCGAAGGCGTCCTCCTCCACGAGGGCGTTGAGGACGACGCCGAGCAGTCCCAGGGCGGAGGTGATGATGATGCCCCAGGCGGGAACCTGGTGCTTGTTGAGCCTGGCCGCTACCTGAGGGGCCTCACCGGCGACGGCCATGGAGCGCAGAGTGCGTCCGGTGGCGTAGAGGCCGGCGTTGAGGGAGGACAGCGCTGCGGTGAGGATGACGACCTGAATGATGTCGCCGGCATAGGGCACACCGATCCCGGAGAAGAAGGTGACGAAGGGCGACTGGTCCTTCGAGTAGGAGGTGTAGGGCAGGACGAGCGCCAGCAGCATGACCGAGCCGACATAGAAGACGAAGATACGCAGAATCATCGAGTTGATCGCCTTGGGCAGGATCTTCTCGGCCTCCGTGGCCTCACCTGCGGCCACGCCCACCATCTCCGTGCCGCCGAAGGCGAAGACGACGCCGAGGGTCAGGGTGAAGACGATCGGGAATCCCTCGGGGAAGAAGCCTCCGTTTCCGAGGATATTATGAGCCCCTGCGGTGATCGCCCCTCCATCAGAGTCTGTTCCGGTATGAAGCCCGAGAACAATGGCGACGATGGCCGCCACCATGAAGGACACAATGGCTGTCACCTTGATGAGCGCGAACCAGAACTCGGCCTCCCCGAACATCTTGACGTTGAGCATGTTGAGAATGAAGACCAGGATGAGGGCCACGAGTGCGAAGACCCACTTGGGCACGATCCGAAGATCCTCCCAGTAGTGGAGGTAGCGGGCCACAGCCGTGATGTCGGCCATGACGGTGACCGACCAGTCCAGGAAGAAGAACCAGCCGGTGATGTAGGCGCCCCTCTCGCCGAGGAACTCACGGGCGTAGGAGACGAATGCGCCGGAGGAGGGTCTGCGGATGGCGAGCTCGCCCAGTGCACGCACCATGAGGAAGGCGAAGACTCCACAGACGGCATAGGCGAACATCAGCCCCGCCCCGCCGTCCTTGAGTCGGCCGCCGGCACCCATGAAAAGGCCCGTGCCGATGGAGCCGCCAATGGCGATCATCTGCAGATGCCGGTTCTTCAGAGACTTGTTGTAACCGGCGTCGCCGCGGTCGCGGATCTGGTCCTGCTGGGAAGTGTTGGAGGGTGAGGATGAAGCACTCGTGTGCGGTGATGGAGAGGTGGGGGAGTGACTGGACGGAGACTCGCTCATGGAGATCCTTACGGAGAGGGAGACCTGTTGAATGTGACGTGCGGAGAATACCGGGACCGGTCGGTTCGGATGATGCAGGGCGGCTCCTGGGCTCAGCCGTACTTCTGTCCAGGATGAGCCCTGCCGCCGTCATGTTCCAGTGCTGAGCCAGGGAGAACCGGGGAGTTCTGAGGCATAGAAGGGGGTCCCGTCATCGGTCGCGGTTCTGATACGGCAAGGAGGGCGGATGACTGTGTCGAGGAACACGACCTCCGTTGTGGTGCTGGATTGCGGTGGTGGCCGTAGGGCCGGTATGTTCGGCTCTGCTGCTTACGCCAGCGCCGCCTTAGCTCAGTCGGCAGAGCGATTCACTCGTAATGAATAGGTCGTGGGTTCGATTCCCACAGGCGGCTCGTTCGACCCCGGGAGGTCATGCCTCCCGGGGCTTTTGTGTACCGGGCGCCTCAGCTGTGACCCTACCGGTGTGCCTTACGGCACATTCAGAGGTGTCGGCGGATGCCCCGCTCGCGCACTTTCCGGGATGACCATGCGGCTGAAATCGTTCCTCGTTGAGCGATGAGGGACGGGGGGGCGGCTTAGGTGGGTGTGGATTCTCCTGGCTTCATGTGGTGCGTTCTCGGGGTAAGAACCGCGGTGACGCGAGCATTCTCCTCCGGCTGAGAGAATCCCCCGCTGCTATCTGAGAGTCATCTGGGAGGTTCGCTGTCTCGGATTGGCTGGTCGGTGGATACCTCTAGCCGGACGCTGGGGAGGGGGGCGCTGCGGCCGGATTATTCGGCCGGACCTCGTGGGGATCTCCAAAGCGGACATCAGTGCTTTCACAGTTTTCTTCTCAGTCATCAAGACATCTGGGGTGGTATGGCGGTGTGCGTCGCCGTGTGATTAGGGCGTGGGGCGGTCGGTAATGCGGGTGGCGAAAAGTTGTGTTGCATTGAGGGCGACTATTGTTTAATCTAACGTTGTCCGCAGCGGGATACATCCTTCAAGCCCGCTCCCTCCAGTCAGAATGAGGAATCATGGCACAGAAGACTCAGGTCATCCTCGTCGACGATGTCGACGGGTCCGAGGCCAATCAGACCGTCACCTTCGCCCTTGATGGCGTCTCCTACGAGATCGACCTGAACGACGAGCACGCCGCCGCTCTTCGTGAGTCCCTTGAGGAATGGGTCGGAAAGGCGCGTCGCACCGGCGGCCGTCGTAGTTCCGGTCGTCGTCGTTCCAGCGGTCCTTCTGACACTCAGAAGATTCGCGAGTGGGCCCGTGAGCAGGGCCTTGAGGTTTCTGACCGCGGTCGCGTCTCCGCTGAGGTGCGCAAGGCCTACTACGAGGTCAACCCCGGCAACTGAGGGAACACGTGGGCGTCGGGATCATGTGAGCCGGCACCCCGCATCGATTCATTCTCGAGCTGATTGCCACCTCGCACCACGGCTCTGGTTATGCGCTCAGACGCATCACCAGAGCCATGGTGTTTTCAATACGTGAATTCACCTCGTGAGGAGGCGGTGTCGCTGTGTGTGGTGCCGCCGAGCCGATACGCCAGCACCCGTGATGGTCCGCGTGATGAATCCGGTGGGTAGTGCCCGAGCTCATCGGGCTCAGGAGCGGGGCCGACGCTGCACTCTCACCCGCTGCAACCGGCTTCCACGGCCTCGCGCCGTGCCTGCGATCCTGGCAGGATAGGTCCATGGCTTACACCCTCGTACTGCTCCGCCACGGCGAGAGCGAATGGAACGCGAAGAACCTCTTCACCGGCTGGGTCGATGTCCCGCTGTCAGACAAGGGCCGCGCTGAGGCCGTCCACGGCGGTGAGCTCCTCAAGGAGGCCGGTGTCCTCCCTGAGAAGCTCTTCACCTCGATGCTGCGCCGCGCCATCATGACCGCCAACCTCTCCCTGGACGCCGCCGACCGCCACTGGATCCCGGTGGAGCGCGACTGGCGCCTCAACGAGCGCCACTACGGCGCCCTGCAGGGCAAGAACAAGAAGGAGATCCGTGACGAGTACGGGGAGGAGCAGTTCATGCAGTGGCGCCGCTCCTACGACGTGCCGCCGCCGGCCATCGAGCCCGGCTCCGAGTTCTCCCAGGACACCGACCCCCGTTACGCCGGTGAGCCCATCCCCGCCACCGAGTGCCTCAAGGACGTCCTTGAGCGCCTGCTGCCCTACTGGGAGGGCACTATCGTTCCCGAGATCAAGACCGGCAAGACCGTCATGATCGCCGCCCACGGCAACTCGCTGCGCGCCATCGTCAAGCACCTCGACGACATCTCCGACGACGACATCGCCGGCGTCAACATCCCCACCGGGATCCCGCTGGTCTACGAGCTCGATGAGGAGACCCTCAAGCCGCTCAAGAAGGGTGGCCGCTACCTCGACCCCGAGGCCGAGGCCAAGATCGCGGCCGTGGCCAACCAGGGCAAGTGAGCCCCGGCGGCCTGCCGCACCCTGAATGACGCGGGCGGCGTCGGACCTTCCTTCAGGTCCGACGCCGCCCGTCTCGTCAGACTCGGGTGCTCAGTGGAGCGCGTCGGCGTCCTCGGCGTCGTGCGTCTCCGGCATGGAGGCGCCCGAGACGAGGTAGGCCACGCGGCTGGCCACCGACGTCGAGTGGTCGCCGAAGCGCTCCAGGAACCGGCCCATGAGGACGGCGTCGATGACCTGCTGGCGGCTCAGGTCGTGAGCCGGGTCCAGGATCATCTGGAAGGAGCGGCGGTGCAGGGCGTCGAGCTCGGCGTCGTTGGTCTGAATGACGGAGGCCAGCTCCAGGTCCCGCGTCGAGATGAGGCGGGCGACGTCCTTGCCCGCGCGCACCGCCAGGTCCGCCATCTCCAGGATGAGGCCCAGGACCGGCTCGGGCAGCGGCGGCTCGGGGTAACGGCCGCGGGCGATGGCCGCCACGTGGCGAGCCAGGTCGCCCTGGCGCTCCAGGGTCTGGGCCATGCGCAGCGCGGACAGACGTTGCGCAGGTCCCCGGCCACCGGCTGCTGACGGGCCAGCAGCATGACGCACAGGTCGTCGATGTCGCGCTGGAGGTCGTTGATGCGCTCGTCGGCGTCGATCACCTGCTCGGCAATGACGATGTCCCCCTGGCGCAGGGACTCCGCGGCCCGCTCGATCGCGGTGGCGACCTGGTTGGCCATGGACTCGAGGTCGGAGCCCAGCTGCTTGAGCTCCTGGTTGAAGATGGCGCGCATGAGGCTGCTCCTGTTCCGGGCGGGGGCCGATGGATCGGGCCGGTCGGTGATGTGGCTCGACGGCGCTGCTCGGCGATCCCGCCGAGGCCGCCGCCAAGGATGTTGTCCCTAAGCACAGCAGCCCCGCGACGCCGCCGCAAGCGGCACGCCCAGGGCGGGGGTCGGCCGGTAGGCGCTGTGGGGACTCAACTACCCTGGAGACGTGGGCCTGACCTTCACCGTTCTCCTCATCGCCGCCGCCGGCCTCCTGTGCCTGGGGGTGGTCATCGGAATCGCGCTGTCCCGGCGTGAGCGCAGGGCGGCCACGAGCGCCGCCGACCTGGCCGGCCTGGCCGGGACCGATACGGCCGTCCCGGTGCTGGCGGCACTGCGCTCGACAGTCGTCGTCCTCGATGATGACGACGAGGTCCTGCGCGCCTCGGCATCGGCCTACACCTTCAACATCGTGCGCGACGACGCCGTCGTCGAGCCGACCGTGGTGGCGATGGTGAGCCGCGTGCGGGCCTCGGGCCGGGCGCAGGACGCCGCCGTCACTGTGGCCCGGGGGCGGGTGCCGGGTGCGGGCCAGTTCCACCTGCAGGTGCGCGTGGCAGGCATCGGCCGGGGACGCGTCCTCATCCTCATCGAGGACCACACCGCCGCCCGCCGGGTGGAGGCCATGCGCCGCGACTTCGTCGCCAACGTCTCCCACGAGCTCAAGACCCCGGTCGGCGCGATCCAGCTGCTCGCCGAGACCGTCGAGGCCGGCGCCGACGACCCCGACTTCGTGCGCGACTACTCCGGGCGCATGCGCAAGGAGGCCCGCCGCCTGGGCGTCCTGGTCCAGGAGATCATCGAGCTCACCCGACTCCAGGAGGGCGACGCCCTGGCCGAGCCCGAGGTCGTTGAGATCGACGACGTCGTCGCCGAGGCCGTGGACCGGGTGCGTGTCGAGGCCGACGGCCGCCAGATAGCCCTCGTGGCCGGGGGAACCAAAGGGGCTACGGGTGCGCGGCGACGCCGCCCTCATCACCACCGCCGTGCGCAACCTGCTGGACAACGCCATCCGCTACTCCGAGCCGCGCACCAGAGTCTCGGTCGGCGTCTCGCTGGATCCGGAGCACTCCGACATCGTGCGCATCGCCGTGGTCGACCAGGGCATCGGCATCCCCAAGGAGGAGCAGGAGCGCGTCTTCGAGCGCTTCTACCGCGTCGACAAGGCCCGCTCGCGGGCCACCGGCGGCACCGGCCTGGGACTGAGCATCGTCAAGCACGTGGCCGCCGACCACGGCGGCACCGTCGAGCTGTGGTCCGCCCCCGGGCGCGGCTCCACCTTCACCCTCGTGCTGCCGCGCCTGCCCGAGGGTGAGCCGGTCGAGGGTGAGCCGGTCGAGGGTGATGTCGAGGGTGAGCCCGCCGACGCCGTCCCCACCCCCGGGAGCGGATCATGAGCCCGGCGGAGCGCTCCGCAGCCTCGGGCACAGGGGTGGGTGCCGGACCGCTCGCGTCCTCCGGTGCGCCGGCTCGTCGTCGATGACGTCGGCGATCGGCCCGACCCGGATCCTCCTGGTCGAGGACGAGGAGAACTTCCGCGACCCCCTCGCCCTCGGCCTGCGGCGAGACGGCTTCGAGGTGGTCGAGGCCGAGGACGGTCAGCGCGCCGTCGAGATCTTCGAGGCCTCCCGGCGCCCCGGCGGCGTCGGCCCCATCGACCTGGTCCTGCTGGACCTCATGCTCCCCAGGTTGGACGGGACCGAGGTGTGCACCCGGATCAGGCGCTCCTCCTCCGTGCCGGTCATCATGCTCACCGCCAAGGACACGGAGCTGGACAAGATCGTCGGCCTGGAGATCGGGGCCGACGACTACGTCACCAAGCCCTACTCCTACCGGGAGCTCCTGGCGCGCCTCAAGGCGGTTCTGCGCCGTAGCCGTGACACCGGTCCGGAGCTCGAACCGGTGCTGGTCGCCGGTCCGGTGCGGATGGACGTGGAGCGCCACGAGGTCAGGGTCGACGGCGAGGTGGTCGCCATACCGCTGCGGGAGTTCGAGCTTCTGGAGCTGTTTCTGCGCAACCCCGGCCGCGTGCTTACTCGCAGCCAGATCATTGAACGCCTGTGGGGGCCCGAATACGGGGGCGACACGAAAACTCTGGACGTCCACGTCAAACGACTCCGGGGCAGGATTGAGGTGGACGCCTCCAAACCGGTTCTCATCACCACGGTCAGGGGGCTCGGCTATCGCCTGGACAGGGGCCCGGAGTACTGATCGGCATTGCGGGTGACACCGCAGTTTTCGACCCCGGTCCCGGGCCTCACCCGCCGTGACCGCTGTGAGATACGTCCCCGATCTTTGCGCGGAATGACCTGATAAACTAGAGGTCCACAAACCAGTCTGGAGAGTCATCCTTATGACCTATGAAGTCGGTGAGACTGTCGTCTACCCGCACCACGGGGCCGCCCGGATCATTGATATCCGTCAGCGCAAGGTACGCGGTGAGGAGAAGACGTATCTGCAGCTCGAGGTGGCCCAGGGTGACCTGACCATCTTGGTTCCCGCCGAAAGCGTTGAGCTCATCGGTGTCCGTGACGTGGTTGATGAGACCGGTTTGGAAAAGGTCTTCGAGGTGCTGCGAGCGCCGCTGACCGAGGAGCCCACGAACTGGTCGCGACGTTTCAAGGCCAATCAGGAGAAAATCGCCTCCGGGGATGTCATCAAGGTCGCCGAGGTCGTGCGGGACCTCTCCCGTCGTGACACGGACCGCGGCCTGTCCGCCGGCGAGAAGCGCATGCTCGCCAAGGCCCGCCAGATTCTCGTCTCCGAGCTGGCCCTGGCCCAGAAGACTCCTGAGGAGGAGGCCGAGTCCCGCCTGGACGAGGTCCTCGCCTCTAGGTTGTGCAGCGCTCGTGCTCAGGCCGTCGGGTACGCGGTAGCGTCCTGCTCGTGAGCACCAGCCCTTCACTTCCATCACCCGCCCCACCCGAGTCCGCTCCGGGTGGGGCGGTCGCCGTTCTCACTGCGGCGGGCTCCGGTTCCCGCCTGGGGGCCGGGGTCCCCAAGGCCCTCGTCCCGGTGGGCGGCATCAGCCTCCTGCGGCGGGCGGCGGCCGGACTCATCGCCTCGGGCGCTGTCAGCCACATCGTCGTCACGGCCCCCGCTGAGGAGGTCGACCGCTTCCGCGCCGAGCTCGAGGGCCTGCCGGACGGATCAGCCCAGGATGAGGCGGGCCGGTGGGGCGGGATCGAGGTCGTCGCCGGATCGCCCCGCTCCAGGCAGGCCTCCGTGGCCCTGGGGCTCACAGCAGCCCTGGCCGCCGTGCCACAGGCCGACGTCGTCGTCGTCCACGACGCCGCGCGGGCGCTGACACCACCGGAGGTCACGCAGCGGGTGATCGCGGCCGTGCGAGCCGGACACGAGGCCGTGGTCCCGGCCCTGCCCGTGACCGACACCGTCAAGGAGGTCGAGGCCCGCCGGGCGGGGGAGCCCGAGCCCGTCGCCGGCACCCCCCCGGCGTGACCGCCTCCGGGCGGTCCAGACCCCGCAGGGCTTCTCCGCTTCCGTACTCGTTGCCGCCCATCGTGCCGGGGCGGAGCGGGCTGGAGACGAGGCGCTCGCCGCCTCCGACGACGCCGGCCTCGTTGAGGCCTGTGGCGGCAGCGTCGTCGTCGTTGCCGGTGACGAGCGCGCCATGAAGGTGACCACGCCGACGGACCTGGCCCTGGCCGAGCTGCTCCTGGAACAGCAGCCCACTCAGGGGAGGTGCCCTGCCGAGGGGAGTGGGGAGAACTGACGATCAGGTCCGTTCCTCTTTCGGTACCGTCACCGACCCGGATGGTTCTATCGTCTCTCCCATGAGCACGACAGCGACTGCTCCGACGCAGGCCGGCTCCCGCACCCGGCTCCTGTCCTGGCCCGTCATCGCCTGGGTCTGTGGGACTGGGGGTCGGCCGCCTTCAACGCGGTCATCACCACCTTCGTCTTCACCGTCTACCTGGTCAGCGACTCCTTCGGGGCCAAGGCGGACAACGAGTCGGCGCTGTCCATCGGGCTGGCCATCGCCGGTCTGTTCATCGCCCTGCTGGCGCCGGTGACCGGGCAGCGTTCGGACAGAGGCGGGCGAACCCTCTTCTGGCTCGGGGGCTACACCGCGGTGGTGGTGGCGGTCTCGGCGGCCCTGTTCCTGGTGCGACCCGCGCCCGGCTACCTGTGGCTCGGCATCGTCCTGCTGGGAGTCGGCAACATCTTCTTCGAGCTGGCCTCAGTCAACTACAACGCCATCCTCAGCCATCTGGCCTCCAAGGACCGCATCGGTGCCGTCAGCGGCTTGGGGTGGGGGATGGGCTACCTCGGCGGCATCGTCCTGCTGCTCATCCTCTACGTCACCCTCGTGGGGCCGAGCCCCCTCATCTCCTTCCCCGCCGGCAGTGGCATGGGGGTACGCGTCGCCATGCTGGTGGCGGCGGCCTGGTTCGGCGTGTCCGCCCTCCCCGTCCTCATCAACCGCTCCCGCAGGCTCGGGCGCCCTCGCTCTGAGAACGTCGCGGAGGTCGGCGAGGGAATGGCGGCTGCTGAGCCGGGACGAGACCGGGCCGCCATGGAGGCTGAGCCGGAGGAGGCCGCCTCCCATCACGGCGGGCGCAAGGAGTCGATCCTGACCTCCTACAAGCTGTTGTGGCGCACTCTGCTCCAGCTCCATCACACCCAGCCCCGACTGCTGTGGTTCCTGCTGGCAGCCGCCGTCTTCAGGGACGGTCTGGCCGGGGTCTTCACCTACGGCGGCATCATCGCCCAGAACACCTTCGGCTTCTCGTCGGGTGACGTCATCATCTTCGCCATCGTGGCCAACATCGTCGCCGGCATCGCCACCATCTGGGCCGGACGGCTCGACGACCGCTTCGGGCCACGCAACGTCATCATGGCCAGCCTCATCATCCTGGTGGTGGCCGGACTGCTCGTGTTCTTCCTGCACACCGCCGGCACTGTGGCCTTCTGGGTGCTGGGCCTGCTCCTGTCCTCCTGCGTGGGGCCGGCCCAGTCCGCCGCCCGGTCCTTCCTGGCCCGCCTCATCCCCGAGGGGCAGGAGGGAGAGATCTTCGGCCTCTATGCGACGACCGGGCGCGCGGTCTCCTTCATGGCGCCCGCGATGTACGGCATCTCTATCTACCTGGGGACGCGCGTCGTCGGGCCGGGCGCGAACTACTGGGGGATCCTCGGGATCGTCGCCGTGCTGACAACCGGGCTGCTCCTCATGCTGCGCGTGGGCGACCCTGTCTCCGACGAGGAGCCGGCCGCGTAGACCGACGTCGCGGCCGTACCTGAGGGCACGCGTTCGGCGGGTAAGGGTACTGTCTCGTCTCCTCACTTCTGAGGCGTGTGAGTGTCATGGCTTCTGAGACGCTCGTTCGGGCAGGAGCTCGGGGCAGGCTCGCTGTCGCCTCTAGACGACTGGACCCGCTCTGCGCGCCTGCCGGAGCGAGAGCTTCAGGAGCGAGGAGACAGCACTGAGATGCTTCATCAGGACGAGGCCTGGCGGGCCTCGCGCTTGGCACGCATGCGCTCAAGATCCTCCGCAGCCAGTGGACCCTGGGTGGTACCCGGGGTCCCGTCCTGACGGATCCAGCTCACGACAATGCCCTCCTTGGCGCCGAAGCGCGCCAGGTGGATCCCGGTGACCTGCTCGAGGCGCTCAAGGTGCTCGTCCTCTGCGGCCAGGTCGAGCTGGAGGACGCCGTCGTGACAGGAGAGCCTGACGACCCCGGTGGCTGCTCCCTCGCGGTCGAAGGTCAGGGAGCCGGTCTGCGCGGTCTCGTCCCACGAGCTGGTGATCTTGCGGCCCATGTGAGCGGCCAGCTGCTTGCCGTAGCGGGAGGGGCGGTCCGTGCTCACGCGAGCGGTGGAGAGGCGGGAGAAGGCGGGCTGTGCTGAGTCGGCTGAGTCGGTCATGTTCCTATCCTGACGCGTTTCGTCATCCGCGGTCCCGGGATGCGCTCCAAATCACCGGGGCTGGGAAAGGACTCGGCCCGCGGTTCGGAAATCCGAACCGCGGGCCCAAGCCTCGCGAGGCCCCACCTGCAACCCGGGGTCCCATGCACCCGAGGAGGCGGTTCCTCCTTCGCCAGAACGATGATGCCAGGCTCCCTATGACCCGACCCCATCTCAGAGGATCGATCCGTCACTGGGCTCCCCAACCCTCGAGACCGTCCCTGTCCGGCGGTGACCACTATGTAACGCCCTCACCCTGTGAAGACGAGGGGCAGAATCCTGAGAAAAAACTGGGAAACTCGCGGTCGGGTTGCTCCATTGAGTCAAGAGTTTTCCGGGTGACGCAAGGCGCTCATGATCGCTCAAGATATGGGGGACAAGCGCACAGCGCTGCCTGACGCCGTCACCATGAGCATGCCGTTGTCCGAGCCCAGCGTCTTGCAGTCGATGTCGACGCCCCGGGATATCCCTCAGCGATGGGGGCGGTGGCGACGATCATGGGCTACTTCTCCTTGTCCTTGGGTGCGGTGGGTGAGGGTAGTGGTCAGGACCGTAGTGTCCTGGAATGCTCTGTGGTCGTTTCCGGCTGCCGGCCTCGGGCCAGTCTCAGGATGCGACCGTAGCGCTCGCTGATCTGATCGTGGGGGACGGGATCTCCGTCTAGGCTCCAGGACAGGAGGTGCTCCAGGCTGAATCGAGGGGCGCAGCGCGAGCAGGAGACGGGCGAGGCCGGGCGGCGCATGCGGTCCACTCATGACCTGCCGGGCACCTGCCCACCCAGCGTCCCCGTAGCCTCGGAGCCTGGGTGTCAATGAGTCGCCGGCCCGTCGCCCCCAGCCGGGTCGCCTCCGCCGCCCAGACGGCATCGTGCCCGTGGTGCGGCCCCACGCGGGCGTGGGCGATCTCATGCAGGATCGTCTCGCGGACCTGCGCCTCGTCGTAAAGGCTCATGAGGTGGCGGCTGAGTGTGAGACGACGTCGCGCATGATCCGTCTGACCGGCCCGACGACGCGCCCGGTCGAAGGCCAGCTCCCAGTCGCCGACGTCCGCCTGCTCCATGAGAGAGCGCGCCAGGCTCAGGACATCGGGAAGATTCACAGCCCCACGGTATGCGTCGATGCCCTCATACGGCTGACGACGGTGCTGTGGGGCGCATCGCCTCTGCCGGCTCATGACTGTCCGATTGTCTCGGGAACTCCGAGCTGCTTCGGGCCGTACAAACTGCCGTGATGTGACACGATGGCGCCGATGTCCCATCATCCCTCCGGCCGGCGTCCGCGGCCCCAACGAAGCACCACTGGATCCGGCTCGCCTCAGACTGCACGAGCTCCGCGCAGCGCCCGACCGACCGTGCAGCGTGGCGCCGACCGTGCTCGGCGGGATGATGCGAGTCACCGTCCCGCGCGGGGGAGAGGGCGTCGAGGGGGCGGTGAGCGCTTCGGCCTCCTCCGCGTCGGCATCAGGCGGAGACGACGACGCAAGGGCGGTTCCGTTCAGTCCCTCCTGAGGAGTCCGATCGGTGTCGTCCTCGCTGCCTTCCTGGTCACGCTCCTGGTGGGGTTCATCGTGCTGCGGGCGACCGGCTCCTCGCTCAACGGAATGGCTCTCGGGTGGGGGCGGTCCTCTCAGGGCGGGACAGGTTCGGCTCCGGCGCCCCTGGTGCCCGACACCAGTGGCTTCAATGCCGCCCGCATCATCGATGATGAGGTCTTCTACGACTCCCAGGCCATGACGCGCGAGGAGATCTCCGCCTTCCTCACCAGGGTCAACGCCGGCTGCCAGCCGGGCAGTGACGGCACCGAGTGCCTGGCCGCCGCCACCTTCTCCGTGCAGGCCCGCCAGGCCAGCACCTTCTGTCCCGGAGGCCTCAAGGCCGCCTCCGGAGTCAGCGCGGCCGACGTTGTCTGGGAGGTCTCCCAGGCCTGCGACATCAATCCTCAGGTGCTCCTCGTCCTCATTCACAAGGAGCAGGGGCTGCTCACCGCCTCCGGCGCGAACCTGAGCGCTCGCGACTACGAGGCCGCAGCCGGTTACGCCTGCCCCGACCACGGGAGCTGCGACCCCCAGTGGTCCGGCTTCCCCTCCCAGCTCTACGGGGCGGCCGCCCAGTTCCATCGCTATCGTCTCAACCCGGGCAGCTACGACGTGGTGGCGCAGCGACCGACCCGAGTCGCCTACTCGCCCGACGCGCAGTGCGGCAGCGGCGAGCTCACGGTGGCGAACCAGGCGACTGCCGGCCTGTACAACTACACGCCCTTCCAGCCCAATGAGGCCGCCGCGCACGGTGGGGACCAGTGCACCTCGTGGGGGAACTGGAACTTCTACGGCTACTTCAAGACCCTCTTTGGAAGTCCGACGTCGGACTGACGGTGCCCAGCGCAGAGCGAATTCCGCTGTATTCCAAGGGTTCTGAGCGAAGGTGTCATCACGCTCGGAAGGCCGTGACCATATCGTCATCAAGCGTCATCATTTAGATGCGCGATTTCCAGCCTTCTCTCAGACAGCATCGGCAGAGTCATAGTCACCGCCGAACGGTGGCGACCGTGAGGTACTGGGGAGTACCACTGACCGGCCACCACTGAGTCTGGGCCACAGCCAAGGGAATGTGCTCGGACGTTTCGGTGAAGGAGGATCCGCTGCCGAATGGGGAACCGGTAGCGCCCTCGTTGCGAAGGGCCCGACCCGGTGGTTCAACCGGGGCGGGCCTTCGCAGTACCTGGGCGCAGGACCATCCGGTCCGCGCCCAGGCACTTTTGTGGGGACTGGCCGGCGGGCATGACATGATGCGAGCATGACGCTGCCGCCGGTACTGGCCACCACCTGGGTCGTCATCGAGTACCTCATCAAGATCGCCGCGCTGGGCACGGTTCCGGAGAACCGCCGCCCCTCGTCGTCGACCGCCTGGCTGCTGCTCATCTTCCTGCTGCCCCTGGTGGGCCTCCCGCTCTACCTGCTCATCGGCAGCCCGTGGGTGCACGGCACTCGTCGTCGCCAGCAGCACACCGTCAACGAGATCACCCTCGACTACACCCGCTCCATGCCCGACCTGCCCAAGGGCGCCCGGCCCTCGACCTACCTGGCCGGGGCGCTGCGCATGAACCGCCGACTCACCGGCCTGCCCTGCGTCAGCGGCGAGGTGGTGGCCGTCCACGCCGACCCCCGCAGCACCTATGAGGCCATGGCCCGCGCCGTCGACGCCGCCACCGACCACGTCCACGTCGAGTTCTACATCATGAGCTGGGACGAGGTCACCGACGTCTTCTTCACCTCCCTGGAGCGCGCAGTGGCCCGCGGGGTCACAGTGCGTCTCCTCCTGGGACCACCTGGGCAGCCGCAAGTACCCCGGCTGGAAGCAGTTCTGCCAACGCATGACCGACGCCGGCATCCGCTGGCGCCTCATGATGCCGCTGCTGCCGCTCAAACGCCGCTGGCGCCGCCCGGACCTGCGCAACCACCGCAAGATCCTGGTCATCGACGGCGAGAAGGGCTTCATCGGCAGCCACAACATCATCGACCCCACCTACCGGACCCGGCGCAACGTGCGGGCCGGGCGCCGCTGGGAGGACCTGTCCGTGGAGGTCACCGGCGAGATCGTCCTGGAGGCCCAGGCCGTCTTCGCCATGGACTGGTTCTTCGAGGCCGGAGAGCAGCTCGAGGCCTTCGACCTGGCGCTGGGGACGCCGACCGAGACCCTGCCGGAGATGGCGGGGCTGCCGGGCATCCCGGTGGGCACGCCGGCCCCCAGGCCCGGGCGTCCGGGCGCCGTCGTCAATGCCATGCAGCTCATTCCCTCCGGGCCCGGATACCCCACCGAGCCGAACCTGCGGATGTTCCTGGCCCTCATCCACGGGGCCAAGCGGCACGTGTCCATCACCAGCCCCTACTTCATCCCCGATGAGGCGCTGCTGGCGGCGATGACGTCGGCCGCCTACCGGGGGGTGGAGGTCGAGCTGTTCGTGGGCAAGGAGTCCGACCAATTCATTGTCAGCCACGCCCAACGCTCCTACTACTCGGCGCTCCTGGCGGCGGGGGTGCGGATCTACCTCTACCCCTCGCCGACCGTCCTGCACTCGAAGTACATGACGGTCGACGACGAGGTCGGGGTCATCGGGTCCTCCAACATGGACTTCCGCTCCTTCGCCCTCAACTACGAGGTCATGCTGCTGGCCTTCGGCGGGGACCTCGACGACCTGCTGCGCATCAACGACGCCGACTACCGGGCCACCTGCACCGAGCTGACCCCCGAGCTGTGGGCCACCGAGCCCTGGTACAACCGCTACGTGGACAACGTCTGCCGCCTCATGTCCGCCGTGCTGTAGAGGCGGCCGGGCTTCGCCTGTGCCGGCCCAGGCGCTCCTGGATGCGCATGTACCGGGACGACCAGTCTCGGCGCTGAGCCGAGCAGATCAACGTGCCCTCACGTCGTCGGTCCCCGCACCACTGGGGTGCGGGGACCGACTGTGTGGAACCGGAGAAAGGGTCTGATGGGGCGCGTGAGCCGGTGGCTCAGGCGTCGCGGCGGGTGAAGATGACTCCGGCGATCACCAGCGGGATGAGGGCCCAGGCCGCGAAGACGGCGATGGCCTGCCAGTGCTGGAGGAAGGTCTCGGTTCCGGCCCGTCCCCAGTGGTGCGCCAGGCTGAAGGGGTCCGAGACGGCGGTCGACACGGTGTCCGGCAGGAGGCCCACAACCTTGACCGCCCACTGCCAGCGTCCGGCCATGAGTCCGAAGGGAATGGGGGCGACGAACAGCAGCGAGACCACCAAGGTGATGGCCCCCGCCGTCGAGCGGGTGAGGTAGCCCAGCCCCAGGGCCATGAGCGCGACGACGGCGAAGGACAAACCGGTGCCCCAGAAGAGCCCCAGGTAGTGGGCATCGGTGAGAGAACCGGCGTGGCCCTTCATGAACGGGTAGGAGATCGCGTAGGACAGCGCCACGCAGACGACCCCGAGGACGAAGGAGAAGCCCGATACGACGAGCGCCTTCGCCACGAAGAGACGTCCGCGGCGAGGAACGGCCATCACTGAGGAGCGGATCTGCCCCGAGGCGTACTCACCGGTGACCACCAGGGCCCCCAGGACGGCGACGACGATCATGCCCATCACCGAGCCCGAGGCGATCATGGTCTTGGCTTCGTCCGCCCGCTCGGGGGAGCCGGCGTAGCCCATGGCCAGGCCCGCCCCGAACAGGACCGTGATGACGATCGTGATGGCCGACGTGACCCAGGTGGAGGTCAGGGTGCGCAGCTTGATCCACTCGGCGCGCACCGCGCCGGCGAAGGACTGCCGACCGGCCACGCGGGGCCGACTGGGCCAGATCGCGGCCTCCAGGGCCCGCTGCCGCCCGGTACCGGACGGCTGGGAGGCGGGGGCGGTCTTCTGGAGGGCCTCGAAACGGTTGACGGCCACGGCTGGGCCGTCCGCGGCGTCGATGGTGGTGGTCATGGTGTGTCAGTCCTCGGGATGCTCGTGGCCTGCGTTCTTCCTGAATGATTCCAGGCTAGGGGTGCTGGGCCCCGGTGTGATCGTCCCGCTGGCTGAATGCAGCGGACCGGCCTCCTCCCCCTGAGGGAGGAGGGGTCGTCTGCGGGGATGATGAGTCACCCCTCGGCCCTCGGGGCGCCGGGTGCCTCCGGGGAAGGACGCGGGGCGGTCAGCTGACCTGGGCGCAGAGCCTGGTGATGCGCTGGAGGCTCACCTTGCGGCTCGTGCCCAGCGTCTGGGCGAACAGGCTCACCCGCAGCTCCTCCACCATCCAGCGGGCCTCCTCCAGGAGGGCCTCGTGCTGCGGGTCGGCCGGCAGGGAGGCCGCCTTGGCGCGGGCCTTGTCCACCACCTCCTGGGCCTGGGTGACCTGGAAGGCCAGGGCCGCGTCCTGGGAGGCTGCCGACGATGATGAGGCCGCCTTCTCCACCCGTATCGCCAGTGCCCTCAGGTAGCGCTCCAGATGCGCCAGGTGCTCCGGCGAGTGGCGGTGATGAAGCCCTCCGGAACCAGGGCGGCCGCGTGCTCGCGCACCTCCTGGAGCGTGCCCAGCAGGGTCAGGGAGGTGTGCTCACCCACCACGCGGTCCACCTCCCGGGCCGCTTTGAGCGCCGCGGCCGCGTGCTGGGCCACCCGGTAGACCTCGTCCTCGAGCTCGTCGCGCATGACGCCGACCAGGGCCTCGAAGACCTCCCGCCGGCGTACCTCCGCCAACGGACAGCCGGAGGCCGACGCCGCCCAGCGTCCGGCCACGATCCGTGCGGCGGCCGCCTGCACGTCCTCCACGAGAGCCTCCGTCGTCCGGTAGGGGCCGGCCGCCAGGATGAGCGACTCCTGGGCGCTCCACCGGCTCGTCACCCGGGCCGTCGGCAAGGCCGTGCGCGCCAGGGCCAGCGCCGTCACCCCGGTGCTGTGCGCACCCAGCTGGGTGGTGGCGTCGGGAAGGATCCTCAGGTCCGCGCTCCTGGCGGAGGCCGCCACCAGTGACGGGTAGCCGCGCACCACCAGGCCCGCCCGGCCCGCCGACTCCACCGAGGCCGGGATCGTCGAGGCATCCGGGTCGCCCAGGCCCGGCACGCCACGGGGCCAGTCGGTCAGGCCCTGGCGCTCCTCCAGGCCGGCTCCAGTACCGGCCCCTGAGCCTCCTGCGGCTCCTGCGCTCCCTGGCGGCGCCATCGGGACGCTGAGTGGCATCCGGCCGGCCGCCCTTCTTCTTGCGGCCCTTGCGGCCGGGCTTCCCGCCCTGCGTGCCCTGGCGCTCCTGGGCATCGGCCATCGCCTGAGCCAGCGCGCCGCGCACTGCCGAGCGCACAGCGGCCTCCGTCTTTCCCGACAGTCGCTGCTGGAGCGAGACCAGGTCCCGGCCGCGGCCGATGACCCGGCCCCGGGCATCCAGGGCCGCGAAGCCCATCGCCAGGTGATCCGGCAGGCGCTCGGCCGCCTCAGCCCAGTCCTCCTCCGTGATCTCCACGCCCTTGAGCCGGAGCACCACCCGGCTGAAAGCCTCCTCGAAGGGCGCCTCCGGGCAGCTCGCCCCCGGCGGCGTCGGGAACTCCTGGGCGATCTGCGCCCACACCTGGGCGCCCACGTCCGGGGCGGGCACCAGCTGACGGCGCACCCGCTTGGGCAGCGCCCGGATCGTGGCCACGCACAGCTCGGCCCGCATCCCCGGCACCAGCCAGTCGAAGCCCTCCGGGGTCAGGCGCCCCAGCACCTCCACCGGCACCTGGACGCTGACCCCGTCCTCGGGGTGGCCCGGCTCGAACACGTAGTCCAGGCCCAGGGTCAGGTCCCCCTGCACCCACGTGTCCGGGAAGCCGCTCGCGTCGCCCCCGCCGGGCAGCAGCAGCTCGCGCGTGAAGTCCAGCAGGTCCGGGGTGGTGCGCCGCTGCTCCTTCCACCAGGCGTCGAAGGCCGCCGTGGAGGTCACCTCCTCGGGGATGCGGTCGTCGTAGAAGTCGAATAGGGCGGCGTCGTCGGCCAGCAGGCCGTGCTCGCGCCGACGCCGCTCCACGTCCTGAAGCTCCTCGATGAGCTCCCGGTTGCGCTCCACGAAGCCGTGCCGGGCGTGCCAAGCGCCCTCCACCAGGCCCGAGCGGATGAACATCTCCCGGGCGACCTCCCTGGCCGAGTCCGTCCCCACGCTCGCCAGCGTCGCCGGCCGGTCCGCCACCAGCGTCATCCCGTAGAGCAGCACCTTCTCGTGGACCATGGCCGCCCCCTGGCGGGTCGACCAGTAGGGCTCGCCGAAGACGTGGCGGGTCAGGCCCGCCCGGTCCGCCACCTGCTCGATCCACCGGGAGTCCACCTTGGCCACCGTGCGGGCGAAGAGCCGGGAGGTCTCCACCAGCTCGGCGGTCATCACCCAGTCGTAGGTCTTGCGGCGCAGGCCCGAGCCCGGCCAGATCGTGAAGCGGGTCCCGCGCGCGCCGGCGTACTCCCGACGACGCTCGTCCCAGTTGCCCACATTGGACAGCAGCCCCACCAGCAGCGAGCGGTGGATCGCGTCGGCGTCGGGCGTGTCCGCGCTGCGCCCCAGGGCCACGACGGCGGCCGCCACGCCCCCGTTGGCGATCTGGGCGGCGTGGCTGCCCGGCTCCAGGGCCTCGGTGGCCGCCCGGATCGAGCGGGCCGTCGGCAGCTCGACCGGGGTCGCGTCCAGGCCCAGCGGTCGGGCCAGCTGACGCAGCTGGGCGTGGACGTCCTGCCACTCGCGCACCCGCAGGTAGTGCAGGAACTCGGCGCGGCACATGCGCCGGAAGGCCGAGCCGGACAGCTCGCGGCTCTGCGTGCGCAGGTAGCGCCACAGGTTCAGGTAGGTCAGGAAGTCGCTCGTCGGGTCCGCGAAGCGCCGGTGCAGGGCGTCGGAGGCCTCCTGCTTGTCCGCCGGGCGCTCGCGCACGTCCTGGATGGACAGGGCCGCCACGATGACCATGACCTCCCCGACGCAGCCCAGCTCTCCGGCTTCCAGGAGCATGCGCCCCAGGCGCGGGTCGATGGGCAGGCGTGCCAGGCGGCGCCCGATCTGCGTCAGGCGCGGCCCGCCTCGGCCCCGGTCGGGGGCGTCGTCGGACCGGGCGGAGGAGGCCCCGGCCGGCTCAATCGCGCCGATCTCCGTGAGCAGCTGCAGGCCGGAGCGGACCTGGCGGGAGTCGGGGGCGTCCAGGAAGGGGAAGTCCTCCACCGCCCCCAGTCCCAGGGCCGCCATCTGCAGGATGACGCTGGCCAGCGAGGTGCGCAGGATCTCCGGCTCGGTGTACTCCGGACGCGCCTCGAAGTCGGCCTGCGAGTACAGGCGGATGGCGATGCCGTCGGCCACGCGCCCGCAGCGGCCCGCCCGCTGGTTGGCGCTGGCCCGGCTGACCGGCTCGATCGGCAGGCGCTGGACCTTGGTGCGGTTGGAGTAGCGGGAGATGCGCGCCAGGCCAGGGTCGATGACGTAGCGGATCCCCGGAACCGTCAGGGAGGTCTCGGCCACGTTCGTGGCCAGGACGATGCGGCGCACCTGGTGGGCCTCGAAGACCCGGTGCTGCTCAGCGGCGCTCAGGCGCGAGTACAGGGGGACGACCTCGATGGCACCCGGCGTGCGCGAGCGGCCGTTGGGCGTGTAGCGCGCCCCCAGGTGGTCGATGAGGGCCGCCTCGGTGTCTCGGATATCGCGCTCACCGGCCAGGAAGATGAGGATGTCTCCGCTGGGCTCGCCCAGGAGCTCGTCGACGGCGTCGAGGATCCCGGTCACCTGGTCCTTGGGCTCCCCGGACTCGGCGGCCGCGGAGCCGGCCCGGCCTCGGCCCTTGCCACGAGTCCCCTGGTTGCGGGGCGTGAGCGCGGCGGAGCCGCCGGAGCGGATGGCCTCGCGGCGGGCCCGTGCCGCGGCGCGCACCGCCGGGTCGGGGGAGGTCAGGGCCTCCAGCTCGGCCTCGCTCAGCTCGCCGGGTCCCGCCGGGCCGGGCCGGGAGGCGGAGGTGCTGTCAGCCGGCTCGCTGCCGGCATCGTCGGAGGCGGGCGGTGCGTCGTCTGGAGCCAGGGGGCGGTAGCGCACCTCAACGGGGTAGGTACGCCCGGAGACCTCGATGACCGGGGCGGGCACCGTGGCCGTCTCGCCGAGGGGCCGCCCCCGGTCGCCGATCTGCTCGCGGCCGAAGTGCTCGGCGAAGCGCTCGGAGTCGATGGTGGCCGAGGTGATGATGACCTTGAGGTCGGGGCGCTGGGGCAGCAGGCGCGCCAGGTAGCCCAGGATGAAGTCGATGTTGAGGCTGCGCTCGTGGGCCTCGTCCACGATGATCGTGTCATAGCGGCGCAGCTGGGGGTCGGACTGGATCTCCGCCAGCAGGATGCCGTCGGTCATGAGCTTGACCAGGGTGTTGTCCCCGACCTCCTCGGTGAAGCGCACCTGGTAGCCGACGACGCCGCCCGGCCCGATCGGGGTGCCCAGCTCGGAGGCGATGCGCTCGGCCACGCTGCGCGCGGCGATGCGCCGCGGCTGGGTGTGGCCGATCATCCCGGTGATGCCCCGGCCCAGCTCCAGGCAGATCTTGGGCAGCTGGGTGGTCTTGCCGCTGCCGGTCTCACCGGCGACGATGACGACCTGGTGCTCACTGATGGCGGCGGCGATCTCCTCGCGGCGGGCGCTGACCGGCAGCTCCTCGGGGTAGACGATCGCCGGAACGGCGGCGGCGCGGGCGGCGAGCTGCTCGGGGGAGTAGCCCTTCCAGGCGCTGGGACGCCGGCCCCCGGCCCGGCCCGGGCGCCGGCCCCGAGCATTGCGGCCGTCACCGCGCGGGGACTTCCCCCTCCGCTGGTCAGGTGCGCCGCCCTGTGCGGGTCCGGCGATCTTCGCGTCCGGCCCGTCGGGGGAGGCCTGAGCGCTCTCGGTGCTGCGTGCGCCGAGGTCGCTGTCCTGCTGGTCGTGGTGCCCACCGGCGTGATCGTCGCCCTGGTTCCGCTTGAGGTGCTCGCCCTGTTCCATAGGTGGCCCATTGTCCCCCACGGACGCGGGTCCGCTCGCCCGGGACGCCGACCGTGCTGAGCTCCTCGGTTGCGGAAACTGGCAGAAGGCCACCGGGATCTGGTTGAGTGCGGGCATGACTCGACGTCAACAGCTTCTTCGGTGGGGTCCTGTCGTGGCCGTCGTCGCCCTGGCGTTGGTGAGCGTTCTGCCTCCGACGACGGTCTTCCCCTTTGCCCAGCTCATTGCGTTGCGCTCGCTGCTGGCGGCCGGCGCGGCGTTCTTGGGCCTTCTGCTCCTCACTGTCGCGATCCTGCGGCGTCGTCGGCGTGGGCGGTTGCCTCGGACTGGCCTGAGAACCTGCCGGACGGGTGTGCGTACCGCAGTGGTCGGACTGGTTCTTCTGCTGGTGGCGGGGGCTCATGGCGGTGTTCTGGTGACCAGGGGGCTTCGACCGCGACCCGTCGACGCCGGTGCCGTGAGCGTCTTGAGCCTCAACACTGAGCGGGAGGGCGCCGACATCGAGGCGGTTGCAGAGTTGGCGGATGCGGTGGGGGCCGACATCCTCGTGCTGCCGGAGACGACTCAGCGCTACGGACGGCGCCTGGCCGAGGCCCTGACCGAGCAGAAGAAGGAGAGCGGTGCGCAGCCTCAGGGCTTCGCCGTCTTCTCCGACACCAGCATGCCCTCCGACCTGGCGGAGCAGGGGATCGACCAGAACTCCGACCCGGCGTACTCCACGACCGTCCTCGTCGCCACCCGGCTGGGCGGATACAGGCAGGTGGAGGAAACCGCCGGGTCCGGCTTCGGCACGGTCAGGCTGGAGCCGGAGAGCGGCGACGGCCCCGTCATCGTCGGTGCTCACACCTACCCGCCGCTTCCGGGGGCGATGACGTGGTGGAGGAGCTCGGTGACCGACGTCGCCTCCCTGTGCCGCCGTCCGTCCGCCGGGCTGATTGTGGCCGGGGACTTCAACGCCACCCGCGATCATGCCCCGCTGCGGAACCTGGGTGGCTGCATCAGTGCGGGGGAGCAAGCGGGCATCGGCGGGCTGGCCACCTGGCCCAGCAGTACGGGCACGACTCTGCTCGGCGCCACCATCGACCACGTCCTGGTCGACGGCACGGTCTGGGAAGGAAAGAAGGGGAGGGTCGTCACCATTCCCGGTACTGACCACAGGGCAGTCGTCGTCCAGCTATCCGACCAATCGCAGCGGCCCACCGGTCACTGACCTCAGCGCAGGCGGCGCTGGGCCCACTCCAGGCTCAGACGGGCGACCTCCTCCTGGGCCTGGTCCAGGGTCTCGGCGTGGACGTGGACCATCTGGCTGGAGTCGGGCAGCAGCGGGAAGCCCTCGGCGGTGGCCTCAGCGGTGTCGGGCAGCTCGTTGGACAGCACCCCGTGCACCATGAGCACCGGCCAGGGCAGGTCCGCCAGGGTGCGCTCCGGATCCTGCATGGAGAAGTCGGCCAGTGTCTCCTTGGACAGGACGTTCCACTCGCGCGAGTTGGGGTTGTCATCCACCAGGCGCGTCAGTCCGTGCTGGGTGAGCTCATCGAGCTGCTCGGGGGGAGAAGATCTCCTCCCACAGGATCGACTGCGGCCCCACGATGGCACCCACGAGCACCGCCGTGCGCACCTGCTCGGGCCGGGCCAGGAGCGCAGCCGTCGCCCCGAACCCGTTGGCGTGGATCATCTGCCGGGTGAAGCCCAGGCCGGCCAACCAGCTGGAGGCCGCCCGCAGGTCCTCGGCCTCGCTCGCCAACGTGATGACGTCGTCGTCGGACTCGCCCAGGCCGGAGAAGTCCAGGTTGAGCGTGGCCAGGCCCGCCTCGCGGTAGCGGGCACCGATCCAGTCCAGGCGCCCGCCCTGACCGTGACGGTCGGTGAGGAAGTCGTGCGCCAGCAGAACCACGCCCTCCGGTCGCGCCTGCGGGGGCGTGGCATCCTCCGACGTCGTGGAAACCTCCAGATCGATGGGGGCGGCTCCGGCGGGCAGCTGGAGGGTGCCGGCCAGGGTGATTCCGCGCGGGGTATCGATACGGACGTCGTTCATGGGGTCAACCTAAGACAGAAAATAGGGGTGGGCATGGGGGATGCGTCGGTAGTTGTCCCGATTGCGCTTCCAGCGTGATGGAAGCGTCGAGACCGCCGTTCGTCGTGAGGGCTGTAGATATCTACGAACCGTGAGGATTCTCCGGCGACGAGCGGAACCCGGAGCGGGAGTAACGGATCGCAGGTGGGCATGAGGGCGGGTGCGGGGCGACCGAGGCCGGGTGAGCGCCCCGCATCGTAAGGGGGGGTGCGCACCCGGCCTCATCGTTGCCGTCGGGTGGGTGGAAGATGAGGACGGGAGAGCTGCTGCCGAGCTACTCGGGAAGCGGCACCGCTCGAACCGTCTCAACGGCGCGGCGCACCAGGGCCTCATCGGTGCGCTGGGGCTCGTCGGGGCTCAGTCCCTCGCGGGGGCAGCGCATGTGGACCTCGCGCACACCCGTGGACTCCACCAGGTCGACCAGGCCGTCGGGGCGCACGGCCCCGGCCGCGACCACGGTCGGCCCGCCACTGGCAACCAGCCCGGCGATCACCGAGGCGCCGTCGGCCGCGGTCTGGGCCGCCCCGCTGGTCAGGACGTAGCGCACGCCGAGTCCCTCCAGGTCCCCGTAGGCCTCGACGGTGTCGCGGCAGTGGTCGAAGGCCCGGTGGAAGGTGATCGGGGCGCCGTTGGCCATGTCCGCCAGCAGGCGCACGAGACCGCGGTCGACGGTGCCGTCCTCGGTCAGGGCGCCGACGACGAAGCCCAGGTCGACGGCCGGCGGCAGCGTGGCGCGGCCCCCGCCCGTGGCCTGGGGGCGGGTGAACTCGGCCATCTCCAGGGCCAGGTGGCGATGCGCCGCACGTCGGCGATCATGGCCCGGCCCTCATCGGCGTCGTAGACGAAGGACCCGCCCCGGGGGCGGATGAGGATCCGCAGGCCGAAGGGGGCGGCGGCCTCGGGCTTGTCCGCCCAGTGGGCGCCGGCCTGGGCACGGCGCTGCTCGACCTGCTCGGCGGCGGCGAAGATGGCGGCCTCGACGGTACCGATCGAGGGAGTGGTGCCGGCGGCGGTGAGGTTCGCGCCCAGCTCGGCCCGGTCGGCCCCGGCCCGCGCGGAGATCCTCACGCCCTCGACGTCCTCGACGCAGGTCTCCAGGACGACGTGGTCGGGGTGACGCCAGGCGGGGGCGGGAGCGGTGGTCGTGTGCTGGCGCAGCGACGGTGCTGAGCCGGTGAGCCTCATTGCATTCATGGGGCCGAGTCTGACATGTCCTCACGGTCATGAAAACCGAGTTGACGTCAGATGTCCTCAGATGTCCTCAGATGTCCTCTGTCCTAGATGTCCTCCAGGTCCTCGTAGGACTTGGGGTCCTCGATGGGTTCCAGGTGCGCCGAGATGCGCAGGCTGGTGTCGGCCTCGATGAGCTCGTCGATGACCTGCTCGGTGAAGTCGTGCCCCTTCTTGACGCTCCAGACCGCGGGAACCAGCACGTGCAGCTCCATGAACCGCCGGTTGCCGGCCTCGCGCACCCGCACCGCGTGGAAGTCGATCATGCCCACTCGGCGGTGGCGCGCCAGAACCTCCTCCACGCTCTGGAGCACCTCGGAGGACGGGGCGATGTCCATGAGGCCGCCCACCGAGTCGCGGATGAGCGTGAATCCGGTCCACATGATGTTGAGCCCGGCCCCCAGGGCGACGACGGCGTCGAGCACGGCCGAGTCGAAGACGGCCACCAGCGCCACCCCGACCAGGACCGCGGCGGAGGTGACGACATCGGTGGCCAGGTGCTTGGCATCGGCCACCAGGGTCATGGAGCGCTCGCGGCGTCCGGCCCGGTGAAGCACCCACGCCACCGCGCCGTTGAGGAGCGAGGCGATGACCGAGACCGCCAGGCCCGCTCCCAGCTGCTCGGGCATCTGCGGTTCGATGAGGCGCCCGACGGCGGAGATGATGATGAAGGCGGCGGCCACGAAGATCATGACGCCTTCGACGACGGCCGAGAAGTACTCGGCCTTGGAGTGCCCGAACTGGTGGTCGGCGTCGGCGGGTCTGGCCGCGATCCTCAGCACGATGAGGGCGATGACGGCGGCGACGAGGTTGACCACGGACTCGGCGGCGTCGGAGAGCAGACCCACTGAGCCGGTCAGCCAGGCCGCGCCTCCCTTGAGCGCGATCGTGACGAGAGCGGCACCGATGGACAGCCACGCGTAGCGGCTCAGGTCCTTGGGGGGCGAGTAGCGGGAGGACACGTCCCGATCATGGCGTGGGCCGGTGCGCCCTGACCACCTGAGGTTTCGTATTGCCGCAACGCGCGATCCGCGACGGCAGGATGCCAGGCGTGTGCTCCGCCGTGGGCTAAGGTGCCTGGTAACAGCGGGCTGCCGGGCCGGCACCGGGGTCGACGGCGGGACGCAATCATGGCAGAAGCGAAAGGCGGGCAACCGGGGTGCTGGACGTCTCTTCCCTCACGCTTCACATGCCGGCGTCCCTCACCGACACCTTCCGGCTGCTGGACCTGTGCGGGGTTCTGCTCAACGGGATCCTGGGCGGGCTCATCGCCCGGCGCAAGAACTTCGATCTCGTGGGCTTCGTCGTCCTGGCCATGCTCACGGCCACCGCCGGCGGCATCCTGCGTGACGTCATGATCCAGGCCGGTCCACCCTTCGCCCTGACCGACCCCTACTACCTCTACACGGCCTGCCTGGGGGCGACGGTCGCCTGGTTCGTGCCGCTGACCTCGCGTCCCACCCGGCGCCTGCTCGTGGTGGCCGACGCCGTCATCCTGGGCTGCTGGGCCGCCACCGGGGCCTCGAAGGCCCTCACCCACGGGCTCGGCGTCATGCCGGCCCTCCTGCTGGGCTGCCTGACCGCCATCGGCGGCTCCATGATCCGCGACGTCGCAGTGGGGGAGACCCCGGCCGTCTTCGGCGGCAACAAGCTCTACGCGATCCCGGCGCTCATCGCCGCCGGCACCCAGGTCGTGGCCGTCAAGGCGGGGGTGGCCGACGCGCACGCCATGCTCGTGTCCACCGTGGTCGGTGCGGGACTGTGCGTACTCGCCTACTGGCGCTCCTGGCAGCTGCCGGTCATCGCCGACAGGGAGCGGCGTCGGGCCGGGCGGCGCGAGGCGACCGGCGCGCTGGTCGGCTGGCGCCGATCGCTCATGATGGGGCCGCTCAAGGCCCCCTCCTGGCGCGGCCGTGGCGGGGCGACGACAGAGGAGAGCGCCTCCCTGGAGCGGCCCGAGCAGGGCTAGGGGCCGTCGGGGGGCCTCAGCCGGCCTCAGGCGTTCTCGCCGACCGGACGCACGCTGGCCTGACCGGCGTCGACGGGCTGGGACTGGCCGTTGCCCTTACTCGACGGCGTCCCGAAGAGCCGCTCCTTGACGGCGTCGGCGACCTTCTCGGTGACGGCCTCGCCCTGGGTGCGCACGGCCTGCTTGACGTGGCTGGAGGCGGCGTCGACCCGGGTGCGCACGAAGGGCTGCTCGGCGACCTTGGAGGCTGCGGTCTTGATGCGCTCGTACTGGGCGCGCCCCGCGCGGGTCCCGAGCACGTATCCTGCGCCGAGTCCGAGGATGAAGGGGATCTTGCCGGCCATATCGTCTCCTGAGCTTGAGGGAAGCACTGCTTGATGCGCCATCACCATACCGGCCGTGGGCCGGGGCGACCTGCGTGAAGGGTGGTTGGTGGCCGCGTGATCGCCCACAGCGTCACGCGCGCGGCCGCTGCGGACTCACGGGGATCCTCCCCGGAGTCACACGGTTGTTTCCGGGGAGTCGCCGATGGCCGGAGCTGAGCCCTCCGAGGTGGGGGCCTGGGTGCTGGTGCCGTGGGCGCTCGGCTGGGAGCCGACCAGGCCGTCAGGTGTGACGGTGGTGATGTACGAGCGTCCGCCCAGAATCACACCGAGCGTGACCAGCAGCCCGGTGCCCATGAGGGTGGCCACCTGCAGCACGTTGAGGTCTGCCAGGATCGCGTGGCGTCGCAGCGACGCCGCGGTCGAGGCGGTGGAGCCCGCGGACTCTGTGGGGCCGGTGGGGCCGGTGGGGCCGGTGGGGTCTGAGGAGCTCGTGGAGAAGGGGGACATGTGATTCCTCCTGTTCGACGGGGACGGGAACGGGGGCGTCTGCCCCCGGTGAACCCAGGTAACTGCTGGGGCCTGTCGGCCTCGTAGGGCGGGCCTGTGGGGTCCCTGTGAAGAGACAGGACTACCGGCTCAGCCGCATGCTGCCGGGGATCGACGCAGGTGGAGGAGCCTGCGTGAGACATGCCGCATGGAGGGGGCTCAGCTGAGAATCGCCTCCGCCCTCAGTGGTGGTCGCCGTGAGGCCGTCAACGGCGCGGCGATGCCTCCAGCAGCTCGCGGGGCAGGAGCCGGGCCAGCTCGTAGCCGTCAGCGCCCACCACGACGGGCACGTCGGCCTCGGCCAGGGCTCGTGCCTCGGGCCCGATGCCCATCGGGTGCGCGGTCAGCCCCCCGGCGAGCATCTGCTGGGTGGCGGTCAGGCGGCGGATGGCGACGGCGGCGATCCGGTCGGCGTGGTGACGGGCGGCCTCGCCGTAGATGTGCGGGTCGTGCTGGCCGTCGTCGCCGAAGAGGATCCAGGTGATCTGGGGCAGGTCGATCATGAGCCGGCGCAGCTCGGTGCGCTTGTGCTCGATGCCCGAGCGGAACCAGCCGGTGTTGGTCGGCCCCCAGTCGGTCATGAGCGCGGGGCCCGAGGGGAAGCCGTGGCGGGCGAAGAAGGAGCGCAGGGTGGGGACCACGTTCCAGGCGCCGGTGGACAGGTACATCATCGGGGTGCCCGGGTGGGCCGCCTGGATGCGCGAGTAGAGCTCGGCCATCCCGGGGACGGGCTCGCGCGCCGAGGAGTACTTGACGAGCTGGTTCCAGGCGGCCACGAGCACGCGCGGGACGTGCGTGACCATGGCGGTGTCGTCAATGTCCGAGATGATTCCCAGCCGAGGTCCCTCGGGGATGATGAGGACCTTGGCGGCAACCGCCTGCGCCCCCCATCGCCTCGATCCTGGCCTCGTGCCAGCCAGGCTCCAGGCCGTGATCGCGCACGACGACGTCGATGTAGCCGCTGCGGTCGGCCCGGGTGCGCACACTGGCGCGGCCCACGCGGACCGTCACGGGCAGAAAGGCCACCGGCACCTCGATGAACAGGCGCCAGCCGCGCTGGGCGTCGAGCAGCCCCGTCATGGCGAAGCTGCGGGCCTGGGCGGCGGTGATGGGAAGAGCATCGGGCAGGGAGCGGAACAGTGGCCCCTCGGCCGGGGCGTCCTGGGGGCGCATCACCATGCGGGCCAGGACCCGGGCCATGGGGGGCGGGCCGGGAGGAGGAGCTGGGGAGGCCCCACGGGACGCTGAGGTGGGACGCCGGTGGGCTCCGCTCCTACTGCTCCTGCTGTGCTGCCCTGCCTTGACCTGGTGCTGCTGCGCCGTCGGGTCCGGCTGAGCCGGCGCGCTGGTGCCGTAGCCGTCGTAGGGAATGACGCGGGGACGCCAGCCCTGGCGCTTGAGGACGGGGACGGAGTCGCGATGGAACTGGTCCTCGACGGCGCGGGCGATATCGGAGAGGGACACCCCTGGATCCTAGACGACTCGGTGGTTTCAATCGTTGCGTTCGTAGGGTAGATCGTGCGTTCGTAGGGTGGGTCTCGCGTTCGTACCCTCTACCCCTCGAACGCGCGACCTGAGGTACGACCGCAACCGCCTCTCAGCGGTGCAGGGTTTTCAGACGCCGGCCGCTCACCCACCACAGGACGGCCCCGCAGGCCAGCGCCCACCAGGTGTAGCTCGAGCCGACGGCCTTGGCCCAGGTGGGCCAGTTCTGCTCCACATGGTTCTGCTCGGGGAACCACCACTGCATCGCCAGGATGAAGACGAGCACGCCGGCGGCGCCGGCGATGCCGAGCGCGGTCGAGCGCCAGCGCCAGGTCGCCGCCGCGACCGACATGAGCACGGGCAGGCACCACACCCAGTGGTGCGACCAGGAGATGGGGGAGACGAGCAGACCGAGCACCATGACCACGCTGACCTGAAGGGCCAGGACCAGGCCATCGTCCTGCCCGGCTCCTCCGGCCGCGTCATCGGCTCCCCGCAGCCGGTCCAGCCGGCGGCACAGGAGCCAGGCCGCCACCACGGCGAGCAGGGAGCAGATCGCCCAGGCGACGTTCCAGGCGGACTCCGGCAGCCCCCGGGCGATCGCGCCCTTAAGGTTCTGATTGCCCGAGTAGTCGGCGAAACCGGCGCGTCCGGGATCCCACATGGCCGAGGTGAAGAACTCCCAGGACTCGGCGGGGGCCGCCAGGCCGGCCAGGAGCGTCAGCCCGACGGCGCTGCCCGCCATGGTGGCCGCCGCCCGCCACTCCCGGCGCGCCAGGAGCACCAGGATCGCGACCGCCGGCGTCAGCTTGATCGCCGCGGCCAGGCCGCTGAGGGCCCCGCGCCAGCGCGAGTGCGCGGGAACCAGGAGCAGGTCAACGGCCACCAGCGCCATGAGAATGGCGTTGACCTGCGCGTACTCCATGGTCTTGGGGAAGGGTTCCAGCGCGATCACCCCGGCGAGTGCCAGCCACGGCGCCAGGGCGTGCGCCGCCCGGGTCCTCATCCCCAGCCGCCTGAGAACCGCGTAGGTGGTCACGGCGGCGCACAGCGGCGTGGCCACCATGAGCAGCACGGTGGCCGACTGGTACGACATCCAGGTCAGGGGCGCGATCATCCAGGCCGCCAGGGGCGTGTAGTGAAGGGCCACAGGTGCTGGGGCGGGTTGGCGTACCAGCTGTAGAGGTCCCCGCCGTCGAGCCACTGACGGACGGCCTCGTAGTAGACGAAGGAGTCCAGCTTGAAGAGCCACTGGCCGGTGTCGTCCACCAGGGACCAGTAGGCGGGTACCAGAAGAGTCAGCCACCCCAGAATGGTGACTGAGGGCGCTGAGGCGGCGGCGCGCGCCGCCGCGAGCAGGCGTGGGGAACGGGCGGCGGACGTCCCGCTCTCGCGGTCCGGGCGGTCCGTGGAGCCGGTGCCCGCACGGGAGGGAAGGAGGGCGTTTTGTGGGTTTCCTGCGATGGGCATCGTGCTGAGTGTAGAAGAGCCACCGGGGATACCGGGAACTGAGGCGCCCGCCGAGGTGCCTCAGTGGCCGCCCAGAGAGCTGGTGGTTCGTGCTCGCCTGAGCGCGGGCAGCCCCAGGGCACCAACCACGACGGCGCCCCAGGCGAAGCCTGCCACCGCCAGGTACCCGGCGCGCGAGCCACCGGCGTCCGTGGCCTGCCCCGCCAGCAGGGAGCCGACCGAGACCCCGGTGTTGAGTGCGGTGCTCACCCAGGCCAGGCCCTCGGTCAGCTGGGAGGGGGCCACCGTCACCTGCACGATGTTGTTGCCGCTGGTCAGGGTGGGGGCGATGGCCAGACCTGTCAAGAGCGCCAGGACGGACAGCACCACCAGGCTCGGTGCGAAACCGAAGGTCGAGGCACCCACCGCGAGCCCCACCAGCCCGGCCATGAGCTGCTTCCACAGCGGCCACCCCCACGTGCGCGAGCCGTAGAGAAGCGCCGCGGCGAAGGACCCCACGCCCCAGACCGCCAGGACGAGACCCGAGGCGGACTTGTGCCCGGCCTCGGTGGCGAAGGCGACTGCGGCGACGTCGTTGGCCCCGAACATGGCCCCCAGGATGAGGAAGACGATGGCGATGGCCACCATGGCGCCGTAGCGCATCACCGGAGGGTGCGTCGTGCCCTTCCTGGACTGCTCGGCATCCTCAGCCTCAGCGGTGCGCCGCGGCCGAGCCGGGTGCGGTGCGGGCTCGGTGGCGCGCTGGCCGAGGAACCACAGTCCCCCGAACAGCTGCATCGCCACGCAGCTCACCCAGCCCGAGGTCACCGGCAGGAGCGGCGTCGTGCACAGGGCCGTGGCCAGCACCGGGCCGAGAATGAAGGCCACCTCGTCCAGGGCGGCCTCCAGGGAGAAGGCCGCGTGAACCTCCTCGGGGCGGGTGAGCATCGCCGTCCAGCGAGCGCGCACCAGTGAGCCCATGGAACCGGCCAGTCCTCCGGCCAGGGCCGACAGAGCGGCCAGGAGTCCCAGGTGCGCGTGCATGGAGGCAGCGGCGGCCAGCCCCACCAGGCTCAAGGACGACACGAGGACCGCGGGCAGCATGACCCGTGACTGGCCGTAGCGGTCGACGCACCGGGCGAGGATCGGCGCCCCGACGGCCATGGCCACGAAGTTCGCAGCACTGACCAGGCCCGCCGCCGTGTAGGAGCCGTAGAGCTCCTCGACCGCCAGGATCGTGGCGATCCCCACCATGGACATGGGGAAACGGGCGATGAGCCCGGCAGTCGTGAAGGAGCGGGCACCGGGGTGAGTCAGAATCGTTCGGTAGGAGGTGGCCATGTCGGAAGCCGTGTGCTGTTGGAAAAGGTGAAAAAAGGTGAAGGTGAGAGAACACGTCGGAGCCCCGCCGGGCGGGGCTCCGACGTCGGGTGAGACCGGTCAGTTGCCGCCGTTGGTGGTGGAGACGACCTTCTGGCGGCTGAGAATGAAGCCCTGGCCGTTGACCTGGTTCCAGCACTGCATGCCGGAGTCGGTCGACTTGCAGGCGAAGGTGGGGTTCTTGGCGGCGGAGCCGTAGCTGAGGCTGACACCCTTGGGGGTGAAGGTCGAACCGCAGCTCTGGTTGGGCTTCCCGTCGGTGCCGATCGTGACCGTCAGCGGCTTCGAGGACGGACAGGAAGCGGTCGCTGCGTGCTCGTTGATGACGCAGGTGACGTCCTTATCGCCCAGGGTGCAGCTGATGTTGCCGCTGGGGCGTCGAAGGCGGGCAGCTCCTGAGCGTCCTTGGGCGCGGGCGCCTTGAGCGTGGGTGTCGCCGAGGCGCTCGGGGTGGCTGAGGCCTGGGAGTTGGCGGACTGGGGGGCACTGTCCTGAGCCGCGGCCTGTCCGCCGTCGGCCGGGGCCTCGTTGCCCGAGTCGGGGGCTGAGCTCTTGCCACTGCCGCCGGAGAGGTACCAGGTCGCCAGAAAGACCAGGACAGTGGCCACCAGGAGCGCCAGGATCAGCAGGATGCGGTTGGAGGTCAGGAAGGAGGAGGGGGGCTGGGAGTCGTCGTCCTCGGTGCCGACGCCGAAGACGCCGTCGTCGCCGGTCACCGCGGGGGACTGCTGCACGGGAACGGGCGTGACCATGTTCTGCGTCTGGGAGGCGTTCGCGGACTGCTGGAAGGTCTGCTGCAGGGCGGGCTGAACCGGCCGGGCCGGCGACTGGGGCGCAATCGCCTGGGCAGGACGGAACGTGGAGTCGGAGACGGTCGGGTCACCCGCGGCGAGGAAGCCGTCGACCTGTGTGTTCGCACCGGCTGCGTTGAAGGCGCTCGGTGCGCTCGCGGCGCTCCTCGAGCTGGTGGCGGAGAGCGCCGAGGTCCCGGAGGCCGCGCTGCCGGACTGGAGTGAACGGGGCAGGGTCACCTGAGTGGGGGCCTCGGAGGACCTGGCCGACGGCGCGCTCGGCTGGGCGCCGGGGGGAGAGACCACTGCCAGGTGCGGCGCGGACTGCGACGACTGCGCTGACGGGGCCGACTGGGGCTGGCTGCCGCGAGAGGCCAGGGCCGCGTCGACCGCGGGGTCACCCAAGGTTCCCAGCCACTCCAGGAGGGCGGGATAGGTGCGTGGGTTGGCGGCGATGTAGGGGCGCAGGCCGGGATAGTTCTGTGCCAGCTGGTGGAGGGTCTCCAACTCTGCATTGGGATCCTGCGCTCGCGCGACAAGCTCGTCCTTGGCCTGAGACATGCTGGGTCCTTCGAGGGTCGGGAAAACGACGTCGGTCCAGGTTATGGCCGGCACCTGGGGCCGTCGTGGATCGGGTGTCGGGCCGCCCGTGGTGCCGAGTCAGGGAACGCAGCACCGCGTCAGCGGCATACGGGTCGGTCGGCCGGCCACTCTGGAAGACTACCTGAGGACACCGTCGTTCCGACTGCCTGACGGGTCACGGCCGCATCTTGTCAGTGTCGGTCGACGGCGGCTCGTCGCAGACGACGGCAGCGGTGGAGGCCCGCTCGGCCGTCGGATCGGGAGCCGGCGCTGTTCGCCTTCGGCTCGGTGTGGGCTCCCACATGGTGAAATCCCAGCGGTGGTGCGGTGGTTCCGGACCGGGTGCTGGGGTTTACTAGGGGCGTGCACGCGACGCAGGGGAAAGGGAGACGATGACCGAGCACGTTCGTGCTGACGCCGATGCCATCGTGATCCGCGGTGAAGTCCGCGGTGAGGACGGCGTCAGGGCCTCGGAGGTCGTTGTCGGTGCGGCCACTGATGTGGGGCGTCTGCGGACGATCAACGAGGACGGCTACCTCGCCGTCGCTCCGGCCTTCGTCGTCGTCGACGGCATGGGCGGGCACGCCGCCGGCCGGATGGCCACGCAGGTGGCCCTCGACTCCCTCTACGCACTGGCCGGGACGATCGTCACCGACGTCGACACGGTGGTCCGCGCGGTGATGGCCGCGCAGGAGGCGATCGTCGCCATTCCGTCCCACGCCGCCTACCTGCCCGGCGCGACGATCGCCGGCGTCATCCTGGCCTGGATGGCGGACGAGCAGGGCGTGACGCGTCCGACCTGGATCATCTTCAACATCGGGGACGCCCGGGTCTACCTGCTGCGCGACGACATGCTCTCCCAGGTCACCCGCGACCACTCCCGGGTCCAGATCCTCATCGAGACCGGTGAGCTCACCCCCGAGCAGGCGCGCCGCGACTCCCGCCGCAATGTCGTCACCCGGGCGCTGGGCGGAGGCATCGCCGACTCCGCCGTCCCGGACCTCTACAGCGTTCCGGTGGCCGCCGGGGACCGGCTCCTCATCTGCTCCGACGGCCTCAGTGACGAGCTCGACGACGAGGCCCTCGCCACCGTGCTGGCCGCCGGCCGAACGGCGCAGCGCACGGCCGAGCTCCTCGTGGCCGCCTCCCTTGAAGGCGGAGGGCATGACAACACCACCGCCGTCGTCGTCGACTGCCTCCAGGTCCCGACCTCTCTGCCGGCGGTTCCCGTGGCCGTCCCCGACGGTACAGGCACTCAGGGGGCGCAGTGACGGTCTCTCCGATTCCCTCCATCCCCTCCACCCCGCTGCCGGGCGAGCGTGTCCCACTGCCCGAGGGACTGACGCGCCTGGCGGACGGAGCGCTGCGGGCCGACGGCGTTGACGGGGTCGCGGTCATCAACCCGGCCTCCGGCTCCGACTCCTGTGCCGTCTCCGTGGAGACGGGGCTCCGGGTCCTTCAGGCCCTGGGCGGCACCTACCTGCCGACGGTGGGGCCGGCGGCGCCGTCGGCCCCGAGCGCAGAATCCCCGCAGGCGGTGGGCACCTCGCAGGTCGCACCGCTACGGCGGGCGGACCTGAGGCCCGTGGCGTCGGGCTCCACCGGCATCGTCCCGGCGGAGCCCGGCGACGAGACCACGCTGCTCAAGCCGGTCACCCTGGTCACCCAGTCGCCCCAGGAGGCGGCCCCGGACCCGCTGGGGACGCCGTCTCCTGCACAGGCCGACAGCTCCGCGGACTCGGCTCCCGAGCTGCTGGAGACGGGTGTCTGGGAGGATCCCGACGACTCCCTCGAGCCTCCGCAGCAGCACTCGGAGGCCACTGAGGCTGCCGTGGAGGACCCTGACACCGGTGACATGAGCACGTTCCCGGACTACCCCGAGCCTGAGCCCGGGTCGGGGCGTCGGCGCCGGGGCGCCCACCGCGCCCCCACGGCCCCCTCGGCGAGCTCGGGCGGCCGCCCGACGGCCAACACCCCCACCGCGCCGGACAACTCCAAGAGCAAGCAGCCCCAGCCCGTGCAGGCGCCCCAGCCTCTGGAGGCACTGCCCAACACGGAGGTCGTCTCCGCCTCCGAGGCGGCCCTCATCGCGGCGCCCCCCGTGCGGGCCGCGGTCTGCCCCCAGGGGCATGCCAACCCTCCTGAGATCCGGGAGTGCCTGATCTGCTCCCAGCCTCTGACGGGAGTGTTCTCCTACGTGCGTCGGCCGGCCCTGGCCACACTGACCCTGTCGACCGGTGCCGCCGTCGAGGTCGCCGGCGACGTCGTCGTCGGACGCGCCCCTCAGGTGCAGACCGGGGGTGATCCGCACATCGTGGCCCTGGTCGCGGTGCCCAGCCCGCAGCACATGGTGTCGCGCTCCCACCTCATGCTCACGACCTCGGGGTGGAGCATCCTGGCCCAGGACCTCGGCTCCTCCAACGGCACGGTCCTGGCGCGCCCCGGTGCGACGCCGGTCCTCCTGGGGTCGGGAATGCCGACGCCGGTGTTCATGGGGGACCTGATGGATGTCGGTGACGGGGTGACGCTCCGCATCGATCCGCCGTCATGGCTGAGGTTCCGTAGTGGCTGAGGTCACGGTCCGTGCGGTAGTGCTTCGCCGGTGCGGATCCGGGTTCTCAGCGAGACTGGACCCGGGCGCCGATCATGAACCGGGCCTGTGGAAGGAGAATTCATGAGCGACCTGACGTGGACGGAGATGCCAGAGGTCAACCCGGAGCAGCCCGATGAGCTCGTCCTGGACTTCTCCGGAGAGATCTACCGGGTCGCCCCGGCCGACACCTTCGTCATCGGCCGAGGCGGAGACCTCGACATTGACGACAACCCCTACCTCCACCGCCGCTTCCTGGTCTTCGCCCACTCCGAGAACCTCTGGTGGATCGCCAACGAGGGGTCGCGGTTGTCGGCCACCCTGACTGACGGCGAGGGCCTGGTCCAGTCGCGGCTGGCCCCGGGTGCCCGCATGCCGCTGGTCTTCCCGAGGGTCATCCTCACCTTCTCCGCCGGCCCGACCACCTACGAGATCAACCTCATCACCTCCGGGGAGGACCGTTTCTCCGGGATCGACGGTGTGCGTCAGTCCTCGGGACAGACCACCATCGGGGTGACCCCGATGACCCGTTCCCAGCTGCTGCTCGTCCTGGCGCTGTCCGAGCCGGTGCTCAAACGGGCCGGGACCGGGGCGGCTGAGATCCCCTCCTCCGCAGCGGCCGCTGCGCGCCTGGGCTGGCCGCTGACCAAGTTCAACCGCAAGCTCGACAACGTCTGCGAGAAGCTCGACCGGGTGGGGGTGCGCGGGCTGCGCGGCGGCCGCGTGGCCGGAGCCGCCTCCAACCGGCGTACGGCACTGGTGGAGCACGCCGTGTCCACTCTCATGGTCACCGCCGAGGACCTCTACATGCTCGACGAGGAGCTGACCGCCAACCAGGCCCCCGCCGACCAGACGGCCGAGCGCTCGGTGAGCACCGCCCCAGTGGCCCAGAGCTCGCCGTCGGCGCCGAGGCGATGACGTGACGCGGGGAGAGATGAGTCACCGGGGGGACACGAACTCGCCTCGGGCGTCGGGGGGCACCGCTGAGGAGGCCTCCCCCGACAGGGCGTTCCTCGACGAGGTCCTGGTGGATGACCCCGCGGAGGGTGACTTCTCGGAAAATGAGGTGTCGGGGGGCGATTCCTCGCAGAGCGACCGTCCCCGCCCTGCCCGACGACGTCGCGCTCGACGGTGGGTGGTGGTCCTCGTGGTGCTCGTCGTCATCCTGAGCGCCGGGGCCGTCGGGATGGAGTACCTCGTGCGTGGGCAGGTCGACGCCGCCGTGCGCTCCGCACTGCCGGGACTCAGTGAGGACGCCAGGATCGCCACCAAGGGCATCGTTCTGCGTCAGGTGGTCGGCGGCTCGCTGGACAGCCTGAGCGTGGACTCCCCGAGCCTGAAGATCACCTCCAAGGGTCAGAGCGGCACCTCGGTCACGCTCAGCGACGTCGACGTCGATCTCAGCCGCATCAGCCTGCACAAGCCCTACCCGACTGACGCCGTGACGGCGTCGGGCACCATCAGCTGGGAGCAGGTGACCGCGCTCGCCGCCACGTCGCACCCGAAGCTCAAGGGCGTCACCCTCCAGGCCCAGCGCGCCGGGACGAGCGCCCAGGATCCCGGAGTCATCCAGGCCTCGACGTCCCTGCTCGGTGTGAGCGGTGAGGCCGAGATCGTCCCGTCGCTGGGCGCCGACGGCAGCCTGGTCCTGACCATCACCTCCTCCCGCATGGGTGGGAAGGATGTCGGCGTCGACGTCGCCACCGGGGACAGCAGTATGCTCAGCTACGTCGGGCTGGACTCCTCGCAGATCGCGATCCCCGCGAGCTCCCTGCCGCCGGGGCTGCGTCCGACCAGCGTCATCGTCACCAATGACGGGCTCCGGCTGAGCCTGGCCGGGAACCGGGTGAACCTCGGTCAGCTCTGATCCCGGGATGGTCGGTCCCATGAGGACTCGTCTCACATTTCCTTCAAAGTGGCGCGAGTTCGCTGAAAAATGGGGGCCTTCCGGGGCTGTGGGGAGGACTTCCCCTCCGCTCGTGCCCCAGGTGGTCCCGGCTCGTATAGCCTGCCAATGCGCTGCCTATCCAGGCGCGAGCACGTGGCGCGAGGAATCAAGCCAGAACTGAGCGAGGAGAACCATGAGCATGCAGCCCGAGCACCGTGCCCATCCCGGCAGTCAGCCGGGTGGCTGGGGCGGTGGCCAGCCGGCCGGGCAGCCGGCGGCCCGACAGGCCGGTCAGCCAGCCGGGTCCTCCATGGGGCAGGGAGCCCCTGTCCCGGCCCAGCAGCCGCCCTCGCTCCCGCCTCAGATCGACCCGCAGACCTCTGGGGCCCACGCCGCGCCGCCCGCCTCATCCAGGGTGACGGTTCCCGGCTACCCCTCCGGACCGGCAGCGCCGGCGGAGGAGAAGGTCGACACCGGCCCGCTGCCCTCCCGCGAGACGCTGCGCCGCGAGGCCCGGGCCGCCTCCAGTCGCCGAGGCGCCGGCGACGCCGACGTGGAGCACGCCGCCGAGCTGCTGAAGTCCGTGGCCGACATCTTCTCCCAGCGGGTCGTCGGTCAGGAGCAGCTGCGCACGGCCCTGGTGACGGCCCTCATGTCCAGCGGTCACATCCTGCTGGAGTCGGTGCCCGGCCTGGCCAAGACCACCGCCGCCCAGACGCTGGCCTCCGCCGTCTCCGGCTCCTTCCGCCGTATTCAGTGCACGCCCGACCTCATGCCCAACGACATCGTGGGCACCCAGATCCTCAACTCCTCCACCGGCGAGATGACCACCCAGCTGGGGCCGGTCCACGCCAACATCGTCCTGCTCGACGAGATCAACCGCTCCAGCGCCAAGACCCAGTCGGCCATGCTCGAGGCCATGCAGGAGCGTCAGACCTCCATCGGTGGAGTCGTCTACCCGCTGCCCCACCCCTTCATGGTCCTGGCCACCCAGAACCCCATCGAGGAGGAGGGCACCTACGTCCTGCCCGAGGCGCAGATGGACCGCTTCCTCATGAAGGAGGTGCTCACCTACCCGCGGCCCTCCGAGGAGGCCGACGTCCTGGACCGCATCTCCAACGGCACCTTCGACCAGCCCGTGACCGGGCGGCCCATCTCCACCGACGACGTCGAGTGGCTTCAGCGGGCCGCCGAGCGGGTCTACGTCGACCCCGTCATCAAGCAGTACATCGTCGCCCTCATCAACACCTCCCGCGGTGGAGGACCGCGCCCCGTGCCCGGCCTGGACCGGCAGGTGCGTGTCGGGGCCTCCCCCCGCGGAGGCATCGCGCTCATGAAGGTGGCCCAGGCCGTCGCCCTCCAGGAGGGGCGCACCTACGTCATCCCCGACGACGTCCGCCTGCTGCGCCACGGGGTGCTGCGCCACCGACTGGTGCTCACCTATGACGCCCTGGCCGACGGAGTCGCGCCCGAGGCGATCATCGACGCCATCTTCGCGGCCGTCCCCACGCCCTGAGCCCAGTGGGGACCAGCTGAACGATGAGCACGCAGGTACACGGCGCTCCCGGGGCGCCCGGGTCCGATTCCGGCGACGGTCGGCGCGGTACACGGATCGAGCGTCTGCGCGCGGCCCTGAGCCTGCCGACCCTGCGTCGCGCCACGGGGCTGCTCGACGGGCGCCACAAGTCGGTATTCGTCGGGCGCGGGCAGGACTTCGACGACATGTCCTTCTACCGGCCCGGCGACGACATCTCCGACATCGACTGGAAGTCCTCGGCCCGCCTGGGGCAGCCGGTCATCAAGCGCTACCAGCGCGAGTCCATGATGCCCATGGTGCTGGCTGTGGACACCGGCCGGACCATGGCGGCGATGACGCCCTCGGGGGAGGACAAGCGCGACCTGGCCCTGGGGGTCGCGGAGGTCTTCTCCTACCTGGCTCGGATGCGGGGGGACTCGGTGGCGCTCGTAGCAGGTGACGCGGGCCGGACGATCTCGCGCCCGGCCCGTTCCGGGGCCAAGCACGTCGAGACCCTGCTGGCGTTGCTGGCCCGTACCTTCGAGGACCTCGACGTTCCCGTCGAGGGGGCGCCCCCCGGCGCCTTCGAGCTGGCTCCCGGGGCGCCTCCCTCCAGCCTGCCGCGCCTCATGGAGCGGGTGAGCACCTGGCACCGTCGACGCAGCCTGGTCATTCTCATCACCGACACCGCCCACCCCGGCCCCGACGCCGCGACCTGGCTGCGGCGCCTGTCGATCCAGCACGAGATGATCGTCGTCCAGATCGAGGACGACGATCCGCTGCGCCAGGGCGGCGGTCGCGGGCGGGACATCGACCTGCCCTTCGAGATCCCCGCCTTCCTGCGCTCCGACTCCTACCTGGCCGCTCAAGCGGCCGTGGTGCGCGAGCAGTGGCGTACCACCGTCGAGCAGGTGCTCGACGCCCGGCACCTGGAGTACGGCGTCGTCTCCTCCGAGGAGACGCTCATCGACTCCATCGCCGAGCTCCTTCAGCGTGAGCGCGCCGCCGTGGCCAGAGGGAGGCGATGACCCATGCAGATCATGCCCCCGGTTCTCATGCCGATATGGATGGTCATCGTCATGGTCGTCGGTCTCCTCCTGGTGATCGCCTGGCTGCTGCGAACCTTCCTGGTGACTCGCCGTGACACCTCCCAGGAGGTCGGAGACATCCCCATGGCGCCTCGTGAGCGCCGCCAGTGGGGTGAGCGTCTCGGTGAGATCTCCCAGCGCTGGGACAATGGTGAGCTGGACCTGCGCGAGCTGCACCTGGAGCTCGCGGCGCTGCTGCGCGGCTTCGCCGAGGCCCGCAGCGGGGAGGAGATCACTACGGCCACGGTCTCGGAGATCCTCGACATGGCCGCGACCGCCGGGCCGAGCTCGGTGGAGGAGCGTCGACGCAGCGTGCGCGCGGCGGGCCGTCCCCTGGACGCCAACCCGCTGGGGCACGTCGGAGAGCTGCTCGCCGTGTGGGAGCAGCCCTCCTTCGACCGTGAGCCGCAGGCCGCCGCACAGGAGGCCCTCACCCACGCCAGGGAGGTGGTCACCCAATGGTGATGCTCTGGTTGTTCATCGTTCTTGTCGTCATCGCCGTGGCTGCGATCATCGCGGTCCTCATCATCGACCGCCGCTCCAGCGCGAGCTCCTCCACCAGGACGCCCAAGCGGCTGCGGCCGCCCTGGGGACGCCGCGGGAAACGGGGCGTCGAGCTGCCCCGTCGCCTGGCCAACTCGGCGAGCCTGTTCCAGTTGCCGGCGGTGCGCAAACGCATCCGGGCGCAGCGCTGGCTGCACGCGCTCCTGGCGGTGATGCTGGTCTCCTCCCTGCTGAGCGCCGCCGCCATCGCCGGTCGGCCCGTGCGGGTCACCGAGCGCTCCGACGCCCTGGCCAACCGTGACATCGTCCTGTGCCTGGACGTATCCACGTCGATGGTCAGGATCGACTCCTCGGTCCTGACGACCTTCTCCGAGATCCTGGAGGACTTCGACGGCGAGCGGGTGGGGCTCGTGGCCTGGAACTCGGCTGCGCAGACCATCGTCCCGCTGACGGACGACTACGACCTGCTGCGTGATCAGCTCCAGGAGCTGGGCGACGTCCTGGACATCGACCCGAAGAATGTCACCTTGAAGCAGCAGCGCGACTACGAGGAGGCCTTCGGCGGCACGCAGACCACCGGCGTCAACGGCTCCTCCCTGGCCGGTGACGGTCTCGCCTCCTGCGCCCAGGCCTTCGACAATCAGGGACTGGATCGCTCCCGATCCATCATCCTGGCCACCGACAACCAGGTCATCGACCCCGACGACGAGCAGATCTACCCCCTGCCCGACGCCGTCAACCTTCTGGCCGAGCGCAAGATCCGCCTCTTCTCCATCTACGGCGCCGACGACGATCAGGACTTCCAGAACCTGCTCGACAAGAGCCCCGAGGAGTCCCGTGAGGAGCTCAAGACCGTCACTGAGGGGCCGGGCAAGGGACGCTTCTACGACGTCGAGGACTCCGGCACCGGGGGGGGCAGATCGTCAAGGAGCTGGAGAAGACCGAGGTCTCCGCGCTCGGAGGCCGTAAGCAGACCCGTCGCACCGACGTCCCCCAGCGACTCGTCATCACGCTCTCGCTGGTGCTTCTGGGCTACCTGGGACTGACCACCTGGAGGCGAGCATGAAGCCGGTTCCGATCATCGGGGACTTCGCGTTCATCCCGGTCACCTGGTGGATCCTCGTCCTGCTCGTGGCGGCCGCCCTGGTGACCCTGCTCGTCGTCTCCCGACGACGGCTGGTCCGTGACGATGCCGAGCCGGTCGCCCGCCGGGCCTGGTGGAGGCGCCTGGCCATCGTGGTCGTCGTCGTGCTGGCGCTGGCGGGGCCGGCGATCCGCGGCAGCGAGGCCATCAGCGTCTCCAACGTGGAGATCTACATGGTGGTGGACCGCACCGGGTCCATGGCCGCGGAGGACTACCAGGGCAAGGGGCCCGAGGGCGTCGACCAGTCGGCCTCCACCAGGCTCGACGGCGTGCGCTCGGACATGCGCGCCATCCGCGATGCCTTCCCGGACTCCAGGTTCTCCATCATCGCCCTGGACAACACCGCGGCCAGGGAGCTGCCACTGACTCACGACACCAACGCCGTCGACGCCTGGATCGGCTCCTTCAAGCAGGAGGTCACGGGCCACGCCACCGGCTCCTCGCTGGAGGTGGCGCTTCGCTGCTGGGTCAGTCGCTGGCGCAGTCCCGCCAGTCCGACCCCAACAACATCCGGCTCGTCTACATCTTCTCCGACGGCGAGGCCACCGATGAAGGTCGTGGCGCTCTGGCGGCCGAAAGCGCCGGCGTCTCCTGGCAGTCCCTGGCCGACATCGTCGACGGCGGTGCGGTGCTGGGCTACGGCTCCACCGAGGGCGGGAAGATGCGCAGCTACGACGGCTCGCCGGCCACCGGCGAGCACACGCAGTCCGACTACATCACCGACGGCCAGGGAGGGCAGCCCGGGGTGTCGAAGATCGACGCCGACGAGCTCCAGAAGGTGGCCAAGGACATGGGGCTGCCCTACTTCCACCGCACCGGCGGCTCGGGTGACGACCCGACGAGCAAGTTCACCAACCTCGACATCGAGGCCGTCTCCTCCGACGGGCGGGCCAAGACCAACGGCCGGGTGTACCTGACCTGGCCACTGGGACTCATCGCCTTCGGTCTGCTGCTGTGGGAGATCATCGATCTCATGCGAGCCGACCGTCGCCTGCGTCTTCTCATGGGAAGGGGAAGATGATGACGATAGGAAGCACCTCCGGCGAGGTCCCCGGGCAGGGCGGAGCGGGATCCAGCCCGGCGCCGTCAACAGTGCGCAGGGTGCGCCAGGAGCAGACCGCGCCCCCTCGGAGCAGGAGCTCGACTACCTGCAGGAGGCGGACCCGAACGACGGGGCCTCCACGCCGGACCCCTCGGCCCCCGAGGACCCCAGGCGGCGCGAGGCGCGCCTCAAACGGCGCCGTCGACTCCTGGCGATCGGTGGGGTGCCCGCCGCGCTGGCCACCATCGTCTCCCTGTGGCTCGGGTCGATCTTCCTCATCTCCCTGGCCGGAAACCGTGCCGCCGCAGCCGGCCACTACGACACGGCCCTGTCGCGCTACCGCACGGTCGCCACGATCAATCCCTGGCTGGAGCAGTGGCGCGTCCACTTCAACCTGGGAACCGGTCAGCTCGCCGCGAAGGACCCGACCTCCGCGGTCACGACCCTCAACCAGGCTCTCAGTGAGGCCCCCAAGGCCACGGTCGACTCGAAGACCAAGGCGAAGGAGGCCGGCTCCCCGGAGTGCATGGTGCGCACCAACCTGTACGTCGCCCACCTCACGCTGGCGGCCCAGGCTCAGGAGAGCGGAAGCTCCCCGGAGGTGACCGAGCACATCGAGGCGGCCAAGAAGGCGGCCGACACCTGCGAGGTGCCGCCCCCGCCTCAGCAGAATCCCTCTCAGAGCCCGCCCCCCTCGGCCACGCCCAGCAGCGATCCGAGCTCGGACCCGTCGTCGCAGCCCAGCAGCAGCCCGAGTTCGGACCCGTCGTCGCAGCCCAGCAGCGATCCGAGCTCTGATCCGTCGTCGCAGCCCAGCAGCAGCCCGAGTTCGGACCCGTCGTCATCGAGCTCACCGAGCGTCCGGCCGACCCCGACTCCGGTCGATGACCGGGCCAAGCGCCTCAGGGACCGTAACAACGGCAGCGCGGGGGCCACTGAGGCGCCCGGCGGCAGTGGCGGCGGCGGGAAGCCCTGGTGAGCGGCTCCGATTCGGTGAAGGCCTCCCGCCTCGTCGTGGCGGCCGCGGTCCTGGATGACCTGGGGCACCCGACGACGCTGCTGTGCGCGGCCCGGTCCTACCCGCCCGAGCACGCCGGTCAGTTCGAGCTTCCCGGCGGCAAGGTCGAGCCCGCCGAGCGGCCCGAGCAGGCCCTGGCCCGCGAGCTTGACGAGGAGATCGGCCTGAGCGCCCGCCTGGGCCCCGAGCTCATCGCTCCTCGGCATCTGGCGGTTCCGGCGCCGTCGGACAGTGGTCCCGGTGACGACGCCCCGGCGTGGCCGGCCATGCACGGCTTCAGGATGCGGGTGTGGCTGGCTGAGCCCGCCCGCCCCGGAGACCGGGGCAGGGCCGGAGCCGACCACCAGCGGCTGGAGTGGGTGCCCCTGGACCCGCCGGATCGGCTGCGCCGGCTGCCGTGGCTCGAGGCGGACCTGCCGATCATCGACGCGCTCGTGACCGCCCTGGCGCGCTGATGCGGCGCTGATACGGCGCTGATACGGCGCTGATGCGGCGCTGAGGCGTCGCCGATACGACGGCGGCGAGCCTAGGAGCTCGGGCGGTTCCTCACAAGGGCCGCGCGTCCTCATAAGGGTCACGCGCTCAGGGCCGTCAGCAGCGCCGCTGACGCCGACCCGTCTCAGTTTCCTGACACTTCTATCGTCGACGTCATCTCCTGGGTTAGGGTGGCCTCATGCCGAAGATCCTGGGTTCCTCACTGGCCGAGCATCGAGAGCGCACGCGCACCGCCCTGTTCCGCGCTCTCTCCGAGCTCATGAGCCGGCGCAGCTTCGACAAGATCACTCTGTCCGACGTCGCCAACCACGCGGGTGTGGGACGCACAGCCGTCTACAACCACTTCGCGGACAAGGAGGACCTCCTCCTGGCCTTCATGGAGCACGAGGCCGGCCGGTACGCCGAGGAGCTCTCCCGGGCGCTGGCCGGCACCCAGGACCCGATCGACCGTCTGCGCATCTACGTGCGCCAGCAGGCCCTCATCGCACGGCACTTCCACTTCCCGACGTCGGGGCCGCTGGCCGGCTCCGTCTCGCGCGGGACGGCCGGCCGCCTGCGGGCCCACGGGGCGCTGCTGGCTCAGATGCTCTCCTCGATCCTCACCGACGCCATGGATCAGGGGCTCATCCCCTCCCAGGATCCCGAGCAGGTCATCCCCCTCATCCACGCCACCGTCATGGGCGGGCGCCCGACCCCCACGGATCCGGAGCAGCGCCGGGCCTACCTGGAGAGCCTGGACGCCTTCGTGCTGCGGGCGGTGGGGGCGCGTCAGCCCGCCCACGCCGTCCCGGCCATTCCACAGCCCCACGCCACCGAGCCCCTGGAGGGCGCCGAGGCCCCCGGTTCGCTTCATCACAGCGCGGTTGGCTGACAGCGTGAGCCACGGGCTGCCGCGCTTGCAGGTGGGCCTGGCAGACTTCCGCCCGTGAACCTGAGCTGGACTGACACCTGGAACGACCTGCTGGCCCACGCCTCGAGCGTCGTGGGCCTGGATCCCGGCGTGCTGTGGCCGGCGCTGGCGATCCTCCTCATCGTCCTGGCCTGGGCGCCTGCCCGCCGTTGGGGACGCACCCTGGTGACGATCGTCCATGAGGCCGGGCACGCCGCCGTCGGCTCATGGTGGGGCGACGCTTCCTCGGATTCGTGGTGAGCCGTGACCTGTCCGGGCACGCCGTCACCGCCGGCAAACCCACCGGCCCCGGCCGGGTGGCCACCTCGTGGGCCGGCTATCCGGCCCCGGCCGTCCTGGGGGCCGTCGTCGTGCTCCTGGCCCTCAAGGGGTGGGCGAGTGCGGTCCTGCTGCTGGGACTGGTCCTCCTGGCGGTCCTGCTGGTCATGTCCCGTTCGGTGCGCACAGTCCTGCTCGTCCTCCTCGTGGCCGCCTTGACCGGGGCCCTGTGGTGGTGGGGCGGGCAGTGGCGCGACGGCGTCGTCGCCGGGGTCGGGCTGGCCCTCCTCGTCGGGGCCTGGGACTCCCTGCGCGACGTCGCCGCCTCACGTGACCCGCAGCAGGACCACCGCACCCTGGCCCACCTGACCCGGGTTCCCGCCGGACTGTGGCTGGCCAGCTGGTTCCTTGTGGACGCCCTGGCCACCGGCGTCGTTGTGCTGGCCCTGCGCGACCTCCTGTGAGATGAGGGGTCGGGGACGAGTCCGAGCCCACGGCCCGAATGGCCTACGCTTCCTCCTGGCGACGTGGGGCCCGCAGTGCCCTCCCGCCGTCCCCGCCGACGTCGCTCACCGCGAGCCCACAGGCGCCGTTGCGGCCCCGGGCTCACCCCGCTCCCGGGCACTCCGGGATTCCCTCAAGGAGAACACATGATGCTGTCCCGCAGGACGTTCGGCCTGACCTCTCTGGGACTGGCCGTCTCGGCCACCCTCGCCGCCTGCTCGTCGAAGTCGAAGGACGAGGCCACCGAGGAGGGCAAGATGGCGCTCATCGTCTCCGATGCGGGCGAGGCCGCCGCTGAGGCGCTGTCCAAGGCGGTGGAGGCATTCACCAAGGAGACCAAGGTGGAGGTGGACGTCAAGCCCGTCTCCGACGTCTCCCAGGAGCTGGCCCGCGGGATCACGGCCGAGCCGACCATCGACGTCGTCGTCCTCAACCCGGCCCAGCTGTCCAGCTACGCCGGTTCCCTGCACTCCTGGGACAAGGGCTCGGCCGCCGTCAAGGATGCTCACCCCGCGCTGCTGACCAGCGCCACCCGGCAGGAGAGGGTCAGTGCCGCGCCCAGGGACGTCTCCACGCTCGCCCTCTACATCAACACCTCCCTGTGGTCGGCCGCGGGGCTGAGCGAGTCGGACTACCCGACCACCTGGGAACAGCTCGACCAGGTGGCCGCCAAGCTCACCTCCGGTGGCGTCGTCGGCCTGGCCCTCGACGCCACCTACACGCGTGTGGGCGCCTTCCTCGTCCAGGGCGGCGGGGGACTGACCAGCGCCGACGGCACGAAGGCCACGGCCTCCTCCGAGGGCTCGGTGGCGGGACTGACCCAGGTCAAGCAGCTCCTGTCCTCCGGCTCGGCCGGCTGGGGCGCCGACCTGTCCGCCGGGTCCGCCGCCGACGCCTTCGGTCAGGGGCAGGCCGCCATGGTGATCGAGACGGAGTCCCTGGTGAAGACCCTGGCGGACGCCTACTCGGGCGTCTCCTACAAGGTGGTCGAGCTGCCGGCCGGCAGCGGTGGCAAGGGGACCCTGCAGTTCCCCACCTTCTACGGCGTCGTCGAGGCCTCCAAGCACAAGGCCGACGCCATCAAGCTCGTGGAGTACCTCACCGCCGCCGAGCGGCAGGTGGCCCTGGCCAGTGCGGCGGGCACGGTCCCCGCGGGCAAGGCCGCCGGCGAGACCTGGAAGGGCAAGCACGCCGACCAGGCGGCATTCCAGGCCGGCGTCGAGTACTCCCAGCCCGTGCCCTCCGCCTCCGGCACCTCGGACATCATCGCCAACTTCGACAACGAGCTGCCCGGGCTGGCCGGGGGCGACCCGGCCGGCATCCTGAACAGCGCCCAGGTGAACCTGCAGGCCGTCCTGTCCTGACTCAGACGGGCGGCACCGGCCGACGACGTCGGGGCCGCCCCGAAGGGGGCGGGTGAGTGACCCAGGAACGGAAGAACAACGAACGAGGGTCCGGACCGTGATGGTCCGGACCCTCCGCCTGGAGCGGGTGACGGGAATCGAACCCGCGCTGTCAGCTTGGGAAGCTGAAGTTCTACCATTGAACTACACCCGCGTGGCACCGGTGGACGTGCGTCCCAGGTGCGTGCGGAAGTCTAACCCAGACCCCGGCCGTCTGCGCAAATCGGCTTCCGGAAGGGCCTGCGCACTGTGCAGGCGATCTCGCGCCCGCTACACTCGCTGATGGTTCCCCTGACGTCTCGATGCATGTGGTGAGCGCATGACTGATCCCATCAACCCTGACGAGCCCACTGTGCCCGCTGAGCCCGCTGAGCCCGCTATGGGCCCTCGCCCGGACGTTCCGGCGCTGCCCGCTGGGTCCGCCTCCACGCAGTACCCGTCAGGCGGGTACCCGCCCAACGGCGGCGACCTGCCCGGTTCCGGCGCCCAGCCGGGGTACGACCCTCAGGGGGCCTACGGGCCCCAGCCCGGCTACAGCACACCTCCCGGCTACGGGGTGCCTCCCGGTTACGGCGCACCTCCCGGCTATGGTCCCGTCCCCGGTTACGGTCCCCCCGCCTATTCGGGCAAGTCCAAGGTGGCCGCCGGCATCCTGGCGTTGCTCATCGGCACCCTCGGGATCCACAACTTCTACCTCGGTTACACGGGCAAGGGCCTCATCCAGCTCCTGGGCTCGCTCCTCAGCTGCGGATTCCTGGCCCTCCCGATCGCCATCTGGGCCTTCGTCGAGGGGATCCTCATCCTGACGGCCCGGCCGGGCGAGCCGCCGTGGGGCGTCGACGCCGAAGGCGTGCCGCTGAGCAGCTGAGGGTCGGTCTGGCCCTGCCGGGTCCCCTCGGGGCCGGAATCCGTATGACGCCTCTCGACGGACCTGGCACAATCGGGCCCGTGCTGCTCTCAGACCGCGATATCCGCACCGAGCTCGACGCCGGGCGGGTCGTCCTCGACCCCTACGATCCCGAGATGATTCAGCCCGCCTCCATCGATGTGCGCCTGGACCGCTGGTTCCGTCTCTTCGACAACCACCGCTACCCGGTCATCGACCCGGCCGCCAACCAGGAGGGGCTGACCCATCTGGTCGACGTCGGGGCCGACGAGCCCTTCGTCCTGCACCCCGGGGAGTTCGTCCTGGGGGCCACCTACGAGCGCATCACCCTGCCCGACGACGTCGCCGCCCGTCTGGAGGGCAAGTCGAGCCTGGGGCGCCTGGGGCTGCTGACCCACTCCACCGCCGGATTCATCGACCCGGGATTCACCGGGCACGTCACCCTGGAGCTGTCCAACACGGCTACCATGCCCATCAAGCTCTGGCCGGGAATGAAGGTGGGGCAGCTGTGCTTCTTCCGCCTGTCCAGCCCCGCCCAGGCCCCCTACGGCTCGGGCGCCACCGGCTCGCGCTATCAGGACCAGCGCGGACCGACGGCCTCCCGCTCCCACCAGTCCTTCCATCGCACCCGTGTCCCCGACATCCCGGCGGCCCCCGCCGACGACTCCGCTCCCATGTCCCAGGAGAAGCACCTATGAGCGACTCAACCGACTTCGCCGTCTCCCTGCCCACCGACACCGGCACCTTCACCGCCACCTCCATGCTGCCTGTCGGGCTGCTGGACACCAACCACGTCCTGCTCCTGGCCGACGACGTCGCCCCCGATGAGGTCGAGGCTCTGGCCCTGTCCCAGGACATCCAGTCCGGTTGGGTGGGGGTCTCCAGCCTCCAGCTCTTCCCGGGGGTCTCCCTGCTGGGGCCCTGGAAGGTCGACGCCGAGATGCGCCGCCTCCTGGGTGCTCCGGAGTGGACCACGCAGCTGATGATCCTGGACTGCCCCCGCATCCGTGCCGGAGCCCTGCCGGCCGAGCTCGCCGGCCTGGATCCGCTCTCCGACGCCTTCCCCCACGCCCAGCCCACGGGGCCGAGCTGGTGGCCCTCACCCGCCTGCGCGCCATCGCCCGGCGCCTGGCCGGCGCTCTGCGCCTCATTCCCGGTGGGGACAAGGAGGACCCGGTCCTGGTCGAGCCCAGCCCGGAGGTCTCGGCCTCCCTGACGGTCTACGCCCCGGTGTGGCTCGGCCCGGAGGACCTGGTGGCCGTCCTGCAGCCCATCGCCCCCGAGGTGAGTACCGCGCTGGAGGCCGTTCAGCCCCGGGGCGCCGTCGGACTGGACGCCATCGACCCCGAGGAGCTGGAGAGCCTCGTCGAGCGCATCGGCCCGGACGTCTTCGAGAAGGCCTGGCGCGGCTCGGAGAAGGTCCGCCAGGACACGATGCGTCAGGAGATCGTCGCCGCCGCCACCGGCAACGTCATCGAGGAGCTGCGCGACGGCTACGCGGTCGTCACCCCGGTCGACACCGAGCACGAGGGCTGGGGGCGCATCGAGGTGCGTGCCGGCGCCACCGACGGGCTGCCGCTGGCCGTGCGCGGTGAGCCGTGGGCGCGCGGGGCGGTCCTGTCCTACGACCTGCGCTGGATCCCTCAGGACCAGGCCGACGCCTACGCCGAGGTGGTCTCCCGCTCCCGGCGCCGTGAGCGTCAGACGGCCCGGGACCTGGTCGAGGAGCTCGCCACTGTCCTGGTCACCGCCGTCTCCGGGGTGGCCGTGGACGACGACGGATTCCTTGTCTCCCTGGGCGAGGACGCCGCAGAGGTCTAAGACCCGGGCCGGGGTCGCTCGGCACCGGGCGTGGTGCGCGCCGTGAGACGCTCTGAGCCGGCCCGCGCCCGCTGGGCGTCCCAGTGCCAGCCTGCGAAGCGGCGAGCCTCAACGAGCGTCCGGGCCCAGGCCACCGGCTCCTCGCCGCGCTCGGCCCCCGCCGCCAGATAGTGGCGCAGCAGGCCGGCAGCGGCCAGGGCGTCGTCGAGCGCGTTGTGGTGGCGGCCGATCTCCACCCCGGCCACCTCGCAGCAGGTGGTCAGCCGGCGCGACGGCGTCGTCATGAAATGGCGCGCCCACTCCATCGTGCACACCCGCGGCACTCGTGCGCCGCGGTCGAGCAGCCCCCGCGTCCCCAGCGCCTGGGTGAGGAAGCCGACGTCGAAGCGCGCATTGTGGGCCACCACAGCCCTTCCGGCCAGGTCGGCCACGAGCAGGTCGGCGACGTCGTCGAGGCCGGGTGCCCCTGATGAGCTCCTCGGCGACGAGACCGTGGATATGGGTGGGGCCCACGTCCACGCCGGCGCCGGGATCGACGAGCGTGGACCAGCTGCGCTCGACGCGACCGGCGGCGTCGGTGACAACGAGCGCGACCTCCAGGATCGAGTCCGTCGCGGGCGACAGGCCGGTGGTCTCCAGGTCGACGACGGCGTAGCCGACACCGGCGGCCTCGGACAGCTCAGCGGCCGTGGGGGCGGGGGCCGCCTGACCGGGAGCCATGGGGGAGCGGGGGCGCAAGGGGCCGCGGTCGGCGGGCGGGCGGTGGTAGAAGGGCATCAGCCCGATCCTCTCGCGAGCCGGGAGGTTTCGCAGACTCACGGCGCGTCGGGGCTCCTCCGGGACGGCCCGGACCAGCTCCCGGTGTCCTGTGCTCGCTGCCGTGCCATACGGCTCATGGACGGTGGTGGGGAGCCGACCCTCGAGGCGTAGGGTACGGTCACGAGGGCGCTCGGCCCGCCACGTCGAGAGCCGATCCAGGTGAGGAGGAGCGATGACCACCCCGGACACCCCTCAGGCGCCGGCCTCTGCCCTGCCGGCGCTGGCCGCCTTCCCCTTCCCGACCGCCCTCGTCGTGACCGGTGAGCCGGCCGCGGGTGACGGCGTGCTCCTCGAGGCCGGGGACGTCGACGAGATCTTCCCCTTCGCCTCGGTCACCAAGCCGCTCGTCGCCTGGGCGGCCCTGGTCGCCGTCGACCGGGGACTGCTGGACCTGGAGACCCCCGCCGGCGCGCCCGCGCCTGAGGGTGCGACCATCGAGAACCTGCTGTCCCACTCCTCGGGGATCGCGGCCGACTCCGATGAGCGCCTGACAGCCCCGGGGACGCGCCGCATCTACTCCAACCGCGGTATCGAGATCCTGGGGGAGCGCCTCGAGGAGGCCACCGGCACGCCCCTGGAGACCTGGGTGGAGACCACCGTGCTCGAGCCTCTGGGGATGGCCAGCGTTCTCATCCCCGGCTCGCCCGCCCACTCCGGGGAGGGCAGCGCCCGCGACCTGTCCCTGTTCGCCCGGGAGCTGGCCGCACCGAGACTCGTCTCGCCCGCGCTCGCGCAGCGCGCCCGCACACCGGTCCTGCCCGGTCTCGACGGCGTTCTACCCGGCTACGGGCGTCAGACCCCCAACCCCTTCGGCCTGGGGGTGGAGGTGCGTGGAGCCAAGTCCCCGCACTGGACCGGGGCCGGCAACAGCGAGCAGACCTTCGGGCACTTCGGCCAGTCGGGATCCTTCATCTGGGTGGATCCGGTCGCCCAGCGCCAGGCCGTCTTCCTGGGGGCCCGGCCCTTCGGGGCGGTTCACCGGCGGACGTGGTCCGAGCTCGGCGACCAGATCCTGGCTCTGTAGACGCTCGGGGCCGAGGAATTCTGGCCGCAACGACTTCGTCGTCCGTCCTCGTCCTGCCTGCACCTTGTCAGAGGCGCGACCGCTCGTTCTCACCGCAACGGGGACGTCGCAGCAGGGGCCCGGCCCACTGTCCTGCAGCCCTACTGTCCGGATCGGGACAGCCATCTGAGGGCGAGCGTACCCAGGCCGGCGCACAGGAGCGCGGCCAGGGCCATGGCCAGGTGGAAACCGTCAACGAAGGCCGCCCTCGCCTGATCGATGACGGGGCCGGCTGCTCCGGCGTCGAGCGTCTCCCCGAGCGTGGGGGCCACATCGGGACCGCGAAGACGGAACACGAGAGTCGCCGTCGAACCGAGAAGAGCGATACCCAAGGCGTTCCCGACCTCGTTGGAGGTCTCGGCGATCGCGCCGGCGGCCCCGGCCCGCTCTACGGGAACAGCCCCGACGGCGGTGTCGGCCACCAAGGAGAAGGAGATCCCGTAGCCGAGCCCGGCGACGACGGTGGAGGCGATGAACCAGCCGACACCTCCGGTGACGCCGGTGAGCAGAAGCAGGGCCAGTCCGCAGGCCATGGCGAGGTGGCATGTGAGCAGCGCCCGGCGCTGCCCGATCCGGTCCGCCAGTGCGGGAGTCAGGATGCAGGTGGTCGTCAGCATGACCGCACCAGGAAGGGCGAGCAGCGCCGCGGTGAGGACCGACAGCCCCAGGACGGACTGCAGGTAGACGCCGCTGAGGTAGGCCGCCGCGGACCACACGACCAGGGAGATCACACCGGTCAGAATCGCGATGGTGAAGATCTTGCTCCTGAACAGCCCGACGTCGACCAGAGGATGCTCCAGCCGGCGCTGTCTTATGAGGAACCAGGTCAGAAAGCCGGCACCCGCAGCTGCTGATACAACGACGAGAGGAGACGGGCCGTAGGCCGCCGCCCGCTTGACGGCGTAGACGGTCAGGAACATGCCAGAGGCCGACAGGGCGATGCTGGGGATGTCCACCTCGCCGGGACGGGTGGCCCTCACCTCGCGCAGCACGAAGGGGGCGGCGAGCAGGAAGGCCGCAACGACCGGCAGATTGATGAGAAACACCGAGCCCCAGAAGAAGCGGCTCAGCAGGAGGCCTCCGACGACGGGACCGATGGCGAAGCCTGCGGCGAAGGTGGCCGCGAAGATCCCGATCGCCAGGGAACGTAGGCGAGGGTTCTCGAACAGCTCGCTGAGGACGGCGAGCCCGGACGGCAGAAGAGTCGACCCGCCCAATCCCATGAGCGCGCGCGAGGCGATCAGCCAGCCAGGGGACTCGGACAGGGCGGCCAGGGCAGAGCCGGCACCGAACACGAGGACTCCGCCGATCAGGAACCTCAGGCGCCCATAGCGGTCACCGAGGTTGCCGAAGGTGATGAGCAGCGAGCTGACGGCGAAACCGTAGATGTCGAGGATCCACAGCGCCTGATCGGCGCTGGGCCCCAGGGACCGGGTGATGGTGGGCATCGCCAGAACAGCACCGAGCCGTCCATGGAGACCAGCAGCACCGGGCCGAGCACCACGAGAAGACCGAGCCAGGCGCGTCGTGGGACATGCTCAACATCGTCGAAGGATCTGGATGCTGCGGGAGAGTGAGCCTGTGTATCCATGTTCATCATGCTCAGAGTTCCCGCTCCAGGCAGCCAGTTCCCTGGAGCGGGTACACCCGGCAGGGATAGGCGCAATAGATGATGGGTGCCTACGCTGAGAAGGACATCGGCCAAGGAGTACCTGCAAGTGGTGATGATGAGGAGGCGGCGTGGAGACAGTGGTGGCCGCGGCGGCGGTCTCCGGCGAGACGCTGGGAGCGTTCCTGAGGACTCGCCGAGACAGGGTGACCCCTCAGGCCCTCGGTCTGAGCTCGTACGGAACTCCTCGACGCGTCCCGGGGCTGCGGCGTGAGGAGCTGGCCCAGCTGGCCGGGCTGAGTGCGGGCTACTACACCCGGCTCGAGCAAGGGCAGGCGGGTCGCGTCTCCGCCCAGGTGCTTGATGCCCTGGCTCGGGTCCTTCATCTCGACGATACCGAGACGGCGCACCTGCACAACCTCGCCCGCGGTCCCGCCCTGTCTCGGCTGGAGATGCCGGATGAGGAGGAGCCCGGCTCCCATGTGCTCGCGTTGCTGCATGCGTTGGGTGAGAGTGTCCCGGCGATCCTGCTGGGGCGGCGAGGAGATGTGCTGGCCTGGAATCGGACCGGACGTGCTCTGCTGGCTCCGCACCTGGATGAGGACTCGCCGCGCGATCCTGACACCAGGCCATCCATTCCGCGGATGTTCTTCCTGGACCCCGTACACCGCAGCCTGTACCGCAACTGGGACTACCTGGCGCGTATCCACGTGGGCTACCTGCGTCTGACCGCCGGCGCGCATCCTATGGACGCGCAGTTGGCCGGGCTCATCGGAGAGCTCGTCATGCACAGCCAGGTCTTCGCCGGGCTGTGGTCCACCGGCGGAGTCGCCGACTGCACCACCGGCCCGATGGATCTGAGCCACCCGGATGTCGGCCGCGTGAATGTTGATTACCAGATCTGGCTTCAACCGGACAGCCCTGATCACCGTCTCGAGGTGTACACGCCTCGAGACGACTCCTCGCGCAAGGCGCTCAGTCTCCTTTCCGCTCAGGTCTGCTGCTAGACATGCTTGATGGGGAGAGAGGCGTTCTCCAGGTCGCGGAAGTGTCAGGTCGCGTCCTTGAGTGTTTGCTGGTGCCTCGGTGGTTGACGTTGGTCCCGAGGGTGGTCTGTTGTCGGTGAAGCGCGTCGACGGTGTTGACGGGGCGGAGGCAGTGCGCCGCCCCAGCGGGCCGCCAGGGTGAGTGCCGCGAAGGAGGAGAAGGTGGGGGCTGTGTGGCGACTGACGGACTGTGTCGAATACTTCATGCGGTCATAATGTGCCCGGTATATCTATGTTCTAAGGGGTGCAAGACTTCATTTCCACACAATTATTCGCGAACTATTCTGGCTAATTTATTGATTGAGTCCTATCAGCCTGAGTATCGGTCGTCCTGCGGCAGTGTGCTGGCCACGCACCGGCTCTCTGTCCCTTCTTCCGCTCGTGCTCCTCGGCCTCAGTCGACCTCGACGATGACGGGGACGTGGTCGGAGGCGCCCTTGCCCTTGCGCTCGTCGCGGTCGATGGCGGCGCCGGTGACACGACCCGCCAGAGCCGGTGAGGCGTAGACGAAGTCGATGCGCATGCCCTCGTTCCTCGGGAAGCGGAGCTTCTGGTAGTCCCAGTACGTGTAGTTGGTGACCCGCTCGCGCGTGACTTCGCGCATGCCCGCCTCGGCGAAGGCGGCGAAGGCCTCGCGCTCCGGCGAGGAGACGTGGGTGGCGCCCTCGAAGACGCTCATGTCCCACACATCCTCATCTCTCGGTGCCACGTTCCAGTCGCCCACCAGCGCCAGCGGCAGGTCGGGCTCTTCCTCAAGCCAGGCGGCGACGTCGTCGCGCAGCACCCGCAACCAGTCGAGCTTGTACGTGTAGTGCGAGTGAGTGAGCTCGCGGCCGTTGGGCACGTACAGGCTCCACAGGCGCACCGGCTTCGCGTCCGACGCCGTACCCACCGTCGCCCCCAGCGCCCGGGCCTCCACGACCGGCTCGGCCTCAGGCTTGGACGTCCAGGCGGGCTGCTCCGGGAAGGAGGTGGCGACGTCGCCGAGCCCCACGCGCGAGGCGATCGCCACCCCGTTCCACTGGTTGAGGCCGTGGATGGCGAGCTCGTAGCCGGCGGCCTCGAAGGGCTCGACCGGGAACTGGTCAGGCGGCACTTGATCTCCTGCATCGCCAGGGCGTCGATGTCCTCGCGCTCCAGGAAGGCCAGGACGCGGTCGACGCGGGTGCGGATGGAGTTGACGTTCCAGGTGGCCAGGCGCATGGCAGCAGACTAGCCGGTACCCGACTCCCATCAAGCACTCACCAATCGCTCCTAGTCTGACGCCATGGGAACAGCACTTGTCACCGGGGCCACGAGCGGTCTCGGCCTGGAGATCGCCTGGCAGCTCGCCCAGGCCCGTCATGACCTCGTCCTCGTGGCGCGCACCCCCGAGCGGCTTCGGGAGGTGGCCGAGGAGATGCGGCAGTTCGCAGGCGTCCAGGTGGAGACCCTGCAGGCCGACCTGTCCGAGCGCGACGAGCTCGAGCTCGTCGCCGAGCGTCTGCGTGAGAAGAGCACACCCGTGGGGCTCCTGGTCAACAATGCCGGCTTCGGTCTGGGGCAGCGACTCATCGGGGGAGACCTGGCCCGCGAGGAGGATGCCCTCGACGTCATGGTCCGGGCGGTCATGGTGGCCTCGCATGCAGCGGCCGGAGCCATGGTGGAGCGCGGCCGCGGCGCCATTCTCAACGTCTCCTCCATGACCGCGCACACCGCCATGGGCACCTATGCCGCGCACAAGGCCTGGGTACTGCGGTTCACCGAGGGACTGGCCGCCGAGCTCGCCGGCACCGGAGTGACTGCCACCGCACTGTGCCCGGGGCTGGTCCACACCGGCTTCCACGCCGCGGCCGGCATCGATGAGACCCAGTGGAAGGAGCCGCTGTGGCTGGACGCCGAGCGAGTGGCCATTGACGGCCTGACGGCGGTGCGCCGCGGCCAGGTCATCTGCACCCCGAGCCTGCGCTACCGCAGCGCCAACGCCGTCCTGCGGCTGGCTCCCCGCTGGTTCGTGCGCCGGGTGGTCGGGCCGGAGCGCTCCGCCCAGGGCTGAGTGCCCCCGCTGGCCAGGGGAGCCGCGATCTGCAACGATCAACCCATGGCTTCCATTACCTTCCACGGAGACCCTGTCAGCACTGTCGGCGAGCTGCCCGCTGTGGGCTCGGCCGCGCCCGCCTTCGACCTCGTGGGCGCCGATCTCGCCCCGGTCACCAGCCAGTCCCTGGCCGGCCGCCGCGTGGTCCTCAACATCTTCCCCTCGGTGGACACCGGGGTGTGCGCCGCCTCCGTGCGCCAGTTCAACAAGCTGGCCTCCGAGCTGGACAACACGACCGTGGTCTGCGTCTCCGCCGACCTGCCCTTCGCCGGCGCCCGCTTCTGCGGCGCCGAGGGCCTCACCAACGTGGTCACCGGCTCGACCTTCCGCTCCACCTTCGGTGCCGACTACGGCGTCACCCTGGCCGACGGCCCGCTGGCCGGCCTGCTGTCGCGCGCCGTTGTGGTCCTCGACGAGTCCGGCAAGGTCATCTACACCGAGCAGGTCCCCGAGGTCGGTCAGGAACCCGACTACGACGCCGCCGTGGCCGCACTGTCCTGACTCCTCTCTTTCGCCCCGAGCCGCTAAGAGCCCGCCCCTCCGCACTACGCGGACGAGGGCGGGCTCTTGCCTCAGCGGGTGTCTACCCGGCGCGCAGCCCCTGAATCCCACTACCATCGGAGCCGTGAGCACCAACGACTCCCAGATCACCCGCCTGGCCGAGCTCGTCAACGAGCTGTCCGTCGTCCGAGGCAAGGTCACTCTCGCCTCCGGTCTCGAGTCCGACTTCTACGTGGACATGCGCCGCGCCACCCTCCATCATGAGGCCGCCCCCCCTCATCGGCCACGTCATGCTCGACATGCTCGAGGAGACGGGCCTGGGCACCGACGAGGTCGACGCCGTTGGCGGCCTGACCATGGGGGCCGACCCCGTGGCCGCCGCGATGCTGCACGCCGCGGCCTCGCGCGGCCTGGACCTGGACGCCTTCGTCGTGCGCAAGGCCGCCAAGGACCACGGCATGCGCCGGCGCATCGAGGGACCTGACGTCGCCGGGCGCTCCGTCGTGGTCCTGGAGGACACCTCCACCACCGGCGGCTCGCCCCTGGAGGCCGTCGAGGCCTTGCGTGAGGCGGGTGCCGACGTGCGGGCCGTCGCCGTCATCGTGGACCGGGCCACCGGTGCGCGCGAGCGCATCGAGGCCGCCGGCCTGCCCTACTACGCGGCGCTCGGTCTGGCCGACCTCGGCCTGGAGTGAGCACGTGAGCACCTGACGACGTCTGTCGTGGGTTCTGGTGAAGCCTGACTGGTGAGCGGACTCTCCTGCATCCAGTCTTTCGATTTTCGAAAGTTCGGCTACTCTTGAGGTATGGACGCAATCGGGGCACGAGTGAAGGAAGCGCTCGGGCGGCGTGGGCTCAGCCAGGTCGAGCTGGCTCGGTCGCTTGACCTGGGCGAGTCCGCGCTGTCCAAGTCGATCAACGGGAATCGAGCATTCTCAGCGGTGGAGTTAGCCGAGGTGGCGAACCGGCTCGATGTCTCAATGCGTTGGTTGGTGACGGGTGAGCCAGATCCCTATGAGGTTCGAATCCTTGCGCGGCATGACTATGATCGCTCGTCGAGGTCCTACTCGTGTGACGTGTCGGGTGATCGTGAGACTCTTGAGAGTATCGTACTCCTCTATCGACAGGCTCAGTTGGCGTGAGTGCTCCTGATAAACCGGCGACACCCGCTCAAGTGCGGGAACTTTTGGGAGAAGGATTTTCGCAGGAGTTTGCGAACAGGGTTGAAGAACACCTTGGGGTCGATGTCATCGTTCTGCCGCTGGGGAAAGCTGGTTACTCACTTCATCTCGGAGATCGACATGTCATTGTCGTCGGTGCTACAGACAGGTGGTTTCGCAGCAACTTCACCATCGCGCACGAACTTGGTCATATTTCTCGCCTCCAGCGCTGAGGGATGGGAGCAGGCGTGATGAAAATGCTGCCAATGCCTTCGCCGCTGAGTTGCTGATGCCTGAGGTCATGGTTCGATCTATGAGTTGGACCGACCCGAATCCTCATCTCATTGCAGAGCATGTCTGGAAGATGGGGATATCAACTCAGGCGCTGCGTGCGCGACTCGACTACCTCCGGCCACCTGTTTCGGATGCAGTGAGGTCGATTCTGGAGATGCCAACATCGCGGCTTATCAGGGATTCCCTCTTGTCTTCAGTGGCCAGTTCTGATGATGTCACTGAGAGGATGGCTCGGAGCGCCCGAAGGCGCTTCCCGCAGCATCTGCTGACCGACTTGCGGAAGGCTGTGGAATCCGGCCGTGCGCCACACGCCTCCCTGGCGTGGGCCTTAGGTGTTCCCGGCGAGGAGGACTCCGAGGAGAGTTCGGGAGAGCTTGCTCTCGACCTTCTTGATGGGCTGATCTGAAAATGTCTGGGCGACCTTACTTCTTCCCCGATAATACGGTTCTCATCAACATGGCGATTCTTGACCATGTTGAATTCCTGGATCGTTTCGTCCAGAAACGGGGGCGCTGGTGTGCCTCCATCGAGTATGAGTGGCGACGCAGTCATCGAGCCCTTGACCTGTCGAGTAAATTCGATGTGCAAGTGCGGAACATGTGCGGACAACCGATCCAGCCGGATCATGGCGATTATGTCGACATCCAACTGCTTCAAGAGCAGATGCGGGCTCCAGGAGATAGGAGAATCAAGCATCTTGGTGAAGCGGAGACAATTGTGCTGATACGCCGTCGTGCAGAGCTCATGGGGTCCATTTTTCTCACTGATGATGCTGGCGCGCGGAGTCAGGCCATTGCCGAGCCTGCTGTTAATCGATGTCTTGGGACGACGGAACTGCTCGCATACTTCGAGGTCGCCGGATGGATTACCCGAAACGTGGTGCATGCAGATCTCCTCGTCTTGCAGGAGGCTGGTAGGCATGTGCGTCCGTCTGTGGCTCGAGAATATGATCAGCTGGCTGATGGACTGCTTCTCAAAATGAAGAGAGCTGGTCTCAGCTCATGAAGGATCGTCTGTCGTCTTGTCAAGGTGCGGTTCATGTCTCGTCTGCTGCTCGCGATGCTGAGGTGCCCGCCGACCTGCCTGAGGGGGGAGCACCTGTCTGCGGCGTCCTCAGCAGACTCTGTGCCGGGCCCGGAGAAGGACCGGCCGGCCGACGTCCGTCAGGTCGGCGTCGGTCCCTGGCCCGCGGGCCCCGAGGCCTGGCCCACCGACCCCCGCTACGACCGCGAGCTGCTGGCGGACGGCGACCGGCGCAACGTCGTCGACCGCTACCGCTACTGGACCATCGCGGCGATCCGCGCCGACCTGGCCGCCCGCGCCCACCGGCTGCACATCGCTATCGAGAACGTCAGCCAGGACCTCAACATCGGCTCCATCGTGCGCAGCGCCAACGCCTTCAACGTGGCCGGCGTCCACATCATCGGCCGACGTCGCTGGAACAAGCGCGGCGCCATGGTCACCAACCGCTACCTGGACGTGCGCCACCACCCCGAGCCCGGCGAGCTGCTCGCCTGGGCGCGGGCCGAGGGATACGAGGTCATCGGCATCGACAACGGCCCGGGGGCCCAGCCCCTGGAGACCGCCGATCTGCCCGAGCGCTGCCTCATGGTCTTCGGCTCCGAGGGCGAGGGCATCAGCGCCGAGCTGAGCGCCGGCTGCTCCCGTCTGCTGCGCATCGGCCAGTACGGATCCACCCGCTCCATCAACGTGGCGGCCGCAGCGGCCGTGGCCATGCACACCTGGATCCTCCAGTACGCGGGGCCGGCGCCCGACTGATTCCGGGAGCCACCGACCCGCTGCGTCGGCCCGCCCCGCGGGCGGCAGGATCAAACCAGCCCTGAACAGGCCATGGAGCCCGACCTGGGACCATGATCCGGTTCACGTGGGTTCGAATTCGTGGAACAATCGGCCCCGCACCACTGACTCATACAGAAATCAGGAGGCACCCAGTGGCCATTGCAACCCCGGAGTCCTACGCCGACATGCTTGACCGCGCGAAGGCCGGCAAGTACGCCATCCCCGCGATCAACGTCACCTCGTCCCAGACTCTGTCCGCCGCCCTCAAGGGCTTCGCCGACGCCGAGTCCGACGGCATCGTCCAGATCTCCAACGGTGGTGCCGCCTACTGGTCCGGTTCCTCGCGCCTCGACCGCGTCAAGGCTCGATCGCCTTCGCCGCCTACGCCCGCGCCGTGGGTGACCTCTACCCCGTCACCATTGGTCTGCACACCGACCACTGCCCCAAGAAGCTCCTGGCCGACTGGATCCACCCGCTCCTGGAGATCGAGGCCGAGCAGGTCAAGAACGGTGAGCTGCCGATGTTCAACTCCCACATGTGGGACGGCTCCGCCGAGGTCCTCGACGACAACATCGAGATCGCCGTCGACATGCTCAAGCGCTCCAAGGCCGCCAACGTCGTCCTCGAGATCGAGATCGGTGCCGTGGGTGGCGAGGAAGACGGCATCAAGGGTGAGGAGAACGCCAACCTCTACACCACCGCCGACGACGCCTGGAAGGCCGTCGAGGCCCTCGGTCTGGGAGAGAACGGCCGCTACATCACCGCCCTGACCTTCGGTAACGTGCACGGCTCCTACAAGCCCGGCCACGTCAAGCTCCGCCCGGAGATCCTCGGTGAGATCCAGGAGGACGTGGCCAAGCGCCTCGGCGACCGCCTGTCCTCCAAGGTCGGCGACAAGAGCTCGCCCTTCGACCTGGTCATGCACGGCGGCTCCGGCTCCACCGACGAGGAGATCGCCACCGCGGTGCGCAACGGCGTCATCAAGATGAACGTCGACACCGACACCCAGTACGCCTTCACCCGCCCGGTCGCCGGCTGGATGTACACCAACTACGAGGGCGTCCTCAAGGTCGACGGCGAGGTCGGCAACAAGAAGCAGTACGACCCGCGCGCCTGGGGCAAGGCCGCTGAGGAGGGCATGGCCGCTCGCGTCGTCGAGGCCTGCGAGCGCCTCGGCTCCGTCGGCTCCGCCCGCAAGTGAGCCCTCACCCCGCACGGGGGTGAACGGCGACTGATCGCTGCGCGTGGCCCCGGCACCCATGTTGGTGCCGGGGCCACGTCGCGTTCGCACCGGGGTCGACGGAGGGGGCAACGGCGAACTAACCGATCGTTGCATTCTTGCAAAAAGGGTCGGTGATGGTGGTGCTTGCCGGAAGTGAGGCAGGAATCCGCTACCTGCCGGGGTAAACGACGTGCCGACCGAAGGGTGTCGTGCTGAGGGTCAGGTCACGGACTGCAAATCTTGCAGCAATGTGGGCGAAAATGTGTCATGATGTGTCGTCGCCGTAGAGCCGACGGGTCCGCCGTCGGTGACACGGCAGTCGCACCTTGCGGACGCCTCTGTCCGCGCCTGTCCCATGCGTCCAAAGGAGGACCCCAATGCGACTCATCTCCCGCCGCTCCATGCTCGGTGGAACTGCCGCGATCGCCGTCGCCGCGACCCTGGCGGCCTGCTCGAAGGGCTCGTCCGGATCCGGTGGTGACGGAGGTGTCTACTTCCTCAACTTCAAGCCCGAGGCGGAGCAGGCGTTCAAGACGATCGCGGAGGCCTACACCAAGAAGACCGGCGTGGCCGTCAAGGTCGTCACCGCTGCCTCCGGCACCTACGAGCAGACCCTGAAGTCTGAGGTCGCCAAGTCCAACCCGCCCACGCTGTTCAACCTCAACGGCCCCGTGGGCTACGGCAACTGGAAGGACTACGCCTCCGACTGTCCGACGCCGACTTCACCAAGCAGATGACGGATGAGTCCCTGGCCCTCAAGGGTGACGAGGGCAAGGTCGTGGGCGTGCCGCTGGCCATCGAGGGTTACGGCATCATCTACAACGCCGCCATTCTCAAGAAGTACTTCGCCATGGAGGGCGCCAAGGCCACCGCCGTCGACCAGATCAAGGGCTTCGACAAGCTCAAGGAGGTCGTCGAGGACATGCAGGCCAAGAAGGCCGAGCTCGGTATCGAGGGTGTCTTCGCCGCGACCTCGCTGGCCCCCGGTGAGGACTGGCGCTGGCAGACCCACCTGGCCAACTACCCCGTCTACTACGAGTACCGCGACGCCAAGGTCGATGACCTCGACGAGATCAAGCTGACCTACTCGGACAACTACAAGAAGATCTTCGACCTCTACCTCAACAACTCCACGATCAAGCCCACCGAGGCCAGCGCCAAGACGGTCACTGACTCCATGGCCGACTTCGCCCTGGGCAAGGCCGCCATGGTCCAGAACGGCAACTGGGGCTGGTCGCAGATCTCCGAGGTCTCCGGCAACACGGTCAAGGCCGAGGACGTCCACTTCCTGCCGATCTACGTCGGCGTCTCCGGCGAGGACAAGGCCAACATCGCCATCGGTACCGAGAACTACCTGACGATCAACTCCCAGGCATCCGAGGAGGCTCAGAAGGCCACCAAGGACTTCCTCACCTGGCTGTTCACCGACGCCGAGGGCTCCAAGCTCGCCGCCGAGAAGCTCAGCATCATCGCGCCCTACAAGGCCTACGCCGAGCTGGCCCCCTCCGACCCGCTGGGCAAGGAGGTCGCCGCGGCCATCACCACCAAGGACCTCACGCCCGTCAAGTGGGTCTTCCCGACCTTCCCGAGCCAGGACTTCAAGGACCAGCTCGGTCAGCACCTGGCGCAGTACGCCTCTGGCAGTGAGGACTGGGCGAAGGTGAAGGACTTCTTCGTCACCGACTGGGCCTCCGAGAAGAAGGCCTCCAAAGGAGGGCTGACACCAACGAGTCGCCCGAGCCTACCGCCGAGGGCGCTGCTCCAGCGGGCATTGTGACGGCGACTCATCTCCCCATCCCCTCTCCTTTCGGGGCGGCACGTTCGAGCTGTTCGTCTCGCACGCTGCCGCCCCGGAGGGAGCCCTCTGGCACCCGGCCGGCCCGGTGGGTGCCGGCTGCACCTCGAGGTAGATATGACCAAGGCACTGAAAAAGTTCTTCCCAGTATTTGCGGGGCCAACTCTGTTGGCCTTCATGATCGCGTTCATCGTCCCCTTCTTCATGGGGCTCTATCTCTCCTTCACCAAGTTCAGTACCCTCACCAATGCTCGGTTCGTGGGCACTGACAACTACGCCAGGGCGCTGGGGGAGCGCAGTGACTTCCCGCAGGCTCTCCTCTTCACCGCCGTCGTCTCCGTCATCTCCATCATCACGGTCAACCTGGGTGCGTTCGCCCTGGCCTACTTCCTGACCCGCAAGCTGCGCGGCACCAACTTCTTCCGTGCCGTTTTCTTCATGCCCAACCTCATCGGCGGCATCGTCCTGGGCTACACCTGGCAGTGATGCTCAATGCGATCCTCCAGCGCTGGGGCCAGACGATCGTCAACGACTGGCGGCTGGGACTCGCCGGCCTGGTCATGCTCGTCAACTGGCAGCTCATGGGTTACATGATGGTCATCTACATCGCCGGTCTGCAGAACGTGCCGCCCGAGCTCATCGAGGCCTCACAGATCGACGGTGCCGGCAGTGGCAGACGCTGCGCAACGTGACGCTGCCGATGATCATGCCCTCGATCACCATCTGCCTGTTCCTGACTCTGGCCAACACCTTCAAGATGTATGACCAGAACCTCGCCCTGACCAACGGTGCGCCCGCTAAGCAGACTCAGATGGCCGCGCTGAGCATCGTCAACACGATGTACAAGAAGATCGGCCAGGAGGGTGTCGCACAGGCCGAGGCCGTCATCTTCTTCCTCATTGTCGCCGCCATCGCGCTCATTCAGCTGCGCGCCACTCGTTCCAAGGAGGTCGACGCGTGAGCACCGCCGTCCAGACTCAAGTCCCCGGTTCCACCGCCCCTGCCCGTCAAGCCGGTCAGAAGGTCGCGCCGCAGACAGCGGGACAGAAGATGCTCGTGGGGCTGCTGGCCGTCCTGGCCTTCGTGTGGGTCATTCCCCTGGCCTTCATCCTCATCAACTCCTTCAAGGGCAAGTTCTACATCTCCGACAGTCCCTTCGCCCTGCCGACCACGGGGACCTTCGCCGGCCTGGACAACTACGCCACCGGCCTGGCCCTCTCGGGCTTCGCCAGCGCCATGGGCTGGTCGCTGTTCATCACCGTGGGCTCCGTCGTCGTCATCGTGTTCCTGACGGCAATGACCGCGTACTACATCACCCGCATCAAGACGTGGTGGACCTCCATGATCTACTACGCCTTCGCCTTCTCCATGATCGCTCCCTTCCAGATGGTCATGTTCCCCACCGTCAAGGTGGCCGACATGCTCGGCCTGGCCACGCCCTGGGGCATGATCGTCCTCTACCTCGGATTCGGCGGGGGGCTGTCGGTGTTCCTGTTCGCCGGCTTCATCAAGTCGATCCCCATGGAGATCGAGGAGGCCGCCTACATGGACGGCTGCTCGCCGCTGCAGACCTACTTCAAGGTGGTCATGCCGCTGCTCAAGCCGACGGCGGTCACCGTGGCGATCCTCAACGCCATGTGGGTGTGGAACGACTTCCTCCTACCCAACCTCGTCATCGGCCAGGACGAGCGCTACAAGACGGTCCCGATCGTCATTCAGTCTCTTGTCGGCTCTAACGGCAACCGAGACATGGGCGCCCAGATGGCCATGCTCGTCTTCGCCATCGTCCCGATCGTGGCCTTCTACCTCTTCGGTCAGAAGCACATCATCGAGGGCGTGGCCGCGGGGGCGGTCAAGGCTGATGCCCGCACACGAGTCCTGATACGGGCGGTTCCTGAGGCCCCACTGCCGGCCTTGAGAACCGTCCGTATCATGTCCGCCTGCTACTGCCCGAGTCCGCATGAAGGAGCTCCCGTGGCGCTGTTCCCCAGCCCTGACAGTCCGGCCTACCGGGCCTGGTCCGCAGCGGCGGACATCGTCATCCTCAACGTTCTCACGCTGGCCGGTTGCCTACCGGTGGTGACAGCGGGAGCCTCCCTGACGGCCTGCGCCCGCGTGGCCGGTGAGATGGCGGCCGACGACGCCCCGGCAGTCATAAGCGCGTGGTGGCGCTCCTTCCGCCTCAACCTGCGCCAGTCCCTGGCCTGGTGGCTGCCGGTGCTCGTCCTGATGGCCCTGAGCGCCTGGGAGTACCTGCTTCTGTCCGGCTCCTCCCTGGGGGAGCGGAACGGCGGCATGAGCGGTGCACTGTCCGGGCTGGTACTGGCCGGGGGAGTGCTCCTGGCTGCGATCCTCATCTGGCTGCTTCCGTTGGTCGCCTTCTTCGATGCCCCGGTCGCTCGGCACCTGTCCAACGCGGTCCGTCTCGCGGTGGGGCGTCTCGGAGCCACGGCGCTCGCTCTGGCGATCGTGGCGGCGCCGATGATCGTCTTCTGGGGGCTCGCGGCCGCACGGGTCGCGGTTGTGTGGTTCATGGTCCTCATCGGGCCGGCCTTCCAGATCTACCTCATTGCCCTCCTTCAGCGCGCCACCATGGTGGCGCTCAGCAGCGCTTCGACGTCGGAGTCCTGAATGCTGCGAGTGTGGTAGTGGTGAGTGAGGCGCACCCGCGCAGCGTCGTGGCCCCGGAATCGACTGATTCCGGGGCCACGACATCTCTGGGTGCTCTTAGACCCCCTGGCCGGGCCAGCCCTGCTGGTTGTTGTAGGGCTGCTGGTAGGGCTGGGTGGTGGGCTCGGCGTAACCCGGCTGGTAGGGCTGCGGCGTTGGCTGACCCGGCTGGACTGGCCAGCCCTGCTGGTAGGGCTGGGTGGTGGGCTCGGCGTAACCCGGCTGGTAGGGCTGCGGCGTTGGCTGACCCGGCTGGACTGGCCAGCCCTGCTGGTAGGGCTGGGTGGTGGGCTCGGCGTAACCCGGCTGGTAAGGCTGCTGAACCGGCTGGCCAGGCTGACTGAAAAGAGCCTGATTGGGGTCGTAGCCCGGAGCGGGAGCTGCATAAGGAACGAACTGGGAGTGGTTCTTCTTCCGCTGGTTCATGACGACTGCGGTGACAGTGCCGCCCACGATGGCCACGGCGAGCACCCCGACAAGCGCCCAGACCCACATGGGAGTGGAGCCGCTCTCCCCCTCGGAGTCCTGTGAGGCTGTCTTCTTGGGAGCCTTGTCCTTCCCCTTGACCTCGTGCGAATCCATGTCGTTGAAGGTGACCTTGTTGCCGTCAACCTCGCCGCCGTCGGCCTCGGTGACCTTGCCGGGGAAAGTGACGGTCTGCGAGTACTTCACTCCAACGGAGGGGGACGAGGTGGACGAGTCTCTGGTCTTGACGATGTACTCATCGCCCTCGTGCGTGATTTTGCTTTTGCCGTTGTCGATACTGTCGCCGCCCTCGATGGTGCAGGTCTGGGAGTCTCCGTTGTCTTTGAACGTGGCTGTCGCCTTGCCACCGAGACTGCTGCCGTAGAACGAGTCCCCATCGCAGTTGCTCTCAGACAGAAAGCCAGAACTGGTGTTGTCGGTCATGACCACCTTCATCGTGAAGGTGTCGTCCTCGTTGATGACGAAATCAGCGGAGCCCTCGAACAGGGCCGGCGAGTCCGTGGCCGTCGGGAGGCCATGCGCAGGCGCGCCGCCCAGGGCCAGAGCGGCGGATACGGTCAGGATGAGGAGGGCCGCCAGCGCAGAGCGTGGTGCGGAGATACGGCGGACGGTGACATCAGGCATGTACCTCACCGTATCGTCTCTTCGCCCGCTTGGTCGGGGAACAATGACGAGGGTCTCGCCGCTCGGCTCCGGTAGGCTAGACGACGGTGTGTCCACCGGCACGCCATCACTGAAGCCAGGGAGCAGCCATGCCAGCCGTTGTCGTCGTCGGGACCCAGTGGGGGGACGAGGGAAAGGGCAAGGCGACTGACCAGCTCGGTCAGGACGTCGACTACGTCGTGAAGTTCAACGGTGGCAACAACGCCGGACACACCGTCGTCATCGACGGCGAGAAGTTCGCCTTCCACCTCCTGCCGGCCGGTGTGCTCACTGCCGGGGTCACCCCCATCATCGGCAACGGCGTCGTCGTCGACCTGGAGGTCCTCTTCAGCGAGATCGCTGAGATCACCTCCCGCGGTAAGGACGCCTCCAGCCTCCTCATCAGCGCCAACGCCCACATCATCCCCTCCTACAACCGGGTTCTGGACCGCACCACTGAGCGCTTCCTGGGCTCGCGCCAGCTGGGCACCACCGGCCGTGGGATCGGCCCACCTACGCGGACAAGATGAACCGCGTGGGCATCCGCGTCCAGGACCTCTTCGACGAGTCGATCCTGCGTCAGAAGGTCCACTCCGCCCTCGACCAGAAGAACAGTCTCTTCCTCAAGGTCTTCAACCGGGCGGCCATCGATGCCGACGCCGTCGCCGATGAGCTGCTCTCCTACGCGGACCGGGTTCGCCCCATGGTCGTCGACTGCTCGCTGCTGCTCAACAACGCCCTCGATGAGGGTAAGACCGTCCTGTTCGAGGCCGGCCAGGCCACGATGCTCGACATCGACCACGGCACCTACCCCTTCGTCACCTCCTCGAACCCCACTGCCGGCGGCGCCTGCACCGGCACCGGCGTGGGGCCCACCCGGATCGACTCGGTCGTCGGCGTCGTCAAGGCCTACACCACCCGCGTCGGGGAGGGGCCCTTCCCCACCGAGCTGCTTGACAACACGGGTGAGCGCCTCCGCACCGAGGGCGGCGAGTACGGGGTCACCACCGGCAGGCCGCGCCGCTGCGGCTGGCACGACGCCGTCGTCACCCGGTACGCGGCACGCGTCAACGGGCTCACTGACCTGGTGATGACCAAGCTCGACGTCCTCACTGGGCACGAGACCATTCCGGTGTGCGTCGCCTACGACATCGACGGCACCGTCACCCAGGAGATGCCGCTGACCCAGTCCGACTTCCACCATGCCGTCCCCGTCTACGAGGAGCTGCCCGGCTGGAGCGAGGACATCAGTGAGGTCCGCCGCTTCGCCGACCTGCCCCGGGCGGCCCAGGACTACGTGCTGCGCATCGAGGAGCTGGCCCGCTGCCGCATCTCAGCGATCGGTGTCGGGCCGGGTCGTGAGGCCACGATCTCACGCCACGCGCTCATGGGCTGACGACCTCGAGGGGCCCGTATGACCGGCCGTGCTGTTCCTTCGCCGAAGGCGGTGGGCAAGCCCGGAGGCTTCGACGCCGGGCGCGCTGATCGTCGACGGCTCTTCAAGGGGTACGCCTCTGCGGCGCTCGGCATCCTGGCCGTGTTCACTGGTCTGCATGGGCTTGCTCGCTCGGACCTGCCACTGGGGCTGTTGTTCTCATTCGGCGGTGCAGGTCTGGCGCTGTACGCCGTGGGGCGGTTCGTGCTCTATCGGCGGCTCCGGAAGGCCGGCGACCTGTGGCGGCAGGTCGACGGAGGGGTCGAGTTCGGGCCGGCTCCCTATCCCATCTGGGACTACCTGTCCGTCGCTGTGACGACGATCGGTGCACTGGCCCCCATGGCGGTGATCCTTCTTGCTGGATCGTCCTACCCTCGCGCCTTTCGGGTATTCCTGGTTGCCGCTGAGCTGTTGCTTCTGTGCATTGCGATGGGAGCCCTGCTGCTCCGCGGTGGGCGAGGGCTGCCGATTATTGTGATGACGCCTGGTGAGGTGCGCTTGCGCATCGACGGTCCGCGTTACGCCCGCATACCCTGGTCGAGTCGCCCGGGTCTCGAGCGGAGCGTCGTTCACCGAGGTAGCAGGCATGCACTGATCACAACCACGACGGGGCAGCGGGTTCTGCTCCCGATGTTCTCCGTGCCCATCGGCTACGCCCAGCTTCAGGCCGTGCTCGGCTTCTATGCCACACATGACTGGGACAGGGCGGGCCTCAGGACTGATGAGGGACTCCTGCGGGTACGAGAAGCTGACAGCGAGTCCCGCACGCACGGGCGAGCGGATGGAGCAGGCGGTATCTCCCTACACGGGAGTGCCCTATCAGGCCTCCCCCTGACGGCGGTGCGCCTGATGCGGTGACAGCGGATGACGCCCCGCGCGACATCGGGACACCGTTCATGGCCTCCGAGACCATCGCCTCAGCAGAGGGGACTGGCGGGCGCAGGCGGCGATTCTCGTGCGAGGAAGCGGACTGCCGAATGCGTGACCGGCCCAGGTGGTTTCTGACCGGGGCGCTCGTGGTGTTCGTCGCTTCCGGCTGTTCCACGAGTGTCTATCAGGTTGGAAGCATCGTCCTGGAAATCGGTGCCAGCCTGCTGATCCTGCTTCACGGTGCGGTTCTCTCGCGGGCTCAGCACAGCCGCGAACGGGCGGAGCGACGATGGACCTGGGGAGCCGACGGGGTCCGTCTTCGAGGTATCCGGTTCGTGCCCCTGGCCATGCATGCGGAGGCTCTGGCACTCGTCGTGACCGCGGTGATCGGAATGTGGCTCGCGACGGTCACCGACCGTGTCTTGGGATACGACCTCGGCCTACCAGTACTTCTGACCGCGGTGCTTCTGCTGAGCGCTCTGACCGTCGGGGCAACCACGTTCCGGGCGCGTCACGCCACAGAGATCACCGTGAACGCGGAGGGTCTGCATCTGATAACAGGCCCCGGCCGGGACGTTCTCCTGCGTTGGCGGGATCGGCCGTACATTGTCGGAGTTGATCGCCGTGGGGCAATGGTTGTTGACGTCACTCCTGGTGGCGAGACATCCGTGACCCTGAGTGCGTCGCCTCTGCTCTACACGGATCTCCAACGGATTGTGGAGTTCTACGCCAACTGCCCGGAGGCGAGCAGTGAGCTGGCCACCGAAGCGGGCCTGGCAAGAGTGCGCGCGCTGAGCAGTCGCCTCTGAGGGCCGGTGTCACTGTGGTCGCGTCGGTATCTCGGATGCGCGCAGCAGGCTCGAGGGGCCTGTCGTCTTTATGGGTCTGACCATGTACCCGTGAGATCAGTAGCTGCTGTAACCGTTCTGGTTCGGTGGCAGGTGCAGCCCACCGGTTCCCGACGGCGCGGGATTGTGACTCTGTTGATGACCCTGCTGGTAAGTCTGCTGGTACGGCTGCGGAGCAGGTGAGTAGCCGAGCTGCGACCGGTACTGTGGACCGAACGCGCCTGCTCGGAGAGGCTGCTGCTCCAGCGCCTCCAGGTACCTCTGCTCTCGGCTCTTCTTGTTCGCGTTGCCGATCAGAGCGATGACTCCGCCGACCACCGCGATCACAACGAGCGCCACGGTGATGATCATCAGTCCGGTTCTTGAGCCGGACGAGGAGGTCGACTGAGGCTGAGAGGCGGCCTGGACAGCGTCCTGACCACGGGTCTTGTGATCGTAGAAGGTGTCGAATGAGACCTTGTTCCGCTCATCTCCGTCAACCTTCCCTCCGTCGGCATCCGTCACCTTGCCGGGGAAGATGACCGAGAGGGCCACTGAGCTGTTCTTATCCGCCTCGGATGCGGAGTCCACGTGGGTGTCGACGACGTACTCATCCCCGTCATGAGAGACGTAGTTGTTCCCGAATATAGATGTGGTGAACGTGGCCCTGCAGGTGGGTGTCCCGTTCTCGTTGGAGAAGGTCACCTTAGGCTTTGAGTTAGCTTTTGAGAAGCTCTTCTCGACGCAGAACTCTTTGAGGGCCTCTTCTCTGGAGGCTGGTGCAGTGGTCAGGAAGGTGGTCGTCACCTTGTCGTCCGACTTGATGGCGATCTCAATGCTGGCCTTGTCCTCGCCCGAGTCCTCTGTCGGAGTTGCGGCATTCGTGGGGGCTGCCACCACCGCCAGGGGGAGTGAGGCGGCAAGACAGAGCATGCCGACGAGACTCGTGGCTGGAGTGTGCCTCGGGGCGGGGTAGCGCATGGACGGGCTTTCACGTTGAGAGGGTGGGACGATTGGAGAACGCGGCGTAGGGCGTCGCTGGTTGCGAAGATCCTTGCGTCGTCGCAGAGGCTCAGCCCCAGGTGGAGGGCGGGGGACCTGCCTGGTAGCCGGGACCGGGAGGAGGCGGAACCGGTCCCGGAGGCATCACGCCGCTCGGTCCGGGCTGGACGTAGCCCTGAGCGGCGAAGTCCGAGGGGGGCGGAGGGACTGCGCCGGGAACCTGCATCTGGCCGGGAGCATAGGGCTGCTGCGGCGCGTATCCCATCGCGCCGAACGCGTGGGCCTGCTGCTGGGCCTTCTTCTTGCGGTTGCTGAGGAACCAGAACACACCACCGCCGATCGCTCCGACCAGCGCAACCCCCACGATCACCCAGACCCAGGGGAAGGCAGGAGCGTCCTTGCCGCTGACCCGGTACTCGTCAGGCTTGGTGAAGGTCACTGTGTTGCCACTGACCTTGCCGCCGTCGGCGTCTGTGACCTCACCGGGGAAGGTGACGGAGAGCGTGTAAGCATCCTCAACGTCGTTGGAGGAGGTGGGTAGGCCCCCGGCATCGGTGTCGACAACGTACTCGTCACCTTTGTGCTTGATGAGTCCATGGCTTTTGGAAATATTCTTCGACTTGCTGGTGAATGTGCAAGTCGGGAAACCATCGCGTTCGGAATAGGAGGCTTTCATGCCTTCAAGGATCCCGGAGACCTCGGATTCGTCACACGCGTCCTGCATGGCCTCCTTGACGGAAGAGGATCTACTCTTGCGCTGACCCACGATGGTCATGTCGTAGGTGTCGCCCTTGTTGATGACGACCTTGATGGACGTTGTCATCTCATAATCGCTGCTCGCAGCGGGGACGGCGGCGTGGCTCTGAGGAGTCAGAAGCATCAGAGGGATGAGAAAGGAGAGAAAGACGAGTGTTTCAGGGAAGCGGCGTCGGGGGATAGTCACTGCCATGGTCCTCATCCTAGAAGAAGGTCGGTGATGATGGGGCTCCCGCATAGGGAGTGATGACGCAAGGAACGGTGTTGTGGCCCCGGATCGTCAGATCGTGGGGCCACAACACCGGGAGGGGGAAGGAATCAGTAGGCACTCTGGCCGGGCTGACCGTTGTCGTACGGAGGCTGACCGGGCTGCTGGGCCTGGGGAGCACCGTAACCCGTCTGCTGGCCTGGCTGCTGGGCCTGGGGGGCTCCGTAGCCCGTCTGCTCGGGCTGGGCCTGCGGGGCGCTGTAACCCGTCGGCTGGCCGGGCTGGGCCGGGAACGCCTGGTTCGGGTCGTATCCCTGGGCGGGAGCCCCGTAGGGCGCCTGGGTCTTGTTCTTCTTGCCGCGGATGATGAAGAAGGCGACCAGGCCACCGATCAGCACCAGGGCGCCGACGCCGACGAGGATCCAGACCCACATGGACATGGAGCCGTCCTTGCCCTTCACCGTGTGAGTTGCGCCGTCGGTGAAGGAGACCTTGTTGCCCTCGACCTTACCGCCGTCGGCCTCGGTGACCTTGCCGGGGAAAGTCACCGACTGAGAGAAGCTGATGTTCGCATCAGCAGAGTCAGTGCCGAAGTCGGGGGTCTCGACGGTGTACTCGCCGTTCTTGTGGGTCACCAGTCCCTTGCTTTCGGAGACCTTCTCGGTTCCCTCCGCGGTGCAGGTGGCGGTGTCGCCTTCCTCCTTATAGTTGACCTTCATGTTCTTGACGCTCTTGGCGCCAGGGGTCTTGAAGGCTTCGTCAGTGCACGTTTTTTCCAGCGGGATCTCTGTGCTGGTGGACATCACGAACTTGGCGGTGTACGTCTGATCGGAGTTGACCACGATGTCCATGGAGCCTTTGAAGCTGAGGGAGTTCTCGTCCGCAGTGGGAGCAGCATGCCCCGGGGTGCCCACCAGTGCGAGGGGCGCAGACAGGGCGAGGGCGGCAAGAGCCGTCAGTACGGAGAGGGGTCTAGGGATGCGGTGAGCGATGGCAGATGTCATGCCCTCACAGTAGCGGTTTCGATGTCAGGTTGTAACCGGATCATCATGGGGAACGTTCCCCGCCTCCGGTGGGACGTTACCGGGGCTGCTGCGGCGGGCGCTGAAAGTCCGCGGGGCTATGCCCTTCCTGATAGGGCATCTGCGTGTACCCCGGCCCGGGCGGCTGATGCCCGCCCCCGTTCTGGGCTCCGTGGGTGCTGAAGGCGCCAGGGTGGTCAGTGCCCTGAGGTGACGGGAAGACGTTGGCACCCAGGCCCGGGTCGGCGTACGGGGCGTAGCCATCGCGAAGGTTGGTGACGGGATAGGGGTGGTTTGCCGCCGGCATCGGCTGCGGAGCGCCGGGAGGAGACTGATACGGACCCCCGATGTAGACCTCCGGAGGCATGACGTCGGTGGCCGTTGCCCCCTGAATGGCCTCGCCGTACGGGAGTGGCGGAGCCGGCTGTTGGGCTCGGCGGGTCCTCAGGACGTATACGACGACGCCGACAATGACGAGGAGGAGGGCGACGGCGCTCGCCGCCGCAATCATCCACCACTGCAGGTGGAACTTCCCGTCCCCGCCCTCGGCGTGGGGAGCCTCAGGGCTCTCCAGCACGTTGTCCCAGGTGACCTTGTTGTCGTCATTCCTCCCGTTGGACTTCGTCACCTCTCCGGGGAAGGTCACGGCTATCGAGACCTTCATTCCTCCCGCAGCGCCCTGGGAGGAGGAGCGGGAGTCGTCCTCACCGAGCTGGCTCAGCGCGTCGGGGGACAGGTCGAAGACGTACTTCCCGTCCTGGTGCTTGATCGTCCAGACGTCGGTCTGCAGGTCGTTGAGTGGAACCGACTTGGCAGTGACCTGACACGCCGGGTGCCCGTTGTGGGACGTGTAGGTGTAGTTCGCCTTGACGTTCTTGGGCAGTGGAGTGGACTTCTCGAGCTTCTTCTCGGTGCAGCTCTCCCTGGTGATGAGCGGCAGCCCCGACGAATCCCACATGATGTAGGTCAAGTCGGCGGTCTCGTTGTCATGGATGACGAAGTCGTAGTGAGCCCCGCAGCCGGTCAGCAGCAGCGCGAGGCCGGCCAGTACCGTCACGACCACGGGTCGCCTGACAGCGCGGGAGTCATGATGCATGCGTCGAGTCTAGAACGGTGCGGGGACTACTCGGACGGCTCAGGGTCGCCCTTGCGCTGCTTCCGTGGTGCGTGGCCGGTGCTGCGCCGTCGCAGGACGGCCACAGTCAGGCCGCCGCCGAGCAGGATCAGGCCCGCGGTCAGCCAGACGCGGTAACGGCTCCACCACGACACGCCCTGGCCGTCCCGAGCGTGGCCCGAGGCGCTCACGCCCTTGGCCACCGTGTCCGGGTCGCTCCAGGTGACCGTGGTGCCCGAGACCTTCCCCCCCACCGGACTGCGTCACCGCGCCGGGAAAGGTGACTGAGACCCTGGTGTCGACGATGCCCCTGAAGGACGTGCTGCTCGGCTGGGGCGCACCCGGGCCGCCCGACGGTGCGGCGGACGCCTCCGGGGCGCCTCCCTCTGCGCCGCCGGCTCCATTGGCGTCCTGGGAAGGATCGGACGGGAAGGGCTGGATCGTCACCTTGTAGACGTCGCCGTCGCGCACGACGATCGTGTTCGGCTCGGCCTGCGAGGCCTGGGGGACCTTGACCCCACTGATGGTGACCTGGCAGCCGAGTCCGTCGTCGCCGGTGATCGGCTCGGCCTTGACCGTGGTGCCCGCGGGCACGCCCAGGGCAGTGGGGTCGGAGTACTTCGAGCAGTCGGGGGCCTTGCCCCGGGGGAAGACGGTTCCGGTTGTATCGCGCATCTCCAGGACGACGTCGTAGCTGCCCTGGAGCTGATGGTCATGTCCATGCGGGCGGTGCAGGCGGCCAGCGCCACACACGATGCGGCCACCACCACGGCCGTTCGAAGGGCCCGGCATGCCTGCTGGCGGAGCCGGGTGCGCGGGAAGGGGTGCGTAGGACTGGACGCGGAGGACGGCGCAGAGGACGGCACAACGGACATGCGGGCACGCTACACGCTCGTACTGGACCTTCACTGAGGGCGGAACGACGCCGTTTCAAAGGCGGCAAAAGCCGCCATCCTCCCGAATGTGGCCGATCACATGCCGGTATGGCCGGAGGGAGAGGCCGAGTTGGGACCTTCGGCAATGTGACCTGAGGCGCCGGGTGGGGGAGTATTGCCCTCGACCGAGCGAGTCGGCAACGGCGCGCTCAACCGGATCAACATACCCAAGGAAGGGACTCGCATGACTGTGTCTGAGAAGGACGTCCGCGCCGCCGCGCCGGCTAACGCCCCTGAGGATGTCATCGAATTCGTCACGCGTATCGCCGAGCTGGCCAAGCCCGAGAACGTCTACTTCGCGGACGGTTCGCAGGAAGAGTGGGACCGCCTGACCACCGAGATGGTGGAGTCGGGCATGTTCACCCGCCTCAACCCCGACAAGCGCCCCAACTCCTTCCTCGCGCGCTCCCTGCCCAGCGATGTCGCCCGTGTGGAGTCCAGGACCTTCATCTGCTCCGAGAAGGAGGAGGACGCCGGCCCGACCAACAACTGGTACGACCCGGCCGAGATGAAGAAGATCCTCAACGAGAAGTTCGACGGCGCCATGCGCGGCCGGACCCTCTACGTGATCCCCTTCTCCATGGGTCCCCTGGGCGGCCCCATCTCCCAGCTCGGTATCGAGCTGACCGACTCCCCCCTACGTGGTTGTCAACATGCGGATCATGACCCGCATGGGCGCGGCCGCCATGGATCTCATCGCCGAGGGCCGCCCCTGGGTCCCGGCCGTCCACTCCGTCGGCGCCCCCCCTGGCCGAGCACGAGAAGGACACCGCCTGGCCCTGCAACGACGAGAAGTACATCACCCACTTCCCGGAGACCAACGAGATCTGGTCCTTCGGCTCCGGCTACGGCGGCAACGCCCTGCTGGGCAAGAAGTGCTACGCGCTGCGCATCGCCTCGACCATGGCCCGCCGCGACGGCTGGATGGCCGAGCACATGCTCATCCTGCGCCTGACCGACGAGAAGAGCGGCAAGCAGTACCACGTCACCGCCGCCTTCCCGAGCGCCTGCGGCAAGACCAACCTCGCCATGCTCCAGCCCACCATCCCGGGCTACAAGGTCGAGACCGTCGGTGACGACATCGCCTGGATGCGCCCCGGCCCCGACGGCCGCCTGCGCGCCATCAACCCCGAGGCCGGCTTCTTCGGCGTCGCCCCCGGCACCTCCTACGACACCAACCCCATGGCCATGGACACCATGAAGGCCAACACCATCTTCACCAACGTCGCCCTGACCGACGACGGTGACGTGTGGTGGGAGGGCATCGACGCCCCGATGCCGGAGCACCTCATCGACTGGCAGGGCAACGACTTCACCCCGGCTGACGCCGCCGAGGGCAAGAAGGCCGCCCACCCCAACAGCCGCTTCACCACTCCGGCCTCGCAGTGCCCGATCATCTGCCCCGACTGGGAGGCCCCCGAGGGCGTGGCCATCGACGCCATCCTCTTCGGCGGTCGCCGCGCCACCAACGTGCCGCTGGTCGCCGAGCAGTACGAGAACGCCCACGGCGTGTTCATCGGCTCCGCCGTGGCCTCCGAGGTCACCGCTGCCGCCCTGGACGCCAAGGTCGGCTCCCTGCGCCACGACCCCATGGCCATGCTGCCCTTCTGCGGCTACCACATGGCCGACTACTGGTCGCACTGGCTGGAGATGCAGGAGAAGCTGGGCGACAAGTTCCCCAAGGTCTACCAGGTCAACTGGTTCCGCAAGGACGAGAACGGCAAGTTCATCTGGCCCGGCTACGGCGACAACTCCCGCGTGCTCGACTGGATCGTGCGCCGCGCCTCCGGCGAGGTCGAGGCCGTCGACGGTGTCACCGGCCGCTACCCCAAGTTCGAGGACTTCAACCTCGAGGGCCTCGACCTGGGCGAGGAGGAGGTGGGCCAAGATGTACGACATCGACCCCGAGGCCTGGGCCGCCGAGATGGACGACACCGAGGAGTACTACAAGCAGTTCGGTGACAAGCTCCCCGAGGCCATCAAGGAGCAGCTCGCCAAGTTCCGTGCGCGCATCGACGAGGCCAAGAAGGCCTGATCGCTGCTGAGGTTCTTCCCCGCGAAGGACTCTGACGGGGGCTCCGACCGGTTCGCCGGTCGGAGCCCCCGTTCGTTCATCCGGGGCGACGTCGGAGACGGGATGGTGAACGGTGCCCATCGGAGAACACGAATCGGCACCGTGCTCGCCACTACAGTGACGAAGGGCCGATGGCGAGGGCTTAGTCGCTTTCCCATCGTGCCGGAGACGTGCAGCAGCGTGGAAGGTGCCGAGCATGGAATGGCAGGACAACGGCCTCAGCGACGGTCGTGGGGACCTGTTCGACGAGACGCTGGGCCAGTCGATGCGGTGGCGGGCGACGGAGACGAGCGATGGGCGCCTGCTCCTGCGACGCTCGGTGGTGATCCGCTGCTGCGCACTGGTGGCGCTCGTGGTGGGGGTGCCCGGCATGATCTACAACGCTCTGCCGCTGATGAGCCCCTACATCACCGAGCATGAAGTCAAGGACACCATGGCCGTGGTGATCATGTTCGGCATCCCAGTGGTCTGGGCGATCAATGTCCTGCGGCGTCAGACGGTGCTGAGTAAGGACGGCATCGCTATGCGACGCCTGCTGTTCACCGAACGGCGCCCCTGGGAGTCGGTGGCATCGAGGCTCACGCTGTCGACGCTCGATCTGACTGAGGGGCCGTCGTCGCCCAGCGGATTCATTGAGCGGACTCGGATCGCGATCGAGAATGGTGACGGTGATGACGCCATCAGGCTTCCCGGATGCGTCATCGGGATGACCTGGGGAAAGTCCCGCGACCGCGCTTCTGCGGCTGTGAGGGACCTGCAGTACTACATCTACGCGCGGGGGTGGGGTGTCTCGGAGGATGCCGCTGTCAGCGAGGCCCCCCCATCTCGTGGAGGCCCGAGGCCGGCACGGGGCGGAGAAGACGCTGCAGCGCAGCCGCCTGGTGCTCTGCACCCCGGTCTGGCGCAGAATCAAGGAGCACCTGTGCAACGGTGGGCTCTTCCTCATCGGTCTGGGGGTGCTGTTCATGGTGATCGGTGGTCAGCAGCTGTTCTTCGAGACGGCCTTGCTCAGCGGATCGGATATCGCCTTCGCGGTGTTCTGCCTTCTGCTCGGGCCGGTCACCATGACTATCCGCTCCACAAGATCTACGGGTGCTTCCAACGAGTCGTCGTGGACGAACGTGGGATTCGCGCCGGAAGACGCTCGTGCGTCTGGCCGGAGTCCCGCGCCGGACTGTTCGTCGCCGGGGACCGGATCTTCGTCGTCCACGGCAACGGGAGGCACCTGGCCCTGGATGGTGCCGGTGTCATGTGGGGGAGCTTTCAGCGACGGCAGGAGCAGCTGGTCGCCAGATGCGAGGCGATCTGGCTCTGGGGGGTCGCCCATGGCGCCACCCGGGAAACCGGTCGTTATGTTCCCCTTGAGAATGCCGGCATGCAGGAGGAGCGGGAGATTCTCGAACGCGGGATCGGATTAGCGGTTCCTCATCGAGGTCAGCCCGCTTGATTCTGTGCGGCCAGGGCCTGGTGGCGTCGGACGAGGAGGATGATGGCGATGATCCAGCAGGCCGAGCCAACGCCTAGACCGGCTACGAGTGGCCATGTGAACATGCCGAGGGTGGGTTCTGGGATCATGCGAATCGGGTCGTCGTCGCCCAGGCCATCACATGAGACCCGGTACTCTCCTGACGTCGTCGCTGTGAACTTCAGGACGGAGTGATATGCAGAACCCTCGGTTGTGATGCGTGTTCCGGTGCTGCGGGTGGTAGCGATGTCCTTACCCTCAGAGGTGGTGATGGAGCAGATGTCGACGAACTCACCGTCCTCTACGTACAGGGTGCGCTCGTCACCTGCGCTTAAGGTGATTCGCTGGCCGTTGGAGATGACATCTCCGTCAGTGGCGGTGTTAACGGCGACGACTGCAAAACCGATTCCTACGACGCTGAGACCCAGGATTGGGCCGGCCACGAACAGAAGGATCGCTCCGACCAGCTTCCCGGTGTGTGTCGGGCGGGGGCGCGGATACCCGTATGGAGGCGCAGCCTGATACTGAGGCTGGTAGGGAGGCTGGTACGGCTGCTGGTGTGGAGGGGTCGACATCGGTCCGTTTTCTGGGTGTGCTTCAGTTGTTGTCGTAGCGTAGCAAGTCAGGCTTTCGGTGAAGCGGCCTTAGGTGCCTCAGCCGTCGTCTCCCTCGACGAAGGAGACTCCGTGCTCGTCGGCAGCGCGGAGCAATCGCTTGTCGCGTGTCCACAGGCTGGCGCCAGGGACCAGCACCACGGAGCCGAGCAGGTGCGCATCGACGGGGCTGAGGCCCCGGCCCCACAGCGCACGCGTTGCGACCAGAGCCAGCAGCTCGTCATGTGAGAGGGTCGGGAACTGGTGGAGGTGCGACAAGTGCTTGAGGACGTCGTCTCTGGCTTTGAGTGAACCCATCGCCAACTCCTCCACCACGAGTGGATGGGCCCCGATCTCGTCCTCGTGCAGCAGGTTGACGAGTACTGGATCCGAGTGGTGGAAGTGATCGATCCATACCGATGTGTCGACGAGGATCACTGGCTGGCGCTCCGACGTCGTGGAGCGGCGCTCGCCTTTCGATCAGAGCCGCCGAGGGCTGCGAGGCGACGTGCGCTCTCCACCCTGACCAGGGTCTCCAGGCCGGCGCGCAGCAGCTCGGTGCGTTCGGTGATGCCCGTGAGCTCCTGGGCGTTGGCAATGAGCTCGTCGCTGAGTGTCACAGTGGTTCGCACGATACCTCCTGCATCAGTTCTGTCATCAGATGGTGCAGATTCTAGTGCGTCTGCCCTGTGATGGCCAGTGGTCGTCATGAGCTGACCGATCTCTCTCGACGGGGCGAGCAACCACTGCGGGCCGGTGGTGATGCCGGACAGTGGGATGGGGATGAATAGGAAGAGATGGGCCCTCGTTCTGGAGGTCACCGCTGTGTAACGTGCCGTCATGCACGAGTACTCACCTGACGGGCTCATGTCGTCCGGCTCCGCTCAGGCTGTTCCGGGCGCTGACGGCGCGCAGACGGGTCAGCCGCTTGACGAGACCTCCGCCGACCTGGCGCTGCGAGCCACCCGGTACCTGCGCACCCATTTCCGCGAACGTGTCACCATCGGGGACCTCTCGGCGCACCTCGCCTACAGCCCCTCCCACCTCACCCGGGTCTTCACGGCCGCCGTCGGCACCTCGCCCATGGACTACCTGGCCGCCTGGAGACTGCATGAGGCCAAGCACCTCCTCATCACCCACCGGTTGGGCGTGGCCGAGACCTGCCACGAGGTCGGCTACACCTCGGTGGGCACCTTCAGCCGCCGCTTCCTGCGCGACGTCGGGACCCCGCCCGGCGCTCTGCGCCGCATCGCCGACCGGGTCGCCGAGCGAACCCAACCACCCGTGAGCCTTCTGGTCCCGGCGGTGGCAAGGATCCGCATCCGCCCGGAGGTTCCTGAGGAGATGCGCCGCTCGCTCGGACCCGCCCCCTATCAGTGGATCGGGACCTTTCCCCGCCCCGTCCCCAGCGGGTTGCCGGCCACCGGGACGCTGCGTCGCGGTATTGACGAGGTGGAGCTGCCCGTGGTCCCAGGCTCCCCCTGGATCCTCGCCACCATTTTTCCCGACGGCGCCGACGTCCACGAGCAACTCGCCCCCACACGCCCCCTCGTCGCGCGGCTGCGTGTCCCTGAGGAGCCTGTCGTCGGCCCCGTCACCCTGCCGGTGCGCGCAGCCCTTCCCTGGGATCCGGCGGTCCTCGTGGCCCTGGCGGCGATGGTGGTGTGACGGTCGTCCTCGGCCCCGTAGGTCAGGACAGCAGGATCGGAGTCGTTGGCGGCGTACCGGTCGGTCTACCGTCGAGGAACGTCAGGACGTCCCTCGACATGCAGCCGGACACGTAAGGAGCCACTGATGACCGACACCACCGCCAACGCCCAGCCCGCCGAGCGCCTTGCCGGCTTTCCCTGCTGGATCGAGCTGTACTCCCCGGACATCGACGCCTCGGCCGCGTTCTACCGAGACCTTCTCGGCTGGGAGATCACCCGTGCAGAACCGGGCGGGCCGCTGACCACCGAGGTGCATCACGACGGTCGGCTCATCGGCTCCTTCGAGCCCGCCGGAGCGGCGCCCGGGGACCCTGGCTGGCAGGTGAGCTTCATGGTCGACGACGTCCGCGCCGCCGCCGGAGCCGCGGAGACGGCCGGTGGGAGCGTCGTTGTGGAGCCCACTGACGTCACGGAGACCATGGCCTACGCCCTTGCCTCCGACCCCGACGGCAACGTCGTCGGGCTCCTGGAGGACGAGGACTGCGAGGGGCCCTACCCCTACCAGGCCGGGATGCCGGTGTGGTTCGACGTCCTGGCCAGTGACCTGGAGCCGGCTGAGCGCTTCTACCGGGAGGTCGCCGGGTGGCCCACCCGCCGGCTGACCATCGCCGACCAGGAGCAGGACTTCTACACGAGCGTCGTCGGGGGCAGATCCGTGAGCGGCGTCGGTCGGGCCGGCTACTTCGGTGAGGAGGTCCCCTCGCGCTGGCGCATCTACTTCGGGGTTGAGGACACAGACGCCGCAGCCCGGCGCGTGCGCGAGCTCGGAGGAACTGTCATCGTCGAGCCCTTCGACTTCACGTTCGGGCGCATGGTGGAGGTCGCCGACCCGCACGGTGCTCGCTTCCTGCTCACCACCTTCTGATCCTCACGCAATAGCCGGGCGGGGCCACTGGTGGTCCCGCCCGGCTGCGTCCGGGAAGCGAAGGCGCTGAGAGAAAAGTGAAGGCAGAAGGAAGCACCCTCATGGCCGGACACGGCCCAGGTTACTCCGCCTCTCTGCCCTCGACGCCTCCATCCACGTCGCGGTTCCCCTCCGCCGCAGCCTCCGCGGGGCCCAGCAGCGCCAGGATCCGCTCGGTCTGCCACGGCAGGATCCCGCCCTCACCGAAGACCAGCTGGGCCTCATCCGGGTCCTCGACGATGTCGTCGGCCAGGAGCCCCAGAAGGTGCGCCAGCGGCATGCGCCGCCCCTCCAGCAGGTCGAGCAGGTGCGCCAGGACCCGGTTACTGCTGCGATCCAGGTTCGCCACCTGGTGCTCGCCCACCCCCACGGGCAGGTCCCACCAGATGAGGCGGCGCTCAGCGAGGTCGATGACGAACGGGGTCGCGTTGAACGTGGGAGAGACCAGGTCGAGGCGCTGCATGACCGTGGAGGCCTCGAAGACCTCCCCGCTCTGCGGGTCCGCACCGCGGGCCATCGCCCCCGCCCAGCACTCGGGCACCTCACTGAGCCGGTGGTGGGAGAAGGAGTGGACCGTCATGACGACGTAGCGCCACCCCAGCCGCAGCGCCTCGGCCAGGGTGACGTCAATGAACTCGGCCGCCCCGTCGGGCGCCGAGGTGAGATCGCCCGAGTGGACGGCCGCCGTCGAGCGCAGGTTGTAGTAGGCGATCTGCTCGGTGCGCGTGAAGTCCTCGGAGACGAAGAAGGCCGACAGGTCCAGGTCCACCCGGGTGTCCGGGCTGCCCTCGGCGGCAGCAGGTCCGGCAGGCCCCGGGGCCTCGGGTGGGGCCTTGGGCAGGTCACGCCAGTGCAGGAAGAAGCGGATCGTCTCGCCCTCGGGCAGCGGCAGGCGGGTGCCGCGCCCCGCCGTGCGCATGCCCGGCGAGGCCGAGCGAAGTCCCACCGGAGCCGTGTAGCCCTCGTACATCCCCTGGTCGACGGCGATCCGCCCCAGGTGCGCCCGCCGGCGCAGGCCTCCTCGACGGCGCGAACCACCGCCGCGTCGGTGGGACCGGGGCGACGGGTGGAGGTGATGAGCGTCGTCTTGGTGCCCGTGGCCGCCTTGATGGCAACGACCCGCCACGGCAGCGTGTCCGGTCCGGGGGAGGCGAAGTACTCCCACAGGCGCACCAGGACGGGCAGGGAGACCTCGGGCGCGACTCGGGCGAACTCGGCGACCACGCGCTCGCGGGCGGCGTCATCGGCGCACAGTTGCAGCAGGTGGTTGAGCCGGCGGGCGAAGACCCCGGGGCGGGTGGCCAGGAGACGAAGGGCGTCATCGACGTCGCGGCTCCCCAGCACCTCCTCCAGGTGGGAGGTGAAGCCCGCTTCGGCGCCCCCGGAGTCGACCTGGCGCAGGAGCGCGGCGGCACGCGGGAAACGACGCGCGTAGTCGCCGGGGCGCAGGTGACGGGCCAGCCGCTTCCACCGCTCGGAGCGCCGAGCCATCTCCTCGGCGGAGTCCCGGCCGTCCTGGACTGCCCGACGGCGTCGAGCAGTCCCAGCAGCCGGCGCCGCTGGGCGCGGGAGAAGGAGGGGAACCGGCACGGCTCGGCCAGGGAGGTATCACCACCCGCCATGGCGACCGCCAGGCGCAGCACGTCGGTGACGGTGCGGTAGGAGGCGGAGAAGTCCAGGTCCGGGAAGGTGACAGTGAAGACGGCGAGATTCTCCTTGACCGTCATGTGTGGTGCCCACTTGGGGCCGAAGTCGCGCAGGGCCGTCAGGTCGGCGCGGTCCTGGGCGCTGAAGGGTGTTTCCTGGGCGACGAGGTCGGCCACGATCCGCTTCAGGTCCTGCTGCGTGGCCAGGCCCAGCTCGGTGAGGGCGCCGTCGTCTCCCGGCAGGGGCTCGCGGGGACTGGGCCGGTAGCCCGGCAGGATCCGGGCCCCCACGACGTCGCCCAGGTAGTGCAGGGCGGCGTTGACCAGCAGCGTGGCCTCGGAGGCGGTGCGGACCTGGACGGGGAAGTCGGGGTAGAAGGGCCGGTACTCGGCGGCCGGGGAGCCGGAGGTGAGGCGGGCGGCGGCATTGACCAGCGCCCACGCCTGCTCGGGGGTGGTGAGCTCCTCCCGGGCCGGGTTGGAGAGCCGATAGCCCAGGGCCCGCAGTGTGGTCAGGGCCGTGTCGACACCCGCGTCGCTGCCCCGCTGCGGCGCGGGCGCCTCATCCCGCGACGCCGTGGAGGACGACGCCACTGGCCCTCCGGCGACGGGCGGGACGTAGACGGCCCCGAGACGGCGGATCGTCACCGCGCTGAGCTCCGCGGCGGCCTCAGTGCCAGGGTCAGGGGCGGCCGCCTTGCCGGCTCCTGCATCGAGTGACCTCCTGACAGGGGACTGATCGACTTCCACCCGGGCCTCCTGATGCCTTGCTGTCCGAGGCCTCGACGCCCCGGAGTCGACGCGAGCCTAGCTGTACTTCCTCGGGTGGTGGGGGAGAGGTGACTGGGCTGCCTCAGAAACGCCCGTAGGAGCTCTCCAGGAGCGTCTTGAGGGAGTCGATCTCCACCTCCACCGAGCTGAAGCCGCTTGACACCATGACGCCCTGGTCCCCGACCTGGAACAGACGCATGAAGAACCCGTCGTTCGTGGCGCGCAACCCGTAGGGGAAGCCGTAACGCTGCTCCAGTGCCTGGGAGATCCGCCAGGCGTAGTCGGCGACGTGGCGCTGGTCGAAGCACAGACGATCCTCCGCTTCCCGCTCGGAGTGAGTGACCACCTCGATGCACCAGGTGCCGGAGAATCGCGACCGCTCCGCGACCCAGCCGTCTCCGCGCAGGATGGGCTCGTCCCACCGGATATCGGGGCGTCCGCCGAGTCCCCTGAGCACGCTCTCGACGGCTGCTCCACTGAGGACCTGCTCGACGACGGAGAGGACCTGGGGGATGGACAGTCCGATCCGCATCGGGATGACCCGCCAGTTCACCGGAGGTCGGTCGGGACCGGTGGGAGCGGGCGTGGAGGCGGCCAGCCTGCGAAGCTCGTCCATCGTCATTGCGGGCCCGGGCGAGTCCATTCCCCGGTCCTCCAGAAGGAACTCGATAGCGTCCTTCTCGATCTCATTCTCGTCCCCGCCGGGGCTGGCGGCGAAGACGCCGTAGTCGCCGAAGCCCTCGGAGCCGGCGAAGCGAATGTCGATGAGAGGGCGCCCTCCGGCCAGGCCGGCGACGACGTCGCGCATACTGATCTGGCCCCCCTCGCTCCTGAGGAGGTCGCGCGGGATGAGGACCTGGTCCCCGGTGGTCTCGGCGGTGACCATGAGGCCGTCGACCGTGCCGGTGAAGGAGACCAGGCCCAGTCCGGAGTCCCCCATGTCCCATCGGAAGGTGAAGGGGCGGCGCCACTGCGGAGGCATGAGGGCCATGTCGTTGGGCAGGGCGCCGAGGGTTTTCGCCGTGGTCTCCTCGAACAGGTCCCAGTTGACGACGTAGGCCTCGCCGGGTCCCCACCAGTCGGTCACCTCGCTGCCGAGGTCCACCCCCCCACAGGTAGGGGTACAGCTCGGCATCGCCGTACTTGTAGATCAGGCGCTCCTGGGTGTCGATGGGGAACCCGCGGTTGTAGGAGTCCACGGTCAAGGAGTACTCCTCGCCCCACGGGCGGTAGCGCGGCTCGACCTCGATGACTCGTTGCCCGAGCCGCCAGCGGAAGAAGACATTGGGGCCGTACATGGACAAGGAGCCCTCACCCAGGAACTCCGCCGTCTCGAGCAGGAACCGGTGGACGTCCGCCTCGGTCAGGGTGGTGCCCATGAGCGCGGCCACACGGTTGAACATCTCCACCTCGGGGTTCACGTCGCTGTTCACCAGGTTCTCCGTCCGCCTCGCCTCCAGTCGTCGTCCCCAGAGTAATTCGCCGTTGTGCGGATTTCGCTTACTCGGCCTGCTCACTGGGGGCGGTCGCCCGGGACCGGTGAACCGCGGCTCTCCCATCAATCAGGGATATGTGCCCGCCCCAGGGCGCGCGGTGCCCGCGATTCCGGGCCTCATGCGGCCTTCATCATCTAGGCTGTCGCCGTGAAGATCCTGCTCCTCGGCTCCGGCGCGCGCGAGCACGCCCTGGCCCGTGCCCTCGCCCGTGATCCGCAGACCACCGAGCTCATCGTCGCCCCCGGGAACCCCGGCACCTCGGCCATCGCCACGAACCTCAACATCGACCCCAGCGTCCCGGAGGAGGTCGTGGCCCTGGCTACGCAGATGAAGGCCGACCTCGTCGTCGTCGGCCCCGAGGCGCCCCTGGTCGCCGGTGTCGCCGACGCCGTGCGCGACGCCGGGATCCCCTGCTTCGGCCCCGGCGCCGAGGCCGCCCGCCTGGAGGGCTCGAAGGCCTTCGCCAAGGAGATCATGACCGCCGCGGGCGTCCCCACCGCCGAGGCCGCCGTGTGTACCACTGAGGCCGAGCTGGCCGCCGCCCTGGACCGCTTCGGGGCGCCCTACGTCGTCAAGGAGGACGGCCTGGCCGCAGGCAAGGGCGTCGTCGTCACCGACGAGCTCCCCGTCGCCCTGGCCCACGGCCGCGCCTGCCTGACCCGCGGCAGCGGTCGCGTCGTCGTCGAGGACTACCTAGACGGCCCCGAGGCCTCCGTGTTCTGCGTGTGCGACGGCGCCACCGTCCGCCCCCTGGCCCCCGCCCAGGACTTCAAGCGCCTCCTCAACGGCGACGCCGGCCCCAACACCGGCGGCATGGGCGCCTACTCCCCACTGCCCTGGGCCCCGGCCGACCTGGCCGAGCAGGTGGTGCACGAGGTCGCCCAACCCGTCGTCGACGAGATGGCCCGCCGTGGCAGCAGCTTCATCGGCCTGCTCTACTGCGGCCTGGCCCTGACCGGACGCGGCCTGCGCGTCGTCGAGTTCAACGTCCGATTCGGCGACCCCGAGACCCAGGCCGTCCTGGCCCGCCTGACCTCCTCCCTGCCCGAGCTCCTCCACGCCGCCGCCACCGGCCTCCTCGCCGAGGCCCCCGAGCCCACCTGGTCCGAGCAGTGCGCCGTCGACGTCGTCATCGCGGCCCCCGGCTACCCCGGAACCGTCACCACCGGCGGCACCATCACCGGGATCGAGGCCGCCGAGGAGCTCGACGACGTCCACGTGCTGCATGCCGGCACCGGCACCACCGAGGGCGGGGAGCTGGTCGTCATCGGAGGTCGGGTCCTGTCCGTCGTCGCCCTGGGGCCAACCGTCGAGGCGGCGCGGGAACGCGCCTACGAGGCCGTCGAGCGCATCGAGCTCGAGGGCGCCCAGTACCGCACCGACATCGCTCACGCGGCCAGCGCCGACAGTGCTGGCAGCGCCGATGGGGCCGACAGGGGTGACGGGGCCGAGTAGAGCCCCCTCGCCATCGCGACCACGGCCCATGGCTCGCCTTCTGCCGAACCCCCGAAACCGCGCCGTCAGGCACGCCTACGAGGAACGGGGAGCACGACGCGCGCACTTCTTCCGAGACTAAACGCACACCGGTCTCCGCTTTCCTGAGGGAGATCTGTGGCTCCTCGGCGGTTGGGTGGGGTGTGCGCCGGCTCCGGTGCTGACCCACGTCAGCGTTTTGTCCGGTCGGTCGGGAGAGGCGGGAGGTGAGATTCGTTCCCATCCCGTCGGTGGGATTTGCTCCGGTCGCAGCCCGACTCCCCTGACGATCCGACCCGGATGAATGGGCGAGATGGCGCGGTAAGCGGGCGGACGTCCAGTGGTGACTCCCGCAGGCGACGCCGCGGCTCGGAAACGGACACAGGGTGCCCGCCGATGGCAGGATGGGGGTATGACTCAGTCCGCGAGCTCCGCCTCAGTCGGTCCCGGAGCCTCAGCATCCGGCTCCCGGCCCCCCGCCGTCCCAGGGTGGGAGCACCGCTCCAGCGGCAAGGTTCGGGACGTCTACGCCCCCAGCTCCGACGGCCCGTGGGCCGGGCAGGACGTGCTCCTCGTGGTCGCCTCGGACCGTATCAGCGCCTACGACCACATCCTGGCCACCCCGATCCCGGACAAGGGGAAGGTCCTCACCGCCCTGAGCGCCTGGTGGTTCGAGCGGCTCGCCGACGTCGTCCCGGGTCATCTCGTCTCCCTCGACGTTCCCGCCCAGGTCGCCGGGCGTGCCATGATCTGCCGACGACTGGAGATGTACCCCGTGGAGTGCGTGGCCCGCGGCTACCTCACCGGCTCCGGTCTGGCCGAGTACCGGGGGAGTCGCTCCGTGTGCGGCGTGGCCCTGCCCGAGGGACTGACCGAGGCGTCCCGCCTGCCCGAGCCGATCTTCACCCCCGCCGCCAAGGCCGAGCTCGGCGAGCACGACGAGAACGTCTCCTTCGAGCGTGTCATCCAGATGGTGGGGGAGAGCGCCGCCACCGCCCTGCGCGAGACCACGTTGGCCCTCTACTCCCGGGCCGCCGAGATCGCCCGGGACCGCGGCATCATCCTGGCCGACACCAAGTTCGAGCTCGGCACCGACGCCGGCGGCAACCTGGTCCTGGGCGACGAGGTCCTCACCCCCGACTCCTCCCGCTTCTGGCCGGCCAACGCCTGGGAACCCGGCCGGATCACCCCCTCCTTCGACAAGCAGTACGTGCGCGACTGGCTCACCTCCCCGGCCTCCGGCTGGGACCGGGACGGAGGTCAGAAGCCCCCGCCCCTGCCCGACGACGTCGTCGAACGGACCCGGGCCCGCTACCTCGAGGCCTACGAGCGGCTGACCGGTCACCCCCTGGAGCTGTCATGACCACGACCTCATCCACGTCGGACGTTCCTGATACCGGGAGCGCCGCACGCGCCTTCAAACCGGGACCGGGCTTCTACATCCTCATCGGCCTCATCGTCCTGACTGTCGTGCTGGCGCTGTCGGCCGCCATCACCTCCGCCCTCGGGGCGGCCGGGACATCCCGTGTCCTGGGCGGCATCGCCCTCGTCCTCGTGGGGCTGGGCATGCTCGCCTCCCTGAGGCTCTCCGCCCGCTCCCTGGTGGTCAACGCCCCCGTCTGCGCCTGGAGCGCAACCGGGTCCAGGGTCGCCCGGGCCCGGCAGCTCAGCGAGTCCTCCAAGAACAAGAAGGGGGCCAGTGGCAAGGGGGCCAAGGGTTCTCAGTCCTCACAGCGGGGCTCAGGGTCCGACGGCGCGCCCCTGCCCGGCACCGATCTGGCGACGCTGACCGTGCCGGGAACCAAGGTGCTCGTCCCCGAGTCGACCGGTCGGCGAGAGCTGACCACCCTCGACGTGGTATCCGGACCCGTCACCACCGCGCTGGCCGCGACGTCATTCGGACGTGCGGCCGACGAGCGCCTGGCCGGGACCTCCACCGGCGAGACCATCATCCGTGTCGGCCAGCTCCTGCTCGGTGCCACCGGCTTCGTGCTCGTGGCCCTGGGGCTCGCCTCCATCCTGGGACAGGTGATCTCATGACTCCTCGTGACCGGCGTCCCGACAACGAGCAGGGGCCCGTCAACTGGGGCATCATGCCCAAGAGGACTCCACGTCCGAAGAGCGCCTCCGCCCGGCCCGGCGGCAGCGGACTGCTTGAGATCGTCCGCTCCGGCAACAACCCGGCCCCCGCCGGCTCAGCCGCCTCGGGCACCTCCGGAGTCTCCGCGGCCTCCGCCGCCGGCTCGGCCGACGGCGCCACCGGTGCCCGTGAGGCGGGTGGCGCAGCGGTCATGACGGAGGAGGATCTGCGCTCAGCCGCGGCCCAGGCCATCGCCTCAGGAACCGCTGACGCCGTCGACGCCGCCATCGCCATCGACCTGGCCGACGTGTCTGGTGACGACACCGGCTGGGCCGACTCCGCCCTGTCCGCCGGGTCGCCCGCCTCTCCAGTCGCTCTGCGCGCCGTTGACGGCCCCACCGATACCCCCGGTGACCACGGTGAGCCCGACCCGGTGGACGATTCGGTCTCCCCCACCGGCAGTGACGGCAGCGCCGCCAGTGCCCCCGGCTCCCCGGCACCCCAGCAGGAGCGGGCCGCGGCCGCCGTGAGCGCCGACAGCCGCTCGCCACGGCCCGTCGTGCGCCCCACCGCCGTCGAGGGACCGGGTAGCGCGCCCCAGACGGGAGCCACCACCACCCGCGTCTTCACCATCTCCCAGGGCAGGCCCGAGGCCGTGCCCAGCGGTGCCTCCGCGGCCTCCACACCACCACCGTCGGCGACTCCGGCATCGGCTGCACCGGCTGCACCGACCGTACCGACCGCCTCAGCCCCCGATGCCGGAGCCCCCTCCGCCCGCGGCTACCAGGCGCGTCCCAGCGCCGCCCCCACCACGCCTATGAGCGCAGCGGCCCAGCCCGACTCCGAGGAGGACGCCGGCATGCTGGCCGAGTCCAGTGCCTGGGAGGCTGCCACCAATGCCCTCGACACAGAGGAGATCAAGGCCCAGGGAGGCACTGACTGGGGTGTGGGGCGCGGTCCCGCCAAAGGACGCGGCCCCCGCCGTCCCTCCTCAGGACCCGACTGGGGTGTGGGGCGAGGAAGCGCCAAGAGCTCCAGCGCCAGGACCCGCTCCCATGGCCCGCAGCCGTGCGCCGCCAGCGCCTGGTCGGCGTGATCTTCGCCCTGCTGGGGCTGGTCCTGGCCACCGCCTCGGCCATGAACCTGGCCCGCAACGCCGAGGCCGGTCACCCGTGGATCCCGCCGTGGCTCGTCGCGGTCCTCGGCGGGGCCGGGCTGGTGGCCGCCGCCGGCTACCTGGCCTGGGCCGGAGGCACCCCCGTGCGCCGGGAGGCCGAGCGCTGGAAGCCCGGCGTGCTCGACGCCGCCGCCGGTCTGACCACCGGGTCCGTCAAGATTCACGACCCCGCCCGGCTGGTGGCCCGCGCTCGCGGACCGCTTCTGCTGGGCACCGCTGAGCGCGGCGACGAGACGGCCCCCACCGTGGACTCCGGCCCCGCACCGGTCATGGGTACCTCCACCGTCGACCAGTCCATCCACGCCCCCGCAGGTGTTGCCGGCGCCGTGGGCGGGTTCATGCTCGCCAGCGCCGTGGTCTGTGCCGTCGTCGCCCTCATCCTGGGCTCCAGCTGGCTCATCGCCACTGCCGCTCTCACCCTGGGTGGAGTCATCGCCATCCGGCTGGCCGGCGAGTGGCTCGGCCAGGTCTGAGCCGGCTCGAGCCCGCGCCGGGTCAATGCCCTGGGCCGCATGCGGGTAGTCTTGGGCTGCGCACTCATCCCGCCTTATCCGAGGAGCACCCATGGGACGCATTGTCGTCGAGGTCATGCCCAAGCCCGAGATCCTTGACCCCCAGGGCAAGGCGGTGGTCGGAAGTCTTCCCCGCCTCGGGTTCGATCAGTTCACCGGTGTGCGGCAGGGCCGCCGCTTCGAGCTGACCGTGGATGGTCCCGTCACCGAGGAGCATCTGGCCGCCGCCCGCGAGGCCGCCGACACCCTCCTGTCCAACCCGATCATTGAGGACGTCGTCTCCGTCGCCGCCGACGAGGAGGCCTGAGCCGTGAGTGAGTCTCCCAGCAGCCCTTCCGCTGCCCGTATCGGCGTCATCACCTTCCCCGGGACCCTTGACGACGTCGACGCCGCCCGTGCCGTGCGCCTGGCCGGGGCCGAGCCGGTGAGCCTGTGGCACAAGGACGCCGACCTGCACGGGGTCGATGCCGTCGTCGTGCCCGGCGGCTTCTCATACGGCGACTACCTGCGCTGCGGCGCCATCGCCCGCTTCGCCCCCGTCATGGAGGAGGTCGTGGCCGCCGCCGAGCGCGGCATGCCGGTGCTCGGCATCTGCAACGGCTTCCAGATCCTCGCCGAGGCCCACCTCCTGCCCGGCGCCCTCCTGCGCAATGCGAACCAGCGTTTCATCTGCGTTGAGCAACGCCTGCGCATTGAGAACGCGCAGACCGCCTGGACCAACCGGTTCACGGCCGGGGAGGAGATCGTCGTTCCCATGAAGAACGGCGAGGGCAACTTCATCGCCTCTCCCGAGGAGCTCGACCGCCTCGAGGGGGAGGGGCTCGTCGTCTTCCGTTACGTGGGCAACCCCAATGGATCTGCCCGAGACATCGCCGGCGTGCGCAATGAGCGCGGAAACGTCGTCGGACTCATGCCCCACCCCGAGCACGCCGTCGAGCCCGGTTTCGGTCCCGGCTCGCAGGCCGGCCCTCGCACCGGGACCGATGGCCTGAGGATCTTCCGCTCCGCCATCGACTCACTGCTGTCCGTCTGATGACTATCAGGTGACATCATCACCCGACAGTCGTCAGAGGTGGAAGCCGAATCGCCTCGTGCCAGGTTATCCACAGATCCGCCTCGGGCCTGTGCAGAACTGTGGAGAGGACGGGGCGATTCCTCGTTCGGACGACCTGACAGTGACCGCGCTCAGGTTGCACGATGATGAAGAATATGCTGTCCCGACCGTCGGGGCGCCGCCGCCGAGCTCCCTCGGGCTGAGCGCGACTAATCGGATGATTTTCCCCGATTTTCAGCCAAAACTCTGTCTATAGCGATGATGCCCCAAGGCCCGCCGCCGGGTTTGTGGGAAGCCTCCAGCGGGATCGCTCACTCGGGTTGGAGGTCTCGAACAGGTCTTGTGCACAGGGTCAGTGGCGACATTCCACGAATCCACACACCCCTGCACAAGCTTGTGGATACGACCTGTGGATAACTCCGCTCATGGTGTGGTGAGGTCCCCGGACCGACTCTCCAGCGCGCGTCTGTCAGCTGCCCGCCGGTCAGTGGTTGCGCGGCGAGACGTGCTCGTTGAGCCATGCCCTGAGAGGCTCGACGGCGGTCCTTGGAGGGCTCTCATGCCCCTTGAGATCTCTTGCATGTCGATTGTCCGCTGGTGATGGCGTGGTTGTGCCTCATGGCCATGTCAACCCAGAAGGCGAGGCGGTCGTCGTCGGCGATGCTCTCGGGGGCGATGGTGATCCATCCGGCTCCCATCTCTCGCCCGGCGCCCATGTGGGCCTGCTCGGCGCCCGGTTCGCCCAGGAGCGTTTCGTGGCGGTCCGCGGCGACACGCACCAGCAGGTCGCCGCTCCTTCCGGCGCTGACGATCATCTTGTCGTTGACCATGATCGCGCGGCCTCCGAACATGGAGACCTCGCGCACGTCCGGTTCGTCGTCAACCAGCTCGCGGACGCGTTGAACGAGGTGGTGCTGCTCGGGTGTCATAGATGCCATCGCTTCGCCTCCCGTTGGCGGTCAGTCGGTCAAGGGCTGCCAGTTGTCCGCCCGGCGTCCCCTCCCGCGCCGGCGACCTTGAGGCGGGGCATGAAGTGGGCCCAGCCGTGCGCGTGTCCGCGGACCTCGGGCTCCGGCAGGTCGAGGTGGCGCAGGTCCACGCGTGTGCCGCCAGTGATCGGAGTCAGGAGGAACTCGACCCTGGAGGTTCCTGCAGGCAGCTCGTCGCTGCCGGCGAACCCCCACGAGACCACCACGCGCTGGAAGGGCTCGACCACGAGGTACTCACCCCGCACGGGGTAGCCGGCGATGTCGACCGCGAACCGGCCGCCCGGCGTCGGATCGAGATCGGCGTACTGCCCCATCCACGCCGTCATGCCCTCGTTGGTGGTGAGGTACTCGAACACCGCCTGCGGGGGCGCCTCGATCTCGATGGAGTCCTGGAACTCAGCCATGCTGCTTCTCCTCTCGCTGCTCGACGGCGGACTTGAGGGCCGCCAGCCTCTCGGGCCAGAAGTCGTCGAGGTAGGAGCGCACTGCCGTGAGTCCGTCCGTGTTGAGTGCATACAGGCGGCGCGTGTGGTCGGTGGTGACGGTTGCCAGTCCCGCCCTCTGAAGAGTCCGGAGATGGTGCGAGGCGGTCTGCTGCGACAGTCCAACTGCCTGTGCGACGGCACCGACGGGCAGCGGTCCTGAACGGATGACGCGCAGGATCGCCCGACGGTTCCCGTCGGCCAGTGCCCGCAGCGTCATATCGACGTCGATCGTCTCTGTTGCTCCCACGCGCTCCTCCTCGGGTCGACAGCCCAACCCTAACACAAATAAATACTTGTACTCATGAGTATTTGTGTGTCAGTGTGTGACGAAACGGCCCCTGGTCGGTTCTTCTGGAGCGCCTCAGACGACCGCGGTCGGCCGCTCCTCGGAGCGACCGACCGCTGAGTGTCTCGTTGACGGCTCGTCAGCCCACCTGATCGGCCACGATCTGCAGGAGGTCCTGGAGGTGGCGGTTGGACAGGAACTCCCGGCGCACGGCTTCGTGGGCGGCCAGTCCCATATCCTGAGCCCGCTCGGGGAAGAGCAGCAGGTCGCGCACGGCCTCTGCCCAGGCGACGCCGTCGGTCGGGTCGACCAGGACGCCGTCGACGCCGTCGTCGATCTGGTCGCGGATGCCGCCCACCGCGGAGGCGACCACCGGGGCCTTCTTCCACATCGCCTCGGCCACGGTCAGTCCGAAGGCCTCGATGAGGGAACGCTGCGTGACCACCGAGCTGACCCGCTGGACGGCGTTGACGACGGTGGCGTTGACCTCCCGGTCCTCCATGCTCACCGCGGCCACGTGGATCCGTGAGGCGACCGAGTCCGGCAGCACCGAGCAGCGCTCCACGATCTGGGTGAGAGTGGCCTGCGACTCGGGCCCGTCCGGGGTCGGGCCGACCAGCAGCAGGTGGGCGTCCTCGGGCAGCACGGCGATGTTCTCGGCGAAGGCCTCCACCAGCTCCATGCCGCCCTTGAGGCGGTCCCACCTGTTGACCTGGGTGACGACTCGGGCGCCCAGCGGCACCGGGCCGCCGGCTAGGGACCGGGTCGTCGGCCAGGGCCGCGGAAGGCGTCGGCGCGCCCGTCGTGACGCATGAAGGGCACGGCCTCGAAGGGTGGCTCGCCGGTGAAGATCCCGGACAGGCGCGCCACTGACCAGGCCTCGTCCAGGTCCAGGACCCGGTTCTTGGGGGAGTCGGCGTCGATGGAGGGGGCCAGGACCGCGCAGCGCTCGGCCTCGATGTAGGGCGGGCGGTACTCGGGTCGGGAGACGATGACGAGATCCACGTCCTCCAGGTAGCGATCCAGGAAGGCCCAGGCGTAGTCGGCGGCCTCGCCCGCGCCCTCGGCTCCGGCGTGGCAGCGCCAGATGACGGTGGCGCCCACGGCCTTGAGGGCCTTGGCCAGGCCCGCCGTGGGCGGGTCGTGGAGGATGACGATGTCCTCGGGGCGGACCTCATCGACGATGTTCTCCGCGTTGGAGGCCAGGACGTGCTCGTAGATGTCACGCTGCTTGTCCCCGAGCTTGCCGCCGTCGCCGCGGTCCCCGTGGATGCCGGCATGAAGGCGGGTCGCGATCCGGGTGAACTCCTCAGGGGCGTCCAGAGCCAGCCAGCGCACATTGAGGCCGGCGCCCAGGGAGTAGCCCACGAGGGGCGCGACCGTTTCTGCCGGCCCCGAGCCGGCGGCGGCCGACGGTGTGACCGTCCACACGGTGCGTCCCTCAACAGGGCCTCGGCCCCCGTCAGGCTCGTGTGCAGTCGTTTGATGGCCACTTCGTCCAAGTGGCTCTCCAGGTGCGACAGGGGCAGCGGGGCGACGTCGATGTCTCTCATGCCACGATCTTCCCCCGAAATCGTGTGAGGCGCAGCACTTTGGGTCTGGGCGTGGCGCCTTGTTGCTGTTTCGGCATTCTTCTGGTCGGCATCCGAAGCGCTCTGGTTGAGGCGCGTGGGGTGTGTGGCGCGCTACCCCGCGCGGGTGGTGGTGTGAGGTGCGGCGGAGCGTGGGTAGGCTTGGCCCGGCCGCACTCCCTCTTCAACCAGGAGCCCCTATGGCGTCCGAGCCCGCGATCCCAGCCGCCCACCCCGACACCGTCGCCGACGCCGCCGCGACGCCCGAGAGGGAGATGCCCTGGAAGGAGCTGGGCCTCAAGGCCGACGAGTACGAGTCCATCCGCGAGCTGCTGGGGCGCCGTCCCACCAACGCCGAGCTGGCCATGTACTCGGTCATGTGGTCCGAGCACTGCTCCTACAAGTCCTCCAAGATCCACCTGCGCCAGTTCGGCGCCAAGACCACCCCCGAGATGCGCGAGCACCTCCTGGTCGGGATGGGGGAGAACGCCGGCGTCGTCGACATCGGTGACGGCTGGGCCGTGACCTACAAGGTCGAGTCCCACAACCACCCCAGCTACGTTGAGCCCTACCAGGGGGCCGCCACCGGCGTGGGTGGCATCGTGCGTGACATTATCTCCATGGGGGCGCGGCCTGTGGCCGTCATGGACCAGCTGCGCTTCGGGGCCGTCGACCACCCCGACACCGCGCGCGTCGTCCACGGCGTGGTGGCCGGCGTGGGCACCTACGGCAACTCCCTGGGCCTGCCCAACATCGGCGGCGAGACCGAGTTCGACCCCTCCTACCAGGAGAACCCGCTGGTCAACGCCCTGTGCGTGGGCGTGCTGCGCCACGAGGACATCCACCTGGCCAACGCCACCGGCGCCGGCAACAAGGTGGTGCTCTTCGGGGCCCGCACCGGCGGCGACGGCATCGGCGGGGCCTCCATCCTGGCCTCGGAGTCCTTCGAGGACGGCATGCCCGCCAAGCGCCCCAGCGTCCAGGTGGGCGACCCCTTCATGGAGAAGGTCCTCATCGAGTGCTGCCTGGACCTGTTCGGCGCTGGGCTCGTGCTCGGCATCCAGGACCTGGGCGCCGCCGGCATCTCCTGCGCCACCTCCGAGCTGGCCTCCAACGGAGACGGCGGCATGCACGTCGACCTTGAGAAGGTGCTCCTGCGCGACCCCACCCTGACCGCCGGGGAGATCCTCATGAGCGAGTCCCAGGAGCGCATGATGGCCGTCGTCGCACCCGACAAGCTCGAGGAGTTCATGGCAGTCATCGACAAGTGGGACGTCGAGGCCGCCGTCATCGGGGAGGTCAACGGCTCGGGCCGCCTGACCATCGACCACTTCGGGGAGCGGATCGTCGACGTCGACCCGCGCACCGTGGCCCACGAGGGCCCCACCCTACGAGCGCCCCTACGCCCGCCCCGCCTGGCAGGACGCGCTCAACGCCGACACCACCGAGCGCCTGGCCCGCCCCGAGTCCGCAACCGAGCTCGCCGAGCAGGTACGCGCCGTCGTCACCAGCCCCAACCAGGCCTCCACCGCCTGGGTGACCGACCAGTACGACCGCTTCGTGCGCGGCGACACCGCCCTGTGCCAGCCCGACGACGCCGGCGTCATCCGCGTCGACAAGGCCACCGGCCGCGGCGTGGCCATCTCCACCGACGCCAACGGCCGCTTCACCAAGCTCGACCCCGCCACCGGCGCCGCCCAGGCCCTGGCCGAGTCCTACCGCAACGTGTGCACCGTGGGGGCCCGGCCCCTGGCCGTCACCGACTGCCTCAACTTCGGCTCGCCGGAGGACCCCGACGCCATGTGGCAGCTCGTCGAGGCCATCACCGGCCTGGCCGACGCCTGCGCCACCATGGGGGTGCCGGTCACCGGCGGCAACGTCTCCCTCTACAACTCCCACGGCAAGGTCAAGGGGCAGATCGACTCCTCGATCAACCCCACGCCCGTCGTCGGCGTCCTGGGCGTCATGGACGACGTGCGCCGGGCCAACCCCTCGGGCTGGCACGAGGAGGGCCTGGCCATCATGGCCCTGGGGGCCACCGCCGACGAGCTCGACGGCTCGGCCTGGTCCCGCGTGGTCCACGACCACCTCGGCGGGCTGCCCCCGCGCGTCGACCTCGACGCGGAGATGGCGCTCGGGCGGGTGCTGCTGGCCCTCAGCGAGGCGGAGGGGCCCGGCGGTGAGTCGCTGGTGCACGCCGCCCATGACTGCTCCGCCGGCGGCCTCATCCAGGCCCTCGTGGACTCCTGCCTGCGCTGTGGCGTCGGCGCCAGCGTGGACCTGACCGCCATCCAGGAGGAGGGCGTGGACGACTTCACCGCCCTGTTCTCCGAGTCCGGGGCCCGTGCGATCGTCGCCGTGCGTGAGGAGCTCGTGCCCGCGGTCACCGCGGCCGCCGAGGCCGAGGACGTCGCCGTGGCGCGTCTGGGGACCACCGGCGGTGACCTGCTCGTCGTGGCCGGCAGCGACCTGCTCTCCGACGGCGGCGTCGGCCGGCCCCTCGTCCTGGACCTGGGCGAGCTCGGGGGCGACGTCGAGGCCGTCCTGCCGGCGCTGTTCTGAGACGCGTTCACCGCCGGGGACATTTCTTCGCGCCCGGGGCATTCGACGCCGTCGGGGGCGGGGGGCTGTTCCCGAACGCGCAGGATGGCCCTGGCCGGAACGACACGCACCCGGCCGTGCGGAATGTCCCCGGTCGGTCCGCCCTCCTGGCCGGCGACGTGCCTCCTTACTGCGTTACCGCAGGTGTCGACACGTGACGGTCGAGTGTCACTGCCGAGGCCAGGAGCACGACTGTGGGCAGGACGTTCACCACGTAGCGCCCGTCGTGCCCGATGAACTGGTCAGGTGCCGCCGTCGTGACGAGGTAGGCCAGTGAGACCGATAGGGAGATGCCGGCCAGAACCATGTTGAGCGCGGCCGCGCCCACTGCGCGGTCGGTTGCGGCGAGGTACATCGCTATGAGAACGCCGATCATGGCCAGGAACAGGATCACGCCACTGATCTCCTGCGGGAAGCCAAGATCGACGGAACGCGTCGGTCCGTCCTCGTAGTCCTGAGCAGGTTTGTCGGATCCGAAGGACATCATGATGCCCAGCACCTGAACTCCCCAGGCGATCAATGGGATCGAGGCCCACACGGTGGTCGATCGCGTACGTGGAGAGGAAGGTCTGGGGGCGGCTGAGTCGTCGGAGGACGAGGAGGCGTGGGAGCTCTCGGAGGGGGCTGCGGAAGATGTCATGGCTGGAGCCTGTCAATGTGCTCGCCGTGTATCAACCAGTGGTTAGCCTGGAGGCATGATCGATCATGCCTCTGTGAGTGTCAGTGATCCGGTGGCCTCGAAGGCCTTCTACGAGGCGGCACTCGCGCCGCTGGGTTACCGCGTGGTCATGGAGTTCGGGCCCGTCACCGGGCTGGGCGGGCCGACGCCCGGCGCGCCGGAGGGCTCCCCGGTCCACGCGGACCTGTGGCTGGCTCCGGCGGAGAAGCCGACGCCCTGCCATATCGCGCTGGCGGCGTCGTCGACGGCGCAGGTGGACGCCTTCCATGAGGCGGCCCTGGCGGCGGGCGGCACCGACAACGGCGGTCCTGGCGAGCGCCCGCACTACCATCCCGGCTACTACGGGGCCTTCGTCCTCGACCCCGACGGCAACAACCTCGAGGCCGTCTTCCACGGCGCCGGCAACTGACCGCTGCCCGCGCGTCTCACCTCCGCCTGAGCCCACCGTCGTCGGGGATACTTCTTCGTGGTCGGGGACGCTCGACGTCGCTTCGGCGACAGCGGGCGAGAAATCTCCGGGAGTCTCGGGAAGATATCGACGCGGTGGGCGAGTCGGGCGCCGCAGGCAGCGCAACGCCCTCCCGCACCCGTCCGAATGGGGCGCGGTGGCGCCGAAGGCGGCGTCACCGCGTGTCGCGCGCCCGGCGTGGCGCCCTCTCAGCCGCGGATTTGCCAGATATCACTCAGGTAACTGCTCGCAATCGGCTCAAGATGCCGCAGATACCTCGCAGAGATCTCTAGACTTCAACCATGACTGTGCCTTCAGAGACCTCGGGGATGATCGACCCTCGCGAGGTGTCACTGTATGCCGGCCACTTCGACGCGCTGTGGGGTGTGGCCTGGAGCCCGGACGGCACGCGGCTCCTCTCCGGATCTCACGACGGCACGGCCCGTGTCTGGGACGCGAACCGCGGTACCGAGCTGTTCGCACTCGCAGGCCCCAGCCTGTCCATCAGCGCAGTGGCCTGGAGCCCCGACGGTACGCGCCTCCTCACCGCGGCGGAGGACCACAGCGTGCGCGTCTGGGACGCGACCACCGGTGCCGACCTTCTGACCCTGGGCGTCGGCGGCTCCGGCGTCGGCGGGGCAGTGGCCTGGAGCCCCGACTCCACCCGCATCCTCACCGGATTCGACGACGCATCGGCCCGCATCTGGGACGCCTCCAGCGGCCAGGTGGTGCGCACCCTGTCGGGACACACGGAGCACCTCACCGCGGTGTCATGGAGCCCGGACGGGACCCGCGTGGCCACCGCCTCCGACGACGGCACCGCCCGGATCTGGGACGTCACCACCGGTACCGAGCTGCTGCGCGTGGGCCCTATGGCCTTCGTGGGACGCGGCGCCACCATGGGACCCGACGGCCGGCCGACCCACGTCGGTCCGATCGAGCCGATGACGGGCCTGTCATGGAGCCCGGACTCGCGCCGCATCATCACCGCCTTCGACTCGGCCGAGCCCCGGGTCTGGGACGCCGCCACCGGCGAGGAGGTCCTCAGCCTCCACGGTCGCGAACGCCGCTGGGTAAGCGTCGTCTCCTGGAGCCCCGACGGCAGTCGCATCATCACTGACGACATCTCCGGCACCACCGCCCACATCTGGGACGCCGCCACCGGCAAGGAGCTGCTCAGTCTGCGCGGCCACACCCAGTGGGCCTGCGCCCTGGCCTGGAGCCCGGACGGAACCCGCGTGGCCACCGGCTCGCACGACGACACCGTGCGCGTCTGGGACGCCGCCACCGGCCAGACCCAGCTTGTCCTGGGGGCTGGCAACTCCGTTGAGACCGTCTCCTGGAGCCCTGACGGCACCAGGCTCACCATCGGCGCCAAGACCGGCGGCAACCGCGTCTGGGACGCCACCACCGGCGAGCCGCGGCTCACGGTGGACAACGGCGCCCGGGAGCTGAGCGAGGTCGTCTGGAGTCCGGACGGCACCCGCCTGGCCACCTCCTCCTACCTCTCACCGCGCGTCCTCATCCTCGACACCTCCACCGGTGACGTCGTCCAGGCCTGACCGCAGGGGAGGACGACGTCAACGACATCGCCTGGAGCCCGGACAGCGAGCGCATCCTCACCGGCCTGGGGGACGACCGCGCCGCGATCTGGGATGCAGCCCGCGGCGAGCGCCTCCTCACCCTTGAGGGGCACAGCGACATGATCACCTCGGTCGCCTGGAGCCCCAACGGTCAGCGCGTCCTGACCGGTTCCCAGGACGGGACGGCCCGCATCTGGGACGCCACCACCGGCGAGGTCATCCACACCTACACCGGCAACTGGGTGCGCGACGTCGTGTGGACGCAAGGAGGCCCTCGCGTCGTCACCGGCAGCGCCGACGGCGCCGCCCACGTCTGGGACGTCATCACCTCCGGCGAGCTCGTGACATTGCGCGACGATGCCGCCATGGTCCGCTCCTACGCCTGGAGCCCCGACGGCACCCGGGTGCTGGCCGGCTTCGACGACGGCGTCGTGCGCGTGTGGGACGAGGTCTCCGGCAAGATCGTCCTGTCCCTGGCCGGCCACCGCTTCGGCGTCACCGACGCGCAGTGGAGCCCCGACGGCATGCGGATCCTCACCGGCTCCGAGGACGGCACCGTGCGCCTGTGGGACGCCACCACCGGTGAGATGACCGGGCTGTTCCTGTGCTTCCTGCCCGACGGAGGGGTCGCCATCCTCGACGCCCCCTCTGAGCCTGCGCTCGGGCCCCGGGGAGGTCTGGGACTACCTCGGCCGCCCCGAGATCCTCGCCGGCCAGCTCACCCGCGTGGGCGTGGAACGGCGCCAGTACCTCAACTCCGCCCCGCTGCCCGGGGTCGTCGCGGAGCCGGCTCCGGCTGAGTTGGCCGACGAGGAGTCGACGACGCAGGAGCCGGCCGAGGCGCCCCAGGTACCTGAGACCACCGAGCCCTCCGAGGCGCCGGAGGCCGTCGCACTCGGTGATTCCGCTGATGCTTCCTCTGCACCCACGGAGCAGGCGGCTGAGCCCGCACCGGCCGAGTCCGGTGCAGCTACGGAGCAGCCCGTCGGCTCCCAGCCCGCTGAGGACGCCCCGGCCGAGGCGGAGGAGCCGCCGGTGCTTGCCGGCGAGCCTCTCATCGAGGACGCCTCCCTTGAGACACAGGCCCCGCAGGTCGAGGAGCCCGCCTCCGTCGAGACCGAGAAGACTGTGAGCCCCGCACCAGTCGCCGCCCCCGAGGCGGAGGACCCGGCCACTGCTCACCAGGCCCGGCACGCGGCGGCGACCGCCCACACGCCGGCTGAGGCCGCTGCGGTCCCCGACGCCGTCGGGCAGCCGGTCGCGCAGGCTGAGACCGAGCCGGTCGCCGCTCCGACGGGGGAGACCCTTCTCGTCCAGCCCTTCCCTGTGGACCAGGGCCTCGTGGATGGCGAGGTGAGTGCGCCGGCCGTGACGCCGTCTCCGATGGTTGAGATGCCGCAGTCCGTGCCAAGCCCCGCAGAGACCAACGAGGAGGCCGGCGCTCCGGCGCCCGCCATCCCGGTGCCTGAGACGAGCTCGGCCGACATCGCGCGCCGAGCCCGGCACGCCGCCGCCACCGCTCAGACCCCGGCAGAGTCTGCCCCGGAGCAGGTCGTCGAGGACGGTGCCGACGCGGCCGCGCACGCCGAGTCGGAGCCGGTCCCGCCGACCCAGGTGGTGCAGTCCTCCGGGACGGCCGAGTCCGCCTACGAGCCGGTGGCGATCCCCGCCGTCGAGCATGCCGGTGGTGAGCCCGTGGCCGCCCCCACCGGTGAGACCGTCGCCCCCGACCAGGACGAGCTCGCCCCGACCCCGGCCGACGCCACCGACCACGAGGGCGATGAGACCGCCCTCGAACTCTCCAAGGAAACCCGGCAGACGCAGAAGGAGGCCCCCGAGGTCGCGGCATCCGTCGAGGCGACGGTACCGTCCGTCGCGGAAACCGCTGATGCCGCGGACGCTGCGGGCCAGGCCGAGGCGACCGACGCCGCCGATGCGGTGGTACCTGAGGCATTGGTGACCTCCGGTGCTGAGGCCGCCCCCGCGCCGACCTCCTCAACGCCCGAAGGCCACGCGGTCCAGGAGGCCCCGAGCGAGCAGTCTCCCGTCGAGCGCCCGGACAGCCAGGAGACCCCGGAGAGGTCTCAGACGCACGCGGAGGCTGAGAATACGGAGGCTGAGGAGGTCGCCGAGGCCCCGCAGACCGCCAAGGAGGCGCCGGTTGAGCCGATCGGGTCCGCTGAGCCGGCTGAGCCGACCCCCGAGCCCTGGGGGAGTGAGGAGCTGCGCCAGCGGATCTACACCGAGGTCCAGGAGTTCGTCGCCGCCATCGCACGCCGTGACGTCAACGAGCTGGCGAGCCGCTACGGCATCGCCGGCAACGACCTGGCCGGCCTTGATGAGCAGCTGGCGGGCCTGTCCTCTTCTGCTTCGGACCTGACCCTCTACCCCGTGGAGCAGGCCGACGACTACGTTGACGGCCACCACCGTCTGGACCTCAGCGAGCTGGAGGGCGGCGGCGTCGTCATCAGCAGCGAGCTGTGGGCCCACGAAGCGACCACAGGTGCGCGCCTCGTCGCCCACTGGAACCCCATGGGGATCTATCCCTTCGACTTCCGCAACGTGAGTATGTGAGTCGTCTCCTGCGCGCCCACCCGGCGCCCGGCAGCTCGAAGTGCGTCCCCGTCCAGCAGGTTCGGGGACGCACTCAGTTCTTCGAGCGGGCCAAGAGGGAGACGGGGATCGCTTACGAGCGGAGCCGGCGGACATGTGCCGGGGCTGTGAACCGCATAGACTGCCCGCCGTCAGTGTTATCCACCGAGAGGGGACGTCTGTGTCGACGGCGCAGTACCCGGCACGGGCCCGTGTCGCCGCCTGGGCAGTGCACATCTTGACCATGTCGGGACTGGTGTGGGCCAGCCTGGCCATGCTCGCCACCATCAACCCCAACCGGAAGATCACGTGGATGTGGGTCTGGCTGCTCGTCGCCCTCGTCGTCGACGGCGTTGACGGCACCTTGGCCCGGCGCGCCAGGGTCTCCGAGATCATCCCCTGGTTCGACGGCGGCATCGTGGACATCGTCGTCGACTACCTCACCTGGACGTTCATCCCGGCGGTCTTCATGTACGTGGCCCTGCCGATGGGGGGCAAACCGGTGGCCGGCCTGCTCATGGCCCTCATCCTGAGCTCGTCGATGTTCTGCTACGCCAACAAGCAGTGGAAGTCCACTGACTACTACTTCGTGGGCTTCCCGGCCGCCTGGAACATCGTGGCCCTCATGTTCTACGTGCTGCAGACCCCGGCGGTCATCAACATCATCGTCACCCTCGTCTTCGTGGTGCTGACCCTGGTGCCCACCCACTACGCGCACCCGGCACGCGTCAAGCGCTTCCGCGCCCTCAACATCGGCGCGGTGGTGGTGTGGTTCCTGGCCACCTGCTGGCTGGTGGCGATCTACCCGCAGCGGCCACTCAGCCTGGTCGCCGTCATCGTGGTCTCCGGCGGGTGGTTCCTGCTCGCCGGGGTGCTGCGCTCGCTGCGCGGGGCCGAGTCGGAGGCACAGCCCTGCGGTACCCGCTCCTAACCCGCTCCTAGTTACTCGATAGCGACCGTACTGCCTGCAGGTCGCAGAAGTGCCGCCCCCGGTGGAGACGACTCCGACTCAGCCGACCCGTGTCGCGCGCAGGCCTCGGGCCACAGCCACGTCACGCAGCCAGCGACCGCCCTCGAGCAGGAAGGTGGCGAGCACCAGGCCGATGACCACCATGACAACCCAGCCGGGGTAGTGGTTGCCGTGCCCGTCGTCGCCGGCCAGGAAGAAGTACACGTAGGGCGCTACGAAGGTGATGAGGGTGACGAGGAAGCCGGCGAAGCGGATGCGACGCCGTCGACCCGCCACCATGGCGATGATCCCCCACGTGTAGGGCGCAGCGGTGACGATATCGATAGTCCACAGCACCCAGGGGCTGCCGCGGAAGCCGGGGGCGTAGACGGCCGGAAGCGCCCGCAGCGAGGAGTAGATGAATACCGTCGCGTAGGCGAGGAAGCGGGGGTTGTGCAGCAGCCGGACGATACCGGCGCGCGGCACCAGGTCCACCTTCGCCTCCTGCAGGGCCGCCAGGGTGTGCCGGGAGACCCGCAGAGGGTCCGTCCCCCTCCAGGACGGTGCGCAGGTAGCTGATCTGCTCAGGCGTCCCGGTGGCCCACTCGTCCAGGAGATGGCGAGGGCTCACGGCGACGACGACGGTGCCCTCACCCTCATCGGCCCCGTCGGCCTGAGGGGCCTCGATGTCCTCGGGCGCCTCCGGGGAGGCGATGTGGACGAGGTGCTCGCCCAGGACCGTCCGCAGCAGCTCCAGGCGCTCCCTGGGAACCTCGCTCAGCCACAGGCGCTGCCCGTGCTCAACGGCCAGGGACAGCGCGTGCCCCAGAGCCCAGCCGTGCTCGTCGGGCGCCAGAAGCTCTTCGGGGTTGGAGATCTGTGCCAGCTCGGGCACCTCGGCGACGTTGAAGCGCGTCAGGTCGCCGACACGGTCGACGGCCGCCACCGTCCGCAGGACCTCGGGGTCCAGGACGTGGCGCCGGGTGACGGGCAGCTCGGTGACGGAGCGCAGAGCCATGACATCCATCACGGAGGAGTGGGAGGTAGGGGTGTGTTCGGGCATTGGGATGAGCCTAGAGGAGCGGGGTGCCCGTTGTGTGCATCCTGTGAGTCGATACGGCTCACTCTTCACTCAGGAGGAGGGGCCTTCATCCTGCCCCGGTCCTGGCGCCAGCGGCGTAGTCGGGACTGGGGGGCACAAGGGTCGGCCGAGGGCCCTAGGGGTGGGGTCATGGGCACTCACGGAATCCCTCTGACACCGCCCGGCCGGCGCAGCGGCCCGGGGCTGCTTGTCGTGGCTGGAGCGGGCCTCATCGGATCCCGCCTGGCGGATATGGCCCGGGACAGTGGCTGGAGGATCCGGATCCTCCACCGCAGCGGACCGGGCAAGGCGCCGCGGGAGGGCATTGAGGTCGATGCCTCCGGTAGGGAGCACGCCTGGTGGGCTCCCGCCGAGCGCCTCCTGGCACCCGGTGCCCTGGAGGGAGCCGGGGCCGTGGTGTGCCTGTCGGGCGCCCCGATCGCGCCGCGCCCCTGGACGCCGGCGCGCCGTCGCGCGCTGGCGGCCTCGCGCCTTTCCACCACCGCCCTCATCGCCCGGGTCGCCGCGGGCCTGCCCCCGGCGGGGCGGCCCGAGGTCCTGCTGAGCGGATCGGCCACCGGCTTCTATGGGGATCGGGGCGATGAGATCCTCACCGAGACCTGCGGCCCGGGTGAGGGATTCCTGTCTGAGCTGTGCCGGCGTTGGGAGGCCGCTGCGGGTCCGGCGGCGCGGGCCGGGCTGCGCACGGTCCAGTCCCGCACGGGCCTGGTGGTCAGCTCCTCGGGCGGACTGGGCAGGATCCTCGGCGCCGCCTACCGGGTCGGGGCAGGGGCCCGGCTCGGCCGCGGCGACCAGTGGCAGCCGTGGATCGGGCTGGAGGATGCCGCGGCCGGGCTCCTGTGGGCCATCGAGCACGACGACGTCCACGGGCCGGTCAACCTGACCGCGCCCGAGCCCCTGCGCAACCGCGACCTGCACCGGCTGCTGTCCCGAGCCTGCGGCCCGCCCTCGCCGGCGGTGGTGCCCCAGGTCCTGCTGGACCGGGTGGGAAGGGCCGGGGCGACCGGCGGTACCGGAGGCATCGGAGGCATGCTCGCCGAGCTGCTCGGTGCCTCTCAGCGCGCGGTTCCCCAGGCGCTGCTCGCCTCCGGATTCCGCTTCACTGCGCCGGATGCGGCCTCGATCTGGGGACTCGGCGCCTGACGCCCGCCCCGGTGCCGGTCGGTCTCGTGCCCCGCTGTCAGGCGCGGGCGATGACCTCGCCGTGCACGACGACGAACCAGGCGTCCTCGCTGCCACCCCACTGCCGCCACGCCTCGGCCATCGTCTCCAGGTCGGCGCTGTCCGCCAGCCCCAGCTCGACGGCCTGCGGCCCGAAGGAGGTCAGGCACCGCTGCGCCCAGGTCTCCGACTGCCAGGCCCGGTCGGCGGGCGTGGCGTAGCACCAGGTGGCGGCCGAGGCCGTCACGTCGGTGAAGCCCGCAGCCCGGGCCCAGGACAGCAGTCGGCTCCCGGCGTCGGGCTCGCCGCCGTTGGCCCGGGCGGTGGCCATGTAGACCGAGCGCCACTGCTCCAGGCCCGCAGGCTCGGGGAACCAGGTCATGGCGGAGTAGACGGCGTCGCGCACGGCCACGATCCCGCCGGGGCGGGTGAGACGGCGCATCTCGGCCAGGGCGCCCACCGGGTCCGTGAGGTGCTGGAGGACCTGGTGGGCGTGGACGATATCGAAGGAACCGTCCTCGAAGGGTAGGCCATGACGTCCCCGCGGGCCAGCTCCACCTGCTCGGACAGGCCCCGTTCGCTCAGCGTCGCCCGAGCAGCCTCCAGGGCGCCGGCCGCGGCATCCAGGGCGACGACCCGTCCCGGGGCGACGTGCTCAGCGAGGTCCGCGGTGATGGACGCCGGTCCGCAGCCGACATCGAGCAGATCCATTCCCGCCTTGAGGTGAGGAAGCAGGTAGGCGGCCGAGTCCGTGGCTCCGCGCCGCGAGTGCGCGCTGAGCACCGGCGCGCTGTGGCCGTGGGTGTAACGCGCCATCCCGGCTGAATCGTCCGAAAGCTGTTCACTGTTCATATCCCGATCATCCGGGAATGTGATCTGTGCTGCGTGAACGTCCGGAATGTGGCCTCCGCTACGGCATATTCCCTCCGGATCGCGAGATGTTTCGTCTCAGTGAACGTCTCGGTGGAAGTCTTCTCGCGGCGCCGCGGCGACCGGCCAGGTGCCGAGCTTATTCCGCTAGGCGAAGGAGTCCCCCATGCAGACGTTGTCGAGAAGGTCTATGAGCAGGTTGTGGCCCGCAACCGTGGAGAGGTCGAGTTCCACCAGGCCGTCCACGAGGTGCTGGACTCCCTCGGTCCCGTGATCGCCAAGCACCCCCACTACGCCGAGGGCGCCCTCCTGGAGCGCATCGTCGAGCCCGAGCGTCAGATCATGTTCCGGGTTCCGTGGGTCGACGACGCCGGCCAGGTCCACGTCAACCGCGGCTTCCGCATCGAGTTCAACTCCGCCCTGGGCCCCTACAAGGGCGGTCTGCGCTTCCACCCCTCGGTCAACGCCGGCATCATCAAGTTCCTCGGCTTCGAGCAGATCTTCAAGAACGCCCTGACCGCCCAGGGCATCGGCGGCGGCAAGGGCGGCTCCGACTTCGACCCGCACGGCCGCTCCGACGCCGAGGTCATGCGCTTCTGCCAGTCCTTCATGACCGAGCTGTCCCGCCACATCGGCCCGTCCACCGACGTGCCCGCCGGCGACATCGGCGTGGGCGGTCGCGAGATCGGCTACATGTTCGGCCAGTACAAGCGCCTGCGGAACTCCTACGACGCCGGTGTCCTCACCGGTAAGGGGCTGGCCTGGGGAGGCTCCCTCGTGCGCACCGAGGCCACCGGCTACGGCGCCGTGCTCTTCGCCCAGTCCATGCTCGCCACCAGGGGCGAGTCCCTCGAGGGCAAGAAGGTCATCGTCTCCGGTGGCGGGAACGTGGCGATCTACGCCATCGAGAAGGCCCAGCAGCTCGGCGCCACCCCCATCACCTTCTCCGACTCCTCCGGCTACGTCGTCGACGAGGCCGGTGTGGACCTCGAGCTGCTCAAGCAGATCAAGGAAGTCGAGCGCGGTCGCGTGGCCGACTACGTCGAGCGCCGCCCCGGCGCCCGCCTCGTGACCGGCGGCTCCGTGTGGGACGTCCCCGGCGACGTCGCCCTGCCCTGCGCCACCCAGAACGAGCTCGACGGCGACGCCGCGAACACCCTGCTGCGGGGCGGCTGCGGCGTGGTCTCCGAGGGGGCCAACATGCCCTCCACCCCGGAGGCCGTCGAGGCCTTCCAGAAGGCCGGCATCCTCTTCGGCCCCGGTAAGGCCGCCAACGCCGGTGGTGTGGCGACCTCCGCCCTCGAGATGGAGCAGAACGCCGGCCGCACCCGCTGGGACTTCGCCACAGCCGAGGCCAAGCTGACCGGCATCATGGCCGACATCCACGACTCCTGCGTCGCCGCGGCCGAGGAGTACGGCCGCCCCGGCGACTACGTGCTCGGCGCCAACGCGGCCGGTTTCACCCGCGTTGCCGATGTCATGATCGCCCACGGCATCGTCTGATACCTGGCTGATCCGGGCTCGCGCCCATAGCGACGGCGTCCGTCACCTCTTCTTCGAGGTGACGGACGCCGTCGTTGTGCCGTGGGAAGGGGCGGGGCGTGCGGGATCAATGCCCTTGGCGGCCAACCGCGTGGCTCGCTCCTCGCCGCGCTCCCGCCAGCCCCATCCACGCCTGCGAACGTCGATCCCGTACGCCTCAATACCGCTCCGTGACGGGCAGTCGAGATCGAGCGATCTACCGACTGGATGAGATCGTAAAAAATACTGCAAAAATCCCGGGAGAGGCGTACCTTGGTGATGTTCCCTTCCTCAAGTGATCCCGATCTCCATCCCTACGTCCCATGAGGATTGACATGAGAATACTTCCAGCTCGCAGAGCACGAGTCTGCGCTGCGTTGAGCGCTCTGGTTGTGGCTGCACTGAGTCCCATGATCTCGGTTCCGACAGCATCCCTCATGCCGCCGGCTGCCGCTGCGGAGAAACCTCCCGACGGCGCTGACGGGCTCCAGGGGGGGCCGATGATCCGGGCAACAAGGTGAGCATCAAGCTGGTGGGCCTGGGCGGTCTTCATGGTCACTACCTGGAGACGAGCGGGTTCAACCCGGATACCGAGGAGTACGACCTCCCCAAGGACCCCGGCCTGGTCGGGATCGAGTGCGCTGTCCGTGGGATTCGAGAGGACTTCCCCAATACGCTCGTCGTCTCCTCCGGCGGCAATGTCGGCGCCTCGCCCCACGCGTCCTCCTTCCTGCAGGACCGGCCCGTCATCAGCGGGCTCAATACGATGGAGCTGGATGCCTCAGCCCTGGGGGTCCACGCGCTCGACGGCGGAGTGAAGGACCTCGAGGACAGAATCCTGCCCGCCTCCGACTTCCCCATCCTGGCGGCGAACGTGTCCGGCTCCGATGCCCTGAGTGCCGAGGGGAGTGGTCGGGGGGGTCTTCATCAAGGAGGTCGACGGGGTGCGCGTCGGCTTCATCGGCGTGGTGACCGACGACCTTCCCGCCCGGACGCCCGCGGCGAACCGGGCGGCCCTGACAGTCTCCCCCGCGGTGGCCACGGCCAACGCCCGCGCCGCCGAGCTCAAGGACGGTGACCCCGCCAATGGTGAGGCCGACATCGTCGTCGTGCTCAGCCATGAGGACATGACCTCCACGGCAACCGGCTTCTCCAAGAACGTCGACGCCGTCGTCGCCGGTCGCAGCGGACAGGGCCACGGGCAGGTCGTCACCGGATTCGAGGGCAATGCGATTCCTGTCGTCCAGCCCGGCCGTTACGGGTGGACCTTCGGGGATGTTCTCCTCGAGTACGATCGAACGACCCGGAAGACATTCGCCTACTACGCGCATAGCACACCCATCCAAGGCTTCGAATGCCGAGGATCCTCTCCCGACGTCCTGAATACGATGTGGGAGTACTACAGCTCCGTCACAGACGTTAAGAAGCAACCGCTGGCGCATATCGGGGCGGACTTCCTGCGGGGTTCCGATGGAAGCGTCCCCGACACCAATGCGGCAACGGAGTCCACGGCAGCCGACCTGGTCGCCGAGTCCTACCGCAGCTGGATCACCGACATCAAACCTCCTGGAACCAGCCACTACGTCGGCATCGTCAATTCCGGTGACGTCAAGAAGGACCTCACCTACCTCGCGTCCGGTAACTACAACGACATCCCGCGCCTGGACCAGGACGGCCTCGTCTCCTACGGGGAGGCGCTCGGCGTCCAGCCCGACAATAAAGCGCTCTCCTACGCCACTCTGAATGGTGCAGAGCTCAAGGCGCTCATCGCTCAGCAGTGGAGATTCCACGCCGATCCTGCCGTGCTCAACCTGGGACTGTCCTCCAACATGGACGTCATTGTCGATCCCGGGGCGACGGCGCAGAGCGGAGCCGTTCCCACAGTGCGTGAGATCCGGGTCGACGGGCAGGTCCTGGGGGACACGGACACAGTGGTCGTGGCCTCCACCCACGAGCTGCTCGACGACGGCGTCGACTTCACCATTCCTGACCAGAAGGTCATCGTCGACGTCGGCTCACTCCACCACAGCGTCTTCATCTCCTACCTGCACTCCTTCGGGGACAAGCCCTTGATGCCGTCCTACTCCAAACGTCAGGTGGGTATGAGTGCGACCCCGAAGCCCGGTCAGGCCGGCACGGTGACAGTGACGATGGACTCCTTGGCCTACACCAACGCCTCCGAACAGACCCTCGGTGCGCAGCGAGTCCGTGCCCGCTCCGGGGATAAGGAGTTCTTCAGTCAGAACATCGACCTGACCGTGGACCGCAGTGGCCCCACCACCGGAAAGGCGAGCTTCGACCTCACGTTCCCGGCCGATGCGCCCACCGGCGCCTGCCGCACAGCCTCCGCGGACAGCTGCCGCTGGGTGACCCTGGAGTCCGTGAACGCCGCCGGCCGGGTCCTCAATAGCTTCTACGTCGAGGTGCCGGCCGATGCGGCGCCCACGGCAACGCCGTCGGCCACTGCCAGTGCACAGCCGGTCCCACCCAGTGCGCCGTCGGCTGCGCCCTCGACGCCCAGTGCCGGGCCGTCGGCAGGTGCCACGGCGACGGCGGGCCCCAGCGGCAGTGCCGGTGCGGTCCCGGATGGGAAGGCGACGGCCTCACCCGGAGGCGGGAGCGCTGACGGTGCCACGGTGCCGGTCGGCGGTGCGGGCGGTCTGCCTGCCGCCACGAGCTGGGCGAGTACCACCGCCCCGGAGGTCCGCGGAGCCGGCGCGAAGCCGGCCGGTGGTTCGGGCACCTGGCCGCTGGCCCGCACCGGTACCTCCCTTAGCGCGGGCGTCGTCGCCCTGACCCTCATCGTCGGCGGCTACCTCATCCTGCGCCGCAGACGCCAGGAGGGATGAGGGGGCAGCGATGGTGCGGCCTTTCTCCTTCCACGTTCTCTCTGCACTCTTTTCACGCTGACCTAAGGACATATCATGAGGCTCATATCGCGAAGGCGGGGACGAGTCTGCGTCGCATTCAGCGCGCTGGCCCTCGCTTCACTCAGCCCTCTTTCCACCGCCGCGCCCTCCGGGACGGTTCCACCTCAGGGCGCCGGACTGCCCGACGTTGCTGTGCCATTGGACTCCCCGGATGGGGGGAGTCCCCATCGACCTCGTTGGCATCTCCGATCTGCACGGCTACATCGAAACGACGTTCCATAAGAATCCGGAGACTGGCGAGGTCGACCTCAACAATGTGGAGAATCCCGGTGTGACGTCCCTGGCGTGCCATTTGAGCCGGGCTTACAGAGCGAATCCCAATGCGTTATTCGTCTCGTCGGGAGACAATATCGGGTCGTCATACTACCTGTCGTCCTACATGGATGATGAGGGGACACTGGATGTGCTGGAGCGGTTCCGCATGGATGTCTCTGCGCTAGGGGTGCACGAGCTCGACCATGGTCTCGGTGACCTCGAGGGTCGGGTTCTTCCCTATGCGACATTCCCCATCCTGGCGGCGAACGTGTCCGGCTCCGATGCCCTGAGTGCCGAGGGGGACGGTCGCGGTGTCTTCATCAAGGAGGTCGACGGGGTGCGGGTCGGCTTCATCGGTGTGGTGACCGATGAGCTGCCCAAACTGGTCTCCTCCTCCACCCGGGCACAGCTCACGGTCGCCCCGGCGGTGGCCACGGCCAACGCCCGCGCAGCCGAGCTCAAGGACGGTGACCCCGCCAATGGTGAGGCCGACGTCGTCGTCGTGCTCAGTCACGAGGACGCGGCCTCCACGGCGACGGGCTTCTCCAAGAACGTCGACGCCGTCGTCGCAGGACGCAGCCACGTCTCCTACGCGCAGACGGTGACCGGGGTCGAGGGCAATGAGATCGCCGTCGTCCAGCCCGACCACTACGGTCTGAAGCTCGGGATGATTCGGCTCAACTACGACCGGGACACCAAGAAGGTCTCCGTCGCCAACGTGGAGAACCGCGATCTGAGGCAGGAATACTGTCATGAAGACGATTTCGGCGGCGTCAATATCTTCTCATATAAGAGATACAACAAGATGATGGATCTGGGGGCTGCCCGGGCGGTGGCGCAGCTCGGCACCGACTACTTGCGTGGATCGGACGGTGTGACCCCCGGAGCCCACACCGGCACCGAGTCCACGGCGGCCGACCTGGTGGCCGAGTCCTACCGATACTGGCTCGCCGACATGGATCCCATGGAGCAGCCGCCAGCATCCACACACTATGTGGGAGTAGTCCGGGCCGACGACCTCAAAGCCGATTTCCGCTACAAGAGCACCGGGAACTATCACGGAGAAGTGCCCGCTGACCAGGTCGACGGCCTCTTCACGGTCGACGAGGTCCGTAACGTCTCGCCGGATGACAAGGCCATGGGATACCTCACCATGACCGGTGCCGAGCTCAAGGGGCTCATCGCCCAGCAGTGGCGCCCCGGAGCGGATTCGGTGGCTGTCCAGCTGGGGCTGTCCGCCAACGTCGACGTCATCGTGAACTCCGCGGCCCAGACCGAGGACGGCGCCGCTCCCTCGATTCGCGAGGTCCGGGTGGACGGGCAGGTCCTGGGGGACACGGACACGGTGGTCGTGGCCTCCACCCAGGAGCTGCTCACCGGCGGCGCCGGCTTCACACTCCCCCATGGAAGAGGGGTTGTGAACGTCGGTTCGCTCGGACGTGACATCACCACCAACTACCTGGCCTCCTTCAACCAGCAGATACTCAAACCGAGCTACGCCAAGCGTCAGGTGGGTATGAGTGCGACCCCGAAGCCCGGTCAGGCCGGCACGGTGACAGTGACGATGGACTCCCTGGTATACACCCACCCCACGGAGCAGGTTCTCGGGGCTCGCCGTGTGCGCGCCGTGTCCGGGGACAAGGAGTTCTTCAGTCAGAACATCGACCTGACCGTGGACCGCAGTGGCCCCACCACCGGTCAGGCGAGCTTTGACCTCACGGTTCCGGCCGATGCACCCACCGGCGCCTGCCGCAGCGCGGAGGCCACGACCTGCCGCTGGGTCACCTTGGAGTCCGTTGACGGCGTCGGCCGGGTTCTCAACAGCTTCTACGTCGAGGTGCCGGCCGATGCGGCGCCCACGGCAACGCCGTCGGCCACTGCCAGTGGCGGGCCATCGGCCGCGTCTAGCACTCCGTCGTCCACTCCCGGCGCGCAGCCGACTCCGTCCTCGACCTCCGGTGCCGGGCCGTCGGCGGGTGCCACGGCGACGACGTCGGCTGCGCCCGGTGCCAAGGCGGCTCCGTCGGCCTCGGCGGCTCCCAGTGGCGGTGCGGTCCCGGATGGGAAGGCGACTGCCTCACCCGGAGGCGGGAGCGCTGACGGTGCCACGGTGCCGGTCAACGGTGCAGGCGGTCTGCCTGCCGCCACGAGTGGGGCGGGTGCTGCCGCTCGTGAGGCTCGCGGCGCCGGTGGTGGTCAGCCGATCGGCGGCTTGGGAGCCTGGCCGCTGGCCCGCACCGGTACCTCCCTCAGCGCGGGCGTCGTCGCCCTGACCCTCATCGTCGGTGGCTACCTCATCCTGCGCCGCAGGCGGCAGATCGACTGACGTGGATCGCGGCAGGTCTGACACAGGCTGACGCAGTGATACGCGAATCGACACTCGTGCCCGCCACCCCACCAGGGGAGGTGGGCACGAGTGCTGGGTGATGAACGTCAGTGAGTTTCCGTGAAAAAATGCCCCGTGTCGCGCGGTCACATACGGTTGGACATGTTCCTCTCCTCATCTTTTCCCGGGTCACCATCCCTCCGCCTGACAAGGAACGACATGCGACTGCACCCCACGTGGGCCGTCAAGGTCGGCGCCGTCATGTGCGCGCTCACTCTGACAGCCCTCAGTCCTTTCCCGCTCACCCCGACCGCCGGTGCCGACGAACCGGCCACGCCGGCCGACGCTCCGGCCGCCGGTACCACCACCATTGACCTGCTGGGCATCACCGATCTGCACGGCCACATCTCCCGTACCACTCAGACGGACCGCAACACCGGGCAGACTTCCGTCGAGGACCCCGGCGCCGTCACGCTGGCCTGCGAGGTCTCCGCCGCCCGCGCCGCCAACCCCAACACTGTGTTCGTCTCCGCCGGCGACTCCGTGGGTGGATCGGCCTATGTCTCCTCCATCCTTCAGGACCGCCCCACCATGGAGACGCTCAACGCGATGTCCCTGGACGCCTCCGCCCTGGGCAACCACGAGCTCGACCAGGGCCTGACCGACCTGGAGACACGCATCCTGCCCGCCTCGAACTTCCCGATCCTGGCCGCCAACGTCTCCGGCTCGGCTCCCTTGAGCGCCGAGGGTGGCGGCAAGGGAGTCTTCATCAAGGAGGTCGGCGGCGTGCGCGTCGGCTTCGTCGGCGTCGTCACCGATGAGCTTCCCACCCTCGTGTCACCCTCAGCGCTGTCCACCCTCACCCTGAGCCCAGCGGTCGCCTCCGCCAACGCCCGAGCCGCCGAGCTCAAGGACGGCGATCCCGCCAATGGTGAGGCCGACGTCGTCGTCGTGCTCAGCCACGAGGACGCCGCCGCCACCGCCACCAGCTTCGGCGGGAGCGTCGACGCCGTCTTCTCCGGACACACCCACGTGCCCTTCGCCCAGACCGTCACCGGTGCCGAGGGCAACCAGATCGCCGTCGTCCAGGCCGACCACTACGGCTGGGCGCTGGGCCGCATCCGTCTCAGCTACGACCCCGCCAGCCGGAAGACCTCGGTGGTCAGCGCCGACAACAAAAGGACCTGCGCAGCTCGAGCTGCACCACCGACGCCTACGGCGTCGCCGGGATCGTGTCCCAGGCGGAGAAGGACTCCGCCACCGAGGGCGGCAAGCCACTGGCCAAGATCGGATCGGACTTCCTGCGCGGCTCGGACGGCACCGGCCCCGGCGCCAACCGGGGCACCGAGTCCACCGCCTCCAACCTCATCGCCGAGTCCTTCCGCAGCTGGCTCGCCACCGACATCCAGCCGGCCGGCTCCACCCGCTACGTGGGCATCATGAACGCCGGCGGTGTGCGCGCCGACCTGCTCTACGCCGCCTCCGGCTCGGAGGGTGACGGCGTCCTGACCTCCGGGGAGGCCTACACCGTCCAGCCCTTCGGCAACGAGATGGCCTACACGACGCTCACCGGCGCCGAGCTGAAGGCCCTGCTGTCCCAGCAGTGGCAGCCCGGCTCCAGTCGTCCAGTCCTCACCCTGGGGCTGTCCAGCAACGTCGACGTCCTCACCGAGGCCACCACCGATGCCGCTTATGGGGGCGAGGACGGAGCCGCCCCCGCGATCCGCGAGATCCTCGTCGACGGCAAGCCGCTGGCCGACGGCGACAGTGTCGTCGTCGCCTCCAACTCCTTCTGCTGGCGGGAGGCGACGGCTACACCGTCCTGAAGGACAAGCCCTCGACCAACACCGGCGTCCTCGACCGCGACGTCACCTCCGCCTACCTGGCCTCCTTCGGCGACCAGCCCGTCAAGGCCGACTACTCCAAGCGGCAGACCGGGATGACCGTGGGGCCCGTGTACATCAGCTCAGGCGGCGCGCGCAGCACCGACATGGTCTCGGTGACCCTGGAGTCCCTGGCCTACACCAACGCCTCCGAGCAGGCCGCCGGCGCCCGGCGCGTACGCGCGAGCACGGGGAGCAAGGAGATCCTGACCAAGGACCTCGACCTCACCGTCGACGCCACCGGCCCGACCACCGGGCGGGTTGACTTCAACCTCACGTTCCCGGACGACGCACCCACGCGTGCCTGCCGCACGGTCCAGGCCACCACCTGCCGCTGGGCCACCGTCGAGACCCTCGATGCCGCAGGCACGGTTCTCAATCGCTTCTCGGTCGAGATCGAGGGTGAGGCTGCGGACGACCCCGGTGCGGACGCCGGTGCCAGCACGGCAGGGGGCGCAGACACGGCGGCGGACGAGGCCGGCGGCGAGGCGACGTCCACCCCGCAGGCCGGTCGTGATGCTGATGAGGCGTCCGTGGGTGGCGGCACCGAGCCATCCGCCGGGAGCGGCGCGCCGCCCGCAGCCGCTGCTCCTGAGGCCCGTGGTGGCAACGGCGCTCAGCCGGTCGGTGGCTCGGGTGGTTGGCCGCTGGCCCGCACAGGTGCGTCCCTGGGTGCAGGCGTCGTCGCCCTGATCCTCATCGTCGGCGGCTACCTCATCCTGCGCCGCAGACGGCAGGTCGACTGACGTGGATTGACGCGCGCCGAGGTGGTCTCACACCGAGCTGCTGCAGCGACGCGCGAATCGACGCTCGTGCCCGTCGCCCTCACCAGGGGTGGCGGGCACGAGTGCTGGGTGGCGGGTGTCGGCGGCGCCCGTGGGGCGGACCCTGTTCTCAAAACAACCTATAGATTGTATTGTGAGTCACAAAGGGGTGGACATGAATGTCTGAACAGACATACTCTTACGTCTGTTCAAACATAAAAAGTCGAAGAGATGTCCGAACGGGCATCTCTGTCGATGGCACCGACCTCAGGGGGGTGAACATGCGCATCGAGGACAGGCACCGCCAGATCGTGGAGCAGGTGCGCGGTGCGGGGCGGGTTCTCGTCACCGAGCTCGCCGAGCACTACGACGTCACCCCTGAGACGATCCGTCGTGACCTGACCGCCCTGGACCGCAGCGGCGCCCTGCGCAAGGTCCACGGTGGCGCCATCCCCGCCCCCGCCCTGCCGGAGACCGGCGTGACCCAGCGCGAGCAGGTCAACCCCGATGCCAAGCAGGCCATCGCCCGCGCCGCCCTGGCGCGGCTCGCACCGAAACCCGGCACCACCCTCCTCATCGACGCTGGAACCACCACCGAGTCGCTCGCCCGCCTCCTGCCGGGCGACAGCGACCTGACCGTCATCACCAACTCCGTCCTGACCGCCGCCTCCCTGGCCGCCGCCGGACGTACCCGGGTGCGGATCCTGGGCGGCCAGCTGCGCGGACTCACCCAGGCCGCCGTCGGCCCCGAGGCCGTCGAGGCCCTGTCCACCCTGAGGGTCGACGTCGCCGTCCTGGGCGCCAACGGCCTGAGCGCAGCCCACGGGCTGTCCACGCCCGACCCCGACGAGGCCACCGTCAAACGCGCCATGGTGCGCAGCGCCCGCCAGGTGGTGGCCCTGGTCGACTCCACCAAGATCGGCCAGGAGCACCTGGTCTCCTTCGCCTCCCTCGACGACATCGACCTCCTGGTCACCGACGTCGAGCTCCCGCCCGCACTCATCGACCAGCTCACCGCAGCCGAAACCGAGGTACTTGTCGCATGATCCTGACTCTCACGCCCAACCCGTCCCTCGACCGCACCGTCTCCCTACCCGCTCCCCTCCAGCGCGGCGCCGTCCAGCGCCTGACCGACGTCGTCATGGAACCGGGAGGCAAGGGCGTCAACGTCGCCCGCGTCCTGTCCACCTCCGGGCGCGCCGCCACCGCCGTCCTGCCCGCCGCCGAGCACGACCCCATCCTCACCGCCCTGGACGGCCTCGAGCTGCCCGGCCTCACCGTGCGATCCGTGCCCGTGGCCGGCCCCGCCCGCATCAACACCGCCGTCACCGAGCCCGACGGCACCACCACCAAGCTCAATGAGCTGGGAGCGGGCCTGAGCGCTGAGGAGATCGACGCCGTCGAGCAGGCCCTCCTGGAGACCCTGACGCTCACGGGGGTGTCGGCCGGAGCCGACCCCCACCACTGGGCCGTCCTGTCCGGCTCCCTGCCGCCGGGCGCACCGGCCAGGTGGTACGCCCGCCTGGTCGGGCTCCTGCGCGAGGCCGCCCCGGGGCTGCGCATCGCCGTCGACACCTCCGACGAGCCCCTGGCGGCCCTGGCCGCCGAGCTGCCCGGATCGGCCCCCGACCTCATCAAGCCCAACGGTGAGGAGCTCGGCCAGCTCACCGGCCTGCCCGCCGAGCGCGCCATGGCCCTCGAGGAGGGCGCCGTTCAGGGGGACTACGACCCCGTTGTCGACGCCGCCCGCCTCCTGGTGGACCTGGGCATCGGCGCCGTCCTGGTGACCCTCGGCCCCGCCGGCGCCGTCCTGGTGACCGCCGACGGCGCCTGGCACGCCACCGCCCCCGAGGTCCCGGTGGTCTCCACCGTCGGCGCCGGGGACTCCTCGGTGGCTGGCTACATCCTGGCCGACGTCAACGGCGGTGACGAGACCGAGCGCCTGCGCACCGCCATGGCCTACGGCTCGGCCGCCGCCTCCCTGCCCGGAACCACCCTGCCCACGCTCGCCGACCTGCCCGATCAGCCGGCCGTCGTCACCCGGCTCTCCTGAGTCGGGGCGCCCGCGGGCGCCGGGGTCGCAGACCCGCGAGCCCCCGCACATGTCAGCGGCTGCCGGCCGGTCACCGCCCAGCCGGCCCCGCCACCGACCGCCCCTCGACCGTCCATCACCCGTCCACCGACCCGCCACATGACCACCACTGACCGCATGACCGCCGCCCACCACCCTTGACCACCTGTGACCCGCCGCAGCCCACCGGGCGGCGGCACCTCGGACACCAAGGAAGACCATGACCGAGAACAAGCCCCTCATCATCCCCGAGCTGGTCGCGCTCGACGCCGATGCCGGCCCGGGCAAGGAAGACGTCATCGAGTTCCTGGCCACCACCGTGGCCGGTGCGGGCCGGGCCTCCAGCCCCGACGGCCTGGCCGCCGACGCCAAGAAGCGCGAGTCCACCGCCCCCACCGGGATCCCCGGTGGCATCGCCATCCCGCACTGCCGCAGCTCTCACGTCCTGGCCCCCAGCCTCGGCTTCGCCCGCCTGTCGCAGCCGGTCGACTTCGGGGCCGCTGACGGACAGGCCGCCGACCTCATCTTCATGATCGCCGCCCCCGACGGCGCCGACGACTTCCACCTCCAGCTCCTGGCCAAGCTCGCCCGCGGACTCATGCAGTCCGATTTCACTGACGCCCTGCGCCAGGCCGCCGACGCCGAGGAGATCGCCCGCATCGTCACCAGGCAGGTCCAGCCCGAGCTGCTCGACGACGGGGCGCAGGCCGCGGACGGCGCAGCCGGTGAGACCAGTGAGGCCGCAAGCGCCGCGGACTCGGCCCAAGGGGCCGGCGTCGTGGAGACCAAGGAGGCCTCGGCGTCGTCGGCTCCGGCGGAGGGCGAGACCGTCATCGTGGGCGTCTCCTCCTGCCCCACCGGCATCGCCCACACCTTCATGGCCGCCGAGGCCCTGGAGCAGGCCGGCAAGGACCGCGGCATCACCGTGGCCATCGAGGGCCAAGGCTCGGGCAAGATCGACGCCCTGGACCCCGACCTCATCAAGCGGGCCAGCGCCGTCATCTTCGCCCACGACCTGCCCGTCAAGGGCCGCGAGCGCTTCGCCGGCAAGCCCGTCATCGACGTCGGCGTCAAGGCCGCCGTCAACGACGCCGGCTCCCTGGTGGACAAGGCCCTGGCCGTGGTCGACGACCCGAGCGCCACCCGCGTGCCGGCCGGCGGCGAGTCCGCCGAGGAGAGCGAGGAGGGCTCCGAGCACTGGGCCCGGCGCCTCCAGCGCTCGGTCATGACCGGGGTGTCCTACATGATCCCCTTCGTGGCCGCCGGTGGTCTGCTCATCGCCCTGGGCTTCCTCCTGGCCGGGTACGACGTGGCCAACCTCTACGAGAAGATCTCCATCAGCGACTACTCCCTGTGGAACCTGCCCGGCAACGAGTTCGTGCACGAGATCAAGAACTCGGCCGGCGACGTCGTCGGCACCGAGACGATCACCGTCTCCCAGTCCGGGCTGCTGCTGTACATCGGGTGGACGCTGTTCCTGCTGGGGCAGGCGGCCATGAGCTTCCTCGTCCCGGCGCTGGCCGGCTACATCTCCTTCGGGCTGGCCGGCAGGCCCGGGATCGCGCCCGGATTCGTCATGGGGGTCGTCGCGGTCGAGGTCGGTGCCGGGTTCATCGGCGGCCTGGTCGGCGGCATCCTCGCGGGCTACTTCGCGGCCTGGCTCGCCGGGCTCGGCGTGCCGTCCTGGCTGCGGGGGCTCATGCCGGTGGTCATCATCCCGCTGGGCACCACGCTGGTGGTCGGCGCCGTCATGTACCTGGTTCTCGGGCTGCCCCTGGCCTCCCTCATGACCGCGCTGCAGAACGGGCTGACCTCCATGTCCGGGGGCGGGTCGGCCGTGCTGCTCGGCATCATCCTCGGGCTCATGATGTGCTTCGACCTGGGCGGACCGGTCAACAAGGCCGCCTACCTGTTCGGCACCGCGGGCCTGTCCGCGGCCAGCGCCACCAACGCCGCCCCCTACGAGATCATGGCCACCGTCATGGCCGCCGGCATGGTGCCGCCGCTGGCGATGTCCGTCGCGACCTTCCTGCGCTCGCGGCTGTTCACCAAGGCCGAGGTGGAGAACGGACGCAGCGCCTGGCTGCTGGGGCTGTCCTTCATCTCCGAGGGCGCCATCCCCTTCGCCGCCGCCGACCCGCTGCGCGTCATCCCGGCCACTATGGCCGGCGGCGCGGTCACCGGCGCGATGACCATGGCCATGCACGTCGGCTCCCGAGCGCCCCACGGCGGCGTGTTCGTCGCCTTCGCCATCACCAACTTCGGTGGCTTCCTCCTGGCGATCCTGGCCGGGACGGCGGTGACCACCGCCCTGGTCATCGTCCTCAAGGGTCTGGGGCGCAACACCGACGGCAAGAAGACCGCTGAGGCGCAGGCGGCAGATGCCGCTTGATCCGGCGATCCTCATCACCGCGTCGTGCGGGGTCCCACCAGGTGCGGGGCCCCGCACGACGCGTGTGAGGAGCTAAGAGGCCGAGTCCGAGAGTTTCGGTGTCCCCGTTGACGCAGGACGCTCCCCGGGGCGGTCCGGCATAGGCTTCACGACATGGCTGCAAGACGACGCATCGACCCCGCCGCCGGCGCCCAGGCCCTGCGCCAGTGGGCCCAGGAGCATGACAGGCCCGGGGACGGGCCGGTCAACGGGACCGGAGGACCGACCGGCGCTGAGCGTGCCGCCGGTGGCCCCGACTCGGCCAGTCCCGCCGACCGGGCCGCCCGCCGTCGGATGACCGCCACCGCCGTGCGCTACACCCTTGAGGAGCTCGCCGCCTGCGCGCCCGGGCGTTCGGTCGAGGTGCGGGTCCCGCCCTTCGGAGTCACCCAGGCTGTCGCCGGCACCGTCCACCGCCGGGGCACCCCGCCCAGCGTCGTCGAGACCGACGCCGCCACCTGGCTGGCCCTGGCCACCGGCCGACTCACCTGGCAGGACGCCCTGGCCGGCGGCGCCCTGCACGCCTCCGGCGAGCGCTGCGACCTGTCCGCCTACCTGCCTCTGGTCAAGCTCTGAAAGCCTGTCCGGTCTGGGCCGACCGGCGTTGGCATGGTCGCCGCCGTGCCGCCGTAGCGCCGCCGCTCTGATTCTGACTGTCGCTTTGCGAGCCGGGGCTGCTCCGCGGACTCGTAGGGGCCGGTCACTCCCATGTCCTGAGGCGTCTCGGACTGTTGTGCCAACCGCGCAGAGGACGAAAGTGTCACAAATGGCGACTTTTCAACGCACCCTGTCGGGGCAGACGTCAGGGCGCAAGGTCCTGACCAGCGTCAACGCGTTCTGACTGGTCGTCTGCGGAGCCCACTCGGTCCTAAAAGTCGCCGCCCGTGACAGATCGGGCTGATTCCGCTCCATCCGTCTGTTGGTTGCTGCGCCGAGGGCTCGCGCCGGTAGGTTCATCCCATGAGTCGCACGCGCCTGAGCACCTACACCGCCCCGCCCGCCGAGGTCACCCGGACCTTGGACGCGTTGCGCGCGCACTACGAGGTCCCCACCGCCTTCCCGCCCGAGGCCCTCGCCGAGGCGGAGGCCGCCGCCGGCGCCTGGGCCCAGGACGGCCCCGCCCGTCTCCTGGCCGACGGCGCCCGCGACGCCCGCGACCTGGACCTGGTCACCATCGACCCGCCCGGCTCCATGGACCTCGACCAGGCGGTTCTCCTGGAGCACCTGCCCGCGCAGGCCGACCATGTTGACCAGGCCGGCGCGACCGCCGGGGACGTCGGGGACGCCCCGGAGTCGGAAGCCGCCTACCGAGTCCACTACGCCATCGCCTCCCTGGCCACCTTCGTGACCCCCGGCGGCGCCCTGGACACCGAGCTGCGCCGTCGCGGCGAGACCGTCTACGCCCCCGACGCCGCCACGCCCCTGCACCCCGAGGTCCTCTCCCACGGCGCCGCCTCCCTCCTTCAGGACGCCGAGCGCCCCGCCTGCCTGTGGACCATCGACCTCGACGACCGCGGCGAGGTCGTCTCCGCCCGCGTCGAGCGGGCCCTCGTGCGCTCGCGGGCCCGCCTCACCTACACCCAGGTCCAGGCCGCCATCGACGGGGAGGGCGCCCTGCCCCAGGAGGCGCCGGCCGACCTGCCCGAGCTCCTGGCCGAGATCGGCCGCCTGCGCCTGGAACGCGAGGCCGCCCGCGGCGGCATCAGCATGACCACGCCCGAGCAGGTCGTCGAGGTGACCGAGGCGGCACAGGTGGCAGAGGCGGCAGAGGTGACAGAGCCGGCAGGGGACTCCGAGTCCGCCGAGTCCGCAGTCCGCCGAGTCCGCCGAGGCGCCCGGCCCCGCCGGCTACCGGCTCGCCTACCGCGTGCCCGTGCCCGCCGAGCAGTACAACGCCCAGATCTCCCTGCTCACCGGCATGTGCGCCGCCCGGGTCATGGTCGAGTGCGGCGTCGGCATCCTGCGGACCCTGCCGCCGGCGCGCCCCGAGGACTACGCCCGTCTGCGGCGCGTCGCCACGGCCCTGGGCATCGACTGGCCGGCCGCCCAGCCCTACCCCGAGCTCGTGCGCGGCCTGGACCACGCCGTGCCCGCTCACGCTGCCTTCATGGAGCAGGCCATGTCCCTCTTCCGTGGATCGGGCTACCTCGCCTTCGGAGTGGGCGGCGTCGGGGTACCGGCCGAGGACGAGGCCTCCGACACCGAGGAGGCCGTCCACTCCGCGATCGCCGCCCGCTACGCCCACGTCACCGCACCGCTGCGCCGCCTCGTGGACCGCTACGGCGAGGAGGTCTGCATCGCCGCCTGCGCCCAGGCGCCCGTGCCCGAGTGGGTCCTTGAGGCCCTCCCCGACCTGCCCGACGTCATGGAGCAGACCGGCAAGCGCGCCAGAGCCATCGGCCGCGGAGCCCTGACCGCTCTGGAGGCCCTGGTCCTGCGCGGACACGAGGGCGAGGTCTTCGACGGCGTCATCACCTCCGAGCGCGACGGCCGCGGCGAGCTCGTCCTGGCCGAGCCCGCCGTCGTCACCGAGATCCGCGCCGGCACGAAGGCCCCCGACGATGGCCTCCCGGTGGGTGAGCGCGTGCGGGTCCGCCTCTGTCCGCCGACCCCGCCTCCGGCACCCGCTTCCAGCTCCTGCGGAACCGACCCTGAGGCGCCAGGTGCGTCAGGCCTGCGGGAGCAGCTGTTCCAGCAGCTCCTCAGCGTCACTCCCCACCAGGTCCAGCGCACCCCGTGAGGCGAGTGAGGCGACGCCGTGGACGGCCGCCCAGGCTGCGGTCGCGGCGGCCTCGGGCGCATCCGGGCGTTCCTTGGCGAAGCGGGCGCGCCATTCTTCAAGGAGTGGCAGGGACCTGGCCCGAAGCTCCCGGCCGCTGCCGGCCAGCACGTCGTGACGGGTGATGAGGTCGAAGGCGTGGGGGTGCTCGACGGCGTAGGCGACGTAGGCCCTCGCGGTCTCCTTGAGGCCTGCCGCGGCATCGGTGAGGCGAGTGCGGAGCTCATCGAGGCACGCCTCGGCGATGGCGGACAGTAGCAGCGCGAGGGTGGGGAAGTGGCGTCTCGGTGCTCCGTGGGAGACGCCGCAGCGCCGGGCCACCTCTCGTACGGTCACCGCGCTGACGCCGTCGTCCTCGAGCAGCTGCCGCCCAGCCTGGATCAGACGGTCCTCCGTTGTCGGGCTCATGGCCCTAGCCTGCCTCTTGTAGACGGCGTCTACAACATGGTAGACATCGTCTACATGATGGCTTTCGGATACTCCCTCGCCCTGGTCTCGGTCGGGTCCGCCCTGCACGCCCTGTGGAACGTGCTGGTGAAGCGCTCCGGTACCTCCGACGTCGCCTTCGTGTGGGTCTACAGCGCCATCGCCGCGCCGCTGTGGCTCGCGGTACTGACAGTGGGGGCGACCTGGGGAGGTCTGGGCCCGGCCTGGTGGGCGGCCCTCGTCAGCACGGCGCTGCACACGGCCTACGCCGCGGTCCTCCAACGCGCCTACTCGTCGGCGGACCTGTCAGTGGTCTATCCGGTCTCACGCGGGCTGGCGCCGGTTCTGGTGACGGCGGTGGTGGCGCCGTGGACCGGGGGCCCGAGCGCCATCCAGGCGCTCGCGCTTCTGGCGGTCCTCATCGGCGTCCCCCTCGCCTCGGGGGCCACCTGGCGGGATCTGACCCGGGCCCGGGGCCTCCGGGCGGGCAGCGCCGTCGCATCCTGCACCGCCGCCTACACTCTGTGGGACGCCTTCGCCGTCGCGGAGCTGCACGTCGCCGTTGTGCCCTACATGGCGCTGTCCAGTCTGGCTCAGCTCGTGCTGCTCACCATCGTGCTGGGCCGGCGTCGTCGCGAGCTGCCCGCTGCGCTGGCTGCCGGCTGGGCCCGGGCCCTCCCCATCGCGGTGCTGGTGCCGGCGAGCTATGCGCTGGTGCTTGTCGCCATGCGCTTCGGGCCTCCGTCCGTCGTCGCCACCTCCCGGAGCCTCAACGTCGTCTTCGGTGTCATCGCCGGGGTGTGGCTCCTGCGTGAGCCCTTCACCAGGCGATCAATACTCGGGGTCTCGATGATCGTCGTCGGGGTCCTGGTGGGGGCGAGCTGATTCCGGAGCCGCCCGCGGACCGGCTCCGGCGGCCGCAATGGTCAGACGGCGCCGGACCATGACAGACTGTGCGTGTGCGCACCGGTGAGAAACCCTCGCAGATCACCTTCGACCATCCCGACGGCGCCCGCCCCACCCCGCGGGCCGGCTCCACCGAGCCTCCGAGCCGATCCGCCCGGTTGAGCCTGCCCGATCCGACGGTTCCCGCAGTGCCCGTCAGCGTCCCCGGCCTGACCGCTCTGCCCGACGACCACTCCGACGAGCTCGAGCCCTCGCCGCGCGAGGAGTGCGGCGTCTTCGGAGTGTGGGCCCCCGGCGAGGACGTCTCCCGCCTGAGCTACTTCGGGCTGTACGCCCTCCAGCACCGCGGCCAGGAGTCGGCGGGCATCGCCACCTCCAACGGCTCCCAGATCCTCGTCTACAAGGACCTCGGCCTGGTCTCCCAGGTCTTCGACGACCAGGCCCTGTCCAACCTCACCGGCCACGTGGCCGTCGGCCACGTCCGCTACGCCACCCAGGGGGCCACCACCTGGGAGAACGCCCAGCCGATGCTCGGCCCGGCGGCCGGCTCCACCCTCGCCCTGGCCCACAACGGCAACCTCACCAACACCCGCGAGCTCATGGACGCCGTACGCGCCACCTCCGGGGAGGACCTCAGCGGTGAGCTCGGCCGCGGCTCCTCCACCGACACCGCCGTCCTGGCCGCCCTGCTCAACCTCGTCTCCGAGCACGGAGCCCTGGAGGGCTGGGACTCGGCCGCCGACATCCTCACCTCCGGCATCACCGACGACGCCGAGCTCGACGCCGCCTACTCCGCACCGCCCCCCTTGAGCATCCACCAGGCCGCACGGCGGGTCCTGCCCATGCTCCGCGGCGCCTTCTCCCTGGTCTTCATGGATGAGCGCACCCTCTACGCCGCCCGCGACCCCCACGGGGTGCGCCCCTGGTGCTGGGGCGCCTGGGCAACGGGTGGGCCGTGGCCTCCGAGACCGCCGCCCTCGACATCGTCGGCGCCGCCTTCGTGCGTGAGATCGAGCCCGGCGAGCTCATCGAGATCGATGAGGACGGCGTGCGCTCCTCGCGCTTCGCCACCGCCCGCCGGGCCGGCTGTGTCTTCGAGTACGTCTACCTGGCCCGCCCCGACACCCGCATCGCCGGACGCAGCGTCATCACCTCGCGCAACGAGATGGGGGCCGCCCTGGCCCGCGAGCACCCGGTGGAGGCCGACCTCGTCATCGCCACGCCCGAGTCGGGCACCCCGGCCGCCATCGGCTACGCCCAGGCCTCCGGCATCCCCTACGGGCAGGGCCTGGTGAAGAACGCCTACGTGGGGCGCACCTTCATCCAGCCCACCCAGACCCTGCGCCAGCTCGGCATCCGCCTCAAGCTCAACCCCCTGCGCGAGGTCATCGAGGGCAAGCGCCTCGTCGTCGTCGACGACTCCATCGTGCGCGGCAACACCCAACGGGCCCTGGTGCGGATGCTGCGCGAGGCCGGCGCCGCCGAGGTCCACGTGCGCATCTCCTCCCCGCCGGTCATGTGGCCCTGCTTCTACGGCATCGACTTCGCCACCCGCGCCGAGCTCATCGCCACCGGTATGAGCGTGGAGGAGATCGGCGAGTCCATCGGCGCCGACTCCCTGGGCTTCCTGTCCGTCGAGGGCATGGTGGCCGCCAGCGGCCAGAAGGCCGACGACCTGTGCCTGGCCTGCTTCACCGGCGACTACCCGATCCCGCCGCCCGTGCGCAGCCTGACGTCCGCCGCCATCCCCGTGCGCCGCGTCCCGACCGCCTACCGCGGTCGGCGCAGCGAGAAGGCCGACGACGCCGAGCGCACCGTGCCGCCGGGCAGCATCACCCGCCCGGACCTGGCCTCCGGCAGCCCCCTGGGCTCGACGTCATAGCCCCGACCCCGGCGCCCGCCGTGCCCCGGCCGGCTCGGTCCGATGTGGTCCGCCTCCCGACCCGCGCCGGCCACCTGCTGCCGTCTCGCCTCTCCCGCCCACCACCGCACCTTCGACCCGAGTCCACAAGGAGCCCCCACATGACCCAGCAGCCCGAGCAGCCCACCTCCGCCATCACCTACGCCGACTCCGGCGTGGACACCGCCGCCGGGGACCGGGCCGTCGCGCTCATGAAGGACGCCGTGGCCTCCACCATGACCCCGGCCGTCGTCGGCGGCGTCGGGGGCTTCGCCGGGCTCGTGGACGTCTCCGCCCTGCGCGACTACCGCCGCCCCCTGCTGGCCACCTCCACCGACGGCGTGGGCACCAAGGTCGCCATCGCCCAGGCCCTCGACATCCACGACACCATTGGTCAGGACCTAGTGGGCATGGTTGTCGACGACATCGTCGTGGTCGGGGCCCGGCCCCTGCTCATGACCGACTACATCGCCTGCGGGCACGTCGTCCCTGAGCGGATCGCCGACATCGTGCGCGGCATCGCCCAGGCCTGCGCCGCCATCGGCACCCCGCTGCTGGGCGGTGAGACCGCCGAGCACCCCGGCCTCATGGCCCCCGACGAGTACGACGTCGCCGGGGCCGCCACCGGCGTCGTCGAGGCCGATCGCGTCCTCGGCGCCGAGAAGGTGCGTGCCGGCGACGTCCTGGTCGCCCTGGGCTCCTCCGGCCTGCACTCCAACGGCTACTCCCTGGTGCGCCGCGTCATCGAGCACGCCGGCTGGGGCCTGGAGCACGAGGTCCCCGAGTTCGGCCGCACCCTGGGCCAGGAGCTGCTCGAGCCCACGCGCCTGTACACCCGCGTGTGCCTGGCCATGCTGGAGACCCTGTCCTCACCGGCCGCCCCGGGGCCGGTCCACGCCCTGTCCCACATCACCGGCGGGGGACTGGCCGCCAACGTCGCCCGGGTCCTGCCGGCCGGGCTCATCGCCGACGCCGACCGCTCCTCCTGGACGGTGCCGCCGGTCTTCTCCACCGTGCGCGAGCTCGGCTCGGTGCCGTGGGAGGACCTCGAGGGCACTCTCAACCTGGGCGTGGGGATGGTCGCCGTCGTCGACCCGAGTGTGGTCGACGCCGTCCTGCGGGTCGCCGAGGGCTCCGACATCCCCGCCTGGGTGCTCGGCGAGGTGCATGAGGCCGCGAAGTACGAGGCTCAGGGCCGGGTGGTCTCCGGCACGAAGGGCGTCGACGGGGGAGCGGTCGACATCCACGGCACCTACCGGACCGCCTGAGCGGCCGAGGCCGCCGCTGGCACGAACAGCGGGGGGACGACACGACAACGACGAGGCCCCGATTGGATGCGGTATCCAGCCGGGGCCTCGCACCGTGAGATGTCACGTGTGGCGACTAATCAATCCCCGCCGGGCCGGTTCTGGAGCAACTGGCCAGGGCAGCACCGCCCTGGCCTGGGTCGATGCGACACAGGCGGTTCGGTTCGGGAGTGAGAAGTCGCCGAGAGTGACACGGATGGCTGCCCGGATGGCCTCGACTCACGCGCTCGTAGGCGCGCGGAAGGGCCGGCAGGTGCTTTCCTCCGGCCCTCCTCGACTGGGGTGGGCTACTTGCCGCCCTCGTCCCAGTCATCATCGTCGACGGCATACTTGGCGGCCAGTTCCTCGTAGTCGATCTCGTCGTCAGGCTCAGATCCCGAGGACGCTGAGACGAGCTCCCGCTCCAGAGCCTTGTAATCAGTCTCCGGGCTGAAGTACTTGAGCTTACGGGCAACCTTGGTTGCCTTGGCCTTCTGACGGCCGCGCCCCATAGGCTCGACCCCCTCCAACGTGTCACGGCGCGCACGTGGGCGCGCTCTTCCTGGTCAAATATGTCGTGGGGCAACCGTACAACGTCAATGGTCACGAACACCATTCAGACACCGGGGGGAGAGGCGTGGTGACGCACACCCCATATATGGGACGCGGGGTCCAAGAGCCCCATGGAGGGCGCCCAGGAGGCCTTCGGTGGGCCTTCAGTGAGCCTGCGGATGCTGCCCAACACGGCCCCGACGTTCCTCCAGGGGCTGGGAGTCTCAGAGGCGCGAGGCTGTCGACACGAGGACTCCTGAGAAGGGGTGGAGGAGGGGCTGCCTGGTGACTGGGGGGCGGCACTTCGCCGGGGGCGTACGCGGGAGGCCTGACGTGTGCGCAGGTTGCGGCCCAGACCGACTGAACCACGAGGACGCACCATAGGGGCTGAGGACTGATCCTAGGGATGCAGTCCGTGAGCCTGATGGTGCGTCCTCGATGGGTGAGGCATGTGGTGCCCGGCGCGTGAAAATGCAGCTGAGAGACCACAACCTAGGGCGTGAGGGCGGTGATGAGGGGGCTGGCCTCGCCGCTCCAGGAGATGGCGAGCTGGTCCCGGGCGCGGGTCGCGGCCACGTACAGCAGTGAGCGCTCCCGCAGGAGGGCATCGTCGCGGTCCGCGTCGGAGTACTGCTGGTCCCGCAGTGGCCGAGGGATCGCGTTCTTCGAGACGTCGAAGAGCAGAACCTTGCGGAACTCCAGACCCTTGGCGCGGTGCATCGTCATGACCACGGGTCTGCCCCGACCGGCCGCTTCCCGGTCCACGGCGCGCACCTCTATCCCGTGCTGGGCCAGACTGTTGACGACGGCGTCGCGCTGGTAGCGGTCACGCACGAGGACGGCGATTGTCTCCGGGGCGCTGTCCTCACTGTCTCGGTCCTGTTCCAGCCACACTGTCAGCAGCTCAGCGGCCTTGCTCAGCTCATCGGCGCGGTCGGTAGCGTGCAGCAGCAGCGGCTCGGGTCCGGAGCGTGGTGAGACGTAGTGGTGCTCCTCTGCCTGCCCCTCCATGTCTTCATAAGTGCCGGGATCGAGGATCCCGAAGGCGACATCGAGGTTCTGACGGGTGGTGCGGTAGTTGCGCGTCAGCCGCCGAGATCTCCCGCGCACCTGGATCCCGTAGTGGCTCAGCGTGATCTTTTTGCCGTAGATCCGCTGGTGGGAGTCCTCAGCCAGGAATAGGTCATCCGGGCCGGGCTCCACCAGCGCCCGCAGCAGCTGCAGGTGAGCGGGCGTGAGGTCCTGCGCCTCATCGACGAGCACATGCCGGAAAGGTCGGGGCGTGCCGAGGGCTGCCTCGTGGTCGAGCCAGGCGGCGGCCAGCGCGAGCTGTTCGTCGAAGGAGGTCACGCCCAGGTCGGCACTGCGGTCCCGGTAGCGCTCCATTGCCTTCCACACGGCGGCCCGCTTGGACCGGTCCAGGGCCACGCCCCGCCCGGGGCGGCGCACGCGCAGGTACTGCTTGAGAGTCGTCACGCGCTGGGGCAGCACGATCAGCTTGTACTCGGACTCCAGGAAGTCGGCGGAGCGCAGGCCCTCGGGCAGCTCATCGCCCATGAGGGTGAGGACCTCCTGCCACACATTCTCCCTGGGGTAGGTGAGTACTCGCCCGCGCGGCTGGCCGATGACCTCCTGGGCGATGGGGGAGATCCTGGCGCCGGCCTGCTGGAGGATCATGCGCGCCACCCGGTCCAGGCCGCTGACCATGACCCCGGACTCCCTCAGCCTCTCGGTGAAGGGCAGTCGTGGATCGAGCTGGGCGACCTGTCGGCGCAGGTCGTCGGCGAGGTTGCGCGTGTAGGTCGTCAGCAGGATCCGTGGCTCCTGCTCGTCAGCCTTGTCGCGCTTGGTGAGCTCGACGGCGCGGTGAACGGCGATGACGGTCTTTCCGGTTCCGGCGCCGCCCGAGACGCGCATGGGGCCGTTCGTGTGCCGCTCCACGATGGCCCGCTGCTGGGGATGCAGGAACAGCTGCCATTCGGCGAAGCTGAGCCCCTCGATGGCGCGGCGCAGGTCCTCGTCACTGACCAACCAGGTGAAGGTCGAGCGCGCCGCGCGAGTGCGCAGACCCTCGATGAGGTCGGCGTCAGTGGGCTCTGCGGACACGTCACGCGAGGGCCGCAGCCCGAAGTCCTCACGGATCTCCTCGATCGTCGCCCCTGTGGCCAGGTTGAGCAGTGCCTCGCCTGCCAGGCGACTCGGGCGGTGGATACCAGATCGAGGAGCTGGGACTCGCGCTGCGCCGCCAGCGCCGCCGCACCGAGTCGGATGTCGATACCGAGCTCGTCGTGCAGTATCTCCACGGTGAGCCCGTCGGGCCATACCGGTGCCTGGTCCCGGCTGGGAACGACGACGGCGCCCGGCATGGCAGCGGCCCCGACCGCCGTTCCGGCAACCGCTCCTCCTTCGCCCCGCTGGCTCCCCGCGGCGACCGGCTCGGTGTCAGGTGCCTGGATGAGCGCGGGATCGGCGTCAGCACCTTTGACGGCTTCCTCGTTGCGACGGCGCGCCTTAGCGTTGGCGGCCCGAATGCGGGCCGTCTCGCGGGCGAGCTCATCGGCCTCGCGCTGGGCGGCGGCGAGCTCGGCCTGGGCTGTGCGCCGCGCCTCCTCAACGGCACGGGGATCCAGGCCGATGAGTCCCCGACGTTGACGACCTCGGTGATGCCATTGCGGGGGTTGACGTGGACGGTGATGGATTCGGCGATCTTGATGGCCTCGTCATGCGGCCAGATACCGTGGATGACGTAGACGACCTCACCGTCGGCGGCGAGCTCGAACAGGACGGCCCGGTAGAAGTCGGTGACCCGCGCGGTGCGCACGCGCCGGTCCCGCGATCCACGAATGGGCTCCAGGTGCAGCCCCGAGCTCGTGGTCATGGTGGACAGCTTGCTGATGAACGGCCCGATCTTCGCCCTGAGGGAGGGGTCCTTGGCGGTGGCGTCTTTCGTCTTGCTGCTGGGCAACAGGATCGTGGCCATGTCAGTGTCCTTCCAGGAGCTCGGGGATGAGCGCGCAGATATCGGTGGCGGTGCGGGCCGGATCGTCGCCGGTGACGATGACGCGCCAGCCGGCCGCCGTCAGGGCTTCTTCGTCGCCGTCCTGCGGCTCGGCGAGGACAGCAACCTTGGGTGCGGCCCAGGACAGGTCCGTCATGATGCCGCCGACCTCGACGCCGTCGCCCTCGTGGGGGATGCCGGCCGCAGCCAGGTGGGGCAGAAGGGCGAGGACAGGCTCGGGGGTGAGGTCCTGGTCGACGTCGTCCCAGCCGAGATCGCTCATGGCAGCTGGGCTGCCGGCGACGTCGGCCACAGCGACCTCGGCCTGAGCGCAGGCGCGCAGCTCGGCCAGGGCCCGGCTGGTCGTGGTGATGTCCACGGGCACCTGAGCCAGGGCGAGCACGTTGCTGAGCCGTAGCCAGGCCAGCCAGGCCTCCGAGTGCTCGGGAGTCCCCAGGGCCTCATCGGAGTCGTCAAAGCACAAGGGCCATCCCCGTGGTGGAGGAGCCGGTGAGCTGGACCGCCAGGGCAAGGTGGGGGATAGCGAAGATCGAACCGGAGTGCTTCGACGTCGCAGGAGCGCCTGCGGCATCAGCAGCACCAGCCGGCTCGGGCAGCTCGGCCTCAGGCCGCAGTACACGCAACGCTTCCCACAGTGGGTCCGCCCCGGCGCCCTGGGTGGAGGAGTACCGCAGGGACGCGTTCTGTCCCAGGGGAAGGTGGCTGGCGGCGCCGACGATGAGCGGTCCCCAGGCGGAGTCGGCCAGAGCCGCCAGGGCGGCGGTGGTCGGACTGGTCCCGGGGTCCTCGTTGTCATCGCTGAGCATCGTCTCCAGCAGCGCCATTGGCCCGCCGCGCCAGGCGTCGATGGCCTGGTCGGTGACGCCGCCGGCGCGCGAGGCCCCCAGGGAGCCGTTCTTGAGCTGGGCGACGGTGTCCTCATTCAGCCAGGCCGGGTTCCACGGCCCGTCCAGGTCCTCGACGCTTACGGAGATGACCCGGTAGCCGGCTGCGCGCAGGCGTGCACGTTTGTCGGCGTCGTCGGTGAGACGGTTGTATTTGCGACTGGCGTGGAAGTTGCGGCCGTCGGTGAAGACGGCGATGGGACTGCGACCGCCGGGGCGCAGGCAGGTGAAGTCGGGGCGGGTGCCGCGGGCGTCAAGCTGGGGACGGATCCGCCAGCGGCCCCCGTCGATCTCCAACGCGGGCGCGCCCGAGGGGTCGCTGGTGGTGCGCACGGCCATCTGCTTGCTCATGAGCTCGGCGAGTGCGGCGCGGAAGCGCACCTCCAGGGGGCTCTCCCCGGTGCCGGCGCGCACGGCCTCGTCGGTGACCTCCCACAGGGGGACCTCTGGGTCGAGCTCGGCGAACACGCCCTCGGTGTCCTGGTTGCCGGTGGTCTCCAGTCCGAGGAGCTGGCCGATGGCGTGCAGGGCTGCGGCGCGGGTGACTTCTGCGGAGACGGCGTGGGGCCGCAGGCAGTCCGGGCACATGTCCTTGCCCTCGGCGCGGCACGGGCAGCTCTCCAGGTGCTGGCCGGTGCGGATGAGGAGGTTCCAGAGCCGGGAGGAGTCGTCATGGTCGGTGAGATAACCGGTGCCCCCGGGCACGGTGTCGTGCAGCAGGAGGGCGGGGCGGGTCTCACCGGGGGCGCCGCCGGCCACGGGGTGGGGGACGGAGGCGATGCCCAGGTGGTCGGGGGAGCCGCCGGTGGTGATCTCCAGTCCCAGGAGGATCGCGGAGGCCAGCGAGTCCACCCCCACCCGGTCGGTGGCGAAACCCAGCGGCAGGACGAAGGCGAGTGCCTCAGTGCTCAGCTCGCGCATGAGGTCGACGGCGATCACGTGCTCGGCGGAGTCGCTGCGGTAGCGGCACCAGGGCCGGTGCTCGCGGGCGGAGGAGGCCCGCGTGTCCGTGTCGAGCTTGCCGCAGGCCTCGCACAGGCGGAAGTCCCGCGAGGAGAGGGCGTTGCCGGAGATCCGGTCGACGCTCTGGCCGGCCAGGGGCCGCCCGGTGTTGAGCCAGCGCAGGTGCATGCCGCGGTAGCGGGTCACCCCGAACCCGGAGGCCTCCACGTTCCACTGGCGCACCGCGCGGGTGGGGTCGAAGTCGGCCAGGGGTAGGACCTCGAAGTGGGTGCGGAGCCGTTCGTCGCTGGAGTCCCCGATACGGGCGTCGTCCTGGGAGACGTCGGCGAAGACCCGGCTCAGGCGCAGGACCCGCCGGGCGCGTCCGACCTCGGCAATGTCGGTGTCACGGCACCTGGGGCACTCCGTGGGCGCGGCGGGTCGGGTCTCCTGCGGCTCGCGCACGTCGATGTAGCCACAGGCCTTGCAGCAGAACCACCACTGGGCCTGGTTGTTCAGGTCGGAGGCGTCAATGCCCTCGATCTCCATCTCCAGGCCGCGGGTGTAGAAGGTGGCGCCGGGGGCGAACTCGTGCAGGGCGTGGACGGAGGCCCTGTCGACGTCGCAGGGCTCGGAGTGGAACTCGTCGCTGTCCGGGTCGCGCCAGGAGACGCGGGCGGACAAGCGCACCGAGTCGTCAATGAGGGTGTAGTTGGGCAGGATGCCGTGGCGCTCCAGGGCCGAGACCCAGTGCTCACGATCCAGGTCGAAGATCCGGGACTCGGCCGCCTTCCGGGCTCCTTTGGCGGAGCGATGGGCCCGCGTGTCCTCCTCGGTGGCGTTGGGGCGCTCGGCGGCGACCTTGAGCTCGGGCAGGGCCTCACGGATCTGGCGCTCCTGGCGGTGGAGCTGCTCGGACTCGGCGCGGTGCTCGGCCGCGGCGCGCTGGAGCATCTCGCGGGGCCCAGCGCCGGCGTCCTGGGTCACCCAGGCGCTCAGGCGGTCGAGCGCCGGCGTGCGCTCCTGGAAGGCGGCGGTGAAGGCCTGCACCAGCAGGGCGCCGTCGCGCTCGATCCGCTCGCACAGTGCTGTGACGAGCGAGCCCTCGCCGGTGGCACCCAGGGCGGTCTTCGCGGTGCCGCCGCCGTGGCCACCGGAGGGGATGGCCGGGTGGTTCTCGCGGGCGAGGGTGTCAATGACGGAGGCCAGGAACTGGCGGCGCAGAATCTCCTCGGCCCCCAGGTAGGTCGACGGCGGCGCGACAGAGCCGTTGAGCAGCCGATCCGGGGCGTCGAGGATCGGGAGCTGGCTGCGCCTGCCGGGCACGTAGGCCAGGGCGAGCGCCGAGCCGCTGCGGCGACCTGCGCGGCCCACCCGCTGCACGTAGGAGGCGACGGTGGCCGGCAGGGAACCGAGCATGACGGTGGACAGGTCCCCGATATCGATACCCATCTCCAGGGTGGGGGTGGCCACGAGGACGTTGGGGTCCCCGGGCACCTGCGTGGGGCGCTTGAACCCGGCCTCGACGTCGGCACGCTCCTTGGCGTCGAGCAGGGAGGTGTGCTCGTGGGAGTCGACCCGGCGCACATGGGCCCCGGCGTACATGCTGCGGTAAAAGCTCTCGGCCGGGTGCGGCTGGGCCCTCAGGTGGCCGGGGCAGGTGGCGGCCAGGCAGGGGGCGGCGTCGAGCTGGTCGACGGTGGCGGTGGCGGCGGGCACCTGGGTGCGGCAGGTGTCGCACACCAGGAGGAGGGCCTCGCGCGTGGTCTCGCGCAGCGGGGAGACGACGACGCGGCCGGCCGGCAGCCCGTAGACGGTGCCGCCGGAGTCGGTGGTGGTGACGCTGAGAATGCCGGCCTCGGCCAGGTGGGCCAGGAGCGCGCAGGCCAGGCGGGAGGCGTGGGTGGGCACGACCCCCAGGCACTTGCGGGCCCAGGTGGCGTACCAGGACTTCGAGGAGCCCACCGGCGTGAAGGCTGACTTGCGGGTGTCGAGGCCGCCGCCGACCTGGGGGAAGGCCGGGGCGGCGCGCCCGGTGGGGAAGGCTGGCTGGCCCTGATTGCGGTCGCGCTTGTACCAGATCCACAGGCGCTTGCCGTCGTCGCTCTTGTAGCGCGAGAGCCACTCGTGGTCGATGGCGCCCTCGCGGCGCATGTGCTCTAGGGTGCCGCGTACCCAGGCGAGCAGGGCCGCGTCGCTGGTGTCCTTGAAGCCGTCGAGGACGCCCTGCTGGTCGGTCCCGAGGGCCTGACGGGCCAGGGCCACCAGGGTGTTGGCCCGCCCGGCACTGACGTGGACGGTGACCGATCCGGTGGCCTCCAGGGTGCGCCCGTAGGTGGACTGGAGGCCCACCTCCAGGGCGATGTCGAACAGGAGCCGACGGCGCACGTGCGGCTTGGCCCGGCTGCGCTTGGAGGCCGGGGCCTTCGGGTCCCAGTAGGGCTTGAAGCGCTGGTGCTCAGACAGGGCCGCGGGGACCAGCCGGTAGCGGTCGAAGGCGCTGGTCTGGGCGTCGTCGAGGGCGGCCTCGGCCCACTCCTCGATGGGCATCTCCGCTCGCAGCGCCCCGCGCAGGGCTGAGCGCAGGCTCATGGTGTGGGAGCGCTGGTTGACGTAGCCGGCGCGGTGGGCGGCGTCCTGCACGGAGTCGGTGAAGATGAGGGCGCGTTTCTCGGTGTTGTCGAGGGCGTCGTCGCCGAACAGGGTGGTCAGGGACACCGACAGGAGGGTGGCGACGGCCGAGCCGAGGAAGCGGATGGAGTCCTTGGCACCGCAGGAGGGGCAGACGTCGTTGGTGGAGTCCTCGGTGATGCTGCGCTCGTCCCCGGTGAGCATGAGGACCGGCAGGACGAGGCCCTCCTTGGCCTCGGTGCTTTCCTGGGCCGGGCGGCGGGTGAGGATTTCGCGGCTGTTGATGGAGTACCAGCGCAGCCCGGGGTGGCGGGCCTCCAGGTTGATCTCGCCGGCCTCGGCGCGGGTGCGGTAGTCGGCGTCCTCCCCGGGGGCGTGCAAGAGGGCTCGGAAGCGGGGGTCGCCGGTCTTGCGGTCGCGGCGCACGTGGGTCTGGTCGTCCTTCTCTTTCTGGCCGGTGGGGGCCAGGACGATGCCCCAGCCGGAGCGCCCGCAGGAGCGGCAGTACAGGGCGGGGCGCGCTGGCTCCTCGACCTGTGTCTGCTCGGAGGCGGCGTCGGCCCAGCGGAAGGAGGGCAGGGAGCTCAGGGCCCGGTCGACGCGGGTGACCTCCCGGATCCACAGGGTGACCTCCACGTTGACCGCGCTGCGGTCGGGTTTGCCGTCGAGTCCGGCGCGCACGACGGACAGGGCCGCCAGGATCGCGGAGAGGACCCGCCGGGCCAGACCCGACTCCGGGATGGGGCCCAGGAGGCCCCGGGCGAGGTCGGCCAGCGGCGTGGAGTTCTCGGCGGCGCGCACGAGGTCTAGGACGTCGGGGTGGGCCTGGAGGGCGGAGGCGAGGCCGGCGGCGTCGAGGGTGTCCTCCACCTCCTCGGGCAGGTCGTAGAGGTGGGCGACGACGTCGCGGAGCAGCTCCTCGGGGTTGGGGGAGCCGGCCTCGGCGAGGCGGGCCAGGGCCTGCAGGTTCTCACCGGGCAGGGAGCGCAGGTGCAGGGCGCGGCCGGCCAGGCCCTTGGACTCGGGCAATCTGGCGGTGCGTGGCGGCCCACTGGTCGAGGTCGGCACGGGTCTCGGTGACGACGGCGCTGGTGGGCAGGTCGGTTCCGAAGACGTCGCGGGCGAAGGCGAGCATCTGGGAGGGGTCGCCGCCGTCGCCGAGGGTGGCGGAGGTGGCCACAGGGCACACGGGGCCGAGCGGGGCGGAGGCGAAGGCCTCCTGGCGGGGGTCGTCGGCGGGCAGGTGGGCGCGCAGGGTCAGGCCCAGGCGCCGCAGCAGCATGGCGACGTCGGTGCCCTGTGCGCCGTCGTAGGTATGGAACTCGTCAAGGACCAGGTAGGTGAGCGACCCGGCTGAGGCCCGCCACAGCTCGCGGTCCTCGGGGCGCAGGAGGAGCTGGTCGAGCATCTTGTAGTTGGTGAGCAGGATGTCCGGTGGGTTGTCGCGGATGACGTAGCGGTCGGTGATGAGGGAGTCGGCGGTGACGTGCTTGCGGGGGCTGGCGGAGGAGTCCCCGGTGTAGATGGCGGCGCGCACTTCCGACAGGGCGGGATCCTCAGTGATGAGGCGGGCGAGGCGGCTGGCCTGGTCGGAGGCCAGGGCGTTCATGGGGTAGAGAATGAGGGCCTTGATGCCGGTGACTCCCTGGGCTCGGGCGCGCAGGACGTGGTCGAGGACAGGGTGGAGGAAGGACTCGGTCTTACCTGAGCCGGTGCCGGTAGTGACGATGGTCGGCTCAGGGCGGTGGCCGCCCTTAGTGGTCAGGCGCCGGTAGGAGTCCTCCTGGTGCTGGTAAGGGGTGAGGCCCGGGTCCCAGTCGAGGGGACGGTCGGCGGGGTGTGCTGGGTCGGTTGTACCGGGGCGGGCGCTCGCCGCCAGGTAGGGCAGGCGCAGGCGGACGAAGGGGCCGACGAAAACTCCCTGATGCTCGTCCTCCAGGAAGTCGGTGAGCACGCGCCGCGGCTCGGCGTCGGTGAGGGCGAAGGTCGTCGAGAGGTAGTCGACGATGGACCGACGGATGCGTTCGGCCTGGAGGCTAGGGGAGGAGGAGCGTCATAGCTGGAGCGTGGTGGTGATGGGCGATGGGGTGGATAGCGGCGAATGGTGTACGGGAGTGGTGTCTGCCGGGGCCGGCACTACCTCGTGCGGATCGTCGTTGTTCCGGGAGTGATCCCGCAGGTCAGAGGCTACCGCAGGCTGCGTGAGGGCTGAGACACTTGCAAGTAACGTTATGTACGTTTCTGCACTTTTCGTCCATAATGTCCGTTATGATCGAAATGACTGTTACCGCTGCGCGCAACAAGCTCGCCGATGTCATCGACGACGCCCGGGTGACTCATGCGCCCGTGTTCCTCACCCGCAGGGGCCGTCGTGTAGCGGCGGTGATCGATGCGGACGACCTGGAGCGGCTTACCCAGGCTGCGGAGGACCTTGCGGACATCGAGGCGGCCGACGCCGCTCGCGCTGAGATCGCAGAGCACGGCACCATCCCTTGGGACGAGGTCAAGGCTGACCTTGGGCTCGCATGACCTACCGGATCGAGTTCAGCCCGGCCGCGGCCCGTCAACTGCGCAAGCTGGATGGCCGCACCCAACGCAGGATTCAGGCTGTCGTTGAGCTGCTTGCTCAGGAGCCCCGCCCGGCGGGCGCCAAGAAGCTCGTTGGCGGGCATGGTGAGTGGCGCGTACGCACCGGCAACTACCGCATCATCTACGAGATCGACGACGGGGTACTGGTGGTCCTCGTCCTCGCTGTCGGTCACCGTCGCGAGGTCTACCGTCGAAGGTAGCTACGGGTGCCTGCACGGGTGGCACATGCGCCAGACCTTCTGTCCGGTGACTTGTGTCCTCCTCATAGAGGTCGTTCACTCTGCCGCTTGATCGAGACCGGTGCCAATGATGACGGCTTCATCTTTCATGCTATGTCTGCGCGCGAGAAGTTCTTGAGGAGGAAGTGAAATATGAAGCCCACCGAAGAGATGCTTGACGAGATCGAGAACGCCAACAACGGGGATGGCCCGGATCCTGTGGCCACGGTCGACGATCCCGCTCTCGCAAAAATTGCGGTCGCGCAGATACGCCTCCGTGCCGCCGCCGCATCCAACGAACGATCACAGGATAGCGGGGTTGTGCAGGTGACCGGCACCGGGTCAGGCGCACCCCGCTGACCGGGCCGGCCTGCTCACCGACAGCCAGACCGAGCGCCTGGAGAACCTACACGGCATCGCCCTGGGCTTCCGCAACCTCACCAGCTACACCATCCGAAGCCTCATCCACACCGAACGCCTCAAAGACCACCTGAAAGCAAGCACCTAAACTTGCCGATAAGCCCCACCTGCCACACCCTCAAACGTGAAGGGCCTGTTATGTTATTGGGAGCGGTGAAAATTCTGTGTCAAGACTTTGGTGGCACAAGAAACTCATGGAGGCTTATTCATAGGGTGTAGGTGAATATGATTCCGAGGATGGCTGTGATGGTTTCCGGGAAGGTTTCTGGTGGTCTTCTGTAGCCGGTGTGCAGGGCGCGCCAGGTCTTGATGTTGGCGATGACTCGTTCGATCTTGTAGCGGACCTGGTTGACGGTGGTGTTGTAGGCCTTGTCATCAGGGTGGAGCGGTAGGTTCGCGGGTCTTCTCTTGGGGGTGATCATTCCCAGCCCGATATACCCCTTGTCGCCGATGTGCTGCGGTGGTGGCGCCCCGTCCGGGAGGTCGGCGGGTGGCACGTCAAGCAGTCCGCAGCGGCGCAGGGCCTCGGTGTCGTGGACCCTTCCGTCGTGGGGGTCGGACACCCACGCCAGGGTTCCTGACAGGGTGCAGGCGACCTGGACGTTCACTCCGGTGGTCTGGTGCTTGCCGGAGTACAGCTCGGGGTGATTCTTCCAGGACCAGCACTCCAGCAGGGTGCCGTCGATGATTGGCTGCACGGTGGGGCCCAGGTCCTCCACAGTCGGCACACTGATTTCCAAAGCCTGGGCAATCAGGGGTGTGTAGGCGGTGATGACTCGGGAGGCGGTGGCCTGCGAGACGCCGTAGACCTCGGCGACAAGCCCCTGGGGCAGGTTGTGCCTCAGGTATGTCAGTGTCAGGCGCACGCACAGGAACAGGCCCAGCACCCGGGTCCCGAACGCCGGCAGGTCGGGGTTCTCGGCGTGAATGGTCTCGCACAGGTCCACAACCTCGCTGCGAGTGATCCTCGTGCTACTATTCATGGCGGCGGTTTGTTCTTGGTTGAGCTGGCTTAGACACCAAAACTCTCTCAAGAGCAAGCCGCCACCCTACTTAGCGACACACCCCCCTTAAACACCCCTATGAATAAGCCTCACGATATGGTAAACGTAACTAGCTGGCGTGCCTGTGAATAAGAATCAATCAACCCCATAGCCGGCACCGTGTTCTATAAACTAAGTACCTCTACGTATTGCTGTCATCTGAATTAATCAAAATCTGGCGATGGCTGGACTTAAGAAACAGCTTCTGGGTGATCACTGAATCCCATTCTTTGGCTAAAACATAGAGTACGTCCAATATGTTATTAATGTCATTAAGTGTATCCATTATTTCTTTATGGGGATCTGGAAATAATGTAAGTGGAGGAACTATTGCATGGGCAAAAACCATTTCGATATCCGTGTAATTTATGTAGCGATCCTTGCTGGCTTCCAGAAATAAGTGACTTCTTGTGAGGAAAAACAGAACACTTCCGCTACTTCTGATATACTCTAATGTCGATCGTGCTTCCGCGCAATGGAGGTTGCGGACTCTCATCCGCGGCTCCTGGAAGTGAAGCAATTTCATTACTTGTGTGCAGTTGTGCAACCTCGAGACGTGATGACCAGTATTTCCGACTATGTATTCTGAGGTCTTGGATTGAAGTAAATTTACTGTGTGCATGAAGAATGTGTAATTCCGAACAAAGGGAAGTTACGGGATACTGTGCATCATTAATGGCACTACTGATGGAGTCTACAAGATCTCTCATGAAACTTTCAAGTTCCGCCATTGTTGCTACTGATGAACTGCCAAGAAGTTCCGCTAGCATTTCATCTGTGTATTTATCGCGTCCCGTACTCGCTCCAGATAATATCGCCCTCCATTTCTCTAGTCTCTCTCTCGCCTCTTCCGCTCGCACATAAGGGTCAATCTGCATATTAGGCGCACCCGGAAAAGAGTTCCCTTGCGCGTTCGATGCGCCGCGCAAGTTTAGATCTAGTGTTGGCTCCGGCTGAACTTGCTGACACTAGTGCAGGGTCGTCCATCCAGTTCTCCGGTGGCATTGATGGAGTCACTCCTTCCTGAATCAACGTTCCCACGGCAACAGTAACTGCTTCGAATTGCACGAGAGGAGTAATGTGAGTGCTCGGCCTGAGGAATGGTCCGCCGACAATGTTCGCGAGAAACTCCATGGTCTCGGTGAATATAGTTTCTTCCGTCGAATATGTAAACTCAAAACCGGAAGCGTGATTCTCGACACCTTCGGTGTACTTATTGAGGAACTCTGCGACAGCGCCTTTGAAATGCTCGGAATTATTCTTGTAAGCAAAGAACTTTAGTACTTGTTCAGCAGTTGTGCCATCTTGTTGATTGGCTTTCTGAAGTTTGAGGAGCGACACTAGATTTTCATTTTCGCTGAGTTTTTCAATGAATGACATGAACGTACCGCCGTAAACCGCAGTGCGAACCTCTTGAGGTGTGAGCGAGATGGCTCCGGTATTGAGGCGTGAAAACAGGTCGAATCGTACGTTCTTGTCGCTTTTGTCGGTGAGGGCGATTACTTGAAGTGGTTGCCTTGCCAAGTACAACTGAATTGGGCGGGGGAGGTCGAAGTATGTGATTCCGTTAAGTTGCGTGAGTTCGTCGAGCCCTGTTAATTTGAGTGGCGATCCTCCTTTCGCTGAAACCCGTGAGCGAACTTCTGAACTATTGGAAAGAAATAATATCAGTGTTGAAATGCGTTGAAGACCGTCCACAACTTCCCAGGTGAAGTTATCGTTGGTGGCGACGAAAATAGGAGGGATTGGTAGTCCGAGAAATAGAGATTCAATGAACCGGGAGGCAACTTGTGTGGGCCATCGGTATTTCTTTGGTAGGAAGGTGCTATGATGAGTTCATCATCGGTGTACATCCTGACAATTTCCCGTACGGAAAAACTGACGTTTGAAACATCTACTTTTTCTCTGGCATCGCCCAGTTGTCCTTCTAGTCCTTTGAAAGTGTCAGTCATTGCTATTCTCCGATCATGTCAAATCGACCTGTGAATGTCATTCTACTTCACCTGAGAACTGTTGCACAGGAGGAGAGCCGCGTGGATGCGGCGGAAGTCGGATTCGCGGTCGCGGATGCGGAAGGGGAGGTCGTAGACGTAGGAGACGCCAGAGCCGGGGTGGGTGTGAGTGCGCTCCGATAATGGCATGTCGTCGTTGGAAGTGGGGCGCTGGCGCTTCTCCCAGGCCTGGCGGACAGGAGTCGGCAGCTGACGGCCATTCGCGTCATAGACATAGGCGCCCTGGCCCCGGCCATGGTCGTAGTCGTACAGCACCGCGAACTGGGTGCGGTAGATCGTGCACAAGTCCTCGATCGGCACGCCCAGCATCATCGACACCATGACATCGATCTCCGCCTGGGCATTACGACGATCCTCCGCTCGACGCAAGGGTGTATCCGCAGTCCACTCTGGGCCAATCGGACGCTCATCATAACGCTCCAGAATCGGCGAATCAGCCACAAACGACTCATTCCAACATTCGGCCCATAGGTCCGTGTAAGCAATGGATATACAGTTGAGACGAAGAACTCGGAGTATGACCGCCATAGTGAGGAAGTAGCTCGTGTCAAGCGACGGTAGAAGCGAGAAGTCCGCTCCATTAATGTGGCCACGCCCTGCGGCTCGAATCATGAAGTCGGAAATGAGCGATGAAGAAACGCCTGCGATCATCGGGATATAATGTACGCTGCTTGTGGATGTCGATGTCACGGACTGGAGATGTGCGGTTCCTGTAGGGATAATTGATGGAACAAGAGTGCGTTCACCCGTCAGCGGCGCCATGTTGCGCCAAGCTACGCGGTAGTACTCGAAGGCGGAGTGATTGCGCCAGTGGGTGTAGAGGCGGTCGTAGGTGGTGCGGTCGCCTGCGGGCTTGTACTGGGTGATGGGCTGCGCGCTCGGAGAGAGTGCTTCCAGGTCGGTTGAGGTCCAGTCGCGTTGGTTAGCCATTGTCCGGTTCGGCTGCTTGTATAGCGGCGTGGACACATAGAGATGTGATCCTTGAAGTATGGCGCTATCCCATGAGGAAGGTCCCCACTTCTTGCTGAAGCGACCCTTTTCGAAGTCCGACGTTTCGTGCCAGCCAGACGAAAATTGGGGGCTGACACTTCCGATGCGTTGCTGGGTGGCCAAAGTTGCTAGGGTGCGTGACGCCGCAGAGTTGACTGTTGAGACCATAGAGGTCGAGTGCCAGTCGTCGGCTTCAGTCACCATTTGCCAAATCTTCAGTGTGGATTCGCTAACGGATTCAATACGTGCTGCGTGGGGACGTAGGTCCCAGGCGCCGGTGTGGGGGTCTCTGAAGCCAGGTTCTTCTCCTGAGCCATCATGTGATAATGAACGCAGTACAGTATCTGGGTGATAGAGGCAGGATGCGTGAAGAAAATTGACGTCTTGTTGGCTGCTGTAAATGTTCACGCCATAACGTTTCTGGTTTTGGATGTCAAAGAGGCGTAGTTCATTGATGAACTGCCAGTGTCGACGCAAATGACGGTAGGATGCTGCTCGGAGAGTTCGAGTCTTTGTGTCTGTGAAATGACTTTCTAGATGGATGAGCCCCGACGTTCCTGCCTGGCTTTGGTGCTGCCACACCTGGCACATGAATGCGCGGTAGAGATCCGGCTGGCCACTTAGCAGTGGGTAGACAGTCGGATCGCTCAGAAGCTCGGAGAGAACGATGACCTCGGCCGTCCCGTCAAGGACTGTACCCAGGACTCCGGGGTGCGCCAGGGTCAGCGGCATGCGCTTCTTCTTGACCGCGACGGAGGGTTTGTGGCTTAGCGACCACCAGGGGTCGCCGTCGGAGAGGAGACTGTTGAGGTCCACGGTTGGCCTCACCCACGGCGGGTTGCCCACCTGGAGGTCGAAGCCGCCGCGGGCGAAGACGGTGGCAAAGTCCAGCTCCCAGTGGAAGAAGCCCTGTGCCTCCGCCACCTCCTGGACCACGGTGAGCCATTCGTGCTCGTCAATGACCGACTGCACTTTGCGGGCTCCGGCGAGGCCGAGCTCGACTTCCTCCATGGTCTCCAGCTCCGCCCAGGAGGAGGCATCTACCAGGGTCCCGTCGGTACCCCTGGCGTCTTTGACCTGCTTGCCCAGCAGCCCCTCCAGAGCACCCAACCACTCATCCAGGCTCGGTGGGGTCACATCCGTGGTCACTGGCCAGAACCACAGCGCGCACCACGCATCCATGACCAGCCGCAGCCGCCGGTACGCCGAACCCGGTGCCGCTAGATACACCTCGATGTCTTCGCGGGACACCGTTGAACCGGCGTCGTCCTGCGTCTCGCGGCCCCACAGATCGATGCGCCGCGAGGCCTCCGCCTCCGCCACCCGCAGGCGCCGCAGGGTCATCTCCCACAGGACCTCCACGCGCCGGGCCAAGGCTGTCAGCCGCAAGGCTTGCGTGGTACTCAGTGCCTTTGTGATGTCCTTGCGCCAGGTTTTGAGGGCCTTGAGCCTGCCGGCATCGACCAGGTCCCGTACCTGCTTGGGAACCTCCACCGCACTGCCCCAGCCCTTGGCCGGCAGGAGGAAGTGATGGATGCTCCCCGAGACGTCCAGCACCCCACCGATCCGGTGCCGGGAGGCCGCATCAGCGTCGTCGAGCACGGCCGCCACCCGGCTCAGCGGCTCGGCCACCGGTGCGGCCGACAGCCACGCCCGCTTCTTCAACTGGGAGGTGGAGTACAGTGCCCGGCGCGCCCCCACCAGCGAGTTACCGCGCCGCAGCCGCAGCCCGAACCACGGGGCCGCCAGCCCCTCCACCATCGTGTCCAACCACAGGGACACCTCCGCCAGCTCCACCGCCGTCGCATTGAGGTCCACCCCGTACACCTGGTGCAGGGCGAGATACGCCTTCACCTTCGCCAGCTCCCGGGGCCGCTCCTCAGGGTCCACGCGCCGGCCCAGCTCGCGCTCGCGCCGCGAGAGATACTGCTCCGCCAGCTGGCGTACCGCCTCAATCGCGAAGGCCCCCGACCCCAGCGCCGGCTCACACACCGTCAGGTGCAGGATCTCCTCAGCGCTCGTCGTCCGCCCCTCCTGATCCAGCAGCTCGGCCAACGCCTGCTGCACCGTGAAACGCGTCAGCACCTCCGGGGTGTAGAAGGAAGCCGAACGCTGCCGGTCCCGGCCGGAGAGCCGGTAGACGAACTGGCCCTTCTCATAGGTGACGTTGCGGCGCTCGCCCGTCACCTCATCCTCCACCGTCACGAAGTCCTTCTCCTCCAGGCCCTCCATGACGTCCTCGGGCACCACCCACGAGCCCTTCGAGGCGTCCCCCTCCCGGCGCCACCTCCCACAGGCGCTCAGTGGCGAAGGAACCCGAGTAACTCATGAGCCCCTCGTAGACGGCACCCAGCTGGTTGATGCCCAGCTCCACATAGGAGATGAAGCCGCGGCCGCCCTTGCTGTTCTCCTTAGTCAGCAGCAGGTGGCGCAGCACCCGCAGCAGCGCCCCGTTACCCAGGCCCGCCTCGTCAATGAGGGCGGTCGCCACCGGGCGGAAAAGGTCGGCGCGCATCGGCCGGAAGACCAGGCCATCGAAGCTGCCCTCCTGGGCGGCCGGCACCTGCTCGTTGTGCCCCTCGTCGACCAGGTGGAACAGGCGGTCCAAGGACTCGTAGATGTGCGTGCCCGCCTGGGCCGACTCCTCATGCAGCTCCCTCAAGGCCAGCTCGCGCAGACGATCCAGGCCGTAGCCGGCGTCGTACTCGGTGGCGCCCACCGGCAGGACCCCCAGCTCGGGGCTCGCCTCCGCATACAGCAGGAAGATGATCCGGTAGATGTAGCGCAGTGACTGCAGGGCCAGGTCCTGCGCCCGCTCCTGGGCCAGCGGCTCCAGCCCCCGCGCGGCGCGCCGGCGCACCACCTCATTCGCAAGGATCTCAATGGAGGAGCGCACGCCCTCACGCAGATCCTTCGAGACCCCCACCGTGTGGGCCGCCGAGTCCTCCAAGGTGGCCGCCCACCACGTCTCGCCCTCCGCCGTCGGCAGCAGAGAACGGGCATCCAGGCAGGTCAGGGCCCGCTCCACCTCGCCGCCGCGCGCCGTCTCATAGCGTTCGACGACGAGCTGCACGTTGACCGCCAGCCAGCGGCCCTCCGGCCACCGCTCCCGCTCCGCCACCAGCGCCCACTGGCCCGCCAGGACCAGGGCGAAAGCCGGGCCGTGACCATCCGTCATGAGCGTCGACAGCGCCCGGGACACCGACTCGACCGGCTCAGCCCCCTCCAGCACCGGGGCGTCGGGGTCCCCCCAGATCCACCGGCTCCCACGCCTCAGCGAGCGTGGGGGCGTCCTTGACCAGCAAGTCCTCCACCGTGGTCACCGGGCGGGCCCGCAGCAGCGCCAGCGGTGCCGGGCCCTCATCGCCCACCGGCCTCACCAGGGTCACCGGACCCCGCTCGGTCAGGCGGTACTCCGACGACGTGAAGCCCAGGATCTCGCGCAGGAGTGCATCGAGCTCGCCGGCCGCCTCCAGGGCGGCGCCGGTCAGGGAGCCTGCGTCGTCGGCGGGAAGGGCCGCCAGCAGCTCCTCCAAGCGGGAGCGCTCGGAACGGAACCGGGAGCGAGGCGTCGGCGTCGAGGCAGTACCGGGATCGGCCGGCTTCTCCAGGGCCTCCCACTCCTTGCGACGCTCCAGCACGCGCGCCAGGAAGGACTCCTTGGTGGCGTCGGTCGTGAAGTAGTGCTCGCTGATCCAGTCCTCGCCGACGACCAGCGCATCCGACACCGCCATCAGAGATCCCCTTCCATCCCGAAGTCCTGCGGCACCACCACCAGCAGCGGGCGCACCAGCGTGTGCGCGGGCAGGTGCTGTTTCCTGAGCTCGTGCTCCTGCGCCACCGTGATCCGCTGCTCGCGCAGGTGGCGGTTCTGGATGAGGCGACCGGCCTCGTCATCCCAGGTATTCGCACGTTCCGCCCAGGCCTCAACCCGAGCCGTCGCCTGTTCCTCCGCTGCGTCGAGGGTCAGTCTCATGTGGTCCCTAGCCGTATCCACCGCCGGAGGGATGAGCGCCTCCAGCAGGCTGGTCTGCGTCACCGGCCCGGAGTTCCGCAGCTCGCGGGAGATGCCCACTGCCTCGAACATGGCGGTGGGGGAGTCGTGCACCTGCCCGATCGGCACCGCCTCGACCGGCCGGCCCGCATCCAGCTCCGACTGCGCGGCCGCCAGGTCCAAGTAGGGGAAGGCGATACTGACACACACCATCGACACCGTCCGGCCCGCCTGGTTCGTCAGCGTCCCCAGCAGCAGGACGGTCGGTGAGTCGACGTCGCCGCGCACCGCGAACACTGAGGATCGGCCGAGCTTGGCCAGAACCCGGTCGCCGGCCCAGTCCAGCACCGGGTGCAGCGGTCCCAGGTAGTGAGCCTCTGGCCAGGAGGAGTCCGAAGAGTCACTCAGGGCCTCCGTGAGAAGACGCGCGCCCTTCGTCTGCGTCGTCGCTAGCTTGAGGTGCTCCTGGACGCGGCGCTCACGCAGGTAGGACTGCGGCAGCACCGACAGGCGATGGCGAAGCCCCGCCGGGGGCACCATCTCCACCACGTGCTGCGTGCCGTGCTCGCGCCACGAGACGCCCCCGCCGCCGGTCTGGCGCTGCTCGGGCTCCTCGGGGCGCTCATAAAGCTCGGTGAGGGCCTGGCGCAGATAGTCCAGCTGGGTCTCGTACAGCGTCGACGTCGCCAGCGGGGCAGCGGGCTGGGTGGGGGTGGCCGGACCGGCCGGGTCGCCGGAATCGCTTGGATCAGCAGGGGAGTCCTCGGTGCCGGTGGGTGCAGCGGCGTCGTCGCCCCGGGCCTCGGCCGTGCCCGTCAGCTTCGCGAACAGGGCCGCCATCGGATCCAGGGTGAGTGCGTCGTCGGCGTCGGGGACGACGTCGTCAATATCCTGCCCGGCCGCCAGCGCCTCGCGGATCGCTGCCTCCTCCTTCTCACCCGAGTACAGGCCCATGAGGGAGGCGGCGTCGCCCAGGGCCCGATGCGCCTGATCCTCCTTCTCCATCAGGCGCGTGAGCACTCGCACGTCGCCGGAGAAGCGCGGGTCCGACGGGCTCAGCAGCAGGGTCGTGATCTGCGGTGAGACACTCTGGCCGTAGCGGTCGATGCGGCCGTTGCGCTGCTCGATGCGGATGAGCGACCAGGGGATGTCGTAGTGGATGAGCTCATGGCACTGGGCGTGCAGGTTGACGCCCTCCGAGGCGACGTCGCCGGTCACCAGGACGCGCACCGGTGTGTGGGCCTGGCGGAAATGCTCGACGATCTCCTGCTGCTCCACGTCGGACAGGCTCCCGTGCATGACCCGCACCGCGTCGGCGGGCAGGCACAGGTCCTCACGCAGATGCTCAGCCAGCCAGGTGAGTGTGGCGATGCGCTCGGCGAAGACGACGACGCGCTCGGTCGACCTGGGGCCGATTCCGATGCGGCGCAGCTCGGTCAGCAGCGCCTGGTACTTGCCCGAGGCCGTCGTGTTGGCCTCCACGGCCAGCTCGCGCAGTCGGGCCAGCGCCTGCGACTGCTCCGAGGGCTCCTGGGTGGATCCGGCTGCTGCCCGGCTGCGGCGTCGGGCCAGGCGCTCGTCGATCGTCTGGATGAGGGCTGCCGGTGAGGACAGGAAGGACTTGGCCAGGGTCCAGGCGAACAGGGAGTCACCGCCGCGGGCAGCGGGCCTGCGGCCGCCCGGCGCCGAGGCGCCGTCGGAGCGGTGCAGCCAGGTGCGTGACAGCTCGCCGGCCACCGCGTCCTCAGCCGGGGAGGGCTCCACCAGCTTGTTGACCGGAGTCAGGCGCTCCTTCCAGCGGCCGCCCACGACGTCGCGCACCTCGTCGGAGTGACGGTGACGGCGAATGACGAGGCGACGCACCGCGTCCTCGTCAAGGGAGCCGTCCGCTCGCACCGCCGTCGGTTCCAGCAGACGGATGAGCTCGGCGAAGGACTTCGGGTTGCCGTTGTGGGGTGTGGCCGAGGCCAGGATGAGCGCGTCGGTCTGACGGGCCAGAATGTCCGCGAGCCGGTTGTTGAGCGTGCCCTTGTTGGTGACGTTGTGTGACTCGTCGATGACGACCGCGTCCCAGCGCTGCTTGCGCAGATGGTTGAGGTAGCGGTCCGACTTCAGCGTGTCGATGGAGATGATCGCGCGGTGGAACACCGAGAACGGGTTGCGTGAGGCCGGTACCGAACGGCGCACCCGCTGAATGCTACCGAGTCCAGGCGCACGAAGGGCAGCGCGAAGCGCGACCACATCTCGTGCTGCATCTGCTCGAGCACGTGACGGGGCGTGACGATGAGAATGCGGTCGCCCCGGCCGCGGCGCACGAGCTCGGCCAGAATCATGCCGATCTCCAGGGTCTTGCCCAGGCCCACGGTGTCAGCCAGGAGGATACGCGGGCGCAGGTTCGCCGGGTCCAGGGCCTGGCGAACCGCCGTCAGCTGGTAGGCCAGCGGGTCGGCGAGGACGTCACTGACCACGGCCAGGTCGGTGGAGGTCGCTGGGAGCGCCGTCTTGCGTAGCGTCGCCTCCAGCCACAGGCGCGAGAGCCGGTGATGAGTGGAGGTGTCCGCGATGACCCGGGTGTGGCGCGGATCCACCGGGACAATATGGTCAAGACCAGCGGAGAACTGCGCCGTCGTGTCCCGAACCAGCTCGGACAGGCCCTGCACCGTCACCAGCATGCCGTCAGACGTGGTGGAGACCTGGGTGACCAGCCAGTCCTCGTCGCGCACCCGGACCACAGAGCCCGGAGCGACATCAAGAGAAGGGAGGGAAGGAGCAGGATCCGTCACCGCATCCTGGGGAGTCGTGGGCGCCGTTGTCACGGAAGTGATTTTAGGACGCTGGCGCAGGTGGTCGAGACCAATTCGGGGCAGTGACTGATCTGTGACCTGCGGGCCGGCGTCGGGGCTCGCGTTCCAGCCCCTCAGCGGCGGTCGAGATCTCAGGTGTAGTCGATGGGGTCCAGGCTGGAGAGAAAGTGCTGCTCAGTCATGGACGTGGTCCACAGCCGGCGTTCGGTCTTGATACGGCCTCGTGTGCTTGGGACTCCAGGGTGGTACCACTTGGCCGCTTCAACTTTGGCGCTGCCAGTTCGGGCAGCATTGTCGAGGGCTGGGGCGAGGTCCGTGTCCCGGGAAGCGAGAACCACGACGTCGTACAAGCCGCAGCGAGCCAAGTCAACGAGCATCAAGGCGCATAGGACATCGACACCCTTTTCCTGTCTCGATGAGCGGACAGGTCGCCTGACTCCATCGATGTACTCCCATGAGTACTTCAGCGGCCGCAACGTCACGTTGACCACTCCGTGGTGACCCCGGGTCCACTGTGCCTTCTGGGCCTGGTTGCGTCGGTAAGCATCGCTGTCATCTTCCGGGATCGGCAGGCCGCGAAAGACCTCAACCCTGGAGACCTCTACCTGGTGCATGTCGTCGTTCTTCGCGTTGCGGGCCTGAGCAAGTTGACTGGCGAACCGGTAAGGATCGATGAGTGCGTCCTCGGGAGGACGCCCCGGCATGTACAGGCCTGCCGCAATGAGATGGACGTTCTGGTAGTCAACGACGACCGCCATTTTGAGGGCCACGAGTAGCCTCCTGCAAAGAAAAATAGGCCCCGCCAGTCCCGGAGGACGGCGGGGAGTTATGAAAATAGAGTAGGGGGTTGAGAGGTGTTAGACCAGACGGCACAAGTGTGTCGTGAGACACATTATGGTCGGTAGGAGGCGCCTTCTGCTGTCCTGCTCAGGTGTGACGGGAGTTGTCCTCCCTGCTGTCAGTGCGCGAGGACGCACCCTCGGGGACGAGGACGTACTTGTTGATCGAAGACTGCGTTCTCCTGCCAACTACTGGGTTTGAGCGCAGTCATCTGAGGGAGGAGTGCGTCCCGGACGGACATCGCAGTTCTCGATGTGGGCCGGCTGGCTGCAGGTGCTGGAGTACGGCGGGGCGCCGATGCGAAGCGAGGACGCACCATAGGGGCTGAGGACTAACTCCGGAGGTGCAGTCCGCGAGCCTAATGGTGCGTCCTCGACGGGCGGTTCTGTGTCAGCGGCGGGCGAGGCGGGTCAGGACGATGCCTGCGGTCACCACGCCCCCGGCGACGGCGGCCGCCTTGGCGAGTTTGGAGGACGCCTCGGAGTCGCCCTGCTTGGCGCGCTCCCAGGTCTCCTCCGCCTGCTCGGCCCAGCGTCGGGCCTCCTCGCGCAGTCGGCCGGCGCCGGCCTCCGCCTGCTCACGCAAACGGTCGGCTCCAGCGGCAGCCTGCTCACGCAGCTGGTCGGCCTTGGCACTCGCCTGCTCGCGCAGATGCTCCCCGGCCTCCTTCGCCTGCGTGCGCGGGTCGACCCGGGAGGCGAACTCATCGACGCTCGCCGCCAGGGCCACGCGCTGGGCGCGCAGCCGCTCCTCGATCTGCTCGGGGCTCAGCGACCCGGACCCGGTGGCCTCGGCACCGGACGCTCCGGCCTGCTGGCCGCTGGTCATGCCTGACCCGCCCGAGCGCGGAAGGCCCTGACCGCGGCGACGGTCGCCGTCACGCTGAGGCCCGCCAGGGTGAGCCCCGCAACCGTGACGATCCCCAGGGAGGCGGGGTCGCCGTCGCGGGCGTCGTCGAACAGGCGGGAGACGCGCTGACCGAGGGTCAGCGTGCCGGGCTCGTAGGTGTCGACCCCGCCCTCGGGGTCGGTGCCACCGCCGGCCAGGGAGGCCAGGCGGTTCTTGACCTGCCCGACCGTGTCCTCGGCCTTGCTGACGACCTGACTTCGCAGTCCTGGACCTTCTCACGGGCCTTGAGCTTGGCGACCTTGGCCAGGTTGTTCGGAGCCAGGCGCGCGGCGAGCTCGTCGACGTCCGCGGCCAGCGCCAGGCGCCGGGCCGCCAGGTCGGACAGGACGTCGTCAGCCGACGGCACGGCCTGCGTGGCCGGTGCGGCCTCCACGGCCGGCCTGGCCGGCACAGCGGGGACGGATGTGGGCGTGGGTACAGCATTGGTGCTCACCGGGCGTTCCCCCTCTCCAGGCCGGAGGCGACGGCCCCCTTGACGGCGTCGACGGACTCCTTCAGCCCCTCCTGCGGCGTGGGCGTGTCGGCCTTGGCGGCCTTGAGCCGCTTGATGCCGATCAGGGCCATCGGCACGGCGATGAGGGTGAGGAGCAGCGCCACCACGAGGAAGGCGGCCCACAGCGGCATGATGTTGGACAGCCCGGACGTCATGGCTCCCAGCACCAGCCCGAAGATGAACAGGGACAGCACCCCGGCGGCGGCGAGCAGCCCGGCCCCCAGCCCCATCTCCTTGACCATGCGCTGGCCCTTGGCCTTGGCCAGATCGATCTCGCCGCGCACCAGCGCGGAGATGTTCTCCGAGATGCGGGCGATGAGCTCACCGAGCGTGGGCTGGGCGCTGCTGCCGGCCCTGCGAGGAGGCGTGGTGGAGGCCGACGGCGGCGGGGGAGGTGGCTGGTTGTTGGGCATGAACGAACCTTCTCGTGTGAGGCACGGCGGTGGACGCAATCAGCTGACTGCGAGGCGGCGGGATCGCGACAGTGGGACGACCCGCCGGACTAAGAATCTCACAGCCGACGCCATCGTGAAACAACGCAGGCCCGAACGGGTTTGTAGGTTTGGGAGATAGGGGCCGGCTTTCGCCACCGGCGATCTACGAAAGGCTGCCGTCGCCGCACTGACCGACTGGGCGGCCCGGATGGTCCCGACGGCGTGGATCGAGCCGGTGCGCGGTGTCGGCACGGGCGCCCCGCCGGCCTCCTACTCCTGGTTCCATGCCTGCCAGAGGCTCGCGTACTCCCCACCGAGGGTCACGAGCTCGTCGTGGGTGCCCAGCTCCACGATCCGCCCGTCCATGACGACGGCGACCCGGTCGGCGTCGGCGGCCGTGTAGAGGCGGTGGGCCACCTCGATGACGGTGCGCCCGGCCAGTGCCGTGGACAGGGTCCGCTCCAGGGTGCGGGCGGCGCGCGGGTCCAGCAGCGAGGTGGCCTCGTCCAGGATGAGCGTGTGCGGGTCCAGCAGCACGAGCCGGGCCAGCGCCACCTCCTGGGCCTGGGCGGGGCTGAGCTCGAGGTGTCCCGAGCCGACCATCGTGTTCATCCCCTCGGGCAGCGCGTCCACCCAGGTGTCGGCCCCGATGGCCTCAATGGCCTCGCGGATCGTGTCGTCGGAGGCGCGGGGGCGGCCCAGGCGCACGTTGTCCGTCACGGTGCCGACGAACACGTGGTGCTCCTGGGTCACCAGGGCCACGTGGCGGCGCAGCTCGTCCTCGGTCAGGTCCGTCAGTGCCACCCCTCCCACCGTGACGCGCCCGGAGGTGGGCGGGTTGATGCCGGCCAGCATCCGCCCCAGCGTGGACTTGCCCGACCCCGAGGGCCCGACGACGGCCAGCCGCTCCCCGGGCACGAGCTCCAGGTCGATCCCGTGGAGCACCTCGACGCCCTCCCGGTAGGAGAAGCGCACGTCGTCGAGCACGATCCGCGTGCCCTCGGGCTCCTCGCCGGTGGGGGCGCGGTCGTCGGGGACCTCCTCCACCCCCAGGATGCGGGACAGGGAGGCCTGGGCGATCTGGACCTGGTCGATCCAGAACATGAGCTGGCCCACCGGCTTGCGCAGCTCCATGGAGTAGAGGGCCACTGTGGTGATCGCCCCCAGGGTCGCGTAGCCGCGGCCGGCCAGGAACCCTCCCCACAGGAGGATGACGACGACGGGCGCCCGCCAGGCGACGTCGAGCACCATGAACAGGCGCACCCGCAGCGCGGCCGTGTAGCGCTCCAGGGACCAGGCCTCCTTGATGGAGGCCATGATGGCCCGCTCGCGGCGCGCCCCGATACCCAGCGCGTCCACGGTCTCGGCGTGCTCGACCGTCTCGGAGACCGCGCCGTTGAGGCGCGCCTGGGCGGCCGACTCGGCCCGGTAGGCGGGGATGGAGATGGGCAGTACCAGCGCATCATCGACCACACGGGCGGGGCGATGACGAGCAGCCCGAGCGCCAGGAGGGGGTCGGCGACGGCGGCGGCCAGGAGCGTGAAGACGATCGTCACCACGCACACGAGGATCTGGGGGATCCCCACCCGCACCAGGAAGTCGATGCGGGAGACGTCGGTGGTGGTGCGCCCCACGAGGTCGCCGGTCCCAGCTGACTCCACGGCGCTCAGCGGCAGGTGCACCACCCGGTTCATCATGCGCTCGCGCAGGTCGGCGAAGACCGACTCGCCCAGGGTCCGGGCGTGCTTCTGAGCGAAGCGGTTGATGAGCGCCCCCACGAGCGTGACCGCGATGATGGTCAGCACGATCCGGTCCACGTAGCCGGCGTCGGCCCGCCCGGCCGAGACCCGCCCGACCAGCCGCCCCAGCAGCTGCGGGGCCACGAGCGTGGACAGGACCGCCGTGATCTGGAGGGCCAGGACGACGACGAAGCGCCCCCGGTAGGAGGCCATGATCCGGAAGGTCTTGCGCAGGGCGACGGGCCCAGGAGCAACGGGAAGGGCCATCAGCAGCTCACCTCCGCGTCCTCGCCCATGGCCCTCGAGACGACGGCGCGGTAGTCGGCCGCCTGCGCGTCACCGGCGCGGGCCATCGCCATGAGCTCGCGGTGCGTGGAGCGCAGGAGCTCGGTGCCGCTGGAGTCCAGGAGGACGACCTCATCGCAGGCCTCCAGGACCAGCGGCGAGGCGGTGACGACGACGGTCGTGCGCCCGGCGCGGGCCCGGTGCACCTGGGTGGCCACGCGGGCCTCGGTGTGGGAGTCCAGGGCGGAGGTCGGCTCGATGAGCACGAGCGTGGGCGCCTCGGTGAGCAGGGCCCGGGCCAGGGCCACGCGCTGACGCTGCCCGCCGGACAGGGACCGGCCCTTCTCGGTGATCATCCCGGCCAGGCCCTCGCTCAGGGAGGTCAGGACGTCGCCGGCGTCGGCGATCCCGATGGCCTCGATGAGCCGGTCGTCGCCGGGCATGTGACGCTCCTGGGCGCGGACCTGCTGGTCGACGTCGGCCCCGGTGGTGCGCTCGGTCTCGGCGCGCACGAGGTCCTCCAGGCCCACCGGCTGCGGGTCGGGGCCGCCGCGCACGTCGAGGGCCTCGCGCAGGGTGCCGGTGAAGAGCTGGGCGGTGGCACCGGAGACGACGACGCTGGCGCGCACCTGCTCCAGGGGCATGGTGGTCAGCGGCCGGCCCGCCAGGGTCACGGTGGGGCCGGCGTCGGTGAAGCGCCCCAGGCGCGTGGCCAGCTCGGCGGAGACCTGCGGGTCGGGGCACACGAGGGCCGTCATGCGGCCCTCCTCCAGGCGCAGGCCGCTGTCGGTGTCCACCAGGTCGCCGCTGACGGGGTGGGCGGCGGCCGGGTCCAGGTTGAGGCGCTCCACGAGGCTGCCGGCGGCCGGTGTCACCTCCAGCAGGCGGCTCAGGCGCCGGGCGCCGACGACGGCCCGGGTGTAGTCCTGCACGGAGCTGGTGAACACCCACAGCGGCCAGGACAGGTAGGCGGTGTAGCCGTAGAAGGTGATGAGTCCGCCGGGGGTGAGGCTGCCGGCCACGGCCATGCGCGCCGCCACCCACACGACGATGGCGGCGAAGAGCCCGGGCAGCAGGACCTGGAGGGTCATGAGGGTGGCCTGGGAGGAGGCCACCTCGACGCCGCGGCGCCGCAGCTCCTGGGAGGTGTCCCGGTAGCGGCGGGCGAAGACGTCCTCCCCCGCCGATGCCCCGCAGGATCCGCAGGCCCGCCACCGTGTCCGTGGTGACCGTGGTGACCGCGGACTGGGCCTCGCGCTGGACGGCCTGACGCTTCTGCAGGGGCCGGATGACCAGGGTGACGATCGCCGCGACCAGCGGCATGCCCAGGATGACGATGAGTCCCAGGCTCACCGAGGTGCGCAGCATGAGGAAGGACACGACGATGAAGCTGGCCGCCGCCCCCAGCAGGGCCGGCAGGTGCTGGATGAGCTTGCCCAGGTAGTCGGCGTCGGAGGCGATGATGGTGGCGACCTCGCCGGTGGAGACCTGCCGGGACAGGTCCTTGCCCGTGGCGGAGATCTGTCGGCCCACGAGCCGGTCGACGTCGAAGGCGGTGCGCATCCAGGCCGTCACCCCGAAGTAGGACAGCATCGTGTCCCCGACGGCGTAGACGACGAACAGCACCAGCAGCAGGGCGCCGATGCCCCAGACGCGGCCGTTGAGGCCGTTCTCGATCCCGGAGTCCAGGGCCTGGCCCAGGAAGGCCGGCACGATCGCCTGAATGATGTTGGAGGTGCATGCCGCCAGGGTCGCCAGGGTGACCGGGACGGCGGCGCGGCGCAGCAGCCAGCGCAGAAGCGCCCCGGCCCCAAGCGACGGGGGCTGGGGCAGTGGGGCGTCGGGGGTCATGGACTGCATGGACTGCATGGACTGCATGGACTGACCAGTCAGGGCGGACAGCGCTGCCGGAGCGGTCGGGAACGACCGTGAGGACGGTTCGGGCATGATCGCATGAGGCTATCGGAGCTGACGCGGGAGCGGCAGAGGGAGAACCGGTGACAAGGAAGATACCGGGTGCGGGAATATCCGGCGAGTGCGGCTCAGTCGGCTGTCGGGCGGGTCGTGCGGATACGTCGGTGCCCCGGCCGCCCCCGTCGCGGGGGCGGCCGGGGCACCGGGCTTGGCGGGGCTCGCCTATCGCGTCCGCCTCGCCGTTCACGCCGAGATCACTCGGCTCACTCGGCTCACTCGGCTCACTCGGTGGCGATGGCGTCCAGGACGGGGATCCGGGAGGCGCGCAGCGCCGGCCACAGGGCCGCGATGACGCCGACCACCACGGAGAGCACGAGCATGCCCACCATCTGGCCCCAGGGGATGCTCAGGGTCGTGAGCCCCTGCTCCTCCAGGACCTCCTTGAGGGCGGCGGCCAGGACCACCCCGGTCGCTCCGCCCAGCACGGTGCCGTACAGGGAGGTGAGGACCGACTCGGTGATGATCTCCCCGGACAGCTGGGCCTTGCCCAGGCCGACGGCGCGCATGAGCCCGATCTCCCGAGTGCGCTCCGAGACCGAGAGCACCAGTGTGTTGACGATGCCCAGAATGGCGATGGCGATGCTCAGCCCCAGCAGGCCGTAGAGGACGGCGAGCATCTGGTTGATCTGCTGACCGACCTGGTCGGAGATCTCGTCGGCGTCGCGCACCGAGTACTGGTAGGTGTCGGCCACGATGTCGCGGGCCTTGCCCCGCACCGTGTCGAGGTCGGTGCCCTCGTCCAGGGTCAGGAGCATCCCCAGCGGCGAGTCCAGGACGTGGGCCGGGTCCGTGCTGGTGCCCGGCGAGCTCCAGGAGCCCACCGACGCCGCCAGCTCGGGGGAGATGTAGTAGTTGCCGCCGGTTCCCTTCGGGTCGACGATGGCGCCGACCGTGGCCTGAACCGACCCGTAGGGACCGGTGATGGCGACCTTGTCCCCCAGCTTGAGGCCCTCGTCCTTCTTCGCGGCCACGTGGGTGGCGTCCAGATCCTTCATCGACCCGGCGCTCGTGGAGACGTCGTAGGCCTTGGAGTAGGTGTCGGGTTCGACGACGATGACGGTGGCGGTGGGGTTCTGGCTGCCGTCGGGCTTGGTGACGGAGTCGGCGTAGATGGAGTAGGAGGAGGTCTCCTTGACGCCGTCGATCGCGGCGATGTCCTTGGTCTTGTCGGCTGAGAGCCGGGTGGTCAGGCTGCCGATGGTGGCGGGCTGGACCACGAGGTCGGCCTTGAGGGACTTGTCGATCTCGTCGGCGGTCGAGGCCTGGAAGGAGGCGGCCAGCGTGGCGCCGGCGCACACCAGGGCCATGCCCACCATGAGGGCGCCGGAGGTGTTGGCCGTGCGGCGCGGGTTGTGGACGATGTTGCGCACCGCCAGGCGCCCGGCGGGCCGCAGCAGCCGGAAGGGCAGGCCCAGCACGGCCACCACCGGGCGGGCCAGGGTCGGGGAGACGATGAGCAGTCCCAGAACCGTGCCGCCCGCGCCCAGCCCCATGATGAGGCCGCGCTGCGCCAGGTCCGCGTCCACCCACGCGGCGGCGATCGCGGCCACGCCGGCTGCCAGCAGCAGCCCTCCCAGGATCGTGCGCAGTACCAGCGACTTCTCTCGGGAGCCCGACACGCCGCGCATGGCCTCGACCGGGTGGGTCAGGGCGGCCTCCCGCGCCGGCAGCAGAGCGCCGATGACGGTGACGCCCAGCCCCACCGCCAGCGAGATCGCGATGATCGGCCCGCTCAGGCCCGTGCCCTCCAGCAGCGGCATGCCCGCGGCGTCAAGCATCGCGGACAGCCCGGCCAGGAGCCCCGCGCCCGCGGCCACGCCCAGGGCGGAGCCGACGACGCCGATGACGACCGCCTGCAGGAACACGACGCCGAACACCGAGGCGGGCGAGGCCCCGACGGCCCTCAGGAGGGCGAACTCCTTGACGCGCTGGCGCACGCTCATCGCGAAGGAGTTCATGATGATGAAGGACCCCACGAACATGGCGACGACGACGAAGACCAGCAGGAAGACCTGGATGAAGCCCAGCTGCTCCTCAATGGCCTTGTTCTGCTCCTTGATGACCTCGGCGCGGGTCTGAACCCGGGTGCCATCGGGAAGGATCTTGGTGACCTCGGACTTGACCGTCTCCGCCGAGGCCCCCTTGGCGACGTCGACCGAGATGGACGAGACCTTCCCGTCTGGGGCGGCCAGTGGAAGGAGGTAGTCGGGGTCCATCCCCACGACCGTCGCAGCGGCCATGGAGGACTCGAAGTGGAACTCACCCACCACCTTGACCTCGGTGGGGTGACCCTGGAGGACGATGTGCGTCGTGTCCCCGACCTTGAGGCCGGAGTTCCTCAGGGCTCCCGACTCCAGGGCGATCTCGCTCTCGCCCTGGGGCCTGTGGCCCTGGGCCCAGGTCAAGCCGGGTTCCTTCTCGTACAGCGGTAGGAAGAGCGTGGGTGCTCCCATGTTTGCGACCGGGGCGTCGTTGGCGCCCACGAGGACCCCGCTCGTCTGGACGCCGGGCTTGGCGGTCTCGACGCCGTCGATCTGCTTGATCTGATCGGCCAGGGAGCCGTCGATGGGCTGGGTCGGTGCGGACTGCGACGAGCTGGTGTCGCCGTTGGTGGCGATCTTGGGGCCCTGGACGTACAGGTCCGAGGTGACGGTGGAGGACAGCAGGTTGGAGAAGGTCTCCGACATGGAGGCGCGCAGGGCGAGCGTTCCCGACAGGAAGGCCACCCCGAGCATGACGGCGAAGGTGGTCAGGAAGAACTGCTTGGCGTGGGCGCGTACGGAGCGCCAGGCGACTCGTCTCAAGGCTCAGGCCCCCTTGGCGGCCGAGGCGGCGCCCTGGGCGCCGGCTACGGGGACGGGTTCGGCCTCACTCAGCTCACGCAGGGCGTCCAGGACCCGGTCGCGGTTGGGCGCGTCCAGCTGGGCGACGACGTGGCCGTCGCGCAGGAAGATGACGGTGTCGGCCCAGGCGGCCGCCTCCGGCTCGTGGGTCACCATGACCACCGACTGCCCCAGGTCGTCGACACTGCGGCGCAGGATCTCCAGGACCTGGTCGGTGGAGTGGGAGTCCAGGTTCCCGGTGGGCTCGTCGGCGAAGACGACCGCCGGCTCGCCCACGAGCGCCCGGGCGCAGGCCACGCGCTGGACCTGACCGCCGGAGAGCTCGGCCGGCCGGTGGGACAGGCGGTCCCTGAGGCCGACGGCGTCGATCACCTGGTCGAAGCGCTGCGGGTTGACCTTCTTGCGGGCGATATCCAGGGGGCAGGGGTGATGTTCTCCGCCGCCGTGAGGGTGGGGGACCAGGTTGAAGGACTGGAAGATGAAGCCGATGCGCTCGCGGCGCAGGCGGGTGAGGCGACGCTGGCTCATGGAGGAGACCATGTCGCCGTCGAGCATGATCTCCCCGGAAGTGATCGAGTCCAGGCCGGCCAGGCAGTGCATGAGCGTGGACTTGCCGGAGCCGGACGGCCCCATGATGGCCGTGAAGCGGGCTCGGGCGATGTCGACGTTGACGGAGTCGAGCGCTGCGACGGCGCCCGAACCACGGCCATAGACCTTGGTGAGACTGCGTGCGGAGACCACGGGGTCATTCACCGGTCGGTGGGGCGTGAGGATGGAGGGGGCGGCGGCTGGAACGGAGCTACTCATAGGTGCAGTCTGACAGCGGTATGGGACAGGCAAATCCTCCTGACGGAGGACAGGTCCCTGACTGCACGGTCGGTCGACCCTGACCCGAGGTCGGGGACGCCCCTGAGACGAGGGGATGACGGGGCCGCAGCGGCGTGGAGGACGAAGGGTGTCCTCCTTGACCGACCCCCGTTTCTTGAACCTATCGGCCGACTCGTGACTACCATCGGGGTTGATCGGAGCCTGGTGAGGGACCCGGGACGGGTTGGCGACGAGCCCGATCAGTCGAGGTCACTCATACGTTCTCCCGGAAGGGCCCTGCATGGATCCGGTTCAGCTCATGATGGCGGCGCATCAGGCCGATGCGGCGGTCGCCGCGCAGACTCCGGACCAGGCCCTGCAGGCCGCGATCGCGCAGAACCGGCCCGACCTGTGGGCGCCGCTGTCGACCAACCCGGCGGCCTATCCCGACCTGCTCGGCTGGTTGGCCAGTACCGGGAACGTCGAGGTCCTCGCCAACCTGCGTGCGCGCGGCTACCTGACCGACGACGCAGCGGCCAATGCTGCTGATGCCGCGGGCGCTGAGGGTACCGCTGGTGCCGCGGACGGTGATCCCGCCGCGGAGGCGCAGACCACTCAGGACGCTGCCGACGGGGCTCAGGAGCCGGGCTCCGAGGAGCCGGATGACGAGGCAGGGGACGAGCCGGGCACCGATCCGGCCGCGGAGCCGATAGCAGAGCCGAGCGTGGAGCCGGCCGAGCTCGACGAGGCCGCGGACGTTGATGATGACTCTGGCGAGACTAGTGACGAGCAGGAGACAACAGAGGAACCCGCCGAGCCCGCTGAGGGGTACCGAGGGCGCCGTCGTCACCGAGTCCGCCGATGCGGATGAGAGTGCAGAGGGCGCGGAGTCTGCGGCTGAGGCGGCCGCTGGGACCGATGCGGAGGCGCAGACCACTCAGGACGCTGCCGACGGGGCTCAGGAGCCGGGCTCCGGGGAGCCGGATGACGAGGGCCGCGGGCGCCGATGACGTTGCCGTCCCGGCCGACGAGGAGCCGAAGGCTGATGAGTCCACTGAGGCTGAGGACGTCGAGCCCGTCGAGCCCGTCAACGATGACACGACCGCCCTCAGCCCCGCATCGCAGTGGCACGAGGTCGACTCGGCCGACACGACTGACGTCACGGCCTCAGCCCAGTCCGCGGCTGCGGCCACCGGCTGGACAGCGGGCTCGGCCGAGTCGGTGGCCCTCCCGTGCCCCCCCGCCCCCGTCGGCCGAGGACATCGCCGCCTGGGCCGAGACCCCCAGCGGGTCGCCTCAGGGCACCACCAAGTCCCGCTGAGGCCTGAGCCGGCTCCCCGAGAAACGTGGACGGCCCTCCTGAGCAGGCTGCTCAGGAGGGCCGATGCGCTGCCGGCGCGCTTCAGGACTGAAGGCCGCCCTTGAGGGCCAGCACCCGAGTGGCCGACTCATCGACCCGCGCCGCGAAGGCCGGGTCGGACTGGGCGGCGGCGATGATGGCCTTGACCATGTCCGCGGCCACCGTCGGGTCCGCCGAGGCCAGCACGATGTCGCAGCCGGCCCGGATCGCCTGCACGGCCCGATCACCGGCGGCCACGCCCTGGACCTGGGCGGCGGCGGAGACGTCGTCAGTGATGACCACTCCGGAGAAGCCCATCTCCGTGCGCAGCATCTCGGTGACGATCTTCGAGGAGAACACCGCCGGCGCCGAGGCGTCAATGAGTGTGTAGGTGGCCGAGGAGACCATGATGACCTGCGCGCCGGCGGCGATGGCGTTGGCGAAGACGCCGACCGCGGCGTCGGTGCTGCGGTTCGTGGTGCTGTCGACGACGCCCGCGGAGGTGTCCGTGTTGGCCGTCACCCGCCCCAGGCCCGGGAAGTGCTTGTACGTGGGGATGACCTTCGAGGCCTGCATCCCCTCGGCGAAGGCGCCGGCCTGGGAGGAAACGGTGGCGGCGTCGTGCCCGTACTCGCGCCCCCACTTGCCGATGGGCTCGTTGGTGGTCGGCCGGGGGATGTCGACCAGGTCGACCACCGGGGCCAGGTTCATGTTGACCCCGACGTCGGCCAGCTCCTTGCCCCAGGTGCGCGCCGCGGCCACCAGCTGATCGCGCGACTGGGTCGACTGGTCCATCGCCGAGGGGATCTCGGAGAAGCCCGACCCGGACAGGACCTGGACCTCGCCGCCCTCCTGATCGGTGGCCACGAGCATCGGGGTGCTGCGGGTCGTACCCGGGCCGACCTTGCCGGTGAACGAGGCGATGACCTTCTGGGTCGCCTGGCCGCCCGCCGTGGTGCGGCCGGCGATGAAGATGTTGCCGACATGGTGGGTGTCGACGGCCTCGGTGGAGGAGTCCTTGGGAGCGGTGGCGTCCACCCCGACCATCATGAGCTGGCCGACCTTCTCCTCCAGGCTCCAGCCCGCCAGCGCCCCGTCGCTGGCCGTCGCGGTGGCCGACGCCGTCGCGCTCGCGGTGGGCGAGGGGCGGCGCTGGGCGATGCGGGCGCCGGGGCCTTGGGCTTCGCGCTGGAGGAGGAGCCGCCGGCCGACGAGGATCCGGGGATCAGGGAGCATCCCGCCAGGGAGCCCGCGCCCAGGAAGGCTGCCAGGAGCACCGGCCGTCGACTCACGTGGTGCTGCGGGGACTGGCTGGGGGCGCTGGTGCTGGGGGTCTTCCCGGCGTCCGGAGTCTCAGGCCGATGACGGTCATTCATGCCGGCCACACTAAGACAGGTCCCGGGGCCGACGCGAGGCATGGGCTCGTGCAGGCCGTTTCCCAGGTCCTCGTCCGGCCGGTTCCGCGGCGCTGCCGGCGCTACTCCCAGCCCAGCTCGTGGAGGCGCTCGTCGGGGATGCCGAAGTGGTGGGCCACCTCATGGATGACGGTCACGGTGATCTCCTCCTCCAGCTCCTCGCGGCTGGTGCACCAGCGCTCCAGCGGCCCGCGGAAGATGAGGATGCGGTCGGGCAGCACCATGGACCAGCCCTCGTCGCGCTCGGTGAGGGGGACGCCGTCGTACAGCCCCAGGAGCGTGGGCAGGCCCGAGTCGTCATAGTCGTCCTCGGTGAGCATCTCCGGATCGGGCTCGTCCTGGACGAGGACGACGACGTTGTCGATCGCCTCGGCCAGGTCCGCGGGGATCCTGTCGAGGGCGTCGCCGACGACGTCCTCGAACTCCTGATCCGTCATCCGCCCCGAGGGCTGTTCCCGGGGCTGATGGGGCTGGGGCGGCTCCTGCTCGTGCTCGTGGCTCACGGGCTCAGCCTGCCAGACCGCCAGGCTCCGGCTCGACAGTCCTCACGGGCCGGAATCCCGCCGAAAACCGAGCGGTGAGGAGGGTCACGCTCCTGGGATTTGCGCTGTGGAAGACTGTCCCCTTAGTGTTCATCCCGGTTCGAGGCGCGACGACGTCGAAGGCCCCTGGCCCCCATCGTCTAGCGGCCTAGGACCCCGCCCTTTCACGGCGGTAGCACGGGTTCGAATCCCGTTGGGGGTACGGATTCGCACAAGTGAACAACACAGTGAATTCACACTGGCCTCGTGGCGCAGTTGGTTAGCGCGCCGCCCTGTCACGGCGGAGGTCGCGGGTTCAAGTCCCGTCGAGGTCGCGGAAAGGTCGGTCCGATCAGAAATGGTCGGACCGCTTCCATCCCAAGGCTCTGTAGCTCAGTTGGTAGAGCGTTCGACTGAAAATCGAAAGGTCACCGGATCGACGCCGGTCGGAGCCACTGCGAAAGGCCCGGAACCCACAAGGTTCCGGGCCTTCGCTCATTGCTGGGCGGGCGCACACCGGGGCGCGCCAGGTCCCTCCTGCGGGTCGTCTGCGGATCCCTTCGCCGTTTCGGTCACCAAGCAGGCCCTCATGATGGATGATGGTAGCCCACATGTGTGCGCCGCCACGTTCGTGAGCGCCGAGAGCTCCGTACCTCACGCAGCCCGCACGCCACCACACGACCCGCGCCGCGTCACGGCGCCATAACCGTACTACGCAAGGAGGAGGCCATGATCTCAGGAAACGTGCTCCAGCCCCCGGGTGAGCCGATGGCGGAGCCGGAGCAGACCATCCATCCCGACCCCGAGGTCGTCGCGAACGCCTGGGTCGGCGACTGGCGCGCGCTGGAGGAGAGGGCCGCCGCGGACCTGGAGGGTTACTGGGCCGAGCGCGCCGGCGAGCTGGAGTGGTCCAGGCGCTGGGACACGGTGCTCGACGACTCCGGGGCGCCCTTCTACCGCTGGTTCGTCGGTGCTCGGACGAATATCGTCTCCAACGCCGTCGACCGGCACCTGACCAACTCCCACCGCAACAAGCTCGCCCTCATCTGGGTGGGTGAGGATATCGAGCAGGTGCGTACCTTCTCCTACTTCGACCTGGGCCGGGAGGTCGAGAGGATGGCCAACGTCCTCAGGGCCATGGGCGTGCACAAGGGCGACGTCGTGACGATCTACCTGCCCCGCATCCCCGAGGTCTTCTTCGCCATGCTCGCCTGCGCCAAGCTCGGGGCCATCCACTCGGTGGTCTTCGCCGGCTACTCCTCCGACGCCCTGAGCGCGCGCATCGATGACTCGGAGTCCAAGGTCGTCATCACCGCCGACGGCTCGTGGATCAACGGCAAGGTCTTCCCCATGAAGAAGATCGTCGACGACGCGGTGCGCTTCTCGCCCACCGTCCAGAACGTCATCGTCGTGAGCAACACCGGCACCGAGGCGGTCATGGACCCCATCCGCGACCACTGGTACCACGAGCTGTGCAAGCTCCCGATCGCCCAGGGCCGCTGCGAGACCGTGCAGGTCGACGCCGAGGATCCCCTGTTCATCCTCTACACCTCCGGGTCCACCGGCAAGCCCAAGGCGATCCTGCACTCCCACGGCGGCTACCAGGTGGGCACCTATGCCACCCTCCACGACTGCTTCGACGTCCACGACGCCGACCGCTGGTGGTGCACCTCGGACCCGGGCTGGATCACCGGCCACAGCTACCTCGTCTACGGTCCGCTGCTCAACGGCGCCACCGTCTTCATGTACGAGGGAAACCCGACCTACCCCTACCCGGACCGCTGGTGGAACCTCATCGAGCGCTACGGCATCAACGCCTTCTACACCGCCCCCACGGCCATCCGCACACTCATGCGCTTCGGCGAGGCCTGGGTGCGGCGCCACGACCCTGTCCAGCCTGCGGCTGCTGGGCAGCGTCGGCGAGCCCCTCAACCCCGAGGCATGGCACTGGTTCCACCACGTCGTGGGTGCCGACCGCTGCCCGATCATCGACACCTGGTGGCAGACCGAGACCGGCATGTTTCAGATCACGACGGTGCCCTCCATGCCCCAGAAGCCCGGCGCTGCGGGCCGGCCGGTGTTCGGCCAGGAGGCGGCCGTCGTCGATGAGGAGGGCCGGGAGGTCCCCGACGGCGTCGAGGGGAACCTCGTCCTCAAGCGTCCCTGGCCCGCGATGATGCGCACTCTCTTCCGTGACCCGCAGCGCTACGTGGACACCTACTGGAGCAAGTACCCGGGCCTGTATCTCACCGGGGACTCGGCCAAGCGCGACGCTGACGGCTGGTTCTGGATCATCGGGCGCACCGACGACATCATCAAGGTCTCCGGCCACCGCCTGGGCACGGCCGAGGTCGAGTCGGCGCTCGTCTCCCCACCTCGCGGTGACCGAGGCCGCCGCCGTCGGCCTGCCCCACGAGGTCAAGGGCCACTCCGTCCACGTCGCCGTCGTCCTGGCCACCGGGGTCGAGCCGTCGCGTGAGCTCGAGGCCGAGCTGCGCCAGCACGTGGCGGCGACCCTGTCGCCGATCGCCAGCCGGAGTCCTTCGTCTTCCTCGAGTCTCTGCCCAAGACCCGCTCGGGCAAGATCCTGCGCCGGGTGCTGCGGGCCCGGGCGCTGGGGCAGGACGAGGGCGACCTGTCCACCCTCGCCGAGGAGTGAGCTCCTCCGCCCAGGCCAGCCCCCGGATCAGGGGCGGTCGGAGCCACTGCGAAGGGCCCGGAACCCACCAGGTTCCGGGCCTTCGCTCATGACTGTCTGAGCTCCGGACCGAGGCTGGGGGCTGGAGTGCCTACCGGCGCCTGCGCTGGTAGGCGTGGCCGGGTAGGGGGCGAACATGTTGTCGAGGAAGGTCTCGATGGTGTCCATCAGTGGGCTCCTTTCGCGAAGCGGTCGATGAGGGTCTTGGTGTCCTCCCACTCGGAGACCTTGGTGGGTCAGGTGGGTGGTGCCCTGGGAGGTGAGGCGGTAGTAGGTGCGGGACCTGCCGGAGTCGGCCCCGCCTCCGGCCATTCGTCACAGTCCGGGCACAGCCTGGCTGCTTAAGGTGGCCCCATGCTCGTCGCTGCCACCACCGCTCCCGCGACCCCCAGTGCAGATCCCAGTGCGAATCCTTCGGCCACCCCGCCCCCCACGCCCACCACCGCTCCCACGGGCGTACCACAGGTCAATGTGGACGAGACCGTCAAAGTGGTGACCAAGACGACGAACGACCTGGTCACCATCGCCTGGCAGGCCGGTGTGGGAGTCATCATCGGCCTCGTCGTCGCCTTCGTAGCGGTGGCGATTCTCCGATTCATGGGCAGGCGCCGCCTCCTGTACCGCGAGATCGTGGACTTCGGGCGCCGGCCGATCGTCGCCGTCGGCGCCATGACCGGTGCCTTCCTGGGCTCCCAGATCGCCCTGACCGGACTGCGGCACGCCAAGAGTGACTCCACGACGATGGTCGTCATCGAGCGCGGGGTCACCATCGCCCTCATCTTCTCGGTGACCTGGCTCGTCGTCGCCTTCGCCAAGGCCATCGAGTCCACCGTCGTCAAAGGGGCGCAGGCCGGCGGGAACCAGGGGCACGCCAACCGGGTGACCACCCAGAGCCAGATCATCCGGCGCGTTACCCAGGTGATCATCGTCATCGCCGGGCTCGTCAGCGCCATCATGACCTTCCCCAGCGTCCAGTTCGCCATGGGGTCGCTGCTGGCCTCGGCCGGTCTGGCCTCCGTCATCGCCGGTATGGCCGCCCGCTCCATGCTCGGCAACGTCTTCGCAGGCCTTCAGCTGGCCACCACCGACGCCATCCGCGTGGACGACATCGTCGTCGTCGGCGAGGAGCAGGGAACCATCGAGGAGATCACCCTGACCTACGTGGTCATGCGCACCTGGGACGACCGGCGCCTCATCCTGCCCTCGACCCACTTCACCGAGAACCCCTTCGCCAACTGGACACGCGGAGGCTCCCAGGCCACCGGCTCCTTCACCCTCGACCTGGACTGGCGCGTGCCCATCGCCTCGCTGCGCGCCGAGCTGGCTCGCCTCGTGGCCGCCTCCACCGTCTGGGACGGGCGCCAGGCCTCGCTCGAGGTCTCCGACGCCATCGGCGGCCAGGTCTCCGTGAAGATCGTCCTGACCGGGGACAACCCCGGCGATGTCGGTACCCTCAAGTCCTACGTGCGCGAGGAGCTGGTCACCTGGCTCCAGCGGGAGGCCCCCTACGCCCTGCCGCGTACGCGAGTGGAGGTCGAGCAGGTCGAGGTCACCCAGGACCTCAGCCCCGAGGAGGTGGCCCGAGCGGCCGAGGAGATCGTCGCCGAGCAGAAGGATAGGGACGCCATCGACGCCACGGCCACCGTGGCACACGAGGCCGATGACGCCGTGACCACGGAGGCCGAGGGCGAGAGCGCGGCCCACGGGCTGGGGGCCCGACGGGCCGTCACCCTGGGGCGGGCCATGGGGCGCTCCCTGCTGCACCGCGCCCGGCGCGGGGGACTGGGACCCAGGTGAGCCGGGCAGCCGCTACGTGGCCGGCGCCCGAGCGGATGGGTGAGTTTTCGATGCGTGAACGCAGGTCCCCCGGCGTCGTCGGGCGGGTGACGATGGATCCATGAGTACCGACATGAGCGGCGCCCCCCTCCATGGCGCCCGCCTCCGCGCCCTCCGACCCGGCCATTGACCTGGAGGCCGCCGCGCGCACTGACGCCCAGTGGCGCGCCGCCCTGAGCCCCATGGAGTACCACGTGCTGCGTGAGGCCGGCACCGAGCGGCCCTTCACCGGGGCCCTGCTCGACGAGCACCGTGAGGGCGTCTACCGCTGCCGCGGCTGCGGCGCCGAGCTGTTCCGCTCCACCACCAAGTTCGACTCCCACTGCGGCTGGCCCTCCTTCTACGATCCCTCCGAGTCCGAGGCGGTCACCCTGAGCACTGACACCTCACACGGCATGGTGCGCACCGAGGTCCGCTGCGCCACCTGCGCCAGCCACCTGGGACACGTCTTCGACGACGCCCCCCAGACCCCCACCGGCCAGCGCTACTGTATGAACTCCGTGAGCCTGACCTTCGAGGAGGAACAAGCATGATCCGGGTCCTGAGCCTCAACCTTCAGCACGGTCTGCCCGGCGCCGGGGCCGGGGACGGCAGCGCCTCCACCGGCTCACTGGCCGGCGCCGACATCTCCGACCCCGCCACCGCCCGCGCCGTCATGCGGGCCACGGCCGAGCAGATCGCCGAGCTGGCCCCCGACATCATCGCTCTCCAGGAGGTGGACCTGGGCCAGGCCCGCTCCGGTCGCCTCCACCAGGCGGCCTTCCTGGCCGAGGAGCTGGGCATGCCGACCTGCCGCTTCTCCGCCAGCTACGCCGGGCCGGTGGTGGGACTGCGCCGTCGGCCCCTGCGCACCGCGCTGAGCTCGCCGACCGACGACGTCCTCGGGCCGCTGCGCGCCGCTGTCGGGTCCGGGCCGATCGGCTACGGCAACGCCCTCCTCTCCCGCTTCCCGGTCTCCGGCTGGCACGTCAAGCGCCTGGGGCGCGGGGCCTCCAGCGTGGAGAAGCGCGGCGAGCGGGCCTGGGACCCGCGCTCCTACCACGTGTCCACCGCCTCCCAGCGCATCATGGTGGCCGCCACCCTCGAGGTGCCCGAAGGCGCTGGCGGGCCGATCCGCCAGCTGTCGGTCGCCTCCACCCACCTTGCGACCCGCGAGTCCATGGCGGCGCGTCAGCTCGCCGCCGCCTGGGGGCGCTCGCCGGGCTGCCCGGGCCGCACCTGCTCGTGGGTGACTACAACCTCTCCGCCGAGCATGTCGATGTTCTGGGGCTGGGGCGGACCGTGGGGAGGGGCTCACCTTCCCGGCATCCGGCCCCAAGCGGCGCATCGATCACGTGCTGACCGACCTGTGGCCCACCGGCCCCGACGGCCTGCCCCTGACCGATGAGGCGGCTGCGGCGGGTGAGAGCCCGCTGCTGCGCGCCGTGGACTGGGGCACGGCCTCCTTCATCATCTCCGACCACGTCGGCACCTGGGTGGACCTCGAGCCGGTCGGCTAACGGGCACTCCTGCCCGCGCGTTCGTACCTTATGCCGCCTGTCCGAGGGGTATGAGGTACGAACGCGCGGGCTAACCTACGAACTCGTAGCGCTGGGGCCTATGAGAGGGGGAGCTCATGGCCGATGTGGTGGCGGGACTGGCCGTCTTCGGCGTGGTCATCGCCGTCGGCTGGTTGCTGGTGCGCACCCGGGCCGTGCCGGCCGACGCCGACGGGGTCCTCACCCGCGTCTGCTTCTTCGCCGCCACCCCGGCCCCTGCTCGTGACCACGCTGAGCCGCGCCGACCTGACGTCGGTTCTCTCCCGGTCCACCGCCGTGGCCGTGGCCGCCGAGCTCGCGGCCATCGTCTCGGCCTGGTGCCTCCACCGCCTCGTGCTGCACCGCCCCACCGCCGAGGCCACCATCGGCGCGCTCGCCTCCGGCTACGTCAACGCCGCGAACCTGGGGATCCCGGTGGCCGTCCTCGTCCTGGGGGACGCGGCCACCATCGCCCCGATCCTCCTGCTCCAGCTCCTCGTGATCACCCCTGTCACCTTCACCGTGCTCGACGCCGTCACCCGCCGCGGCAACCCGTCTCGCCTGGCGACCTTGACCCTCCCGCTGCGCAACCCGCTGCTGTGGGGCGTTGTGGCCGGGACCGCGGCGAACCTGGGTGGGGTGAACCTGACGGAGTGGGGCGGCGGCCACCCGGCCCAGGGCCTGGAGATGCTCGGGCGCGTCGCGGTGCCGCTCATGATGCTGGCCCTGGGCATGAGCCTGGCCGGGGCGCCCCGGCCCCTGCGGAAGCCCGCGCCGGAGGAGCCCGCCCCATCCTCGCAGGGCTTGCCGGTCCGGTTGGTCCAGTCAGCCCGGCAGGATCAGGAGTCCCAGGCGGCGGCGTCGACGTCTCATCGTGGTGCGGTCCGGCGCAGCGCCCTGTGGCTGGCCGTGGGCTGGAAGCTCGCCATCATGCCGGGGCTGGCCGTCGCCGTCGGACTGGCGGCGGGACTCAGAGGAACGCAGCTGCTTGTCCCGGTCGTCACCGCCGCCCTGCCCACGGCGCAGAACGTCTTCATGTACGCCTCGCGCTACGGGGCGGCCAAGGACCTGGCCCGCGACGCCGTTCTGCTGACGACGGCCGGATTCGTGCCCGTGGTCCTGCTGGCCGCCGCGATCCTGCGCTGATCGCGGCGGCGCAGGATCATCAGCTCAGGGCAGCTCCTCGCGCGTGGGAGGGTTGGCTCCTGCCCGCGAGACCGTGATGTCGGCGATGGCCGCGGCGTGGCGCACGATCCGCTCCAGGGTCGCGGCGTCCACCGTGTGCAGCGCCTCGCGCCGGTCCGCGCCCACGAGGTCCTCACTCCACAGGGCGTCCTCCAGGCCGCCCATGAAGGAGTCGCCGGCGCCCACCGTGTCCGCCACCACGACGCTCGGGTCGGCGGGCACCTCCAGACGCACCCCCGAGGCGGACAGGGCCAGGGCGCCCTTCTTGCCACGCGTGACCACCACGACGGCCGCGCCCTTCTCCAGCCAGGAGCGCAGCACCGTCTCCAGGTCCGCGTCCTGGCCGTAGAGCCAGGTGATGTCCTCATCGGAGCACTTGACCAGGTCGGACAGACCCACCAGGCGCTCGACGACCCGGCGGGCGTCCTCGGGCTCACCCATGAGCTGGGGGCGGGCATTGGGGTCGTAGGCGATGGTGGAGGTGGCGCGGGTCTCGCGCAGCACCTGCTCCACGGTGGCGGCGCCGGGAGCCAGGATCGCGGCGATCGAACCGGTGTGCACCAGCAGTGGTGCCTGTCCGTCAGTCAGGGCCGGGCGCGGCGGGTTCCAGTCCAGGTCGAAGATGTAGGTGGCGGCGCGGTCCTCACCGATGGTGGCCTGCGCCGTGGAGGTGCGCGCCGCGCCATCGGCACCCTGAGCCAGACGGACCCCGGAGGCCTCCAGGTGGGAGCGCACCGCCTGACCGCGATCATCGGTGCCGATCCAGCAGTGCAGCTCGGTGTCGCGACCCAGGCGTGCCAGCCCCAGGGCGACGTTGGCGGGCGAGCCGCCGGGGATGTCCACGGGTTCCTGCCCGGGGTGGATGACGACATCAACCAGGGCCTCGCCGATGATGAGGGCGGATCCTGGGCGGCCGGGTGCGGTCATGGGTGACTCCTTCGTGCGGGACCGGGGTCCGGTGGCGGTGAGGGGACTCGGGCGGATGAGGAGCGCGGCGGCGCGGCACTGCCCGGGAGTGGCCGGCGCGCTGGTCGATGCGCGCGGCCGGAGGGCGAATGCTCACAGACTACCGATCCGGCGTCGCCCACAGGGCTCGTCTCGCCCAAGAGTGTCCATATCTGCAGTAAAGGCAGCGATGTCGCTTTTGCTGCGAAGAAGAAACCGCATGATTCCGCGGTTCTGCTACTGGCCACAGAGGACCTGAGCGCCCCTTTGCTGCAGATTGGGACATCCATGGCTCCCTCCGGGCTCCTGCTCCGGTTCCCAGTGACGCTCGATGGGTGCACCACCGCCAGCCGGAGCCCCGGTCAACTCGGTCAGTTCGCCGCGCGGGCGGGCCCGCGCGCGGCCTGGACCTGCTGACCCGGGCGGGTCATGCCCTGTCAGCCCCAGGTCCCATCAGTCCTCAGGGTCCTCCTGCGCGACCGCGGCCAGGCGGGCGCGGGCCTCATCGAGCCAGGTCTGGCAGCGCTGGGCCAGGGCCTCGCCGCGCTCCCACAGGGCCAGGGAGTCCTCCAGGGGGACGGAGCCGGCCTCGAGGCGCTGTACGACGGCCACCAGCTCCTCACGGGCCCGCTCGTAGCTGAGCGAGGCCACGTCCTCGTTGGCGCCGGAGGCACCGTTGGCGGAGGGTACCGACGACGCTGAAGACCCTGAGGGCGCTGAGGATGCGGAGTAGGGGCTGTTCTGGGGTGAGTACTCGTCTGGGTACTGGTCGGAGTATGGGCCGGGGTTCATCTCGGAGCTCACTCCTCGATTCTCGCACGGGCCGAGCCACGAGCAGAGCGGGCTGGACGGTCTGAGGGGTGCCCGCAGAGTAAAAGTGTCCACAAGGGACGACTTTGACGGTGCTTCGTCTTAGTGGCGTTCGCATCTGTGCTGGCCAGAGCGTTTTGGTGCGGTGTCGACTGGTTGTGGAGGCTCCAAAGTCGTCCCGTATGGACAAAATCCCGACCTGAGTCTCTCCTGACTCCTGCTGGTTCCGGTCGAAGAGCACCGATGCGTCAGGCCTCTACTTCTACCCTGCTGCGTCGTTGGGGGTCGTCTCATCAAGATGTTTCAGTACTCCCTCCAAACCTGCCTGCGCCAGTGCCTCGCGGCCGGCCTCGGTGACCTTGACCGCCCTGGTCCGTTCGATGCGCGCAATCCAGTCACGGCGGAAGAGCACTTCGGTCACTGCCGTCCCCAACCGGCCACCGAGATGGAACCGTCGTTCAGTGGAGTCCATGCACGCCTCCCCGGGAGCATGAGGCGGCTCCGACAGACCCCAGCCGATCAGGAGGGCTTTCCCTGGGGCGGTCAGCTGCCACAAGGAATCCAGGTAGCCGCACTCCCGGAGCTGCTCGGCCAGCCCCACACCGAGTCGCCCGGCCAGGTGCCGGTAGCAGGTACGGGCCGCGAGCAGTCGCCTGTTCGCCGTCCACGCGTTGAGGCTACGAGCCGTGGGCAGCGTCGAGGCCGCCATCACCCCCATGGCCTCGATGACCCGAGCCGCCTCGGGCCCTGAGAGCACGACGTAGCAGTGCCGCCCCTGCCGGACCCTCGTGACGAGGCCGCCCGCCGCCAGCACGTCGACATGCTCGCTGGCCGTCGACCGCGCGACCCCGGCGTATGAGCCGAGCTCGCCCACCGTCCACGCCCTGCCGTCCATGAGCGCCGCGCACATAGCGGCCCTTGACGGGTCGGCCAGCGCCGCCGCCGTTCCGGCGACGTCGGGAACCGCCTCGGGGAAGAGCCGATCGGGATGCCGTGACATGCGGCCAGTATGCGCCCGCGCCGGTTCGGTCTGCGCCGAACGATTGCGGCTCTAGCCTGCCGGTGGCCGGCATCAACCGGCAGACGGGGCCGGAGGAGCAAGGAGACCACTCATGAACGCATACCGACGACGTGGCGCCCTCATCGCGGCGCTGCTCGGATTCTTCATCGTCATGCTCGACACGACGGTCGTCAACGTGGCACTGGCGCGGATCGGCAGGGACCTGGGTGCCCCGGTCACCTCCCTGCAGTGGGTCGTCGACGCCTACGCCCTCACCTTCGCAGCCCTGCAGCTGTCGGCAGGTGTGGCCTGTGACCGGATGGGCGCAAGAGGCGTCCACCTGCTCGGCCTGGCGGTCTTCGGCCTGCTCTCGGCGGCCTGTGCCCTGGCCCCTGCCGGTCGGGCGCTCATCGCCTTCCGCGCGTTGCAGGGCGTCGGCGCCGCCGCGATCGTCCCGGCCTCCCTGGCGATGCTCTCCCTCATCCATGATCGCCCCGCCGACCGGGCCCGAGCCATCGGCCTGTGGGGAGGTGCCGGTGGTATCGCCGCGGCCGTCGGTCCGGTGGCCGGGGGACTGCTCGTGACCTTCACCGGCTGGAGGCTCGTGTTCTGGGTGAACCTTCCCCTCGTCGCAGCCGCCCTATGGCTCACCGCCCGCTGCCTGCCCGAGCCGGAGACGCGGTCGCTGCGACGACGCGAAGGCGGCGACCTGCCCGGGCAGGTCCTCTCCGTCGCAGGGCTCGCAGCCACCACCTACGGGATCATCGCCGCAGGCGAGCACGGGTGGAGTCCGCACGTTGTCGCCTCGACCCTCGCCGGACTGAGCCTGTTGGCGGCCTTCGTCCTGGTTGAACGGACCGCTAGCAGGCCGATGCTGCCGACGGCGGTCTTCTCCCGACCACGTTTCGCCCTGGCCGCCGCGGTTGGATTCGCGCTCAATACCGGATTCTTCGGCCAGCTATTCGTGCTGGCTCTGTTCCTCCAGTGCTACCTGGGCTACGAGCCGTGGCTCGCCGGCCTGGCCCTGGCGCCGCAGGCGTGCAGTGCTGTCGTCGCCTCCCCGATGGGAGGCAGGATGACCGCCAGGATCGGGGCGTTCCCCGCGATGCTGACGGGTCTGCTCACCGGTGCGGCCGGGTTCGCGGGGCTCGCGCTCGCCACGGCCTCGACGCCGTACCTGCTGGTGGCGGCCCTGACCTTTCTGGGCGGTTTCGGCACCGCACTGACCATGCCCGCCGCAACCTCGGCCGCCGTCGCCTCCGCACCGGCGGGGTACATCGGAGTCTCCGGCAGTGTCATCAACGCGGCCCGACAGACCGGCAGCGTCGTCGGTGTGGCCGTCCTTGGCAGCCTGATCGCTTCAGGCGACTTCCTGACTGGCTTTCACCGGGCAGTCGTCGGGGCGTCGGCCGTCTTCGCGGTGGCAGCGATCCCCGTCGCCGTCGTCATCCTCAGGGCTGCCAGTCGCCCGGAGTGCGTGGACGCACCATAGGTCTCGACGACTGACCCCTGGGGTGCCGTCCGCACGCCTACGGTGCGTCCTGGGATCTTGGCGAGGTCCTGGGAGGCCACAAGCGGGCGCGGTCACCCAAGGCGTTGCCGGTGCCCAGCCGCTGCTCAGTCGATGTTGGCGGGCCGGGGCCTGGTGGCGCCGACGACCTGGGCGACGAGCCGCCCCTGGCCCAGGACCCCCTCGATGAGATCCCCCTTCTTGACGTCCTCGGCGCTGGTGATGACCTTGCCTCCGGGAGTGCGCAGAATCGTGTAGCCACGATCCAGGACTCCCTGCGGTGACAGGGCCGTCAGCCGGGCGTGGTCGGCGCGCAGGTCGGCGGCCGCCAGCGACAGGCGATGTTCCACGGCCCGGCGCATCCTGTCGCGGGCCTGGCCCAGCTCGATGACCCGGTCGCGCACGATCGAGGTGGGGTCGGCCATGACCGGCCGGGCCCGCAGCTGGTCCAGGGCCGCCTGCTCGGCGTCCAGCCGCGAGGCGAGCACGCTGCGCAGGCGCTCGCGGGCCGACTCCAGGCCCACGGTCTCCCTGAGCGAGGTCGGGAACGATCCGGCGGGCCGCGTCGGTGGGGTGGAGGCCCGTAGTCGGCCACCAGGTCCAGCAGGGGGACAGTCGGTCTCATGACCGATCGCCGAGACCAGCGGCGTGCGGCAGGCGGCCGCGGCGCGCACGAGCCCCTCGTCGGAGAAGGGCAGCAGGTCCTCGACGGCGCCGCCCCCGCGGGCCACGACGATGACGTCGATCTGCGCATCGGTGTCGAGCTCCTGGATGGCCCGGGTCACCTCGCCGACAGCGCGCGCCCCCTGGACGGCGACCTCCCGCACCTCGAAGGGCAGACCGGGCCAGCGCAGGCGGGCGTTGACCAGCACGTCGTCCTTGGCCTTGGCCTGGCGGCCGCACACGAGGCCCACCTTGCGCGGCAGGAAGGGCAGGGGCCGCTTGCGCTCGGCGTCGAACAGGCCCTCGGCGGCCAGGATGCGGCGCAGCTGCTCGATGCGGGCCAGCAGGTCGCCGACGCCGACGGGCCGGATGTCGTCGGCCTGCAGCTGGAGCGAGCCCCGCTTGGTCCAGAAGGTGGGCTTGGCGCGGATCACCACGCGGGCGCCCTCGCTCAGCTCGGCACCGGTGCGGGCCAGGACGGCGTCGAGGACCCGGGCGTAGATGGACACCGACATGGACACATCGGCATCCGTGTCCCGCAGGGTGAGGAAGGCCATGCCGGCGCCGGGGCGGCGGCTGAGCTGGATGACCTGCCCCTCCACCCACACCTGGCTCATGCGGGCGACGTACTGGTCGATCTTGGAGGACAGCAGCCGCAGCGGCCACGGGTTCTCCGCGGTGGTGAGGTTCGCTCGCGGCGCCAGCTCCCGGGGGCCGTCGGGGTTGCCGGGGCCGCCGCGGCCGCTGTCGGGGCCGGACATCGGGCCGGCACCGGAGGAGGGCTGCGGGCTGGGCTGGGAGGGGCTCTGGCCTGTCACATGCACCACTGTGCCACGTCCACCACTGGGGACCTGGGTCCCACTGTGGCACAGTGGTGACCGTGACGACCATCGAGCTCGCCAGCGAGCACACCGACGCCGCCCCGCCCTCTTCCAAGGGCGGCAAGCGGATCCTCATGGCCGCCCCGCGCGGCTACTGCGCCGGCGTGGACCGCGCCGTCGACGCCGTTGAGCAGGCCCTGGCCCACTACGGGGCGCCGATCTACGTGCGCAAGGAGATCGTCCACAACAAGTACGTCGTGGAGGCCCTCTCGAAGCGCGGCGCCATCTTCGTCTCCGAGACCGACGAGGTGCCGGTGGGCGCCCGCGTCGTCTTCTCCGCCCACGGCGTCTCCCCGGCCGTCCACGCCGAGGCCGCCGAACGCCGGCTGGACACGATCGACGCGACCTGCCCGCTGGTGACCAAGGTGCACAAGCAGGCGGTGCGTTTCGCGGACAAGGACTACGACATCATCCTCGTGGGCCACACCGGCCATGAGGAGGTCGAGGGCACTCAGGGCGAGGCCCCCGACCACATCCAGGTCGTCAACGGCCCCCACGAGGTGGACCAGGTCGAGGTGCGCGACCCCTCCAAGGTCGTGTGGATCAGCCAGACCACCCTGAGCGTCGACGAGACCATGGAGACGGTGCGCCTGCTGCGCGAGCGCTTCCCGGAGATGATCGACCCGCCCGGCGAGGACATCTGCTACGCCACCCAGAACCGTCAGGCCGCGGTCAAGCAGATCGCCCCTGAAGGTGGACCTCATGATCGTGGTCGGCTCCGGCAACTCCTCGAACTCGGTGCGCCTCAGGAGGTGGCCCTCGAGGCCGGTGCGAGCGCCGCCCACCGGGTGGACTTTCGCCAGCGAGATCGACCCGTCCTGGTTCGACGGCGTCGAGACGGTCGGCCTGACCTCGGGCGCCTCGGTGCCGGAGATCCTGGTGCGTGAGGTGGTCGAGCGTCTGGCCGAGCTCGGGTTCGACGACGTCGAGGAGGTGCGCACCACCACGGAGAAGATCTCCTTCTCCCTGCCCAAGAACCTGCGCGCAGACCTCATGGCGGCCCAGGGCGCCGCGTCCGGCCACAAGCGCCGCGAGCCGGCCGCCGACCACACCTGCTGAGGCTGCGCCGCCCTGGCCGTACGGCCGACCGTGAGCGTCAGCACACACCCGGGTGCGCGAGACGGGCCGAACGTGAACGCCGGGTTGCATGCTCGACGATTACCCTCGGTTGGGTGACACACTTCCATGACGAGTCGGCCCCCAGTGGCCCTGCCCCCGCCGCGTCGGGCGGACGGTCCGGTGGCGATGGCGCCGACAGTGCTGCCCCCGTAACCTCCGCAGGCCCTGCCGGCGCGGCGGTCTCCGGCGCCTCCGGCCAGGTCTCCAACGAGACCCTGAGGAGGACGGCGGGCTGCGCCGAGCCCTGACCAGCAGGCACATGCAGATGATCGCCATTGGCGGCGCCATCGGCACGGGGCTGTTCGTGGCCTCGGGCGCCACGGTCTCCACGGCCGGCCCGGGCGGCGCCCTCGTCGCCTATGCGGCCATCGGTCTCATGGTGCTGCTGCTCATGCAGTCCCTGGGAGAGATGACGGCGCACATGCCGGTGGCCGGCTCCTTCCAGACCTACGCCACCCGGTTCGTCAGCCCTCCTTCGGCTTCGCCATGGGCTGGAACTATTGGTTCAACTGGGCGATCACCGTGGCGGCCGAGCTGGTGGCCGCCGGAATCGTCATGGGCTACTGGCTGCCGGGGGTGCCGTCGTGGATCTGGGCGGCACTGTTCCTGGCACTGTTGACGACGCTCAACGCCCTGTCCGCCCGCGCCTTCGGGAGGGGGAGTTCTGGCTGTCGGCCATCAAGGTGGTGACGGTCATCGTCTTCCTCGCGGCGGGTCTGGCGATGATCCTCGGCATCATCGGCGGGAAGTCCCGGGCTTCAGCAACTGGGTCGTCGAGGACGCGCCCTACCACGGCGGGATGCTGGCGATCGTGTCGGTATTCATGGTGGCCGGGTTCTCCTTCCAGGGCACCGAGCTGGTGGGCGTGGCGGCCGGTGAGGCACGCAACCCGCGCCGGGACGTGCCCAGGCGATCCACACGGTGTTCTGGCGGATCATGATCTTCTACATCGGGGCGATCACGGTCATCGGCTTCCTCATCGCCTTCAACGATAGCCGGCTGCTGCACACCGAGACCGAGGACGTGGCCTACTCGCCCTTCACCCCTGGTCTTCGAGCGGGCGGGAATCGGGATCGCGGCGGCCCCTCGCGAACGCCGTCATCCTCACCGCGGTGCTCAGTGCCGGCAACTCGGGCCTGTACGCCTCGACCCGCATGCTGCACTCGATGGCCCTGCAGGGCAGGCCCCGGCCTGGTTCTCCTACGTCAACCGCCACGGGGTCCCGGTGCGGGCCCTGGCGGCGACGGCGCTGGTGGGGGCGGCCGGCTTCCTCACCGCCGTGGTGGGGCAGAACACCGCCTACGCCTGGTTGGTCAACGTCTCCGCCCTGTGCGGGTTCATCGTGTGGCTGGGGATCGCCGCGTGCCACTTCCGCTTCCGACGCGCCTACGTGCTCCAGGGCAATGACCCGGCCGACCTGCCCTACCAGGCGCCCTGGTTCCCGCTGGGGCCGGTCCTGGCCTTCACCCTGTGCGCCCTGGTGGTCCTGGGCCAGAACTACGAGGCGGTCTTCAAGGGCCAGCTGCTGGAGGTGCTCTCCTCCTACATCGGCCTGCCGGTCTTCGGGGCCATCTGGCTGGGGCACCGCCTGGTGACCGGATCGCGCATGGTGCGCCTCGAGGACGCCGACGTCTCCAGCGCCGTCGTTCGCGAGCGCAGCTGAGCCCCCGCTGAGCCCACGTCTGCTGGGCTCGTGTCCTGAACCCCCGATGACTGACGTCAGGGGCACCGATCATCTGACCGGTGCCCCGACGTCTGACTCAGTGCTGGAACCCGCACGAGGTGGAGCTGCTGCGGGCTGGGCACCTACAGCAGGGACTGGACCCGCACCGTGACCTGAGGCGCGCTTCGGTCCCCGACGCCGGAGGAGCCGGAGTCCTCACGTGCCCCTGAGGCGTCGTCGCGGTCACCCTCCTGCGACAGGGAGCGGATGATGGTCTCCTGGACATCGCGCACGATGTCCTTGACGGGCCTGGAGCCGTCGATGCCGATCTCGATGACGGCCCTGCGTGAGCCCGCCTCGACGACCACTCCGAAGCGGGCCTGCTGAGGATCCTGCTGCCGCATGTGGTTGCCGATCGCCCTCAACGTGCTGCCTATCCCCGGCTCGATTCCTCGTACGCCGGGGACAGCGGTGACCAGGCGGGCCAGCTCGGCCGCTGAGAGGCTAGTCGTCATCGTGGAGATCCTCGATGTGGATGTTGACGGTCGGGGACACCCCCAGGTTCTCATGGCAGGCTGCTCGAACGGCCTCGCGGACCCGCTGGGCGAGCTGCGGCAGGCTGTCCACGCTGACGTGGGCGGAGATCCGGCAGAAGATGGTCTCCGGAACCCCCAGGCCGCGGTGGTCCTCACCTGAGGGTGCGTGCTCGAAGGAGGACCGCAGGGCGCGCGCGCCGGGCACGCGGTCCACGGTGCGGCGGATCAGTGCCCGCAGTGAGAACTCGGACATGCTGTAGGGGCCCAGATCGGTCGCGGGCATCTCCACCTGGGCGCCGTGACGGGTCTCGGCGAGGATGGCGTCCATCAGGTGGCGCTGCGGCATGACCGAGGCGCTCGCCCGGGACTCCAGCTGGTCCCACTCCTCGTGCAGGGAGGCGATCAGACGCAGGTACTCCCGCGTGTCCGCGTCGTCCTGCTCATGAGACCGGGCGAATGACCTGGCCGACGCCGTCGAGCGTCGGACGCTGTGTGAGAGCTGGTTGACGGTGCTCATGCCCACTCCTTCATCTGGCGCATGACGAGAGAGCGGGCGCGTGCCAGCCTCCCGCGGACGGTGGACTCGGTGAGGTTCAGGGCCTGGGCGATCTCCTCGTAGGACATGTCGTCGATCTCTCGGAGCACCCAGACGATGCGCAGCTCAGGGGCGCACGGAGGCCAGCAGGTCGGCCAGTGCCTCGATCTGGGCGTTGACCTCGCTGGACTCGGCCGGGTCAGCGGTGCTGCTCGACGTCGTCTCCGCCATGGCGCTCGCGGTCTCGGAGGCTCTCGGCGTCGTAGGGGGTCGGTGGCCCTGCGCTGACGCTTGCGCGTCATGCTGGTGGCCTTGTTGGTGCAGATCCGCATGAGCCAGCCCCGAAAGGCGGCAGGTTCCCTGACCAGGTGAAGACTGCGCCAGGCCTGGATGAGGGTCTCCTGGACGATGTCCTCACTGTCGTGACGGTTCCGCACGATCATGTAGGCGGTGCGGAACAGGCGTCCCTGATAACGCTCGACGAGCTGTTCGAAGGCGTTGATGTCCCCGTCCTGGGCTCGCAGGACCAGGTAGCGGTCCTTGTCCTGGGGCGTAGCGGACGAGGTACTCGGTTGCGCGGCGTGGTGTGGACGCGGGCGAGGAGCCGGCACTGCCTCGTCCTGTATGTCATGCGTCATCGCCGTTCCCGGTGATCGCGGGCGAGTGCTGCCCTGTGACGGTCTGCGAGACGCTGCGCGAGCTCGAGGAGCGCTCCAGGCGCACCAGGACGTCGACCTGCCGGGGGCTCATGCCCAGGGACGTGGTCACGTCATCCTCCATCCGGCGCCTCAGCTCGGCCACGGCCCATTCGACCTCGCAGTCCTGGGACACGGTGGTGTCCGCCTGGACCCACAGACTGCTTGGGGAACCGGTGACCCACACGGTGCACCGCTCCACCCCGGGAACGTCCTCAGCCCGCTCGGACAGGGCCTGTGACAGGACGTCGGGTGCGACGGTGGCCATGAGAACACCCTCGGAGTCGCTGAACCTCAGGGGTGAGGCGGCCGCCTTGCGGGGGACCTGCATGGTGAGCAGGACCAGCCCGGCGATGACGGCGAGCACGGACACCAGCGCTGCCGTTGGCAGGAGCCAGTGCGCCTGGGGTGCGATGAGGCTGTCCACCCGGTTCTGCGCAGTGGCCAGGTACGGGGCGGCGTCGGGCCAGGACCGACCGGCACCGAGGCCGGAGGCCAGGAGCCAGGATGACGCTGCCGCGATGAGAAGTCCGCAGCCGGCCAGGACCGTCCTGTTGAGGACACCAGAAACTGAACGCATGGTCGTATCTCCTTCAGCTCGTGCGCTTGATCCGCACGCGGCTGCGTGTGATGCCCACGGGCTGGAGCGTCTGCAGGGCCTCGTCGGTCTTCTTGCGGGCCGCTTCATGCACGGGGTCGAGGTCGTCCAGGACACTGAGGACGACGACGTCGACCCGTGAGCGGCGGGTGGTGACGGCGGCGGAGTGGACGCCGCCGATCTGCTCGACCTGGGTCCTCACCAGGTTGGCCAGGTCACGGCGCCTCACCGCGGTCTGGCCGGGGACGGTGTCGGGGAGGAACTCGACGCGCTCGGGCAGCCCCGGCCACAGGGGCCGCGAGGGATCATGGCCAGGGCCGCACACGGCCGCGATCCCGGCGGCGGTGATCACCGCCGCGGAAACCGAGGGCGGTGGATCCTATGGTGTCGAGCGTGGTGACGGTGCGGTCCGGCCAGGTGCCGGTCACGATCCGGTGCCCCGTCAGCCAGGCCCCTCAGGCCTCCGGCCGTGAGCAGCAGCAGCGCCAGGACGACACTGGGGGTGCTGCGGGACGGGCGACGAATGAGTTTCGGAACGGGTGTTCTCATTTCAGGCTCTTCCTGACGTGGCTGCTCGGATTGAGCCAGGAGATCTCGATGGTGATCTTGCCGACGCTCAGCCCGGTGAGGTGCTCGACGCGGCCGCGCACGTGTGCGCGCAGGTCTTCGATGGTGGAGGACAGTGGTGCGGGAAAGACCAGGCCGAGGTCCAGGTGGAGGACGGCGACCCGCCCGTAGAGCTCGCACTGGGCCTCGGGCCGGGAGGCGAAGTTGCGGCGGGCGCCGATTCCCAGGAGACCTCCGGCGTTGGAGCCGACATTGCCGGTCTCATAGGCGGCCTGGGCGGCGATCTGGGCGACGACTCGGGCCGGAATGGTGGTGGTGCCGCGCTGCTCCCAGGAGGAATCCTCGTCCTGGGAGGCCCGGCTGCGTGATGGCGGGCTGGGTCGCGGTCGCCATCGTCACTTCTTTCGCCGATCCAAGATGCTTTGGACATCGACCCGGCCCTCCAGGTAGAGGCCCACCGCCAATCCGGCCAGGCCGCACAGGGCCACCAGGACGAAGTCGGCGAAGGAGCCGAAGGCGAGAATGGTGCCAAGGAACAGGCCCACCAGGAGGGCCAGGTACGTTGTCTTCATGAGAGCTCCTCAGATCAAGGCGTCAGGACGGGTCACTTGAGGTCGGCGGCCTCGGCGGCGTCGGAGTCGTCGTCGGGCAGGTGGACGTCGGTGACGTTGATGTTGACCTCGACGACCTCCAGGCCGGTGGTGCCCTCGATCTGCTCGATGATGTTGCGGCGGATGGCGTCGGAGACCTCGACGATGGAGACGCCGTACTCGACCACCACGGTGACCTCGACGGCGGCCTGGGTCTCACCCTTCTGGACGCTGATGCCGCCGGCGACGTTGGTCTGAGCGTTGGGGATACGGTCGGTCACCGCGCTGAAGGCGCGACGCACGGCGTTGCCCATGTCGTAGACGCCGGGCACCTCACGAGCGGCCATACCGGCGATCTTGGCGACGACGTTCTCGTCGATGGTGGTCACGCCGTGCGAGGTCTGGAGGGGGCCGCGGGGGTCTTGTCCTCCTCGGTCTTCTCGTTGCGCTCGATGCGCTCGCGCTGCTGACCGGTCTGGGGGATGGCGTTGTTGCTCGCGAGAGCCTCTTTCGTTGATCCGTGAGTTGGATGGCGACGGGATGTAGGTGCGCGGTCCAGCAGCTGGTCCGTCAAGGTGGCTTAGTGGCTGCCGTGTCGGGTCGTGTGACTGACCGACGTGACTGACTGGTGCTGCTGTCCGTCATGATTGCCGCGCTGAAAGTAGGACGCCGCCGACCGAGAAATCCTCATGGCTTCAGTTCGTGGCGTGCGTCACAAGAGGTGAAGCGGGTTTCACGGAGGCGGTAAGCGTCTCCGTGAAACCCGCTTCAGGGCGCTGAGGGGCTACTGCTTGCGGCCGGTGACGGCCATGTAGACGGAGATCGCGATGATGGCGGCGATGAGGACAGCGCCCACTTGATCCAGTCGAACCCGTCGGTGTGGGCGACGCCGAAGAAACTGGCGATGCTGGCTCCGATGAGTGCGCCCACGGCACCCAGTACGACGGTCCACAGGATCGAGATGTTCTGAACCCCGGGCATGATGAGCCGGGCGAGGGCGCCGAGCACGGCGCCGGCGATGATCATTCCGATGAATGACAGCATGGTGTCTTCCTCCGAGAAGGTCCGATGAGGCAGAGATGTTCTCCAACCGGACGTTGAAACGTTCTGGCAGCGTGTCAGCCACTCATGAGATGGGAGACGACGCTGCCTGATAGACGCCATGGAAAATGTCAATCGTCACGGGCCGAGGGTGTGGCGTACGTTACATCGTCGTGGACTCGGGTTTCCTGTCGGTGGTCAGCTCGGATGCGGTGAAGGTGCGCACCTGGGCGGCGTCGGCGCTGATGAGCGCGGGGGAGCTCACCTGGTCCCCCAGGGTCTCCAGGGTCCGGGCGGTCACCAGGAGCCGCTTCTCCATGGAGCCGACCGCCTTGTTGTAGGCGGTGACGCTGCGCCGCAGTGCCCCGCCCAGCGCATCGAGGTGGCCGGCGACGGTTCCCAGCCGCTCGTAGAGGGTGCGGCCGAGCTCCAGCAGCTCGCGGGCGTCGTCGTTGACGGCGGTGCGGGCCCATGCCGTGGCGCAGGTGCGCAGCAGGGTCAGTAGTGACACGGGCGAGGCCAGGGCGACGCCGCGTCCCAGCGCGTGCTCCAGGAGCGTGGGGTCCGCCTCCAGGGCGGCCGAGAGCACCGCCTCGGCCGGGACGAAGAGGACCACGAGCTCGGGGGAGTCGCCCAGGGCCCGGTCGTGCGGCGCGCGGCGAGCTGGTCGACGTGCCCGCGCAGCGCTCCCTGGCGTGAGCCTCCAGGAGCTCTCGGCGCCGCTCCTCGTCCTCGGGACCCGCACCCCGGACGGCGGTGGCCGCCAGGTAGGAGTCCATGGGTGCCTTGGCGTCCACGGCGAGGTACCCGTCCCCGGGCAGATGGACAACGACGTCGGGCCGGGAACGGCCGGCAGTCCCCTCGCCGGCGGTCGGGTCGCCTGAGCGGGCTGAGCCGCCGCGTCGCTGGACCAGCGCCCCGATGGTGCGCTGCTCGGAGAAGTCCATGTGCCGCATCATCCCGGAGGCCTCCAGGACCCGGGCCAGCTCGACCTCGCCCCACATGCCGCGCGCCGAGCGTGAGCGCAGCGCCCCCTCCAGGGAGGCCGTGGAGCGGGCCAGGTCCTGCTCGCGCAGGGCTGTGGCCCGTAGCTGCTCGGCTAGGGGCCGCGTGCTGTTCCGCCCGCTGCTTCTCCAAGGACTCCACCCGGGCCCCCACCTGCTCCAGCTGGTTGCGCACGGGGGCGAGTGCCCGCAGCACGGAGCCGTCCCGCTCAGCGCGTTCCTCGGCCACCTGGGTGCGTGAGGACAGCTCCTCGGCCCGGGCCTGCCACTGGGCGGCCTACGCCCGCAGCTCAGCCACCTGCTCACCCTCCGACTGGTGTGCGGTGGTGCGCCGGGCGAGCGCGCCGAGGTAGCCGACGACCGCCCCGATCGCCAGGCCGACGAGGAGCAGCAGGATGGGAAGAAGGACCGTTGAGGAGCTCATGAACCGATGGTGCACCCACGGTGTGACATCTATTCCGCCCCTTAAGCCCCACGGCGCCACGCAGCCGCAGGTCGCCGCCCCGCCTCGTCGATCCGGTCCACCCGCCCCGGCCAGGTCCGCTGATCCGCTCCGGCGTCGTCGGGCACATTTCTTCCGGGCATGTGCCAACCGACCGTTCGGACCTGGGACGGCGGTCCCGCATCCCGCCCGCTCCTCCAGGCGGTGGAGGCGAAGAGACCAAGAGCACTGTCCTTCTGCTGCCGCAGGATGATGGGTATCTGCGCAGGTGGTGCCATGCTTATCGGACGTGAGCCTCTTGCGCAGCATCCAGCTGACCAGCCCCCGAACGATCGTGGTCGTCCTGGTCCTCGCCATCGTGACCACCATCATCGCCGCGGTCCTCCTGCCGCGAACTGTCCCGGCCACCACGCGCGGCAGCACCGTGGACGGCCCCGCCCGCCCCGCAGCGCGTACGGTGCTGCGGGCCGTCAGCGCTGCACGGCGCGCATCGTCATGGTGAGTGTCCCGGTACTGCTCGTCATTGCGCTCGGGGGTCTGCTCATCAACCGGCCCATGCACTACGTGCGTACCCTGGGCGAAGTCGTCAGCCGCCACCCCTCGCACTCAGGTCACCTCGCGCATCGCGCCCCTGCCGAAGGCCTCCGCCTACGACGCCGTCCCGGCCTCGGCCTGGAAGGCATCCTTCCATGATGTCGGCGACGGCTCGCAAGAGGCCACCTGGACTGGCCCGGTCAGCGGCATCACCCTGCCGGTGCGCGTCGTCCTGCCGGCGGGCTACCGGCCTGACGACGGCCGCACCTACAACGTCCTCGTGGGTCTCCACGGCTGGGTCGGCGACCCGCAGTCCCTGGTGACGGGCATTGCCTCACCCCAGCGGCTTCAGGAGGCGATCAGTGCCGGCCGTATCCCGCCGTCGATCCTGGTGTTCCCCTCGCTCAACGTGGACGGCGGCCAGCCCGACTGCGTCAATATCGCCGGCCGCCCGGCTGTGGGGACCTGGACCGCGGAGGAGATCCCCCGCATGATCCAGGCGACCTTCCCCAACGTCACCACCCAGCGAGCCGGCTGGATGATCATGGGGATCTCAGCGGGCGCCTACTGCGCGGCCCGGACCGCCTACGACGTCCCGGAGCGCTTTGGCGCCGTGGGCGTCATGTCCTCCTACGACCTGCCCGGTGAGGGCTCGCTGGCGCACAGCGGTAAGACGCTTCAGGCGCAGAACGGGCTGTCCACCATGCTGGGACAGCGCAAGCCCGACGGCATGCGCTTCTACGTCCTGGGGGCCCAGGACGACTCCTCCGGTGCAGCCCGGGCCGCGTGGTTCATGGACGACGCGGTGCGCAAGCCGGACTCGTTGACGGTTGATACCCCGGCCACGGGCGGGCACTCCTGGGTCCTGTGGAACGGCTACTTCCCGTCCCTGTTGACGTGGTGGGGCTCGGACCCGGCCGTGTTCAAGGCGGCCGGTCTTCCGGCGCCTCAGGGCAATACGTGGGCCAAGGCCACTGCTGCCGGCGTGAAGCCCTTGACGGAGACCCCCAAAAGGATCAGCGCGTGGTGGGGTCCGTCTCGCCGATGCGCGCCAGGCCCTTCGAGATCAACGGTCTGGGCACGATCATCGTGGCTGTGGTCGCCTCACTGGGAGCGCTCGGTGCCGTCATGTTCTGGTCACCCCACTGGGGCAGACGGCGCGACGGCGGCAAGTCGTCAGTGGCGCGGCTGACTGGTGCGATCTTGGGGCGCGTCGTGGTCATCATGGTGGCGGCTGGCCTGGTCGCGGTGACGGCGGGGATCGGGGCCAACGCCAGTGGTGGCTTCTACACCTCGTGGCGTGATCTGCGGGCCTCGGTCCGGGTGAGCGAGAACGCCGGGAAGTGAGCGGGGCGCCCGACGGCGTGACCCGGCCGGGGTGCCGCGGGGGCGTCGTCGGGGCGCACAGTGTCACAGGGGCCGTCTAAACTCTGCTGCGTGGCACTTACCATCGGAATCGTCGGACTGCCCAATGTCGGCAAGTCCACCCTGTTCAATGCTCTGACCCGCGCGACCGTCCTGGCCGCCAACTACCCGTTCGCGACCATTGAGCCGAACGTGGGGGTGTGCCCCTGCCGGATGCGCGCCTGGACAAGCTCGCCGAGCTGTTCCACTCCGCGAGGGTGGTGCCGGCGACGGTCTCCTTCGTGGATATCGCCGGGATCGTGCGCGGCGCCAGCGAGGGCGAGGGGCTGGGCAACCAGTTCCTGGCCAATATCCGTGAGGCGGATGCCATCTGCATGGTGACGCGCGCCTTCGAGGACCCGGACGTGGTCCACGTGGATGGGAAGGTGGAGCCGGCCGGGGACATCGAGACGATCAGCACCGAGCTGGTGCTGGCGGACATGCAGACCCTGGAGAAGGCGATCCCGCGCCTGGAGAAGGAGGTGCGGGGTAGGAAGACGGAGCCCGTGGTGCTGGAGACGGCGCAGGCGGCCCTCAAGGTCCTGGAGGAGGGGGGACGCTGCTGTCCGCCGGGGCCGAGGCTGCCGGGATCGATGCGGAGGTGCTCAAGACCTTCCAGCTCATGACCACCAAGCCCTTCATCTACGTGTTCAACATGGACGACGCCGGGATGAGCGACGAGGCCCGCCAGGCCGAGCTGCGTGAGCTGGTGGCGCCGGCGGAGGCGATCTTCCTGGACGCCCAGTTCGAGGCCGAGCTGGTGGAGCTGGAGCCCGAGGAGGCGGCGGAGATGCTGCAGGAGAACGGGCAGAGGAGTCGGGCCTGGACAAGCTGGCCCGGGTTGGTTTTGACACGCTGGGGCTGCAGACGTACCTGACGGCGGGCGAGAAGGAGTCCCGCGCGTGGACGATCCGCAAGGGCGCGACGGCGCCCCAGGCGGCGGGCGTCATCCACACGGACTTCGAGCGAGGCTTTATCAAGGCCGAGATCGTGAGTTACGATGACCTGGTCCAGTACGGCAGCGTTGCCGAAGCCCGCGCTCACGGCCGAGTGCGCATGGAAGGAAAGGACTACGTCATGGCAGACGGTGATGTCGTGGAGTTTAGGTTTAATGTTTAGGTATAAAGTCATTATCGATCGGATGTATTGAGATTTATCTGTGGAGTAAGTCAGCCCTTCCATTAGCTGACGGCTGATTTGACGGCTGTCGTACCTGCAAATAAGTCACACTACTTCATGAGAGCCGAATTATTGAACGCAGGCAGGAGCGAATTAAATGAGTTTAAGTGAAGTCATGGATGACGTGTTACTCACCGATGAAGAGTATTTCGACCTTAACGAGGCGGATCCAGTAGCTCAACAGATAACATACTCTGGTCAAGATTTTGATATTGAGGGCTTGGTTCGCCGCCTAGAAAAAGGCGATATTGTCATACCTAGGTTTGGACATAACGACCCAACCTTAGAAACTGTCGGATTCCAGCGAGGGTTTGTGTGGAGAAAACCTCAGATGGATCGATTTATTGAATCACTATTGCTGGGGTTTCCGATTCCTGGAATATTTGGTCCGACAGGTAGATCGGCGATATTTGGTTCTTGACGGACAGCAGCGCCTTCTTACGTTAAAACACTTCTATAGCGGGGTCCATCAAGGTAAAGAATTCTCCTTATCTAATGTATCGGAAAAGTTTTGCGGATTAACATATGCAAACCTCCCAGATGAACTAAGAAGAATTTTGGACGATGCGTTCATTCAGGCAACGATTGTAAATATGGACGGGAGTCGATCGAGTTTAGAGTCTGTTTATCAGATATTTGAAAGATTGAACTCTGGTGGAACTCAGCTAACTCCACACGAAATTAGAATAGCTTTACATGCAGGTAAGCTAGTGGAGGAACTTGAGCGTCTAAACAATGATTCGGAGTGGCGTGAACTATATGGCATGAAATCTCCGAGGGTGCGGGATCAGGAGCTCATTCTCCGCATAATCGCGCTGTATACTTCAAGCGCTAAATACTCTCGCCCATTAAAGAGTTTCTTAAATCGTTTTATGAGCGATTATCGTGACGCAGATGATTTTGTTTTGATGGAGGGTATGAGGCTGTTTTTGCAAGCTTCAGATCTACTGGCACAGGGGCCAGGGGCGGAAGCGCTGCGCAAAGCTTCTCGTCAAGTGAATGCTGCACAAACAGAAGCGATTTATGTTGGATTGATGCGACGACTCTCGTTAGGGGATATTAGCCCAGAGTCGGTAGTGGCTGCAGTTCGGAGTTTGCGAAGCGATAGCAATTTCGACTCTGCAACCAGTAAGTCGACAGCAGATGATGACTCGGTTGCAACTCGTCTTGATATCGCTACGACTACGTTTGCTTCTATGTCATGACTTGGGAAGTTGGGCGAAGCTGGCCTACACTAGAGTTGCAAAACAGCAAAAAGAAGTTGAAAGAACTTATTGATCTTCTTGACGAGTTTGGGAATGAACCGCCCGAAGTGAGCTCGGAACTGGCTAGATTCTTGGTGGTTAGATCAACCGGATATGTAGAACATCTGTTCGATACGTGTATACAGTGCTTTGCTGAGGCGCATTCACATCGGTTCGTTGCAAGACATGTTGAATCAGGTTTACATAAAGGAAGGAACGTTAATCCTGACACCTTGTTAAAGCGAATAAAGCCCTTCAGTGATGAATGGCATAAGGATTTGGAGGAGTATCTTGATGCAGATTCTGGTTATGTTAAGCGTGAACTAAAATTCATGGTAGATAGACGCAACAGAATTGCTCATGGAATGAATGAATCTATTAATCGAAGAGCCGCTCTTGATTTAGCTAAGATAGCGCTTGATTTGGGGGATTTATTGATGGACATAATGGATCCTCGGTGATCTTTTATGTGTCGGCATATATAATGCGCCCTTAATTGAAAAATTTATATGTGTTTATGTGGGCGTATATGTATTTGAGGGTTGCTGAAACTACTGTCGAGCGGTACTCGTGACTCGTGGCACCTTAATGAGTTAATGGGGGTGATTTAAGTTTTCGCTGGTATTGCGGTGTTGGGGGGTGGTGGGATGCCAAGAGTTCATATGATGTGGTGGTGTGAGCTCGTTTCTGCGTAAGGTTAGGACTATCGCGGGAGTTGCGGTCTTTCGGATCGCGTCCAAGTCCGATGGCGTGCTTCGAATCGTTGAACACCTGGGGCTAGCTCATGCGATGCCGAGCTGCCTGCGCTGATGTGTTTGGGACGCCAAAGGTGTCTGGTGGGCTAGTAGGTCCTGGACCCGGGACTGGTACTCGACGGTGGCGGCCAAGCGTCCGGCGGCAGTGTGACGCCAGTGATACAGGTCAACTCCCGCGGGGCCTGGGCTGGTCGATCGAGGCCGTCAATGAGGTCTGTAACCATCTAGGTGTATGAGGTTATTTCGTTGGTGACGTGTGCTGGGACGCGGGTGGCAGGAGGCTGGTTGCCGCAGGTGGTGTGGGTCGATGGTCGTTGTCGTGGTGGCTCCACACCACGACGGCGTCACGGCGCTGCTGCTGTGAGGAGTAGGAACGCGCGTAGAGGCACTCCTCGGCCAGGATGCGGTTGTAGCGCTCGACCTTGCCGTTGTGACGTGGGGTGTAGGGGCGGATCCTCTGGTGGCGTGAGGCCAGGGAGGTGATGGTCGCGGTGAAGGTCCGGGCACGGTAGTTGGCCCCGTTGTCGGTGACGACTCGCACGAGCCTGGTGATGCCGTGGGCGGCGAAGAAGGTCCGGGCACGGTAGAAGAAGCCGATCGTGGTGGAGGCCTTCTCGTTGTCGAGGGCCTCGGTGTAGGCCAGGCGGGAGAAGCCGTCGATGGCGGTGTGCAGGTAGGTGTAGCCGATCCTGGCTCCTTTGCCTCGTTTGGAGGCTTTGGCTTTGGGGGTTCCTCGCCCGTGGGCCCGCCAGCCTCCCTTAGGTGGGATGCGTCTGACCTTCTTGACGTCCAGGTGGATCATGTGACCCGGGAAGCGGGCCAGGATCGGTTTGCTGACCCGGTTGGTCTGTCCGGTGGGGCCGGGTGTCGCGCCGTCGGTTCAGGCCGGCTCTGTCCAGCCATCGAGTCACGGTATGCACCGACACCACTGTCCCGCACACAGCCAGCTCGTGGCTGATACGGCGGGCAGGCCAGTTGTGGGTGCGACACCATCACCCCCAACCCCTAATCCGGTCTACATCACACCAAAAGACTTGACCCATGGCTTGTCCTCGGTGTCGATGACTCCGGAAGAGAGGTGGAGCTCGTGGTCCTTGTTTCGACGATGGCTATGAATTGCGTGATACACGCTATGAAGGCTCGAAAACAGTTCATATGTGAGATTCGGTCAGGTAGCGCCTACTCCTCTGTGGTCTGACCGATTCGGGCTGGCTTCTCGTTGCTAATCGCACGGCTACTGGAGCCGTCTGTTCCGTCGACGCTTCGCTCAGGGCGACGTCAACTCCGGCTGGTCCTCGCTGGGCTGGGCCGCCACGCCCTGTCTTTAAACCATCAGGTTGAGCAGCCTGTCGGTGAGTAGCCCAGGCATCTGAGGGACGATCCTCAGTTGCCGCAACCGTTGTCCACTCCACGCTTGCTGAACGATACGACGAGCAAAATCGCCATAACCCTCATTTCGGGCTACTATGGTTGTCATAGTGAACGGAGGGACATGTCAGGCTACAGGATCGACCGTCAGCTGACGGAGTTCGGAGAGCACGTGCGTGGGTGGCGCATGGTGCTCGGCCTGACCGCGCAGCAGGTCTCCGAGCGGGCGGGCATCACCCGCGACACCCTGCGCAAGATCGAGTCGGGCAACCCCAACGTCAGCTTCAACAGCGTCACCCAGGTGCTGCGCGCCCTGGGCATCCTCGACCAGATTGTCGACGCGGCCGATCCCCTGGCCAGCGACATCGGTCGCCTCCGTGCCGGCCGCCTCACCAGAAAGCGCGCCCGATGACCACTATCGAGATCGTCTCCGATGCCAATGGTTCCCACCGCCTGGTCGGCCAAGCGCACGTCACCCGATCGCGCGGCCAGGTCTCCACCACCTTTCTCTACGACCCCACCTACCTCGCCGACGGTGGGATGAACATCGATCCGGGCCTGAGCCTGGTTCCCGGTGCTCAGTACCATCCCGGGCTCGTTGGAGCCTTTGCTGACAGCACGCCTGACCGCTGGGGCCGCAACCTCATCCGCAAGGCCGAACGATCGCGAGCCCGCGATCAAGGGCGCGTTCCCCGTCAGCTGGACGACCTCGACTTCCTCCTGGGTGTCAGCGACGACACCCGACAGGGCGCCCTGCGCTTCCGGGCCCCCGGGAGCGACGAGTTCCTGGGAGAGCCCTCGCGCGTCACGCGGCTCGTCGCTCTGCCTGAGCTCCTGCACGCCAGCGACGAACTGGCCTCCGACGATGACCCCTCCGACGCCGTCAAACGACTTCTCGACACAGGGACGACGGGCCTCGGCGGTGCGCGGCCCAAGGCGTCGGTCCAGCTCGACGACGGCGGCCTCGCCATTGCGAAGTTTCCTCACTCCAGCGACTCCTGGGACGTCATGACCTGGGAGGCCACTGCTCTCGACTGCTTGAGACGGCGGGCGTTCGCGCACCCCAGCACCAGCTCACCCAGGTGGGCAATCGAAGCATCCTTATCCTGCGGCGATTCGACAGAACCCGTGATGGCGGCCGTATCGGCTATATCAGTGCCATGACAGCCACTGGATCGTCCGACGGAGACCAGAAGGACTACGCCGACCTCGCCGAGGCGATTCGCGACCTCTCACGCTCGCCCGTCCAAGACCTCCATGAGTTCTACGACCGAATTATCGCGAGCATCGCCCTCGGCAATACTGACGACCACCTGCGCAACCACGGGTTCCTCGCCGACCGTGGGTTCTGGAGACTCAGCCCCGTCTTCGACGTCAACCCGAACCCCGACCCCAGTCGGCCCCGTGCGATGTCGATCATGGGAGCAGACGCGATGCCCGACGAGCTCGACGGGCTCCTGGCTATCGCAAACAGCTACCGGCTCACTCAATCGGAGGCGCGGGAGCGAATCAGACGCATCACTGCGTCCCTGTCAGGATGGCGGGGCCAGGCGCGGTCGAACCGAGTCCCCGAGCGGGAGATCGCCATGATGTCCGAGTCCATCGAGCCTCGCCTGGAAGCCCTCACCCGAGCCGCGCACTCCGAGGATTGAAACGGCGTCTCGTGAAGCGAATCGAGTATCTCCAGGGGCGGTGAAGGAAGCTTCTGTAGGCTGCGCCCGGCCCGACCTGGGTTCATCCTGGTCGCGACCCGGAGCGACTGCGCCCCTTTTCCGGACCAGCCGCAGCCCGCCCGCCACACTCATCCCAGGAAGGGAACCCGGCAGCCTCATGACCATCGAGATGATCGTCGCACTCATCGGCGCCTCGATTATCGCCTACGCGATCGCCAACAGGTTCAGGCTCATCGCCCCAGTACTTCTCATTGCCGCGGGCGTGGGCGTCGCCCTGCTCCCGGTGGGGGAGGAGATGCACCTGCCCAGCACGGTGGTGCTCACGATGTTCCTGCCGATCCTCCTGTATTGGGAGTCGCTGTCAGTGTCCCTCAACCGCATGCGGAGAAGTCTGCGCGGCATCATCCTCAGCGCCACGGTCCTTGTCGCCATCACGGCTGCCCTCATCGCCCTCATCGGTGTCCTTATGGGGCTGAGCGTGGGTGCCGCGCTCCTCATCGGGGCCTGCCTCGGCCCCACTGATGCCACCGCCGTCTCCAGCCTGGGACGCGGCATCAACCCCAATAGCCGCACCATTCTTCAGGCCGAGTCGCTTCTCAACGACGGCACCGCCCTGGTCATCTTCGCCATCGCCCTTCAGGCCGCGCAGGACTCCTCCGGTGTCACTGCGGGGCTCGTCGCACAGCAACTCCTCCTTTCTTTCGGGGGAGGAACTGGTGCAGGAGTCCTCGTCGGCGCGGCAGTCACCAAGATCGGCATCCGGGTCCGCACCATTACCGACGACCCCATGCTGGCGACGATCACCGCCCTGGCCACCCCGTTCGTCACCTTCTTCCTCGCTGAAGAGGTCGGAGGCTCGGGCGTGCTCGCCGTCGTCACCTGCGGCATCGTCATCTCCCGCTTCGCCGCCCCGCACATGTCCCTGGGCTCGCGCGTCCTCGGCATCCCCTTCTGGACGATCCTCACCCACATTCTCAACACCATCCTCTTCGTCATGGTGGGAGTGGCACTCCCCGGTATCGTCGCCGAGCTCCCTCACGCCGACCTCGTGCGCGGCCTCATCCTCATCCCCATCATCTACATCGCCATGGTCGCGGGAAGATTCGCAGGCCATCACCTCATCATCTACTCCATCCGCGCCCTCGACCGCCGCCCCGAGCAGCGCCTGCGCCGCACCAACATCCGCGGCCGCATCGTCTCCACGGTCGCCGGCTTCCGCGGCGCGATCTCGCTGGCGATGGCACTGTCCATCCCGGCCTCCTTCGACGGAGCCGTCTACACCGAGCGCAACCTCGTTATTCTCGTCGTCGCCGGCGCGACCCTCCTGTCCCTCCTCATCCAGGGCCTCGCCCTGCCCTACGTGGTCCGCTGGGCCAACGCCAGGCCCTCGGCCGGCACGAGGACCGCCGAGTCAGTCGAGTCGCAGGAGACCGAGGTCCTCGCCGACGTCCTCGCCGACACCATCAGCCAGCTCGACGCCATCGCCGAACGCGCGGGCATCGACGACGACGCAGCCATCGAGGCGGTGCGCGCCGACTACCAACGTCGTCACAGCTCCGTGAGCAACGTCGGCGCAGAGGAGGAGGCACGCGTCTACGGCGATCAGGAAAGCGCCCTGCGGCTCGCCGTCATCGAGCACCTGCGCGAGCGCGTACACGGCCTGCGCTTCGCCGGCCGCATCGACGACTCCACCGCCTCGCGAGTCAACCGGCGCTTCGATGTCGAGACCCTCCACATCAACGGCCCCATCGACGTTGAGTGAGTGGGCGAATGAGGCCGAAGGGCGGCAGTGAGGGGGGTGGGGTGCCAGTGCACCCCACCCCCTCCTGTGCCGGCTGGTCAGTCCATGGAGCGGACCTGCAGGTAGTCGATGTCGAACTGCGCTTCCTTGAAGTTCTTGGCGTCCAGCTGCCCCCAGTAGTGGCTCCCCGTCTGTGTGATGAGAAGGAGGTGGTAGGGGGTTTGGCGCTGAAGCACCGATCGAAGGCCTGCTGGTTGCTGGAGCGCAGTACCTCATGGAATCGCTGGTTGTCGAAGAAGAACGTGATGCGTTCCGGAGTCTTCTCCATCCGGTAGGTGTGCCACGCACTCAGGTCCGGCCTGTTGCTGACGCTCTTGCCGCTCTTGCTCTTCCCGGACTGGTTGAAGTGGACCGTCGACTCGGCGATTCCTTTGGCACGGCCACCCCCGTAGGTCTCGACGATGTCGATCTCTCCGCCATTCGCGGCCCCGTCCGGCCTCAGCCAGATTCCAGCCCACAGTCCGAGGTTCTGCTGCGGGAAGCGTGCTCGTACCTCGACGGCGCCATACACGAAGGAGAAGAGTCCCTCGGTGGTCAGCGATGCCTCGTTGACGTGGCGAACGGTCTTGCCCGAGTCGTACCTGTTCTGCCAGCCGGTCTTGGGGGTTGAGCGCTTGCGCCAGAACAGGTGGCCCGCTCCACCACTCACGCTGTGGGTGTCATGCGTGACGACGCCCCAGTCGTAGTCCAGATACGTGTCGCCCTTGGGCTCCTTCTCCCGCCACCGCGCGCTACTGAAGTCTGAGCCGTCCGTGAACTGCTCATCGAAGACAAGGGTGCTGAAGGATCGTGATGGAGTGCTTGCGAATGCTGCGGTGGGTGCGAGTACGCCTGCGGCTGTGGCTCCGGCGCTCAGTCCGAGGGTGGCGATCAGCGAACGTCGTGTCAAAGGGCTCATTGTTCTCCTTTTACAAGATGCATGAGGGAGTATTTCCTGTCGAAATCTGGTTTATTTGGCCTCACCTCCTTGTGCTGCCAACGAGTACGTGCCGTAGGAGTACTCGGCTGGCATCGTCGTGTTGTCACGCGGAAATTGATCCACGATTGTAGTTATCCTACAAGTTGTTTAGTGGTTCGTCTCGCGAACGGATTCCTTGCCGTGGGGAGTCTGAGGGCGGTCTATTGGGCTGGAAACACGCAGTGAGGGGTGGGACGTGCAGGCGTCCCACCCCTCAGTCAGTGCTCGGAGCCGGATCGAGCCGGCTCATCGCGTCTTCAGTTCTTCGTGCGGCGAGCCCGCAGAAGCAGGTACCCGCCGACAACCGCGACACCCGCAAGGCCCAGGACCAGCAGTGCGTTGGTCCCCGTCCGAGACAGGCTGCTCCCTGCCTTCGCCGCCTGCGTCGGTGAGGCGCTCGGCGCGCTGGCACCACCGGGCGACTGCGCCATGGTGCCGTCAGCCGGCCGATCAATCTCATCGGGCTCCATACCCGGCTTCGACGTCGCCGCCGAGGTCCGGCTCGGCGCCGGGCTTGCGCTCGGTGACGGCTCACCTGACTGCGTCGGCACCGCGGTCGCCTTTGGGTCTGCCACCGACGGCGCCCGACCCGTCGCGCCCGGCGCGGAAGCCGAGCTCGGCTGCGGAGCCGGCTTCTCCGACGGCGCAGCACTCGGCTGCGTGCTCGGTGCCTGCGTGGGCTCGGCAGACGGTTCCGCCGTCGGGTCCTGTGTTGGCTCGGCGGCCGGAGCAGATGACGTCTCCGATGCCGGAGCGCTGCTCGGCTCGGGTGCAGAACTTGGCTCGGGCGCCGGCGCGGCCTCGGCGCTCGGGGCGGTCGTGGGCTCCGGCGCCGGGGGCGCTGCTCGGTTCCGGCGCAGCGCTCGGCTCGGGCGCGGAGGACGGTGCAGGGGCAGGTGTGGGCTCAGTGCTCGACTCGGCCGTCGGGGCCTGCGTCGGTGACGGTGCCGGGCTCGGCTCCGGCTGCGCCTGGTTGCACTGCTCGCCGAGCCAGCTCATCGTGAAGTTGCGGTACCAGATGCCTCCGTAGTTGGCGCCGTCGCTGGCGTCCTCACTGAGCAGGCCGATGCTACCGTCGGACTGCACCGCGATCGTCGTAGCCGACGAAGGGCTCATGGAAGACCTTGCTGGCCACCCAGGAGGCGCCGTCGTCGCAGGACATCGAGATGGTGCCGCGGTCACGCGACCACGGCCGTGGGTTCGGCGAGTGGCTCAGCAGCAGCACCTTGGCGCGCGGGTCGTCGGGGGCGGCGTTCGGGAAGGCCCGGATGATCTGGGCGTTGTCCACCGAGTCGGGCAGGTTCTGGTCGGACACCGGCTCGCTCCAGGTCTGCCCGCCGTCGGTGGAGTGGGCCACCTTGCGGAAGCCGGAGCCGTCCGAGGCGCGCGAGTTGAGCATGAGGGAGCCGTCGGAGAGCTCAACGACCTTGTTCTCATCCATGCCGGTCCCGGTCGGCTGACCGGCCTGCCAGGTACTCCCGTGGTCGTCGGAGTAGACCGAGACCGCCTGCACCGCGCCGTCGGCGGTCCTGATCGTGTACTGCTGCACCAGGCGCCCGGCGTGAGGGCCGTGCTGGATCTGGATGCCCTGGCCCGAGGCCGCGAAGCGCGCGGTCCAGGGGTTGTCCTTCGTGATGTCCGCGGTGATGGTGCGGTGCGTCCAGGTCCAGCCGTTGTCCGTGGAGGTCGACACCTCGGCCTGGATGATGCCCCGGTTCCCAGGGTCGGTGCCGGCGCGCGAGCCGCCCCAGCCCTGGTCGTAGGACTTGACGTGGAAGTTGAAGATCGTGCCCGTCTGGTGGTCGACGACATAGCTCGGGTCGGAGTAGCCGACCTTCTTGCCGGTCTCCGTGCCCTGGTGGATGTAGGTGGGTGCCGACCAGGTCTTGCCGCCGTCGGTGGAGCGGCGCTGGACGATGTGGTTCGGGTTGGGGGCGTCGCTGCCGCCGTTGCCGTTGTCCTTCGGTCGCTCGTCGTAGGAGACGAGCAGATCCCCGTTGGGGGCGGTGGTGATCGCCGGGATGCGGTAGTTGTCGGTGGCCGTGTTGGCGGCCAGGTGCTGGGCCTGGCTCATCGAGGCCGGCAGGTCCGTGCTCGCGTCGGGCGCCGGCGCGGGCTCGGCCTGCGGGTGCTCGCCGACGACGCTGATCGGGTTGCCGGTGGCGGTGAGCGTCTGGAGGGCGGTGCCGTCGGTGCCGGTCGCCGTCAGGGTGATCGACGGCGTCCACCGGCCGGCGTCGACGTCGGCCTGCGTGATCGTGTGGGTGAGCGGCTTGCAGTTGTAGACCGCACCGTTGCCCGGCTTGAGGTTGCCCCAGTGGCACTGGCGGGCCAGGTCATTGAAGGAGGAGCCGGTGGCGGCGACGTTGATCGTCTTGTCCGACACCGAGCGGATGCGCACCGTGTAGCTGACGGTGTCGCCCAGCTTGTAGGTCTCCTGGTTCGACGACGGCGTGAAGGACTCGACCCGCAGCGAGGTGGGCTTGACCGGGCTCGTCGCACCGCTGATCGTCTCCGGGGTGCTGAGGGCCTTCCCGGCGTACTCCACGGCCTTGACCTCGTAGGCGATCTGCGGGGTGAAGCCGCCGGCCTTGAGGTCCTCAGCGGTCACCGTGTGCGTGGCCAGGCCGGTGCAGTCGGTCTTGGTCGTTCCGGCCGGGACGTTGCGCCACCGGCACTTGGAGACGTTCCCGGCCAGGTTCGTCGATGCCGGGGTGTAGGAGTGGGCCTCGCCGCTGGTGTTGGTGAGGGTGATGTTGAAAGTCATGACGTCGCCGACGGAGTAGAGGCCGTCCGTGGGCGCGTTCGCCTGAGTGATGGTGACGTCGGCCAGGCCGTCAGCCGTGGGGGTGGCGTCCGCCGTCGGTGCCGCGGCGATCAGACCGGTGGCGGCCAGTGGCAGGGAGCCCAGGAGGGCGGGCAGGCGCCTCCGGGAGAAGGGACTGTGGGATGTCATAGGTATTCCGTTCTAAAAGGCGAGGCGACCTTGCCTGCGTCAGGAAAAATGTTGACGACAGATGTCAGACGTCTTGCGATAAGGTAACGGAAGATCTCGATTCTGCAAAGTTGGGCGAGTCGCTGACGGTGCGTGAAATCTACTGTCCGTCAAGTTCTTCTCGACGGCCGTTCGTGTCGGTGAATGACTCCGTGGTCGTGATTCGCGCCAGGAAAATGCGTGCCGTGTAGTCCTCGGTGGTCCACTGCAAGAAACATGTGGACGTCTACATGAATTGACCTCGCTCTGTCACCACCTGATTTCCCCATTGTGTCAGGGCCCGTAAAGCGGGTAAGAAGGTTTGACCGAAGTCAGTGAGTGAGTAGAGCGTCTTTAGTGGCGGCTTATCACCAAAGACTCGACGCGATACAAGACCATCCATCTCGAGCTGTTTAAGCTGGAGGGTAAGTGTTGTGTCTGTCACTGATACAAGGTCGCTTCGTAGTTCACTGAAGCGCTTTGGCTCATGCTGCAGGTGATAAATGATGACCGCCTTCCATTTCCCTCCGACAAGATTCATGGCAACGCTGATCGGGCAGGAGTAGGTCTTGTCGTTGAAGTTGACGAACTCGCTGATGCATTCGGTCTTCATGTGTTCAGGCCTCCGTTTTTCGGGGACTATCTAAAAAGATAGTTCTTGACGCCGTGATCTCGCTCCTGCGACGCTGTCCTGCGTCAACCAGTGTTCGTTATGATTCATGGAGGAGAGCATAACATGTTGGATACGCCGATTATTGCTGTTGCCGGTGCAACCAGCAAGCAGGGGCGCAGTGTTGTGAGATCGTTGCTGCAGGGCGGAGGCTACAGGGTGCGGGCACTGACTCGGGATCCCGCATCGCAGGTAGCGCAGAGCCTTGAACGGCAGGGTGCTGAATTGGTGACGGGGTCGCTTTCGTTGGGGAGTGATGATGAGTGGGTTGACGCCTTTTCTGGTGCTCGTGCTGCATTCTTGATCACCCCTCCCACTCCTCCGAGAGGATCTCGCGAATGTGAGCTGGGGTGTCGGATCGCTGATGCTGCAGTGAGGGCAGGGGTTGAACATGTTGTGTTCAGTGCCTTGGAGAACGTTGATGAGATCACAAGTGGAAAGTTGTTCGCCCCTCATTTCACCGACAAGGCCCGGATTGCGGAGTACATCAGCGGCCTGCCTGTAGCCAGCACTTTTGTAATCCTCTCATTTTTTTCTACACCAATTTGATGGAGTACTATGTTCCCAGGGTGGAAGACGGCTCGCTTGTCCTCCCTATATATCTTCCTGAAGATTTTCGGGCGCCGTTCGTCGATCCTGTCACGGCAACCGGTCCGGCTGTACGGGAAATCATCAGCAAGCCGGAGAAGTATGCCGGGGAAACCTTACCGATCGTGGGTGATGTAGTCTCCCCGCACGAGATGGTGAGAGTGTTCCAGGATGTTACCGGGCTGCAAGCCGAATATCGCAATGCGTTCACGTATGACGGGTTGGCGCGCAACTTTCCTGAACTGGTTGCCGACGATCTTCATGCGCAGGAGATCCTGGGGATGGTCAACTATGCTGTTGAGTACGGCTACTTTCGGCAGGATCGTGACCTGGAGTGGAGCCGCAGTATAGACCCGGAGGCGCTCACGTGGGAACAGTTCCTCCGTGCCACGGATTGGTGCGGAGAGGCTCGTTCATATGGATTATGATCCTAGTGTTGTCTAGGGGATCGGTGTGCGAAATATTTGTCCGAGCGACGACTGTCACGTTGCATAAAGCTCCTGTCGACATCCTATTCCGGGGTCTTGAGGAGGTGTGCCACCTGCTCTTTCCGTTGTGCCATAGGAATGGTCATAGGGATGTTCACCCCTGGTGTGCCCGCAATCGACATCGATGGCGGGGTGCCGGCGAAACGTCTTCACTGCGACCTTGAAGGCGGTTCTTCACTTATCGACCAAAACTTCAGAAACGACCCGGAGCCGGGTCGTTTCTGAAGTTTTGGTCGATGTCTATGCGCCGGCCAGGAAGTCGCGCAGGATGGTGTCCATCTGCTCAGCCTCAATGAGGAAGCCGTCATGCCCGTGCAAGGATCTGATCGTCTCGCGCCTCGCGCCGGGGATGCCCCCGGCCAGCTCCTCGGCCTGGGCGGGCAGGAAGAGCCGGTCGGAGTCCACATCCACGACGAGCGTGCGCGCCTGCACGGTCGCCAGCGCCGCCTCGATGCCGCCGCGTCCCGTGCCGACGTCGTGCACCATCATCGAGTGGGTGACGATGAGGTAGGTGTTGGCGTCGAATCGCGCCAGCAGCTTGCCGGCGTGATAGTCCAGGTAGGACTCCACCTGGTAGCGCCCGCCCACCGCCGGGTCCTCCTCGCCCTGGTGACGTCGCCCGAAGCGCTCATCCAGCTCGGCGGCACTGCGGTAGGTCGTGTGTGCCAGAGCCCGCGCCAGGCCGAGCCCCCGCACCGGCCCCACCGAGTGGGAGTAGTAGTCGCCGTCGAAGAAGAAGGGGTCGGCCACGATCGCCAGCTCCTGCAGGTGACACCAGGCCAGCTGGTCGGCGGTCGTCGAGGCGCCCGTGGCCACCAGCGCCAGGTTGCGCACCCGCTGCGGGTGGGTGACCCCCCACTCGATCGCCCGGTGCCCGCCCAGCGACGCCCCGATGACCAGATGGAAGACCTCGATCCCCAGGGCGTCGGCCAGGCGCGACTCGGCCTCGACGGCGTCGCGCGTGGTCAGCCACGGGAAGCGCGACCCCCAGGGGCGTCCGTCCGGCGCCGTCGACGACGGGCCCGTCGATCCCTGGCAGCCGCCCAGGATGTTGGCCGCCACCACGAAGTAGCGCTCGGTGTCGATGGCCCGCCCGGGTCCCACCAGGTCCGACCACCAGCCCGGCGTCGGGTGCCCGGGCCCCGCCTCACCGGTGACGTGGGAGTCCCCGGTCAGCGCGTGCAGCACGAGGACCGCGTTGTCGCGCTGCGGGCTCAGCTCCCCCCAGGTCTCGAAGGCCAGGACCGTGTTCGGCAGGACCTCCCCGGACTCCAGGGGCAGGTCCCCGATCTCCAGGAACCGACGGTGCCCCGGCTCGTCACCGGGCCGCCAGGCGCCCGTGGGGGAACCGGCCTTGCGGTCCACCAGCTTGGAGGAGGCCGTCCCCACGCCGAAGGCGGCCGGCTCGGTCTCGGCGCTGCCGCTGGAGACGGGGTAGGAGGAGGACGTGGTCGCACTCATGGCACGCCGCCTCAGGCCCCGGCCGTTGTGCTCGCGTCGCCCGCCCCGACGGCCCGGGCCGCCTCAAGCCCGCGCTCAAGATCGGCCAGGATGTCGTCGATGTGCTCGATCCCCACGCTCAGGCGCACGGTCCCGGCGCTGATCCCGGCCGCGGCCAGGCCGGCATCGTCGAGCTGGGAGTGCGTCGTGGTGGCCGGGTGGATCGCCAGCGAGCGCACGTCCCCGATGTTGGCCAGGTTGGAGAACAGGCTCAGGGCGTCGATGAAGGCCGCCCCCGTCTCACGCCCGCCGGCCAGGTCGAAGGTGACGATCGAGCCCGCCCCGCGCGGGCAGTACTTGCGGTGCAGCTCGTAGTAGGGACTGGAGGTCAGCCCCGAGTAGCGAACCGAGGCGACGTCATCGCGCCCCTCGAGCCACGTGGCCACCGTCAGGGCGTTGTCCACGTGCCGCTCCATGCGCAGCGAGAGCGTCTCGATGCCCTGGGCGATGAGGAAGGCCGAGTGTGGCGCCAGCGCGAAACCGAGGTCACGCTGGCCCTCGGCGCGCGCCTTGAGGATGAAGGCCAGGTTCGCGCCCAGCGGGCTGCCCACGCCCAGGTCCCGGGCGTAGACCAGGCCGTGGTAGGAATCGTCGGGCGTGTTGAAGCCCGGGAAGCGCTCGGGCTGGGCCGCGAAGTCGAAGCTGCCCGAGTCCACGATCACGCCCGCCACGGACGAGCCGTGCCCGCCCAGGAACTTCGTCGCCGAGGCCACCACGATGTCGGCGCCCCACTCGAAGGGGCGGGTCAGGAACGGCGAGGCGACCGTGTTGTCCACGACCAGTGGGATGCCCAGCTCGTGCGCGGCCGCCGAGATCGCCTCAATGTCGAGGATGTCGCCGCGCGGGTTGGGGATCGTCTCCCCGAAGAAGGCGATGGTGCGCTCGTCGGCCAGTGCAGCCCAGGCCGCCGGGTCGCCCGTGTCGGCCACGAAGCGCGCCTCGATGCCCAGCCGCGGCAGGGTGTGGGTGAGCAGGTTCGTGGTACCTCCGTACAGGGAGGGCGAGGCCACGATGTTGTCGCCGGCCCCGCCCAGCGTCACGAGGGCGAGGGTCGTGGCCGCCTGACCCGACGACGTCAGCAGCGCCCCGACACCGCCCTCCAGCGCCGCGATCCGCTGCTCGACGATGTCATTGGTGGGGTTTGTCAGGCGCGTGTAGATCGGGCCCAGGTCGCTCAGGGCGAAGCGGGCGGCCGCCTGATCGGCCGACTCGAAGACGTAGGAGGAGGTCTGGTAGATCGGGATGGCCCGAGCGTGGGCGGGCTCGGACATCGGGTCGTGCCCGGCCTGGACCCTGCTTGGTCTCGAAGCGCCACCCCGCCGGGCTGGTGGGGAGGGGACTGGATCCGCGCTCTGGGGGCGGCCTGGTCGGGGGTGGTGGGGCGCTGGTCGGTCATGAGGACTCCTTGGTGGTTCCCGGTGACCGGCGGCGATGTCAGTGTCACGAGCGGTGCCTGCCCCGCGCCGGCGATTGCGGCGCGCTTCCTGACGATTCCCCGGAGCCTGCTGCGACCGGCGTCGGATCCGACCCTGCAATCAGGAGGGAGCGAGGCGTCGTGGCGCTGAGTCGTCCGCCGTCACCGTTTCTGCAACTCTCGATGGTGCGGGTGAGGGCGGGACGCGCACGTGGGCCGACGGCGGCGTGCGCGTCACCTGCGCATTCGCCCCGTGGTGGGGGCGTCCGGCCGAAGGGCCTCAGGACGACGGAACATGCTCCGACTTTAGCGGTTTCCTCCGCGGGCGGTCCAAACGCGTGTCCGCAATGTGGCTGCCCAGAGGGCTCGATGCGGGTGCTGTGTCGGTCCGGTGTCGGTCCGGCGTCGGTCCGGCGCCCCGGCGTCGAGGGGCCGCACCGTTGTGCTCGAGGGTCTTTCGTAAGCGATGATCCGGCCGTTTAAACGCTGATCGACCTGCACAAACGGTCATTTGTGCCGGATGTCATACCGGTCACGACCGTATGACGAAGGCTGAGAGCCCTGTCGGCGCAAGCGCAATCCGTTAACTACAGGGGCGTAAGTTACGATTGTGAATATTGTGAACTCTGTTTTCAGGTGGGACTAAAGAGACTAGGGTGGTTTTGTCTCATCCGGGCTGACGCTGTCTGCCGTCTTCGTCCCCCCATCCGCTCCGCGCCCTCGTGATCTCGCGGAACGGATCCCGACGGTAGGCCCGCGCCGGTCCCCGGGTGAGGCGTCATCCTCACGTTCAGCCCCATCACGACGGAGAACCCCTGTGAGCCCGATCCCCCCAAGACGGCACGGACACGGTGTCGTCGCCACCGCAGTCGTGGCCCTGGCATGCACCCTGGCGCCCTCGGTGCTTGCCGATCCTGTGGACCAGAGCGATATCGATCGCTCCAAGGCCTCTGAGCGCTCGACCTCCACCTCCATCGCCTCCCTGGAGACTCGGCTCGCCCAGGAGAGCAGCAACCTGGAAGACGCTCAGATCAAGGCCCAGGTCGCCAACGAGGACTACCTGGCCGCTGTCGACGAGCTCAACACGGCCACCAAGGATGCCCAGGCCGCCCAGGCCAACGCCGACGCCGCCACCTCCAGCACCGCATCCGCCCGCTCCGACCTCGGCTCGATCGTCGTCCAGACCTACCAGGAGAGCGGCAATCCGCTCGACCCGCTCACCCCCTACCTCACCAGCGAGTCGCTGGCGGACCTGGCCGACGTCGACGTCGCCCTGGCCCGCGCCGGCGAGAGCAACAACGCCAAGGTCCAGAACGTCGAGGCCCTCGAGACGGTGGCCACGAGCATGCAGGCCATCGCCGACCAGAAGGTCAAGGCCAAGGAGGCCGCCAAGACCTCCGCGGCGACTGCCAAGTCCGACGCCGAGGCCGCCGCCGGCGACGCCCAGAACGCCGTCGCCACCACTCGGACCAACCGCCAGAACCTCATTACTCAGCTGGCCGCGCAGCGCAACACCACCGTCGAGCTGGAGACGAAGTACCAGGACCAGGTTGAGGCCGAGCGCAGGGCCCGCGAGGAGGCCGCCGCCCAGGCGGCCGCCAAGGCGGCCTCGGAGAAGGCCGCCGCCGACCTCGCTCAGAAGCAGGCCGAGCAGGCCGCCGCCGACCTCGCTCAGAAGCAGGCCGAGCAGGCCGCCGCCGACCTCGCTCAGAAGCAGGCCGAGCAGGCCGCCGCCCAGCCTCAGGAATCGGCCCCGCTCCTCAGGGAGCAGTCGAGCCGGCCCAACTCGGGCCAGCGGGCCGCAGCCCAGGAACCCGCCACCGCCTCTCAGCCGGAACCCGAAGCGGTCGGCGAGGAGGAAGCCGCCTCCGCTCCCGCTCCCGCCCCGGCCCCCGAGCCCGCGACGTCCCCCGAGCCGGCGCCGTCGCGCTCCGGCAATGCCGCCTCCACCGCGATCAGCACGGCCATGAGCTACATCGGCACCCCTACGTGTGGGCCGGGGAGTCTGCGTCGGGCCTGGACTGCTCCGGACCGACGATGGTCTCCTACGCGGCCGCCGGTGTTGACCTCACGCACTCCTCGCGCGTGCAGTACGGGGAGGGCGCCCAGGTTCCGCTCGACGCCGTCCAGCCCGGGGACCTGGTCTTCTGGTCCTCCGACGGCAGCCAGTCCGGCATCTACCACGTCGCCATCTACCTGGGCGACGACATGATGATCGAGGCCCCGACCTTCGGCATGACCGTGCGCGTCACCTCCATGCGCTACTCCGGCGTCATGCCCTACGCGGTGCGCCTCTAACGTGGGGGCGGGGCGGTAGTCCGGCATCACGCCCTACGCAGTGCGCCTCTAGGGTGGGGCGTGCGGTACACGCGCTCTCGGCTACCATCCGCGCCGCTCCCGCCAGACCCGCAGAGATAGTCAACTGCCTCGAGCACGTATTCCGCCCGCCCCGAATATCGGGGCGGGCGGTTCGTCAGTCGCGAGCTGTGGGGTCGGTGCGGAGCGTGTATGCCGCCCCGCCCCGTCCGGCTAGCGTCAGTGGCCGTCGCGGGCGACGCGGTCGGCCTCGCGCTGGAAGGACTGGCGGATCTCCTCCTCGGCCTCCTCGCGGCCCACCCAGTGGGCGCCCTCGACCGACTTGCCCGGCTCGAGGTCCTTGTAGACCTCGAAGAAGTGCTGGATCTCCAGACGGTGGAACTCCGAGACGTCCTCGATATCGGTACGCCAGGAGGCACGCTGGTCGGCGCTGGGTACGCACAGGACCTTGTCGTCGCCGCCCTTCTCGTCGCGCATGCGGAACATGCCCAGCGCGCGCGGCAGCGGATGACGCAGCCGGGGAAGGTCGGCTCCTCCAGCAGGACCAGCGCGTCCAGGGGATCGCCGTCCTCACCGAGGGTCCCGTCGATGTAGCCGTAGTCGTCGGGGTAGCGCGTTGAGGTGAAGAGCATGCGGTCCAGGCGGATCCGGCCGGTCTCGTGGTCGATCTCGTACTTGTTGCGGTTGCCCTTGGGAATCTCAATCGTGACGTCGAACTCCACGGGGAGCCTCCTTCGCTCGTGTCTTCAGCTCGTTGGGCGCTGGAACGGTGCCTGGTGGTCGGCGTCGATCCGGCGGGGCGGTATTGATGGCACTAGTGTGGCGCACGACAGCGCCTGAGGTCGGTAAACGCGTACGCTGCACGTCGGTGCACCGGTGGCAGTAACCTCCTGGGCGCCCCACCTACCTGATATACAGGCCATCCCGGCCTGTCCACAACCCAGTCCGGAGGACGTATGCGCAAGGTCCAGACCGCTGCCCTGACGGCGGCGAGCCTGCTGGTTTTCGGCGGCTACTACAGCCTGGGCGATGCTCTCGACCTGCTGCCCGGCCCGGTGACGGTCGCCTATGCCGACGTCGCCCCCCGGCCCTTCCCGACACCGGCCGGCCCCAGCGCCAAGACCGCCGCACCCTCCGGCCTGGATCAGGGGGCTCCCACTCCCTCCAAGACGGCCCTGAGCGGCTACGCCCAGGCCGTGGCCGCTGACGCCGCCCTGACCGGGGGGAACGTGACAGCCTCTGTCATTGATGTCGCCACCGGCGAGGAGCTGCTGGACCGGTCGGCCGCCACCGGGGTGACGCCGGCCTCCACCAACAAGGTGCTCACCGCCTGGGCGGCCCTGTCCTCCATGGGGCCGGGTCACACCCTCCAGACCAAGACCGTCCTGGAGGGGCAGACCCTCACCCTCGTGGGCGGCGGTGACGTGCTGCTGGCTGAGGATGCAGGCAACCCGAACGCCACGCCCGGCCACGCGGGCCTGGGCGACCTCGCCCGCGCCACCGCTGAGAAGCTCAAGTCCCAAGGGACGACGTCGGTCTCCCTGCGCCTGGACGACACCCTGTTCAGCGGCCCCCAGTGGAACGACAAGTGGGAGGACGGCAACCAGCAGTACGTGGCCAAGGTCCAACCGATCATGGTGGATGTCTCGGCCACTCAGAACCAGGGCTACCCGGATGACCCGGCCATGGAGGCCGCCCAGGCCTTCGCCAAGCACCTGAGCGAGGCAGGCATCACGCTTGATGGCGAGACGACCCGCGCCGCAGCCTCCGGTGGGGCCAAGGAGGTGGCCTCGGTCTCCTCCGCCCCGCTGTCCGACGTCCTCTCCGTGTCGCTGAAGACCTCCGACAACACCATGACCGAGGTCGAGGGGCGGCTCGTGGCCGTGCAGGCCAAGGAGACCGCCGACTTCGCCGGGGCTTCAAGGCCGTGCTCGCCCAGCTGCGCAAGGACGGCTTCGACACCTCCGGGGTGACGCTCCAGGACCTCCGGGCTGGCCAAGGGCAACAAGGTCCCTGCCAGGCTCCTGGCCCAGATCCTCACCAAGGCCGCCGGAGGCGAGGGTGGCTCGGTCGGACGCACCCTCATCGCCGATCTGCCCATTGCCGCCCTGGACGGGACTCTGAAAAAACGTCTGCACGACACCACCGCGGCCGGGACTGTGCGCGCCAAGACCGGCTCCTTGGAGCAGACCGCCTCCCTGGCCGGGGTCGTCACCACTGCCGACGGGCGTCAGCTGGCCTTCGCGGTCCTGGCCAACAATTTCCCCGACGGAACCAGCGAGACGGTCGCAGCCGCGATGGACAACCACTTCGTGGCGCCTCTGGCCTCCTGCGGCTGCTCGTGAGGGACGCGGCAGCGCATCCGGAGGACCGGCGGAAGGCAAGGGCTCGGGGAGCTTGGTGACCTCGGTGAGAAAGGCGTAACGGTGACGACCCAGGGTACTGCGGCGGGACTCGTCGACTGGCGGACGGTGGAGCGCCTGACCGCGCTCATCCCGGCGGGTCCCAGCGCCCTCGCGCTCAGCGCGCGCCAGCTCGGTGGCGGTCCTGCGCCGCCCGCCCAGGAGGCACCGGCCTGGGTCGCCAGGATCACCGGCCTGAACCGGGCGGCCCAGCAGGTCGCCGACACCACGCGCGTGAGCGTCGTGGACCGGGCCGGCCTCGTGCGCGCCTCCACCCGGGACGCTGCGCGGCCCTCATGGAGCAGGTGCGCGCCCGCGGGCCTCGGAGGCGATCCAGCTCGTCGGGGCCGCCGAGGTCGCCGGGGCGATGAGCCTGCTCGCCACCCGCCTCCTGGGGCAGGTGGTGCCCACGGCCCCGAGCAGGCCCCATGGTCATGGAACCGGCGCTGCGACGTCCCGCACGGCACTGGTCAGCGACATGACGGCAGGCGGAGGCGGGCAGGTGGGGTCGCCGCATCTCCTGCTCGTGGCCCCCAACGTGCTGGCGGTGCGCCGCCAGATGGACCTGGACATGCTTGACCTGCCCGCCTGGGTCTGCCTGCATGAGATGACCCACGCCGTCCAGCTGGCCGCTGCACCCTGGCTCGGTCCCTACCTGTCCGACTTCATGCGCATGGTGATCGGCGCCGTCGTCGAGGCCGCATACGGCGGTGCCGGTAGCGCCGGTAGTGCCGGTAGCGCTGACGGGGCTGGCGACGCGGGTCCGCAGGTGCGGGGGAGGCGGCCGCAGCGAGGCCGGGCGGTGCGCATTGCGGCGCACGCCGGCCGGGGGCGGGTCCTCGAGGGACTGATGAACGTCACGGATCGATCCGAGGTCGCCTCCCCTGGCCGCTGCCCTGACCTTCCTGGAGGGGCACGCCGAGGTCGTCCTGGATGATGTGCACCCCAACCGGATGCCCTCGGTCCACCGGCTTCGGGCCGTGCTCTCACGCAGCCGCGCGGCCGACGGCGGCATCGGTCCCGGCCCCGGCCTGGGGTCGCTCCTGCTGCACCGCCTCATGGGCCTGGAGGCCAAGGAGGCCCAGTACGCCGACGGTGCCGCCTTCGTGCGCAGCGTCGTGACCCGCATCGGGCACGAGGGGCTCAACGCCGTGTGGACCGACCCCGAGCTGCTACCCACTCCTGCCGAGCTCGCCCGCCCCGACGTGTGGGTGCGCCGCGTGAGCTGAAGTGCCAGGTCGGGGCCCGTTATGGCAGGCTTATGGCGTCGACGCGGACCGGTGGCCTCCCCGGCCCTAGTGGCTCCGCGTAAGCCATGACGACGCATGAGGAAGGCGGGGGCGTATGGACGCCACGGACATGGGATCGGACCTTCAGCAGGTTCTCATCACCGAGGAGCAGATCGGTCAGCGCCTTGATGAGATGGCCGCGCAGATCGACGCGGACTACGCCGGCCGCGACCCATTGCTCGTGGGGGTGCTCAGGGGCCGTCTACGTCATGGCGGACCTGTCGCGCCGGCTGCACATGAGCGCGCCGATGGACTGGATGGCGGTGTCCTCCTACGGCTCGGGCACCAAGTCCTCCGGCGTGGTGCGCATCCTCAAGGACCTGGACACCGACGTCACTGACCGTCACATCCTCATCGTCGAGGACGTCATCGACTCCGGGCTGACCCTGTCCTGGCTGGTGGGCAACCTCTCCTCCGCGGTGCGGCCTCGGTGGAGATCGCCACGCTGCTGCGCAAGCCCGACGCTGCCAAGGTCGAGGTGGACGTCAAGTACGTCGGCTTCGATATTCCTACGGAGTTCGTCGTCGGCTACGGGCTGGACTATGCCGAGCGGTATCGCAACCCTGCCGTTCATCGGTACGTTGCGCCCTGAGGTCTACGGGGGCTGACTGATTCAGGGCAACCTTGACAAATCCTGATGGTAAGACGGAAAAAAATAAAGGACTGCGGCGTCTGGGTGCCGTTGTCGGGCGGTGAGCCGGGGTCCTTGAACTGCGATCTGCCCCTTTTCAAGGTGGTCGGGGGTGCGTACGTTACGTTAAGATAACAGTGTGAGTCGCCGGTGACCCCCTGCCGGCGGGTGATGTGGAAGGACCGTTGGTGACAGTGAAGAAGGCTGTGCGTCGACGTGCCCCGAGGCTGGTCGGCCTCGTTGGTGCGGTGGTGCTGTCGTCCCTCGCTGAGCATCCCCATGATGCCTTCCGTGGCCGCCGAGCCGACCGCTGGCGACACGTTTAATACGGCGGCTGAGATGACGCAGGTCAGAGGTGCTTCCGGCACCCTGACCACCTCGGTGACGAGGCGCCCGGTGACGGTGGCGGTCTGACCCTACAGCGTCGAGAGCACCAGTCCCGAGGGTGCGCTGGGTGCCGTCTCCGTCATGCTGGCCGACGGCCAGTGGGCCGTGCCGCAGGGCCTCCCCACCACCCCCGACCGTCGCCTCGGACGGCGCCGCCGCCAGCGACGTGGTGGCCCGGACCCGGTCCTTCGTCAACGCCGGGGGTCCCTGGTGTCGGACGCGTCGCGTCCCACGCCGCTGTCGGGCGCGAACCCCGCGCCGGCGGCCCGGGCCCCCTACCCGATCACCTCCTCGGTACTGGTGGGCATGGTGCTCTCCGGCTGGGACTACTCGCACACCACCCTATGCGGCGGACCAGAACAGCCAGGTCGGCTACCGGGCCGACGTCGGGCACGACCTCTCCGGGAGCTGGAAGCCCGACGACCTGGCCGGCTGGTTCAACTCCCAGGGGCGTCTGTGGCTGAACACGCACGGCTCCATCAACCCCGGGGACATCGTCTCTTCTCCCGCCCCACGCCCGGCGGGCAGAACGCCCCCGACTCGGCGTCCGCCCAGTCCGCGGTGTTCGGAAACGTTTACGACGTCGGCATCTACGTCGGCGACAACCAGGTTGTGCGGGCCTCGACCGGCACCGCCCAGGCGCAGACCCTGGATGCCCAGGCGATGGCCGAGGTGGCTCTGGTGGCGCGCCCGCAGTGGTCCGCTCCCGAGGCCGGCGCGACCACACCAACGGATCAGCAGCGCCCCGGCACTGGTGCTAGCAGCACTGCGACGCCGGTCCCGGAGGCCTCGGCGTCGGCCTCGCCCCCAGCAGGGGACTCCGCAGGGGCCGACTGCAGGGGCCCCGCCCTCCAACGGCGGCTCGGTGCCGGACGGCTCGAGTGCCGGCTCGCAGTCCTCGAGCGGGTCCGAAGGCAGTGACCACAACGAGGTCGTGGTGGGCGCCGGCAGCAGCCATGACACGACGAGGGTCTCGAGCGCCACCGAGCGGCCCGCCGCCCAGAGTGTCCGGGAGCGGTGGCTGCCGGTGACCGGTGCGGCGATCAGTGTGCTGTTCGTGGCGGCGATCCTGCTGTCCGGCGGCCTCATCGTCCTGCGCCTGCGCCGCGTCTGAAGCGGGGACGGTACGCGGGGCGGCTTGGCTGGGCTGCCGGCCCGACCGCCTGGGCGACTGACTCGCCTGCCCGCTCGTGGGCGGGTGACGAGTGGGCGTGAGTGGGCGGATGCCGAGTTTCTCGGGGCCGCTCGCTTTGGTTTGCGTCTGCTTGACCGGCTCCTGTGGTAGGGCGCTGCGTGACGTTTCCTGGATTCCTGCGAGCTCACCTGGCACAAATCCACTTGGGGTGGAGGCCTTGGTGGTCGTCGAGGAGGACGGCGCCCGTGGTGGTGGGGTGGTTCGGGTCGGCTCGGAGGGCCTGTTCAAGGGACTGGCGGTCGGACTGGCCGTTTTCCGGCGCTGTTGACAGCCACCGCACGGCAAGCCCCGTAAATAGGCGCTTCTGGTGCTGGGTGCTTTCTGGTCGGTCTTCATGCTAAATGCGACAGGGCGTACCAACGGGTTTTAATGCACCTTGTGGTGCTGGGTGCTTTCTGGCATGGCTGGTGGATGTGGAAAACCACCACCTCAAGAGTCTTAATGCACCTTGTGGTGCTGGGTGCTTTCTGACGTGCCCGAGCAGGTGCGGACGCTGATTGAGGGTCTACAGTCTTAATGCACCTTCTGGTGCTGGGTGCTTTCTGACGTCAACCGCCGCAGGTTTGCCTTTGTCAGACAAAGGTCTTAATACACCTTCTGGTGCTGGGTGCTTTCTGACCCAGGGACTCAACGCGACCCAGGAGGGTCGTGATGTCTTAATGCACCTTGTGGTGCTGGGTGCTTTCTGGCGTTGACATCACCGAAGGACGCGGCACTGGTGAGAGTCTTAATGCACCTTGTGGTGCTGGGTGCTTTCTGGCCCCTGCCTCTCGGAGGGGCGTCATTGCGCCATTTCCAGGGGCTGGAGCGCCACCGGCTCCGCAAGCACCCTGCGGGACCGGCCAGCAGTGCCCCTATTTAACCACTTTTCGGCGTCCTGACGCCAAGCGCCACCGACGGCACCTGGAGCACCTCCAGCCACCAACTTCCAACGACGTCAAGCCAAAAGGTCGACGTTCCCGCCTGTGACTGTCGACACGTCCTGCTTCTGTCGTCGGACGAGTGGGACTTCAGTCTTCCTCGGCTGGGGTGCACAAAGTGTCCGACAGGAAGTGTCTTGATGTGCCTTCTGGTGCTGGGTGCATTCTGACGCACCACGTTGTACGTAGATGGGCTGCGGGACTGCCGGTCTTAATGCACCTTCTGGTGCGAGGTGCTTTCTGACGGAACCTGGCTCCCGAGGGATGGCAGTTCCTCGTCTTAATGCACCTTCTGGTGCTGGGTGCTTTCTGACAGGTGCATCGTCAGCTGCGGGCCTCGGTGACTGGGTCTTAATGCACCTTCTGGTGCTGGGTGCTTTCTGACCAGGCTACGCGAAACGCCGACGCGGAAGCGCGTCGAGTCTTAATGCACCTTCTGGTGCTGGGTGCTTTCTGACTGGCCCGGTGGGAGTCCGGCCTTCCCGAGGACATCGGGTCTTAATGCACCTTCTGGTGCTGGGTGCTTTCTGACGTCCTGGACGGACAAAGACCACAGGGATGCCCTTCAGTCTTAATGCACCTTCTGGTGCTGGGTGCTTTCTGACTTACAACAACCGATGGCAAGTCCTTCGTCTTGCGTCTTAATGCACCTTCTGGTGCTGGGTGCTTTCTGACAAGAAGTTCATGGAAAGCAAGAGGCGTCGCCAGACAGGTCTTAATGCACCTTCTGGTGCTGGGTGCTTTCTGACTCCTGTCTCTGGGAGCGGCGTCGTTGCGCCACTTCCAGAGGCTGGAGCGCCACCGGCTCCGCAAGCACCCCGCGGGACCGGCCGGCACCGCCCCTATTTAACCACCTTTCGGCGTCCTGACGCCAAGCGCCACCGACAGCCCTTCGGGAGCCTTCAGCTACCAACTTCCGACGACGTCAAGCCAAAAGATCAACGTTCCGACCTGTGACTGCAGACATAACCCGCTGTGGCTGTGGTGGAGGTGGAACCGGGCCCTGGACTCGGCGTCAAGGGCGTTTCCCCCGCCGAGCCGCCCGGCTGCCCAGCTTGTCGACGAGCAACCAGATCCCACCGCCGATGAGAACCGACCCGATAAGACCGAAGCCAAGAATCCATCCCCATCCTGCGTCCCAGCCGCCGATGTGCTGGTGCCGGACCGCAATGCCCTTAGCGGCCTCCCAATTGGACCAGATCTCCAGGAATACGCTCAGGGGCAGGCCTATGAAGGTCAGAACTGCCAGGGCGATCTCCATGATCCGCGTGGAGCGGGCGCGCTCCTCCTCGGCCTTCTGGTCGTCGCGACCGATGCGCATCAGCACGTTCTCCCGGAGCCTGTGCGCCTGATCCTGGCCTCCTCAACCAGCAGGGGAATCCGGTAGGTGTCCAGCAGGTAGGTCAGGAAGCCGTCGAGCTGCCTGTCGGCGTCGGTCATCATGGTCCACTGCTCGGAGACGACGAACCCGACCGCCTCCGAGTCGAGCTCGATCACACGATCCACCTCATCCGCGGCACGCGGCTGTACATCGGCCAGACGAGCCATGAGCGAGGACGCTCGGTATTGCTGAAGCAGCATGAGCAGAATCGCCTCGACAAAACGTCCCTCAACCTGTGCCAGAGGGAAGAACCCTCCCTGCTGAACCTGACAGAAGGAGCACCCATGGGATCCTGCGTAGGCCGTCCAAGTCTGTGAGAGCCGGTGGAGCTGCTGAGCACGCTGCTCGAAGAGCCCATCCTGGAAGGTCTCGTCGGTGCGTCGAGGGAGGTGTCCCCACCGCCACGAACTGATGATGATCCGTTCCCTCGTCATGCCCGATTCGGGATCGGTGACGGACTGCCTGAGCCCCCGGTATTGCTCACCCGCAGTCCTTTCCTGCTCGGTACGCGCGTCAGAGTCGTCCAGCTCGAAGCCCTTTCCTTGCTCCGAGGCGACGACGTCGTACGGCACGTAGGTGATGGTGTAGGGGTCGATATCCTCGAGACCGTTCACGTCAGTGGCGCCGAAGCCATGACCGACGTCGTCCGGGCCGTGTCCGGACAGGACGGAGAGGACTCGACTCACCTCATAGACGAGTTCCTTTCTCCCCCTTGGCTCCTGCGTGAGGTTGCGGACCCAGGAGAACGCCTGAGGGCTTGACGGGTCGCGCAGAACCAGATGCATGGCGATAAGCACCTTCGTTGCCGTCTTCGGGGCGGGGCGATTGCCGGAGGAGCCGGAGGAGATACTCACGGTCTCGATTCTGAGAACGTCCCACGCAAAGGCCGCGAGAGGAGCGGCACCGTGGCTGGTCCGGTTCTTCTCGCTGATGAATACGGGTGAGAGGTCCTCGTAGACATAGTGGCCGCGGTGCTCAGCGGAGAGCATCCGTTTCCTCACCGGCTCGCGCAGCCGGCGAGATGCCCCGTCGAAAACGGTCCGGCCCACTCCTCCGGTGATCGGTACCGGGCCTGGGGCGAAGAGGCGTCGCCACTGCTCCCACTGTCCGGGCAACTCCCACGGCACGACGACGATGACGCGTAAGGCGTTGTCGTCCTCAGCGTCAATCTCCATGAGCTCCGTCGGCGTGCGCACATCGATCTGACTCATTGGCCCGGCCTCCGACTCGTCTCAAAGCGGTGTGAAAAGCCCTCTCCATGGGAGGCGAGGCGACGTGCCGCAATGACGCGCCCCTGTGCGTCCCGGACGAGGTCGTCGGGCCAGACAAGATCAGTCCGCTCGGCGAAGTGCTCGGTAAGTGTACGGCTCGTGATGTACATCGTACCCGGCTGGGGATCGGGGAGAGGAGGATCGACGTCGTGAAGTACCGCGCCCGCAACGAGCGGCACGGTACGGACGGTATGAGCTGCCGTCGGTGAGTCCTCGGGACTTGATGGATCGACGACGTGAAGCGTCTCCAGCCGGCCTTTGGACAAACGAGGCGCGGCACTATCCCGGATGCGGGGATGCGCAGCTGCTCCCCCGCACCGAGATCGAGGACGACGTCGTGCGGCGTGAGATTGATGAGGCGCTGCGGCGGACCGTAGGCGCGCTGTGGGCCGGTGCCGATCACGGCTTCTCTCCGTAGCCGGTCCTCCCCAGCGCCTCCACCTGGTCTCGCAGCGACTGGAGTCTCGTTCCCCAGTCACTGGGATAAACTCCGTGCTCCCGTTCAACTGCGGAGATAGTGCAACGCAATAGATCCGCATACGTATATGAGTCCCTCTGCTTGTATCCGCTTATGGTGTGTCTAACTGCCTCTGTGAGCGCCTTGCGTCCGTGGGCTACCGGGAGCTTGTTTCGTGTGCTATTCAAAAGGCTGAGGAGAATACTGGCGTTCTCGCGATCGAGATCATCAGTGTGTGAAGTGCGCCTGGTATCGTCGCTGCTGTTGTTGCCCGGCCTGGACAGTATAACTGGTTCTTTGAAGTCGGGGCCCTTAAATCGTCCTGACGGTGGACGAATCAACTCGGCAACGATAGCGGCCAGGCGTACCTGCGCGTCGGGAGGAATTTGATCCATCAGGCTCGCTGCCGCACTCATCGTTCCCAGGATGACACGGGTGAAGTCGTCGAGGTTCTGTGCTCTCACTGCCTCGCTTAACTGCCTTGCTAGATCTATGGCTTCATGTGAAAGTGCTTCCATTGCTGGATCGCCCAAGGTGAGAAGCCTGCTGGCAGTTAGTAGGTCGAAGCGGTCAAGACAGTATGCGGTTGCTTTCAGGAGTGCCTGGCGAACATCACGGTCGAGGCCTAGCTGGTGAACCTGAACGGCTTCTCTTGACTCTCCTGCGTCGGCGTCCTTACTGTTGACCATCGACAAGAGGAATACGGGAACTTCCGTGTTTGGCGCCAAAGGTCTGAGCCGCACGGAGCAGACTGATGACGGCCGCCTTCTCTCCCAGGACTGTCACGACAACGGCGCGAGGTCGTGTGGCGCGTTCCTCAAGCCAGTGCTCTGCGGTCCTGCTCAGTTCCTCCATTGTTGAAGATATGGTTCCCGAAGAGACTCCGGACTGAGTGATCGACTCTCCGTAGTCGTGGACGTCGACGGAGGTTTCGTCCAGATTCCAGGGGGAATCGGAGGCTAGATGATCTCCGTGTTTTATCTCCTCCTTTATTCTGCGCCCCTCGCTGATGCTCGAGCTGGAGCATGCAATGAAGGCGCTTAGCGTGAAGGGTTCGGGAACGGCGCAGGCTTGCCGTAAGGTATCGCTCGGTTCTGACGTGAGAAGGGAGGTGGTAATGGGTTTTCGTTCTATTTCGGTGGGTTCGTCGGCGCCGGAGGGAAGGGGTTGGTGGTGGGGCACTTTTCCCTGGGCAGTGAGCAGGCACACGTCATTTGATGGGACTGACAGCCATTTCGGCGGTTCTCCGACTTCTCGTCTTACCTGCTTCTGGAGGGTGTTGGAAGTGAGGTCTCTCGATGGCGACTCAAGGTTGTGCGTCGCATACTTTCCTAAGTCGTTCAGATCGCATTGAGCTGCCAGCCAGGACTCCGGCTCCTCCAGTGGGTGAGCCTTCGCACCCTCCTGGAGGCGTCCATGACTTTGCCAAGCTCTTGTCTCAGGTGCTTGTTAGACTGCTTATAGGAAGTGTCTGTGTAGCTGTGGGTGTCCCGAAGATGCTTGTACTTAGCGAGTATCCAAGCCCTCAGGGTCATTCCGGCGGCAAGGTCGCCGCGGGCGACATCTGCTTGAAGAACCTGCGCGAAGTCCTCGGCCGATGGCTCCGAATCCAGCTCGCCCATGACCCGACGAACCGCGTCGGCGGCCTTCTTCACCTCCGTGTCGATGCGATTGGATTGTTCATAGATATCATCCAGAACCGTCGGCAGCCCGAGCCCCATGAGCCAGCCCCGTAGCGGATCTGCGTTGACCGACATTGGGACCAGGGGGAGATCCTGGCCGCCTGTTCCTTCCTCGATGCGGTCGACGAGCACGAGTGACCACTCATCCTGATGGGTGGCAGCCGCTACCCCGGCCGCCTCGGCGAGAACCGCAGTAGCCCCTCCCGCCATGGCTAGCAGGACGTGCCCGTCATGCGCGCCGATCCTCCGCTCCAGCCGCGTGATGCTCTCGCTGCTCACTGCCAGACTCGGCAGGATGCAGGCGTTGTGGATGATGATCTTCCTTGTCCCAGCAAGATCGGCCGCTTCGGAGGACGCGATTCGCAGCGCATCAACTAGTGTGCGTGCGAGCCCGTCGGTCGGCGTGTCCCCGCCTTCCACCCCGATGATGAGCACCTCGGTGGATTCTTCGCGGCTCTTGCCGGACGCGTGCCGGGAGATCGCTCTGAGCTCTTTCTGTAAGGCGCTGCCCGAGTGGAGGGCGGGGCTGCTGTTTGTGTCATCGCGATGTGAGCCCTGATCGAAGTCGACATCGAAAAGACGCCGTGTGACCTCGGGGGGTTTTGTGCATTTCTTGAGTTCTTCTGCTCTTAAGGGGCCGATGTTGTCTGGGTCGTTACGGGGGGATGGTGCGCCGAGGTCGGCATGGCCTGCGATATGAACAAGCAGCATGATTGACTCTTCTCCTTTGAATGGTGTAGGCACACCCCTTGAGGTGCTGGAAACGATGTTCGCGTCAGCATTCTCTGCTGCTGCCTGACTGTTTACTTGGTGGGTCGGTTGAGAGGTGGTCGCCTGCCCCGTAACAGTGCCACACCGGAGGCGGGCGCGCAGAGTTTCTATGAGGTTGGATGCTGGCATGTGTCGTTGGCTCAGCAGGGAAACCGATGAACGTAGACCTGCATGGCGATCTTTGTCAAGGACGTCATTGTTCTGGTCAAACACTCGCCGTACCGACCGGGTGTCTGGTAAGACTGTTTCCGGACGCACAGCCGCGCCGCCGTTCGAACGGAGTTGACGATGCACCTTGTCATGCTTGAAACCAACGGGAATCAGCGCTTCATCTTCTTCTCGCCACGACTGCGGGACAGCGTCGGTGCATCCTCCCTGCTGACCAAGCTCGAACAATGGACTGCGCATGAGCTTCTCGCTACTGGTGCGGCCGTAGCCTGGCGCACGGCGTGTGGACTGCCCGACGACCGGGAACCGCACGAGTCCCAGTGGGTCTCCAAGTCCTCTGGCAAGGTCATCTTCCTCGTGGACTCGGCCCAACAGGCCAAGGACGTCATCAGCGCTGTGACGCGCAAGGCCCTCGCCGAGGCGCCGGGCATGGACGTCTCTGGCGTCTTCATCCGTCTTCCCGCGTCGTCGGGCTCACAACCGGGTCCCGTCTACGTCACCGAGAGCGCGCTCAAGGAGGTTCACGCGGAAGCCGCCCGCTACGCCCTCCAACGCTCGCCTGCCGAGGCGCGCTTCTCCCAGCTTCCCTTCCTCAGCCGGGCCAAGGACTCCTCCCTACCCGCCTCCCCGCCGCTGGCTGCCCGGGACGAGGCCAAGGACGATCGCCAGGACGCGCTGTCGCTGACCTCGCGCGTCCGACGCTACCAGGCGTACCGGGCACGACTCGATCTCCTAGAGACGGGGGTCAAGCGCAGTTCCGACCTCTCAGACAAACAAGCACTGCTCACCCGAGACCCGACAATGCTGGCCAAGAAGCTCCACCAGGTGTTCGTCGATGGCATCGAGCCGGTGGGCGATGAGGGCAGGCCCGAGCCTGAGGAGAGTGTCGCGCGAGGAGCAGAGGAACTCCGCCCGCTTGAGTACGCCATCCAGTCCAACCCGGATGTCGGCAGTGACGCCGATCCGGGCGCCGACTCCGGTGATTACACCTTCCTGTCCAAGGTCGCCGTCATCCATATCGACGGCAACGGCGTCGGCGGTATCATGAAGGACCTCAGCCACTCGAAGGACCGCGTCGATCCGGGCGTATTCAAGAAGAACATCCTCTGCGACCGCGACGACCCCGACGCCCTGCGTCGCTTCCTCCTGGCGGTCAACGAGCGCCTGCAAAACGCGGTCGAGCACGCCTTCGCCGCAGCATGGACGCGAATCGACGAGCTGTCCGAGCATGATGACGATCAGCCCGGACGTCGGCACACCGTCATCCCCGTCGTCCCGGTCATCCTCGGCGGCGACGACGTCACCGTCATCACCAGCGGCGACTACGCCCTCCCCTTCGCCGCCGCCTACCTCCGCTACTACGAGGAGGCCACCCGCAACGACCCGATCCTGCGCTACCTCACCCCACCCGAGGGCCAGGACAGCGGCCCCATGACCGCTGCGGCCGGCGTCGCCATCGTCAAACGCAACTTCCCCTTCCACATCGCCTACGAGCTGGCCGAGAAGCTGGTCGAGCGCGCCAAGAAGGTCGGCAAGACGACGCAGCCGCCGTGCTCAACACTCGACTACCACGTCCTGTTCGACACCACGGTCCTCGACGTTTCGGAGGTCCTGCGCGGCTACGAAAGCTTCACCACACGTCCCTTCCGACTGCCCGACAATGACCCCCCGTCGACCCTGTGCACCTGCAACGACTGCTCCAGAACCGCCGGCTCCGGCGACGATGAGGACAGCACATCCGCCGACTCCTCGACGAACGACCTTCGCCACGAGCCCTGGGAAGCGACCTGCCGGCGCGTCGCCCGGTTCAAGGGGGTGCCCCTCGGCAGCACCGACGAGAGCCGGAAAGAGACCGACCTCGAACCGTTCCCGCGCACCCGGGCGGCGCGCATCCGCGGGTTGCTGTCCGCCGCGGTGCGGGAACGAGCTGCTCATCGTGACGACGACGTGACGGACGCTCCGACCGCTGAGGCCGCGGACCGCGAGACTCCGGGCTCCGAGGCGTTTGAGAAGAAGGAGGACTGGGTCCCTCCGTCGCTCCGTCGCGCCGGCGACGAGTGGGAGGTGGCTCGCGAGGAGGTCGGCACACGGATCGATACCGAGCTCGGCGGTCTGGGCGCCATGTTCGATCTCCTAGAGCTCTCCGACCTCCTTCCGCCCTCCTTCTTCGAGCTTCCCCTCCCCAACCTGGGGGAGGCCCTCAACACAGCATCGGAGGCCACCGAATGAGCCCCTCATCCCCGACCTCCCTCCCACTGTCGGTCACCTTCCACTCCGACTGGGGCGTCACCACCGGAACCGGCGTCGCCGGCGGCGTGGACTCCGTCGTCGAGAAGGACGAGCGTGGCCTGCCGATCGTGCGCGCGACTGTGCTCGCCGGCGTCGTGCGGGAGCAGTCGCTCCTCGCGGCCCAGGCACTCGACGACGGCTCCGGCCGCTCCTGGCGCGCCTTCGCCTCCGCCCTGTTCGGCTCCGACCTGGCGCCGCGGCTCGTCACCTTTTCCGATGCCAGGCTCATCGACCCACCGGCCGCCCCGGCCGACCTCATCCACGAAGTCGTCTCCCTGTCCATCGACGAGAAGACCGGCACGGCGCGCGAGGACTTCCTGAGGTTCTTCGAACGCGCCGGCGCCTGCCGGCTGCGCGGCGAGGTCACCCTGTCCGATGTCGACAAGGACGGACGCCCCCTGACCTGGAGCGACGAGCAGCGCGACGCCGCCGAGCTCCTCCTAGCCCTCTCCGGCCTGCTGGTGCGCGCAATCGGCTCCAACCGAGCCGTCGGCGACGGCGTCTGCGACGTCCTCATCCACACCGACCACGAGCCCGGCGACGCCCGGGCCGTCAAGGACTGGTGCCGCACACAGCTGGGCAGGTGGAAAGGACGCGGCACCCCGCAGGTTCCCGCGGCGGACGCGGCCGCTGCGGCGGCCCCGGTCCTTAAGGCAAGCCCTGCATCCACCGACGCCAGCGCCTTCCACGAGGCGACCCTGACGATCGACCTGCGAACCCCGGTGGTCTCCTACGAGGTCCCCATGTCCAACGAGATCCGCTCCCTGGACTTCCTGCGCGGCACCGTACTGCTGCCCTGGGTGCACCGGCTCATCACGCGCACCGTCGCCCAGGCCCCCGGTGTATCAGAGGCCCTTGTCCAGGAGGTCCGCGACGCCGTCGTCAACGGGGAGCTGCTTGTCTCCGACGGCGTCGTCTCCTACCAAGGGGAGCGCGGGCTGCCGATGCCCCTGGTGTTCTCCAGCCCCAAGGTCGGCCAAGGGGCCACGAGCCAGGATCCCAAGACGGCTGAGGGCGAGGGCGACGAGAAGATGTGCGTCTGCAACCGGATGCGCGCCGAGGAGCCCGAGAACGAGGTCCACAAGCCGCTGCGCAACGGATACGTCTTCCCGACCGCCGGCGCGAAGGGCGCCCCGGCGCTCATCGGGCGGCAGTCCACGGCGCACGACGCCGCCACCGGGGCGGCCAGGGACGGTCAGCTCTACCTGGTGCGGGCGCTCCCGGCGGGCCTGAGCCTCCAGGCGACGGTGACGGTCTCGACCCGCCTGTACCAGCGGATCGGTGAACAGCTGGAGGCTCTCGCCGACATGGGGCACCGGGCCCGCCTCGGGGCGCGTCGCCTCAGCGGCACCTTCGGCGAGACCGACTGCACCCTCTCGGCCTTCGTACCGAGCACAGCGCCCCAGGTGGTCGACGCCGCGGACACGACGATCTGGTTCACCTCCGACGTGCTCGTGCGCTCAGCCCGGCTCGGCCCGGGCGGGAGCCTGACCGACCTGCTCGTCGCCTTCGAGCGGGCCGGTGCCCCCATCGAGCTCGCCGAGGCGGACGGGACGCGCTTCAACGCCGGAGTCAGGCACCGGCGCGTAGACTCCTGGTCCGCGGCGAGCCACCAGCCCCGGGCCACCCGCATGGCCATCCAGGCCGGCTCGGTCCTCAAGGTGAGAACCGCCGCCCCGGAGAAGCTGGCCGCCCTGGCGGCCGTCGGCATCGGGGAGCTGCGGGCGCAGGGCTTCGGGCGGTTCGTCGTCGGGCATCCCCTACTGGAGAAGGAGACGTTCACACTGAGGAGCCTTCACGGGGAGGACCTCGCACCGACCGCTGATGGTGCTGCGGCATCGAAGGAGGCTCAGCGATGAGCGTGACCCGCTATGAGCTCACCGTCCACCTGGTGACGGACGCGCCCCTCCACTCGGGAGGCATCGACGAGGTGGTCGACCGCAGCCGCGACCCGAAGGAGAGGACCACCGTCGCCCGGCGATTCGCGCGCGACGGCCGCGGCCGGCCGGTTCTCACCGGCCGCTCCGTCAAGGGCGCCCTGCGAGCCGCCTGCCAGAGGTTCCGCGAGGAACACGGTGACGCCGTCGGACTGACGGAGCGCGATCTGCAGCAGCTGTGGGGGGATGACGGAACCCGAGGGGCCGGTTCGGCGGCGCCGCTGCGGGCCTCGGCGATCACCGTGCACACGGTCGAGCTGCCCACCGAGGGTTATGAGGGGGATGAGGGGCACAAGATCATGCTCCCGACCCGGATGGGCAACGCCATCGACCGGTACTGGGGCTCAGCCGGCGACACCGCGCTGTTCGAGCACGAGTACCTGCCCCCGCGGCAAGGAGCTCGCCCTGACCATCACCGCGGAGGCCGGGCTGCCCGACGACGTCGAGGTACCTCAGGGTGATGTCGCGCCGCCCGGGCCGGAACAGGTCGAGAAGCTCTTCGCGCTCATCATCGGGCTCATCAAGGACGGCAGGGTCGCCTTCGGCGGCCGGCAGAACGCCGGGTGGGGGAGAGTAGCGCTCAGTGACTCGAAGAAGGCCTGGACCCTCACCAAGGCGGAGCCGGGCAGCCGGGCGGGACTGGAGGAGTGGCTCTCCGGCGCCGGCGGCCGCTCGGTCGACGTTGACCCCGTGAACTGCGGGCGCAGCGGCCGGATGCGGATCGAAATCACCTGGGACAGCCCCACCGGGATCCTCGTGGCCGAGCCCCAGGATGACGGCTCCCAGGAGGAGGCGGAAGCCGGGGCTGCTGACGGATCGCCGGAGGGCGCGGACTCTGAGGAGACGAAGCCGGCCCGCCCCCCTGCGCGCCGGCCCGGTGGAGACCGACCCGATCGTGCTGCCCGGAAGCTCCGTCCGCGGCGCGCTGCGGACCCGGGCGACGCGGATCGCCCGCACCATCCTGCTGGCGAAGAAGGACCCGAACACGGAGGCCGACTGGTCGGATGCCGGCGTCCACGAGCAGCTCAAGAACGACCCGAGCCTGGTGCGGGACCTGTTCGGGTCGACGACGTACCGTGGCGCGCTGACGGTCCTCGACACGCTCGCCGCCGAGGACGGCCCGAGCCGCAAGGTCACGCACAACGCCGGCGATCGGTGGACCGGCGGTGTCGCGGACGGGGCGCTCTACAGCGAGGAGGTCTACGACTCCACCTGGAACAGCATCGTCCTCGAGCTCGACCTCGAACAGCTTCTGACCAACGCGCGGGCGGGCCTGGAGGAAACAAGCGGGCAGGAGGACAGCCAGAGCGAGGACCGCAGCCGCGCCGCCTTCTGCCTCCTGGGGCTGGTGCTCGCCGAGCTGGCCGCCGGGACGCTCCCTCTGGGGAGCCGTGGCACCCGGGGCATGGGGCAGGTTGAGGTCAAGGCCATGGCCGTCACCGGCGGCAAGGACCTGAGGATCGAGAACTGGTCCCTCAAGGCCTCGGAGGACGGGACGGGCGAGTCGCTTCCTCGGCTGATTCTGAAGGGGCTCAGAGACGTGAACTCCGGGATCGAGAGGAATCCGAGAGCCGAAGCCGGCTGGGAGGGATGGTCCTCCTACCTGGTGGGCAGCAACGAGAGGCCGCTTGAGGACAAGGAGGAGCGGGATGCCTGAGAAGACGTGGGAGCCGGAGCCGTTGCGAGAGGCGGTCTGGAAGGACATGCCCGGCGCGGGAACCGAGCAGCCCGGGGGCGCTGAGCTTCAACGGGTTCTTGAACGCGCCGAGGACCTGGGAGGCGAGATGAACGGCGTGGCCTACACGACCAGCGGCGCCTACTCCGTGAGAAGGGCTGGGGCTTCCGGGCTCACCACCCTGATCGAGAAGGATGGCCAGGCCGGTTCCCGGGAGCAGGAGATCGACCTGAACACGGTCTTCGAGCTGCGCCTGTGGCGGGTGATGGACAAGAAGACCGACGACGGCGGCAACGTCGCCGGCGAGGACGGCGTCCTGTCCCACGAGCTGCGGTGGCTCAACGGCAGTGGGGCCGCGGAGATCATGGTCGGGGAATCCTGCGAAAGTGTCCCGGGAGGCAGCGACTGCTGGGTTCGGGAGAACAGCTACCTCCAACACGGAGAGGAAGGTGACGTCATGGACAGCATCGAGGTCTTCACCATGGAGGAGACGTACGGAAACACCGTATTCACCGACGAGCTCATGACCGGAAGGTGGGGCTGACATGACCGCGTTCCAGCCGTTCCACTCCGCCGTCAACCGGATCCCGGTTCTCAGACCAAAAGTCCTTGATCTTGTGGATCGAAAGGCGCTGCCCGCCGATCTGTTCGGGGACCAGGAGCCCCCGGCGCACGATCACCTGTCGTCGGAGCGCTGGTCGGGGTCGATCGATCTCGAGCTGACGGTGAGGACTCCTCTCGTCTACGGCGAGCAGAGGGAGAACCCCGGTGGCGGCACTCAGGTCGAGATCCCTACGGATCAGCAGGGGTCGCGTGGTGTTTCCGGGGACAATGGTCAAGGGAATGCTGTCGCGTGCCTACGAAGTACTGACCGCGTCCCGATTCAGAGTGTTCGAGGAACACGCCAAGCCGCTCACCTACAGGGCGGATGTCGCTGACGCGTTGCGCCTCGTCCCGATACGGGTCGTGGAGGTGAAGGACAATGGTGGGGGAATCGTCGTTGAGCTGTTGCGCGGCAGCACCGGGGACGGGGACGTGGAGTACAAGGATCAGTTCGATGATCGCCCGTTCCCCATCATGCTCGCCGCCTCCCTCCAGGACGGAGGAAGAGGACATGCTAAACATGGACGTGGATTCAATGAGACACAGTTCCGTGCGATGACGAAGCATGAGAACAAGGTGCGTTGCGATCTGGCACTCTGCTTGCATCCACGGGGAGGTCATTATGCGTACTGGCAGGTGGTAGGCCTATACGACGGCCGGGGGAATCCCGTCTGCGTCTTCGATGTGCGGAACGATATAGATGTCGTGGGTGAGCGCAATGATGTGACGGGTTACGTCTATCGCACAGCGAGGGACGGGGATCAAGCCTCAGATGTGTTTCCTCGGAAGCACGATGAACGGGTGTTCTTCGATCTCTCTGAGAGTCCTGAAAGGCTGGAGGTGGACCGGAGTGTCGTTGAGGCCTATCGAGGAGTCGTCGACAGCTATGCGCAGCAACGTGAGGAGAACGACCTCCAGCCTGGGATGTGTCCGAATCGCTTCACAGGTGTGGACTCCGCATCCCTCCTCCACGTGGGATCCCTGGCATACGCCGTCCTCTCCGACGATGAGACCGCCGTGGAGGAGCTGGTGCCGACCATGGCGGGACGTCGCTCGTATTGCATGAGTCCCCGCAGTCTTGCTGAGGAGCAGCGTGTTGCTCCTCTTGGGGCCGCCGCAGAGGCGTCAGCCGCCGACAGGCTCTTCGGGTACGTCGTCCCCGACACGCGTGAAGGTGCGGAAGACGGTGATGTCGCCTCCAGGGGGCGGCTCATCTTCGGGCAGGTGGATACCGCCTCCGTTGTCTTGAGCCAAGAGGAGACCCCCATTGCTCCTCTTCTCTCCCCTAAACCGGCTTCTGCTCGCAGATTCCTGACCGACAGGAATGGTGAGACTCCTCGGAACGCGGGGAAGGTTCTACGGCGCTCTGAGTATTTCAGGTCCGGACAGCATCTTGGTGTGGCGGTGCACCCGGTTCATCGCTCGATTGTGAGCTCGGAGGAGTTCCCCGCGTCAGCGACGCGGGCTCCCCGTCAGGAAGGAGTGGCCCAAGGGGAGAATCTCCAGATTCAGTCGGTGGTGAAGACATGGATTCGTCCCGGAAGCGTCCTGCGGTGCCGTATGCGGTTTGAGAACCTGTCTCGCAACGAGCTCGCCGCCCTGGTCTGGTTGCTGGAGCCTGCGAATCTTGTTCCGGCATCGGAGCAGAACACGGAAAGAAGCAGGGGTGGCTATCTTCGCGTGGGACTTGGTAAACCATTGGGGCTCGGTGCCGTTGAGGTGCGTATGGCGAAGGACGGGCTTCGAGCCGTGAACGTGGGCGGTGAGAACGATCTCACTGAGGCATATCAGAACCTGTCAGGATGCTTGGGCGTCAGTGAGACGGTGCATCGTCCTGCGGACTTCGCGCTGAAGATCAACCCGGCCGCCTTGCCGTGGGTTCAGGCTTTCCAACGCGCGTCCTTCGGGTACTCGGACGGCAGGCCTGTCCGTCACATGCTGCTCAATGAGAACCAGGAGAACAACAAGGTCGATCGCTACGGAGACCCTAAATGCGGCTTGAGTCCGGTCGACATGTTCGGGGACGGAGACTCGAAGCTTCTTCAGGTTCCTGAGCCCGAGCGTCGCAACGGGGGCCAGCAGCATCATGGAGGGCGCCAAGGCGGCCATCACGGCAACACTCATCACCGCGGCCGGCGGCACTGATCGTCGCGCAAGACACGGTCGTCGTCGCCGGTGGGGCGGGGTGCGCTGGTGAGCCGCGCGTACTCGGCGTGCCACCGACTCACCACACCCCTCGGTACAGTCCGACGTCATCGAGTGCGGGCGCGGTTCCGTGGACCTCGCTACGCGCCAGGCAGGAGTCGCACAGCGGGTAGAGGTGGATGACGTCGTCGGCCTGGTTGATGATCTCGGTGACCTGTCGGCGCACCTCATCGAGCTCGGCGGGCTCCAGCCGCAGCTGGAAAACGGACTCCTGCAGCCGGTAGCCCCAGCCCTCCAGCGCGGCGGCCAGGCGGGCCCGCCGCGTATCGGAGGCGATGTCGTAGGCGAGGATAACGATCATCGCCATGACGCACCGGTCCACTCGTAGTCGGGTTCGGTGATGGCTCGCCCGAGGAGCTGGGCACCATGGTGGATGTGGCGGCGCCAGGTACCCGAGAAGCCGGGCATGGCGCCCTTGACCTGCCGCTGGAGCGTCGCCTCGTACCCGTCGACGAGTGTCTTCTTGCCCTTGCTGTTCAGCCATACGCCCTCGCCGTCGGGAGATGTGGTGGCGTGCTCCGGGCGGAGCCGCTTCGAGCGCAGCAGGGACAGGACGGTGCGGTCCACCAGGAGCGGCCGGAACTCTTCCATGAGGTCCAGGGAGAGGCTGGGACGCTTGTCGGTGGAGGCGTGCAGCACCCCGAGCGAGGGCTCGAGCCCGGCGGCCAGCAGGGCACCCGTGCACTCGGCCAGCAGGATCGCGTAGGCGTAGGAGAGGGCGGCGTTGGCCAGGTCCTTGGGCGGACGGCGGCTGCGCCCGTCGAAGGCGACCTCCGGTGGGACCAGTCCGGACAGGCAGCCGAAGTATGCCGTTGAGGCGGCGCCCTCCAACCCCATGAGCTCATCGACGTCTGTGGCCTGATTGGTGTCGTCGGCCAGCTGCCGAATGGTGGTGCAAGGCGTTTCGACGTCGCTTCCCTGGCTACGCCGGCCGGTGCGGTGCAGCACGGAGACCTGGTGTCGCATCTTGGCACGCACGATGGCGCGCGCCAGTGGGAGGCGGGCATCGTCGTCGGTGGCGAAGGACGCCTGGGTCAGGAGTCGGCGGGCGCTGGCCGTCGAGCGGGGGCCGGCGAGCTGGCCCAGGTAGCCGCCGTGGCGGGAGAGGAAGATGACGTCGATGTCGTTGTACAGCGCCCAGGATCGGGCCCCGGATGACAGCCCGACGGCGCCGGTGAGGACGATCCGGCTGACTGCCCGGCGGGGGATAGAGACCTGCGGCAGGCCGTCGGCGCCGTCGACGATGAGACGGTTCTGGCTGACGTGGACGCGGGCGCCGTCTCGGCCGACGTAGACCACCTGGTCCGGGTCGGGACGGCCCTTGATGTCGTGGCGGGGATCGACGGGCGGGAAGCTGCGGGAGAAGTCCGTCCCCAGGTAGCAGAAGCCCTCATCGAAGCTGGTCATGGCGGTTTTCTCCTGGTTGAGTCGGAGTCCTCTGGGCGTCAGGAGGGAGTCGAGGAGCTCGAGGGCCTCCAGCAGATCGGGTTCATGGGGGCTGCAGATGACGATGTCATCGGCGAAGCGGGCGTAGCCGTAGCCCGCGTCGCCCATGGCCCGGTCGATGTCGGTCAGGGCCAGGTTAGCCAGGAGCGGGGACAGGCAGGAGCCTTGGGCGATGCCACGGTTGCGGGTGCGCCGCTCGCCCCTGGCGCGCCGAGGCCGGGCGATGAGCCGGATGAGGTCGATGGTGCGCGGGCAGCTGGCGATGGGGGAGAGGGCGGCCAGGGCGTCCTCGATGCTGAGGTTGGGGAAGTAGTCCTCGATGTCGGTGCGCAGCACGTAGCGGTAGCCGGCGTCCCGCAGCCTGGCGAGGTGGTCGACGGCGTCATCGGTGCCGATACCCGTCCGGTAGGCGAAGGAGCAGGGGGGACATGGCGAGATCGGCCCTGTGGGCGATCGCGTTGACGACCGCGCGCTCGACGACCCGGTCCCGGATTGAGGGGATGTGCAGGGTGCGGACCTCCCCGGACGTGCCTTTCGGGACGCCGAAGCTCAGGAGCGGGTCGGGTTCGTAAGTTCCTGAGCGCAGGGACTCGGAGAGTTCGGTGAGGAAGTCATCGAGATGCTCGGTGAACTCCTTGGTCTTGCGCTGCAGGACGCCGTCGGAGGCGTCCTTGGCGAGGACCATGCGCCAGCCTCCCTCCAGGCCCTCGCGGGAGCTGATGCGCTCGAACAGAGTGCCAGTGGCCGCCTCGGACGACGTAAATCCTGCTGCGTGCTGGAGCGGGTGAATGTCCTCCCCGAGGTACTGGCCCGGTATCGCGCGATCGGAACGACGGCGACGACGGTGCGGGCGGGGCGGGGATGGTGGTGTCGTTGATAGTGGTGGTGATGGCTGGGCTGGACGCATCGTTGCGGCCTTTCAGGGTGGGAACGTGAACTGGTTCTGTGCTCTCAGAATATCGTGCTGATGATGGCGAAATGCGGGACTCTGTGGTCTGTGGTGGCCCGGACATATGGCGATGTACACGTCTTAATGCACCTTCTGGTGCTGGGTGCTTTCTGACCCACCGACTGCGCCTCCAACCCCGCCGAGTGGGGATGTCTTAATGCACCTTCTGGTGCTGGGTGCTTTCTGACACCCTCAACCGATGGATAGCCGAGCCGTAACACGTCTTAATGCACCTTCTGGTGCTGGGTGCTTTCTGACACCCTGAGAGGGTGACTGCTGATGAGTTGCGGATTGTCTTAATGCACCTTCTGGTGCTGGGTGCTTTCTGACCTATCAATTCCATTCTTTATCTGGGCCATTGCATGGGGTCTTAATGCACCTTCTGGTGCTGGGTGCTTTCTGACACATCACCATCATCACTGAGAAGCGTCCTCTATCCGGTCTTAATGCACCTTCTGGTGCTGGGTGCTTTCTGACGCCTCTGCTGATCTCATGAAAGGAGATCATCGTGAAGTCTTAATGCACCTTCTGGTGCTGGGTGCTTTCTGACCCAAGTCATACGAGCTCGCCCGCAGGGCCCTGGAAAGGTCTTAATGCACCTTCTGGTGCTGGGTGCTTTCTGACACGACCATCAGCCCTGAAGAGTGGGCCGGTAACCAGGTCTTAATGCACCTTCTGGTGCTGGGTGCTTTCTGACCCGACCGCCATATCCAAAGGAGGGGCCGGGAAGACGTCTTAATGCACCTTCTGGTGCTGGGTGCTTTCTGACCGAAGAAGAGGACGAGGCTGACGCCGCTGATGCGGAGTGTCTTAATGCACCTTCTGGTGCTGGGTGCTTTCTGACCCCCTGCCTTTGGGGGTGGCGTCGTTGCGCCACTTCCAGAGGCTGGAGCGCCACCGGCTCCGCAAGCGCCCCGCGGGACCGGACGGCAGCGCTCCTATTTAACCACCTTTCGGCGTCCTGACGCCAAGCGCCACCGACGCCCCCTCAGGCACCATCAGCCACCAGCTTCCAACGACGTCAAGCCAAAAAGTCGACGTTTCTGTCTATGGCTGCCGACACATTGTGCTTCCGTGGCTCGACCGGCGCGCCGCTGGGCCTCGTCCTCTCCGCCTCCTCCTGGCCCTCGATGCTGAAGAACGTCGACCTCTCGAACTCCCCGTACAGGCCGCCTCCCCTCCGGTAGTGTCGCAGAAAGAAAAAAAGGTAGACGGCCTTGCGCCGGCCTCCCGCCACCAGCCGGCGTCGCCGTCGGCCTCCCCTGCCGCACCCACCACATCACGCCGCAAAGGGAGCCCCGTCGAGTGCCCGCCACCGTATTCGTCCGCTTCGATGCGCCCGGCCCGGTCGAGGCCACCCCTCGCCGCCTTCACGCCGCCTGGGGCAGAGTCCTCGATCTCCCCGAAGGAGTCAGCCCCGAGCGCGCCGCCCGCCTGCCAGCCCTCGCCCACCGCCCACCCCACGACCAGCCCGGCCCCAAGCCCTACTGCCTGGGCGACATGACCCAGGCCCCGGACGGCCTCGGCGTCGAGCTGCGATTCCTCGACGACCGCCTCCTGGACACGCTCGACGCCTGGCTCGCCTGGGGTGGAGTCCTACCCATCGGCGACGGCGGCGAGGCCACCACCATGCTCGCCGCCGTCGAGGCCCAGGTCCTCGAACAGGCCGACTGGGAGGACCTCGCCGCCCAGACCGCCTCCACTGCTTGGGACATCCGCCTGCTCACCCCCCACCGTCTTCACCTCTCGCGGCCACCACGTCCCCGATGTCACCGCTGCCTCCCTGGCCACCAGCCTCCACGCGCGCTGGCGCCACTGGTGCCGCCCCCTGGCCCCCGAGCTCCCTGAGCGCGAACGCCTCACCTCCGTCCTCATCACCCAGGACCGCACCCGCCGCACCGTCGTCAGCCTGGGCATGCCGCATGCCGACCGCCGCGGACGCCTCTCCAGCCGCCGCATCCCCGCCAGCGTCGGCACCCTGCGCATCAGCGCCCCCGCTGCCGGCTCCATCACCGCCGTCTTCTCCCAGCTCATGGCCCTGGCCCGCTACACCAGCGTCGGCTCCCACAGCGCCTACGGGATGGGCGTCATCGACGTCCTCGCGGACGCACCATAAGGGGCGCGGGCGCACCCGGGTCGCAGTCCTCGTGCTCTACGGTGCGCCCTCGGGGCCAGCTCGAGACCAGGGAGCCCCCAACCGGCCCGCTTCCCCGGATCTTCCCGGCCACGCCCGGCGCGAACGTGAGCAAGCGCAATGGGACCTTTGCCGTGCCATCGGCTAACGTCTGAGGGTCAAGTATGTTGAAGGGACCTACCGCACGATGAAAGATTCTGGGCGTGAGCCCGGCCGCAAGGACTCGGACAAGCCGGGCAAGGCCGGCAAGAACGACCGCGGCAAGCGTGACCGCAAGCTCCGCGACACCCTGGGCAACCCGTTCCTGTGGCTGGTGCCCTTCCTTCTGGTCGTCATCCTCGGCTGGGCCGTGTTCTCCTCGATGTTCGGCTATCGGACCATCGACACCTCCGACGGCCTGACGCTTCTGCGGGACAAGCCGGACACGATCAAGTCGATCACCGTCGTCGACGGCAACCAGCGCGTGGAGCTGGACCTCAACACCACCCACGTCCAGCCCAAGAAGAAGGGGATCGAGTCCCGCCCGGTGGGCAAGAAGGTCGAGTTCTCCCACACCGACGCCCAGGCCGAGCAGGTCGACCGCCTCGTGCAGGCCGCCGCCCCCCAAGGAGGGCTTCAACTCCGTGGTGCCCACCACCAGCTGGTGGTCCTCCCTCATCCAGCTGCTTGTCCCCGCCATCCTCTTGGGCGGCTTCATGTGGTGGCTCCTGAGCCGCATGGGCGGCGGGCGCGGCGGCGCCATGGGCTTCGGCCGCTCCAAGGCGAAGGTCGGCTCCAAGGAGATGCCCGATGTCACCTTCGCCGACGTCGCCGGCGAGGACGAGGCCGTCGAGGAGCTCGAGGAGATCCGCGAGTTCCTCTCCGAGCCGGACAAGTTCCGAGCCGTCGGCGCCAAGATCCCCAAGGGCGTCCTCCTCTACGGCCCGCCCGGAACCGGTAAGACCCTCCTGGCCAAGGCCGTCGCCGGCGAGGCCGGCGTGCCCTTCTTCTCCATGGCGGCCTCCGAGTTCGTCGAGATGTTCGTCGGCGTGGGAGCCTCGCGCGTGCGCGACCTGTTCGACCAGGCCAAGGAGAACGCCCCCGCCATCATCTTCGTCGACGAGATCGACGCCGTCGGCCGCCACCGCGGTTCCGGCACCGGCGGCGGGCACGACGAGCGCGAGCAGACCCTCAACCAGCTCCTCGTCGAGATGGACGGCTTCGACGCCAACACCAACGTCATCCTCATCGCCGCCACCAACCGCCCCTGACGTCCTGGACCCGGCCCTCCTGCGCCCGGGCCGCTTCGACCGGCAGGTCAGCGTCGAGGCCCCCGACATGGCCGGGCGCGCCGCCATCCTCAAGGTCCACGCCAAGGGCAAGCCTTTGACCGACGACGTCGACCTCGACCTCGTGGCCAAGCGGACCCCCGGCTTCACCGGTGCGGACCTGGCCAACGTCCTCAACGAGGCCGCCCTGCTCACCGCCCGCTCCAACGCCCACCTCATCGACAACCGGGCCCTGGACGAGGCCATCGACCGTGTCATCGCCGGCCCGCAGAAGCGCACCCGCGTCATGCGCGACCACGAGAAGCGGGTCACCGCCTACCACGAGGCCGGTCACGCCCTGTGCGCGGCCGCCGGCGCCTACTCCGACCCGGTCACGAAGGTGACGATCCTGCCGCGCGGGCGCGCCCTGGGATACACGCAGGTCATGCCTCAGGACGACAAGTACTCCACCACCCGCAACGAGCTGCTCGACCAGCTCGTCTACGCCATGGGCGGGCGGGCCGCCGAGGAGATCATCTTCCGCGACCCCACCACCGGCGCCTCCAACGACATCGAGAAGGCCACCGCCACGGCCCGCAAGATGGTCACCGACTACGGCATGACCAGCGCGGTCGGTGCCGTCAAGCTCGGCACCACCGAGAGTGAGACGGTCCTGGGGCTCAACGCCACCAACCGTGACTTCTCCGAGCAGGTCGCCGCCACCGTCGACGCCGAGGTCCGCAGCCTGCTGGACACCGCCCACCGGGAGGCCTGGGAGATCCTCACCCGCAACCGCGCCGTGCTCGACGAGCTGGCCGAGGAGCTCCTCACCCGCGAGACGCTCCTGGAGAAGGACCTGGAGAGGATCTTCGCGGCCGTCGTCAAGCAGCCCGAGCGGCCCCTGTGGCGCAGCGACGAGTCCCTGCCCGTCGTCGAGGCCGCCTCCGTCCCTGACGGTGAGTCCGGCGACTCCCACGGCAGCGACGACTTCTGGGGCTACAACCAGTGAGTCGAACCAGGCCCCGGCGGGCCCGGCAGGCGCAGATAGACAGAGGCTGACCATGAGCTACGACGCCGAGGGCGTGCGGCGGGCGGTGCACGACCTGCTCGTCGCCATCGGGGAGGACCCCGAGCGCGACGGGCTGCGTGACACCCCCGAGCGCATGGCGCGCGCCTACGCGGAGATGTTCGCCGGTCTTGGGCAGGACCCGGCCGAGCACGTCGAGCGGGTCTTCGACGTCGGGCACGAGGAGATGGTCCTCGTGCGCGACATCCCCATGTACTCGGTGTGCGAGCACCACCTCCTGCCTTTCCACGGGGCGGCGCACGTGGGCTACATCCCCGGTGAGGACGGGCGCGTCACCGGCCTGTCCAAGATGGCGCGCCTCGTGGACGGTTACGCCCGGCGACCGCAGGTCCAGGAACGCCTCACCAGGCAGATCGCCGACGCCCTCGTCGAGCGTCTGGAGTGCCGGGGCGTGCTCGTCGTCGTTGAGGCCGAGCACCTGTGCATGTCCATGCGGGGCGTGCGCAAGCCCGGCTCCAACACGGTCACCTCCGCCGTGCGCGGCATCATGCGCAACGCCGCCACCCGATCCGAGGCCATGAGCCTGGTCCTGGGCCGGCGGTCCTGAGCGACCAGGAGACCTCGACACCGGACAGGACTGGTGAAATAGTGGCGCAATGAGTCCCACGTACAAGAGGCTGCTGGTGGCGGTCGATGCCGGTCTGCTGCTCTACTGGGCGGCCGTCCTCCTCAACCTCATTCCCGAGAACCTGCGCTTCAAGGACTACTCCAACCAGGTCATCCAGGCCTGGAACTGGTCCTTCTTCCCGCTCGACGTCGCCGCCGCACTGACCGTCTTCCTCGGCGCCCACCTGACGCGCGTGGGCAGCAGGGTCGGTGACCTGGTGCTGACGGTCGGGCTCATGCTCACCTTCTGCGCCGGGTTCATGGCGATCTCCTTCTGGTCCTTCTACTGCGACTTCGACCCCATGTGGTGGGGATCCAACGCCCTGCTCATGGTCGTCCCGGCGCTCGCCTTCGGCTCCATGGTCTGCCGGCGGCTCGAGACCGTGGAGAACCGGGCATGACGGTCAAGGACGTGCTCTGCCCGTCGACGTGGGGGAGCGTGTGCCGCCCGGGCGCGCCCACGGGCCCGACGGTGCTCGGTGCGTTGAAGGAGTGCCTGGGGTCGACGGGTCGCGGAGTGTGCGCCTGGCCGGCGCTTGGAGGCGCCATCATCTCCGAGGTGTCGGCGACCCTCGCCCTGCGCCAGGCCTTGAACCAACCGGGTTTCTACGTGGTTGTCGGGAGCGGGTACGCGCTGGCCTTCATCCTCCTGTCGTTGACGCTCAGGGCGGGTATGCCGCTTGGCGTCGCCTACGGGATCTGGTCGGCCGGGGGAGTGGCCGTCACGGCAATCGCCTCACGGCTCCTCTTCAGTGAGCCACTGACCCGCACCATGGTGGCCGGGATTGTGCTCATCATGGCCGGGGTGCTCCTCGTCGAGCTCGGCAGCCCGCACTGACAACGCACTGGACACGATCAGGCCGTTCCTGTCTTGCACGGAATGTCCCCGTCCGGAAACCGTGCTGCTCCTATGGGCCGGTCTTCAGGGAGCCGCCTGGAAGGGGATGCTGAAGACCACCGTCCAGCGCCCCTCACTATGACTCACGCTCAGGCCGCCGCCCAGGGCCTCCACGCGACGCCGCGCCCCCTCCAGACCCAGGCCCGAGGAGAAGACGCCGGAAGTCGGCGCCCCCTTACTCGAGGCTCCCGCCCATACGCCGCCCACTTGCCCCGGAAGGCCGACGTCATTGCTTGCCATCGCCTCCAGGGAATGCCCGTCGGACTCGATCACCAGGCGGGCCCGCCCCCGAGGGGCCGTGTACTTGGACATGTTCGACACCAGCTCGCCCAGCACCCGCAGCAGCTGGAGGCGCGCGCCCGGCGGGATCACCGGGCTCCCGAGCAGCTTCAGGCCCTCGACCTCCAGGTGCGCCCCCCGCTGCCTCAGGATGGTCGCAGCATCGGCAATGACTGCCTCCAGGGGGCGCGGCGCGGAGGTCGCCTCGATATCCAGGCGCTCGCCCCCACGGATGTCGCTCATGGCGCGCAGCGCGTGACGCATCTGCTCCACAGCCGCGCGCACCGCCACCGTCATCGCGTCCAGCTCGAGCGCCAGTGCCGTGTCCTCGGGGTGCGCGAGCCGGGCCTGCTCGGCCGTCATCACCGCATGGGTCAGGTCGCGCACCACGGTGTCGTGCAGCTCGGTGACCACCAGGAGCCGCTGGCGCTCCATGCTCTCCCGGTAGGTGTATAGAGAGCGCTCGGCCTGGTGCCGCGGGCTGCGAACGAGCTCGGCCAATGTGATGGCCGCGCCCCCGATGAAGCCCTGCCACATCAGCATATCGATCCAGCTCTCGCTCGCCCCGCCCCACCGAGCGTCGGCGATCGTGAGCACCAGCGAGAAGACCACCAGACTGTAGGCGGGCATGCGCGGGAAGCCGCGAGCCACGAGGATCGCCGTGCACAGCCAGGGAATGATGCCCGGGGAGATGGATGTATCGGTCATCATCACGGTGCCGGTCCAGGCCACCGCGCTGCCGAGCAGGGCCCCGGGCCACGGGAAGCGGCTGCACAGCGCCAGCGTCAGGCCCCCGACGATCTCGAAGAGGAGCATGGAGGCGAACAGTGGCCACCTCGCCGTAAGTGAGACGAGGGTGACCATGGTGGCCAGGAAGGCGTGTGCCAGGTGCAGCCGCCAGGTCGGCCGCCACGTCGCGTACCGCGTGGGCTGCATCAGGTTCGCCGCAACAGCGGACACCGTCTCACCACCTTCCCCTGAGTTGATCCGGATAATATCCGTTCATGACGGTTCCCAACGTGACTGATGGCCCGGCCGCCACCTCGCAGATCCTGCGCGTCGCCATCGTCGATGACGACCCCTTCGTGCTGCAGGCGCTGCGGGCCTACCTGAGCTCGGACACGCGCATCGAGGTGGCCAGTACCTTCTCCCGTGCCGCCGACGCGCTGGCCTTCCTCCGCACGATCCGCGTGGACGTCCTGCTCACCGACGTGCGCATGCCCGAGATGGATGGCCTGGAGCTGCTCACCCGGGTGCGCCGCCAGTGGCCCCGCACGGCCGTCGTCGTCCTGACCTCCTTCGACGACGACGAAGCGATGGTGACCGCGCTGGCCCAGCACGCCAACGGCTTCCTGCTCAAGGACGCCTCGCCCGAGGAGATCATCCGCGCGGTCATCGCCGCCAGCGCGGGCGGAACCACGATCTCCCCGGCTGCCACCTCCCGGCTCGTCACCCGCCACCTGCGGCCCCCGCAGACGGCCCATGCCCCCGACGTCACCGAGGCTGAGCAGGCGGTCCTTACCCTCCTGTGCGAGGGCTACTCCAATGCCGAGATCGCCGAGCAGCTCGTCATCGCCGAGTCCACGGTCAAGACCCATGTCTCCCACCTCATGAAGAAGTACGACGTCCCGTCCCGACTCAAGCTCGTCGTCGCCGTCCACAAGACTCAGGGGGCCTGAGTCCCTCGTCCCGGTCACTGGAACAGCCCTCATCGATGCAGTCCTCACTCCTCGGACAGTGCCCTGACTGGCGGCACCGAGGCGGCTCGGCCGGCCGGGCGCACCGAGGCCAGCAGACCGACGGCCAGGGTCGCGGTGAACATGGCGAGCAGCACGAGGTAAGGGATGTGCACTGTCATGCCCTCGGCGGACTCGGCTACCGCGAGCGTGCCGGAGACACCCAGCACCGTCCCGATGAGGAGCCCCAGGCCCCCTCCTACGGCCGCCACGAGGATCCCCTCGGTGACGATGAGATGGCGGATCTCCTTGCGCGAGCTGCCGGTGGCGCGCAGGACCCCGATCTCGCGGACCCGCTCCAGGACCGAGACGTCCGTGATGTTGGCCAGCCCGGACAGGGCGATGACCAGGGCGGCACCCAGAACCAGGCAGACAATGAGGGTCACCTTCATGATCTGGGCCGACATCCGCTCGACGCCGGAGGCGCTTCCGCTCACCATGAGCTCCTGGCCTCGAACGGCGGTATTGATAGCGCGTTCGGTGGCCGGCGTCATCGTGCTCCCGGTGGAACGCACCCACATGGTGGCGTCGGTGGGGGCGTCTCCGTTGAGGCGCTGCGCCGCCGCCGGGGTGACCGCGGCTCCCCAGCCCTCGCGGACGCGGGCCGTCAGCTCAACGCTGCCGGCGGTGCCGGTCAAGGTCACCTTGGAACCATCCGGGATTCTGTAGATGCCGCCCACGATGAGGGTTCCGTCATCGAGGTCCTCCAGGCCGCTCGTCGTGTGCACAATGGGGTCGATGGCGTCGATATCGATGACATCCACGGTGGTTTCCTCGGTCTGTCCGTCAACGGTCCGGGTCAGGTCAAGGGAAGGAACGTAGGTGACGTCCTTGACGCCGCCGACCGCCTTGACCTGCTTCGTCAGCTGCGCGGTATCGGTCTGCGGCGTGATACCGAAGATCCTGGCGTCCACGGGGGAGCTGTGGCCGAGGATGTTCTCGAAGGAGGCGTTCAGGGAGGACAGGCCGACGAAGAGTCCAGAGCCCACCAGGACGCAGACGAAGAGCGTGGCGGCGGCCGCGGCGGACCGCCCGGAGTTGCGGGCAAGGTTGCGCGCGGCCAGGTGCATCACCGGGAACCGCGTGCCGCTGCTGGCTCGGCCGATGAGGCCGATAATGGCGGTGACGAGCAGCGGGAGTCCGAGGATCGCACCGAGGGCGACGACGGCGCTGCCACCGGCGGTGACATAGATGTCGGAGACTTGAATGCCGAGGGCGACCACGACCGCGCCGCCGCCGGCGACGACGACCCCGGCAGCGGCCGTCCACCTTCTGGCGCGTCCGGCCTGCTTGACGCTGGCAGCCTGTCCGGTGAGAGCCACGAGCGGGGAGATCCGGGTGGCCTTGAGGGCTGGGCGCAGGACCGCGACGAGGGTGACCAGCGTGCCCAGGGCGATGGTGAGGGCCAGGGACGCCGGTGAGATGGTCAGCTGATCGGCCTTGAGGTCCGCGAAGCGTCCTGAGGAGATCACGGCGGCGGCGATCCCGGTTCCTGCGGCTGTGCCCATGACGGAACCTAGCAGGCCGGTGATGAGCCCGGTGCGCAGGACGGCGAGCATCACCTGACGGCGGGTTGTGCCGATGCAGCGCATGAGCCCGACCGTGCGGGTCTGGCGCGCCACGAGGGTGCTGAAGGTGGTGGCGATGACGATGATGGCGACCATTGCGCACACCGGTGCCAGGACATTGAGAATGCTGGCGATCATCGTGCCGCCCTGCTGGTTCTGGGAGCGTTGGGAGATGACGGAATCCCTGTCCTGAACCGAGGCGCTGGGCTGGACGGCGTGAACCGTCTGCTCCACCGAGGCTGTCAAGGCGGCGGTGTCGGTCCCCGGTTTCGCGGTGACGTAGAGCTGGTAGTAGCTGGTGTTGGCGCCCATCGCCTGGAGCTGGTCGGTGGTGGCGTAGACCGCTCCGATTCCCGCCAGCTCGGTGTCGGGGCCGGGGGGAGACGATGCCGACGACCGTGGGTGCGCTGTGCGGAGCGTCGGCGTTCTCATCGGCGTCGTTCGTGGTGAGACGGATCGTGTTGCCGACGCTGAGGCCCCGCTGCTCGGCCAGCGTTGTACTGATGGCGACCTCACCGGTGGTGGCGGGCAGGCGGCCGCTGCTCAGGGTGGTGAACTGGCTGAGGGTCGGAACGTCCTGGGCGCTGACGGAGATGTTGCTGGCATTGCGCAGCTGCTTGGGCAGGTCGAGGTTGAGGACGTCCCAGTGGAGGCCCCGCACGGAGGTGACCCCGTCGAGGGCGGAGACCCGCTTGAGGAGGGCGTCATCCAGCTGGCCCCCGGAGGTCTGGCGCTTCGCGGGCCTCTGGACGACGACACTCGCGTCCCCCACGGACAGGCGCGCGCCGGTCTGCATCTGGGTGCGGGCGGAGTCGGAGATGATGAAGGCGAAGGCGATGAGGGCGGCGCTCATGGCCACGGCCACGAGAGCGGCGGTGGCGCGCCGCAGATCGAGCAGCGAGGGCATCAGCGGGCCTCCGTCCGGGGTGCAGGGCCGGTGGTGGTGGCGGGGCGGGTTGCCGGACCGGAAGCGGGGAGGTGCCGGCGGCGTGACGCGTGCCGGACCCGGCCACGCGGGTACCGGCCGGGCGGCGTACGGCCTCGACCCCGGTGATGCGTCCGTCGCGCAGGCGGATGATGCGGTGGGTGGTGGCGGCGGCCTGCTCATCGTGGGTGACCATGACGACGGTCTGCCCCAGGTAATCGCACATGCCGGCCAGGGTCTCCAGCAGGGAGGCGGCCGAAGCGGTGTCCAGCGCCCCGGTGGGCTCGTCGGCGAAGACCACCTCGGGGCGACCCACGAGGGCGCGGGCCACGGCCACGCGCTGCTGCTGGCCGCCGGAGAGCTCGTGAGGGAGATGGGACAGGCGGTCGCCGATGCCCAGGGTGGAGATGACGGCGTCGTACCAGTCCCGTTGCGGTTTGCGGTGGGCCAGACGCTGGGGCAGGAGGATGTTCTCCTCGGCGCTCAAGGTGGGCAGAAGGTTGAAGGACTGGAAGATGAAGCCGAGGCGGTCGCGGCGTACGGCGGTGAGCTGCTTGTCCTTCATGCCGGACAGGTCCTGACCGGCGATGAGAACACTCCCGGAGGTGGGGGAGTCCAGTCCGGCCAGGCAGTGCAGAAGGGTGGACTTGCCCGAGCCGGAGGGCCCCATGATGGCCACGAACTCGCCGCGTCCCACCACCAGGCTCGCCGAGTCCAGGGCGACGACCCTGGCATCGCCCTCGCCGTGGACCTTGGTCAGACCACGGGCCTCGACGACCCGCATCGGTGCGGTTGTAGCAGGAGAGGCAGGCGCCGTCGGCGCTCCCGGGGCGCCCGGCACTGCCTGGGGGACCGGAGCGGGATGGACAGGGCGGCCGAAGACCGGCGGCTGGGGTGGGTGCGTCATCTCATGACCCTTCTCGGTGGCTGGCTCGTGTGGTGGGCAGAGCCGGCCGCTTGAGTCATGTGGAGCCCGGGACTGCCCTGGTGACGTGAAAAAGCCTAGAAACGGTGTCATCGAGCCGGAATGCGTCGAAGGGACGGGCCGCGGAGGCGTCTCCGCCTTTCGATGGAGGACCGCTGATGCCGGTCAGTCGCAGCCCCCAGTCACTTCGACCGAAACTTCATAATCGACCCGGCTCCGCGTCTTCTATGAAGTTTCGGTCGAAGTGAGGTGCCCTGACCCAGCCGGATCGTGTTCCGGCTCTCAGTTTGCGGCGGGCTGAAGATGTTTCGGTCCTCCCGCAGCGGCGGGCCAACCGTTAGCCTGACCCCGTGACGATTCTTCCAGCCGCCGCCCCGGCCCCCCTGCCGGGGTTCGTGCCCCGCGACCGGACGCTCCTCATGGGCGTCCTCAACGTCACTCCTGACTCCTTCTCCGACGGCGGCCGTTGGGCCGCCCCCGAGGCGGCCGCCGCCCACGCCCGCGAGCTCATCGCCCAGGGCGCCGACATCATCGACATCGGCGGGGAGTCCACCCGCCCCGGCGCCCAGAGCGTCGACGTCGACACCGAGATCTCCCGCGTCCTGCCCGTGGTGCGCGCGCTCCTCGCCGACGGGGCAGACGGGACAGGCACTGCCGGCAGCGCCGTCATCTCGGTGGACACCATCCATGCCGCCACCGCCGAGGCCGCCATCGACGCCGGCGCCCACATCATCAACGACGTCTCCGGAGGCCAGGCCGACCCCGCCATGCACGGCCTCATCGCCCGCACCGGCGTCGTCTACGTCTGCCAGCACTGGCGCGGTGACCCCGAGACCATGGACCGGCTCACCGACTACCCCGGCGGCGTCGTCGCCGGGGTCGAGGCGGAGCTGCGCGAGCGCCTGAGTGAGCTCGACGCCGCCGGGGTGGACCGCTCCCAGGTGGTCCTGGACCCCGGACTCGGCTTCGCCAAGACCCACGCCCAGTCCTGGGAGCTGCTGGCGGCCACCTCCCGCCTCATCGCCGACCTCGGTCAGCCGATACTGGTCGGCTCCTCCCGCAAGCGCTTCCTCGCCCAGGCCGCCGAGGCCGAGGCCACCCCGTCCAGCGCGACGCCGCCACCGCCGCCACCACCGCCCTGGCCGCCGCCGCAGGCGCCTGGGCCGTCAGAGTCCACGAGGTCCCGGCCAACCGGGCCGCCGTCCGCACCGCCTCCCTCTGGAAGGAACATCAGTGAGCACCACCGTCTCCGCGACCACCGACCGGATCAGCCTCGTCGGCCTGTCCGCCCGTGGCCACCACGGCGTCCTGCCCTTCGAACGTGAGGAGGGCCAGCTCTTCACGGTCGATGTCATCCTCGACCTGGGGCAGCGCGGTACCGCCGTGGCCGCCGTCACCGACTCGGTGACCGACGCCGTCGACTACTCCCGCGTGGCCAACGGCATCGTGAGCATCATCGAGGGGAGCCGGTCAACCTCATCGAGTCCCTGGCGGACCGGATCGCCGAGCGGGTCCTGTCCTTCCCCCGCGTCGTGGCCGCCGAGGGTCACTGTGCACAAGCCCCAGGCCCCTCTCGACGTCGCCTTCGAGGACGTCTCGGTGACCATCCACCGGGTGGCCGACGCCGCAGCCGGACACAGTGGGGCTCCTGCCTCCAGCCAGGCCGCCTGGGCCGCGCAGGCCGAGGCGCCGGTGGCCGTGTCGGCCCAGTCCTACGCGTCCCCCTCCTCCTCAGCCTCCCCGGTGGCCGCCGTCTCACCGGCGGCGCCCTCCCTACGAGCACCCCGCCGCGACTGCCGCGGCACCCCTCGTCTCGGAGGTCCCCGACTTCGCGGGCTCCTCCTTCACAGGCGGCGACGCATCCGCTGCCGCCGCCCCGGTGGTGCCGACCTCCGAGCCTCCCATCACCCCGACGCCCTCGCCGGCCTCGCCGCTGGAGGCACCGGCCCGCTCGTCCTTCGCGGCCGCCGCACCCTCAATCCCCACGCCGATGCCGGTCGAACCCAGCGTTCCCGGCGGGGGCGTCGAGTCGACCCGGTCCTGGGCACCGGACTGGGCCACCGACGGCGCAGACTCCTCCGTCTCGTCGGACTCCTCCTGGGCTCCCGAGGCTCCCGAGGCTCCCGAGATCTCGGAGGCACTCAGCCAGTCCTCCAGCGCGGCAGCCGGTTCCCACGCCGCATCGAGCGCGCTGGAGACCCCCTCGACCAGCGCCCCCACCGCGGCCTCCGCCGGCAGGACCGCCGGTGCTGACGGATTCGTGAGCCTGGCGGCCGATGCGCTGGGACCGGTTCCCACTGTTACTGAGCCGGAGCCCGCCGCCTCCGGCTATACCGAGGAGGCGGCTGCCGACTCTTCCGCAGGGACCTTGTCCGAGCCGACCTCTGCGGCCGATGACCTCGGCGTCCAGCTGCCCCACGAGGGCCGCCACGTGGCCTCCTCCGAGGAGGATGAGCGGCTGGTCGCCCCGGCCGTCGACAGCTCCGCGGACCTGCTGAGTGGGCCCGTCGCCTTCGGCGAGTCCGGCTCCTACAGCGGGGCAGCCTACAACCAGGCCGGTTATGCCGGGGACACTGCCCCCGAGACGGCGGGCTCCGACGCGGCCGGCCTCTCCTTCCCCGCGCCGGGCGGTGACGCCTCCAGCTTCGGGACCACCGACGCCAACGGATTCATTGACGCCTCCTCCGCCCCGGTCTCCCAGACCCCGGCCGATCCCGAGCCCAGTCCCTTCGCCGTCCCCGACGAGTACCCCGGTACCGTGGGCCAGGAGGGCGCGGCACCTGCCCATTTGGAGTCCTCCTCCACCCAGCCCTCCGTCTCTGAGGACCTCTCCCAGCCCGCCGGCGGCTCGTACGCCGCGCCGTCGGCGCAGTCCGACTTCCTGGGCGCTGCCTCCCCCGGCGCCGCACCGGCGGCTCCCGCCGCGCCTGAGGCTCCGGCCGCTCCGGTCGACCCGCTCGCCGAGCGGCCCGCACGCCCCGTCGGCGTCGTCTTCGGTCTGGGCGCCAACGTCGGCGGCGTCGTGGACTCCCTGCGCACAGCCGTCCAGAGCCTCAAGGCCGCCGAGGGCATCGAGGTCACTCAGGTGGCGCCGCTGGCCCGTACGGTCGCCGTCGTGGCCGAGGGTGCCGATCCCCAGCCCGACTACCTCAACACGGTGGTCACGGCCATGACGACCCTGTCCCCGCGAGAGCTGCTTGAGGTCTGCCAGTCCCTGGAGGTCGCGGCCGGGCGCGTGCGCACCGAGCCGTGGGGCGTGCGCACCCTGGACGTCGACCTGGTGGAGGTCGAGGGCGTCACCTCCACCGACCCGGCCCTGTCCCTGCCGCACCCACGTGCCGCCGAGCGCGCCTTCGTCCTCGTGCCGTGGAGCCAGGCCGACCCCTTCGCCGAGCTGGCCGGGCACTCCGTGTCCGAGCTCGCCGAGAACGCCCCCGACCGGGGTGGCCTGCGCTGGCTGGCCTTCGACTGGCTCGAATCCGATGCTCTCCCGGACAAGCCCACCGGCCCCTACGTGGAGCCCCCGGTGGAACAGGACGCCGCCGGCGCCGAGCCCGAGCTGGTCTACGACGCCACCCGTGACGAGTCCTCCGTGGCCGACTCCTCCCTGTCCGCCGACTACGCCGGCGGTATCTCCGAGGGCTCATCGGCCGCCGCGGAACCCACCGCCTCGGCGCAGCCCTTCAGCGACCAGGCACCGGTCGAGTCCTCCCCCTTCGGCCAGCCGTCTTTCGACGCCTCCAACGAAGCGAATGCCTGGTCCGGGCGGGTCCCGCAGATCGACTCGCCCTACCAGGCCGCCTCGGCCCCCGAGGCGGCCGGCCCGCAGGGCGCCCACGCCCCCGGCCACACGGCCGGCCCGGACGAGTTCCCCAACGACCAGCAGGATGACGCCTCCGGGGGCGCCTGGAAGTCCCCGCTCCAGTGGAATGACGTCATCGGCGGTGGCGCCCAGGGGACAGGTCCCCGCCAGGACGCCTGATGCGGCGCACCCGCTGGACCAGTGCCGTCACCTGGTTCGTCGCCGCCGCGGTGGTCTCCTGGGTGGCCGGTGACCTCCTGCTGCGCCACGTCGGCTGGGTCCCGGTCCTCTCCCCCTGGGGGGCGGTGACTGCGCTGGTCATCGCCGGTATCGTCCTGGTGTCCGGTCTGGCGGTCAGGCGCCTGCGGGCGCGCGAGCACACCTGGATCACCCCGACCGGCGCCGCCACCACGGCCGCCGCCGCCCAGGCCTCAGCCATCGTGGGGGCGGTCCTGGGCGGCGTCTACGGCGGCGGGATCATCCTGGCTCTCGTGACACCGCGCTCACCGGCCATGACTCACCTGGCCTGGACCTCGACCGGATGCCTCATCGCCTGCCTCGTGTGGTGCGTCATCGGCTTCGTCGTCGAGCAGTGGTGCTCCATCTCCGGTGACGGTGACGACGACAGCTCGTCCGGCACCTCCGGACGGGCCCCCGAAGGACCAGGAGCTCCCGCATGAACAGTCCCGACACCGTGGCCAGTGCCGTCCCCGTCACCCCCGCCGTCCCGGACCCGGCCTCCGGCCGCGCCTGCGACCCGCCTGCGCCGCCACCCGCCGGCGCCGACCCCTTCGCCCCCGACGGCGTCGTCTTCCACCCGGTCTCGCACCGCCTCATCACCGCCCGTCTCCTGGGGGCCGGTATCGTCAGTGCCGTCCTCCTCATCGGCTTCGCCATCCCCGGCGTGCTCGTCTCTCGCGCGTTCTTCATCCCGGCGGCGCTCGCCGCGGTCCTGTTCGTCTGGCTGCTCTGGCTCATCCCGCGCCAGGTGCGGGCCATGGGCTATGCCCTGGCGGACAACCACCTCCTGTGGCGCCACGGCGTCATGTTCCGCTCCATCACGGTCACCCCGTACGGGCGTATGCAGTTCGTGGACACCTCCCAGGGGCCGCTCGCCCGCCGGCTGGGCATCGCCGAGGTCAGGCTCCACACGGCCTCGGCCAGTACCGATGCCACGATCAACGGGCTGCCGGTGGCCGAGGCGGAGAACCTGCGCCGGGTCCTGTCCCAGCGCGGTGAGGAGAGGATGGCCGGGCTGTGAGCTCCAGCTGGGAGAGCAGGCTGGAGGCTGCACGGAAGGCGAGGGCGGAGGCCTCGGGTGAGGGCGAGCCCGCCGCCTCCCGGGACCTGCCCCTTCCCGACAACGTCACCTGGCACCGGGTCAGCGTTATCACGCCGCTGCTGGAGGGCTGGAAGATCGTCACCGGTGTCCTCGCCTTCGTCACGGCTCAGAACCTCGACGAGCTGGTGCGCGCCTATCGCTTCATCAGCGAGCACGGCTTCTCCCTGGGCGGTCAGGTCGGGTACTACCTGCTCGGCCTCATCGCGCTCATCGCCGTGTGGGTGGTGCTCGGGCTGCTCAGCTGGTGGCGGCGCGCCTACGCCGTGGACGCCGACGGCGTCTACCTGCGCTCGGGCATCCTCAGCCGCAAGCTGCGCACAGCCCGTCTGCCTCGCATCCAGTCCGTCGACGTCGTCCACCCCCTGCTCGGACGCCTCTTCGGCCTGGGGAAGCTGACCGTCGAGGTCGCCGGCGGCCGGAACTCGCGGGTCGTCATCGGCTTCCTCACCACCCGTGAGCTCCAGGCCCTGCGCGACCGCATCCTCGACCTGGCCGCCGGACAGATCGACATGCCCGGACCCGCCTCGGAGGACGGTGCCGTCCAAGACAACGGAGCGGGCTACGACACCGGCGGCATCGACGGTCTCGCTTCCACCGCCCGACCCGAGGGCTCACGCCGGAGAGGGCCACGGGCTCGGAGAGCGCCACCGGCTCCATGCCGCGCTCCACGCAGCTGCGGGCCTCCCACTTCCAGGAGTACCCGCTCTACAGCGTCGACGGCGCCACCCTCCTCGGGTCCCTGCTGCGCAGCTCCTCGGTCTACGTGCTCGGGCTGACCGTCATCGGCACGCTTGCGCTAGGGATCCTCCTCGTCATCTCGGACTCCATGACCGGCGGCGAAGCGCTGACGATCATCTCCTCCTACATCACGATCGTCATCGCGATGGCGACCATCGTGTGGAGCCACTTCAACAGCGCCTGGAACTTCCACGCCGCCGCCACCCCCAGCGGTATCCGCATGAGCTACGGCCTCACCGCCGAGACCTCCCGGACGCTGCCGCCCGGGCGGGTCCACGGCGTCGGGCTCACCGGGCCGATCCTGTGGCGCCGCAAGGACTGGTGGAAGGTGAATGTCACCGTGGCCGGCCGCGACGAGAACCCCCATGACGGCCAGACTCGGGAGATCGGCAACCTGCTCCTGCCCGTGGGCAGCCGGGACACCGCCCTGCGCGCGCTGTGGCTCGTGGTCCCCGACCTGGGCGTGCCCGATCCGGATACCTTGCTCAGCCAGGCCCTCACCGGCCGCGACGACGAAGGCGTCGGCGACCCGCAGGCCCCGGCGGGCTCGGCCGAGCGCGGCTTCGTGCGCATCAGCCGCCGCGGGCGGATCTTCCGCCCCCTGACCTGGCGGCGCGCAGCGATCATCCCTCACCGACACCTGCGTCATCATCCGCCACGGCCGCTGGCGGCGGCGGGTGTCCGTCATCCCCCTACGAACGCATCCAGTCCCTCAATGTCCAGCGAGGGCCGCTGGAGCGCAGGCTGAGCCTGGCCTCCCTCCGCCTCGACATGGTCGCCCGCGAGGTCCCCACCTCGATCACCAACCTCGACGCCGCCGACGCCAAGGAGCTCGCGGCGCGGATCAGTCAGCGGGCGCTGCGCCGCGCCAGCGCCGAGCAGCTCGACCGGTGGCTCGCGCGCGCCGTCGCCGCCACTCAGGCCGCTGATCTCTCGTAGGTCAGCCCTCGAGCCGCTCCGGGCCCAGGACCTCGCGCAGCCGCAGGACCTGCTCGGCGGTCAGCCGGCCGGTGGCCTCGCAGCGCTCGGTGGTGGCGGCGGCCAGCTGCCGGTAGGAGGCGACGACGTCGTCGAGACCCCGCCCCTCGCCGTCGCGCAACGAGGAGAGCGCCTCCAGGTGGGAGGCCACTGTTCCGGCGTCGCCCCGGGAGACCGGGCCGGTCAGTCCCGCCTCGCCCTCGTGCAGGGCCCGGTCCAGGGCCGCCGTGAGCAGGGGGCCGAGCGTGGCCGCACCGTCCTCGACCCCGGCGGCCGCCAGCACCCGGACGGCCTGCGTCACCACAGTCAGCAGGTGGTTGGCGCCATGGGCGAGAGCAGCGTGGTAGGTCGGGCGCGCCGACTCCTCCAGGACGAAGGGCTCCCCGCCGAGCTCGACCACCAGCGCCTGCGCGATCGGAAGCACCGCGGCGGGCGCGGTCACGGCCATCGGGCAGCCGACGAGCCGGGCCACATCCGTGGAGAACCCGGAGAAGGTCATCGCCGGGTGGATCGCCAGCGGGATCGCCCCGCAGCGCTGGGCCGGCGCGAGCACCGCGGCCCCGTAGCGACCCGAGGTGTGGGCCACCAGCTGGCCCGGCTGCCAGCGCCCCAGGTCCGCCAGCCCCTGGACGAGCGGCTCGAGGGCGTCGTCGGGCACGGCCAGCAGGACCAGCTCAGCGCGCTCGACGATCTCCTCGACCTCCAGGACCGGGACACCCGGTAGCAGCATCTCGGCGCGCTCACGCGAGTCCTCCGAGACCGCGTGGACGCCGACCACCTGGTGCTCCACCGCGCGCAACGCGCAGCCCAGGACCGCGCCGACACGCCCGGCGGAGATGATGCCGACGCCCAGCCGGCCCGGCCTGCTCGGAGTGGCCGCGGGGACGGAGGCCTGAGCCGCGTGCCCGCCGCCTACGCCGGGACCCGTGCCATCGATGTCGCTCATGCCCCGATGCTCTCATGCCCGCGGCTCCCGGCGGATTCGGCACCGCCCAGCAGGGCGACTAGCGTGGGGTGCGTGAGCACCGAACCCGCACCGACGCCCGTTCCCGCCCCCCGATCAACCGGCTCCGCAACCGTCCTCGCCCGCAGCCGAGCCGACCTCGTCTCCGCCCTGGCCGAGTCCCCCGACCCGCGGGCGGTCGTCATGACCATGGGCGCCCTCCACGAGGGCCACTTCGATCTCGTGCGTGAGGCCGCCCGGCGCGTCGGGCCGACCGGCACGGTGGTGGTCACCATCTTCGTCAACCCCTTGCAGTTCGCCCCCACCGAGGACCTCGACTCCTACCCGCGTGACCTCGAGGGCGACTTGGATGGCCTCACCCGGACCCTCACCGGTGCCGACGGCGCCCTCGGCGTGGGACGGCTCATCGTCTTCGCCCCCACCCCTGAGGTCATCTACCCCTCCGGGCAGCCGGCCGTGCGTATCGACCCCGGCCCCATCGCCACCGTCCTGGAGGGCCGTACCCGCCCCACCCACTTCGCCGGCGTCTGCCAGGTGGTGCTCACCCTCATGCACCTGACCGCCCCGCGCTGGGCGCTGTTCGGCCGTAAGGACGCCCAGCAGCTGGCGATCATCGAGTCCATGGTGCGCGACCTCGCCGTCCCGCTGGAGATCGTGCCGGTCGACATCCGCCGCGAGAGCGACGGCCTGGCCATGAGCTCGCGCAACGCCTACCTCAGCCCTGACCAGCGCCGTCAGGCCCTGGCCCTGTCCCGAGCGCTCCAGGCCGGCCGGGATGCCGCCGCTCAGGGGGCCGGCTCCGGGGCCCGACCCGGCCCCGCCGACATCCGCCGCGCCGCCCTGGCGTCCCTGGAGGAGGCCGACGGCGTCGAGGTCGACTACGTGGCCCTCGTCGCCCCGGACAGCTTCGAGGACCTGGCCGACGCCGGCCTCGGCCTGCCGCGCAGCGAGCCGGCGGGGGAAGGGCTTCCCGCCACAGGACTGCTGGCCGTCGCCGCGCGCGTCGGTACCACCCGCCTCATCGACAACACCCTCATCGACCTGCGTCCCTGAGCGTCCTGCCCGCCTGGGCGCTTGCGCGGGCAGGCCGCCGCGAACCGGGGCCGACCCCGGCACGCCCCGCCGTCCGCAGTCCTGTCAGGTCGCTCACCCTGTGCCGCACCGTACAGTGCGCCGGGCCCACCGCCGTCTACGCTGTGCCGCGATGAGCCCCCGCACCCGGACGATGATGACGTCCAAGATTCACCGTGCCACCGTGACGCAGGCCGACCTCGACTACGTCGGCTCGATCACGGTGGACGTCGACCTGCTCGAGGCGGCCGACCTGCTGCCCGGCGAACGCGTCGACATCTGCAACTGCACCAACGGCAACCGTCTGTCCACCTACGTCATCCCCGGCGAGCGCGGCGGCGGAGAGATCTGCGTCAACGGCGCCGCCGCCCACCTGGTCAGCCCCGGCGACGTCGTCATCCTCATCGCCTACTCCCAGATGTCCGACGCCGAGGCCCGCACCTACCTGCCCCACGTCGTCTTCGTCGACGCGGCCAACCGGATCGTGGAGCGCGGTACCGACCCCGGCCAGATCCCGGCCGACTCCGACGTCGCCCGCCTCCAGGGGCTGCGTCCCTCCGGCATCCCCCTGGCCGACGCCCGCGCCTGAGCGCTCCGCGGGCCGGGGCCGCCGCCGTACCAGGCCGCCTCGAACTGCCCCAGACACCGCCGTGCTCCGATAAAGTCGGGAAGCGTGCTGGGGCAGATCAAGGACGAGGACATCTACGAGCTCTACACCACTCGAGAGCTGACGATTGAGGGTGTGCGCGCGGCGCTGCCAGGCCTCACCGTTGAGGGCAACGACGGGGACGGAACCCATCTCCGTCTCCGCGACGGCCACCTGCTGGTCCTCGAGCTGGAGGAGACCTCTCTGGACGTGCAGCTCGACTTCGTCGACTACGTCAAGGAGGTCTCCGGCTACCCCGATCTGCCCTATTGCTACCGGCTCACCTGGCCCAAGAGCTGGTTCCGAGGCGGCTCGGCCACCAAGAGGGCCCTGGCGCCGGCGCAGACCCTCGCCCGCTGGAACGACGGCGTCGTGGCCCTGTTCTTCGAGCGCGTGGTACGGCCGCAGGGAGCCCTGTCCGCGCCCGACTTCAATCCCGACGTCTACGAGAAGGACTGGGAACGGCTCGACGAGGACCTTCAGGTGGTCAAGATGCGGGCCTATGTGCGCGAGTCCGTCTGCCCCGATCCGGTCGAAGCCTGGATGCGCGCCATCTGGCGGGTGGCCCCGCACTGGAGCCCCACCGAGTACACCGGTCAGGCACGCATGCTGCCACTGAACGAGGCCACGATCGAGGCTGCTGATAGTCGCAGGTACGTTGACGACGTCGGGGTCTTCCTGGCCGGGCCCGCGCCGATCAATACGGTGACGCTTTGCATCCGCGAGGAGGACGCCCACGGCACGTACCTCGTTGAGTGGGAGGCTGGGCTGGAGCCCCTGAGCGTCGGCGACCTGGACCTCCTCCACGAGCTGCTGCTCGAGGCTGCGACGAGCTCGGTGCCGACCTGGCCTGGGCACAGGTCCTCGACGGATGGCAGTACTCCTACGACGGCGACGTCATGCCCGGCTACTTCAGAGCCGAGCAGCCCCAGTCCCTGGCCGCCGACGGCGACGTCCTGAGCGGACTTCCCTCCACCCCGGTCCCGTGGTGCTACCTCGGGCCCGACTACACCAGGCTGCTCTCCTCCTTCCTGACTCGCACACCGCCCCAGTGGGAGCAGCGCACCACGGCCCGCGGCACCGCCCTGTGCCTGAGCCGGGTTCCGGTCAAGGGTGAGGCCCTGGGCCCCACCTGGTTCCCGGCCGAGTACTGCGTGTCCGTGCGCCGCGACAGGAAGGGAGAGGAAACGGTGACCGGGGCCGCCGTCGTGCCCGCCTGGACCTGACCGGAGGATCCGCCGCCAGCCGGTGTGACCAGGATCGGAGGTGGTTCGGGCGTCGTCGTGCCCCAGGGAGCCGCCGGGGCGGGCGGGCGCCGTTAGACTCCTTCACGTGACTGACGAGAGCACCCTCAGCCCCGACCCGATCACCACCGACGCCCCCGCCGACTCCCGGTCGCCGAAGTCGGCGATGTCTGCGGGCGATTCATCGGACCAGCCCAAAGCAGCCCAAGGCCGACCCGGGCCCGGGCGAGCAGTTCGAGGTCCGCGCCGGCAAGCGCGAGCGCCTGCGCGGCGAGGGCTGGGACCCCTACCCGGTCTCCGTGCCCGTCACCACCACCATCGCCGCCGTGCGCGAGGGCTACGCCCACCTCGAGGCCGGAGACGAGACCGACGACGTCGTCGGCGTGGCCGGCCGTGTCGTCTTCCTGCGCAACACCGGCCGCCTGTGCTTCGTCACCCTCCAGGACGGTGTCGGCGCCACCCTGCAGGCCATGCTCTCGGCCAAGGCCCTGCCCGCCGAGGGCCACACCGCGCTCGCGGCCTTCAAGGCCGACGTCGACCTGGGCGACCACCTCTTCGTCCACGGCCGCGTCATCTCCTCGCGCCGCGGCGAGCTGTCCGTCATGGCCGAGCCCGTCCTGCGCGAGGGCGCCGAGGCCGCCTCCGCCGGGGACGACGACGTCGAGGTCCCCGCCTGGCGGATCGCCTCCAAGGCGCTGCGCCCCCTGCCCAAGACCTGGACCAACGAGGCTGGTGAGGCGGTGACGCTCTCGGAGGAGCAGCGCGTGCGCCGTCGCGAGCTCGACCTGCTCACCCGGCCCGCCGCCCGCGACATGGTGCGCACCCGCGCCGCCGTCGTGCGCTCCATCCGCGAGAACTTCTTCCGCCGCGACTACCTGGAGCTGGAGACCCCCATGCTCCAGGTCATTCACGGCGGGGCCGCCGCGCGCCCGTTCATCACCCACATGAACGCCTTCGACATGGACCTCTACCTGCGCATCGCCACGGAGATCTACCTCAAGCGCGCCGTGGTCGGCGGCGTCGACCGCGTCTTCGAGATCAACCGCAACTTCCGCAACGAGGGCGCCGACTCCTCCCACTCCCCGGAAGTTCACGGCCCTGGAGGCCTACGAGGCCTACTCCGACTACGACGGCATGGCCGAGCTGACCCGCAACCTCGTCCAGCAGGCGGCCCGCGACGCCTTCGACCTGCCCGAGGGCGGGGAGGTCGTCACCCTGGCCGACGGCACCGAGTACGACCTGTCGGGCCAGTGGGACAAGATCGACCTCTACACCTCCGTCTCCGAGGCCCTCGGCGAGGAGATCACGGTGGAGACCCCGCGCGAGCAGCTGGTCTCCCACGCCGAGAGGATCGGCCTGGAGATCGACGACTACGCCGTGGCCGGCAAGGTCGTCGAGGACATCTTCGAGGAGCTCGTCGGCAACAAGCTCTGGGCGCCCACCTTCGTCTACGACTTTCCCGAGGACACCTCGCCGCTGACCCGCTACCACCGCAGCAAGCCGGGCCTGACCGAGAAGTGGGACCTCTACGTGCGCGGCTTCGAGACCGCCACCGCCTACTCCGAGCTCGCCGACCCCGTGGTCCAGCGTGAGCGCTTCGAGGCCCAGGCCCTGGCGGCCGCCAAGGGCGACCCCGAGGCCATGGTCCTGGATGAGGACTTCCTGGTGGCCATGGAGCAGGGCTTCCCGCCCAGCGGCGGCATGGGCATGGGCATCGACCGCCTCCTCATGGTGCTCACCGGCCAGGGCATCCGCGAGACCATCACCTTCCCCCTGGTCAAGCGGGGCTGAGCCCTCGAGCGGTCACTCGGGACCGCGAAATGCCTTTCGGTAGGCGCTGGGTGTGGTCCCCACCTGTCTGAGAAAGTGACGACGCAAGGTGCTGGCTGTTCCTAGACCCGTGCGCATGGAGATGGCCTCCAGAGACAGGCCGGTCGCCTCAAGCAGATCCATGGCGGCCAGTACACGCTGGTGGAGAAGCCACTGCAGCGGACTCTGCCCTGTCTCGGCGACGAATCTGCGTGACAGCTGCCGTTCAGAGAGGTGGGCGCGGCGAGCAAGATCCGCTACGCCGAGTGGGTGATCGAGGTGTGCCACGACCCAGGTGGTCAGCGCCGCCAGGCTGTTCTCCGGATGACGGGGGCGGGTTGCTGGTGCGATGTACTGGGCCTGGCCTCCTGCGCGGTGAGGCGGGACGACCATTCGCCGTGCGATGCGATTGGCGGTCGCGGCCCCGTAGTCGCGGCGCACAAGGTGCAGGCACAGGTCGATACCGGCCGCGACCCCAGCGCTGCTGGCCACATGCCCGTGGTCGATGTACAGGACATCGGGTGTGACGTCCACGGCCGGGTAGGTCGTGTGCAGCTCCTCGGCGTCCTGCCAGTGGGTCGTGGCTGACAGTCCGTCCAGAAGACCCGTTGGGGCGAGCGCGAAGGCCCCGGTGCATATGGAGACGACTCGGGTGCCGCGGGAGTGGGCTGAGCGCAGCGCCTCGAGTACGTCATCACTGGGCCTGCCATGAGGGCTGTACCCGGGAATGACGATGGTGCTGGCCCGGCGCAGAGAGGAAGGATCGCCTGCTCCTGCGATCTGGAACCCGGTGGACGACGGCACCTGGCGGCCATCAGACGTCACCACCTCGAAGGAGTACTCATGCTCGTCAGGATGGCCGAAGACCTGAGCGGCTGTGGACAGGTCGAAAGCGACGACACCTGGCAGGGGCCAGAGCGACAACGGTATGCGTCATGCGCACATGATGGCAGGGAATTGCGTGCAGCATGTCGTTCCTGCCGCTCGTGCTCACTCGTCGTGACGACCAGACTGCAGTGATGAGTCGACTTGTTGTCGTCAACCTGTTCGAGCGGGGCGAGCAGCTGAGTATCACCTCGAGCCGTCAGGCGTCGCCCGAACAGGCAGGGTATCGAGAGAAAGGCAGGGTGAGCGATGAAGATCGTCACCGCTGCTGATGTCGCACTTGACCACGCTTGGGCCGCCATCGACCTGGCCCGTATCGCGGACGCCACGGTACGGCTTCACTGGACTGACGAACCCTATGTCTGGCACACCAACGACGGCGTTGAGGTCTTCGTCGTTCTCGACGGAGCAGTCGACATGCACTATCGCGACGAGGCCGGGACCCAGGTGACTCGGCTGGAACCCGGACGCATCTTCGTCGCAGAGGATGGCGACGAACATGTTGCCCACCCTGTTGGAACGGCCCGGATCCTCGTCATCGAGCAGGCCGGATCCATCTGACCGCACCGTTGCCCGCAGAGACGACTCCCAGGACTGTGCACCAGTATGGTGCGGATGGTCGGACAGGCCGCTGCGGGCGGCTAGGCGCCGAACATCTCCAGGCGGCGCTGGGCGGACTCGCGCTCGGCGCTCGAATGGTGAGGTTGGCGCCATGAACGTTGAACTTTGGGAAAAACTTCCCCAAACGAGTTGTTCACACTAGGGTTGCGGTATGTTGCTGGACTTCACCGTGGCGAACTACCGCTGCTACGCAGAGGAGGCGACCCTTGATCTCACTCGGGGTTCGCTCAAGACTCTGACGCCGCGTGGCGGCTCCTCCTGGCAGGAGCAGACATGGCGCGTGGCGGCGATCTTCGGTGCCAACGCCTCAGGCAAGTCCACCCTCCTGGACGCGCTTGACTGCCTACACCATGCCGTCGGTGATCAGCGGGACATCCTGTATCAGCCCTTCAGTCTCGATCGTGACCACGCGGCGCAGCCGTCCCGTTTCTCCATTGGTTTCACCCACGAGAACGAGCGCTACAGCTACAGTGTCGAGGCGCATCGCTGGGGCATTTCGCGTGAGGAGCTCTGGGCAGCGGGGCAGCGCTGGCGGAAGGTCTTCGTGCGTACCCAGGGCCCCGAGGATGACGAGCCCACGGTCGAGTCCGGCACCACCCTCAAGGGTGCCACGAACGAGGTTCGTCGAATCACGACGTCCAAGGACCTCTTCCTCGCCATCGCTCTCAAGTACAAGCACGCCACCCTTGCTCCGATTGCGCGCAGTTTGCGAGCCATGCGCTTCATCCACCATAGTGATGAGGAGCGCAGCTCGCGTCTGCGGTGGGTGATGAGTCGGCTCACGGACGCCCCTGAGCAGTGGACTGGCATCACGAATGCTATTGCTCAGGTTGCCGATCTTGGCATCGTCGGTCTCGAGGTCGAGAGGCAGGAGGTCCCTCGGGAGGTGCTTGAACTTCTGCGACGGTTTCCGTGGAGCGAGGACGAGGATTCTGAGGTTCCCGCCGAGGTGCTCAAGGAGCTCCAGCGTCACCTCGTCCTCCACCACCGCGGTGCCGACGGTGAGGAGTACCCATTGGCGAGCAGCCAGCAGAGTCAAGGAACTCTCACCTGGCTGGCGACGGTCGGTCCCGCCATCGATGCCTTGCAACTGGGCCAGGTGCTGTGTGTCGACGAGCTCGACGCGAGCCTCCACCCCACACTGACCGCCACGCTGGTGGACATGTTCAAGGACCCGGACCTCAATCCCCGGGGTGCCCAGATCGTCTTCACAACCCATGACACGGCGCTCCTGGACAATTCTCCCGTCCAGCTCCTGGAGGCGGGCGAGGTGTGGATGACGGAGAAGTCCCCCTTCGGTGCCAGTGAGCTCTTCTCGCTCGCAGACTTCCCCTCCAACCGCAAGGGCACGAACAAGCAGCGCCGCTACCTCGCCGGTGCCTTCGGTGCTATCCCTCGGGTAGACACCTCCAGCCTCCGCCGGTACCTCTCAACGCCGGCGGAGGCGAAGTGAGATGACACCACCGAGAAGGAAACGGCGCAGCCAACGAACCGAACTGCGCACCGTTCTCCTCGTGACTAATGGGCGGGTCACCGAGAACGCCTACCTGCAGCAGCTGTGCCGACGTGTGGACCGCGACAGAGTCTCAGCCAAAGTGAAGGTCATCAACGGTGACCCGCTCACCGTCGTCAAGGAGCTCAGCGGACCTCGGTCAGATCTCAGCGACTACAGGGAGGTGTGGATCGTCGTCGACCACGATGGCCGGGAACGTCATGACTTCCTTAAGGAATGCCGGAAATTGAGCAGCAGCCAGACCGTTGTCCATGGCATCGTCTCCGTGCCCTGCTTCGAGGTCTGGCTCAACGCCCATTACGACCCCGTGAAGAACTACCGGAACCAGGCGGACGCTCAGGCTCATTACCTGGAGTTGACGGGGCTCAGCAAGAAGAACGCCAAGGCGCTCCCTGACGACTTCCCCTGGGATGGGGCCGCACAGGCCGTGGTCAGGTGCCGTCTGCCGACGGACAGCCTCCCTGAGCCTGATACTCAAGGGCCTTGCCCATCGACAACGATGCCCCACCTGCTCCGCGGTCTTGGACTCCTCAGCGCTGACGAGTTCTAAACCCGGTAGTCCCCAGGCGGCGCTGGGCAGACTCGAGCTCGGCGCGAAGGTAGGTGATCTCCTGCTGGAGCTGGGCGATGTACTGGTCGCGCTGCGCAATCGCCTGGGCGTACTGGGAGCCGCCGGCTTCGGAGCCGCCCGGGGTGTACCCGGCCTGGGCCGGGGCGGCGCCGTAGGGCTTCGCCGCCGTACGCCCCACCGACTCCGGCGCTGGTGCCGGGCTGGCCGGCGAACGCGTTGGTGCGCGCCTGCGCCTCAAGCGCCTCCATGGTCGTGAGCACCTGGGAGAGGAAGGCATCAACCTGGTCGATGTGGTAGCCCGACCACCGGGTGGTTGAGAACCGGATGTTTCTGACGCCCTCCGACGTCAGGGGGATCTCGGTCAGCCGGTGCGAGGGGCCCGAGGATTCTCGTGACGTGCCGAGTCGCTCCTCGAACTCCCGCATCGTGGTGGTCACGTCGTCGAGGAAGACGTCGACCTCATCCTGGTTGTAGCCCTCCTTGAATGAGGAGACCTCGAACTTCACGTTGAGAACGTCGTCGGCCGTCAGCAGCGTCATGCGTGTGCACTCCCTGGTGTCGCGTTCTGTACGTGATCCCGGTCCTCGATCCGCAGTCCCAGGTGCTGCGCCAAGAGCGGAGCGAGCTCGGTGAGCTGCCCACTGCTGATCGTCGCTCCAGCCAGGGAGCCGATGCCGCTGACCACTGTCATCTCCAGCCCGCGCAGGTCGACCTCGCTCAGGCTCCCGCCACGCAGGCGCAGTACGCCCACCCGGCAGTCCTCGAAGCGGATCCGCTGGGCGTCGATACCGCTCAGGTCCAGCTCGTCGATCCGGGTTCCCCGGATGAGGACGTCGCGCAGGGCGGTCCCGACGAGGTTGGCGAAGCCCAGGCGACAGTCCTCAATAAGGACGGACTCGACGTCGGCGTCGTAGATCTCCCAGGCCCCGATACGGGAGTCGGCCAGCTCCACCGTGTGCCATGGGAGCGCGGACTGTGAAGGTAGGGTGGCGCTCAGGCGCTCCAGACGGCGAGTCGACCAGCCGCGCCGCGCAGGTCGGTGTCGTTGGCGAAGACCTCCGAGAACCGGCAGCTCAGCGGACTGAGTGCCGGCAGGTCCGCGCCGCTCAGGTCCGCCTCGACCAGCTGCAGGGTCCTCGACCATCTCACCGGCGGCCAGCTCATCGGCCTCACCGTCGCGCAGGCGCCCGAGGTCCGGTGCCGCGAGGACCGGTGGCCTCGGTACGGCCAAGGAGGAGGCGTCATCGGCCGTGTCGGTCCGTCCTGCGGTCATGGTCCTGTTCTATCGCAGATCGCCCCCGGGCACCGGGGTTGTTCTCCCCGGTGCCCGGGTGCGCAGGAGGGATAGGTGTCCATATCGGAACAAAGGAGTTCGCAGGCTGTCACTCCGCCGAGAAGAACTTCGGAATCATGCGGATTCCTTTTCTGCGACTGAGGCTGATCGCGGCCTTTGTCACCGATATGGACACTGAGGGCCACTTCTACTCGAATCGGACGGCGGTGCCGGCCAGCATGCGCCGGCCGTAGCGGGTGCTGGCCAGGGTCGCCACCACCACCAGCGCCAGGCATGCCCCCAGTACCAGCCAGTAGCCGCCGTCCGGCCAGCTGATGCGGCGCCCCGACACCCCGCTGATCAGCGACCATGCGGTCAGCCACCCTAGACTGACGCTCATGACCAGGGCGGTGACTGCCGGCAGCATCGTCTCGTAGGAGATCATGGATCGCAGCGTCGCCACCGGCATGCCGACCAGCCGCAGCAGACCGAGGACCCGCCGGCGCCCCAGCAGTGCCGCCACCGTCGAGACCCCGAGCGAGACCCCGGAGATGCCCGCGGCAATGAGGATGCCGATGTAGCCGAGCTGGGCGAACTGGTTCTCCATGGCACTGCCCTCGATGGCCTGGATCGAGCTGGGTGAGGTCGGAGCGGTTCCCAGGGGCAGGCCGGAGGTGGACAGAGCGGTGCGGGCCCGCTCGATGGCCCCGGGGCTGGCCGGGTCCGTTCCCACCAGGATGACGGGGGCGCCGTGCTCACGGGCGCTCGCCAGCTCCTCGGCGCTGACCGGTGACGGCGAGGCGGCCGCGTTCTCATACAGCCATCGGGTACTGATGCTCACCGTGCTACCGGGGGCCGCCACATGCGGCGCCCCGAGCGCCTCGGCCTTGTCGGCCTCGAGGATGACCCGACTGCCCTGCTTGCCATCACCGCTGATCCGTCCCACGGTCACCGTTGTCACCCCGGGCACGGCGGCGAGCCGGTCGACGGCGCCGCTCAGGGCGCCCTCGTTGCTGACCGCCGGCATCGCCTCGAGCGTTGTGGGGCTCAGGTGCCCACCACCCTGCGTGACGTCATGGGTCCCCGCAGCGGCCGTGATGGCCACGGCGAACACCGTCATGGCGTAGACAGCGACGACCACGCCGGCCACCGCCCGGAAGACCGCTCGGGGGTGCTGAGTGATCCGGTTGAAGCCGATGACCTGAGCCGCCGAACGGGCCAGTGCCCTGCCGCCCCGCGCCACCCACCAGGTCAGGAGCGGCCCGGCCCACAGCAGCCCCAGCATCGTGCACAGGAAGGGAGGCGGGCAGCAGGGTAGATGATCAGATCGGAGTCCTGATGGGCCACCGTCGGGGTGCTGACCAGCCCCGCCGTCCCCAGGATGACGGGCGCCAGCGAGATGAGGCGGGGTCGGCGCTCGGTGCGCTCGCGGGACCCGCCCAGAGGACCGAGGTCGGCTCGTCGCGTGCGCCACCAGGCCACGGCCGCCGCCCCCGCCGTGGTCACGACGACGGCCAGGACCGCGTTGACCGGGGAGCGCAGCAGATCGGAGTAGTAGAAGCGGCTGGTTCGCAGCGTGATCTGCGCGGCAACGGGGATCATGGCCGGGTGAGGGGCCACGCCCGCCAGGGCGCTCGACGAAGGTGGTGGCCCCGATCTCCAGGGGCCGCGGTGCGGGCCACCTGCTGGGGCGTGGCCCCGATGAGGCGCAGCGTGGCGAAGCGCTCGGCCCGCTGCGCCGCCCCCAGGTCCGTGACGATCCCGACAAGCAGCAGCGCGGGTACGAGCACCGCGATGGCCCCGACGAGCGTGGCGATCCGATACGACTCGTTCTCGAAAGGAATGCCCTGGAAGGAGGTGACCACCTGGGGTGGGATGTAGAACTCGGAGGTGGCCACGGTCCCCAGGTCCGTCCCGACGACGGCCACCAGCGAGTCCGGGCCCTCGACGGCGTCGGGGGACAGGACGCCCACCTGCTTGCCGTAGCGGTCGCCGAGCTGGTCGGCGGGAAGGGAGGCGATGCGCTCGGCCAGGGCCGGCGAGGCCAGGTACTCGCCCCGCTTCGGGACGGTGTCGGCCCCCGGGATCCTCACTGAGGTGTTGCCCGACTCCGGCAGAGCCACCCGCAGAACCGTGATCAGCCTGTTGTCAACGACGTCGACGTTGCTGGCGACGGCCAGCTCGCCGTCGGTGAGAGCATGGTCGGGCTGTAGGTCCGTGTGGTTCGACTGCTCGGAGGGGCCTGATATGAGGGCGGTGGACGCCCAGCTGGAGCGCATGCTGCGCTCGGGGAAGCCTGCGCGGCGGCCAGCAGCATGAGGAACAGGGCCACCCCCACCATGACGCCGGCGACGATCCCGGCCAGGCGGCGCCGGGCGGAGCGGTCGTTGGCGACGAGCAGCCGGGTCAGGGCGATGCGGCTCATGACCGGCTCCTCTGACTTCCCGGGTCTCCCGGCTCGGCGTGCCCCGACCGGCTCGGTCCGGCCGCGGTGTGCGTGGCCCCGGGGCCGATGCGACCGTCGCGGACGGTGACCTCCCGGTCGGCGTAGGCGGCGACGCGCGCATCATGGGTGATGATGACCAGGCCGGCACCGCGGGAGCGCACCGAGTCCAGGAGCACCTCCATGGTTCGTTCGGCGGCCAGGGAGTCCAGGGAGCCGGTGGGCTCGTCGGCGAAGAGGAGACGCGGGTTGGTCACCAGTGCCCGTGCGACGGCGGCCCGCTGCGCCTGGCCGCCCGAGAGCTGGGTGGGGCGCTTGTCCAGGTGCTCGCCGAGCCCCAGCTCGCCCAGGGTCTCGCGGGCCTGGGCCAGCGCCCGCCTGCGCGAGGTGCCCGCCAGGAGCAGGGGGATGGTGACGTTGTCCAGGGCGGAGAGGTCCGGCAGGAGCTGGCCGAACTGGAAGATGAAGCCGAACTCCTTCAGGCGCAGGCGGCTGCGGCCCGCCTCGTCCAGGGCTGCGATGTCTTGCGGCGAGTCGCCTCCGTGGTAGTCGACTTCTCCGGCATCGGGCACGAGGACTCCGGCCATGACGTGCAGGAGCGTGGACTTCCCCGAGCCCGACGGGCCGGTGACGGCCAGAACCTCACCGCCCAGGATGTCCAGGTCGACGCCGCGCAGCTCATGGGTCTGTCCGAAGCTCATCTCCAGGCCACGGGCGCGCATGATGACCTCGCCCGGCAGGTCGGTCTCGCCCCGACCGGGAGCGGGCGCGATGCCGGTGGTCGTGTTGATGGTGGTCGTGTTGATGGTGGTCGTGACGGCGGTGCCGTTCATGAGCGCACCTCCTCTCGCAGCTCGTTCAGGCGGGCCGCGGTGGTCTCCATCCAGCGCAGGTCGGCCTCGATGTGGAACAGGGCGTGGTCGGCCAGCAGCACCGTGCGCAGGTCTCCGTCCTGCTTGAGGGCGGGTCAGCTCACGCATGCGGGCCATGTGCTCGGCGCGCTGGAGGTCGAGGAGGCGTCCGGCGTCGTCGTCGAGCATGAGGGCGATGACGGTCTTGGCGAAGATGTCGGCCTGGACATCACCGGCGGGGGTGACCGGGGTCAGCAGCCACTGCTCGACGCTCTGGCGCCCGGTGTCAGTGACCTCGTAGCGCTTGCGCTCCGGTCCGGAGCCGGGCTCGGTCTCGACCTGCGTGATGAGCCCGTCGCGCACCAGGCGGGCGAGCGTGGCGTAGACCTGGCCGTAGGCCAGCGGCTTGGAGGCGGCGAACCAGTGGTCCCAGGAGCGTTTGAGGTCGTATCCGTGCCCCGGCCCGGCGCTGAGTAGCCCAAGAAGAGTGAGTCTGGATTCCATGTCCAGGGACTATACGCTGAGTGTATACGCGCACGGCATACTCCGCGAGGAGGATGTGCACGAGCATGTCCTTGCTGCTGGGTGGGGCGACGCGATGAACGAACCAACAGGCCAGCCCAGGTTTGACAGACCTCGGTCGACACCTTAGGTTAGGTTTACCTTTGCATATCTGGGGTGGGGAGAGTAGATGTCGATTGGGGTCCTCGAGGATCGTCGTCGCCCCCGTTCTCAGAGGATGACGGAGGGAGTGCTCGCGTGGTCGCGCGCCGTCCGGCCATCCTCCTGATCGCAGCCGTCCTGCTGGTCCTGTGCGTCCTGGCCTCCCTGTTCGTCGGCTCCTCCCGGATCCCCGCAGGTCAGGTCGCCCACTACCTGCTCCACCCCGACGCCTCCAACGTCAGCTACAACATCAACGTCCTGCGCGTGCAGCCTACCATCATCAGGGTGCTCGTCGGGACCGCCCTGGCGGTGGCCGGCGCGGTGATGCAGGCCGTCACCCGCAACCCCTGGCTGAGCCCGGGCTGCTCGGTGTCAACGCCGGCGCCTCGCTGGGCATCATCCTGGGAACCGCCGCGCTCGGTGAGCTCGCGGTCCCCGACCAGCTGGCCCTGGCGGCAGGAGGGGCCCTGGTGGCGACCGCACTCGTCCAGATCATCGGCATGATCGGCGCCTCGAGCTCCTCGCCGGTACGCCTGGTGCTCATCGGTGTCGCCTTCTCGGCCTTCGCCGGGGCGGTCATCCGTGGCGTCGTGCTGACGACGCCGAGCCTGTTCCGCACCTTCATCGGCTGGGAGATCGGCTCCTGACCCGCACCGACATCCCCCTGCTGCCGCATGACGGCCCTCGTGGTGCTGGGGACCGTCGCCGCCCTCCTTCTGGCCGGGGCCCTGGACAACATCGCCCTGGGTGACGACGTCGCCGCCGCCCTGGGCACCCAGGGTCGGCCTCGTGCAGGGGCCTGAGCCTCACGGTCATCACGCTCCTGTGCGCCGCCGCCACCACAGTGGCCGGCCCCATCAGGGTTCGTCGGGCTCATGGCCCCGCTGACGGCCTCCTGGCTCATGGGACCCCACCGGGGCTGGATCGTGGCCCTGTGCGCACTGGGCGGCCCCGTCGTCGTCCTGGCCGCCGACGTCCTGGGCCGCGTCCTGGCCCGCCCCGGCGAGATGCAGGTCGGTCTGCTGACGGCCTTCGTCGGTTCGCCCGTCCTGCTGCTCATGGTCCTGAGGATGAAGGACCGGGCCTCATGAGGAAGAATCAGCCTGAACCGCGCAGCCTCTCGGCACTTTCCCGCGCCGCCACCGGCCCGAGCCGCAGCCTCCACGTGGGGGCCGACGCCGGACGCCTGTGGGATCGTCGTGGGCCGCTGGTCGGCGCTCATCACCCCGAGCCATGTCATCGTCGGCCTCATGCTGCTGACTCTCAGCCTCGCGGTGGCCGTGGTCGCCCTGCGCCTGGGGAAGTTCCCCCTCTCCACCCAGGAGGTCATCGACGCGCTCCAGGGGCAGGGGCGCAAGATCGTCCAGGTCGTCGTCGTGCAGTGGAAGCTGCCCCGGATCGTGCTGGGACTCGTGGCAGGCCTGGCCCTGGGGGTGGCCGGGGCCGTCTTCCAGACCATCACCCGCAACCCCCTGGGCTCGCCCGATCTCATCGGCTTCAGCACGGGCGCGCAGACCGGGATCCTGGTCAGTGTCCTCCTCCTGCCCGGCTCCATGCTCTCTGCCTCCCTGGCCTCCTTCATCGGCGGGGCCGCCGTGGGGGCGGTGACCTACCTCGTCTCTCTGCGCGGCGGGTTCACCGGGCTGCGCTTCATCCTCGTGGGGATCGCCATCAGCTCCATGCTCGTCTCCGTCAACCGCTGGCTGCTGGAGCGGGTCGACGACGACGAGGGCCTGGGGGCCCTCAAGGCCATCACCGGCACCCTCGGGGCCGCTCGGTGGACGGTGGTGGCCCCGACCTGCCTGGCCGTCGGGGTCACAGTGGCCCTCATCCTGCTGGCCTGCCGGCACCTGCAGGTCCTGTCCCTGGGGGAGCAGGTGGCCACCATTCTGGGCAGTCCCACCCGCCGGGCCAGTGCCGTCCTCATCCTGCTGGGCACCGTGCTGGTGGCGGTGGTGACGATGGCGGCCGGGCCCATCGGTTTCGTGGCCCTCGTGGCGCCCCACCTGGCCCGCCTCCTCACCGGCTCTCCGCAGTCCCCGCTGCTGGTGAGCGGTTTGACCGGGAGCCTTCTGCTGGTGGGCGCCGACCTGCTCAGCCAGCTGGTGCTCGAGTCGATGCCTGTGAGCGTGGTGACCAACGCCGTCGGCGGCCTCTACCTCATGGTGGCGCTGACCGTGGCGGCGCGCGGAAGGAGATCCCTGTGACTGGACCGATCGCCGACAGGCCACCGACCACCCCACCACCCCGCCAGACGACGCGCCCGCCGCGGCCGGGGGCGAGCCTCCGAGATCCGACTGGCCGCCCGGGGCGCGACCATCGCCTACGAGCGTCACGTGGTCTCCCGCGACCTCGAGGTCGACATCCCGGCCGGTGTCTTCACCGCCATCGTGGGGCCCAATGCCTGCGGGAAGTCCACGCTGCTGCGCGCCCTGGCGGGTTGCACCGGACCGCCCGGGGAGTGGTTCTCCTCGACGGCGCCGACATCGTCTCGCCTGGGCGCAAGGAGGTCGCCCGCCGGGTCGGTCTGCTGCCCCAGAGCGCCACCGTGCCCGGCGGCTTGCTGGTGCGCGACCTCGTGGCCCGCGGTCGCTTCCCCACCAGGGCCTGTTCCGCCAGTGGTCGTGGCAGGACAGACAGGCCGTCGAGGAGGCCATGGAGATGGTGGGGGTCACCGAGCTGGCCACCCGCGCCGTCGACGAGCTCAGTGGTGGACAGCGCCAGCGCGTGTGGATCGCCCTGGCCCTGGCCCAGGGCACCGAGGACGATCCTGCTCGATGAGCCCACCACCTTCCTCGACCTGGCTCACCAGGTCGACATCCTCCAGCTGTGCCGCCGTCTCAACGCCGACGGCCGCACGGTGGTGGCCGTCCCTGCACGACCTCAACCAGGCGGCGCGCTGCGCCGAGCACATGATCGTCATGCACGACGGTCGGGTCCGCACCACCGGCTCCCCACGCACGATCCTCACTGAGGACCTCATCGAGGAGGTCTTCGGCCTGGCGGCCGTCATCGCCCTCCGACCCGGTGGCCGGCACCCCCATGGTGGTTCCCCGCCACCTGGGCGCAGTCACGCCGGCCGGCCCTGACCCTGCCGCGACCCCGCCGCTCCCGCCGACTCCGTCGGAAGTCCGGCACCACAGCCTTCTGCCGATCCCGCCTCGGCAGGAACCAGCCCGACTGCTCGTTCCCAGCAGGACGGACAAGAAAGGAACACAGATAGATGAACGCATCCTCGCGGCGTGCCAGCCGCCTGAGGCAGAGCCTCCTCGCCGTGGCAGCCATGGTGCTGAGCACCGGGCTGGTGGCCTGCAGCTCCTCCAACAGCTCGACATCCGCCTCAACGGCCGCCGGCTCCGCAGGGAAGCTTCCGGCGCTGCCTCAGCCGGGGCCTCCGGTGCCGCATCGTCCGGGGCTCCCCGCCAAGGCCACCTGGCCGGTGACCATCAAGGGGACGACGGCGTCGACGTCGAGATCAAGGCCGAGCCCAAGAGCATCGTGTCCACCTCCGTGACCCTGACCGGATCGCTCCTGGCCCTCGACGCCCCGGTGGTCGCCTCGACGCCGGCCAAGAAGAAGGATGAGAAGACCGACGACAACGGCTTCTTCACCCAGTGGTCCAAGCAGGCTACAGACAAGGGCGTCAAGGCCATCGACGGTTCCGAGGACAGCCTCGCCCAGACGGTCGCCGGCGACAACCCCCGACCTCATCATCGTCGCCAAGACGGGGCAGGGACTCGGCCGTCAAGGTCGTCGACAGCCTGCGCCAGCTCGAGGTCCCGTCCTCGTCATCGACTACAGCTCGCACTCCTGGCAGGACGTCACCCAAGACCCTGGGACAGGCCACCGGTCGCCAGGCCAAGGCCGACTCCGTCATCAAGGACTACACCACCAAGGCGGAGAAGGCCAAGAGCGCCATCGCCGTCCCGCAGGGCAAGACGTCGGTCTTCACCGTCCCCGGGGACGGCACCAAGGGCGCCAACGCCTTCACAGAGGAGGCCCCGCAGGTCCAGCTCCTCAGGGCGACCTGGGCTTCACCATCGCCACCGTCCCCGACAGCGTCAGGGCGACCAGTCCATGGGTGATCGCAAGGGACATCGTCCAGCTCTCGCCGGAGAACGTGCAGGGCGGGACTCACCGGTGAGAACTGGGTGGTCATCGCCGCCGACGAGACCGCGAAAGAACGCCGTCACCAGCAACGAGACCTTCAGCTCGGCGGCCCCGGTGACCGGCGGCAAGGTGCAGTACATGCCGCCCTCGTCCTTCCGGTTGGACTACTACTCGGCCCTCGAGATGCTTGAGGCCGTCCAGAAAGGCCTACCCCAAGACCTCCTGAACCACTGACGACCTGAGCATCGATGCGCTGGTGCCCCGGGCCTCGGCCCGGGGCACCAGCGCATATCAGCGGATATCGACCTTCACGCTCGAGCACTGCTCGGGGCGGGCGCCTCAGCTCCAGGCGACCGAGTAGTACTGAGTCTCCTGGAACTCACGGATCCCCTCGCGCGCGCCCTCGCGCCCGATACCAGACTGCTTGACGCCGCCGAAGGGGCGGCGGGATCTGATACGAGCCCACGGTTGACGCCGACCATCCCGACCTCCATGCGCTCGGCCAGGGCGCAGCGCCCACCGAGATCGCGGGAGAAGACGTAGCCCGACAGCCCGTAGTCGGTGTCATTGATCCACGTCAGCAGCTCGTCCTCATCGTCCCAGGTGACGATCGGGGCGACGGGGCCGAAGATCTCGGTGCGCACGATCTCCGCGTCGGGGGGCGACGTTCGTCGGGACCCGCACCGGTGGAACGCCCCGGAGACCCGGGGCCAGGAGGACTCGGCGTAGACGACGGCGCCCGGCCACCGCCCGGTCCACCAGGGGCGTTGATCTTGTCGCGCGCAGCCGTTGTCACCAGGGGGGCCGATCTGGCTCGCCTCGTCCGCCAGAGCCGGCCCGACCCTCAGGTCGCGGACGACGGCGGAGAACTTCTCGGTGAACTCCCTGGGCGACGTCCTGGTGGACGTAGAAGCGGTTGGCGGCGGTACAGGCCTCGCCACCGCCCCTGAGCTGGCCTGGACGGCGCCCGTCACCGCGGCGTCGATATCGGCGTCTGCCGCCACCACGAAGGGCGCGTTCCTCCGAGCTCCATGGACGACACCAGCACCTTCTCCGCCGCCTGCTTCGACGGGTGCACGGCCGACCTGGGTCGACCCGGTGAAGGAGACGGCTCGGACCTGGGGTCCTCGAGCCACGTCGTCGACACCTCCACGGAACGGCTCGAGGGCACGATGTTCACGACGCCCGCCGGCACGCTCGGCCTGGAGGACCAGATGTCCCAGTGCCACCGCCGTCAGGGGGCGTGAGGGATGCGGGGCGGAGCACCACCGTGCACCCGGCGGCCAGGGCCGGGGGCGATCTTGCGGGTCCCCATCGCCGCGGGGAAGTTCCAGGGGGTGATCATGGCGACCACCCCTGATCGGCCGGTGCGTGACGATCGTCCGGGTCCCGCCTGCCGGGGAGGAGCCGAAACCGCCCTCGGTGCGCACCGCCTCCTCGGAGAACCATCGGAAGAACTCCGCCGCGTAGAGGACCTCCGCCCTGGCGTCGTCCACCGACTTGCCGTTCTCGGCGCTGATGAGCACCGCGAGCTCCTCGGCCTGTCCCACCATGAGGTCGAACAGGGTCCGCAGCAGCTCGGCGCGTTGCCGGGGCGGGTGGCGCTCCATGCCGGCAGCGCCTCGGAGGCCGCGTCGACGGCGCGTGCGGCATCCGCCGGAGTCGCATCCGTGCAGCGTGCGAATACGGCGTTGCTGGCGGGATCGACGACGTCGAAGGTTCCGCCGTCGGACGCTGCCGTCATCCGCCCGCCCAGGAGCATCCCCTCCTCGGGACGGATCCTGCGCAGGTAGTCGGCCAGAGCCGGGTGGGCTCCAAGGGTCGTGCACGCCGCCGCTGTGTCACCTGTCGCGCCGGGTCGTGTCAGCCATGGTTGTACTCCCCTGAGTATCGCCTGTCGCCTGCTGCGCATCACGGGTAGAGACCACGGGAGACGTGGGCCTCGGCGACGCGTTTGACGGCCATCGTCGTCGCCGCGGTGCGCAGCGACAGCCCGTGATCCTGGAGAAGTCCGAGACCTCGTTCCAGGCCTTGTCCATTCTGGTGCGCAGGCGCTCATTGACCTCCTGCTCGGTCCACCAGTAGGGACTGATTGGCCTGCACCCACTCGAAGTAGGACACGATGACGCCCCCGGCGTTGGCCAGGATATCCGGCACGACGAGGATCCCCTGTCGGCCAGGATCGCATCGGCCGTTGGTGTCGTCGGGCCGTTGGCGCCCTCGACGACCAGCTTGGCATCGATCATCGGCGCGGTCTGCTCGGTGATGACCCCTCGACGGCCGCAGGGGACGACGACGTCGCAGGCGACGGCGAACAGCCTCGCTCGCAGGGATCGGGTCCGCGCCGGGGAACCCGTCGACGGTGCCGGTCTCATCCACGAAGGCCTCGAGCGCGGGGATGTCGATGCCCTTGTCGTTGCGAATCGTGCTGTAGACGTCCGCCACGGCCAGAACCTTCACGCCCGCCTCATGGAGGAAGCGAGCAGCGCCGCGACCGACTTTGCCGAAGCCCTGAACGATCGCGGTGGCCTGTGAGGGATTCACTCCGATGCTCTCCATCGCGTTGAGGACGGAGTAGACGACGCCGCGGGAGGTGGCGGCGGCCCGCCCCCTGTGACCCACCGAGGTTGACCGGCTTGCCCGTGACGGTTCCCAGCACCGTGTGCCCGGTGGCCACCGAGTAGGTGTCCATCATCCAGGCCATGGTCTGCTCGTCGGTCCCCATATCGGGAGCCGGGATGTCCTTGTCGGGGCCGATCAGGGGGATCAGCTCCGAGGTGTAGCGTCGGGTCAGTCGCTCGAGCTCTCGTTCCGAGTGGGCCCGCGGGTCCACCTGGACCCCTCCCTTTGCTCCGCCGTAGGGCAGATCGAGAAGAGAGCACTTCCATGTCATCCACATGGCCAGCGCTCGGACCTCGTCGAGGTCCACGTTGGGGAGTAACGATTCCTCCCTTCGCTGGGCCGCGAGAGATGTTGTGCTGGACGCGGTGGCCGATGTGCAGCTCCATCGTGCCGTCGTCGCGTCGCAGCGGAATCGAGACCGTCACCTCCTTACGGGCGGTTTCGAGCATGCGGCGCATTCCGTCGTCGAAGCCGAGGAACTGGATCGCCTCGGCGAGCTGCGCCCGAGCATCGGCGAGGGGCTGAGAGGTCGAGGGCATGGAGCTACCTCCTGGGTCGGTCGGGTGGGGCGTCGTGATCTGAGGCCGGTGCGGCCTGGAGACGTGGGTGGAAACGTGGGTGGAAGAGGGAATCAGGGCTGGTCTCGGAGTGCCTGCTCAGGATCTCCATACCCCTCGGTGAACAGCTCGTCCGGCATGGTGACCGGCGGCAGCAGGCGGATGACATTGCCGTAGGTGCCGCAGGTGAGCAGAATCAGACCGCGTGAGCGCGCGGCCTGCGCGACAGCGGCGGTCAGTGCGGCGTCGGGCCTGTGTGAGACGGGGTCGACGAGCTCGAGAGCCATCATGGCGCCCTTGCCCCGGACCTCGCCGATGCGGGGGTCCTTCGCCTTCACTGCTCCATCAGGCGGATGCCGGTCTCACCGATCGCGCGGGCCCGTTCAGGGAGATCGTGCTCCTCGATCATGTCCAGGGTCGCCAGGGGCGGCGGCGCAGGCCAGGGGTTGCCGCAGTAGGTGCCGCCGAGGGCACCCGGTCCGGCGGAGTCCATGATCTCGGCCGAACCGGTGACCGCTGACAGCGGCATGCCCTCGGCCAGGCCCTTGGCGGTCGTCACCAGGTCGAACGACTCCTCGTGGTCGCAGGGCGAACCACGCCCCGGTACGTGCGATTCCCGACTGGATCTCGTCGGCGATGAAGACCGCACCATTGTCATGGGCACCAGCGCTGGAGCGCGGTGAGGAAGCCGGGCGCCGGAACGATGAACCCGCCTTCGCCCTGAATGGGCTCGATGATGACAGCGGCGACGCAGGACGCCCCCCACCTGCTTCTCGATCTGACTGATCGTGCGCTCGGCGGCGGCCTCGCCGTCCAGTCCATCGCGGTACGGGTAGGGAGCCGGGGACCCGGTAGAGCTCCGGGGCGAAGGGGCCGAAACCGCCCTTGTAGGGGGCGACCTTGGCCGTCAGTCCCATGGTCAGGAGGTGCGTCCGTGGAAGGCGTGGTCGAAGCAGACGACGGCCTGGCGGCCGGTGTGCCTGCGGGCGAGCTTGATGGCGTTCTCGACGGCCTCCGCCCCGGAGTTGAACAGCGCGGTCTTCTTCTGGAAGCTGCCCGGGGTCAGGGCGTTCAGGCGTTCGGCGACCTCGATGTATCCGGCGTACCTCGTGACGGCGAAGGAGGTGTGCGTCAGGGTTCTCGGCCTGCTCCTGGATCGCCGCGGCGACCGGGCGCCGCAGCGCCGCCCACGGTTGTCACCGCGATGCCTGATCCGAAGTCGATGAGACGATTGCCGTCCACGTCCTCCAGGACACCGCGGTCCGTGCGCCGTGCGAATGTCGGCATCGCGGCGGTCAGGGCGCGCGGGAGCGCGGTACCGGCGCGTTCGTCGAGGGTGCGGGCGTCGGGACCGGGCAGAGGAGTGGCGAGATGAATGGTCTGGGGCAGCGTTGCCATGTGGACCTCACAGTGTGTCGTGACGGGCGGAGATCTGCATTGGAACAGAGCACTCCGGGATGTCGTAGAAACGTGCTCGGCGATGAGTTCTGCTTCAGGCTATGCCCGCCCCTTGGGCTGAGCACCTAAGCGTGCTGCACAAGATTTTGTGAATCCTGTGCATGATGCATAGAACGGTGTTTGAATCCAGACATGCTGTTGGTATCGGATCTCATGGATCGAGCGGACCTGGGGGTTCGCGCGGTGCTCCTGCCCGCACCGAGCGCCGCGGTCACCTGGGTCGTCGCGACCGAGCTCCTCCAGCCGGCGTCCTACCTCGAGGGCGGTGAGCTCGTTCTCACCACGGGCCTTGTCATGGCCGACGCCGAGGCGGGCACATGGCGGGAGTACGTGGCGTCACTGGTCGAGGCCGGAGTCGCCGCACTCGGACTGGGAACCGGCATCGCCTTCGACACGGTGCCCGAGGACCTGCGCGAAGCCTGCCGGATAGGACGTCTCAATCTCCTCGAGGTCCCTCTCGAGGTCTCCTTCGCCTCCATCAGCCGTGACGTGGGGACCATGCTTCAGGCAGCCGGGCCGGAGATCGGCGCCGAGGGGGCGGGCGACGGAGACCCTGGTCCCTGCAGCAGCTGACGCGCGCAGCCGCCAGGACAACCAGAGCGCGATCATGCGCGCCCTGGCCTCGATCCTCCGGGGAGGTGTCACTGCGGGACGCCACGGGACGCACGGTGGTCGGTCCCTTCGGTCCAGCGGCTCCCGGGAATCGACGACGAGGTCGCCGGGAGTGCATCGACAGGATCCGTCCGGGAGGGATGCGAGGGCCGGGGCGGTCGGTCTCGGTGAGACGCGGCTGGTCGTCCGTCCTGTCGGCATCACCAGGGGAGCCCGGAGCTACCTGGCGACCGTGCAGCGGCAGACGCTCACACGCGCCCAGACCCCTGGGGGTCGATCTCGCCTGGTCGTTTCTGAATCTCATCGCCGAGTCCTCCAAGGCCTTCACCGGATGGCTCCTCCAGCTCGTGGGGGCGTCTGCCGAGCATCTCCTGTCGGGCGAGGTCGCGCAGGGGATGGCCCTGGCCGATCAGGCCCAGGATCTCGTCCTCAAACGCCTTCCGTCTCCGCCACGGCGATCGATGGCCGGCGCCGGTGGCCGTCATCAGTGGCGTGTCATTTGCCTCGAGGGCGGCAGCGCCCGCTGTTGCCGGGCTCTCCACGGCGCTGGCCCGGCTGCTCGTCGAGAGTCGGGGGCCCCGGCGGGAGCGGCTTCTGTGGTGCACGGACCGGGAGGCGCCCGCCTGACCATCCTCGGTGAGGCCGAGCGTGTTCCTGCGCTTCCGAGGACGGTCGTGTCATGCCATGGACGGGGCGGATGCGGATCGGTGTCAGCGGTCCTGTCGGCATCACCGACCTGCCGCGGGCCGCACAGCAGGCGCTGTCCGTCTGCACCGGTGCTCGGCGGCTCGGGGCAGCCGAGTGCGCTGGGAGGCCTCGGGGCTGTCTGTCGGTCACGGACCTCCTGGACGAGGACCGGGCCCGAGCCTTCGCCCGCACTCGCCTCGGGAGCGTCGTCGATCAGCCCGAGCTGCTCGAGCTGCTGGAGATCTACCTCAGCGAGGGAGGGACGGTGCAGCTATCGCCGAGCATCTGGGGGTGCATCGCAGCTCCGTCCCCGCACGCCTCGTACGGTTGCGCCGAGCGCTCGGTGTCGACATCGAGGACGCCGAGCAGCGGGCAAATTTGTGGTTTGCATTACATTTTTTTGATGAAGTAACGATCCAATGTCTTGCGTGCTGGCGACTTTTCCGCATGTTGGTGCGGTTCTGTGAAGTAAAGAACGTGACGTTCGACATGCTCGACTGTGTGTGTTTACTATGATGCCGTCACCTAGGACCTTAGCCCGCATTGTGGTTGCATGACTTGTGCCGCGTCGGGCGCCTGCGGCGATGTGGCCTGCACGGGTCCGGCGTGAGCTTGGGCAGCAGAGGCCTGAGCCGTCTCAATTTTTCGACTCTCGACACTTCTCATCTCGACACCGACGTCCCGCCAAAGCCAAGAAGCAGAGTGATTCACATGAGCCTTCCTCTCCTCCAGAATTTATCAACGGACGATTTATTCCGGCGACCACCGATGCCACGTTCGACGTCGTGGATCCCCGAACGGAGCACGTCGTGGCGCAGTGCCCGGTCTCAGGGTCCGCCGATGTCGACGCCGCCTACGACGCGGCCCTCAAGGCCTTCGAGAGCTGGCGGCTGACAACGCCGGCGGAACGGCAGAGGCTCCTGCTCCGGCTCGCCGACGCCCTGGAGGCCAATGCCGACCGTCTCGTCGAGGCTCAGCGTCGCAACACCGGTCAGCTCGCCGAGATGATCCGGGCGGAGGAAGTCATGACAGGGGCCTCTCAGCTGCGGTTCTTCGCCGGAGCCGCCCGACTCCAGTCGGGTGTCGCCTCGGGCGAGTACGCCGAGGGTCTGAACTCGCAGATTCGCCGCGAGCCCATCGGCGTCGTCGGGCAGATCGTCCCGTGGAACTACCCGTTCATGCGATGCTCATCTGGAAGGTCGGACCCGCCCTGGCCGCAGGCAACACGGTGGTGCTCAAGCCGAGTGCCAACACGCCCGGGAGAGCGCCATCGTCTTCGCTGAGATCGCCAGTGAGATCCTCCTCCCGGGTCTTCAACCTGGTACTCGGCACCGGCGAGACCGGGCGCCTCATGAGCGCTCACCCGGTGCCCGGGCTGGTTGCGCTCACGGGATCTGTGCGCGCAGGCTCGGATCTCGCCGAGCAGGCGGCCGGCAACGTGACCCGCGTTCACCCTCGAGCTCGAGGCAAGGCCCCCGCCGTCGTCTTCGCCGATGCCGACATCGAGGCGGCTGCCGAGGGGCATCGCCGCCGCAGGGATATTCAACCCGGGCAGGACTGCACCGCTGCCACCCGCGTCCTGGTCGAGGCCTCGGTGGCCAAGGAGTTCACCGACGCGCTGGTGCGTCACGCCGAGTCCCTGCGAACCGGCCCGATTCCCGAGGAGGAGCGTTCTACGGACCCCTGAACAATGCCCGCCACTTCGCCTCCGTGCAGAAGATCGTCGAGGAGCGGCCCTGCACTCCCACCTGCTGACCGGCGGCCACCGCGTCGGCGAGAGCGGGTACTACCACGCGCCCACCGTCATCTCAGGTCTCAAGCAGGACGACGCGCTCGTGCAGCAGGAGGTCTTCGGGCCGGTGCTGACCGTTCAGGAGTTCTCCTCCGACGACGAGGCCCTGGCCCTGGCCAACGATGTCGACTACGCCCTGTCCTCGTCCATCTGGACGACCGACCACCAGCGCGTCCTGCGATTCAGCAGGACCTGGACTTCGGGTGCGTCTGGGTGAACTGCCACATCCCCCTCGTCGCGGGAGATGCCGCACGGCGGATTCAAACGCTCCGGCTACGGCAAGGACCTCTCCGTCTACGGCGTGGAGGACTGCACACGTATCAAGCATCGTCACGAGTGCCCCTGTGACGCCGCGGAAGCGAACAGGAGGTCACCCTCATGCGCATTCTGACGGCCTTCACCAACTCGCTCGGCGGTCGAGACTCCCCATCACCTGGGGTGTCTCTCGCTGAAGCGTTCTCGTGCCCGCTCGATCTCGTCACCGTCGTCAGGGGCGGTGAGGGGCGCTATGTCCTGACGTCACCGATCACGCCTTCCAGGACGTCGTTGCTACGCAGGTCGACGACTGGATGTCGGAGATCATGGAGGAGCATCAGCCCCGTGTGCCGGTGAGCAAGTACCTGCGGTACAGCCTCTCCTTCCCCGAGGGCATCATCGCCTCGGCCGAGGAGCTCAAGGCCGACCTGCTCGTCGCCGGTGGAGGCCGTCACGGGGTCCTGGGGCGGGTGTCCCTCGGCTCCGTGGGGCAGACACTGCTCAACTCCTCGACTGTTCCGGTCGCCCTGTCCCCGCGCGGCATGAGGCACGCCCCTATCGACGGGCTCTCACGCATCACGGTCATGCTGGGGGAGTCCGGCCGGTGGAGGGGTGCTCAGTAAAGGCCAGGACCTTCGCCGACAGAGCCGGTGTCCCGTTGCGTCTCGTCACGGTGGCCACCGGTGACTCGCAGAACTACCGCGGAGATCGGGGAGCGGACCGAGGCCCCTGCTCGCCGAGGTGCGCCTGGATCTCAAGGGACTGGATGACCAGCGTGTCCAGATCGTCCACGCCCACAGCATGAGCGCCGCCGTGCTGGCCATGGAGTGGAGCAGGGAATGAGCTGGCCTTCCTGGGGTCGGCGCGGCTGGCCCAGAGCGGGCGCCTGTTCCTGGGGCCGGACGCCAACAAGATCCTGCGTGTCCTGCCCGTGCCGCTCGTCGCCGTCCCAGCTGACGCTGCCGACGTCGGGGTGCGATATGAGCGCGGCGACCGCGAGCTCCGGAGGCGGGCTGTCGAAGAAGGGACTGGCCGAGGGGCTCTGTCGGTCTGCTCGGCGCCATCATCATCGGCGTGTCCTGCATAGCGCCCCCGTACACCCTCACTGGCGCACTGGGGCCGACAGCCTCAGAGGGTGGGCGAACAGGTGCCGGCGATCTTCCTCGTCGGGTTCGTCCCGATGCTCCCTGGTCGCCTTCGGTTTACCGAGAGCTCAATGCGGCGATGCCCGACTCGGGCACCTCCTTCACCTGGGGGACACGTGCCTTCGGTCCGTGGATCGGGTGGATGAACGGATGGGGGGCTGATTGTGGCGACCGTCGTCGTCCTGTCGAACCTCGCGGCCATCGCCGTCGACTTCTTCTACCTGTTGCTCGCACAGGTGACTCGCAGACCGCCATTGCGGATCTCGCCGACAACGTATGGGTCAACACCCTCACCTGCCTGGTCTTCATCACGCTGGCGACCTGGATCGCGTACCGCGATATGCAGACCACCCAGAAGCTCCAGTACTGGTTGGTGGGGTTTCAGCTGACGGTGTTCCTCGGCTTCGGTGCGGTGGCCATCTACCGCTACTCGCCGGGGACCGCCGTCAATCCGACGCCACCTGAAGCTTGAGTGGTTCAATCCGTTCGCCGTCGACTCGCTAGGGGACCTTTGTGGCGGGAGTCTCCCTGTCCCTGTTCATCTACTGGGGCTGGGACGTGTCGCTGACGGTCAACGAGGGAGGCCGACGACGCCAGCTCCACCCCCGGGCGCGCTGCCGTGCTCACCGTCATGACCATTGTCTCGGTGTACATGTTCGTCACGGTCGGATCCATGATGTTCGCCGGCCTGGGGAAGGACGGGATAGGACTGGGCAATCCCGCGATCCAGGACAATGTCTTCTTCGCCTTGGCCAGACCGGTTCTGGGGCCGTTTGCGATCCTCATGTCGACGGCGGTGCTGATCTCGTCGGCGGCGTCCTGCAGTCCACCTTCGTCTCTCCCGCCCGCACCCTACTGTCGATGGGATATTACGGAGCAATGCCGGAGAAGCTCGGTGAGATCTCTCGCGCTTCCTCACCCTGGTCGCGCGACAGTCGTCTCGGCGATCGCCGCCTCGACCTTTACACGCTGCTGCGCTTCGTGTCCACCTCCGTCCTGTGGGACACGGTTCAGACCCTGGGGGCGATGATCGCCTTCTACTACGAGGCTCACCGCATTCGCCGCGGTGTGGTATTTCCGAGGGAAATGGTTCTGCTCAGTGAGGAGCTTCTTCTTCACACTGGTCTCGCCGGGGCTGGGAGGTCTTATCCTCTTCTCACTGCTCGGTCTGACCCTGAAGGACTCCCTCGACCCGGAGTACGGATCGGGATCGCAGGTCTTCGGTGTCGGTCTCGTCTTCGTCCTCACCCTCGCCCTCATTCTCCTGGGTGTGGTGCTGATGCTTGTGCAGTACGTCCGAGCACCGGCCTTCTTCCGCGGGGAGGTGATCGCACGATCCGACGCCGTCACCGAGGAGATGAAGGTGGCAGCTGCCTTTGAGGAGGGCGGCGGCGAAGCCTCCCCGCTCCGTGCTGCGTCGTGAGTGCCGGTGTACCGGAGCGAGCACGCACACACATGAAAACAGATTCTTCCGCGCCAGGCCGGCAGAAGGATCTGAGAGGAAACACAATGTCATCGCATCGACGGACACAGCCGATCGATGCACCGATTATCAACGCACGATATGTGGACGCCAGGCCGGGCCACGAAGGAGTGAGCAATGAGCATCAACATGGAGCGAGTCGCCGAGCTGACGGAGATCGAGTCCAAGCGCCTCAATGAACGGACCAAGGGATCCGGCGACATGTACAACCGCGCGAGAAACAATCTTTCCGGCGGCGTCGCCTCCTCGTACCAGTTGCGCGAGCCTTGGCCCATCTACCTCGAAAGCGGCCAGGGGCCGAAGGTCTGGGACGTCGACGGCAACGGATGTGGGACTTCTCGCAACGGCTTCGGATCGATGCTTCAGGGGCATGCCCACCCGGTGATCGGTGAGGCCGTTCAGGAGCGGTACGGCAAGGGGCACCCACTTCGCCGCCCCGACTGAGGACGCCCCTGGCCGTGGCGGAGAACCTATCGAGCAGGTGGGGGCTGCCGAAGTGGCGCTACACGAACTCGGGCTCAGGGGTCCACGATGGACGCCATTCGCATCGCACGCGCCTACACCGGTCGCGACACGGTCATGAAGATCTTCGGCTCCTACCACGGGCACCACGACACCGTCATGGTCTCGATCGGCGTCGAGTACGACAAGATCGGTGACCGTGACAACCTGGCCTCCCTGCCCTACGGAGGCGGTATCCCCCGACGCCACCGTCCAGATGACGGTGCCGGTGCCCTTCAGCGATGCCGAGGGCCATGGAGCGCCGCATCATCCGGCTGGCTGATGAGGGCCGCAAGCCCGCCTGCGTCATCATGGAGCCGGCCATGATGAACCTGGGCGTCGTGCTGCCGGAACCGGGCTATCTGGAGCAGGTTCGCGAGATCACTCGACGACACGGCATCGTCCTGATCTTCGATGAGGTCAAGACCGGCTTGTGCATCGGTCCGGGAGGCGCCACCAAGCGCTTCGGAGTGACTCCCGACATGGTGACCATGGCCAAGGCCCTCGGTGCCGGTATGCCCTCGAGGCGCCATCGGAGGCACCGAGGAGGTCATGTCCGTGGTGGAGGACCACACTGTCTTCCAGGTCGGCACCTACAGCGGCAACCCCTGGCGATGGCCGCCGTGCGGGCTAACCTCGAGAAGGTCCTCACCCCGGGAGGCCTACGCCCACCTCGACCACCTCAACGATCGCATCCTCGCGGGCTGCACGGAGGTCATTGGGCGTTACAACCTTCCGGGCTACGCGGTGGGTGTTGGCGGCAGGGTGCGTCACCTTCTCCCCCAAGAAGGTCGTCGACTACGAGACCTTCAAGGAGCACCAGAACGCGGAGCTGTCCGAGCTCGCGTGGCTGTTCAACATGAACCGGGGATCTTCATGACTCCGGGCCGCGAGGAGAGTGGACGCTGTCGGTGACCCACACGGACGAAGCGATCGACGCCTCGTCAGCTGCTTCGAGGAGCTCGCCGAGGCGATCACCGCCAAGTGACGTGAGCACTCTCTGATCTCATGGGGGGCCACCGAGGGACACCGGTGGTCCCCCAGCGAGTGCATCCTGCTCGTGGCGGCACTCGGCGGCACTCGGCGATGCCACGAGGCCGCCGAGCCGGTTCCACCTCATCGTCTGAGGCGAAGCTCTTGGGCGCCAGTGCTGACGTCGTGGACAGGCCCACCGGGGACAGGAAGAGCTCGGCGACGGTCTGGATGATGAAGACCACGGCCAGGAACCACCACGGGGACAGGTCCTTCCCGCCCGGCCAGATCTGGAGTTTCCGGCATGCTTCCGGCTCTCGTCAGGACGCCGGGGCCCCGGATAAGAGACCGCTGGTCTCTTATCCGGGACCACCAGATGCCGCCGTGGAGGGTGATGCTGAGGACTCCTCCGACGGGCGGAGGGATGGGGTCCGGCAGGGCCTGCGCGGACGGATCCGTCAGCGGGTGAGGGCGTCGGCCGCGGCCCGTGACCTGCGGACGCACCGGGGTCAGGCGGGTCAGCTGGGTGACGTGGCGCGGCTCAGGCTCCTCCAGGCTGGAGACGCCCAGGGAGCTTCATGGTGCGGACGACCTCGTCGGAGAGGATCTCGATCATGCGGTCCACGCCCTCGCGCCCGCCGGGCCATGAGGCCGTAAGGGTAGGCGCGGCCCACGAGTCCGAACTTGGCCCCCAGGGCGATGGCGGCCACGACGTCGGCGCCGTTCGATGATGCCGGTGTCGACCATGATCGTGGCGTCCTTGCCGACCTCCCGGACCACCTCGGGCAGGGAGGCGGAAGGGGACGGGGGCGCGGTCGAGCTGACGCCCGCCGTGGTTGGACAGCAGGACGCCGTCGACGCCCAGGTCGATGAGGCGCTTGGAGTCCGCCACCGTCTGCACGCCCTTGATGACGATCTTGCCCGACCACATGGAACGGATGACCTTGAGGTCCTCGTCGCTGATGGTGGGGTCCATGGCACTGTCGAGCAGCTCGCCCACGGTGCCGCCGGTGGACTTCAGGGGAGGCGAACTCCAGCTTGGGCGTGGTCAGGAAGTCGTACCACCACCACGGGCGGGGATCGCGTCGAGGACGGTCCCGGCCGTGATCTGAGCAGGATGGAGAAGCCGTTGCGCTTGTCGCGCAGACGGGCCCCGAGCCACGGGGGTGTCGACGGTGAACATGAGGTGTCGAAGCCCGCGGCCGCGCGCGCCTCGACCAGCCGTAGGAGATCTCGCGCTGGCGCATGACGTGAAAGCTGGAACCAGTTACGCCCGTGGGGTTGGCGGCCTTGACGTCCTCGATGGAGGTGGTGCCCAGGGTGGACGGGGTGAGAGGGGATCCCGGCGGCACCGGCGGCCCCGCTCCGGCGACCTCACCTCGGTCTGCATGAGGCGGGTGAAGCCGGTGGGCGCGATACCGAAGGGCATGGCGGAACGGCCGCCCAGGATCTCGCAGGAGGTGTCGACGTCGACGGCGGGGCGGAGGATGTCGGGGTGGAACTCGATGTCTCGGAAGGCCTGGCGGGCGCGACGCAGGGATACCTCCCCCTCGGCGGCGCCGTCGGTGTAATCGAAGGCCGCTGCTGGGGTGCGGCGCTTGGCGATCTTGCGCAGGTCCCAGGTGGTCAGTGCGGCGTCGAGGCGTCGACGCCTCGGATTGAGCTCGGGCGTCTTGAAGTGGAGCAGCTCGAAGATCTCGCTCGGGTTGGGCGGCTGGCGCTTGACCATGGGAACCTCATCAGTAAGTCGGATTCTGGACGCTCCGCGCAGACGCGGTGCTCGTGGGAGGCGACCGGCCCCTCATGGCCAGTCCTGAGGTCCACGAACCACTTCATGCTATGGGACAAAGGTCACTGAAGCAAGGTTAGCCTAAGTAATCCTTGCGGTGGCGGGAAATGGTCGTTGTGGCTGGGAGGATGAGGTTGGCCCACCGAAGCGCTGGAGTCCGCTCGTTGGCGGGGACATCCTGCACGGTCAGGGTGCGTGCGGCTCCGGACGGAGCTCTTGCACCCCAACGGCGCCGAATGTCCCCATCCGGCCGACGGGCTGGCTGGATCTCGGTAGAGTCGGGTCGCGGACCGATTATGTCCGGGTGGTGTCCGGGGAAGTGGAGGAGGCGCTGCCATGCGTCGTCGTTTGTTCGTATCGGCCTCGGTGCTGGCGGCCGTTGGTGCTCCGGTGGTGGCCGCCTGCTCGCGCTCGTCGAAGAAGGCTGCGGGAACTGCGTCCTCCGGGTCACCAACAGGGAACGCAGCCGGGCTTCAAGGCCTTGGACGGTTATGTGTCGGGTCATCGCCTGACGGTTGAGGTCTCGCCACTGGTTCGGATCGACGACTCCACGACCGCCCTGTCCATGGTGCTTTCGCGTGCTGCTGACGACGCGAACGGCAGTGACTTCTCCTTCGGAACGGTCATGGGGTACATCAACTTCGCCGGAGACTGGCGCTGCGGTGTGACCAGCACCCGCCTGATCGATACGGTCAAGGGGCGCGCGTGGACCTCCGTCTCCACCATGAGCAGGGGCGGCTCGACATCAAAGCCCGGTCAGGCGTCACCACCTATGTCGCCTTCGGTGCGGTCGACTCCGATTCCGTCACCGTCCTGGTTCCCTCAGACCGGTTTCGTCACCGTTGATGTCATCAGTCGCGACGAGGTGTCCAGGACCGGTATCGACCTCAAGGCCATGGAGACGGCGGTCAGGACGACAAGCCGGTCACCGAGCAGGCTGCGGCCTCACCCATCGAGATCAACTCCCGCACGGTCGATGGTTCGCTGGGTGCCCGTACCGAGGGGACAGGACGTCACCATCGTCATGGCTTCTGATGTCACGTTTGCCCCGGACTCGGCGGATCTGGCTGCGGCGGCCGAGGCTCAGCTGCAGACCGTGGCAGGTCAGATCGCTCAGTATCCCGATGGTGGGACGCTGACCATCATGGGGCATACTGACGACGTCCAGGATGACGCCTACAACCAGGCCCTCTCCGAGAAGCGTGCCAACGCGGTCAAGACTCGTCTGGGGCAGCTCACCGGCCTGGACAAGTGGAACCCCTCCGTCGCTGGTAAGGGCGAGTCCGAGCCCCGTGTCTCCGGCACTACTGACGAGGCGCGGGCCGCCAACCGACGCGTGGAGATCACCCTTACCCCCACGGGCGGCACTGGTAGCAGCACGAAGCGCGGCGGATTAGGGAACGGCGCTGGCAGTGCGACGCCGTCGGCCCAGGCCTCGTCTGGTGGTGCCTCCTGCCTGAGGCCAAAGGGCCTGTCGGCAAGGGGACGGAGGGATGTCACTGTCAAAAGATCTGATGGCAGTGGCCGGCTGACGATCAGCCTGGACCACGTCACCCGTGCCGGCGGCTACCTCCTGGGGAGGTGAAGGTCGTGGCCGTTGATGGCGACACCTCGGCGTCGGACTGGTTCCACGACATCGACTCCGGGGTATCTTCTCCAACTCCAGCAACGAGGACTCGGCCTCAGTCCAGTACACCCTCTCCAGTGCGTGTGACGGCCTCGCGGTGGTCGCAGGGGCATGCAGATCCTTCCGGCGGACTACGTGCCCGGCGGGAAGGACACGCACTGGCCACTGGCCGACTTCAACCTCGCCGAGAAGCTTCAGGCCGGTACCGCCATGACCATCGCCGTCGTCTGGCCAGATCCCGGTGGCGATACCATCACCGTTGACCACCAGAGCATCAAGAAGAGCGGCGGCTCCTACGCTCTACCGCCTCACCGACATCCCCGTCAAGGACAGCTGAACCGGAGCCAGCCCGTGGCCGGGGCTAAGCCACTCGGGTGTGGCCGGCCAGGGCCTGCAGACGTTCACGGGCGCCGTCTCGGCGCAGAGCGTCCAACTCCTCGACGAAGGCGCGTCGGAAGCGCTCATCTGTCGCCAGGTCCCCGAAGACGCCCTCATGGGAGATGAAGGCGGTCTCATGGCCGGCTTTCTGAGCCGCCGCCAGGGGCAGGAGCTCTTCGGCCAGCGGGTCGTCGATGACGATCTCCTCGCCGTTCTCGTCAACGCCCTCCTCACCCAGTGCCCAGGCGGCCACCATTGCAGCCCCCAGCCGGATCGGCCCGCCGGCAGTCAGGTTGTCGCGCACCGTGCCCAGGACGAACTTCGGCATCCGGCTGGAGGCGTCCTGCGCCAGTCTGAAGAGCGTGTCCGCAATTGCCTCGTTGGTGAAGCGCCAGAAGAGCGTGTCCACATACTCGTCCAGGTCGATCCCCGGCACCGAGCGCAGGGTGGCCCGCGCCTCGCGCTCAAGATAGGCCCTCACCCAGGTGGCGATGTCCGCATCGGCCGCGGCCTCGTGCGCGTACTCCATCCCCAGCAGCCGCCCCCAGTGGGCCCAGCCCCTGGTGGGAGGCGTTGAGCAAACGCAGCTTCGCGAGCTCGTGAGGGGACGACGTCGTCGACCATCTGCACGACCTCCTCCACGGGGGCCGACCGGCGGGGAAGTCGTCCTCGATCACCCACTGGGTGAAGGGCTCGCAGACCACCGGCCACGCGTCCTCGATGTCGAGTCCGCGTCGCAGCTCGTCGATGTCCGCCAGCGTGGTCTGCGGGGTGATCCGGTCGACCATGCAGCTGGGGAAGGCGACGCTCCCGTCGATCAGTCGGCCAGCTCGGGTCGCTCATCGCCGCCTGGGGACCACCGCCGTGCGGCCACCTTCCCGTTACCGGGCGGGTTGTCGCAGCTCATCACCGTGAACGGCGGGGTTCCGTCCGCCCGACGCCGCCGCAGCGCCTCGACGATGTATCCGAAGGCCGTCGTCAGTTCACCCGGGTGGGTGGCGTCGTGGATGGCCCCGGGGCTGAAGGTGCGGAACTCGCCGGTGACGTCATCGACGTTGTAGCCGCCCTCGGTGATCGTCAACGAGACGATCCGGGTGGTGGGCCTGCTCATGAGGGCCAGAACGGCCTCAGGGGTCGTCGGGGGCGAGGCGGTAGTCGTGAATGGAGCCGATGACCACCGGGTCGCGCAGCCCACCGGGGTGCTTGCGGATGAGGGGTGTGAGGGTGGCCCTGGCTCTCCAGCGCGTCGCGCATCCGTGCGTCCCAGGGCAGCAGGCCGACACCGCAGATCCCCCACTCCAGGCAGGATCCCCCGGTTTGATGGGCTCAGCGCCGTCTCGAGGGGCCGGCCCAGACGCGCCTGCGCATGAGCCTGTCGAGGTAGACGGCCTCGTGGGCACGGTGAAAGCCACCCACGCCGATGTGGACGATCCCAGTGATCATGGCGGAGCGGTCATGGTCGGGGGCCAGGGGCGACTCAGTCAGTGAGGTGGTCAAGAAGAGGTCCTTTCCGTGCTGCCACCAGTCACTTCCAGTCAACTCCGCCTTCATGGAAAACCGGTGTGCGCCGGCCCCAGGCGACCTCATCGGCCCGTCCCGGTGCCCGCCTCACTTCCGCAGGAATCCTTGTGGGAGAAGAGAAACCGCAGAAGGCTCCGCGTCGCCCGGGCGGTGTGCCATCGGGCGACGCGGAGTGCTGAAGTGAGCTTGATGAACCTCGGTGGGCGATGACGACGCGCAGGTTGCGCGGGCCGTGCACGCCGTTGACGCGCGCAGCTCGATGTCGCTGGTGGCCGAGCCGCCGGCGATCCACGTCATCGGGCGCGTGGGGTGCTCGCCCAGGACGTCGACGGCCTGCGGCACCGTCGGCATGATCGACTCGCGCTCCAGAACCACGACGTGCTTGTCCGGCACCAGTGAGATGGCCCGGCGCCCCTGGTCCGGCTCTCCGTCGAGGACGATCGTCCCCGAGATCGAGATGCCCACACGCGAGCAGGTCAGCACGGCGTCGATCTCATTGAGGGTCGAGGGGTGGCGATGGCCTCCTGGCGGGAGTCCTCCACCACGGTGCGGCCGTTGCGGGCGGCCGCCTCCTTATGGGCCTCGGGCAGTCCCGCAGGGACGACGACGGAGCGCGCCTCACCGAGCAGCTCGTCAATGGCATCCAGGATCGCGGCGTCCTTGGGGGCGACGATGACCTCGGCCGAGTAGTCCTCGAGCTTCTCGATCATCTCGTCGACCACGGGCTTGGAGCCGGGGGATTCTCACCGGAGCGGATGTAGTTGCGCGGGATCGGCCCCCACCGGTCGGGTCTGGGACCGCGAGATCGCGTCGCGGGCGCGGGCCAGGATCGCGGACTTCGCATCCATCACAGCTCCTCCTCGCTGGTCGAGCCGGCCGGGGCCTGGGTGGCGGATGCCTCCGGGGCGATCGGCTCAGGGGTTGATGATGGCTGAGCGTGCGTCCAGCGCGGCCGGGGCGGGCTCGCCGTCGGCGCTCGCGCTGCCGGACACCGGCTCGCCGGGAGGCAGTGGCGGATCGGCCGGGAAGCCGTCCGGGTGGCCGCAGCCGACCCGGGTGCCGGGGACCTGGCTCAGGGGTCTCGCCCTCGGGGTGGGTGCGCCGCCACCACTGGCGGAAGGTCTCCGAGGGGGCCACCGGCAGGTCGCGCGCCCGGTCCATGGGGAGGCCGGGAAGGGCAGGCGCCGATCTTGCCCTCCTTGCCGCCCAGAAGCGCCGAGGCCTTGACCGTCTGCGAGGCGGCCTCCCACAGCGAGCTCTTCGACATCACCGGGGCTGAGACGTTCATGGCCACGTCCCACACGTCCGGCACCACGCGGCGCTTGACGTCCACGGGGCGGGCCCGCAGGTGGACGAGGATCGTGGGATGTCGATCTTGACCGGGCACACCTCACCGCAGGCCCCGCACGGGGAGGCGAAGGGGCAGGGGTGTGGACCGGGTCGTCGTCAGCCAGCCCCTGCGTGAGCTGGGGGTGATGATCGAGCCGATCGGGCCGGGGTAGACCGAGCCGTAGGCGTGCCCACCGGTGTGCTGGTAGACGGGGCAGATGTTCATGCACGATCCGCAGCGGATGCAGGCCAGGGCCTGGCGGCCCACCAGGGTCGGCCAGGGTCTTAGTGCGCCCGTTGTCCGCGAGCACCAGGTGGAACTCCTTGGGGCCGTCGCCCTCGGTGACACCTGTCCACATGGAGGTGTGGGGGTTCATGCGCTCACCGGTGGCCGAGCGCGGCAGGAGCTGGGAGAAGATCTCCACGTCCTGGAACCAGGGGCACCAGCTTCTCGATCCCCATGAGGGGTGATGAGCGTGTCCGGCAGGGTCAGGCACATGCGTCCGTTGCCTTCGGACTCGTAGATCGAGACCGTGCCGGTCTCAGCCACACCCATGTTCGTGCCGGAGACGGCCACCGAGGCGATGCAGGAACTTGTTGCGCAGGTGTGAGCGGGCCGCGGCCGTGAGCTCCTGCGGGTCGTCGGAGAGATCCGCCGGGGCATCATCCATGCGGTCCAGGAAGATGCCGCGTACCTCGGAGCGGTTGCGGTGGATGGCGGGCACCACGATGTGCGAGGGCATGTCGTCGGCGAGCTGGACGATCATCTCGGCCAGGTCCGTCTCGTGAGCGGTGATGCCCCGGTCGGCCAGGTACTCGTTGAGGTTCGTCTCCTGGGTGGCCATCGACTTGACCTTGACGACGTCGTCGACGCCCTTGGAGGCGATGATGTCGGTGATGATCCGGTTGGCCTCGGCGGCGTCACGCGCCCAGTGGACGATTCCGCCGCGGGCGGTCACGTTGGCCTCGAACTGCTCCAGCAGCTCGGGCATGCGCGAGGCGACCTCGAACTTGACGGCCTCCGCGGCGTTGCGCAGGTCCTCCCAGTCGGGCATCTCGGACACGCGGTCGGCGCGCTTGGAGCGGATGGTGCGCGTGGCGTGGCCCAGGTTGCGGCGCATCTGGGTGTTGGCCAGCGTCTTGTGCGCGCCCTCGGGGAAGGTGGGTCCCCAGCGCAGTGTGTCCTCGGGCTGCTCGACCTCGGTGCGCCAGCCGCCCGTGTGGGGCATGCCCAGAAATACCTGTGTCATCGTGCCACCGCCTGTGCGTGCTGAGAGCTACCGGTGTGCTGGACGTGCTTGGGGGCGAAGGAGATGTTGCCCTCGAAGGGCGCGTCCTTGGTGGAGGCCAGGATCTCGGCCAGGTGCATGATGCGCACCCCGGGTTGACGCGGGAGAGGCCACCGCCGATGTGCATGAGGCAGGGAGTAGTCGCCGGCGCACAGGGACCTCGGCGCGTGGACATCACGTTGCTCATCTTGTCGGCGAGCATCGCGGTGGAGGTCTCGGGTTCTTCATGGAGAAGGTGCCACCAGATCCGCAGCAGACCTCGGCGTCGGGCAGGTCGATGAGGGTGAGGGCCTCGACGGCCTTGAGGAGGCGGTAGGGGCGGTCGGCGACCTTGGCGACGCGCAGCGAGTGGCAGGTGGGGTGGTAGGTGACTGTGGGAAGTAGGCGCCCACGTCCTCAGTGCCCAGCACATCGATGAGCAGCTCGCTGAGGTCGTAGGTGTGGGCAGCGATCTGCTCGACCCGCTTGGCCCAGGGGCCGTGTCGCCCACGTGCTCGGCCACGAGGCCCTGCTCGTGGCGGGCCGCGCCGGTGCACGAGCCCGAGGGGATGACGATGGCGTCCCACTCGCCGTCGAGGACAGGGGAGAAGGTGTCCACGTGGTTGCGCGTGATCTTGGCGGCCTGCTTGAAGTAGCCGGTGTTGGCGTGCATCTGGCCGCAGCAGACCTGTCCCTCCGGGAAGCGGACCTGGTGGCCGAGGCGCTCCAGGATGGTGACGGTTGCCTGCGCTGCCTGCGGGAACATGGTGTCCGCAAGACAGGTGGCGAAAAAGGGCGATTCGCACGATATGCCTCCACGACGTCGTAGCTGGGACTATCACGAGGACCGTCCGGACTGCCTGCCTGGAGCAGGGTGCGGCGCGGCCTCGGCTGTGTCTCAGGCTACGGGCCGGTGTCAGCGCTCATCTGATGACGGCGGGCTCCTGGTCGGTTGGTTCTGCTCTCCAGGGGCGGGTTTCCGGCGAGATGGGTGCAGATCTGTGCAGGACAGTGTTGGTTCAGGGAGAGAGGCGTCCGCGGCGTGTGGGAGGTAAGTCCTAGGCCTGGATTGCGTCATGGGTCACTGCTGTTATCTGATCCGCGGGCTCAGGTGCGGTCCGAGCGGGTGCGCGGGCGCCGTCGGAGGATGAGGACGTACCTTCGCCGTGAGGACTGCGTGTCGTTGTAGATGGCCGGGTTCTGACCGCGGCGGTTCCCGTCAAAGCGCAGTCCTCGTGCGGAAAGTACGTCCTCGATCGGTCCGGCTAACCCAACAGGCCCAGGGCGCCTGCGCTGCGCCCGGCGAGGTGGAGACCGAGGATCGCTGCGACCCACAGGAGGTGACCTTGGCCTCGTACTCCAGCCTGGGGGCGATTCTGGCCAGCTTGGGTAGAAAACGCTGCCCCAGCGTATCGGCCAGGACGAGCAGGACGAGGGCGGGTGCGATCATGACCAGGCAGTACAGGATCAAGGTGACGATCCGTACCGGCCAAGCCTCTGGTGAGGAGGCGATGATCCCGGTCGCCGCGATGTAGGGAACCATGGTGGCGGCTTCGGCGAGTGAGGCTCCCAGTCCCAGCACGACCATCGCCCCGGCCGAGGCGGGGGTGGGTCGGCTCCCCAGAGAATCCGTTCCGGGCTCGGGCTTGGTCGGGCTGGGGCCGAGGATGCCGAAACCCGCCAGTGCCACACCGATGACGAGGGTCGCCCACTGGGCCGCGTCGGTCCGCGCCAGGCGGGTCATGGTGGAGCCGATGAGGTCGAAGCCGGCCACCAGGGCGATCCCGAGGGCGGGTACACCGCGCACAGTGGTCAGGTAGATGGTCATCGGCCCGCGGTCCACGCGACGGCTGCGCACGACGAGAGCGATCGGGATGACCAGCGTGCCCAGGCTGGTGGAGTCCAGCAGGGCGAGTCCTGCAAGTGTCGCGGCATGTCCCATGGGGCACCTCTGCTCATAGACCGGATGTGGTCGTACGATCGTACGACCATTCTTATACTGATCGTACAGGGGAGTGGTCTGGTGAGGCAACTGCCGTAAAGTGCCAGGGAGGCCTGCGGTAGCGACGTCGGAGAGTGTCCGTGAAGGTACTGAGGTGAAGAGCGACGGAGGAGAGCGTTAATGGACCAGGAGACGAACCGGCAATCGGTCCTCGACACCCCTGATGTCACCGGCCGTGAGCATGACCGCTGACGCCACCATCGCGATCATCGCCGAGGAGGGCTTCGACCGGGTCAGTGTTCGCAGCGTGGCCGCCCGGCTCGGCGTCGCCCCGGGCACCGTTCAGTACCGCTCGCCGAGCCGGCGAACTCTGCTGACCGACGCCCTCGTCCGCTCCGTCCAGCGCCAGGCCGGCCGTGTGGTCTCTCATGAGGTCGACTCCGCGCAGCCGGAGACTTTGGTGAGGGCTCTTGCCGAGCTGCTGCCGACCGGGGCCGTGCAGCGCGAGGACGCGGCTGCCTGGGTCGCCTTCGGAGCCGCCGCATCCACCAGGCCCTGGCTGGCCGATCCCTACTGGGAGGCGCTCCAGATCATGCGGACCTGGGTCGAGGGTGTTCTGGCCGACGCTCGGAAGGCCGGTCGTATGCGCGCGGACCTGTCACCCGCCGAGGGGGCCCGCCTGGTGACCGCCGTCGTCAATGGGCTGACCCTCGACCTGCTCAACGCCCCGCCAACGGGGCCCGATGAGGGTGATCGGCCAGCTGCGCTCGGGGCTGGGCCTGGTCCTGCGCGGCCTGTGAGACCCGCGGGGCGATGAGGGCAGTGAGCGTGAAGTCGTCGGCCACGGGTACCGTGAGAGGGACGTACCTTCGCCGTGAGGGCCCCGTGTCGTTGTAGATGGTCAGATTCTGATCGCGGCGGTCCTTGACAGGGCTCGGCCCTCAATTGATAAGTGCGCTCTCGATCCGACGCCGGGGCTTGGGTACGGCCCTCCATCCTGACGTGTGTCTGTGCAGTTGCGACGCTGGATTCAGTTGCAGGACCAGGTCTCGACCTCGAGCTGTCCGTGGCTGTTGCTGCCGGTGGCGACGACACCGCCGTCGGCACGGGAGACCGACGGTGTGGGCCGTGCCCGCCGCAATGGCCACGATGTCGCGCCACTGGCTCACGTCGCACTGACCGGCCTCAGACCTGCCTGCTGCGACGACGGTGCCGTCAGCCTTGAGTCCGATGCTGTGGTAGCTGCCCGCCGCCACGGCGATGATGTCAGTCCAGTGCTCGACCCCGGCCCAGGACTCCGGACGTCCGACCGCGCGAACAGTGCCGTTTCCCAGCAGACCCAGGGTGTGGAGGTAGCCCGCGGACACCGCGCGCATCCGGCCCCAGTCGTGCACCTCGCACTGGCCGGCGGTGTTGTTGCCGGCCGAGCAGACGCTCCCGTCGGCCCGAACGGCCACCGTGTGCCAGTCGCCGCAGCTGATGTCCATGATCTCGCGCCAGTGGTCGACCTGCCTTTGCCCCTCGGCACTGCGGCCAGTCGCCACCACTGTCCCGTTGATGCGCAGTCCTGCGCTGAATCTCCATCCGGCGGCGATGGCGACGACGTCTCGCCAGCTCTGGACGTCGCACTGCCCCTGCGCGTTCCAGCCGCAGGCCAGCACCGTTCCGTCGTCGCACAGGCCGAGCGTGTGGGACCGGCCGGTGTTGGCGGCCGCATGGACGCTGCCCGCCGCGACGGCGATGACGCTTCGCCACTGCAAGACCCGGCACTCTCCGGCGTCATCCGCTCCGACGGCGACCACCTGACCGTTGGGGAGACAGCGGACGGTGTGCCTGCGTCCAGCAGCCAGGGGAGCATGAGTCATCGCGGGGCCCTCCTTCGCGCCCATCCCAGCAGAATCGCCTCGCTTTCGCCACTGAAGCCGGAGGAGTGAGTGCACGCACGGCGCCCCCGGAACCGCGAAGAATCCGGGGGCGCCGTGCGTGGGAGTCGGTGGCCGACAGGCTCAGACGCCCAGTCCGAACTGGGAGGCCAGGAACACGAGAGTGCCCAGCAACAGCAGCAGCCCGATGGAGTAGGGCGCCGCCTTCTTGAGGATCTCGGCGTCCGTACCGGGTGCGTCCACCGCGGTCGAGGCGATGGCCAGGTTCTGCGGGGAGACGATCTTGCCCAGTCCGCCACCGATGGTGTTGGCGGCCAGCAGGATCTTCGGGTCGAGCCCGGCCCCCTTGGCGGCGGTGGCCTGCAGGTTGGCGAACAGGGCGCCCGCGCTCGTTGCCGAGCCGGCCACGGCGGTCCCCACCCAGCCCAGGGCCGGGGAGAGGAAGGCGTAGGCGGCGCCCGTGGCGGCCAGGGCCGCGCCGATGGCGGAGGTCTGGCCGGAGAAGTTCATGACGTAGGCCAGGGCCATGACGGCGGCGATCGTCAGGATCGCCATGCGCAGCGTGTAGCAGGTCTTGGCCAGCGTGGCGAAGCCCTTGCCCACACTCATCTCGAACTTGCCGGGTACCGAGCGCGCCGTGTAGATGAAGGTGACGATGATGGCGGTCAGGAAGATCCAGGTGCCCGGGTTGGACAGGGTCTGAAGGTTGTAGACGGCGCTCTTGGAGGCCTCGCCCTTGGCGTCCAGGAGCTGGCCGTACACGCCGGGCCACTCGATCTTCAGGTCGGTGGCCTTGAAGGCCTTGTCGAGATTGACACCCAGGGTCCACAGCTTGGTGGTGGCGATGATGACCACCACCAGGACGTAGGGCAGCAGGGGCCAGGATGACGCGCTCGCGGTCAGGGGGCGTCGTCGGCGGCCACCTGGGAGCGGTACTCGTCAGGGGTCGTGGGGGTCCACACCAGCAGGAAGACGTAGGAGGCGGCCAGTCCCAGCAGGGAGGCCAGCACGGCGGTGAGCTCGTAGGAGATCGAGGGGGTGAAGAAGTGACCGACCCCGGTGGCCAGTCCCGCGACGATGGCCAGCGGCCACAGCTGCTTGACGCCGCGCGCGCCGTCGAGGATGAACAGCAGCAGGAGCGGGATGAAGGCGCAGAACACCCAGGTCAGGTGCCCCATGGCGGTCGCGACCGTCACCGGCTCCTGGCCGCCGAGCTTGCCGGCCGTCGTGGTGGGAATGGCCATGGCGCCGAAGCCCACGTTGATGGCGTTACCGACCATGACGACGACGGCCGCCTTGAGCTTGGGCAGACCCAGGGTCGCCACCATGGCGGCGGCGATGGCCACCGGGGCGCCGAAACCGGCCAGCCCCTCAAGCAGGCCGCAGAAGGAGAAGGCCACGATGAGGGCCTGGGCGCGCATGTCGCCCTTGCCGATCACGTTGAACACGGCCTTGAGGTCCTTGGAGCGACCCGAGACGTCAGTGAGGTTGTAGAGCCACACGGCCGCGACGATGATGTAGATGATCGGGACGAATCCCAGGGCCATGCCCTGGGTGGCGCTCATGACCGTCATGCCCACCGGCATGTGGAACAGGGCGACCGCGGTGAAGGCCGCGATCACCAGGGAGATGAGGGCGCACCAGTGGGTGGCCACCTTGAACACGCCCATGAGGACGAAGAACACCACCAGCGGCAGCAGGCCCACGGCGGCGGTGAGGTAGACGTTGCCTCCCACGGCGGTGGTCGACGGCGTGAAGGTGTCGGACTGTGCCGCCAAGGCTGGGGCGAGTGGTGCCGTAGCATTGGCAGGACTGACAGGACGGCTGGCGTCATGGCTACTCCACTGTGAGTACTGATGGGGTCGTCCAGGTCGCGAACGGGGCTGGGCTGGCAGCCGCGTTGTTACGTCCTGGGTACTAAGGCCTAACGATCATGCCACGGAGACGATGACTTGTGCACCACGTGGCGTGGCCGCGTGCCGTCTTCGCACAGCCTTCCAGGTGAAAGTGAGGAGGAGGGCGCGGTGTCCGAGGCTGCCGGGATCGTGATGGTGCTCGTGGCCGTTTCGTACCGGCTCCCGGTGCCATGGCTCGTACTGGTGGCCGGCCGACTCAGCGCCTGCGGGTGCGCCGGGGCACCAGTCGGGCCGAGTTGAGGATGAAGGCGGATTCGGAGACGACGTGCACGAGCGCTGCGGCCACCGGCCCCAGCAGCCCCAGCCCGGCGGCGATCATGCCGACGACGTCGACCACCACCGTGCCCACGAAGTTCACCATGATGATGCGCCGGGCACGCCGGGCCACCCGCACGGTCTCGACCAGGTCGGCCGGGGCGGATCCCACCAGCACCACGTCCCCGGCCTCGCGGGCCACGTCCGTACCGGTTCCCATGGCGATGCCGACGTCGGCGGCGCCCAGGGCGGGGGCGTCGTTGACTCCGTCGCCCACCATGGCCACGCACTTGCCCGCCCGGCGCAGCGAGTCGACGACCTCCTCCTTGTCGGTGGGCAGCAGGTCGGCGCGCACCTGATCCTCGGTCAGGCCGAGCAGGCCGGCCACGTGGCGTGCGGAGGCGGCCGAGTCGCCGGTGAGCATGAGGACCTCCAGCCCCATGTCACTCAGGTCGCGCACGGCGGTGGCCGCCCCTTGACGCAGCCTGTCGGTCAGGGCGATGGTACCCAGGAGCTGTCCGTCGGACCGCACCTCCACCACCGAGGTGGCCGACGGCGCCTCCGGGTCGGACCCGGCGCTCAGTGCGATGGCGTCATCGGAGCCGGTGGTGGCTCGGTCTGCCTGGTGCCCCTGCGCCTGGCGGCGCCCCACGGTGATCCGGCGCCCTTCGATGTGGGCGCTCACGCCGGCTCCGGGGAGTAGGGTGACGTCGCCCGGCACCGGCACCGTCAGGTCGCGCACGGCGGCCTCGGAGTAGATGGCCCGGCCGATCGGGTGCTCGGAGTTCCACTCCGCCGCAGCCGCAAGGGCGAGCACCTCGTCCTCTCCTGCGGCGTCCTCGGTGGGATGCACGCTCGCGACCCAGGGCGCGCCCACGGTGAGGTCCCGGTCTTGTCCATCACCACCGTGTCCACCGCGGAGAGCTGCTCCAGATGGGTGCCGTCCTTGACGAAGGCCCCGCAGCGGGCGGCGCGGGCGATGGCCGCCAGAACCGCCAGGGGAGTGCCCGCGGCCACCCCGCAGGCCCCGGCCACGATGATGACCGAGATCGTGGCGCGCGCGTCCCGGGTCACCAGGAAGGTGACAAGGGCCGCCGCCAGCGCCAAGTAGACGATGCGGGCCGCCAGACGGTCGGCCAGGCGCTGGACCGGAGCACGCGACGACTGGGCACGGCGCACCGCCGCCACGATCCGCCCGTACGAGGACTCCTCGCCGACCCGCTCCACCTCGAGCTCCAGGGCGCCGCGGGTGATGGATCCAGCGGGGACGCGGTCGCCCGGACCGACCTGCACGGGCAGTGCCTCCCCGGTGATCCGGGACTGGTCGACGTCGGCCCGGCCGGTGCGTACGACGCCGTCGACAGGTACCCGGCCCCCGGGGCTCAGGGCGATGACCTGCCCCGGGCGCACCTCATCCACGGGGACATCGGTGGTCTCGGCGGACTCGGCGGACTCAGCCGACTCCGGGGCGGTCACCACCCGCGCGGTCTGCGGCAGGAAGGACATGAGATCGGTCAGGGCGTCGCGCCCGCGATCCATCGACAGCTCCTCCAGGACCTCGGCGCACAGCGCGAAGACGGTCACGGCCAGGGCGGTCACCCACTCGCCGATGGCTGCGGCCGCCACGATGGCCAGCAGCATCGACAGCTCCATACTCATGCGTCGTTCGCGCAGGTCGCCGGCCGCCTCGACGATGATCGGCCAGCAGCCCACCGCCAGCGTCGCCGCCCCGACGGCGCCCACGGCCCAGCCGGGCGTGCCGGCCGCGCTCGCGATCCAGGCGCCCAGTGCCGCCAGTCCCACCAGGACGATGCGTACGACGTCGGTCCACTCGATCCGCTCGAGGATCCCTCGCCCGTGCGGGCGTCGGAGGAACCGCCGGTGCCGGAGAGCTCGTCGGACTCGTCGACGGGCAGTGCCGGTGTCGATGCCGACGGCGCCGAGGCGGGCGGGGACACGTGGGCAGCGGATGGGTGAGCCGTCATGCAGGGACTCCTCGCAAGGGGGACGGGAAGGACTCCGCGGAGCGGGCCGGAGAGCACCACCCAGGAATCTACCGACCATTCAAGCGGCTCGACAGTGTATGAGAGGACTAGTTGTATGAGGTCATGACGTTGGTAACGTGTGCTGGGACGCGGGTGGCAGGAGGCTGGTTGCCGCAGGTGGTGTGGGGTCGATGGTCGTTGTCGTGGTGGCTCCACACCACGACGGCATCGCGGCGCTGCTGCTGTGAGGAGTAGGGGCGTGCGTAGAGGCACTCCTCGGCCAGGATGCGGTTGTAGCGCTCGACCTTGCCGTTGTGGCGTGGGGTGTAAGGGGCGGATCCTCTGGTGGCGTGAGGCCAGGGAGGTGATGGTCGCGGTGAAGGTCCGGGCGCGGTAGTTGGCCCCGTTGTCGGTGACGACTCGCACGAGCCTGGTGATGCCGTGGGCGGCGAAGAAGGTCCGGGCACGGTAGAAGAAGCCGATCGTGGTGGAGGCCTTCTCGTTGTCGAGGGCCTCGGTGTAGGCCAGGCGGGAGAAGCCGTCGATGGCGGTGTGCAGGTAGGTGTAGCCGATCCTGGCTCTTTGCCTCGTTTGGAGGCTTTGGCTTTGGGGGTTCCTCGCCCGTGGGCCCGCCAGCCTCCCTTAGGTGGGATGCGTCTGACCTTCTTGACGTCCAGGTGGATCATGTGACCCGGGAAGCGGGCCAGGATCGGTTTGCTGACCCGGTTGGTCTGTCCGGTGGGGCCGGGTGTCGCGCCGTCGGTTCAGGCCGGCTCTGTCCAGCCATCGAGTCACGGTACGCGCCGACACCATTGTCCCGCACACAGCCAGCTGTACTTCCTTGGGAGGTTGTGAACGGGGCGGAGGTTGTGTGAAGGCCTCCGGCAGGATGTGGGTTGACACACTCGCATCACGGACCGGAGGCCTTCATGACCCACGCTAACGCACCGCTGACCCCTGAGGGGCGCCGTCGTCTTGCCCGTCTGGTGGTGGAAGAGGGCTGGCCCGTGCGCCGGGCGGCCGAACGCTTCCAGGTCTCGCCGGCCACCGCCAGCCGGTGGGTGGGCCGGTACCGCGCCGGCCAGCCCATGGAGGACCGCTCCAGCCGCCCCCACCACAGCCCAGGGCGGCTGGCAAGGCGCACTGAGCGGCGCATCATCGCCCTGAGGCTCAACCACCGGTGGGGACCCCACCGCATCGCCTACCACCTGGGCCTGGCGCGCTCCACTGTGGGGCGCATCCTGACCCGGTACAACATGCCCCGCCTGACCGAGGTGGACCAGGCCACCGGGCTGGCGGTGCGCCGCCCGGCGCCGGTGCGCTATGAGAAGACCAGTCCCGGGGAGCTGGTCCATCTCGACATCAACAAGCTCGGCCGCATCCCCCGACGGCCGGGGGCTGGCGCGCTCACGGACGGGGCTCAGCGCCCGCCCTGGCCGCGGACCGCGCCAAGACCCGCACCCGCCGTCGGGGCGGCCCGGCCGGAGGCTATCGGTACATCCACCACGCGATAGACGACTACTCGCGCGTGGTCTACTCCGAGATCCTCGATGATGAGCGCAAGCAGACCGCCGCCGGGTTCCTTCAGCGCGCCAACGCGTTCTTCAAGGACCTGGGCATCACCCTCCAGGCCGTCATGACCGACAACGGGTCCTGCTACCGCTCACAGGCCTTCAACCAGGTCCTGACCGCAGCCGGCATCAAGCACCGCTACACCCGCCCCTACCGGCCCCAGACCAACGGCAAGGTCGAGCGCTTCAACCGCACTCTGACCCGCGAGTGGGCCTACGCCCACACCTACACCAGCCAGACCCAGCGCGAAGCCGCCTACCAGACCTGGCTCCACCACTACAACCACCACCGACCCCACACCGCCCTGGACGGCCAAACCCCCGCCAACCGCATTCACAACCTCACAGGGAAGTACAAATAGTGTCCACCCTATCCTTCGCATTCATGTGCTAGTATCATAGATTCCAGACTGTCGCAACTGTCTAGTTGGCTATTTACTGCTTCGTGCCCGTCTGGCAGTATGTCGAGTTGTCGTCATCAATTCCAATGGAGGTAAAATGAGCGAGCCAATGCAGATCGATAATCTAATTAAGCGAGTTCTTAGTGGTCAGGTTAGAATTCCTGGATTTCAGCGTGGGTATGTCTGGGATCCTCAGCGCGCTGCTTTACTTATGGATACAATATTTAAGGGGTATCCGTATGGAACTATTCTTATGTGGCGCAGCAGTGAGCGTTTGCTCACTGAAAAACAGCTCGGAGGTTTTGTGTTGCCTGAACCTTCGAAAGGCTATCCGTTAGACTACGTCTTGGATGGGCAGCAAAGAATAACCTCGATATTTCGGACGTTTCAGACTTCGGTGACTGCCCCTGAAGAAGATCCTGAGTTGTGGCTTCCTATATACTATGATTTCGAGGCGGTTGCCGATGTGCAGGAGTCGCAGTTTGTCGCATTGCCTGAGGCTGACGTAGACCCTGAGCGCCACTTTCCGCTTAGCTCATTCTTCGACCCAGTTGTGTTTGCAAATCGGTATTCACTACTTGCAGATGACCGGAAGCGTGAAATTGCGCAAGTGCAATCAAAGTTCTCTGGGACTTTGATTCCCGTCCAAACTTTCGAGACGGATGACCGGGCTAGTGTTGCGATCGTATTCGAGCGAGTAAATCGCATGGGGATAGAGTTAAATATATTCCAGTTACTGACCGCTTGGACTTGGAGTGAAGAATTTGATCTTCCTCAGAAATTTGTTGATCTCGGTGAGGAGCTTGAGGAATATGGCTTCCATGGGGTCGGTTCCGACAGTGAACTTATGATGAGATGTTGCTCTGCGATACTCAAGGGTGACCCTGCCCCAACTTCACTGATCGGTATTAATGGTGCAGATGTTCGATCTGAGTTTGACAGAATTCGAAATGCCTTAAAGTTAGCGGTCGATTTTCTTCGGAACAACCTTCGAATGGTCAATATTCGGTTCTTACCATACTCGTCACAACTTGTCCCTCTTGCTGCCTATTTTTCTGTTGACCCCAAAAAATCGGTTAGCGAATCGGATCGTCGAGTTCTTCTTCGCTGGTTCTGGCAGTCATCGTTCGGTCGTCGATACAGTGGCAATCCTTTGCGTAATATACGCGCTGATGTTGAGGAGGCTGTAAAACTTCGTAGGGGGTGAGGAATCAACTCTGGGGACAGCGAATCTAACAATGGGACCTGATTTCTATAAATCTACGAAATTTAATCTATCTACAGTGGCGACCAAAGCGTTTGTGTTGCAACTCGCGCAGCATTACCCGAAATCGTTTCGAAGTGGAACGGCGATTGACCTAGAAAAAGTCCTTTCAGAGCCCAATCGTCGAGAGTATCACCACTGCTATCCTCGGGCCTACCTGTCTCAGGGTATTGAGGCTAGCATAGATCGCATAAATGATTTGGTCAATTATTCTTTCCTTGCAAGGTCTGAGAATCGCGAAATTTCTAATTCAGCCCCTTCTGAGTATCGAAGTTTGATGCCTGATAATGTTGGTTCTATTCTGGAAAGTCAGTTGCTTCCGAATGATATGTTTGATGATGATTGGCAGAAGTTCAGGAGTCAGCGTGCTGAGATGTTGGCGGCTGATGCTGCAAGACTGCTTGCCAACGGAGTGTAGATAGGTATCGTCAGTTTATTGCGCTGTTAACAACTCCGGAAGTGTAGTAGTAGATGACGCCGCCGGCGGGCCCGAGGAGGAGGCGGGACCCGCCGGCGGCGCCGGGGTGCTGCTTCAGCGGCGGCTGCTACCGCTGCCACCGAAGCAGCGCTGCTGGACGTGACGCGGTCATGTCACCTGTTACTCGACCACGTCCTCGTCGACCCAGTCCAGGGTGCGCTGGACGGCCTTGTTCCAGTTGCGGAAGAGCCGCTCGCGCTCGGCCTCCTCCATGGTCGGCTCCCAGCGCTTGTCCTCGGCCCAGTTGTCGATGACGTCCTGGGTGCCCGACCAGAAGCCCACGGCGATACCGGCGGCGTAGGCGGCCCCCAGCGCCGTGGTCTCGGCGACCTTCGGACGCACCACGGGCACGCCCACCTGGTCGGCCTGGAACTGCATGAGCAGCTCGTCGCGGGTCATGCCGCCGTCGACCTTCAGCTCGGTGAGGGCCTGCCCTGAATCGGCGTTCATGGCCTCGAGGACCTCGCGGGTCTGGTAGGCGGTCGACTCCTCCACGGCCCGGGCGATGTGCGCCTTGTTGACGTAGCGGGTCAGGCCTACCAGGGCGCCGCGGGCGTCGGGACGCCAGTGCGGGGCGAACAGCCCGGAGAAGGCCGGCACGAAGTAGGCCCCGCCGTTGTCCTCGACGCTGGAGGCCAGGGCCTCGATGTCCTTGGAGTCGGCGATGATGCCCAGGTTGTCGCGCAGCCACTGCACCAGTGAGCCGGCCACGGCGATCGAGCCCTCCAGGGCGTAGACGGCCGGCTCGTCCCCGATCTGGTAGCACACGGTGGTCAGCAGCCCGTTCTCACTGCGCACCGGGGTGGTGCCAGTGTTCATGAAACGTAAAAGCAGCCGGTGCCGTAGGGTGTTCTTGGCCTGGCCCTTCTCGAAGCAGGCCTGCCCGAAGGTCGCAGCCTGCTGGTCGCCGAGGATGCCGCTGATGGGTGTGTCCACCAGCAGACCGTTCTTGCGGCCGTGGCCGAAGACGCCGGAGGATGGCCGGATCTCGGGGAGCATGGAGACGGGGATGCCCATGTCCGCGCAGATCTCCGGGTTCCAGTCCAGGGTGTCGATGTTCATGAGCATCGTGCGCGAGGCGTTGGTGACGTCGGTGGCGTGCACGCCGCCGTTGACCCCGCCGGTGAGGTTCCACAGCGTCCAGGTGTCCATGGTGCCCATGAGGAGGTCGCCGGCCTCGGCGCGCTCGCGGGCGCCCTCGACGTTCTCCAGGACCCAGGCGACCTTGGGGCCGGCGAGCAGGTGGCCAGACCCAGGCCGACGCGGTCCTTGTACTTGTCCGGGCCGTCCTCGCCGGCCAGGCGGTCGCAGATCCTCTGGGTGCGGGTGTCCTGCCAGACGATGACGTTGTAGACGGGCTCGCCGGTGTTCTTGTCCCACACGACGGCGCTCTCGCGCTGGTTGGTGATGCCCACCGATGCGATCTCGTGGCGGTTGATCTGCGCCTTGACCAGCACCCCGCCGACGACGGAGCGGATGTTGTCCCAGATCTCGTTCGCGTCGTGCTCGACCCAGCCGGCGCGCGGGAAGATCTGCTCGTGCTCCTTCTGGTCGACGGCGACGATCCCGCCGTCGTGGTTGAACAGGATGGCGCGTGAGGAGGTCGTACCCTGGTCGATGGCCAGGACGTACTTCTTCTCAGTGCTGTTGGGGCTCACAGGAATGTCCTTTCACTGCGGTGTGAGGGGGCGGTGGTGAGGGCTGCGCTCGGCAGCGATTGCGGATGCGGTACGGGGGTCGTGCGGACTCAGAACAGCCCGGCGACGTGGGGGACGATGAGCCCGGCGGCGACGGCGCCGATGATCGGGCCGACGACCGGGACCCAGGAGTAGGCCCAGTCCGAGTCGCCCTTGCCGGGGATCGGCAGGAGGGTGTGGGTGATGCGCGGGCCCAGGTCGCGGGCCGGGTTGATGGCGTAGCCGGTGGGACCGCCCAGGCTCATACCGATGACGACGACGACCAGGGCCACGGCCAGCGGGCCCAGGCCCGAGGGGGTCTTGCCCGAGGCGATGATCCAGGCCAGCAGGACGAAGGTGCCCACGGCCTCGGTCACGACGTTCCAGCCGTAGGAGCGCACCGCCGGGCCGGTGGCGAACACGGCGAGCTTGCTGGCGGCGTCGGCCTCCTGGTCGAACTGCTTCTTGTAGGACAGCCAGACGGTGGCGGCACCCGCCATGGCGCCCGCCATCTGGGCGGCGATGTAGACGGGGATGGTGGTCGCCGTCGCTGGGATCCCGTCGGCCAGGTCTCGTCCGGCGACCGCCAGGCCGATGGTCACGGCCGGGTTGAGGTGCGCGCCGGTCTTGTAGCCGGCGTACACACCCACGAAGACCGCCAGTCCCCACGCCATGGTGATGACGATCCAGCCGCTGTCCTTGGCCTTGGAGGTGGGCAGCAGGACACCGGCGACGACGCCGCAGCCCAGAAGAATGAGGAGGAACGTCCCCAGGGCCTCCGAGGCGAAGATCTGGGTCAGGGTCGCAGACATGTGCGGCTCTCTTTCTGCACGACGGTGTGCGGGTCTATTCGGGACTGCGAGGTCCGGTGTGTTGGTGGTGGGTGGTCGCGGTGCCCGCCTCCGCCGGAATCTGCGGGCGCCACGGGGATCCCGCAGGGCCGAGCGGTACCGGGTGCGGTCCGCTCGGCCAGCAGGAGACTAGATCGGCTCGGTGATGTGCGCCACTGCGGCGGCGTCAGTCAGCTCGGCCTCGGCCGCGGCGATCTGGGCCACGCGCTGGGCGTAGGGCCTCCTTCTGGGCGGCGACGTCATCCTCCGACCAGCTCAGCAGCGGCGCCATGATCGCCAGGATCTCGTCGGCGGCGGCCAGGCCCCGGTCGCGGCGTGAGAGGTCCAGTCGCACCCGGCGCAGCAGGACGTCGTCGAGGCTCTCGGCGCCTTCGTGGGTGACGGCCCAGGCGACCTCGGCGCGCAGGTAGGTGGGGGCCTCCGCCAGCGGCTCGCCCAGGCGCGCCTCGGGGCCGGCGGCGTCGATGGCCTCCAGCAGGGCCGGGGTCTCGTCGCCGTAGCGGTCCAGCAGGTGGGTGACCCGTGCCAGGGTCCAGCCGCGCTCGCCGGCGATCCGTCCGGCCCGCTTGGCCAGGGCGTGGTAGCCGGCCGCACCCACCAGGGGCAGCTCCTGCGTGGCGCAGGGGTGGGCGTGGGCCAGGGCCTCGCCCAGGGGCGTGGTCGACGGCGTCGGCGGCCATGACCCGGTAGGTGGTCAGCTTGCCCCGGCGATGGCGGTCAGCCCCGGGGCGATCCGGGTGACCGTGTGCTCGCGGGAGACCTTCGTGAGGCGGCCTCCGCGCCCGGCTTGAGCTTGGGCTGGAGCAGTGGGCGCAGCCCCGCGTGAGACGCCGATGATGTCATCGTGGGTGATGGGCCGCGACAGCACGGAGTTGGCGTGCTCGAGGATGTAGTCGACGTCGGCGGCGGTGGCCACGGGCTTGGAGACGTCCAGGTCCCAGGGGGTGTCGGTGGTGCCGATGACCCAGTACTCGGGCCAGGGGATGATGAACAGGACCGACTTCTCGGTGCGCAGGAAGACGCCGGTCTCGGCGTCGATGGCCTCCTTAGGGGACCACGATGTGGATGCCCTTGAGGCCAGGACCTTCAGACCGCCGGCGTCGGTGGCCAGGTCCTGGACGTCCTCGGTCCACACGCCTGCGGCGTTGATGGTGCGCTTGGCCCGGATCTCGTGGGCGGTGCCGGTGGTCAGGTCGGTGATGCGGGCGCCGTGGACGTGGCCGCGCTCGTCGGTGAGGAAGCCGGTGACCTTCGTGCGGTTGGCGGCCAGCGCCCCTAGGGCCGACGGCGGTGCGCACCAGGTCGATGACCAGGCGGGCGTCGTCGACCCGGGCGTCGAAGAAGCGGATGGAGCCGGCCAGGCCGCTGGTGTCCAGGGAGGGGCCAGGGCGGAGGTGCCCTTGCGGCCCAGGTGGCGCTGGATCGGCACGGTCTTGCGGCCTCGGGCGCCGGCCAGGGCCAGGGCGTCGTACATGCCCACGCCGACGGCGGAGTAGGAGCGCTCGTAGTGGTGCTTGAGCGGCCACAGGAAGGGGCTGGGCCTTGACCAGGGTGCGGCGCGGTGGTGCTCAGCAGGCGGCCGCGCTCGGTGAGGGCCTCGTGCACGAGGGCGAGTTGAGCTGGTAGAGGTGGCGCAGGCCGCCGTGGACGAGCTTGGAGGACCACGAGGAGGTGCCCGAGGCCCAGTCGCCCATCTCCACGATGCCGGTGCGCAGGCCGCGGGCCGCGGCGTCCAGGGCGATGCCGGCGCCGGTGACGCCTCCGCCGACGACCAGCACGTCCAGGCCCTCGGCCGAGCACATCTCCTCAGGGCGTGCTCGCGCTGGGGGGCGTTGAGCGCGGTGTCGTGGGTGGGGGCGGGGTAGGAGGGCGAGGCTGGAGCGGTCGGGCCGGAGCTGCGGACGGAGGACTTCTGGAGGAGGGCTTGCGGGTGGAGGTCATGGCTCCTGGGCTCCTACGTGTCGTGAGGTCGAACTGATGGGGGCTCTACGGGGCCGGTCGGCGTTGACCGGGGTGCCGGACCGGATGCAGGTCAGGGTCCCGGCTTCCGGTGCCGGGGCCCGCTGCGTTCCGTCGCGCTCGCACGGCCCTTCTGTGGTGGCGGGCACCACTGTCCGTGGCGTATGGGAGAATGCGCAAGATATGTGCACTAATGTGCAGATGGCTTTCGAGGTATCCACAAGAATGTCCGCTTATCTATGTGGGCAGTCCTCCTCGCCAGGACATCCGACGTCGTACGCGGGAGGATCGTGCCCTCCCGCTGTGTGGAACGGCCCCGTCGTCGACGGGAGGAGAAGGAGGATGGCGTGACTGGCAGAACCGCTTCTGATGCGGCCGGGCGCGCGGTGAGCACCGCCGACCCCGGTGGCCTCCTGCGTGCCTATGGGGCGGCCTCCATGTACTACGTCCAGGGCGAGACGATGGAGGTGATCGCCCACCACCTGGGGGTGTCGCGCTCGACCGTCTCCCGGCTCCTGGCGCGTGCCCGCCAGGGAGGGCATCGTGCGGGTCAGCCTCGTCCAGCCCGGTGGCGCAGGCTCTCTGGAGGGGCGGATGGCGCAGGTCTTCGGGGTCCGCACGCACATCGTTCCGGTGCGCGAGGGCACCACGGAGATCCACCGTCTCCAGCAGGTCGCCTCAGTCGCCGCCGCGCGCATGGTCGACCTCATCGAGGCCCTGGCCGAGCAGGGCGGGAGCGGAGGGACTGATAAGCCGGGACCGGCTGGCTCCGACGACGAGACCCCCGTGGGCCTGCCGGGGGCCGCCCAGGACGCTGGTGCAGGAGGCCTCGTCGTCGGCGTCGCCTGGGGCACCACCATGTCGGAGGTCAGCGCCGCCCTGCCCTCGCGCCCCGTGCCGGGACTGACCGTTGTCCAGCTCAACGGCGCCTCGGATCCCGTGCGCGAGGGGCCCAGCGCCGGTGAGGTCCTCTCCCGGATGCGCCTGTCGCTGGGAGCTCGCACGATCTCCTTCCCGGTGCCGGCCTTCTTCGACCATGTGGCCACCCGCGAGGCCATGTGGTCGGAGCGCTCGGTCAAACGGGTCCCTGTCGGTGGCGCGGCGCGCGAGCCTGGCCGTCTTCGGTGTCGGCGCCCTCGATGCCCTCAACGGGGCTCTGCCCTCCCAGGTCTATGAGGGCGGCCACCTCACCGCTCGGGACCAGGCCGTCCTGCGCCGCCAGAACGTGGTGGGGGACGTGTGCACCGTCCTGCTGCGCTCCGACGGCTCCTGGCGTGACGTCACCCTCAACGCCCGGGCCACGGGACCGACTCCCGCCCAGCTCACCCGGATTCCGCGCCGCCTGTGCGTGGCCGCAGGGACAGGGAAGGCCCGCGCCCTGCTGGCCGCGCTGCGCGCCCGGATCGCCACCGATCTCATCGTCGACGACGCCACCGCACGCGCCGTCCTCGATCTCGCCGATGCCCGGGGGCAGGTGGGAGGCGGTTCTCGATGAGCCGTGAACATGGCAGGATGTGGGCCCGGATCGCGCCGCGGTCTGCTCATGGCCCCGACGTCGCCGGTGGAGCAGCGGATCGTGGGGCGTAAGACCAGAACTGAGCCCTACGGAATCTCTACGGAACACGGATGACGATGAGTAGCACGGCTGTCACCACAGACGAGCATCGACCCGCTGGTCGGCCGACGCACCGGGTCGAGCTCTACGGGGCCGACGGCGTGCTCCGCGTTCTGCGGCCGGCGCGCCCGGCGGACGTACGCGCCATCGCCGAGCTGGTGCGCCCCTACGCCGAGCGCCGCGTCCTCATCGCCAAGGACCTCATCTCCTACTTCGAGGACATCCAGGAGTTCATCGTCGCCGAGGAGGTCCCGGGCGGCGTCGGCCACGACGGAGGAGATGGGGGAGGAGACGGAGGAGAACCGTTGGCCGCCCCCAGGGTCGTGGGTTGCGGGGCTCTGCACATCATGTGGGACGACATCGCCGAGGTGCGCACTCTGGCCGTCCACCCCGAGGCCCTGGGGACGGGGCTCGGCTCGGCCATCCTGCGCGAGCTCATCACGCAGGCCCGGGAGATGGGACTCAAGCGCGTGTTCTGCCTGACCTTCGAGGAGCCGTTCTTCGGCGCCCACGGATTCGAGCCCATCGATGGTACGCCGGTGGGTGCGGACGTCTTCTCCGAGATGCTGCGCTCCCACGACGACGGCCTGGCCGAGTTCCTCGACCTGGCCCGGGTCAAGCCCAACACCCTGGGCAACGCCCGCATGCTCCTGCACCTGTGAGTCGATCAGGCTGAGTGGGCCGGGCGCGCGGGTGCAGGGCGGCGTGCCGTGGCTCTGCGCGGCTGCATGATCGGGCGCGATCCTTCCGGGCAAGCAACCGACAACTGTGTGACAGCCGTACGACCACCGTGGAGGAGCGCCCATGATCCGCAACGTTCACGAACGCGTCATCAACGCCCCCATCGAGCCCCTGCACGACGTCGTCGTCGAGGACCTCTTCGACAACGCCGAACGGGAGGCCACGGGCACGGTCGTCCGTCCCGCGGCGTGGTCCTCGAGGGTGCGCGTGCTGCGCCGCCTCACCGGTGACAGGTAGCTGTCGAGAGCAGTCACGTGCGGGCCGGGTGGATGGGGAGTTCTGCCTGCGCCCGTCTTAGCACCGAGTCGGTAGCCTGGCGAGGTCCTGCCAGGTCCCCGTGTCTTCGAAGAAACCCTGAGGAAAGTGCTCATGAGTCAGCCACCGGTCAGCGGTCCCTACAGTCAGCCCGGCCCGTACGGGCAGTACGGTCAATCCGGTGCCCCTGGACCTCAGGTTCAGTACGGGCAGACGAGTCAGACCGGTGCCGGCCCATACGGTCAGCAGGTCGGACAGCCCGGAGTGAGTCAGTCGGCTCCCCACGGCGTTCCGGCGGGCCCGCAGTCCTCCTGGCCCCGCAGCCCGACTACCGGCCCTCCCAGCTCGGCCCGATCCCCGTTGAGCAGGACAAGCTGGTCCTCAAGCCCACGGCGACGACCGCCAGCCGCATCCAGTTCCTCGTGGGCGGAGGCTTCGCGCTGGTGTGCCTGTCCGGTGCGGTCTGGAACCTCATCCACCTCGGTGATGGGGGAACGATCACAGCCTTCGTCATCCCTGCTGCTGCTCGATAGTCGTGTCGCTTGCCGTTCTGCTCCTCATGTCGGTGCGCACGGTTCTCGACGCCACCGGCATCCACATCGAGGGCCGGCGGCAGAGGCCACGACATCCCCTGGCCCCGGTCGCGCACGGGTCTGTTCGTCAAGGTCTCCGGTGCGCCGGCGGCTCTGAACGCCGCCGCCGGCAGGATCCAGATCCGTCACGCCGAGGGCTCACGTCGTCAACACCGACGGCAAGGCCGTCGCCCTGGCCGGTCTGACCTGGTCCGGTATCAGCGCCCGGGCGCTGGAGAGCAAGGGCTCCGCCGAGCTGGACCGCATCTGGGGAGTGGGCCGTCGCGCGGGTACACCCAGGAGACGGGTGAGTACGTCGAGCTGAACGGTGTCCTGGGCATTCAACAGGGGGCCCGGGAGCGTCAGGAGCGCCGTCAGGGCCTGGGGCGCTTCTGACGAAGGTGTTGTCTCATGACGTCTCAGGGCTGCGGGCGCAGCGGCACCTGACAACGCCGGTGCGGTGCTGATATCCGCCGGGTGGACACCTGCGACCTGCCCGTCCTCCCTCATCTGAGCCCCCGTCCAAGCCGTTACCGCTACGGTGTCCCCTGTGCCCTGCCCGTTCCGCCCCTCATGACACGCTCACTGCGGCGACCCCGGACAAGCCGGCGCCGCCCGTGCACATCGTGCCCGCGGTCGCACCGGTGACGCCGCGCGTCGATCCGGTTGAGCCCCCGGCGCAGGACGTCATGGCCTGGTATGACGTCCACGCCCGCGATCTGCCGTGGCGCCGGCCCGGTACGACGCCGTGGGAGGTCCTCGTCTCGGAGGTCATGAGCCAGCAGACCCCGGTGGCCCGCGTCATCCCCGCCTGGCAGGGAGTGGATGCGGCGCTGGCCCGGCCCTCACCGAGCTCGCCCAGGCCCCCACCGCCGAGGTGCTGCGGGTCTGGGGGCGCCTGGGCTACTCGCGCCGTGCCCTGCGGCTCATCGAGTGCGCCCGCAGCGTCGTCGATCAGCACGGCGGCGTCCTGCCCGACGATCTCGATGCCCTCCTGGCCCCTGCCCGGGGTGGGGAGTACACGGCCGGCGCGGTCCTGGCCTTCGCTCACGGTCGGCGCGCCCTCGTGCTGGACACGAATGTCAGGCGGGGTCCTGGCCCGCGCCGTCGGAGGCCAGGCCCTTCCCGCCCCCAGCCTCAACCGGGCCGAGCGCGAGCGGGCACTGAACCTGCTGCCCGACGACGACCCCGCCGCCGCCCACTGGTCGGTGGCCGTCATGGAGCTCGGCGCCCTGGTGTGCACCGCCCGGGAACCGGACTGCGGCGCCTGCCCCTGGCGGGCGAGCTGCGCCTGGCTGGCCGCCGGCCGCCCCGCGGACATCCATGCGGGCCGACGTCGCAGCCAGGCCTGGCACGGCACCGACCGCCAGGCCCGCGGACTGGTCATGGCCCGCCTGCGGGAGGCCGCCGACGGGCAGTCCGTCGACGCAGGTGAGCTCGTGGCCTGCGCCACCAGGGCGGGTGTGCGATCCTCCGGCGGTGCTCCCGATCCCGATCAGCCCGCACGCGCCCTGGCCACGCTCCTGGCCGACGGGCTCATCGCCACCGATGATGACGGCGCCACCTACCGGCTTCCCTAGCCGAGTACCGAGTCGGCGTACTGAATGCACCGATCTGCGCACCGCCGGGCGGGGCGCCTCACGATCCTGGGGCCATGACGCCGGTAGAGTCGTGACCATGGCCAAAGGACGCGGACGCAACCATGGGGAAAGCGCAGGACGACGAGGCTCGGCCCGTCGCGGTGCGAGCTCCTCATCAGGGCGCTCGTCCTCGGCTCCCCAGTCCCGGCCCCTTCGCCCGGGTGGGGCCGGCGGCGGGCCGCGATCGGGCGCCGGACAGTCCTCCTCGGCCAGGTCCTCCCAGGCCAAGGGGCGCGGGGCGCGCCTCGGGAGCCAAGTCGACCGGACATCCCCTGCACTCGGGGCAGACGAGCAGGCCCGCCGGCGGGCACTCGGGCAAGTCCTCCCAGGCGGGTAAAGGAGCGCAGAGAGACAGGTCGGCAGAACCGTCGGCCCTCCCAGGGCGCTCAGGGGCCCTCGCCGGCACGCTCACGGCAGGCCGCTCCGGGAACCGCCCGCTCCGCCCGGACGAGCTCGACTCAGGCCGCACGTTCTGATCGTCGTCGAAACAGCTGGGGCAAGGGCATCCAGTGGGCCCACATCGGCGGCGGGCGGCTCACCGGCGCCCCCGACTCGATCCCGCAAGGCCCGGACCAGCCCCGCAGCGGACGCCTGCGCAAGCCGATCCCGCCTCAGCCCCGTTACGGTCTGCGCCGTGCCCTGGTGCTGGGCGGAGTCCTCCTGCTCCTCCTCATCCTCATCGTGACCGTTGTTGTCGGCTACCTCTGGGTTCGCAACACCATCCGCAGCCAGGATGAGGAGCGCGCCGCCGCTCAGGTGCACACCGTCTATCCGACGCCGGGAACCTGCGACGCATCAACCCTGTCGAACACGGTTCAGGGACCCGAGTCCGTCGGTGTCGGCACCGGGGCGACCTTCTCCATCTCCCTGGTCAACAACGGCTCGACGCCCCGTCTGCTCGACGTCGGAAGCCAGGCCCTGGGAGTACGGGTCTCCCTCGGGCTCTCAGCAGGGTGTGGGACTCCGTCACGTGTCCCGTCGGACAGACTGAGCGAGACCTTCTCCCTGCCTGTGGGGAAGGCCGCGGATGTCACCGTGACCTGGAACGGCAACGCGGCCACCTCCGACTGCGCGGTCTCCAATGCCGCGCCGGCCTCCCCGACCAGTGCGTCGGCCTCCTCCACGCCGAGCGTCCCCGGCGGCTCCTCTGCGGAGTCCCTCGGCGGGCCAGGCGCAGACCGCCCCGGCAGTGCCGCGGGCGCGGGAACCTACCGTTTCCGCTTCGTCATGGGGGCAAGGACCTGACTGAGGACCGGGTCTTCGTCGTCGGCTGACGGCATGCTGCGGTCGGAAGGCCCCAGGGGCGGCCGGTGAAGATCACCGCGGTACCGAGGGGCTCAGGAGTAGCGCTCGACGACGGAGATCTCCGCCAGCCGTGACAGCCCGTCGCGCAGGGTTCGAGCCCGCTGTGCGCCAACGCCCTCGACGGCCTCAAGCTCCTCAATGGTGGCGCCGAGAACCCCCTGCAGGGACCCCACTGCTCGACGACGGCGCGCGCCGTCACCACGGGCAGGCGCGGGATCTTGGAAAGGATCCGCAGGCCGCGCGGGGAGACCTGAGCGTCCAGGTCCTGACCGTCGATGCCGCCAAGTCCCATGGAGCGCGCCACCATCGCCAGGTCCAGGAGGGCGGGGGAGCCCACCCACTTCAGGCGTGCGTCCACGGTGGCCGTGTCCAGGCCCTCGGGCAGGTAATCCTCCAGGAGGAATCCGTGCTCGGCGAGCAGGCCCCGGGTCAGCTCCTCGACCTGGAGGGCCAGAAGGCGGCCGTCGGTACCGAGCTCGAGGACGTAGGAGTCGATGTCGGCGGAGATGCGGCGAACCATCTCCATGAGCTGGAGTACCGAGGTGACGTCACGGACGGTGACGAGGTCCTCGATCTCAAGGAGTCCAGTCCGGCGGAGGTCTGGTCGAGGCGGGCCTTGTAGCGCTCAAGGGCGGACAGGGGCCTGGTTGGCGCTGGCCAGGATCGACTCGCTGGGCTCCAGGACGTGGCGCTTGCCGTCGACGTACAGGGAGATGATCCGCATCGACTGGCTCACGGAGATGACCGGGTATCCGGTCTGGCGGGCCACACGCTCGGCGGTGCGGTGACGCATACCCGTCTCCGAGGTCTGGATCGAGGCGTTGGGCAGCAGCTGGACGTTGGCGCGCCGGATCCGGGCGGTGTCCATATCGACGACGACGCCGCCGTCCATCTTGGCCAGCTCGCGCAGACGGGCTGCGGAGAGCTCGACGTCCAGGTGAAAGCCGCCTGAGGAGATGGCCTCCACGACCGGGTCGAAGCCCAGCACGATGATCGCCCCGGTACGTCCGCGCAGGATCCGCTCCAGGCCATCACGCAGGACGGTGCCGGGAGCGACGAGCGCAAGCGTCTCGCGCAGCTGGCCAGCGGCCTCGATCATCATCTCTCCTGATCTCGCGGTGTCCTGGGAAGGAACGCACCGTGTGCCTGCCGGGGGAGCGGACGGTGCTCTGGACCTTCGGGTTTCACGGCATCTGGTTGAGCGTGCGCACCCCGGTGCTCACGACCCCATGGTATCGGCAGGCGGGCCGACCTTCGGAGAGGGCCTTCCCACACTGGACCAGTCGGTCTGTTGGCGGCGCATGGCCGATCCGTCGACTGCTCATCCCCCGCGGCCGGCCCTCGCCCTGTGATGGCACCTCAGCCTCGTGGGAGCGCCGCCCCCATGGCCTCACCCACGTGCGCGACCGGAAGGACTAGCATCCCGGCGACCTCGCGCAGCTCGGTCGAGCCCGCCAACGGCACGATCGCCCGGTCGAAGCCGAGACGGGAGGCCTCCGCCAGGCGCCGCTGGATGCCGACGGTGGCACGCACCTCACCGGTGAGCCCCACCTCGCCGAAGGCCACGAGGCCTGCGGGAGTGGGCAGGTTGCGCGCGGCCGAGACCACGGAGACGGCCACTGCCAGGTCCGTGGCCGGCTCGACGGCGCGGGCCCCGCCCACGGTGGAGACGTAGACGTCCGCGCTGGAGGTGTCCACCCGCAGCCTGGCGCTGAGAACCGCCAGCGCCATGGCCGTGCGCGAGTGGTCCACCCGGAGGTGGTGCGCCGCGGGGAGCCGGCATTGGTGGGGGCCACGAGCGCCTGGATCTCCACCGGCATGGGACGGCGACCCTCCAGGGTGACCGTGGCGCAGGTGCCCGGCACCTCGGAGCGGGCGGCGGACAGGAACAGGCCCGAGGGGTCCGCCAGCCCCACGATGCCCCGCTCGCCCAGGTCGAAGCAGCCGACCTCATCGGTGGGGCCGTAGCGGTTCTTGACGGCCCGCAGCAGCCGTGAGACGAGCATGGCGGTCACCCTCGAACTGAGCGACGACGTCGACCAGGTGCTCCAGGACCCGGGGGCCCGGCGATCCGCCGTCCTGGTCACGTGCCCCACGAGCAGCACCGGGATACCGCGTTCCTTGGCCACCGTGATGAGTGCGCCGGCCACGGCCCGCACCTGGGTGACGCCCCGGCACTGCCCTCGACCTGGGCCGAGGCGATGGTCTGGACCGAGTCCACCACCAGCAGCGACGGCCCGGCCGCCTCACGTGCCCCAGCAGGGCCCCGAGCTCGGTCTCCGCGGCCAGGAGCAGCCCGGGATCCAAGGCGTCGATACGCTCGGCCCGCAGCCGCACCTGCGAGGCCGACTCCTCCCCGGTGACGTAGAGGACCGGACCGTCCCCGCGCCCGCGTGCCACGGCGGCGGCGCTTCGCGGCGACGTCGAGCAGCAGCGTGGACTTGCCGACGCCGGGCTCGCCGGCCAGCAGCACGACGGCGCCCGGCACGATCCCGCCGCCCAGGACCCGGTCCAGCTCACCCACCCCAGTGGGGCGGGCCCTGGCCTCCGTGGCGCTGACCTCCCCGATGGGGCGGGCGGCCACTGTCGGTCTCCACGGCACCGGCGGTCAGAGCGCCGCCGGCACCCCACCAGGGCGCCGGCGGCCTGGGTCCTTCCAGGGTTCCCCCACTCGCGGCACTCCGGCACTGGCCCATCCACTTGGGGCTGGACCAACCGCACTCGGTGCAGCAGTAGGAGACCTTGGGGGCCTTGGGACTCTTCGATGCGGGCATGACGGGAGACTAGCGGGCCCCACCGACATCTATTCAGGCGTCTGCCGGGCGCCTTCTGGGCCTCAGTAGCCGACCGAACCGGTCTGCCACGGCTGCCCGCTGCGACCGGAGGACTGCTGATTCCGAGGATCCTGGCCGGTAGGGGCCTGCCCGTACTGCGGCTGCTGGGATCGGCCGTCCTGGCCCGATGTCGGCACCTGGGCCAGCTGCTGAGGCTGACCGTACGGGGCCTGCTGCGGAGCGCCGGGAGCCACCTGCTGACTGGGCGTGTGGCCGTAGCCGGTGCTCTGCGGTGCCATCGGCTGGGCAGCCGGTTGCCCGTACTGGGGCTGACCGCCGCTCTGCTGCGCAGGGGCCGTACCCAGGTGGGGCCGGTACTGCAGGGGCCGCCTGTGCCTGCATCGGGTTCCCAGGCACCTGGAGGTATCCCTGCTGCTGGGTCGCCCCAGCGGCCTTCGCCGCCTCGGCGACCGCCAGCTGTCGGCGCAGTTCCTCGGGAACCAGATTCGGGAAGTGCTTGGCCAGGACATCATCGACGAAGGAGGACGAGGAATACGAGGACTGCGATGGGGATGATGAAGATCCAGAACGGAGTCCTCGCTCTACCCGGCACATAGGTGTTGAGGAGGATGAGGATGAAAACGTCCAGAATGACGCCGACGATCACGGCGATCCCGAACAGCGGGTAGAACAGACGGGTACGGATTGTGATCTCATCCTCGGTGGACTCGTTGCCACCGGTGCCTCCGGCGTTCGGGGGACGTGAGCTGTGCTCATGAGAAAGGGCCTTCTATGTCTGGAATCGTTGTGACGGAGTGCGCCAGGTGCGCGTCCGGTTCCCAGCGTGCCCAAAATCGGCCGGCAGGTCACTCTCTCATGATGGGGAGGGGTACCCCCGTGACATACATTTCCATCATTTTGAGCCGGGCGTTTTTTGCGTGGCCCTACAGAAAGACCGTAGGGCCGCGCAAAAACGCCCGGCTCAGTGATGGGCGGAGTAGGCGTCAGCCGCGGGTGCGGGCCAGTGCCTGGCGAGCCCGCTCAGCGACGTTCTGCCCGGTGAAGCCGTACTCCTCGAACAGCGCGGAGCCGGCGGCGGAGGCGCCGTAGTGGTCCAGGGAGACGATCTCACCGGCGTCACCGACGATCTCGCGCCAACCCAGGGCGATGCCCGCCTCGACGGCGACCTTGGCGGTGCCGGCCGGCAGCACCTGGTCGCGGTAGGCGGCGTCCTGCTGGGCGAACCACTCCAGGCAGGGGGCGGAGACCACTCGGGTGGGGGTGCCCTGCTCCTGGAGGATGTCTCGGGCGCCCACGGCAACCTCGACCTCGGAGCCGGTGGCGACCAGGACGACCTCGGGACTCGTCTGTCGGCCATCTGCTCCGGTGGCTTCGGCCAGGACGTAGGCACCGCGGCGCACGCCCTCGGCCGCAGCGGTGGCGGAGGCACTCACGGTGAGGTTCTGACGCGACAGGGCGATGCCGGCCGGCTCGTCGTGACGGCGGAGGATCTCGGCCCATGCCGCGGCGGTCTCGTTGGCGTCCCCGGGGCGCACCACGGCCAGGCCCGGGATCGCGCGCAGCGCCGCCAGGTGCTCGACGGGCTGGTGGGTGGGGCCGTCCTCGCCGACCCCGATGGAGTCGTGGGACCACACGAAGACCGGCCCGATCCCCATGAGTGCCGCCAAGCGCACGGCCGGGCGCATGTAGTCGGAGAACACCATGAAGGTGCCGCCGTAGGGGCGGGTGAGCCCGTCCAGTGCGATCCCGTTGAGGATCGAGCCCATGGCGTGCTCGCGCACACCGAAGTGGATGGTGCGCCCGAAGGGGTCCATCGCCCTCGGACTGCGCCAGGGAGGTGGGAAGGAAGGAGGGCTCGCCGGCCATGGACGTGTTGTTCGAGCCGGCCAGGTCCGCCGACCCGCCCCACAGCTCGGGCGCTACGCTGGCCAGGGCGGAGAGCACCTTGCCCGACGCCGCACGGGTGGCCAGTGACTCACCCACCTCCCAGGTCGGCAGGGGCCGCCTCCAGGTCCTCGGGCAGGGCGGTGGGCCTCAAGGCGATCCAGCAGTGCGGCGCCGGCGGGATTGGCCCGCTGCCAGGCCGCGAAGCGCTCGTCCCAGCCCGCTCGTGCGGCCCGGCGCTCTCGGCGGCCTGCTTGCGGGCGTGGGGAGACGACGTCCTCGGGCAGGGATGAAGCTCTGCTCGGGGTCCAGGCCCAGGGCCCGCTTGAGCCCGGTGATCTCCTCGGCCCCGAGCTTGGCGCCGTGGGAGGAGGCCTGGCCCTGCTTGGTCGGGGAGGGCCAGGCGATGATCGTGTGCAGACGGATCAGCGACGGGCGCGCGCTCTCGGCGCGAGCCGCCACGACGACCTCGTGCAGCGCCTCGAGGTTCTCCGCGTAACCGTCGGGACCGGTGCGCCAGTCGACGTCGAGCACCTGCCAGCCGTAGGCCTCGAAACAGGCCGAGACGTCCTCGGTGAAGGCGATGTCCGTGTTGCCCTCGATGGAGATGTCGTTGTCGTCGTAGATGGCGATGAGGTTGCCCAGCTGCTGGGTGCCGGCCAGGGAGGCGGCCTCTGGTCACGCCCTCCTGCATGCAGCCGTCGCCGAGGATCGTGTAGACGAAGTGGTCGAAGACCGACTCACCCAGTGGGGTGCTGGCATCCAGCAGCCCGTGCTCGCGACGCGCCGCCATCGCCAGGCCGACTGCGTTGGCAAAACCTGCTCCCAGCGGGCCCGTGGTGGTCTCCACCCCGGCGACCTCGCCGAACTCGGGGTGACCCGGCAGACCGGCCGGGGATCGGAAAGGCCGTGAAGCCCTCGAGGTCGATGTCGTATCCGGCCAGGAACAGCTGGATGTACTGGACTAGTGAGGCGTGCCCGATGGACAGGGACGAACCGGTCCCGTCCCAGCCAGCCCGGGTCCGCCGGGTCGTGGACCATCTCACGCTGGTAGAGCAGCCACGCCACCCCCGCCAGGGAGATCGGCGTACCAGGGGTGCCCTGACCCGGCCTTCTCCACGGCATCGGCGGCCAGGGGCCTTGGACACTGCGATGGTCTGACGGTCGAGGTCGGTGAGCAACTGCTCAGCGCTCATAACTGAGGACTCCTTGTGCATGAGGGTGCATAGTGCTCTGCGGCCGTGGGCGCCGTGACGGTGGTGCATCGCGGTGCATCTGCGGCCGGGCATCAGGGGTGATCCTTCCCGCTTCCGTGGAGCCGGGCAAGTACACGGATGAACGCGTGTTCATTCCAACTCGCCCCCTGCGCCCCTGCTTCATACGCTCTCCAGGAGGGACCGGGCGGTGCCCTCGTCGGTGACGAGGGCGGACGGAGTAGCTCCCACGCAGGGTTGCTCGCAGGGCCCCGACCTTGTCCCGGCCCGCTGCCACGCCGATGACCAGGGGGATCTCGCTGAGCCGGGAGGGTCCAGGCACAGGGGTGCGATTGCACAGGGCCGTACGCACGTGGTTGCCCTCGGTGTCCAGGTGGTGTCCGCAGACGTGGGCGACGACGTTCTTGCGGCGGCACTCGCGCATGACGGCGGGTGTCATCCAGCGGCGCAGGAGCGGGCTGCTCGTCGTCTCCTCGACGGCGCCGACACCGGTGAGCGCCACGTCGCTGCGGGCTGCGAGCTCCAACGTGGTGGCCACCCGCTCCTCGCTGCGCACCGCGCGGGTGTTCTTCAGGGAGTCGAAGACGAGGGGGACCGGCAGCGATCGGTAGTGGCCGCCCAGGCGCAGGGCCAGGTTACGGCAGATGTCCGGGCCGTCCTCGAGATGGAAGGACTCCCGGCCGAGCCCAGCATCGCCACCGCCGTCGACTCGGGCCAGACGCGCTCGGGCAGGGTGATGGACGACGGCTCCCACGGCCCGGCCGTTGGACACGGCGATGACGCTGCGTGGTCCGCAGTGCTCCAGGAGCAGATCGCCGCACACCCGAGCGACCTCGGTGCCCGGGCCGGTCACGCCGTCGGCGCGGTCCTCGGCGACTCGCGCCTCCTTGAGCCCGAAGGCCTGCGCCAGCTGCTCCTCCAGGGCCATGAGTCGCTCGATGGGGTGGGACACAGTGACGGTGACGACGCCGTGCCGACGGGCCTCGGAGAGCATGCGCGAGACCGTGGGGCGCGAGTACCCCATCTTGCTGGCGATCGTCGCCTGGTCAAAGGTCCTCGTCCCAGTAGAGGTGGGCCACCTCCAGCAGCAGCGAGGCCCGTTCCCGAGTCAGCTGTGCACATGTGTTCATGTTATCTAATCGTGATTATCGGATCTCATGTTCTGGCAACGATTCCTTCGGGAGCGGAAAGTCGGTTGCGTCGTCAATCTGAACATTCGTTCACGACTCGTCTTCGATGTCGGTCCTGCTCTTCGTAGCGTGACGGATACGGGTGGGCACGGGCCTGCGGCGTTGCGCCGCTGCCGAAGCCCCGCCAGCACGTGACCGAAACCCGTTTGGAGGAGAAGAACTCACGGAATCGTCCGCACTATCCACGGCGACGTCGACCCCGCAAGCCTCGGGTCGTCAACGCCCACGACCACCTCATCCGCGTCGGTGCGGGAGAGGTCTATATCGACCCCGACCACCTCCTCATCGATGAGGACAAGGCGGTCCAGGAGGCCACCTCCTTCGTCGATGCCTCCAAGCGCTTCGCAGCGGGCGCCACCATCGTCGACATGTGCCCGGCCTCGTCGGGACGCGGCGTACTCACGCTGCGCGACGTCGTCGACCGCGTCCCGGACCTGCAGGTCATCAGGGCCACTGGCTTCCACCAGCAGAAGGTCTACCTGGAGTGGCGCCAGTCCTGGGTCAACCAGTACACGGTCGCCGAGATCGCCGACCTGCTCATCGCCGACATCGTCGAAGGCGTCGACGCCAACGACTACATGGGGCCACTCGTCAAGCGCACCGACATCCGGGCCGGCTGCATCAAGTGGGCCACCGCCTACGGCAGGATCACCGACTGGGAGGTCAAGACCGGCCAGGCCGTGGCCATCGCCTCCAAGGAGACCGGCGCACCCATCAACACCCACGTCACCGCCGGCACCTGCGGCCCTGAGCAGGCCCGCTTCCTCATCGAGCAGGGCGTCGCCCCGAGAAGATCGCCATCGGCCACATTCAGCGCAACTGGGACCCGTGGGTCCACGAGCAGATCGTCGCCACTGGCGCCTACGTCGAGCTCGACGGCACCAACCGCATCAAGTACGTGCCCGACAATGCCCGGGTCGACCTCATCAAGACCCTGGGGCCAAGGGGCTACGGCAAGCAGATCCTCCTGGGCACCGACTCGGGCAAGGCCTCCTACCAGAAGGCCTACGGGTCGGTCTCCGGCATCGACTACGATCCGGCCGTCTTCTGCCCCCGCCTCATCAAGGACGAGGGTGTCGACCCCGCCTACGTCCAGGATCTCCTGGTGGGCAACGCCGCCACCTTCTTCGCCTTCGGAGCCCTGGCCCGGCTGAGGGAGGAGCCATCACCATGACCCGGCAGCCGCCAACCCCCAGACTTCAGATCGCCCTGGACACGCTCGACCTACCCGCTGCGCTCGGCCCCTCCAGCAGGCCGCGCCCTATGTCGACGTCATCGAGTGCGGCACCATCCTCGTCCTGTGCGAGGGCTTTCACGCCGTGCGCTTTCATCCGGGCCCTCTTCCCGGACAAGCAGATCCTCGCCGACGTGCGTATCGCCGAGGCCGGTTCCAAGATCGCCCGCCTGGCCTTCGAGGCCGGTGCGGACCTCGTCTCCTGTGGCCGGAGCCTCCATGTCCACCATCCGCCAGGTCTGCCAGGTGGCCGACGAGCTCGGCGGCGAGGTCCAGGTCGAGCTGGCCGACGAGTGGTTCGACGCCGAACGGGCCCGCGCCTGGCGCCAGGCCGGCGTCGAGCACGTCATTGTCAAGCGCTCCCGCGACCGGGAGGCCTCCGGAGACCTGTCCTGGAAGAGCGAGGACATGGACCGGGTCGACGAGCTGGCAGGCCATGGGGTTCACCGTCACCATCACCGGCAGCCTGAGCCCCGTCGACCTGCCGGCCTTCGCCGGACGCGAGGTCGGCATCGTCATCGCCGGCCGGGCGATCGTCGCCGCTGAGAGCCCGCCCACGCGGCCGCCGAGCTGCGCGCCACCCTGGAGGAGGTGTGGACATGAGCGCCGTGGCCGACCTCGAGGCCGGCATCAGTCTTGGCATCTACGAGAGGCTCTGCGCAGCGGGCCGCTGGCGGTCTCCGGGAACCGGGTGGATGGCGAGGCCTGGCGGGTCTTCCTCGGCCAGGTGCCCCGAGCCGGTTTCTCCTTCCTCGATCTGTCCATCGACGAGGTCCCCCGAGCGGGAGGCCCGCCTGGACTGGGACGCCGGGCAGTGCCGTACCGTGCGCCGGGCCGCCGAGGCGGCCGGGACCGATATTGGCGGAATCTGCCTGTCCGTGCACCGTCGGATCGGGCCCGGATCGGCCGACCCGGCCGTGCGCCGGCGCGCCCGCGGGTGATGGCCGGGGCCTGCAGGTCTGCCACGACCTGGGCGTCCCGGTCATCCAGCTGGCCGGTTACTACTGCTACTACGAGGGACCCGAATCCCGATGCCGAGCGCTGGTACGCCCAGCTCCTGGCCGACGCCGTCCCGCTGGCCGCGCGCCTGGGCGTCGTCATGGGGATTGAGAACGTCGACGGCGACGACGTCACCTCCCTGACCAAGGCGATGGAGTTCGTCGACGCCGTCGACTCACCCTATCTCCAGCTCTACCCCGACCTGGGCAATATCGCCGAGCAGAGCCTCGACCCGGGAGCCGAGCTCGCCGCCGGAGAAGGCCACATGGTCGCGATGCACGCCAGGACGTGCGCCCGGCGAACCGCGCCGCGTGGAGATGGGCACCGGTGTCGTCGACTGGGACCGCTCCTTCGAGCTCCTGGCCGCCCAGGGCTGGAGCGGCCGCCTCATGATCGAGATGTGGAACGACGACGTTCCGGACTCCTTGAGCCGCTGTGCCGCCGCCCGCGCCTTCATCGAGGAGCGGGCCGCCTCGGCAGGGCATCGCCATCGTGGCGCCGTAGGGACACTCCCGCAGCGAGCGGATCCCATCGTCTCCTGACCGCCTCTCCCTACCGGACCCGCACAACCGCACCCGAACCACCATCCGAACCACGAGCGGCACCGCAGCCGCTGCAGAGGAGAATCGACAATGAGGTACGACCTGACAACCATTGGCGAGGGACAGATCCGGCTGACCTGCGAGCGCGGGGAGCGCCCTGGCCACCGCCCGGTCCCTGCGCATGACCGCCGCCGGCTCCGAGGCCAACGTCGCCGGGCTCCTGTCCGAGCTCGGCCCGCTCGACCGCCTGGACCACCAAGCTGCCCCGCGGTGAGCTGGCCGACCGCATCGCGCTGGAGTACTCCGCCGTCGGCGTGGACGCGAGCCACGTCGTCATGACCGACGAGGGCCGCGTCGCCCTCTACTTCCTCGAGCCGGGCGAGTTCCCGCTGCCGGGCAAGGTCACCCTACGACCGCGAGTACACGCCCTTCCGCAGCATCGTCCCCGAGGAGTTCGACTGGGACGCCCTGCTCGACACCCGCCTGGTCTTCCTCACCGGGATCACCGCGGCCCTGACCCCCGAGACCGCACGGGTGGTGCGCTACGCCGCCGACGCCGCCCGGGACCGGGGGCGTCGACGTCGCCCTCGACGTCAACTTCCGCTCCCTGCTGTGGGACGGCGAGCAGGCCCAGGCCGTCCTGGAGCCGATCGCCAGGGGAGCCTCGATCCTGTTCTGCTCGCGAACCGACGCCGGTATCGTCTTCGGTGTCCCGGGCCAGGGGTGTGGACGTGTCCGCAACCTGCGCGAGGAGATCGGCGCCCCCACGGTCGTGTCCACCGACGGGCGCGCGGGGACCTACCTGTCCACCGCCTCCGAGGGCGAGCGCGTCTACGAGATCAAGTCCGTCCCCGTCATCGACCGCCCCGGCGGGAGACTCCTTCGTGGCCGGCACCCTGCACGGCTGGCTCGACGGCGACGTGAGCCGCGGCATCGAGATCGGCACCAAGGTCGCATCCCTGGCCTTGACCCACCACGGAGACCTCACCCACGTGCGCCCCGCCGAGCTGCTCCAGGCGCAGGGCTCCGACATCGTCCGCTGACCGGCTGCGTGCCGGCTCCACCGTAGATTGGACCGCATATGAGTACCGCATCGGGACACGCGGCACGAGGAGCTGCCGCCATGAGCGCCCTCGAACAGATCGACTCCCGGCCCCTGACGGGTCACCAGCGAAGCATCATCGGGCTGGCGATCGTCGCCAACGTCTCAGAGTTCTTCGACATGTTCCTCATCGGCTTCGCCGTCGTCCAGCTCAGAAGGGTGGAGCCTGGGCGGCTTCGAGACCGGCGTCATCCTGGCCTGCTCCGGGCTGGGGACCGTCCTCGGATCGGTCCTGTGGGGCCGGGCCGCCGACCAGATGGGACGTCGACGCACCTTCTTCTGGTGCGTCCTGCTCTTCACCATCTTCACCCTGGCCTCGGTGTTCACCCCCACCGGATGGTGGATGATGCTCGCCCTCCTGCGGGTGCTGGTCGGCGTGGGCGTCGGAGGCCTCAACATCGTCTCCATTCCTTACGTCCAGGAGTTCGTCCCCACCAGGCAGCGCGGCCTGCTGGCCGGGCTCGGCTCGGTGTTCATCCCGCTGGGGCTCTTCCTGGGGTCCCTGGGACAACGCGCCATGCATGACAACTGGCGCGGCCTCATCGCGCTGGGCGCGATCCCGATCCTCCTGCTGGCCTGGATCCGGATCGTCCCGGAGTCGCCCCGCTTCCTGCTCTCCCAGGGCCGCGAGCGCGAGGCTCGCGAGTCCATCGCCTGGGCCCTGGAGCTGCGCCCCGACGCGGTAGGTGCCCTGCCGCCGGTGGAGACCGAGCAGCGCATCGCCTACTCCGAGCTGTTCCGAAGGCACCTCAGGCCTCTGCTCATCGTCTCGATCGGCTCCTTCTGCTTCATCCTGGGATCCTTCACCGTGCAGTCCTGGGGTCAGACGCTCCTGGAGGTCGGCTTCGACGACATCAACGCCGACACCGTGGGCACGCTCTTCATGGGGGTCTCCCTGGTGGACCTCCTCGGGCGTGTGGCCTCGGCCTGGCTCGCCGACCGGATCGGGCGGCGCTGGACGATGTTCTCCTTCGGTCTCATCGGGGCGGCGGGCGCGGTCATCGTGGCCCTCTCCGCCCACTGGGAGACCTCCTGGATCATCTTCTTCACCGGCATCTGCATCACCATGGGCTTCGGCGACGGCGCCTTCGGGATCCTCAACGCCTTCGGTGGCGAGCAGTTCCCCAACGACGCCCGGGGGACGGGCCTGGGCCTGGGCTACGGCATCGGGGCGATCGCCAAGATCATCGGCCCGCTGCTCATGGGGGCGATGATCGGCTCGGACAACCTCAAGGAGCTGGCGCACCCGCTGGCGGCCGTCTTCCCGGCCTTCCTCTTCTTCGCGGCCATGCTGGTCCTGGGCGGGTTCGTCTACCTGCTGGCCCGGGAGACCAAGGGCGAGGTCCTCGAGGACATCTGAGCCGTCCCGGCCTCCGGCGTCGTTCGGAGGGCTGCCCGCTCCCACTTCTGGGATCGAGCGGAACATGAACATATGTGCGGGGGCCGGAACCCATCTGGTTCCGGCCCCCCGCACGCATGGGAGACGCTTTGCACCGCCGGTCAGTGCTGGCCGTAGACGTGCTGGTATCGGTCGTTGAGGCGATCCACCATGTCGGCCGGAATCGGCTTCACGTCGCCGAGCTGCTCGGCGATGCTCATCGTGCGGGCGACCTCCTCGCACATGACGGCGGCCTTGACGGCGTCGTGCGCGTCCTGCCAACGGTGAAGGGACCGTGATTGGCCATGAGGACCGCCGGCGACCTCGAGCCCTCCAGGGTCTCCACGATGCCGCGGCCGATCGAGTCGTCGCCGATGAGGGCGAAGGGACCGATCGGGATGTCGCCGCCGAACTCGTCGCCCATCATCGTCAGGGCGCAGGGGATCGGCTCGCGGCGCGCGGCCCAGGCGGTGGCGTAGGGGGAGTGGGTGTGGACGACGCCGCCGACGTCATCGCGGTGCCGGTAGACGTAGGCGTGTGCGGCGGTGTCCGATGAGGGCGTCAGCGAGGCCGGCGTCCGTCGTCGATCTTCTCGCCGTCGAGCGTGCAGACCACCATGGTGTCCGCGGTCAGCTCGTCGTAGGAGACGCCGGATGGCTTGATGACGAACAGGTCGGTCTTGATGGGGCCGTCGCCGCGGTCGACGATGACCCTTTCGGAGACGTTGCCGGCGGTCCATACCACCAGGCCCCACCGGGGGAGCTCGGCGTGCAGGGCGGCCACCCGCCGTCTGGTGTCCGCAACCGCCCCCTTCGTATGCTCGTCAAGGTCGGCCAGCCTGATTCTCTCGCTCATGCGTGCGCTCCTTTGGTCGTCAGTGATATCCGGTTTCACCGACGATTCTTCGGAGCCGGCGGACCCTCGTCACCACGCCTGACGCACGAATGTTCATAGCCGTTCCCAGGGGCTGTTGCGAAAGCAGGGTGGAGGACCTCACGCTCGCTCGTGCTGCATGAGTCCCTGCCCCCTCGTGGACGCGCACCGACCTGTTTGCTACTGGTCTCTCAATCGTCCGCGGACAGTGCGGATGACCATGAGGATGACGCCTCCCTGTGCGTCGGTCTCCTAGGTCTGCCAGGCGGTGGCCGGGTAGAAGCCGGCCTCGTTGCAGAATCCGTAGGGCGTCACCGTCGCCATCTCGTGCTGGCCACCGGTCGGGGACTCCAGGACCACCTTGCCGGTGTCCAGGTTGATGAGGCGCAGACGGCCGCCATTAAGGGCGAGGTAGAGGATGGAGCCGTAGATCGCCGCACTCTTGTAGAACTCCTTCTCGGTGGACTTCCGGGTGAGCAGCGCGGTCGCGGAGCCGTTCTTGCGGACCTGGATGTAGTCGGTCCTCCTGATGACGTATCCGTTGCTCGCGGTGAGGTTGGCGTGCTTGTCCTCCCCGTCCACCGGCAGGTCCGCCAGCTCGGTCCGCTCGCCAGTGGTGAGGTTGATGCAGAGCTCGGGGTAGGGGCGGCACTTTCGTGCGGCTGTCGACGGCGTAGAGATATCCCTGGTGCACGAGCAGGGGCACTCATGTTCTCGATGGGGTGAGCGACACCGTCGGCGAGGCGTGACAATGGCCGTCTGGACCTTCTCGTCATCACTGAGCAGGGGCCACCGCCTCACCGCCCTCCACCGCACAGAAGTTCTGGGACGTGGTGGAGGCCAGATCAAACTGTACGGACAGGTCCTTCGTTGACAGCCGCAGGGCTCGGTGCGGGACGCTGACGGTGACCAGGAGGTCGGCGCCGTCGGAGGTCAGCGTGATCGAGGAGCCGGCGCGGTACGTCGACTCCCTCGCCTTGAGGGCAAGATTCTCCCCGAGCACCGCGCTGGCGACGATGCGCCGGTCGGCCAGACGGATCTTGAGCAGACTGACTCGTCCTCGGTTCTTGGGGCGCTGGTCGACGACGTCCTCGCGACCGGTGATGAGGTAGGCGAACTCGTCGTCGCACGTACCGGCGCAGGTGAACTGCTCGGTGACGACTGTGCCGGGGCTGGGGGCGACACGGCTTCCTGAGGGAACGCCACCGACCTGGGGAACGGTCATCGGCTCGATGCGGTACCCGTGCTCGGAGTCGTCCGGCACGAGGGTGTAGGTCTTCGGCCCATTCAGGGTCCACGATGATGGGGCGGTCGCCGGACAGGGGCGGCGGTGTCGTCGTCGTCGCTGTTGACGTCATAGGCGATGAGAAAGGAGCCGTGGGCGGTCTCGATCATCGCATTGGTCGGCCACGGATGATTCTGATTCTCCTTGATGCGCAGGGGCCACACCGCCTCACTGCCGAAGCTGGTCGGGATGGCGGTCGCCTTCGGGGGCGTGGACAATGATGCGTGAAGGACCGTGGGGGCTGGGGAGTCAGCGTGCGTGCGATGCGCTGCCTCATGCTCGCGCAGCCGCTCAGGACAGCGCACCGGCGCTCGCGGTGGCGCCGAGTGCGGCGGTGAGGAAGACGCGACGACGCATGATGACCTGCCCGGTGACGACTCTGCTGGTCTGACGGGGATATGTTACGTGGCCGGGTGCGGTTGGGTGGAGAAATACCGCACTCGGCCACGTCGATGATCTTGTTTTGTTGCGGATCGGCCGGCTGTCAGTGCTCCGGGTGCTCGACGACGACGACCGGGGCTGCGCCGTCCTGGTTATCGCGGTCGGCGTGGTTAGCGGAGCCGGCGTGGTCGGCGGAGGCGTCCGAGCCCGGCAGGTGGCTGCCCACCATGTCGGTCAGTCCGGTGCCCACGAGGCTGCGCAGGATGAGATCGAGCTGCTCGACGTTGTTGGCCACCGCCTTGGGCAGGGCGGAGGCGCCCTCGGTGGAGATGATCGACAGGTCGCGCACGCTGGCCAGCGGCTCGCTCAGGGCCCTGGCGATCTCGGGGGCCTTGTCCAGCAGCATCTGGCGGGTGGCAGCCTCGCCGTACTTGGCCAGGGGCGTCCGCCTTGTCACTCATGGCCTTGGCCTCGGCCTCACCGGCGGCGCGGATCGTGTCGGCCTCGGCCTGGCCTCGGGCCGCGATGGCCTCGGCCTCGGCGCGGGCCCGGGCGGCGGTCGCCTTGGCCTCGGCCTCGGCGCGGGCCACGGTGGCCTGGGCCTGGGCCTCGGCGTCCAGGCGGGTGCGCTCGGCGTCGGCCTGGGCCCGTAGCAGCGCCTCGGTCTTGGAGGCCTGAGCCTCCTGCTCGCGCTGGTAGCGGGCGGCGTCGGCGGGCTTGCGCACCGTGGAGTCCAGCTCGCGCTCGGTCAGGGCGGCCTTGGCCTCGGCCGCCTCCTGCCCGATGATGGCGATCTCGCGCTCCTTGGCGGCGCGGGCGATCGGGCCGGCGAGTCGGCGTCGGCCTGGGCCTTGTCCGTCTCGGCCTTGAGCTGGGCCTGACGCAGGGACAGGTCGCGCTCGCGCTCGGCGATCTGCTGACGGGAGGTGACCTCGGCGTCGCGGGCCTCGCGCTCGGCGTTGGCCCGCGCGATGCGGGCGTCCTTCTCGACGCGCTGCTGCTCAGGGCACCCAGGGGACTCGATGTAACCACCGGCGTCGGTGATCTCGGAGACCTGGAGCATGTCGATCTCCAGACCCATGTTGGCCATGATGCTCTTGGCGTCGTCGAAGACGTTGCGCTGCAGGGCGTCGCGGTCGGAGATGAGGGTCGGTGACCGTCATGTGGCCGATGATCGAGCGCAGGGGAGCCGATGAGCGCCTCCCGTGCGGAGTCGGCGATGGCCTGGTCCGTGTTGGGCTTGCCCAGGAAGCGCTTGGCCGCGGCGCGCACCTGCTCGTCGGAGTCGCCCACCTTGACGGCGGCGACGGCGGCGACGTTGACGTTGATCTTGTTCTCGTCCTCGGCAGTGACCTTGAAAGCCGATCGTGGTCTGGGTGAAGGGCAGGGTACTGGATGGTCTGGATGATCGGCGGGACGAAGTCGCGTCCACCGGGGTGGACGATCTTGACCGTGCCCCGGTTCGATCCGGAGATCAGGCCGGTGAGGTTGGAGGGGACGACGACGATGCGGCTGAACAGGTAGGCGACTGCCGCCAGCACGATGATGGCGACGACGGCGATCAGACCGATGACTGATACACCCATACGGGGTTCCTTTCTGTGCGGAGAGACGGGATGAAGAAGGAGGAAGGAGGAGGACGGCGGGGGAAGGGACGGCGCGAGCGACGGGCGGGGTGCGGTCCGTCAGCGGCTCCCGGTGGGCTCAGCTGCTGATCTGCTCCCAGGAGACGATGGCCAGGGTGGAATCGACGGCGTCGAGCACCCAGGCGCTCTGCCCCGAGCGCAGCGGCTGCTCGGATCGCGCCGGCAAGGTGAGCTGGTGGCCGCGCGTGATGGCGCGAACCTCACCGCTGCCGTCCTTCCACCACAGGACGGTGACCTTCTCGCCGACCAGCTCCGCGGCGGTGGGCGGAGCCGTGTCCAACGGCATGGAGCGGCGGAGCCGGTTCCACAGCCAGCGCATGAGCGCACCGGATCCGAGGGCCGCTGCGGTGGGAACACCCCACAGCACCGCCGCCGGCACCTGCGCGTCGGCCGAGCCCGTCGTCGCTGTCACCCCCATGCCGATGGCGCCGAACACGGCCACCGGCAGAGCGAGGATCGGCACGAGCCCATCGGGCAGGAGGGCGTCCAGCAGTCCGTCGAACAGGGATGCCGGCCACCAGGAGGGTGCAGCCGATGATCGCGCACCAGGCGAAGATGCCCACCAGTTCCCTTCCGCGCAGGCCCCTTGGCCTCCGACACCTGGATTCTGCCACGCAGGCCGGCATATGAAGCCGGGGTTGGGATGGGAAGAACAACCCGGTGGGACTCAGGCTCCGCGGGCGCGCGGCAGCCGACCGGAGTCATGCAGGGGACTGTGCAGCCGAGGGCCAGGGCGTCGCCGCCGGGATGGCCGTCGCCGCAGAGGGGGCGGTGGTGACGGTCATGGTCTCCGCCGCCGGATCGATTGCGGGGCCGGGGCCGTCCGGGATGGCTGTGTGGACTGTCCTGGCCGTGCTGGCTGTGCTGGCCACGACCGCTGCCGCACGGTGCGCTCCGACGGCGTCGGCGGGGACGGCAGGGGACGGCGTCGGCGGCAGCCACTGCTGAGGACTGCTCGGCCTGCTGGGACGCGGAGAGGACGGGCAGGCCGGATGGTGCGGATACAGGATGGTTGATGCTCCCCGGCGCCTGAGCGGGCGCCTGGGCCGCGCCCTGAGACGGGAGGAATCCGTAGCCGGTCGCTCCTGCTGGGCCGACGGCCGAGGCGGGTCCCGCAGGGACGACCGCAATCGGGGACGGCTGAGGGCCTGTGGGCACCATGACGGTCTGCGCGGATACTGCCGCGGCCCTCGCGGCGAGCACGTCCTGCTGTGCGGGCGGTGGGGCTCGCGTGGGTGCGGGTGTGCTCGGAGTGCGGCTGTACCGGCTGGGGGATTGCCTGCGCAGCGGCGGCGGGGGCAGTCGGTGCGGCCAGTGATGCGGGCTCTTCGGGGGCGCCCGGTGCGCCTGAGACGTGCGAATCGGTGGCGTGGCGCCCGGTCGGTGTCCCGGGGAGAGCCGGGGCGAAGACGGGGGAGGTCTCCTCGGTGTTGGCTGACGCCGTCGATGCTCCCGAGGTCGGAGCCACCGAGGAGGCCAGGGGCGATGCCGCCATCGTCCCTGAGGCCGTCACCGCATCAGGAACAGCGGCCGCCTGCATGGATGATGATCCGGTCAGGTCCGTCTGAGCGTGTCGACGGCGGGAGATGCGGCTGGGGGTCGGGTCCTCGAAGACGGGCCTGCGGGTCTCGGGCTCCCGGTGACTCGTCGGGCCCGCGGTGGACTGTTGGGACTGACCGCTGCGCGCTGAGCTCTCCATGGGTGGTGCCTGCTGGGCTCCGACGGCCTGTGACTGTGCGCCGGTGAGTGAGTCGGTGGGCGGTCCAGAGGACGCGTCGGGCTGCACTGCCTGGGGGAATACGGTGGCTGCCGTGGGTGACGGCTCCACGCCGCTGGGCCGGATACCCGGGGCTGAGGTCGAAGGAGACGGTTCGGCCGCCGATTCATGCCAAAGGGGAGGTAGCCGTCGTCGTTGCCGTCGATGCCGGCCGAGTCGGCTCAGGAACAGTCGTGGAGCTCGACGGGGCCGCTGCGCGTCCGCCTCGACGGCCAGGAGTGAGTGGAGGCCACACGACATCGGAGTCGGGCAGCGCGGTGGTGGCCTGAGCGGACGCGTCGGGCAGCGCGGTGGTGGCCTGAGCGGCCGCCGCCGGGGCCTCCCGTGCCACCCGGCTCTGCGTCCGCCGCGAGCGCCGCCGGGGCTCGGCGCCGGAGGTGCTCGCGCCGCCCGCAGCGGGCACGGCTCTTGTGGATCCGGTGGCGCCGGCGGAGGCGGCGGGAGTCGGGTAGTCGGCGAACTTGGCGATGTGGTCGAGGTCGTAGTGGGTCGGGTCCTGCCCGGCGTTGCGTAGCACGTCCTCCAGGGGGCTGAGCAGGGCCAGCCGGAAGGCGGGGTCGACGCAGCGGGCGTTGACGGCACCCCAGATCTGGTCGGCCGTCAGGGACTCCTCGGAGGAGCCCAGGTCGTTGCGGATCGCGGTGACCAGGTCCGCCTCCAGGCGCGCGTAGGCCATGGCGTAGGCGCTGGGCCACGGGGCCTCGGGCTGTTGGCTGCGCAGGAGGGCGAAGTTCCGCATGGCGCGCAGCACCTCGTCCGAGCCACCTACCAGCGCCCCCACCCGCAGACGATCCAGCGCCTCGTTCTTCATCGTCCCGGTGCCCTCAGGGCCCAGCAGGTGCTTGGAGTCCTCGACGACCTCACGGAGGAAGACCCGGTAGGCGGCGACACTGTCGGGTGTTGTGCGCTCCTTGGTCATCGAGTGCAGCCGTTCGGCGGCGTGACGCGCCGCCATACGGGCCGAGCTGGCCTCGGACTGGACCTCGTTGATCCGTGAGATGCTCGCCCGGGAGATCCGTGAGGCCTCCTTGAGGGCCAGGTCCGCATGCGCCGTTGAGCGCCGTGCGGCGAAGACAGCGGCAACGGCGACCAGGATGGAGACACCGGCTGCGATAGTGGCCACGACGGCGACAACGGACAGATCCATACCCCTATCCTGCCCGTAACCGACCCGGTGGTGCCGCGGAAAAAGCGCCTCTCCAGACAGTCCCCAGAATCTCTGCGGGTGACACTCAGGCAGGTCGTGGCCGCGCTCACGCGAGAGGAGGGTGAGGGGGGCGTGGTCGGTGGTGCGGTGCTTCAGGACGCGCCGACCCCTGGGTGCTCCGACTGGGTGCTCCGACGCGCATCTGCTCCTGCACGATCGCGATGACCTGCACCGATGTGCACAGGGTGAGACCCTCGGAGCCTGAGACGCCGCACGCGGGCTCGTGGCGCGGTAGCGTCGGCGCCATGAAGAAACTCATCAACGCCGTTGACAACGTGGTCACCGACGCCCTGCGAAGTCATGGCCGCGGCCCACCCCCACGAGCTCGACGTCGACCTCGACCAGCACATCGTCTACCGCCGCCGACCCAAGGAGGAGGGCAAGGTCGCCATCATCTCCGGGGGAGGCAGCGGGCACGAGCCCTCCACGGCGGCTTCGTGGGCGCCGGCATGCTCGACGCCGCCTGTGCCGGCGAGATCTTCACCTCCCCGGTCCCCGACCAGGTGGTGGCCGCCACCAGCGCCGTCGACCGCGGTGCCGGCGTGCTGCACATCGTCAAGAACTACACCGGCGACGTCGCGAACTTCGAGATGGCCGCCGAGATCGTCGACGCCGAGTCGGGCATCCAGGTCGCCGGCGTCGTCACCAACGACGACGTCGCCGTCGAGGACTCCCTCTACACCGCCGGACGCCGCGGTGTGGGCGTGACCGTCATGGTGGAGAAGATCGCCGGCGCCGCCGCCGAGCAGGGACGCCCGCTGGACGAGGTCGCCGGCATCGCGGCACGCGTCAACGCAGCCGGCAGGTCCATGGGCGTGGCCCTGACCTCCTGCACCGTCCCGGCCAACGGCAAGCCCTCCTTCGACCTGCCCGACGACGAGATGGAGATCGGCATCGGCATCCACGGCGAGCCCGGACGCCACCGCGAGAAGGTCGCCCCCGCCGCCGAGATCGCCGAGCGCCTCGTCACCCCGATCCTGGCCGAGCTCACCGAGCTGGAGCCCGCCGGCGCCGACGAGGGCGTCATCGCCATGGTCAACGGCATGGGCGCCACCCCCGCTGCTCGAGCTCTACCTCATGTACGGCGAGATCGCCCGCCTCCTCCAGGGAGCTGGGATCACCGTGGCCCGCAACCTCGTGGGAAACTACATCACCAGCCTCGACATGGCCGGCTGCTCCCTGACCCTGGTGCGCGCCGACGCCGAGCTGCTGAGCCTGTGGGACGCCCCGGTCAACACGCCCGGCCTGCGCTGGGGCGTGTGAGGACCTGAAACAATCGGGGTGCCCGGATCGCGTGCGGGCACCCTACGGAGACTGAAGGAGAAGCGACATGACCGCAGAGGTGGGAGCCGCCCGCCACTCGCTGAGCGTGGCGGACCTGGCGGCCTGGGTGCGCCGCAGCGCCGCACTCGTCGCCGAGCACGCCGAGGAGCTCACCGACCTGGACGCCGCCATCGGCGACGCCGACCACGGCGCCAACATGAAGCGCGGCCTGGCCGCCGCCGCCGAGGCGGTGCAGACCGGCGGCTTCACCAGTGCCGACGCCCTGCTCAAGAAGGTTGGCACGACCCTGGTCTCCACCGTCGGGGGCGCCTCCGGGCCCTTGTACGGCACCTTCTTCCTGCGCGCCGGCGGCGCCGTGGCCGGCCTGGAGGCGCTCGACGCCCAGGCGCTCGCGGGTGCCCTGGAGGCCGGGGTCGGCGGTATCGCCGCGCGGGGGCGCGCCACCACGGGGGAGAAGACCATGCTCGACGCCTGGAGCCCGGCCCTGGAGGCCCTGCGCGCCCAGCCCGACGACCTCGCCGCGGGCGTCTCCGCTGCGGCGCGGGCCGCGGCCGAGGGACGCGACGCCACCAAGCCCATGGTGGCCACCAAGGGGCGGGCCTCCTACCTGGGGGAGCGCTCGGTGGGGCACATCGACCCGGGCGCCGCCTCCACGGTCCTGCTGCTGACGGCCCTGGACGACGTCGTGACCGGAAGGGCGTCATGAGTCCGGTGAGTCCCGTAAGCCCCTCCGCCCCCGAGCCGGTCCCTGAGCTGACACGGTCGAGCGGTGCCGCAGTGAGTGTCGGCATCGTCCTGGTCTCCCACTCCCGCGCCCTGGCCGAGGCCGCCCTGGACCTGGCGCATCGGCTCATCGTGGCTGTTGACGTCCCCGTCGAGACGGCCGCAGGACTCGCTGGCGGCGAGCTGGGCACCGACCCCGGCGCCGTCGTCGAGGCCGTGGAGCGTCTCGCCGACCACTGCGAGGGCGTCCTGGTCCTGGCCGACCTGGGCAGCGGGATCATGAGCGCCGAGATGGCCCTGGAGATGCTCGAGCCGGCCCTCGCCGAGCGGACGCGCCTGTCAGCGGCGCCCTTCGTCGAAGGTCTGCTCGGTGCCTACGGCGCTGCCGGGATCGGCAAGGACCTTGAGGCAGTGGCCGCTGAGGCCGACGGCGCCGCCGAGGCCAAACGCTCCCAGGTGGCCGCCTTCTGATGTGTTTCTGACGCGCTGAGAGGCGCGTGTCAGGGCCGCCTGCCACTCACGCGCGGTTGGCGAAGCGCTCCAGGAGGGCGGCGTCCCCGCCGACGACGAGCACGTCCTCGGCTGAGACCAGGGTGTCGGGGGTGGCGTACTCGAAGGGCTCGCCCGGGCTCATGAGACCGAAGACGGTCACCCCGTAACGCGAGCGCACCTTGGACTGGCCGATGGTGAAGCCATGCAGCTCCGTGGGCGGACGCATCTTGACGATGGTGAAGCCGCCCTTCTCCATCTCGATGTAGTCGAGCATGCGGCCCGAGACGAGGTGGGCGGCGCGCTGACCGGCGTCGAACTCGGGGTAGACGACGTGCTGGGCGCCGATGCGGCGCAGGATGCGGCCGTGGGCGCGGGAGATGGCCTTGGCCCAGATCTGGGGGGTCTCCAGGTCCACGAGGTTGCCGGTGATGAGGACGGAGGCCTCCAGGGAGGTCGCCACCCCCACGACCGCGGTGCCGAACTCGGTGGCGCCCAGCTGCTCCAGGGCCTCCACGTCCGTGGCGTCGGCCTCCACCAGGGGGATGCGGCCGGTCCACTGTCGCACGGTCGCGGGATTGGCCTCCACGGCCAGCACCTCGCGCCCCAGCCGGTCCAGGGTGGCGGCCACGGCCGAGCCGAAGCGTCCCAGCCCGATGACGAGCGTGGAGTCGGTGCGCGAGAGCAGGGGCAGGCATGAGGTCTCCTGAGGTCGGCCATGAGGCGGTGGCCTCTACGCTACCGCCTGCGGTGCCGGCGGAGGCTCAGGCCGATCCCGCACACCACCAGGACCGCTACCGCTCCCGCCAGGATCCAGGCCATCATCGAGAAGCCGCCGGAGTAGGCCTCGATCTGCGCCCGGTCGATGAGCTGGGCCTTGAGGGACTCGATGATCTGCTTGCCTGCGGACGACTGTGGCAGGGCCTGGGCCCGCATCATCACCTCCATGGCTGTCGCCTTGACCTCTGCGGCATGGTTGGTCACGTAGTCCTCGGCGTGCTGGGTGGCGTAGGACGTCATGAGTGCTACCCCGAAGGAGCCACCGATCTGCTGGGATGCGCTGAGGATCGCCGAGGCCAGTCCGGTCCGCTTCGCATCCACCCCGCGAGTGCCGGAGTTGAAGGTGACCGGCATCGTCAGCCCCAGGCCCATCCCGAAGACGATGAGGCCGGGCAGTGCCACGTGCTCGTAAGTCGATTCCGTGGTCATGCGGGAGAAGATGAGGAAGGATCCCGCCAATACTGCCAGCCCCAGTGGCAGGGTGCCGCGCGCCCCGAGCCTGGGCACGATGATGCGCCCGGCCGGGATCGCGGTGGCGATCAACGCAAGGACCATCGGGAGGAAGACGACCCCGCTCTTGAGGGGCGAGTAGCCGAAGTGGTTCTGCATGTAGTAGGTCAGGTAGATGATCGCCCCCATCTGGGCGGCGCCGACGACGAACTGCGTGGCGTAGGAGGCCGCCCGCACCGGCAGCGCCATCATCGACAGGGGCAGCACCGGTCGATTCGCGAAACGCTCACGGACCACGAACAGCGCCGCGGCGATGCCGCCCAGGGCCAGCCAGCTGACGGTCGACGTGGAGGTCCAGGAGGTCTGCTGGGCCCGGTCGAGCCCGTAGACGGCGCTGAAGCAGGCTCCGCAGCCCAGGACCAGGCCGCTCAGGGTCATCAGTGATGCGTGAGCCGTGGTCGCGCTGGTCGGCCGGCGGAAGGCTGCGCTGCCCGATGAGCAGGGCGGCGGCGGCCAGGAAGATGTTGATGTAGAGGGCCCAGCGCCAGCTGAACCAGTCGGTCAGTGCTCCGCCGACAAGCAGTCCGACAGCCGCTCCCAGGCCGCCAGTGGCGCCGAAGATCGCGAAGACCCGCTCGCGCTCGGCACGCTCGGTGAAGGTGACATTGAGCAGTGACTGTGAGGTGGGGGCCAGCAGGGCGCCGAAGCAGCCCTGGGCCACGCGGGCCGCCAGCAGGACGGAGAAGGAGGTCGCCATCCCGGCTGCGAGGCTGGCGATCCCGAATCCGATCAGACCGACCTGGTAGGAGCGGCGGATACCGACCACGGCGCAGAGCCTCCCCCCGAAGAGCACGAGGCCTCCGAAGGCCAGGCTGTAGCCGGTGACCGTCCACGGGCTCTGGGACACGGTCATCCCCAGGTCCTCCTGCATGTGCGGCAGGGCGATGGCGATGATCGTCAGGTCCAGGACGATCATCAGCTGGGTGAGGACGGCGCTGACCATGACCGCGCGTCGATTGGGCCGCCGTACAGCCGAAGGGGTCTCCTCCTGTGCCTCCTGTGCCGGTTCGGCCTGCTTGAGGGGGGATGTCGCTGTGAGCGTCATCGCGAACCTCCATATCAAAATTATCGTTTTCGTTTGCGTTCTGGAGTCTAGGGAGTGCGGGATGACTAGTCAACAACGATCGTTTCGATTTGTGTTGGGGTGAGTCACCTATGCTGGAGGTATGCCACGAGTGACTGCCGCCCACCGCGAGCGTCAGACCGACCGGATCCTGCAGGCCGCCGAGGAAGTGCTTCGCGCGCAGCGGCTTCCAGGCCGCCTCCATGGACGAGGTCATTGCCGCGGCTGGAATGTCGTCGTCGACCGTTTACCGCTACTTCCCCGAGGGCAAGCGCTCCCTCATTCGGGCGGTCCTGACCAGGCGCATGGGGCCGCTCGTCGAGAGAATCAAGCGGATCGCTGAGTCCGAGGAGCCGCTCGACTTCGAGCGGGACTTCATTGAGGCGCTCACCCTGCTCAACTATCAGCGGCACGGCGCGCTGGCCGACTCGGGGGTGGACCAGCAGGATGACGCTCTCGAGGGTTCCGACGGCGTGGGCCTGAGCTCCTGGGCGCCTCTGGCCTACCACGCCTGGGGGGAGCTGACTCGCGATCCTGAGACGGGTGTCCTGGTTCAGGAGAGCTACCGTGACATCCACAGCGGTCTCACCCGCCTGTGTCGCAACGGGCAGAGGGCGGGGACGATCTCCGACCGTCTGCGTCCCGAGCAGCTGGCGTCCCTCATCCAGAGCGTCTCCTTCGGTCTCATCGTCGAGCAGCTCATCACTGGTCGGGCTGATGTGGAGGGGGCGGCCAGTACCCTCAGGCAGCTGCTCGCCCCGGAGAGGACTCGGTCCTGACTGGCCTCTGCGGCGTCTGCTGGTTCTTGGGAGCCGGCGGGCCCGCCCGATGCGGTAGGGCTGCCGCCCTGGTCAGCCGATCATTGGGCTGGCCTCGGGCATCCGGATGACGCGGCGCCGCTCGCGCAGCGCCAGGGCGCTGGCCGCCGTCATCGTGCCCACGCGGCCGACGAACATGAGCGCCACGATGACGTACTTGGCCCCGTCCGGCAGGGAGGGGGTGATGCCCGTGGACAGGCCCACGGTCGCGAAGGCGCTGATGACCTCGAAGAGGATCCGATCCAGGGGCAGGCTGGTCATCTGCAGAGCAGAAGTGTGGCCAGTCCGATGACGCTGGAGCCGATGAAGGCCACCGCCACGCTCAGGCGCACGGTCGAGGGGGTGATGCGCCGCCCGAAGGCCTCGATGTCCTGGTCGCCGCGGGCCTCGGCGAGGATCGCCAGCAGCAGGACCGCGAAGGTCGTCACCTTGATGCCGCCGGCCGTCGAGGCCGAGCCGCCTCCGACGAACATGAGGGCGTCCTGGAGGAACCAGGTCGCCTCGTGCATGTGCTCGGGCGGGATCGTGGACAGCCCCGAGGAGCGGGCGTTGACGCCGTTGACGAGCGCCGTCATGATCTTTCCGCTCGTGGGCAGGGATCCGTAGGTGAGCGGGTTGTTCCACTCGAAGGCGGCGATGGCGATGGTCGAGGCGACCGTGAGGGCCAGGTAGGTCGTCAGGGTGAGCTTCGTGTGCAGGCTCCACGTCCAGGGGCGGCGTCGTCGGCCCATGATGTCCAGGATGACGGGGAAGCCGACGGCGCCCATGAAGGTCCCCAGGATGATCGGCAGGCCGATCCACCAGTCGGTGGAGTAGGCCTCCAGTCCCTCGGGCATGATGACGAAACCGGCGTTGTTGAAGATCGACAGCGCCATGAAGACCGCGTACCACAGGGCGTGGCCCACGTCGAGGCCGTGGCTGAGGAAGGCGGCAGCAGCATGAGCGTCAGGAGGAGCTCGCAGCCGGTGGCCGTGTAGATGACGGCGCGCAGCAGCCGCCCCACCTCTCCCAGGCGCGACTGGTTCTCCGAGGCCGCCAGCATCCGCTGAGTCAGTCCCACGTGCCGGGACACCGCCAGGGACAGCAGCGAGGCCAGGGTCATGACGCCCAGGCCGCCCACGGCCGCGGCCAGGATGATGACGACGTGCCCGAAGGTGGACCAGTAGGTCGCCGTGTCCACCGTGCTCAGACCGGTGACGCACACGGCCGAGGTGGCGGTGAACAGGGCGTCGAGAAAGTCGGCGTGCTCCCCGCTGGTCGTGGAGATGGGAAGACTGAGAAGGGCGGTCACCACGACGATGATGGCGGCGAAGACGGCGACGGCCAGCCGGGCCGGGTAGAAGCGGGCCGCACGCGCGATCTGGCCGAGTGGCTCGATGTGCCTGAGCAGACGGCGCACTCCGGTGGGCTCCGTGCCCGGCAGCGGGGGAGGGTGACGGCTCCTCGAGGGGGTCGGTTCTGTTGCCGGCCGCCGGGTGCTTCTTGTACCGCTTCCACGGACGGCCGACGACACCCACGAGCGGGGCGTGCCAGTGGGCCTGGCGGCGGCTGCCGGCCTGCGGTGCTCCGCGCCTCCCGGTTGGCGACTCGCCTCGGGGTCCGCGGTCGGGCTCCGGCTCCTGTGCGGTGTCTGTCTGGGGCACGGTCGCCATTGTGGTCCTGCTGGCACGACTTCGTCACGTTCCCCGGCGTCCTGGGGTGGGCGTGTTCTGCGGGGCGGTGATTGCGGCCCGACGCTCGCAGTGAGGGTGACCGGGGGCGTCAGATGGATTGCTGAGGTTGCGGCAGCGACAGTTGGTACCCGAGTGTGAAATGCGACGCCTGTGGTGAATGGTGTCCGGGAAATCCTGTGCGAAGGCTGATGCGGGGATATATTGGCTGTGTTCCTGCCCCGAAGGGGCCACCCGCGACGAACGGACCTCAAGCTCATGGCACCGGGCCTTCCCACATCCCCCAGCGCCTCTGGCGCCCCCTCGTTCCTCACCGTGGCTGAGGTGGCGGCGATGCTGCGCGTGTCCAAGATGACCGTCTACCGGATGGTGCACTCCGGTGACCTGCCCGCGATGCAGGTCGGGCGCTCCTTCCGTGTCCCCGAGCGTGCCGTTCACGACTACCTGGCCGCGGGACTGGGTGACTGGGGCCACGACGCGTCAGAGGCATCAGGGTCCTAGGAGCCGCTACACTCAGGCGGTCACCTGCGTGGTCGGCCGCTGAGCCTCACGCGCCGACCAACCGCCCCATGGCATAACCCTCGCCGGCCTGCCTCGGCTCGCAGGGAGGGTCTGCGGGCACTACGAAGCGAACTGCGAGGAGATCTCATGGGATCCGTCATCAAGAAGCGCCGTAAGCGCATGGCCAAGAAGAAGCACCGCAAGCTGCTTCGCAAGACGCGTCACCAGCGTCGCAACAAGAAGTGAGACGAGCGGCCCGTCCGCGTCTCGGGGCTCCGTGCACACTGCTGGTGTGAGCGGGGCCCTGCTTGTCTCACGAGGAACCGACCAGGAAGAGCGGAGATCTTCGTTGACCACCACCCCAGATGACCGCGCCCCGCTGAGGTGTCGACTGCGCCGGCCGCGCCGTCGACTGAGCCGCAGCTGGTGGAAGGCGACTGCACCGTCCCGCTGAGCGTCGACGTCGACCCGTCCGCCTGGCCCGCACCCGTTCAGGCCCTGGCGCACTCGCCGGGCTCCGACGTCCGACCGACCACCCTGGCCGAGCTGACCACGCTTCGCGTGGGTGGCCCGGTGGGCACCTACGTCGAGGCCACCACCCAGAGTGAGCTCACCGAGGCGATCCGCGAGGCGGACGCCGCCGGAACGCCCGTCCTCGTCATCGGCGGCGGCTCCAACATCATGGCCTCCGATGCCGGCTTCGACGGACTCGTCATCCGGGATGCCCGTGCTGAGGTCTCACTCGTCTCGGACTCGGTGTGCGGCGGCGTCGAGGTCACCGCTACTGCCGGCACCACCTGGGACGACCTGGTGCGCGAGGCCATCGCCAGCCAGTGGGCCGGGTTCGCGCCCCTGTCCGGGATTCCCGGCACGGTGGGCGCAGCCCCTGTGCAGAACGTCGGGGCCTACGGCGCCGAGGTCGCCGAGCTCATCGCCAGCGTGCGAGCCTGGGACCGCCTGCGCAACCGGGTGGTCTGGCTGGCCCTGGGCGAGCTGGGACTGGCCTACCGGGACTCGCGTCTCAAGCAGTCCCTCACTGACACCGAGGCGGGTGGCGGACGCCTGTGGGGGCCGACCGGACGCTGGGTGGTTCTTGACGCCACCTTCGCCGTGCGACAGGGCTCCCTGTCCTCCCGGATCGCCTACTCCCAGCTGGCCGGGGCGCTCGGCGTCGAGCTGGGCGAGCGCGTGCCTGAGCGCGAGCTGCGTGAGGCGGTTCTCGAGCTGCGCCGCTCCAAGGGGATGGTGCTGGACGGCGCCGACCACGACACCTGGTCGGCCGGCTCCTTCTTCACCAACCCGATCCTGACCACGGCCGAGGCCGAGCGCCTGCCGAGGACGCGCCCCGCTTCCCGGTCACCGACCACTCGCAGGTGGTGCTCGGCACCAAGGCGGCCCCCGTCATCGAGGGGCTGGTCAAGACCAGCGCCGCCTGGCTCATCGACCACGCGGGGTTCACCAAGGGCTTCGCCGTGGAGGCCGGCGCGCCGGCCGGGCTGTCCACCAAGCACGTTCTGGCGCTGACCAACCGGGGCGGCGCGACCGGGACCGACCTGGCTCGTCTGCGTGACGCGGTCGTGACCGGAGTGCGCGAGCGCTACGGCGTCACCCTCGTGCCCGAGCCCGTCCAGGTCGGCTTCTAGGTCCTGTCACGAAAGCCGGGCTGGCTCCGGCGCGTGGCTTCCAGAGGGCTCTGTTGCCGACGCCTGGTCGGGCGATGCCAGCCAGGCGTCCACCTCGGCCAGCCATGCCTGCTTAGCCGTCGGTGAGGCCAGGCAGGCGCGGATCGATCCGCGGGCCAGCTCAGCCAGCTCTGCGTCGGTGCAGCCCAGGGTCCGGGCGATCTCGTACTGGTTGACGAGCCGGGACTGGAAGAGCAGGGGGTCGTCGGCGCTCAGGGCGATCTGCGCCCCATGGCTCATGAGCGTGCGCAGCGGGACGTCGTCGGGGCTGTGATAGACGCCCAGGCTCACGTTGGAGGCCGGGCAGACCTCGAGGCTGATGCCTGAGGCGACAATCGCGTCCAGCAGGGCGGGGTCCTCGCCGGCGCGTACACCGTGGCCCAGGCGCGTGGCGCCGAGCGCGGAGACGACCTCACGCAGGTGGTCGGGTCCCAAGAGCTCCCCTCCGTGCGGCATGGAGGCCAGGCCGCCCCGGCGGGCGATGGCGAAGGCCCGCTCCCAGGAGGAGGTCCGCCCGGCGCGCTCGTCGTTGGACAGGCCGAAGCCGATCACCTCGCCCGGCTGGTCCCCGGCGTAGCGCACCGCCAGGCGTGCGAGTGCACGGGCGTCCAGCGGGTGACGCATCCGGGAGGCCGCCACGATGACCGCCACCTCCACTCCGCTCAGGGTCGTGGCCTGCTTGGCGGCGTCGAGGATGATCTCCAGGGCGGGGGTGATCCCGCCGACGAAGGGGGCATAGCTGGTCGGGTCGACCTGGATCTCCAGGCGGCGCGAGCCCTCGGCGGCGTCGTCCAGAGCGGCCTCCAGGACGATACGGCGCATGACCTCCTCAGTGCGAACCAGGGCCCTGGCCGTGTCGTAGGCGCGCTGGAAGCGGAACCAACCGCGACGGTCGGCGGGGACGCGCAGAGGGTCGCCGTCCAGAAAGTTCGACGGCAGGCGCGTGCGCGCGGAGGAGGCCAGCTCGATGAGGGTGTCCAGGCGCATCGACCCCGTGAAGTGCAGGTGCAGGTGCGCCTTGGGAAGAGTGGCGAGGTCTCGCATGGGTGGATTCTTCCACGTGTTCGCACCCCACTGGCAGCCCACCTGCGCGCGGCGAGAGGTGACCGCTGCTTCCGCTGTTGCCGAACACCAGGGGCCGTTTTAGAAGCGAACCACCAGGTGGGTGGGGCAGACTAACTGTCATGAACCACTCGTCGGCGTCCCAGGAGCCCGAGGAGGTGGCCCTGCTGACGGGGCCGCGCGCCGCGTCCGTGCTCTCCGCCGCCCTCGCCCCGGCCGGCCAGCGTCTGGCCAGCTGGGAGGTCCACTCAGTTCACCACCGCCCCGGAGCGGGTGTGTCCGTGGGGTACACGGCTGTTGTCGTCGCACCCAACGGGCGTTCCACCACCGAGTACCTGTGCGCTACGACGGCTCGCCTGTCCAACCCGCACGCACCGGGACTGACCCGAGTCGCCCCCACTGGCGGGGACGGTCCCGCGGTTCACGTGTGGCGTCACCCGGCCGACCCCGAGCTGCCCGGTCTGGTGGTGGCCTGCACGCCCTCGCTGCTCTCAGCCCGGATCGGCACTCAGGTCAAGGCCACGATGGTCGCCTACCGGCCTACGCGTCGAGCGGTCGTGCGTGCCACCTTCCCGGACGAGACCACCGCCTACGCCAAGGTCCTGCGTCCGAGCCAGGCTCCGTCCTTCGCTCAGCGGCACCGCCTGCTGACGGCCTCAGGCGTGCCCGCGCCCGAGGTCCTGCGGGAGGACCCCGATGGCCTCGTCCTGCTGTCCACCGGTCGGGGAGTGGCCCTGTCCGGCCTGCTGTCCCAGGGCATGAGCGTGTCGCGCAGCGAACGCGTCTTCAACGGCCTCATCTCGCTACTGGACGCCCTCCCGGCCAGCGCCATGCAGCTGCCGGCGCACGCCGCCTGGTCGGAGCGGGCCCGCCACTACGCGCACGCCGCCGCCACGGTTCTGCCCGAGCACGCCGCCCGTGCCCGGGCCGTGGCCGAAGGGGTCGAGCAGCTCATGGCCGCCTCCGACGCCGGCCGGCCGGTCCCGGTCCACGGCGACTTCTACGAGGCCAATGTCCTCATGGAGGGCGAGGCCGTCACCAGCCTGCTCGACGTGGACTCCCTGGGACCCGGTTACCGGGTTGATGACCTGGCCTGCCTGTTGGGGCACGTCAGCGTGCTGGACCATCTGGCGCCCGCCTCTACCCGAAGCTGCGCCCCATCCTGGAGACCTGGACCCGTATGGCCGAGCGGCAGGTGGACCCGGTCTCCCTGCGTGCTCGCTGCGCCGGCGTGGTCCTGTCCCTGGTGGCCGGTGCCCGCCGCGAGGACGGTGGTCCGTGGCGGCCCGATGCCGAGGGCCGCCTCGCCCGGGCCGAGACCTGGCTGGCGCAGGGCCGCGAGATCCAGGCCCGCCGCGGCGCCCACTGAGTCCGTCGATTTCACGCCGAGCCGGGCAGCTTTCGCGGCGCCCTGCAGAAAATTCTGGCGGTCTGGGTGAAACAAGCCCGGCTCGGGGTGCTCAGAACCTGACGTGCGACTCCCTGGAGATGGTGAATCCCCGGCCGGTGATCGTGTTCCAGCAGGTCATCCCCTTGGACTGCGAGGTGCAGGCGTAGTCGGAGAACATCGTGGTCTCCCCGTACTGGAGCGTGTGGAAGGTGTCCCCAGGCTGTCCCAGGTACTCCTCCCCGCAGCGGACCTCGGTGCGACCGGCGAGTGCCACGATAGAGAACTCTCGGTCGGGACAGTCCTGCATCCCGGAGGAGGTGTAACTCCTTTCCAGGATCGAGCACCCCACTCCCTCATCGTTAAGGATGCAGGAGATGTTTTTCGACGGGGTGTCCACGTACTGGTAGAGTAGGTCTTGGCTGATGGGGCAAGAGACGGTCCACCGGAGGGAGGCGGTGCCGCTTCAGCCTCGGCGGCGTCTGCGGCCGGTTGGGCGGCCTGCTCCGCCGATGCTCCTGCGGTCTGGGCGGTGGCCGGTGCGGCGGAAGCGGTCGGAGCCGCTTTCGTCTCCGACTGCCGGTCCTGGTTCGCCAGCAGCATGCCGGCAAAGGTTCCGGCAGCGGCGACAGCCAGGATCAGCGTGATGACCAGAGCTGCTATCAGTCCGGTGCGGGACCCGTAGCGGGAGGCCGACTGGGGCTCGGACAGTTCGACGGATGATGTCTGAGCAGGTGCCGGTGCGGTTGCCTGCGTCGGCATGACCGGTGAGGTCTTGAGGACCGCAGTATGAGGACCTGTGTACGCCGTCGCTCTTCCAGGAGCCCCGGTGTACGGGGAGGCGGCGTGTGGCGAGACGCTGTAGTCGGCGGTCGTGATCGAGGGCAGGGGCGCGGTCTCCGCAGTCCTGAGGTGAGCCGAGCCGGACGCGGTCGCCGCACTCACCGGGGACGCGGGTGAGACCTGAGACAAGTCGCCCACGCCCATCTGGAGAATCCGGTCTCGCAGCACCGCGGGCAGCGCCGGATTGGCGGCGACGACCGGCCGCAGGTCGGGAAATGCCTTGGCAAGGTACTCCAGCACCTCAGGATCTGTCCTGGGGTCAGTGGCGCGACGTTCATCGTCGGGAGTGTGAGCGGGCACAAATCAGATGATAGGTCCCTCAAGGGCGCGGAGGACTCGTCCGCAACCATATTGGTATCAAACGCCGAGCCGGGCAGCTTTCGCGGCGTCCGACAGACATTCTGTCGGCTTGCGCGAAAACCTGCCCGGCTCGGCAGAGGAGGCGGAGCCTCAGGCGCTACTCGACCTCGGCGAGCAGCTTCTGAACCCGGCCCACGCCCTCGACCAGGTCATCGTCACCCAGCGCGTAGGACAGTCGCACGAAGCCCGAGGGGCCGAAGGCCTCACCGGAACGATAGCGACCTCGGCGTGCTCGAGGATGAGCGCGGCCAGCGTGGCCGAGCTGTCGATCGCGGTGCCGCGCAATGTACGCCCGATGAGCCCCTCGATGCTGGGGTAGGCGTAGAAGGCGCCGCGGGGCACGGGCACGGTCAGTCCCTCGATCTGGGAGAGCATCTCCACCATGGCGCGCCGGCGCCGGTCGAAGGCGGTGCGCATCTGCTCGACGGCGGACAGGTCGCCGCTGACGGCCGCCAGGGCCGCGCGCTGCGAGACGTTGGCGACGTTGGAGGTCAGGTGGGACTGGAAGTTCGTGGCCGCCTTGATGACGTCGCTGGGGGCGATCATCCAACCCACGCGCCATCCGGTCATGGCGTAGGTCTTGGCCACGCCGTTGAGGACGATCGTCTGCTCGGCGAGCTCGGGAACCAGCTTGACGACGTGCGTGGTCTGGGCGCCGTCGTAGAGGAGGTGCTCGTAGATCTCGTCGGTGATGACCCAGACCCCGTGCTCCAGGGCCCACTGGCCGATGGCGGTCAGCTCCTCGGGCGTGTAGACCGAGCCGGTCGGGTTCGACGGCGAGCACAGCAGCAGCACCTTGGTACGCTCGGTGCGGGCGGCCTCGAGCTGGTCGACGCTGACCTTGTAGTCCTGGTCCGCCCCGGCGAAGACCTCGACCGTGGTGCCCCCGGCCAGGGCGACGGCCTCGGGGTAGGTGGTCCAGTAGGGTGCGGGCAGCAGACCTCGTCACCGGGGTCGACGATCGCGGCGAAGGCCTGGAAGACGGCCTGCTTGCCGCCGTTGGTGACCAGGATGTCGTCGGGGGAGACCTCATAGCCGGAGTCGCGCAGCGTCTTGGCGGCGATGGCCTCGCGCAGGACCGGCAGGCCCTTGGCCGGGGAGTACTTGTGGTTGGCCGGGTCCTTCGCGGCGGCGACGGCGGCCTCGACGATGTAGTCGGGGGTGGGGAAGTCGGGCTCTCCGGCGCCGAAGCCGATGACGGGGCGGCCGGCGGCCTTGAGGGCCTTGGCCTTGGCGTCGACGGCAAGAGTGGCGGAGGGTGCGATGGCGGACAGGCGGGCGGAAACGCGGTGCGTGGGTGCAGGTGTCACCCGACTATGGTCCCACGACCTGCGAGGCTCGCACATCTAGAACACGTCCGATCTGCCAGTAGTGACACAGTGACGACACATTGACGACGCCCGGGGTGCCTTCCGGGACGTGGCGAGGCGGCTTCGCTCCGACCGGCCTCGGCGTGGCGCACCCCACGGCCAGTGGTTACCGCAGAGGCCTGCTTGTGTGGCAAACTAGAGCACCGCTGAAGGGCAGTGGCGCAATTGGTAGCGCACCGGTCTCCAAAACCGGCGGTTGTGGGTTCGAGTCCCGCCTGCCCTGCTGAGAACGGCGGATCTGTCGGGAGATCCCGTCGGTTTCGTCTTCTCCCCGCTGTGCGGGAACTGACCTGACCGTCGACCCTGAGGACCCAGATTCATGAGCGAGAGCGCACGCGCCGCGACAGGCAAGTCGGGCAGGAAGCGCGGCTTCTTCGGGCGCATCGCCCTGTTCATCCGCCAGGTCATTGACGAGCTGCGCAAGGTTGTCTGGCCCACCATGAATGAGCTGTGGACCTACTTCACAGTGGTGGTCGTCTTCATCATCGCCATCATGGCCTTCACCGGGGTGCTGGACTTCGCCTTCAACCGGGCTGTCATGTGGCTCTTCGCCTGACCTCCCGGCTTCTGCGGTCGCGCCCTCATCGGGGGTGCTCGATCCTGCCCCTGACCATGTCTACTCCCGACGGCGCCGCGGCTCGCGCAGCCCGTCGCATCCGCTCGTCTCACGCCACTGGAAAGCAGGTACACCATGTCTGAGGATGTCTCCTCGCAGACCACTCCCGACGACGTCGAGGTCCTCGCCTCGCTCGCGGCCGACGACGCCGGTGACGCCGCCGAGTCGGTTGAGGTCGCCGAGGCCGATGCGACCGTCGAGGTGGTCGAGGCGCAGCCCCACGCCGCTGCTGAGCCGGGTGAGCCGGCCGAGGAGGCGCCCGTCGTCGACCCGCTGGCCGAGTTCCGCCGCCAGATGTCGGCCCTGCCGGGGCAGTGGTACGTGCTGCACACCTACTCCGGCTACGAGCGCCGAGTGGCCGCCGACATCATGGCCCGCGCCGAGAACTTCGAGGTCGAGGACTACATCTTCGACGCCACCGTCCCCATGGAGACGGTCATCGAGATCAAGAACGGCAACAAGAAGAAGGAAGTCTCCCGGGTGCGCATCCCCGGCTACGTCTTCGTGCGCATGGACCTGGATGACCCGGAGACCTCGGACAAGGTGTGGCGCACCATCAAGGACACCCCGGCCGTCACCGGCTTCGTGGGCGACCGCTACAACCCGGTGCCGCTGACCTTCGAGGAGGCCGTCGCCCAGCTCGGCCCCACGCCTGAGGAGATCGCCGCCAAGGAGGCCGCCGCGGCGGAGGCCACCGCCCCCGAGTCCGGCTCCGGTACCCAGATCGCCACCGGTGGTCAGGTCTTCGAGGTCGCCTTCGAGGTCGGCGAGTCCGTCATCGTCACCGACGGCCCCTTCGAATCCCTTCCGGCCACGATCTCCGAGATCCACCCCGAGACTCAGAAGCTCCAGGTGCTCATCTCCCTGTTCGGCCGCGATACCCCGGCCGAGCTCTCCTTCACCCAGGTCGCCAAGATCTAAGACGGGCCTGAGGCCAGACCCCGTCAGCCGTTGTGGCCCGACGACGCAGAACACGCGCCGTCGGGCCACAACCGCCCGGGTCGCGCGAGCGGCCACGGCGCGAGAGCCATGAATCACAGGGCAATGTCCTGTGATACCGCGCACCGGGCGCCCTGCTTGGCCCAACAGCGGGCTACGATGAGCGCTTGTGTGTGCGCATGCACCCACGGCTGCACGGCAGGCGTGCAGCACATCCGGACAAGTAAGAAGGACCCATTCCTATGGCCCCCAAGAAGAAGGTCGCCGGGCTGATCAAGCTCCAGATCCAGGCCGGCCAGGCCAACCCCGCTCCGCCGATCGGCCCCGCCCTGGGTGCCCACGGCGTCAACATCATGGAGTTCTGCAAGGCGTACAACGCGGCGACCGAGTCGCAGCGCGGCAACGTCATCCCCGTGGAGATCACCGTCTACGAGGACCGCTCCTTCACCTTCATCACCAAGACCCCGCCGGCCGCCGAGCTCATCAAGAAGGCCGCGGGCGTTCCCAAGGGATCCGCCACCCCCCACACCGTGAAGGTGGCCTCCCTGACCCAGGCTCAGGTGCGTGAGATCGCCGAGTCCAAGATGCCCGACCTCAACGCCAACGACGTCGAGGCCGCCGCCAAGATCATCGCCGGCACCGCCCGTTCCATGGGCATCACCGTCGAGGCCTGAGGCACTCGCCGGCCTGCCGGCTCTCTCAACTCAATCCCCATACGAAACCGTGGAAGGGCCTCGCGCGGCCCGAACACCACGACTGCAAGGAGAAGCAGATGACCAAGCGCTCCAAGGCCTACCGCGCCGCGGCTGAGAAGATCCAGTCCGGAGTCCTCTACACCCCGGCCGAGGCCGTTCACCTGGCCAAGTCCACCTCCGTCACCAAGTTCGACGCCACCGTCGACGTCGTCTTCCGCCTGGGAGTCGACCCCCGTAAGGCGGACCAGATGGTCCGCGGCACCGTGTCCCTGCCGCACGGTACCGGTAAGACCGCCCGCGTCGTCGTCTTCGCCCAGGGTGAGCGTGCCGAGCAGGCCCTCGCCGCCGGCGCGGACGAGGTCGGTGGCGACGAGCTCATCGAGAAGGTCGCCAAGGGCTACACGGACTTCGACGCCGCTGTGGCCACCCCCGACCTCATGGGCAAGGTCGGCCGCCTGGGCCGCGTTCTGGGTCCCCGTGGCCTCATGCCCAACCCCCGCACCGGCACCGTGACGATGGACGTGGCCAAGGCCGTCTCCGACATCAAGGGCGGCCGTATCGAGTTCCGCGTGGACCGCGCCTCCAACCTCCACTTCATCATCGGCAAGGCCTCCTTCTCCGAGGAGCAGCTGACGGAGAACTTCCAGGCCGCCCTGGAGGAGATCCTGCGCCTCAAGCCCTCGACCTCGAAGGGCCGCTACATCCTCAAGGCCACCATGACCACCACCATGGGCCCCGGCATCCCGATGGACGTCACCAAGGCCTGAGGCCCTTTCTCTTCACGACGGCGTCGGCCGCCTCTTCACATGGGAGGCGGCCGACGCCGTTCTTTGTCGTTGCTCCGCCTGAGGGCGTACGAGGATTCCCCAGGTCCTGCCCGGGGACTGCCCGAGCCCTCCACGGGGGCATCTGCCCATGGTCGGAGGGGTGTGGGCTGACTACGGTGAAGCCGTCGGCGGAGCACCGGATGGGGGAGGGGAGCGGAGAAGCCGGTTGTCCCCGTCCTTGTCTCTCCCTCTCGCAAGGACGGGGACAACCTCCCTTCCTTGAGGTAGGTCCGGATACGCCTCAGCTGTTCTTGACGGGGATGTTGGTAAGGCGGAAGGCAGTGGTCGAGTAGCTGTCCTCTGATTGGGGATGGTCGAGCGTGACTGTGTCGCCGCCGGGGTCGGGCCAGACAACGCCAACGGTGGTGACAGTTCCACCTTGGAGCTCATCACCGACATACAGCTCGGTCAGCGGTATATGAGCTTTGATGTCGGCCTGCTCATAGTCGGCGGGGAAGACTCTTTCGGTGCCTGATATGAGAGTCAGCCCGTCGGTGGCCATGAAGGTTGCGGTACTTCCAGTGTCCTCGTCTCGCTGGTTTCCGGATCTGCTCTCCAGGTCGGTGAGTAGCACGGTGAGATTTGCGCTGTGAGAACTGGGCTTGACGGTGCAGGTCAAGGTGCCCAGAAGGTAGCCGCCTTGGCGAGTGACATGGTCGAGGACAATGGTGACCTCACCGTTGCTGTTAGCACTTTTAGCAGTCACAGTGACGCCGTCGGAGCCCTTGGCGCTGGGGCCTTCCGAGGCTTGCAGGGGGCTGGCGTCGCTGCTGTTGGGGGTGGGGGATGAGCTCTTCTTGGTAGTGCCGTTGGTGGGGGTCAGGGTGATCTCGACGCGTCGGTTAGCGGCGCGAGCCTCGTCGGTGGTGTCGTTGATCTTGGGCTCGGACTCGCCCTTGCCGGAGACGGATGTCTGCCACTTGTCGAGCTTGGTGAGCTGCTCGAGCCTGGTCTTGACCGCGTTGGCTCGTTTCTCGGACAGGGTCTGGTTGTAGGCGTCGTCCTGGACGTCGTCGGTGTGCCCCACAATCGTAAGTGCCCCGCCGTCGGGATGCTGACCGAGCTGACCGACCACTGTCTGGAGCTGGGTCTCGGCCCCGGGGGCCAGGTCGGCTGAGTCGGAGGCGAAGGTGACGTCGCTGGCGAGGGTGACGGTGATGTCCTTGCCGCCCGTGTGGGTGCTGGTGGAGTCGTCCAGAGAGCGCGTGTATCGTTCAATGGGTGCCGGGGTGGCGAGCGTAGTATTATTAGGGTGCGTATCCAGTTCGGTTTGAGCTGCAGATAGGTCGATGTTTGCCTGTTGGGCGGATCCCGCCTCGAGGACCGAGACAGTCACGAACCCGGTCATAGGAACGAAGACGGTCACTTGCTCGGAGTCGACCTTGCCGAAGGCAACGTAGTAGGTGGCCTTTTCTCCCGGTGCGATCCCGGGGTCGGCATTATTTCCATCGATGGAGTTCCATACGCGTCCGGTCTGCAAGTCCATGATTCTGACAGCCGAGGCGACGTTCCCTGGTTGAAGGTTTGCTCGGCTTCTCCAGTAGTCAACAATGGTGAACTTGTTTTCCGGCGTAGAAGACGTTGGCTTGTTTTCTGTGCGGTTTTTGTCATCGGATGCTCGAACTAGCTCCAAGGCCAGAATCGATGTGGTTTCATCCTTGCGAATAATTGGGGAGACGTTCACGATGATGTGGTGACCGGCGATGTGGCCGTCGAGCTGCTGCCAGCCGTGCGGCGCCGCAGGCGCCCTGCCCGCCGAGGTCGAACCGGCCTGATGCTTCGACTGCCAGGGGAGCTTGCAGCCGGCCAGCAGCGGCAACCCGACACCGGTCAGGATCGTTCCGGAGAGAAATACGCGACGACGCACTGCTGTGGGTCCTTTCAGCTGTTCTTGACGGGGATGTCGGTGAGGCGGAAGGCCGTGCCCTTGGGAGAGTACTTGCCCTCGGGGTGGTCCAGGATGACGGTGTCGCCGCCGGGGTCGGGCCAGACGACGCAGACAGAGGCGATGCCGGCCTTGAGATGGTCGGAGACATTGAGCTCGGTCAAAGGGAGGTGCTGCTCGGCGTCGGCGTCGCGGTAGCCGGCGGCGAAGATACGCTCCCCGCCGGCGATGAGTGTCAGACCATCGCTGGCATTGAAGGTTGGTAGGGCGCCTCCGTCCTCGCCGCGTTGGTTGGCCAGGAGTGTCTGGGGATCCTCGAGCAGCGCGTGCAGCGGAGCGCCTGTGGAACCGTCTTTGACGGTGCAGGTGATGGTGCCCAGCAGGTATCCGCTGGTGCGGGTGACGTGGTCGAGGGTGATGATGACCTCCCCGCTGGTGTCGGTGCCCTTGGAGGTGAGGGTGACGCCCTCGGAGCCCTTGGCGACGGGGCCCTGTGGGTCCGGGAGGGTGGCGCCGCCGGAGTTGTTGGGGGTGGCGGACGCTCCCTTCTTCGCGGTGCTGCCGGTGGGGGTCAGGGTGATCTCGACTCGTCGGTTGGCGGCGCGGGCCTGGTCGGTGGTGTCCTTGACCTTGGGCTGGCTCTCGCCCTTGCCGGACACGCTGGTCTTCCACTTGTCCAGGCTGGTGAGCTGCTCGAGGCGGGTCTTGACGGCGTTGGCGCGTTTGTCGGAAAGGGTCTGGTTGTAGGCGTCGTCCTGGACGTCGTCGGTGTGGCCCACGATGGTGAGTGTTCCGCCGTCGGGGTGCTGCTTGAGCTGGTTGGCCACTGTCTGGATCTGTGCCTCGGCACCTGAGGCCAGGTCGGCGGAGTCGGGGGCGAAGGTGACGTCTGATGCCAGGGTGACGGTGATGTTCTTGCCGCCGGCCTGGGTGCTGGTGGAGTCATCCAGGGCTCTCGTGTAGCGGTCAATGATGACGGGGGCGGCGAGCTCCGGGGCGGCGTGGGAGGACTGGTCAAGCGAGGTCTGGGCGATGCTCAGGTTGACGTCGGCCTTCTTGGCGGCGTCCGCTTCCAGGACTGAGACGGTGACGAAACCGGCCATCGGGACCATGACGGTCACGGTGTCGGAGTCGACCTTGCCGAAGGACAGGAAGGAGGAGATCTTCTCGCCGGGGGCGAGGTCGAGGAACAGGCCGCTGCCATTGATGGCACTCCATACGCGTCCAGAGCCCAGGTCGAGGAGCTTGACCAGGGAGGCTCCGGTGCCGGGGCGGAAGATTGATGGGACTCCCAGGTAGTTCGAGATGCTGAGCTTGTTGTCGTTGCCGTTATAGGAGTTGGCGACGACGGCGTCGATGGAGGCGTCGTCCTTGGCGCGGGTCAGCCTCAGAGCGATGATCGAGGTCTTCTCATCCTGGCGGATGACCGGGGAGACCTCCACGCTCACCTTGTGGCCCATGATGTGGGCGTCGAGCTTCTGCCAGTCGGTACTGCCTGCCTTGGCACTGCTGCCGGATGAGGCGGATCCTCCGGCTGTAGTCGAGGAACGCGATGATGAGGCGGATCCGCCTTTGCCCTTCGACACCACCGGTAGGTCACAGCCAGCCAGCACGGGAAGCGCCGCCCCCGCCAGGGCCGAGAGGACCACGAACGACCGACGAGACGGCGTCGGAGAAGGAACGCGACGTGAATGGGAGAATACCGAGACCACGGGAACTCCTTAATGGGGTCCACAGAAATACTCAAAGAGAATAGGGGGTGCAATTATCTGAGCAAGGGCAGCTCCCCGGGTACTCCCCATCGCTCCATGGGGAGTACCCGGATTCCCTCGGGCTCCCCATGGGTGCCCCGGGTACTGCACGAATTGTCCCCGTGGGAGTCTCCCCATTTCTCGAATGAGGAATTCTGCATAGACTTTCGGTATTCCTCAGGCCGCAGTGGCCTGATCGAGAGCATTGGAGGCCCTATCATGATGACTACTTCGAAGCGAGTCCTGGCTGCCGTGAGCGCCATTGGCCTGGCAGCGACCCTGGCGTCCTGCGAACTGGGGGGCGTCTCGGGCTCGAAGAGCTCAGAAACGTCAACGCCAACGCAGACGTCGGCATCGGCGCCGAAGTCGGCGCAGTCCGGGGGTGGTGGCAAAGGCGGTCAAGGTGCTGCCATTGAATCTCACGCCACCAGCATTGACAGCAAGCCCGCAACTGTCTCCCTGAACTCCGTCTCTGCCACGGGGACGACGGTCACCGTCATGTTCTCCGTGACGAATGATGACAAGAGCAATGATATGTACGTCACCGATTACTTCTCGGATGGAGACGACTCGATTCCGCAGCCCAGTGGAAAAGCGACACCGGGGGGAAGTAAGAACAATGTAGATGGTCTCACCCTCATTGAGCCGTCTTCCTCGAACATCTATCGAGTCTCCTACGACTCCCAGGGTGGCTGCCTGTGCTCCAGTGACCTCAACGAGTTCGTCAAGCCCGGTCAGACAATCGCATTCCAGGCGACCTTCACCGGCGTTCCTGCGGATACGAAGACCGTCAGCGTCACCATTCCCAATGGCGGAAACTTCACTAACGTGGCGGTGTCACGATGAAACGGCGAACTCTTCTTGCATCCTGGACGATGGGTGCGGGGCTGCGACATCGCACGAAGCTCGTCGCCGCGATTGCCGGTGCGAGCGCATTGGCCTGGTCGACCGCTGCCGGGGCTGCCGCGTTGCCTGCTGAGCCCCATGTTGTCCCCCCGGCGGAGGCTTCGGCGAAGAACGCTACGCCGGATCCGACGCCAACGCTCAAGCCGCAGGAAAGCGGTGGTCCGGGTGAGTCCCGGCAGGTTCAGCCCCTGGATCGCCGTGTTGTCCCGGTGTCTCGATCGAGCAGCTCGGACAGCGCGGTCACCTACTCCTCGGACGGGCAGACCACGGTGGCCTCACTGTCCGGTGACGTCACCTTCGACGTCGACTCCTCCGCCCTGACCGACCGCGCCAAGCAGGTGCTCGACGACATCGTCAAGCGCTGGAACGGCAAGCGGCCGGCCACGGTCACCGTGGTGGGGCATACGGACTCCGTAGCCGACGACGCTCACAACCAGACGCTCTCCGAGCAGCGGGCGAAGGCGGTCGCGGACTACCTGACCTCCAAGGTCCCATCCCTGAACGTCCAGTCCTCCGGCAAGGGGGGAGAGCGAGCCCGTGGCCTCCGAGACCAATGCGGACGGCAGTGTCAATGAGGCCGGCAAGGCCGCCAACCGTCACGTCGACGTGCGCTGGGGGTAGGTGCCCGCAAGGCATTCTGAGCCGGGATACGGCCCAGGACGGCGGTAATCAGAACGGCCTCGTGCGTGCTGACAGAGGAATGAGTGTCAGTGGCGGGAAAGGAGAGCAGTGACGTGGAAGAAATGATGCAGATCAAGGAGGCGGCCGGGCGTCATTCCGAATCTGACGTGCGGTGGTGCTTCGATAGAAGGTCTGCGCTCGGGCTGGGGCTGTTGGCCGCGCTGAGCGGATCACTGAGCGCGTGTTCAGGACGTTGGGAACGCACCGCGACGGACGTCACCTCAGATCATTCAGCAACACCATCGGAGGTGAGGTCCCCGAAGGCGACCGCGTCGCCAACGGTTCCGGAGTGGCGACCGGCATCCGAGCTCTCAGTGACTCCCGACTTGCCATCGAGGGGAATCAAGCAGACCGCCCCCTCCGGTAGGAGCCTGTCGATGTATGGGATGACGTTGACCGTACCGGAGACGGCGGTGAGTAGGGAGCAGGTGAACGACCAAGGGCTTCCGGTGACCACGGTCCAGCTCGGCGGCACCCAAGACATGCTCCCCAACTTCGTGGTCACCTACCTCAAGGAGGCGGGGAAGACGCTCGACGACGAAACTCATCTTCAGGAGGCGTTTCTTCTGGGGCCGGGGCGCGAGGACACCTACGTGATGAGAACACCGGAAACATGGATGCTGGGCACGAAGGAGGTTCCCGCCTGCCTCATGACCTGGACTCATCGGGGGAAGGGCAGTGACGGCGGAACCGTTGAGCGTGATAACGCTGCTCTGTGGATCACCAATGACGCCGGAGGATACTGGAGAATCATCGCCCACGCCCCGATAGGTGAGCTGACGGAGACCAGTCCGACGTGGCAGGCGATGCTCAGCGCCAAGGTGGAGCAGTCGTGATGCTGGACGCCGTGGGGAGACCCCTTTGGGGGCGACTTCCCGGTCGGTGACCGAGTCGGGGCGTGACTCCCGTGGAGACTGTGCCGTTCGCATCGTCCCGCGGGGTCACGCCACTGCGAGCATCCATGCCAACCAGCCCCCCAGTGACAGGTAGGGACCGAAGGCAATGAGTGTCTTGCGGCTCGCCAGGCGACTGATCATCAGTGCGATGGCGACGAGCCCGCCGATGAAGAATCCAAGGATGATGCCCATCGCGGTGTAGGTCCCGCCGAAGTATCCGAGCCACAGCCCAAGAACCGCACACAGCTTCGCATCACCCAGTCCCATTCCCGAACCGGGGAGCAGCGCCATGGCCCCGACAATGACGCCGGCACTCACTGCGCACAGAACGGATCGAAGCAGCGCCCAGCCCGCTTCAGACAAGGCGTCCCCGTGACCACGTTGAGCAGGACGAGGGCCGTGGTTGCCGCACCGGTCCATATAGCGGCCGGACCGAGAATGCGGTTGGGGAGGCGGTGACACACGGCGTCGACGCTGCATGCCGCGCCGAGCAGCGCCACGAGGGGAAGTGCAACGATCACCTCGCCCCATGCGTCTCCCACCATTCCCCGCATGAGCGTCACCCCACAAAGAATGGTGGTCAGAACGCCCTGCGAGGTGGGTGCCAGCAGCCACTGGGCACGGAACGTGCCCGGCTCGGTGGTGATGCCGCCGGGCGAAGAGCTCGCAGTTGGTGCCTCAGCCCGCTCCAGGTCGGACACGTACCGCCGGGCGAAGGTCGAGACCGGGCGGGCAACGACTGCGATGACTGCGCAGCCAACGACGGTGGCGACCAGGAGTGCGGGGATACTCACCACCACACTCTCGCACGCTCGCCACCTTCAAGGTAGGGGAGTGGATATCTCACCTGTACCTCTCGTGTCCTCCAGAGAGCCTCCGGCGACGGATGTCGGGGCGCCCTCGCTCTTCCCTGCACCTCTGCCACGTGTCGAGTACCACGTCCTCGTCCCGGTATCCTCCCTGGCGCCCTCCTGTGGCGAACGGGTAGCCTGACCGGCGGTGCCCGCAGACGGGTCACCGCATCTCCATTCCGTTCCCAGCGATGTCGGCTTCGTCCAGGCTTCATACCTGATCGGATCACGTGCGACATCGTGACGCGGGTCTGCCGCGGCGGGAACCGACGGGCCCCTGACTGCGGGGCTCCGGACGTCGCAATCGGGCGAGCCTCGATCCCGGCGGGCCGGCCCTCTCCGCGGTGGCGTGCGCCGTCGAGCCACCGATGGGGGAGCGGTCCGGCACGCAGGCAGCAGCCAGATACAGACTCACGTCCCCATGGAGAATCAGTAGTGCCTACCATTCAGCAGCTGGTCCGCAAGGGCCGCTCGACGAAGCGCTCCGCGTCCAAGACGCCGGCGCTCAAGGCCAGTCCGCAGCGCCGTGGCGTGTGCACTCGCGTGTACACCACGACCCCCAAGAAGCCGAACTCCGCCCTTCGTAAGGTCGCCCGTGTGCGCCTGTCCACCGGTATCGAGGTCACGGCCTACATCCCCGGTGAGGGCCACAACCTCCAGGAGCACTCCATCGTGCTCGTGCGCGGTGGTCGTGTGAAGGACCTTCCCGGTGTCCGCTACCACATCGTGCGCGGCGCCCTCGACACCCAGGGTGTCAAGGGCCGCCAGCAGGCACGTTCCAAGTACGGCGCCAAGAAGGAGAAGAAGTAATGCCTCGTAAGGGTCCCGCACCCAAGCGCCCGCTCGTCGTCGACCCCGTCTACGGCTCGCCGGTCGTCACCCAGCTCGTCAACCGCGTCCTGCTGGACGGCAAGAAGTCCACCGCTGAGCGCATCGTCTACGGTGCCCTCGAGGGCGTCCGCTCCAAGACGGACCAGGACCCGGTCTCCGTCCTCAAGCGCGCGCTGGACAACATCCGCCCCGCGCTGGAGGTCCGCTCCCGCCGCGTCGGTGGTGCCACCTACCAGGTGCCCGTCGAGGTTCGCCCCGGCCGCGCCACCACCCTGGCGCTGCGCTGGCTCGTGGACTTCTCCCGCCAGCGCCGCGAGAACACGATGACCGAGCGTCTCATGAACGAGATCCTCGACGCCTCCAACGGCCTGGGCGCCGCGGTCAAGCGTCGCGAGGACATGCACCGCATGGCCGAGTCCAACAAGGCCTTCGCCCACTACCGCTGGTAACACCGGTAGCAGCTCCGTACCCCACACGAACGAAGGACACCACCAGTGGCACTTGACGTGCTGACAGACCTCACCAAGGTCCGCAACATCGGCATCATGGCGCACATCGATGCCGGTAAGACCACCGTGACAGAACGCATCCTGTTCTACACGGGCATCAACTACAAGATCGGCGAGACGCACGACGGCGCCTCGACGATGGACTGGATGGAGCAGGAGCAGGAGCGCGGTATCACCATCACCTCCGCGGCCACCACCTGCTTCTGGAAGAACAACCAGATCAACATCATCGACACCCCCGGCCACGTGGACTTCACGGTCGAGGTCGAGCGCTCCCTGCGCGTGCTCGACGGCGCCGTCGCGGTCTTCGATGGCAAGGAGGGCGTGGAGCCGCAGTCGGAGACGGTGTGGCGCCAGGCGGACAAGTACAACGTCCCGCGCATCTGCTACATCAACAAGATGGACAAGCTGGGCGCGGACTTCGACTTCTCCGTCCAGACCATCCGCGACCGCCTCCACGCCACCCCGATCGTCCTCAACTTCCCGATCGGCGCCGAGAACGAGTTCTCCGGCCTCGTCGACGTCCTGGAGATGCGGGCCATCCGCTTCCCCGAGAAGGACGCCGACGGCAAGGACACCCGCGGCTCCGTCGTCGAGTACGAGGAGATCCCCCTCCGAGCTGGTCGCCAAGGCCGAGGAGCTGCGCGCCCAGCTGGTCGAGACGGTCGCCGAGGCCGACGACACCCTCATGGAGAAGTACCTCGAGGGCGAGGAGCTCAGCGTCGCCGAGCTCAAGGCCGGTATCCGTAAGCTCACCGTGGCCGGTGAGGCCTTCCCGGTCCTGGCCGGGTCCGCCTTCAAGAACAAGGGCATCCAGCCCGTTCTCGACGCCGTCCTGGACTACCTGCCCTCCCCGCTCGACGTCCCCGACGTCGAGGGCCACGTCGTCGGCAACGAGGAGGAGGTGCTCACCCGTCCGGCCGATGAGAAGGCTCCCTTCGCCGCCCTGGCCTCCAAGGTGGCCACCCACCCCTTCTACGGCAAGCTCGTCTACGTGCGCGTCTACTCCGGCAAGGTCTCCCAGGGCGACATGGTCCTCAACGCCACCAAGGGCAAGAAGGAGCGCATCGGAAAGCTCTTCCAGATGCACTCCAACAAGGAGAACCCGGTGGAGGAGGCCCACGCCGGCCACATCTACGCCTCATCGGCCTCAAGGACGTCACCACCGGTGACACCCTGTGCGCCCAGGACTCCCCGATCATCCTGGAGTCCATGACCTTCCCTGCCCCGGTCATCCACGTGGCCATCGAGCCCAAGACCAAGGGCGACCAGGAGAAGCTGAGCGTGGCCATCCAGAAGCTCTCCGAGGAGGACCCCACCTTCACCGTCTCCCTCGACGAGGAGACCGGCCAGACCGTCATCGGCGGTATGGGCGAGCTCCACCTGGACGTGTTCGTGGACCGCATGCGACGCGAGTTCAAGGTCGAGGCCAACGTGGGTGCCCCGCAGGTCGCCTACCGCGAGACCATCCGCAAGAAGGTGGACAAGGTCGAGTACACCCACAAGAAGCAGACGGGTGGCTCCGGCCAGTTCGCCAAGGTGCAGATGAGCTTCGAGCCCCTCGTCGCCGACGAGGTCGCCGAGGCCGCCGACGGCGAGAAGGCGCACTACGAGTTCGCCAACGCCGTCACCGGTGGTCGCGTGCCCCGCGAGTACATCCCCAGCGTGGACGCCGGGGTCCAGGACGCCATGCTCACCGGTGTCCTGGCCGGCTACCCGATGGTGGACATCAAGGCCACCCTCGTCGACGGCGCCTACCACGAGGTCGACTCCTCCGAGATGGCCTTCAAGATCGCCGGCTCCATGGCGTTCAAGGAGGGTGCCAAGAAGGCCTCGCCGGTCCTCCTCGAGCCCGTCATGGCCGTCGAGGTCCGTACTCCCGAGGAGTACATGGGCGACGTCATCGGTGACCTCAACTCCCGTCGCGGCATGATCGCCTCGATGGAGGACGCCGTCGGCGTCAAGGTCATCCGCGCCAACGTGCCCCTGTCGGAGATGTTCGGCTACGTCGGCGACCTGCGCTCCAAGACGCAGGGACGTGCCGTGTACTCCATGACCTTCGACTCGTACGCCGAGGTTCCCAAGAACGTCGCCGACGAGATCATCGCCAAGGTCAAGGGCGCCTGACGCCCTCGCTCCGGGGTCCGCGGCGGCTGCACGCAACCGTGGCGGACCCCGGCTCGGCGGTGCCCCTCGGGCGCCGACCGGGACCCAGTTCAGTAAGATTTCCAACATCCACCAGTAGAGACTCTCGACGCCCGGGCGGCTAGCATGTGTGCTAGTCGAATCCCGACGAAGAGAACTACCCGAGTCCCAGGAGGACACCAGTGGCCAAGGCCAAGTTCGAGCGGACCAAGCCGCACGTCAACATCGGAACGATCGGTCACGTCGACCACGGTAAGACGACGCTGACCGCTGCGATCTCCAAAGGTTCTGCACGACGAGTACCCCGAGCTGAACCCCTTCACCCCCTTCGACGAGATCGACAAGGCTCCTGAGGAGCGTCAGCGCGGTATCACCATCAACATCGCGCACGTCGAGTACGAGACCGACAAGCGCCACTACGCGCACGTCGACGCCCCCGGGCACGCCGACTACATCAAGAACATGATCACCGGTGCCGCCCAGATGGATGGCGCGATCCTCGTGGTCGCCGCCACCGACGGCCCGATGGCCCAGACCCGCGAGCACGTCCTGCTCGCCCGCCAGGTGGGCGTCCCCGCCCTCCTCGTGGCCTCAACAAGTCCGACATGGTGGACGACGAGGAGCTCCTCGACCTGGTTGAGATGGAGGTGCGCGAGCTCCTGTCCTCCCAGGACTACGACGGCGACGAGGCTCCCGTCATCCGTGTCTCCGCTCTCAAGGCCCTCGAGGGCGACGCCGAGTGGGCCGCCAAGATCAAGGAGCTCATGGACGCGGTGGATGACTTCATCCCCACCCCCGAGCGTGACATGGACAAGCCCTTCCTCATGCCCATCGAGGACGTCTTCACCATCACCGGTCGCGGCACCGTCGTCACCGGTCGTGTGGAGCGCGGCAAGCTCCCGATCAACTCCGAGGTCGAGATCCTCGGTATCCGCGAGGCCCAGAAGACCACGGTCACCGGTATCGAGATGTTCCACAAGCAGATGGACGAGGCCTGGGCCGGCGAGAACTGCGGTCTGCTCCTGCGCGGTACCCGCCGCGAGGACGTCGAGCGCGGTCAGGTCATCTGCAAGCCCGGCTCCATCACCCCGCACACCGAGTTCGAGGGCCACGTCTACATCCTCACCAAGGACGAGGGCGGCCGCCACAACCCCTTCTACTCGAACTACCGTCCGCAGTTCTACTTCCGGACCACGGACGTCACCGGTGTCATCACCCTCCCCGAGGGCACCGAGATGGTCATGCCCGGTGACACCACCGAGATGAGCGTCCAGCTCATCCAGCCCATCGCCATGGAGGAGGGCCTCGGCTTCGCCATCCGTGAGGGTGGCCGCACCGTCGGCTCCGGCCGCGTCACCAAGGTCATCAAGTGACCCACTGACGCTCCGCGCCTCCGCGTAGCACCAGACCTCCCCGGTCAGAGCAGCTGCTCCGACCGGGGAGGTCTTTCGTGTCCGGCGTCGATGTCTGACGCCCTACCGACGGCATGAATAGTAGTAATAGCGACATCAATAATACGTGGGTGTGATGTCGCCGTAATAAAAGGCATCGCAATGCAGTAACGGACGATTTCAGATCTATTACCGGCACGGTTTCTCTCGGTTTCTTGGGCTAGTTTATCGACGGTGCCCAGGTGTGGGTGTCAACGCTTGTGAACAGGCGGTTGCAACGTTGTTCCGTTGGTGCCGTCGGACGAGACGGACGTGTTCGCTGGAGAACACGCTCCCGATTTAACCCTGTCATGCGCAGCCTTCCCCGGCGGCGCACAGTGAAAGGAAATCCCAACCCATGAAGTACAACGCCAGCACGCTGGGGCGTCGGGCTGCAGCCACAGCCGGTGTCCTCACCCTGGCCGTGCTTGGTCTGGCCCCCATGGCTCAGGCCGAGAACGCCAACCACGGAGACATCAACACCGAGGCGTTAGGCTCCCTCACCATCCACAAGCACCTCACCGGAGACGGCAACCCCATCGGTGCTCCTGACGGCACCGCTTCCAACGACGATGGCAAAGGTGCACCGGTCTCCGGAGTGCAGTTCACGGCCTACGAGATCAATGGGATCGACCTGAAGACCTCAGAGGGATGGACCAAGGTCAACGCCCTGACCAACACCGGAGCGATCCCTGACAACGCCTGCGCCACCCCTGGGCAGCCGACGCTCCCCAACTACACCTTCGGCCCGAGCAGGGTCTCGGGCGACACTGATCGCGACGGACAGGCCAAGATCGAGAGCCTGCCGGTCAAGGCCTATCTCGTGTGCGAGACCAAGACTCCTGGCAACATCGTCCAGAAGGCCAAGCCCTTCGTGGTTACGATTCCTCACCCGAACACTGCCGCGAAGGCGGATGGCACGTGGCTCTACGACGTCCACGTCTACCCCAAGAACGAGAAGATCGAAGTCGCCAAGACCATCGAGGACCAGAGGAACAACGGCTACGTCGTCGGGTCCAAAGTCCGCTTCCCGGTCTCCTCGACGCTGCCGAAGCTGGATGACAATTCCTACTACAAGTACTACCAGTTCAAGGACACCCTGGACAATCGTCTGAAGCAGGTAACGGCGACAGACGTCACCCTCGGCGAGACGCGGCTGAATGAGGGCACCGACTACACCCTGGGCACCGCCGGGCAGACCGTGACCGTGACCTTCACCCAGAATGGTCTGAACAAGCTCAAGGGCAATCCGGGTCAGAAGCTTCAGGCGGTCTTTGAGGGAGTCGTCTCCGAAATCGGCGACGGCAGCATCAACAACACCGCCCAGCTCATCTCCGACACGACCTACGACGAGCAGCCCCCGACACCTGAGACGCCTCCCGCCGACCCCGACAACCCTCCGACGACCGAACAGGTGACCTCGAAGTGGGGCGACCTGACGATCAAGAAGGTTGACGGCAACGACCGGTCGGGCGACAAGGAAGGCCTCAAGGGCGCTGAGTTCCAGATCTACAAGGCCAAGGACGCCTACGCGGACACATGCTCCACGGAGGCCGATGGGCAGCCCCTCACCATTAACGGTGAGAACACCTTCACGACCGGTGAGGGCGGCACTATCAACTTCAAGGCCCTGTTCGTCTCCGACTCCGTCCAGGATGCCGGTCGTGACAACCAGGTGGACGCGCCCCACCGTTGCTACGTGCTGGTGGAGACCAAGGCTCCTGCCGGCTACGTGCTTCCCGCGGACGCCAGTCGGGCCATCACCGTGCAGGCCGGGGCCGGTGCGACGCAGCAGGTCGTGATCGACAACGTCAAGCAGACGGTTCCGGGTCTGCCCCTGACCGGTGCCAACGGCATGCTCATCCTGACCGCCTCCGGTGCGGCCCTGCTGATGATCGCCGTCGGCTCCGTCCTCGTGGCCCGCTACCGCGAGCGCAAGCGGAACGCGGACCTCTCCGCCTGATGACAATCGCTGCCTGCTGAGGCCCACGGGTCTCAGCAGGCGGCGACGACCGCGCGGGCCTCACCTCAACCACGTCTTGACCGTGTTCTGAACATGTCTCGATCGTCAGGCCGTGGCCTGCGCGGAAACGGTGCAGGCACTCGACGGCCCTCGATCCGTCGAGCGCCTGCACCGTCATGTGCGAACTCGCACCATCTCCACCCCGGACCCCCGACCCTGGAAGCGCACGAGGCCCCATGATCTCCCGTAAAGCACGCAAATCCCGCACCGCACGGACTCCGCGCACCCGCGCTTCGATCACCCAGAGGCATCGTCGTCCCCGTGCCCGGCGCCTGTCGATCTCAGCCCTGGTCACCTCCATCATGGCGGTCGTGGGCATGGGGCTGCTGACCTATCCGACGGCGGCCTCCTGGGTGTCCCAGTACAACCAGTCGAAGGTGACCGCCGACTACTCCGCCCAGGTCGATGGGCCCGACCGGACGCCAAGACCCAGATCAGCCAGGCGCACGCGTACAACGATGCGCTCTCGGCCGGTGCGGTCCTGGAGGCCAACAACCACGTACCCACCGGCGCCGGCTCCAGCAAGGACAGCTCCCTGAAGTACGCCAATATCCTCAAGGCCAACAACGAGGGCCTCATGGCCCGTCTCAAGATCCCCTCCATCTCCCTGGACCTGCCCGTCTACCACGGCACGGCCGACGACACTCTGCTCAAGGGCCTGGGGCATCTGGAGGGCACCTCCTTGCCGGTCGGGGGAGAGGGGACCCGGTCGGTCATCACCGGGCACCGCGGCCTGGCTGAGGCCACCATGTTCACCCACCTGGACAAGGTGAAGAACGGTGACAGTCTCATCGTCGAGGTCTTTGGGGAGGTCCTCACCTATCGGGTCACCAGCACCAAGGTCGTGGAGCCCGAGGAGACCGAGGCGCTGCGCGTCGAGGAGGGTAAGGACCTTCTCACCCTGGTGACCTGCACGCCCCTGGGTATCAACACCCACCGCATCCTGCTGACCGGCGAGCGCGTCTACCCGACCCCGTCCAAGGACGTCGCGGCGGCGGGCAAGCGCCCTGACGTCCCGAGCTTCCCCTGGTGGGCCGTCGCGCTGGTGGCGGGGCTCATCGTCGTTGGGCTGTACCTGTGGCGCTCGGGCTACGTGGCGGCGCGGGCCACGGAGCGCGCCCTGGCCGGGGCTCGCGACAAGGAGCAGGAGCCGCGTCCGCAGACCTGGGCCGAGCAGATGCAGATCTGGATGGACAACGACGCCGGCGTCGAGCCCCGGAGATGGTTCACCGACCTGCCGGTTCCGCAGGAGCCCTCCGAGGCTGAGAACCTGGCGCTTCTGGAGGAGATCGCGTCGCTGTCGGCGTCGTCTGGCCGATGGGATGATCAGGAGCTCATCGACACCGCGGAGATCCCGGTGCTGGATGCGACACGCCCGAGCGCGGGTGCCAGTGGGCGGACTCACAGCCTCTAGGGCCCATCCTGGGTTCCGCTGCCCGCGCGAGCCCTGATAACGTAATCCAGCCGGCCAGGGGCATGCTCTTTGCGCGCCTCTGGTTGTGCCGCCCCGGGCTTCCCCGGGATCCATTCTGACGGACCCGTTCCTCCTGAACGGGTTTCCGTGTGTGTCCAGACCGGTTCACCACCTTCCATCACGGGAGTGGCGTGCGTCCTGAAGCGACACGCCCGAGCGCGTGGACCGGCCAGAAGCAAGTACAAGAGAGGTTAGGCGCCATGGCGGGACAGAAGATCCGCATCCGGCTCAAGTCCTACGACCACGAGGTCATCGATTCCTCGGCGCGCAAGATCGTCGACGTCGTGACCCGCGCTGGCGCGACGGTCGTGGGCCCGGTGCCGCTGCCGACCGAGAAGAACGTGTTCTGCGTGATCCGGTCGCCGCACAAGTACAAGGACAGCCGCGAGCACTTCGAGATGCGCACGCACAAGCGGCTGATCGACATCGTCGACCCGACGCCCAAGGCCGTCGACTCGCTCATGCGTCTCGACCTGCCCGCTGACGTCAACATCGAGATCAAGCTCTGAGGACTGCCATGACAACGCTTAACACGCCGGCTGCCGCCGCGCCTGCCAAGGCGCTGCTCGGCACCAAGCTCGGCATGACGCAGATCTGGGACGAGAACGGGGTCCTGCGCCCCGTGACCGTCGTCCGGGTCGACACCAACGTCGTGACCCAGGTCCGCACCATCGAGACCGATGGCTACGAGGCCGTTCAGCTCGCCTTCGGCGACATCGACGCCCGCAAGGTCACCAAGCCGCTCGCCGGCCACTTCGCCAAGGCCGGGGTCGAGCCCCGCCGCCACGTGGCGGAGATCCGCACCTCCCTGGCGTCCGAGTTCACTCCCGGCCAGGAGCTGGCCGCCGACACCTTCGAGGTCGGCCAGCTGGTCGACGTCACCGGCACCTCCAAGGGCAAGGGGTTCGCCGGTGTCATGAAGCGCCACGGCTTCGCCGGTGTGGGCGCCTCCCACGGTGCTCACCGCAACCACCGCAAGCCCGGCTCCATCGGCGCCTGCGCCACCCCCGGACGCATCTTCAAGGGCCTGCGCATGGCCGGCCGTATGGGCCACGCGCGCCGCACCGTCCAGAACCTCAAGATCCGCGGCGTCGACGTTGACAAGGGCGTTCTGCTCGTCAACGGCGCGATCCCCGGCCCCAAGGGCTCGGTCGTCGTCGTCCGCACCGCCGTGAAGGGAGCCTGAGACCATGACTGAGGCACTCACCGTCGACGTCGTCGACTCCGCGGGCAAGAAGACCGGCAGCGTCGAGCTGCCCGCCGAGGTCTTCGACGCCCCCCCTCAACATTCCGCTCATGCACCAGGTGGTCGTCGGCCAGCTGGCCGCGGCCCGCCAGGGCACCCACGCCACCAAGACCCGCGGCGACGTCCGCGGTGGTGGCCGCAAGCCCTACCGCCAGAAGGGCACCGGCCGCGCCCGCCAGGGCTCGACCCGCGCCCCGCAGTTCGTCGGCGGTGGCACCGTCCACGGCCCGCAGCCGCGCGACTACACCCAGCGGACCCCCAAGAAGATGAAGGCCGCCGCCCTGCGCAGCGCCCTGTCCGACCGCGCCCGCAACGGCCGCGTCCACGTCATCACCGAGTTCGTCACCACCACGGTGCCCTCCACCAAGAACGCCCTGGTCGCGCTGCGCAACCTCACCGACCGCAAGGCCCTGGTGATCGTGGACCGTCAGGACGACCTGTCCAGGCTCAGCCTGCGCAACGCCCCTGAGGCGCACGTCCTGTGGGCCGACCAGCTCAACACCTACGACGTCCTCAAGTCCGACGACGTCGTCTTCACGGCCTCTGGCCTGGACGCGTTCCTGGGCAAGGGTGAGGAGGAGTCCAAGTGAGCCTCGAGAAGTCCAAGAACCCCCGCGACGTCATCATCGCGCCGGTCGTCTCCGAGAAGTCCTACGCCTGCATGGACCGTGGCCAGTACACGTTCATCGTGGCGCCGGGATCCAACAAGACCGAGATCAAGCAGGCCGTCGAGGCCATCTTCGATGTCAAGGTCTCCTCGGTGAACACCATCAACCGCAAGGGCAAGACGCACCGCACCCGCACTGGGATCGGCAAGTCCAAGGACACTCGCCGTGCGATCGTCACCCTGCGCGAGGGGACCATCGACATCTTCGGTGATGTGGCCTAGTGCGCCACGGAAGGTAAAGGATCGATATGGGAATCCGTAAGTACAAGCCCACGACCCCGGGTCGTCGCGGCTCCTCCGTGGCCGACTTCGTGGAGATCACGCGCAGCACGCCCGAGAAGTCGCTGGTGCGCCCGCTGAGCAAGTCCGGTGGACGCAACTCCTCCGGCCGTATCACCACCCGCCACAAGGGTGGTGGCCACAAGCGCGCCTACCGTCTTATCGACTTCCGTCGTCACGACAAGGACGGCGTGCCCGCCAAGGTCGCTCACATCGAGTACGACCCCAACCGCACCGCGCGCATCGCCCTTCTGCACTACGTGGACGGCGAGAAGCGTTACATCATCGCCCTAACAAGCTCCGTCAGGGCGACGTCGTCGAGGCCGGCCCCAGCGCCGACATCAAGCCCGGCAACAACCTGCAGCTGCGCCACATCCCCACCGGTACGGTCGTCCACGCGGTCGAGCTGCGTCCCGGTGGCGGGGCCAAGATCGCTCGCAGCGCCGGCACCTCCGTCCAGCTGGTCGCCAAGGAAGGCAAGTACGCGCAGCTGCGCATGCCCTCCGGGGAGATCCGCAACGTGGAGGCCGCCTGCCGCGCCACCATCGGCGAGGTCGGCAACGCCGAGCAGTCCAACATCAACTGGGGCAAGGCCGGCCGTATGCGCTGGAAGGGCGTGCGCCCGACCGTCCGCGGTGTCGTCATGAACCCGGTGGACCACCCGCACGGTGGTGGTGAGGGCAAGACCTCCGGTGGTCGTCACCCCGTCTCGCCGTGGGGCAAGCCCGAGGGCCGCACCCGCCGTCCCAACAAGTCCAGCGACCGCCTCATCGTGCGTCGTCGTCGGACCGGCAAGAAGCGCTGATAGGAGCCTGAATCATGCCGCGTAGTCTGAAGAAGGGTCCCCTTCGTCGACGACCACCTCATCAAGAAGGTGGACGATCAGAACGAGAAGGGCACCAAGAACGTCATTAAGACCTGGTCCCGCCGTTCGGTCATCACGCCGGACTTCCTGGGGCACACCTTCGCCGTCCACGACGGTCGCAAGCACGTGCCGGTCTTCGTTACCGAGTCCATGGTGGGCCACAAGCTCGGTGAGTTCGCTCCGACCCGCACCTTCCGCGGGCACGTCAAGGACGACCGCAAGTCGCGTCGCTGACGGACGTCGGAAAGTTTGAGAGGCAGAGAACATGGAAGCCAAGGCGCAGGCCAAGTACGTGCGCTGCACGCCGATGAAGGCGCGCCGGGTCGTGGACGTCGTCCGCGGCAAGCGCGCCGTCGAGGCCGTCAACGTGCTCCGATTCGCCCCGCAGGCCGCTGCGGTGCCGGTGCGCAAGGTCCTCGAGTCCGCAATCGCCAATGCCCGGTTCAAGGCTGAGCGTGACGGTGAGCGTTTCGACGAGAACGACCTGTTCATCATCGAGGCGTTCGCCGACGAGGGTCCCACCCTGAAGCGGTTCCGTCCCCGTGCGCAGGGCCGGGCCAGCAGGATCCTCAAGCGGACCAGCCACATCACCGTCATCGTCGGGGACAAGTCCGACGCCGCAACGAAGGAAGGAGCCCGGTAATGGGGCAGAAGGTCAACCCGACCGGGTTCCGCCTGGGCATCACCACGGACCACCGCTCGCGCTGGTTCGCCGACTCCACCAAGCCCGGTCAGCGTTACCGCGACTTCGTGGAGGAGGATGTCAAGATCCGCCGCCTCATGGAGGACGGCATGGAGCGGGCCGGTATCTCCAAGGTCGACATCGAGCGCACCCGTGACCGCGTGCGCGTCGACCTGCACACCGCCCGTCCCGGTATCGTCATCGGCCGCCGCGGAGCCGAGGCCGAGCGCCTGCGTGGTCAGCTCGAGAAGCTGACCGGCAAGCAGGTCCAGCTCAACATCCTCGAGGTCAAGAGCCCCGACCTGGACGCCCAGCTGGTCGCCCAGGGGATCGCCGAGCAGCTCGCCTCCCGCGTGTCCTTCCGCCGCGCCATGCGTAAGGGCATGCAGTCCGCGATGCGCGCCGGCGCCAAGGGCATCCGGGTGCAGTGCTCCGGCCGCCTGGGCGGCGCCGAGATGAGCCGCAGCGAGTTCTACCGCGAGGGGCGCGTGCCGCTGCACACCCTGCGCGCGAACATCGACTACGGCTTCTACGAGGCCAAGACCACCTTCGGCCGCCTCGGCGTCAAGGTGTGGATCTACAAGGGCGACATCACCGAGCGCGAGTTCGCCCGCCAGCAGGCCGAGTCCGGCTCACGTGGCCGGGGCCGGGGCGAGCGTCGCGGCGGCCGTCGTGGCGACCGCGGTGAGCGCGGTTCGCGTCAGAACACCGAGCAGCAGCAGGCCGCCGAGCAGACGCCGGCCGCCGAGACCGCTGCCGCAGACCAGGGAACGGAGGCCTGAGCCGTGCTCATCCCCCGCCGGACCAAGTTCCGCAAGCAGCACCGCCCGCACCGCACGGGCCTTTCCAAGGGCGGCAACCAGATCGCCTTCGGTGAGTACGGTATCCAGGCCCTCGAGCCCGCCTACATCACCAACCGCCAGATCGAGGCGGCCCGTATCGCCATGACCCGCCACATCAAGCGTGGCGGCAAGGTGTGGATCAACATCTTCCCGGACCGCCCCCTGACCAAGAAGCCCGCCGAGACCCGTATGGGTTCCGGTAAGGGCGCACCCGAGTGGTGGATCGCCAACGTCAAGCCCGGACGCATCCTGTTCGAGCTCGGCGGTGTCGACGAGGCCCTCGCCCGCGAGGCCATGCGCCGCGCACAGCACAAGCTTCCGATGAAGACCCGTTTCGTGACTCGTGAGGGTGGTGACGTCTGATGGCAATCGGTTCCAAGGGCCTGACCCCCGCCGACCTCGACGGCATGGACAACGAGCGCCTCTCCGAGGAGCTCTCCAAGGCCAAGGCCGAGCTGTTCAACCTCCGGTTCGCCTCGGCGACCGGCCAGCTCGAGGACCATGGACGTCTCAAGGCTGTGCGTCGCGACATCGCCCGTATCTACACGATCGTGCGCGAGCGTGAGCTCGGTATTCGCACCGTCCCGAGCACGGAGGAGTCCAAGTGAGCGAGCAGACCAGCACCGAGAACGTCGAGCAGTCCACCGAGCGCCCCCAGCGCAAGGTGCGTCGCGGTTACGTCGTCTCCGACAAGATGGACAAGACGGTTGTCGTCCTCGTCGAGGAGCGCTACAAGCACTCCCTGTACGGCAAGGTCCTCCGTCGCTCCAAGAAGGTCAAGGTCCACGACGAGAACAACGAGGCCGGTGTCGGCGATCTCGTCTCCATCATGGAGACCCGCCCGCTGAGCGCCACGAAGCACTTCCGCCTCCTGGAGATCCTCGAGCGCGCCAAGTGACCCTCGGCTGAACGCCGCCCTCGACGACGTCGAGACGGCCCCCGACGCCGCAGCGTCCCACCCGGGAGGCTGCGGCGTCGGCGTTGCTGACGGATGGCCCTCACGGAGGATGGCGCCATGGGACGTGAACATTCTCGCGGGACGGCGTTGATGCCGGACTGGGCCCAGGGATGGCGGTCCACCAGGGAAGCCGGTCGGCTGATGGGGCGCCTCGGGGACGCGACGCAGGAGGCCCGGGAAAAGCCGGTGAGCAATGGCACAGGTCCTCGTGGTGATCTCAGGTTCCGCGTGATAAGGCGGCTGGACTAGGCTAATGGAGTTGCGCGCGCCCTCGGTGCGCCCGGCAGAGACCTCGTGCAGTCTGCGCCTGTGTCTGTCGGGAGAGCGTTCCGCGGGCATCCCCTATCCCTGGGTCGGCCTCGTGCGGCCTGTGGCCGGGGGAGACGTGTGCAAGACCAGAAGAACGTTCGGCCAGGCTCAGGAGCTTCCTGAGAACCGGCTCGACGACAGGAGAACACTCAATGATCCAGCAGGAGTCGCGACTGAAGGTCGCCGACAACACCGGTGCCAAGGAGATCCTTTGCATCCGTGTTCTCGGTGGATCGGGTCGGCGCTATGCGGGTATCGGCGACACGATCGTCGCCACCGTCAAGGACGCCATTCCCGGCGGCAACGTGAAGAAGGGCGAGGTCGTCAAGGCCGTCGTCGTGCGTGCCCGCAAGGAGCGTCGTCGTCCCGACGGCTCATACATCCGCTTCGACGAGAACGCCGCCGTCATCCTCAAGAACGATGGGGAGCCGCGCGGTACGCGCATCTTCGGCCCCGTCGGCCGTGAGCTTCGCGAGAAGAAGTTCATGCGCATCGTCTCGCTCGCCCCGGAGGTGATCTGAACATGGCACGCATCAAGAAGGGCGACCAGGTCATCGTCATCGCCGGTAAGGACAAGGGCAAGACCGGCCGCGTCCTGGAGGTCCTCAAGGGCACTGACCGTGTCATCGTCGAGGGCGTCCAGCGCGTGACCAAGCACACCAAGGTGGGGCAGTCCCAGCAGGGCGCCCGCACCGGCGGCATCGAGACCGTTGAGGCGCCCATCCACGCCTCCAACGTCATGCTCGTCGACCCCAAGACCAAGAAGCGCACCCGCGTGGGCTTCCGCGTCGAGGAGGGCGTGCGTCCCGACGGCCGCAAGCGCACCGTCCGCGTGCGTTACGCCAAGAAGAGCGGGGAGGACCTGTGACCATGGCTGAGAAAACCACCCCCCGTCTCAAGACGAAGTACACCGAGGAGGTGCGCCCCGCCCTGCTTAAGGAGTTCCAGCACGGCAACGTGATGGAGGTCGGGCGCGTCGTCAAGGTCGTCGTCAACATGGGCGTGGGCGAGGCCGCCCACGACTCCAAGATGATCGAGGGCGCCGTGCGCGACCTCGCCGCCATCACCGGCCAGAAGCCGCAGGTCACCCGGGCCCGCAAGTCCATCGCGCAGTTCAAGCTGCGTGAGGGCATGCCGATCGGCGCGCACTCCACGCTGCGCGGCGACCGCATGTGGGAGTTCCTGGACCGTCTGGTGTCGATCTCCTTGCCCCGCATCCGCGACTTCCGCGGCCTGAGCCCCAAGCAGTTCGACGGGAACGGCAACTACACCTTCGGTCTGACCGAGCAGGCTGTCTTCCACGAGATTGACCAGGACCAGATCGACCGCGTCCGCGGCATGGACATCACCGTGGTGACCACGGCCAAGACCGACGAGGAGGCCCGCTCGCTGCTCAAGCAGCTCGGCTTCCCCTTCAAGGAGAAGTGAGATGGCGAAGACCGCACTGATTGAGAAGGCGAACCGCAAGCCCAAGTTCGGTGTCCGTGCCTACACGCGCTGCCAGCGCTGCGGCCGCCCGCACTCGGTCTACCGCAAGTTCGGCCTGTGCCGTATCTGCCTGCGTGAGATGGCCCTTCGCGGCGAGCTCCCGGGCGTGAGCAAGTCCAGCTGGTAAGAACTTACGTCGCAGGTCCGCTGAGGAAACCACGACGAGGAAGGGCCGAGGCCCACTCATGACAATGACAGACCCCATCGCAGACATGCTGACCCGTCTGCGCAACGCAAACAGCGCCTACCACGACACCGTGTCGATGCCGTCGAGCAAGCTCAAGGTGAACATCGCTGAGATGCTCAAGTCCGAGGGCTTCATCGCCGGCTACGAGGTCACGGACGCCGAGGTCGGCAAGACGCTCACGCTGAGCCTCAAGTACGGAGCCAACCGCCAGCGGGCCATCCAGGGCCTGCGCCGGATCTCCAAGCCCGGCCTGCGCGTCTACGCCAAGTCCACCAACCTGCCCAAGGTCCTCGGCGGCCTGGGAGTGGCGATCCTGTCCACCTCCTCCGGCCTCCTGACCGACAAGCAGGCCGAGTCGCGTGGCGTGGGCGGCGAAGTCCTCGCCTACGTCTGGTAAGAGAAGGAACGGAGGAAAACCATGTCTCGTATTGGACGGCTCCCCGTTCCGGTTCCTGCCGGAGTGGACGTCACCATTGACGGCCAGGACGTGACGGTCAAGGGCCCCAAGGGCACCTTGTCCCGCACGATCAGTGAGCCCCTGAGCGTCACCCGCCAGGAGGACGGCTCCATCCTGGTCACGCGCCCCGACGACGAGCGCCGCTCGCGCTCGCTGCACGGACTGTCGCGCACACTCATCAACAACATGGTGATCGGCGTCACCGAGGGCTACAGCAAGCAGCTCGAGATCGTCGGCACCGGTTACCGCGTCGCCGCCAAGGGCCAGGGCATCGAGCTCTCCCTCGGCTTCTCCCACACCGTGACCGTTGAGCCCCCCCGAGGGCATCACCTTCACGGTCGACGGCAACCTGAAGATCACCGTCTCCGGTATCTCCAAGGAGCAGGTCGGCGAGGTCGCGGCGAACATTCGCAAGATCCGTCCGCCGGAGCCCTACAAGGGCAAGGGCGTGCGCTACGCCGGCGAGAACGTGCGCCGCAAGGTCGGAAAGGCTGGTAAGTGACCATGGCTTACTCGATCAAGAGGGGCAAGGGCAACCCCCGCGCCATCGCCCGCAAGATCCGTCACCAGCGCGTGCGCAAGCACATCTCCGGCACGCCAGAGCGTCCCCGCCTGGTGGTCACCCGCTCCAACCGCCACATGGTGGCTCAGGTCGTGGACGACACCATCGGTCACACCCTGTGCGCCGCCTCCACCCTGGAGGAGGCCGCCAAGGGTGTCGAGGGCCACAAGGTGGGCGCCGCCCACAAGGTCGGCGAGCTCATCGCCGAGCGTGCCAAGGCGCTGGGCATCGAGGCAGTCGTGTTCGACCGCGGCGGCAACAAGTACCACGGCCGTGTCGCGGCCGTCGCCGAGGGCGCCCGCGAGGGCGGCCTGAAGCTGTGAGCACTGAGACGACGAGAAAGCAGAGGAACATCTGATGGCTGCACCGCAGCGAGACAGGTCCGCGTCGTCCGACGGCTCGGCCCAGCGCGAGAACGACGAGCGCCGGGGCGAGGGCCGCGGCCGCCGCGACCGCAACAACGACCGCCGCGACCGTGGTCGCGGCAACGACGACAAGTACATCGAGCGCGTCGTCACCATCAACCGCGTGTCCAAGGTCGTCAAGGGCGGCCGTCGCTTCACCTTCACGGCTCTCGTGGTCGTCGGTGACGGTGAGGGCACCGTCGGCGTGGGCTACGGCAAGGCGAAGGAAGTTCCCGCCGCCATCGCCAAGGCCGTCGAGATCGCGAAGAAGAACTTCTTCCACGTCCCGATGATCCGCCGCACCATCCCGCACCTGGTCCAGGGCGAGGACTCCGCCGGAGTCGTTCTCCTGCGTCCGGCATCCCCCGGTACCGGTGTTATCGCCGGTGGTCCGGTGCGTGCCGTGCTGGACTGCGCCGGTGTCCACGACATCCTGTCCAAGTCGCTGGGCTCCTCCAACGCGATCAACATCGTGCACGCCACGGTGGACGCCCTCAAGCAGCTTGAGCAGCCCGAGGCCGTTGCGGCCCGCCGTGGCCTGCCCCTGGAGGACGTCGCTCCGCAGTCCATGCTGCGGGCCCGCGCCGAGGGCGAGGCCGACAAGCGCGCTCAGGCCGAGAAGCAGGAGGCCGAGAAGGCCGCTGAAGGAGTGGGTGCGTGATGGCTGAGTCCGCATCGAAGCAGATGACCAAGCAGCTCAAGGTCACTCAGGTCCGCTCTGGCATCGGGGGCACCCACCGCCAGCGCGAGTCCCTCAAGACCCTGGGTCTGCGCAAGATCCGCCAGTCCGTCGTGCGTGAGGACAGCCCCAGCGTGCGCGGCCTGATTGCCACGGTGCACCACCTGGTCACCGTTGAGGAGGTCTGAGATGGCTGACACCGAGAACACGCAGGAGGAGAAGGTGCGCGTCGTCAAGCTGCACCACCTGCGTCCCGCCCCCGGCGCCAAGAAGGCCAAGACCCGCGTGGGTCGTGGTGAGGCGTCCAAGGGTAAGACCGCCGGTCGCGGTACCAAGGGCACCAAGGCCCGTTACCAGGTTCGTCCTGGTTTCGAGGGTGGCCAGATGCCGCTGCACATGCGTCTTCCCAAGCTGCGCGGCTTCCGCAACCCCAACCGGGTCGAGTTCCAGCCCGTGAACGTCGGCCGCATCGCCGAGCTGTTCCCCGAGGGCGGCACGGTGACCGTGGAGGACCTCGTCGCCAAGGGCGCGGTTCGCAAGAACCAGCTCGTCAAGGTCCTCGGCGGCGGCGACGTCACCGTGGCCCTGACGCTCACGGTCGACGCCTGGTCCGGCTCCGCCAAGGAGAAGATCGAGGCCGCCGGCGGCACCATCGCCACGCGCTGAACACTGTCAGGGCCGTGCCCGTCAGGGAGGTGACTCCCTGAGGGAGCGGCTCTGACGAATCGCGAGATCACAGACCCCGGCGGTCCAGGGAAACCTGGGCCGCCGGGGTCTGTCATGCCCCGACGTCGCACAGCGAGACGGCTCCTGCGCGCCAGCGTCGAGGTGCCTTGGATCACCCCGGGCTACCTCACCGGGACGAGACGTGAGAAAACCCGCACCTCAGCCACGTTGCAAGCCCGTCTCAGCGCCCAGGTCTCGAGCTCGGCGGGGTAGTCTGGGCCGGGCGCAGTTCCCCTGCGCTCAGCCTTGCTGCCCGCACGGCCGAACCCACCCCCGAGTCCACAGGAGATCGAGTGCTCAGCGCGTTCACTCAGGCGTTCAGAACGCCAGACCTCAGGGCGAAGCTGCTCTTCACCCTCGGCATCATGGCCCTGTTCCGGCTCGGGTCGATCCTGCCGGCCCCCGGCGTCAACCTGGCCAACGCCAAGCAATGCATCGCTGCTGCTGAGGATCAGAATCTTCTCAGCCTCGTCAATGTCTTCTCCGGTGGCGCGCTGCTCCAGCTGAGCGTCTTCGCGCTGGGCATCATGCCCTACATCACCGCCTCCATCATCATCCAGCTCCTGAAGGTCGTCATCCCCCGCTTCGAGGAGCTCCACAAGGAGGGGCAGGCGGGCACTGCCAAGCTCACCGAGTACACCCGCTACCTCACCATCGGCCTGGGCCTGCTCCAGTCCAGCACCATCGTGGCCACGGCCAAGAGCGGCGCGCTCTTCCAAGGCTGTGATGAGAAGATAGCTACGCAGATTATCCCCAACGACTCGGTGGTTGCCCTCCTGCTCATCGTCATTACCATGACCGCCGGCACCGGCCTCATCATGTGGTTGGGTGAGCTCATCACCGAGCGCGGCATCGGCAACGGCATGTCGCTGCTCATCTTCACCTCCATCGTGGCCCAGTTCCCCTCCAACATGTTCTCCATCGCCGGAGGCAACAACGGGGCGGCCAACTTCGCCATCATCGTGGCCGTCGTCCTCCTGGCCACCCTGGCGGTCGTCTACATCGAGCAGGCCCAGCGGCGCATCCCCGTGCAGTACGCCAAGCGAATGATCGGGCGCCGCCAGTACGGCGGATCCACCACCTACATCCCGGTCAAGATCAACACCGCCGGCGTCATCCCGGTCATCTTCGCCTCATCGATCCTGGCCATGCCCCAGCTCGTCGCCGGCTTCGGCAGCCCCACGAGCACGTGGGTGCAGTGGATCCAGACCCACCTGCAGCAGACGCACCCGATCTACCTGACCGCCTACGGCGTCCTCATCCTGTTCTTCGCCTTCTTCTACACGGCCATCACCTTCGACTCCGAGGAGATCGCGGACAACATGAAGCGCTACGGCGGCTTCATCCCCGGCATCCGCGCCGGCGAGCCCACCGTGCGCTACCTGTCCTACGTCATCAACCGCATTACGACGGCGGGCTCCATCTACCTGGTGGTCCTCGCCCTCATCCCGACGCTCGCCGTCATCTGGCTGGACCTGGCGCAGCACCTGCCCTTCGGTGGAACCACTATCCTCATCATGGTGGGCGTGGGCCTCCAGACGGTCAAGGAGGTCAACTCCCAGCTGCAGCAGCGTCACTACGAAGGGTTCTTGTCATGAGCGCACGCATGGTTCTTCTCGGTCCCCCCGGAGCGGGCAAGGGCACCCAGGCCGCACGGATCGCTGAGCGCCTCGGCATCCCGGCCATCTCCACCGGAGACATCTTCCGCGCCAACGTCGCCGGCGCCACCGAGCTCGGCACCCAGGCCAAGGCCTACATGGACAAGGGCGAGTACGTGCCCGACTCCATCACCAACGCCATGGTCGCCGACCGCATCGCCCAGGCCGACTGCAGGGCCGGCTTCCTCCTGGACGGCTACCCACGCACCACCGCGCAGGTCGGTGAGCTCGACTCCATGCTGAAGAACTCGAGTCTGGCCCTCGACGTCGTCGTCGAGATCACCGCCGACGCCGAGGCCGTCGTCGCCCGCCTGCTCAAGCGGGCCGGTGAGCAGGGACGCGCTGACGACACCGAGCCCGTCATCCGCCGTCGCCTCGAGGTCTATGCCGAGTCCACCGCGCCGCTGGCCGACATCTACGCCGAGCGCGGCCTGCTCGTTCAGGTCGACGGCATGGGCGAGATCGACGTCGTCACCGATCGCATCATGGAGGCGCTCGCCGCCCGCGGCATCACCGGCTCCTGAAGCCCAACCCACCGGCGGGTCGTCTGTTCACGCGGACGACCCGCCTGCGCATGCTCCGGCTCGTCCCCGTGCCTGACGGGGGCTCGCCGGATCGCCCGGTCCACCCCCGCTCCACATGACCACAGGAGGCGCCCGTGCTCTCACGCGAACAGATCCAGATCAAGACGCCGGAGCAGGTCCGTCTCATGCGCCGGGCCGGGCTCGTCGTCGCCGACATCCACGCCGCCCTGCGCAAGGCGGTGCGCGCCGGGGTCACTACCGCCGAGCTCGACGCCGTCTCAGCCGGCGTCATCGAGGCCGCCGGTGCCCACTCCAACTTCCTGGGCTACTACGACTACCCGGCCACCGTGTGCATCTCCGTCAACGACGAGGTCGTCCACGGCATCCCCGGTGAGCGGGTCCTGAACAACGGCGACCTGGTCACCTTCGACTGCGGCGCCTACATCGTTGACGACGACGGCACCCAGTGGCACGGCGACGCCGCCTTCACCACCGTCGTCGGCGGAACGTACCTGAGCGAGAGCGACCGGCTCGTGGACACCACCACCCGGCGGGCCCTGTGGGAGGCCATCGCCGCCGTCGCCCGCGCTGCGGCAGGGGAGGGAGCGGGCGCGAGCTGCGCCTCAATGCGGTCGGCGACGCCGTCGAGGCCGTTGTCGCGGACGTGGCCGAGCGGGAGGGCCACGAGCTAGGGCATCCTCCAGGAGTACGTCGGCCACGGCATCGGCACGAGCATGCACATGGCCCCCGACGTCCTCAACTACTCCGTCAAACGGCGTGGCCCCCGCCTGCGCCCCCGGCATGGTGCTGGCCATCGAGCCCATGCTCACCGCCGGCAGCCCGGCCACACGCGAGCTCGACGACGGCTGGACCGTCGTCACCCAGGACGGCTCCCACGCCGCCCAGTGGGAGCACACCGTGGCCATCGTCCCCGGTGGCGTGTGGGTCCTCACCGCACCCGACGGCGGCGCCGAGGGGCTGGCTCCTTTCGGCATCGAGCCCACGGCGCTGGGCTGAGACCCTGAGTCAGGGGTCGTGAGGACCCGCTCGCCTGCGGTGTGTCAGGAAACACCGCGTGATCGCGCCATCTGGCATGGTGGAGCCCGGGCCGTCTGCCGTAAAGTTATCCGCTGGACGCGCGTCCGTCGATGACGTATGCCCGCATCACGCAATCGGGGCCCTGGCAACAGGGGACTGCCCGTGGTAGGGCCTCTGCGACGGCGACCGCGGCTGCCCGGCGACGTCGTCGTCGGGGTGAACTCGAGCGAGAAAGCACCGATGGAGGAACATGGCTAAGAAGGACGGAGTCATCGAGGTCGAGGGATCGGTCGTCGAGGCCCTTCCGAACGCGATGTTCCGGGTGGAGCTGAGCAACGGGCACGTCGTGCTCGCGCACATCTCCGGAAAGATGCGGCAGCACTACATCCGCATCCTCCCCCGAGGACCGGGTGGTCGTGGAGCTGAGCCCCTACGACCTCTCCCGCGGCCGAATCGTCTACCGGTACAAGTGACATGTCGGCTCCCAGAGCCGGCGGAGGAACATCATGAAGGTCAAGCCGAGCGTCAAGAAGATCTGTGACAGCTGCAAGGTGATTCGTCGCCACGGCCGCGTCATGGTCATCTGCGAGAACCCGCGGCACAAGCAGCGTCAGGGCTGAGTCCCCGGCGCCGGGCCGCCCAGAGACCTGGACGGCCCTTTCCAGCACCCATCCCAGCGCACCCGCACCGCGGGTCCGCAACCCCCGGTTCTCGGAGGCCGGGGCCACCAGGCGAGGTGGGGGAGATGGGTGACGACCTCCGGGAGCACACAGGAGAACCACACCGTGGCACGCATTTCCGGTGTCGACCTGCCTCGCGAGAAGCGAGTCGAGATCGCACTCACCTACATCTTCGGGATCGGACGCACCCGCGCGGACGAGACCCTGAAGGCGACGGGCGTCAACCCCGACACCCGCGTCAAGGACCTCACCGAGGAGGAGCTGGTCAAGCTCCGCACCCACATCGACGGCAACTACCAGGTTGAGGGTGACCTGCGTCGTGAGGTCCAGGCGGACATCCGCCGCAAGATCGAGATCGGCTGCTACCAGGGCCTGCGCCACCGCCGCCACCTGCCGGTGCACGGTCAGCGCACCAAGACCAACGCGCGTACCCGCAAGGGTCCCAAGCGCACCGTGGCCGGTAAGAAGAAGGCCAAGTAAGCAGCAGCTCGCGCCCCGCCCAGCGGAGAGCGCAGTGACGACCTCATCACGAAGAAGGAAGAATGCCTCCCAAGACCCGCCCCGCCGCGCGCAAGACGCGCCGCAAGGACCGCAAGAACGTTACCCACGGTCACGCCTACATCAAGTCCACCTTCAACAACACCATCGTCTCGCTGACGGACCCGCAGGGCGCCGTCATCGCCTGGTGCTCCTCCGGCCAGGTCGGCTTCAAGGGCTCGCGCAAGTCGACCCCTTTACGCCGCCCAGCTCGCCGCCGAGGCCGCCGCCCGGCGCGCCCAGGAGCACGGCATGAAGAAGGTTGACGTCTTCGTCAAGGGTCCCGGCTCCGGCCGCGAGACCGCGATCCGCTCCCTCCAGGCCGCCGGCCTCGAGGTCGGCTCGATCACCGACGTCACCCCCCAGGCCTTCAACGGCTGCCGCCCGCCCAAGCGCCGCCGCGTCTGAGCTTCACGGGACGACGGCGCAGCCGGTGCTGCGTCGTCGTCTCACCACGTTCCGCCCCCACGGTGGGACGCGGAGTAGGGCCGGCCCGGTCGGGCCGGCGGCTCCACCCATGAGGAACGGCGTCATATAGCGGGCGCCGCGACGAAAGGAAACCACGTGCTCATTGCACAGCGACCCACGCTCACCGAGGAGGTCGTGGTCGAGGACCGCCGCTCGCGCTTCGTGCTCGAGCCCCTCGAGCCCGGCTTCGGCTACACGCTCGGCAACTCCCTGCGCCGCACGCTGCTGTCCTCCATCCCGGGGGCGGCCGTGACCAGCGTCCGCATCGACGGGGTGCCCCACGAGTTCCGCACGATCCCCGGGGTCAAGGAGGATGTCGCCCAGATCATCCTCAACATCAAGGAGATCGTCCTGTCCTCGGAGAACGACGAGCCGGTCGTCATGTACCTGCGCAAGTCCGGTCCGAGCGAGGTCACCGCCGGTGACATCACCCCGCCGGCCGGCGTCGAGATCCACAACCCCGAGCTGGTCATCGCCACTCTCAACGAGAAGGGCAAGCTGGAGATCGAGCTGACGGTCGAGCGTGGCCGCGGCTACGTCTCCGCCAACCAGAACAAGGACCCCAACGCGGAGATCTCCCGCATCCCGGTGGACTCGATCTACTCGCCGGTCAAGAAGGTCTCCTACTCCGTCGAGGCCACCCGTGTGGAGCAGCGCACCGACTTCGACCGTCTCATCGTCGACGTCGAGACCAAGTCCTCCATCACCCCGCGTGACGCCCTGGCCTCTGCCGGCAAGACGCTCGTGGAGCTCTTCGGCCTGGCCCGTGAGCTCAACGTCGAGGCCGAGGGCATCGAGGTCGGCCCCTCTCCGATTGACGAGGCCTTCCAGCAGGACCTGGCCCTCATGATCGACGAGCTCGACCTGCAGGCCCGCTCCTCCAACGCCCTCAAGCGCGAGGGCATCCACACCGTCGGTGAGCTCGTCTCGCGCAGCGAGGCCGACCTGCTCGACATCCGTAACTTCGGCGCCAAGTCCATCTCCGAGATCAAGGACAAGCTGGCCGAGCTGGGGCTCTCCCTCAAGGGCTCCCCGGTCGACTACGTCTCGGACGACGACTACGCCAACCCCACTTTCAGCGACGAGACCCAGGCCTGAGCCGGCTCGTTATTCACCTAGGAGACAACCATGCCTCGCCCCACCAAGGGTCCCCGTCTGGGCGGCAGCGCCCAGCACGAGCGTCACCTGCTCGCCAACCTGGCCACGCAGCTCATCGTCCACGAGTCGATCAAGACCACGGAGGCTCGCGCCCGTCGCCTGCGTCCCTACGTCGAGAAGCTCATCACCAAGGGCAAGCGCGGCGACCTGCACGCCCGCCGCACCGTGCTGAAGAAGGTGACGGACAAGTACGCCGTCTACCGCCTCTTCGAGGAGCTCGCCCCCAAGCTCGAGGGCCGCGAGGGCGGTTACACCCGCATTATCAAGACGACCCCCCGCAAGGGCGACAACGCCCCCATGGCGGTCATCTCCCTGGTGCTGGAGCCGGTTGCCCGCAAGGAGATCGTGGACGACGCGGTCGCCACCGCCAAGAAGGCCGCCCAGAAGGCCGTCGCCGACGAGGACAAGGCCGAGAAGAAGGCCGCGACCGAGAAGGCTGAGGGCTGAAAGGCTGAGAAGGCTGACAAGGCCGAGTACGCCGGCGCGGTTCGCCTTGAGGAGGGCGCCACCGACGCTCCCGACGACGACCACCTGGTCAAGGGCAACGAGGACTCCATGAAGTACCACGTTCCCGGCTCGCGCTGGTACGACGCCACGGTTGCCGAGGTCTGGTTCGCCAGTGCCCAGGACGCCGAGGCCGCGGGCTTCGCCCCCGCCGGCGGCGCTGCCGCCCAGAAGGTCGAGAAGTGAGAGCCGGGGCTTGACGCTCTGAGCAAGAACTCCGGGAGGGCCGGTCACCCAGTGGTGGCCGGCCCTCCCCGTGTGTGCGGGAGATGGCGACTGACGGCGTCGTCGCCGATCGGGTCCTGTATCAGGGGAGTGCCGGCCAGGGGCCAGCCTCCTACTCCACGAACCTCGGGTTGTACTGGTCAGGGGTTGTGCGTACTGCACGAACCCCCGCACCTCGTGGAATACACCCGAACTCTCCCCAGTAGCACCCGCCCCTCGTGCAGCGCCGGCAGCCGGCACGGCAGCGCCCCTCAGAAGCTCACGGCGAGGGCCTCCACCGCCATCTGCTCCGTCATGGCCTCGCTCTCCTGGCGGATGCGGGCGGCGTCGGCCTCCCTGTCCGCCCACTCGAGGACTGAGGCATAGGTTCCCAGCGCGCCGGCGAGCCCCTGGCCGAAGTCCTCCGGGCGTGTGCGGGCCAGACCCCGGTAGGCGGCGACCGCCTCCCGTGCAGTCTCCAGGGCCTCACCCCGGTGACCGGCCTCGGCCAGCCGCTTGGCGAGCCGGTGCAGGCATGGGGCCAGCGCCGGGGCGTGAGTCGCCGGGTCACGCTCGGCCAGCTCCCTGCGGATGGTTGCCGTCTCCCGGAGCGTGGCCAGGGCGGCGGAGCGGTCCCCGACATCCGCCAGGCACGTGGCCAGGTTGTGCAGGCAGGCCGCCAGGTCCGGCCTGTAGGCGGCCGGATCGATCTGCGTCAGGCTCCGGTAGAACGTGACCGCCTCCTGCACCGAGGCCAGGGCCTCATGCACATGCCCGGCCCGGCTGAGGTTCAAGGTGAGGATATTGAGTGCCCGCGCCAGATGTGCGGTATGAGGAGCCGGGTTGGCGCGGACCAGCCGCCGGTAGATGTCGATGGCCTCCCAGGCCACTGCGAAGGACTCCCTCAGCTGCCCGGCCGTGTACAGGTCGACGGTGAGGACGTACAGGGACTCGGCCAGAGCCGGGGTGTCAGTGCTGGGGCTGCTGTGCGCCAGGGCTCGTCGGATGCCGACCACCTCCCGAGCCGCAGTCAGAGCGCGGTCCAGTCCGTCGGCGTCACGCAGGCAGGCGGCCTGGACTGTGAGGGCGTCGGCCAGATCGGGTAGGTAAGTGTTGGGGGCGCTGTGGGCCAGAGCGCGAGTGAGGCCGACCGCCTCCTCAGTCGCAGCGAGTGCCTCACGGTGCCGACCCGCGTCGCTCAGGCGCCGTGCCAGAGTCCCCAGGGCGTGAGCGACACTGGGCGAGTGGAGCGCCGGTGTGCGGCGTGCCAGTCCCCGGTAGAGCGCGACGGCCTCCTCACCCGCATCCAGGGCCTCGTCTCGGCGCCCGACGGCGGTCCAGCAGACGGCCAGCGCCTCCAGGGCGCCGGCAAGATCGCGGGTGCAGGAACCGATCTCCTCCTCATCGAGGCGGCGGTAGAGACCCACGGCCTCCTGGGCATGCTCGAGGGCCTCATCGACGTAGCCAACCGTGCACAGCCTGGGAGCCAGACGCGCCAGGTCCGCCGCGAGCCGGCGCATCTGCGCATCCGGATCGGCCCGAACCAGACGCCGTCGGACAGTGAGGGCCTGCTGGGCGGTGAGGAAGGCACCGCTCGGCCGACCGGACTCACTCAGACAGCAAGCGAGTGTGACCAGAGCCTCCGCCAAACCGGTCTCGTCGCCGAAGGGATCATGCCGGCTCAGGCTCCGGTAGAGGTCAACGGACTCCTGCGCGCTGGCCAGGGCGTCACGCAGATCGCCGGAGGCGCTCAGGACGACGGCGAGGCGGCACAAAGCCAGTGCCAGCCCAGGCATGTGGGCGTCGTAGTCGTGCCGGGTCAGACGCCGTCGGATCCGGACCGTTTCTCGCGAGATCGCGACCCCCTCACGCATGCGGCGCGCCTCGCGCAGGCGGGCCGCCATGACGGACAGGCCCTCAGCGAGGTCGGCCAGGTAGGTGTTCGGGGTGAGCCGGGCCAGGCCCCGGAGAACCTGGCATGCCTCCCGTGCAGCATCCAGCGCCTCCCCACGACGGCCCGACTCGGCCAGGCGCTCACTGAGCTCCAGCAGCCGACCGGCGCGAGCGCCCCCCCTCAGGGGTGGCGCAGGGGGAGGACAACACGTCGGACAAGCCTCAGGAACTGGGGGAACAGTGGTGGGCTCACGCTAAACGGTGCGTGTGCGCCGCCGCGATGGGGAGATGTCACCGAGGACGCGGCCCGCCAGGCGCTCCTTTAGAATCGGCGTAGTGCCGGTGGGGTGCCGGCAGGGCAGGCACAGTGATCGCAGGGAAGGGAGTCAGTGTGAACACGCTGTTCAGCCTGAACCACGTGGGGGTTCAGGTCGTCGCGATGCTCGCCACCTTCCTCCTGTGCCTGACGCTGGGCGCCGAGCGCCACCTGCGTCACAAGGACGCCGGTGTTAAGACGCACGTCCTGGTGGGACTGGGCTCGTGCCTGTTCACCCTCGTGTCCGCCTACGGCTTCGCCCCGATCACCGGCGCGGACGTTGCGGTGGACCCCAGCCGTGTGGCCGCGCAGATCGTCTCCGGCATCGGCTTCCTGGGCGCCGGGGTCATCTTCGTCAACAACGACACCGTCCGGGGCCTGACCACCGCCGCGACCGTCTGGCTCAGCGCCGCCATCGGCATGGCCTGCGGGGCTGGCATGATCCCCCTGGCAGCCACGGCGGTCGCACTCGACTACATCGTCGTCCTCCTGCTGGGCCCCCTCACCTCGCGCCTGCAGCGCCGCCGCGGCGAGGTGACCGTGCGCATCGACTACGAGATCGGCAGCGCCATCATGCCCGAGATCCTCCAGGTCGCCACCGCATCGGGCTTCACCGCCACCCTGGAGGAGACCGAGGTGACTCGCGGCGAGCACGGGCGCACCATGAACGCCGTCATGCGCTTCCACGGTCAGCGGCCCGCCGCCAACCTCGTCGAGGCCCTCTCCGGGCTTGACGGCGTCGACGGCGTCGAGTGCCTCACGGGGGGCCGGCTCGACTGAGCCCGGCTCCGGGGAGGGAGCCAGCGGTGGAGGGAGTAATGGAGCTAGGGACGGGTCATGTCCCAGCAGCGTGCGCCCCCGGTCATACCGGCCTCGTTGGGGACCACGACGACGTCGTCGCCGATCCTGGCCAGCTGGGCCGCCGTGATCCGCCGCGAGTTGCCGCCACCCAGGTAGAGGCGGTCCCACAGGTACATGGGGCGCAGGGCGTCGACGACACGGCGCACTCGGCGCGACCAGTGGGCGTCGCCCAGGCGCAGACGCTCGTGCTCGCCGATGTAGTCGTCATAGGTCAGCCCCCAGCGCACCGGCCCCTGGGAGACCTCCACGTGCGGGGCCAGGAGGCCGTTGTCGAAGACGGCGTTGCCCAGGCCCGTGCCCAGGGTCACGATCATCTCCAGCCCGTGGCCCGTGACGACGCCGGCCCCGGCGACCTCGGCGTCATTGAGGACCAGGGAGGGGATCCCCAGGGCCTTCGAGACGCCGGCGCCCATGTCGAAGCGGGCCCAGGCCTCCACCAGCTCGGGCAGCACCTTGGAGCGCGGGCCGTCCTTGGTGATGTAGTGAGGCGTGGCGATGACGACCCCGTGGCGGATCATGCCCGGCATCCCCACCGTCACCCGGTCCGCGCCCGGCAGCTGGGAGGCCAGTGAGGCGATGGTCTCCACCAGCTTCGTCGGCGGCAGCGGGTAGGGGGTCGGGGTGCGCACGGCGCGGGAGATGATGTTGCCCTCGGCATCCAGCACCGAGGCCTTGATGCCGCCGCCTCCGCAGTCCACGGACAGAGTCGTTGTGCTCACGGCCGCGAGCCTAGTGGAAGCGTGAGGCCGGTGCGGTTCAATGGTGGCATGCCACGTATCCGCCTCGACCTGGCCTATGACGGCACCTTCTTCTCCGGGTGGGCCGCCCAGCCCGGGCTGCGCACCGTCGAGGGGGTCCTCACCTGCGCCCTGGCCACCGTTGTGCGCGAGCCCGTCCGCCTCACCGTGGCCGGACGCACCGACGCCGGCGTCCACGCCGCCGCCCAGGTGGCCCACCTCGACGTGAGTCCCGAGGCCTGGGCCGCACTGCCCGGACGCTCCGAGCGCCGCCCCGAGGCCGCCCTGCTCACCCGGGTGGCGGGCGTCCTGGCCCGCGAGGCCCAGGAGAGCCTGGCGCGCACGCCGCGCGGGGCCGGCGACGTCGTCGTCACCGGGGCGCGCACCGTGCCGGAGGTCTTCGACGCCCGCTTCGGCGCCCTGAGCCGCCGCTACACCTACCGGATCGCCGACGCCTGCGCCCCGCGTGACCCGGCCCGGCGCGCCACCGTCCTGTGGCTGCCCGATGTGCTCGACGTCGAGGCCATGGCCGCTTCCGCCCGCGCTCTGCTCGGTGAGCACGACTTCCTGTCCTACTGCAAGCCCCGCGACGGCGCCACGACGATCCGCACCCTGCGCGCACTGGAGTGGCGACGGTCCGAGGCCGGGCCGGATGCCGGGCTCGTCGTCCTGACCGTCGTCGCCGACGCCTTCTGCCACTCCATGGTCCGATCCCTGGTGGGGGCCGGCCTCGCCGTCGGTCAGGGGCGCAAGCCGGTCACCTGGCCCGGCGAGCTCCTGGCCGCACGCACGCGCCAGAGTGCCGCCCCCCCGTCGCCCCGCCGCACGGGCTGACCCTGGAGGAGGTCACGTACCCGGCCGACGACGAGCTCGCCGCCCAGGTCGAGCGCGCCCGCACCACCCGGCGTCTGAGCTGCTGATCCGCGGCCAAGAACCCATCGAGCCGCGTGGTGCGATTCACGGAACTGGAAAGCCGCACCTTTTGACCCCTCCGTGGGACGCCCGGTACTGTTGGCAATCGTCGTGCAGCACGTGTGTGCGTGTCCGCGGTGCCGTCCCACTCGCCCCGGATCGCCTGTGCTCCGACCACTCACCTGACCATGGTGGTCTCGCCGAACCGCGAACGCTTCACCGCGCTTCGGCGTGCCCACTCGCCAAGAGAAACGAAGGCAACGCCCGTGCGCACGTATACACCGAAGCCCGGCGACGTCGAGAAGAACTGGTACGTCATTGACGCCACCGACGTCATCCTGGGGCGACTCGCGGCCCAGGCCGCCACCCTGCTCCGTGGGAAGCACAAGCCCCAGTTCGCTCCCAATGAGGACTGCGGCGACTACGTCGTCATCATCAACGCCGACAAGGTGGCCCTCACCAACGGCAAGGCTGACAAGAAGTTCGCCTACCGGCACTCCGGCCACCCGGGGGGGCCTGACCGCCGTCTCCTACCGCGAGCTGCTGGCCACCCGCCCTGAGCGCGCCGTCGAGAAGGCCGTCAAGGGCATGGTTCCCCACACCAAGCTCGGTCGCGCCCAGCTCAAGAAGCTCAAGGTCTACGCGGGTGCCGAGCACCCGCACGCCTCCCAGAGCCCGAAGACGTTCGAGATCACCCAGGTCGCCCAGTAAGCGCTCCAGCGCTCGGCACCCCGCGACAAGCAAAGGACATATCGTGGCTGAGACCACTGTCGACATTGACGCGCTGGACGAGGAGAACGCCCCCTCCAGCTACACCACCGAGACCGAGGAGTCCGCTCCGGGTCGCGGCCAGTCCATCACCGCCCCCGGCTCCGGCCTGGGTCGCCGCAAGGAGGCCGTCGCCCGCGTGCGCCTCGTTCCCGGCACCGGTCAGTGGACGCTGAACGGCCGCTCCCTGGAGGATTACTTCCCCAATAAGCTGCACCAGCAGCTCGTGCGCGCCCCCTTCACCATCCTGGACCTCGAGGGCCGCTTCGACGTCGTCGCCCGCATCAACGGCGGTGGCGTCTCCGGCCAGGCCGGTGCCCTGCGCCTGGGCATCGCCCGCGCGCTCAACGAGATCGACCGTGAGGCCAACCGCGCCACCCTGAAGAAGGCCGGTTTCCTCACTCGCGACTCCCGCATCGTGGAGCGCAAGAAGGCCGGTCTGCACAAGGCCCGCCGCGCCCCCCAGTACTCCAAGCGCTGATTGGACGGGGTCCCGGCCGAACGGGCCGGGACCTCCTTCCGCTTGCCTGCGATGGCGGCCGTCCCCCTCCCGGGGCGGCCGCCATCGTCATGTGTCAGGGGCGGTGGTGACTCACTCAGGCGGCACCGTCGGGGCCGGTGCGCAGCCAACATGCAGCCGATATACCGCGGTGATGGGCGCGATCTCGGGTGGAATCCGCAGTGCCGGGGCCGCCGCAGGACATCAGACCTTTTGTGTTGGTCGAAGGTTGGGCCCCGATGCCCGGCGCCCCGTGGCAGGATGGTGCTGTTTCATCACCCTTTCAGGAGGATTTCCATGGCTCGTCTCTTCGGAACCGATGGCGTACGCGGCCTGGCCAACGACCTGCTCACGCCCACCCTGGCCGTGCAGCTCGGTGAGGCCGCGGCCCGCGTCCTGACCAAGGACACCCCTGCCGCCCGGAGACCACGCAGCGGCCGTCCCCGCGCCATCGTGGGGCGCGACACCCGCGCCTCCGGAGAGTTCCTCGACCACGCCATCAGTGCGGGCCTGGCCTCCTCCGGCGTCGACGTCACCCGTGTGGGCGTCCTGCCCACCCCGGCGATCGCCCACCTGACGGCCACCCAGGACATCGAGCTGGGCGTCATGATCTCCGCCTCCCACAACCCCTTCCCGGACAACGGCATCAAGTTCATCGCCCGCGGCGGCTACAAGCTCGCCGACGCCGTCGAGGACGAGATCGACTCCCTCCTGGGCAAGGTCAACGACCGCCCCACCGGCGCCGATGTCGGCCGCGTCATCAAGGGTGAGACCGTCGCCGACCAGAACTACATCAACCACCTCGTTGACTCCGTCGCCACCGACCTGTCCGGGCTGCGCATCGTCGTCGACGCCTCCAACGGTGCCGCCTCCGTCGTCGGCCCCGCCGCGCTGCGGGCCGCCGGCGCCGAGGTCATCGTCATCAACGCCTCCCCCGGACGGCCTCAACATCAACGACAACTGCGGCTCCACCCACCCCGAGCAGCTGCAGAACTACGTCAAGGCGGTCGGAGCGGACATGGGTGTGGCCTACGACGGCGACGCCGACCGCTGCCTGGCCGTGGACGCCGACGGCAAGCTGGTCGACGGCGACCAGATCATGGGCATGCTCGCCATCGGCATGAAGGCCGACGGGACCCTTGGCTCCGACACACTCGTCGTGACCGTCATGAGCAACCTCGGCCTCATCCTGGCCATGCGCGAGCACGGCATCCGCACCGTCCAGACCGGCGTGGGCGACCGCTACGTGCTCGAGCGGATGCTCCAGGGCGGCTACACCCTGGGCGGCGAGCAGTCCGGGCACGTCATCGACACCGTCCACGCCACCACCGGCGACGGCGTGCTCACCTCCCTGCACGTGGCCGCGCGCGTCAAGCGCACCGGCAAGACGCTGGCCGAGCTCGCCAGCGTCGTCACCCGCCTGCCCCAGACCCTCATCAACGTCAAGAACGTCGACAAGGGCGCCGCCAGCACCAACAAGGCCGTGCAGACGCCGTGGCCTCCGCGGAGAAGGACCTGGGCGAGACCGGCCGGGTCCTGCTGCGCCCCTCGGGCACCGAGCCGCTCGTGCGCGTCATGGTCGAGGCCGCCACCCAGGAGGAGGCCGACCGCGTCGCCCGCTCCCTGGCCGACACCGTCAAGAACAACCTCAGCCTGTGAGCTGACGGCGGTTTCCCTCCCGGCCTTCAGAAGGCATCATGCCCGATCTATGTGCCCCGCCCAGAACCTATGGGCGGGGCACAGGGCATTTGAAGGTTCTGGAACTGCTGGTGCACGGCGTGGCCGTGTAGGGTCGACGTCTAGGCCTCAGCCTCAATGTTATTGATGATCTACTTCTGATATAACCGTTGGAATACAGCGTCTAACAAATCGAGCGGAGCGAGCATGGAGCTGCCCGATGGCGGATACCGTCCTCCGCCGATCCACGTATGTGAGGACGAGACCTACCCAATCGATGTCGGCCCGATCTCCGGGCCAGGGCGCCACCGGATAGTCATACGACTGAGGACCTACAGAGGGCGCGTGGTCGACTATGCGCTCCAGCATGAGTGGCGCTCCAGCCCGGATGACGGCTGGCAGCCCGTGTTTCGGATCGACACACGTCATGGTTGTATCCACTCTCACCAGTACCATCGGGACCGCGACCGTGAGACCCGTCCCATCCAAGTACTGGGGAGGAACGACCATGCCATACTGGGGGCGTCTTACGACGAGTCATACAAGCAGTAATCGACTGGATGGAACAGCACTTCAGGAGCTGGCAGAGATGAGTGACACCAAGACGACGCGGCGTGATGCGGCGCGCGCTGTGGGGCTCTTCCTCGGTACGACTCAGGGGCGGGAGCTGTTCAGGCGCAACCACTACCTCAATGACACCAGGATCCTTGCGGTCCCTGAGTCCGAGCCCATCGACTCCGTGATCGCCGATCACCTCGACCACGGTGCCGACACGATCGTCGCCGTGTTCTTCCCCGATCGCCGGGGCAGCAAGCGCTTCGGCTTTTTCAGGTGGGAGATGCCTTCAAAGCAGGCCCCCGAAGGTTGGTGTGCTGCCGAAGGGGTGACGCTTGGGGCCGGACCTCAGGGCCGCACATCGTCCATCGGCGCTGTCATGGATACGATGAAGGCTCAACGTTTTACTCTTTCTGACGATGGCCCTCACGATGACGTCCCGGATGTGTCTACTCTGCTCAAGCGCATGTCGTCTCAAGCCTTTGCTGCTTCCTAGCACCTGAGTCTCACCTGAGGACCTCGCGGCCGCCGCCACCAGTACGGTGGCCGGCGTCGCGACCGGCCCCGGCATGTGGAGCACCGCCTCACGGTGATGGGTGAGAATGGCCTCGTGACCTCCTCGTACCGCCTGGCTCTCCTGACGGAGCCGCCGACCTGGCAAGGCCGGCCCCTGAGCGGGAGGAGCCTTGACCTGCTCGCCGTGCTCGCCGGCAGCCAGGACGCCAGGGTGAGCGACGGCGCCCTCATTGAGGCCCTGTGGCCCGACGACGCCCCGGCCCGGCCGCTGCGGGCGCTTCACGTCGTCGTCTCCCGGCTGCGTGCCGTCGTGGGGGAGGGCGTCGTCGAGCGCAGCGGCGATGGCTACCGACTGGAGCTGGCGGAGGCGGAGGCTGATGTCCGGGACCTGTCGTATCGGGCGGAGCGCGCCCGAGCCTGCGCCGCCGCCGGCCAGTGGGAGCAGGTCCTCGATCTCACCGACCGACTGCCCCAGGTGCCCGTTCCCGACGAGGTCGATGACAACGGTGGAGCAGGAGCCGCCCCTATGGCCCTCTTGCGAGAGCGGGCTGCAGCCCTGACCGAGGGGGCCCGCCGCGACCGGGGGCTCGCCCTGGAGGCCACCGGTGAGCACGAGCGGGCCGTGGACCTGCTGCGTGAGGCCTCCCAGCGCGACGGCGGCGACGAGACCGTCCTGGCCGCCCTCATGCGCGCCGAGTCCTGGGTGCGCTCACCGGCTGCGGCCCTGGAGATCTACGAGCAGCACCGCCGTCGGCTGCGCGAGCTGGGAGCCGTGCCCGGACCGGCCGCGCGCGCCGCCCACGAGGCCGTCCTGGCCGCCGAGAGCCCTGTGCGCCACGGCCTGCAGCCCGAGCCCGAGCACTTCCTGGGGCGCGAGGCGGACGTGACCGGTGTTCTCAAGGCCCTGAGCACCCACCGTCTGGTGACGCTCACCGGCCCCGGTGGGGTCGGCAAGACCACCCTGGCCCAGGTGGTGGCGGCCCGCAGCCGCCGCCCCGCCGTCTACGTCGTCGCCCTCGCCGAGGTGTCACCCGGAGCCGATCTGGCCAGGGTCGTGCTCGACGCAATCGGAGGCTCCGCAGTCGTCAACGGTGACCCGCACCGCGATCTGGCCGCCGCCCTCTCCCAGCCCGGAACCGTCCTGGTGCTGGACAACTGCGAGCACCTGGCCGGCGAGGCGGCCGACCTCATCGGGCCGCTCCTGGTCGCCTGCCCCGATCTGCGCGTGCTGGCGACCTCGCGCCGCCCCGTCGACCTGGCCGCGGAGCACGTCCACCGCCTTGAGGCCCTCAATGCTGCCTCCTCCGCCGAGCTCTTCCGCGCCCGTGCTCTGGCCGCTCGCCCCGGCCAGGTCATCGACGATGACGACTTAGGCGAGCTCCTGAGCCGGTTGGAGGGCATCCCCTTGGCCATCGAGTTGGCCGCCGCGCGCACCCGCAGCCTGTCGGTCGGCCAGATCGCCGAGCGACTGCCCGGCAGACCCGATCTGCTCACCGCCGCCCGTGACGCCCCGGCCCGTCAACGCACCCTGACAGCGGTCATCGAGTGGTCCTGGAACCTGCTCGACGCCGCCGAGCGCCGCGCCCTGGCCCGGCTGGCCCTGCTCGCCGACGGCTTCACCCTCCTGCCCGCGGAGGCTCTCGTCGGTGCGCAGGCCGCCGACCTCCTCGACGCCCTGGTCTCCCACTCCCTGCTCGTGGTGCGCGACCACGGCCTGCCCCGCTTCCACATGCTCGTCACCGTCCGCGACTTCGCTCTGGCGCAGCTGTCCGCCTCCGGTGACGAGGCCGAGGCCCGCGCGGCCCTGCGCCAGTGGGCGGTGGACCTGTGCTCCCAGATCCGTTTTCCCGTGGACGCCGGCGACTTCGGCGACGCCCGTCACCCCGAGGCGCGCCGCCACGACCGCCTCTTCCGGCAGATCGCCCACGATGAGGCCGTCATCCTTCAACAGCTCGACCGGCTCCTGGCACAGGCCGACGGCCACGGCACGGATCACCTGCCGGCGGAGCTGCGCGACGCCATCTGCCTCATCGGTGCCGCCCTCATGCGCCTGTGGAGCGTCACCTGGAGCTATGAGCGCATCGCCGACTACGGTGCGCGCCTCATCGCTGCCGCCGTCCAACCCGCCCAGGACTCACGCGGCAACGAGGCAGGCCTGAGCGTCCTGGCCCTGTGCGTCACCCTCTTCGGGCTCCTGAGCCACGTGCCCGAACAGGTCCGCTCCCTGCTGCCGGCCTCCTTCGACGGAGAGGGACCGTTCAGCCGGGTCAGGCGCTTCCTGCGTGCGAGCGACGAGCAGTGGCCCGAGCTGATAGGCGACGCCGACCCCTGGGTCGCCTGGGCGGCGACCCGCTGCCTGGCCGCCCAGCAGGAGGACGACGGCGATCCTCAGGCCTCCCTGGAGACCATCGAGGCCCTCCTGGGGCGGCTCCATGGCCACGACCTGGCCGGCATTCACCTGGCTCGAGCTGCACCTCCACCGGCTGCAGGTGCTCATGTCCCTGGGGCGCTACAGCCAGGTCGTCGACGCCTGCTCGCGCGCC